>SAMEA3663209__coassemble_371_pt1 | contig 172584 bp, 147 predicted proteins | sample SAMEA3663209__metabat2_high_PE_008 | metagenome-assembled genome bin SAMEA3663209 (sample SAMEA3663209) | pig gut metagenome | biome: pig gut; feature: pig-associated habitat; material: faeces | place: China | collected 2013 | reverse complement strand
CACAAGTATCAAGCGGGGCTAAATCAGCATAAATTATTCTTTTTGGCCCCGCGGGAGTTGCTGCACAAGTATCAAGCGGGGCTAAATCAGCATAAATTGTTCTTTTTGGCCCCGCGGGAGTTGCTACACAAGTATCAAGCGGGGCTAAATCAGCATAAATTGTTATTTTTGGCCCCGCGCGAGTTGCTGTACAAGTATCAAGCGGGGCTAAATCAGCGTAAATTGTTCTTTTTGGCCCCGCGGGAGTTGCTACACAAGTATCAAGCGGGGCTAAATCAGCATAAATTGTTCTTTTTGGCCCCGTGAGAGTTGCTACACAAGTATCAAGCGGGGCAAAGAACCGTCCCCGGTGCACACTCTCTGCACCATACAGGGTTTGACAAGATGTACGTTTTTGTAGGCGCCGGCATTGGTTTGAGAAAACACTCGTTTTCCGCCGGCACTTAATGAGAACAAGCAACGCGCAGTTCGAATTTAGTGTCCGCTGCGTGAAAACAAGTAGCGGGAGCGCGTTTTCGAAAACTTACTGCCGGCGCCTATCTTACATGTAGCTCGCACAAAAGTACCGTCCCTGGTGCACACCGCGGCAACCGTAGCAAAAGGACCGTCCCTGGTGCGCTAAATCAGCGGGGCGATGAACTTCATGATATTTCCGACTATCTTTATGTACCATTTTTCTTTCTTGATTGTTTCGTACGTCACCTTCTCGCACTTTTCAAATGTCTTCATGAAGTCATCCTTTATATTATCAATACATGGCATATCCTGAATGTATGTTGCACACTCAAAGTGGTGATAAAGGCTTCTGTAATCAAGATTAATCGTTCCGACAACTGCCTTTTTATCATCGCTTAAGAACACTTTGGAATGAACAAATCCCTCGGAATATTCATAAATCTTAACGCCTGCATCAATGAGGGGCTTGTAATGTGTCTTCGCAAGAGTCTGTGCAACAAAGTGGTCAAATTTGTGCGGCATTATTATTCGGACATCTATACTCCTCTGTGCAGCGAACATTAATGTTTTGGCCATCTCTCCATCAAGAATTAAGTATGGCGTCATAATGTATACGTAGTCATGTGCGCGGTTAAGAATGTCCATATAAACCGACTCGCCGACATTGTCAGAATCAAGCGGACAGTCGCCATAAGGCATTACAAATCCTTTGTTTTCAGGCATGGATAAGTTAAACGTAAAAGATTTATCTATATATGGCGATAGGTCAGAAAGCTTCTCATCAATGTGCCACATCTGTAAAAACATAAGCGTAAAGCTTTTAACCGCGTCTCCTTTAAGCATTACCCCGGCGTCTTTCCAGTGACCAAAACGAGTGATTTTATTAATATACTCATCGGCAAGATTTATACCGCCGTTAAATGCCGTAACGCCGTCTATAACCATTATTTTCCTATGGTCCCTGTAGTTGTAATGCGTCGACAGAAACGGTGTAATCGGTGCAAAAACCTTACAATTAATACCTCTTTCCTTAAGAAGCCTAGGGTATTTTCTTGGTAGAAGCGCAAATTCGCATGTTCCATCGTACATTACGCGAATATCAACGCCTTCTTTTGCCTTCCTTTCAAGAATGTCAAGAATTTCGCCCCACATAAAGCCTTCATCAATAATGAAGTACTCAAGGAATATGAACTCCTTTGCGTTTTCAAGCTCTTCAAGCATTCTTTCAAACATACAATCGCCAAGAGGGAAGTATTCCACATCGGTGTTGGAAAAGACAGGAAAGCAGCCTGTTCTGTTTACATAATACGATAAATCGCTGAGCTCAGGGCATTTACTCTCAACTTCCTTTATTACGTTCTTATCCTGCTTAATCGAATAATGTGTAGCCTCAAGAATTTCGCTAACCCTTCTTTTAAGAACTCTGTGACCGATGTCATGAGTTGTGAAAATATACAGAAATGCTCCGAATATAGGCATAAGAAGCATAATAATAAGCCACGTGATCTTCGATGAATCATCATGCCTGCTGTTAATAAGCACAATTATCATAATGAAATAGAATATTCCCGTTAATGCTACATAGTTATATGCCAGATACCTAAATTTAAAAAAGAGTCCGATAAGGACTACAATCTGCAATAAAAGGAGTAAAAGAACGATTCCAAATCTGCCGAAAATCATTCTTAGTACTCCTTTTTTCCCTTTGTTAAGAAGCTTTACGCTTCGCTTTTCCTTATTCTGTTCGCCCATGACTCACCCTGTTAACTCAATAAACCATCTAATCATATTATTACTCATTATAATACAGAACAAATTAAATTTACTTAATAAATTATCTGGTTAGAATTATATCGTATTATAATGCTGAACTGATTTATTTACTTAATAAATTGTCCGGTTAGAATACAATATTGATAGTAGTTCCGACTCCGAGTGCGCTGTCGAGTTCAATCTTAGCATCGTGAATTTCCACAATGTGTTTAACAATTGCAAGTCCAAGCCCGGTACCTCCGGTTTCCTTTGAGCGGCTCTTATCAACTCTGTAAAACCTCTCGAAAATTCTCTGCTGGTCAACTGCCGGTATTCCTATTCCGTTATCCTTAACGGATATAACCGGTCTTGCGTTTCTTAGGAATACGGAAATATGAACTTTTCCACCTGGATTGTTGTATCGAATTGCATTTTGCGCCAGGTTTTCAATAAGTTCTCTGATCATTCCCCTGTTAGCCCTGATAAAGCAAGGCTCTCCGTCAAAGGAAATATCAATTTTACGTTGCCTTGCATTAACCTTAAGCTCGTCCATGCACTCAGCTACTACATCATATAAACTAATCCTCTCAAACTGAGGTTCCATTTCTTTTCTGTCAAGCTCTGAAAGTCTTATTATATCATTAATCAGGTTCAAAAGTCTGTCTGAATTTTTTCTTATTTCGTTAAAAAAGTGTTTCTGCTGACTTTCGCTTACAACTCCACCTTCAAGAAGCTCTGCATATCCCGAAATTGCCGTAAGCGGAGTCTTAAGCTCATGAGAAACATTTGCGGTAAAATCCTGCCTTGCCTTTGCTGCAGATAATATGTCGGTATGCTGCGCCCTAAGTAAATTTGCAATCGGGTCAAGTTCCTTATACGGAGATTCATACTCTGAATTCTCAAGATTTTTTACCATAGTCTCAATAGGCTTAAGAAGCTGTTCCGTAAGCATATGCGAGATTCCGATACAGATTAACACGATAAAAATAACAATTAATATTATAACCGGTGCTACCGAAACAAATGCTGAGCCAAGGCTCTTAGCATCGGTTGCAACTCTTAATACCATTCCGTCATTTAAGCGTATGGCATAATAAAATGTGTCTTCATCAAGTGTATCCGAGCGTCTTACAGCCTGTCCCTCGCCGTTCTCAAACGCCTCCTTTATTTCAGGACGGTCGTTATGATTCTTAAGCTGACCGATAGCAGCGTCATTATCATATATCACTGTTCCTTCTTTATCTATAAGAGTGATACGAAGCTCCTTTAATTTATCATTTTCACTGTCAAAATTAATATCAGTGCCGTTAATCTGAGTGCCATCACTGTTAATCTGTGCCGTAAGAAGCTTCGCACATAGACGAAGTTCAGCCATAACCTGCTTTTCAAAGAGGTTGTAATATATAATTGTTGTCCCGATTACAGTTGCAATTATTGCAAGAATCGCAATTCCGGCAAGCCGGAAGTTTATTTTGTTTCTCATTCGATAATATATCCTACGTTTCTTACTGTCTTTATACGTGTACCGTAGTCAGCAAGCTTATGTCTTAGCGTTTTTACATGCATATCAATTGTACGGGACTCACCCTCATAATCGGTACCCCACACTTTATCCATAATAGTATCGCGGCTTAGCACAATTCCCTTGTTAATAATGAAAAGCGACAAGAGCTCATATTCCTTGAATGTAAGCTCAACAATCTGTCCATCAACTTTGACTTCGTGCTTCTCGTTATTTATGGTGATTCCATCAAGGGTAAGCTCTTTAATTTCCTGAACCTCGGTTCTCCTAATCAGTGCTTTTACTCTTGAAATAAGCTCCATAACCGAAAACGGCTTCTTAATATAATCATCTGCCCCGTCTTCAATGCCCTTAACAAGGTCAAGCTCCGATGTTTTAGCCGTAACCATAATGACAGGAAGCTTCTTAGTCATGAAATTCGCCCTTAGCTTCTTAACTATTTCATTACCGCTCTCATCAGGAAGCATTACATCAACAAGACATAAATCCGGAATGACTTCATCAAGCTTCTTATAAAAATCCTTAGCACACGGGAAACCAAGCACCTTATGCCCTGCGTTCATAAGTGCAAATTCCTCTATTTCCCTTATACTGTCATCGTCTTCAACTATATATATAAGTGCCATAAAATCACCCCTTTATATAATATCATAAATTCATTCCCTGGGGACTTACTTTAATTATCGGTTTTAAGGGAGAAAATCACCCACTCAGCGATATTTGTCGCATGATCACCGATTCTTTCGAAATATTTGGCTATCATTAAGAGGTCTGTTGCATCCTCTCCGTCATCGGAAGACTCAATAATAAGCCTGATAACGTCCTTTTTCGCCTCATCGAATAATTTGTCGACGATATCGTCGTGCTCTATAACGTCATGTGCCTTTTTTGTGTCTTTTTCAACATAGGCTTCAATGCTTTGATTGAGCATTATCATTGTCTCAGCCGCCATCTTGGATATATGGTCAAAATTGTCGATTTTACTGTCTTTGCCCATCAGTATAGTCATCTCGGAAATGTCCGCAGCGTGGTCGCCGATTCGTTCCATATCCGTCACCATTTTCATTGCGGCTGTAATCGCACGTAAATCCTTGGCAACGGGCTGCTGTGCAACAAGCAGATTAAAGCAAATATTCTCAATTGCCTTCTGGAGGTGGTCAATCTCATTATCATTTTCCATTATTTTTTTTGCTTTTTCTATATCCCGATTGATAAGCGCATCAATTGAACCGTTTATTGATTCAATGACCTTATTTCCCATATCAATCATAGTGTTATTAAGTTCTACTAACTGCCTTTCAAATTTCTCTCTCATAATTGCCTCATCCAAATCTTCCGGTAATATAATCTTCAGTTCTCTTATCCTTAGGATATGTAAACACCTGTGTAGTTTCGTTAAATTCAACCATTTCGCCAACGAGGAAGAACGCTGTATAATCTGAAACTCTGACCGCCTGCTGCATATTGTGTGTTACTACAACTACGGTATACTTTTTCTTAAGTTCCTCCATAAGGTCTTCAATCTTAGTTGTCGAAATAGGATCAAGTGCAGATGTCGGCTCATCCATAAGAAGTATTTCAGGCTCGACCGCAAGGGCTCTCGCAATACATATTCTCTGCTGCTGTCCGCCTGATAATGAAAGTGCTGACTTTTTAAGTCTGTCCTTCACTTCGTCCCAGATTGCAGCGCCCCTAAGACTTTCCTCAACAATTTTATCAAGCGTTTTCTTGTCCTTGATTCCGTGAACTCTAGGTCCGTAAGCGATATTGTCATATATACTCATCGGAAACGGATTTGGCTGCTGGAACACCATTCCGACCTTCTTTCTAAGAAGCGTTGTGTCCATGGTTTTGCTATAAATGTCTTCGTTATCAATCTCAACTTTTCCTGTAATTTTAACATTGTCAATAAGATCGTTCATTCTGTTGAGTGTTTTAAGAAACGTTGATTTACCACAGCCTGAAGGCCCGATAAACGCTGTAATCGCGTTTTCCCTTATGTTCATGCTGACATTCTTTAAAGCATGATTTTCCCCGTAGTAAAGGTCTAAATTCTCAACACATATTTTAGTATTATCCATTTCTATTCCTTTCTCGTGACGTCTACGCGCCTTGTCAGCATTTTCGTACCGATATTAATTAACAGTACAATTACTAAAAGTACTACCGCTATTCCGAAGGCTGTATTGAAATCGCCTTCACTTGTTGCAGACAAATACATCTGAATGGTGAGCGTTCCGCCTGACTGAAACGGCTTCATAAGAAGCCCGTTAATTCCCTTAGGAAGAAGCTTTGCACTTCCTGCCGTAAATAATAGTGCTGCTGATTCACCGACAATTCTTCCTATTGCAAGAATTGCTCCCGTAATAATTCCCGGCATTGCACTTGGGATAAGAATAGTTCTTATCATGTGCCACTTTCCGCTTCCAAGCCCTATGGCACCGTTTCTATACGAGTCAGGAACTGTCTTTAATGCTTCCTGAGTATTTCTCGTCATAAGCGGAAGGACCATAATTATTAATGTAAGCGATCCTGTCAAAAGTGAATATCCAAGCCCCAGCTTTTCCCCGAAAAACATCATTCCGAATAATCCAAATATAATTGAAGGGATTCCTGAAAGAGTCTCCGTTGCATATTCAATTAAGGTTACGATTTTACCGGGCTTTGCATATTCATTCAGGTATATCGCACTTCCGATTCCTATCGGAGTTGCAATTATCATTGTCAAAAATATGATAATAACTGTATTTACTATGTTTCCGGCAATTCCGACTGTACCCTTAAGCACGCTTGTCACCGTCGTTAAAAACTCTACGTTTACCGATTTAAGTCCTTTGAACAATACATAAACGATTATCCCGACAAGCAAAATTACCGAAAGTGATGCACACACATATATCATCAGCCTGACTATGCTGTCTTTTACTTTTCTTTCCATCTGTTTTCCTTTCTTTCACTCCATTACGGGCGTGTCCCCGCTTTTCTTGCCTTAAGCAGGACAAAGTTAACAATCATGATAAATGCATACAGCACGAGTCCGACCGTAAACAACACCTGACGGTGAAGGCCACCCGCATACCCCATTTCGCTGACAATCTGCGTTGTGAGAGTTCTGACCGAATTGAAAGGAAGCGGAATATTGACTGCTCCGCCTGCAACCATATTGATTGCCATGGCCTCTCCAAGTGCCCTTCCTATACCAAGGACAACACCTGTGAGTATTCCTGATTTTGCGGCAGGAATAACAGCCTTAAATATCGTCTGTTCCTTCGTTGCACCAAGTGCAAGTGACGCTGCTCTTAACGTGTCTGACACTGCTTTAAGGGAGGAAGTGCTTACGCTGATTACTGTAGGCAAAATCATAATTGCAAGTACGATAATCGCAGAGAGCATGTTCGCGCCACCTGTATACTGATGTGAGCTGTCATCAGAAAAAATCTTTCTTTCAAGCTCAAACATAATTGGATTTAAAACCATCATTCCTATAAGTCCGTATATAACCGAAGGTATTGCAGCAAGTAACTCTACCGCACCGCCAACTATGTTTCCAATATGTTTATGTGCCATTTCTGACAAAAACACTGCCGTTAAAAGTCCTATCGGAACGCCTATTATTATTGCGGCCGTTGTACCAAATAATGACGCCAGTATTATGTAGAATATTCCGTATGATGGGTTATCTGCGGTAGGCTTCCAGACTGTCGAGAATAATAAATCAAGGACCCCGATCTCTTTAAGAGCCGGGGTTCCTTTCAGTATCATATACAATGTGATTGCACATACCGCAAATATAGCTATCGCCGCAGAGATTAAGAATATCACTCTTGCAGTGTTCTCTATAAATGCTTTTTTCTTCATATGTCCCCTTTATTAGTGAACTGTTTCTTATAATCCTACTGTGGGATGATAAGTCCTACCTTCTTGATGATTTCTTTACCTGTTTCTGAACCGATGTAGTCAAACCAAGCCTTAACGATTTCGTTCTGCTCGCTTAATTCGCCTGTTGTTGCCATTACGAATGGTCTCTGTAATACATAGTTTCCTGCAAGAATCTGCTCTTCTGTAGGCTCAACTCCATCAATCTTAAGACCGATTACTGTGTCATCAACTACATCAAGTGATACATATCCGATTGCACCCGGTGTTGAAGCAACCTTTGCAAGAACCGCACCTGTTGAGTCAAGTTCCTGAGCGTATACGCATGCATCCTTAACTTCCATTAACTCTTCGAAAGCATCTCTTGTACCTGAACCGGCTTCTCTTCCGATTACTACGATTGGCTGGTCATCTCCGCCAAGATCCTTCCAGTTAGAAACCTCACCCTTATATACCTTAGCAAGATCCTCTGCTGTAATGTCTGTTACTGTGTTACTCTTTTCAGCAATAACTGCGATACCGTCAATTGCAACGATGTTTTCAACTGAACCGTTCTCTTTTTCGGCATCCTTAAGCTTTCTTGATGCATTTCCGATATCTATTGAACCTGCTGCCAATGCTTCAAGACCTGCGCCTGAACCTGTGTACTCAACTGTAACTGTGACACCCGGATTTGCTTCCATAAAGCTTTCTGACATTGCCTCGCAAAGCTTCTCCATTGATGTTGAACCGCCAAGTGCAAGTGTTCCGTTAAGCTCTGCTGCCGGCTCTTCTGCTGCAGGCTCTTCTTCTACTACAGGAGCTGCCTCTTCTGCTGCCGGTGTTGCTTCTTCTGCTGCAGGTGCTGCCTCTTCTGTTGCCGATGCTGCTGCCTGTTTAGTCTCAGAAGCTCCACATCCTGTAAGTAATGCTGCTACCATTGTTACAGCCATTAACGCTGCTACTACTTTTTTTCTCATAATAATTTCCTCTTTTCCTTTCTTTCTCTTTACGCCGCGAGACATGGCAAAGCGTTTTATTTTGTTTCCTCACAGATAATAACCACGTCTTGTAAAATTCATAACAGAATTTGTGTAAAATATATGTAAAAGATTTTACTGTATCTCACCGTATGCCATCTTGTAAAAGAGCTCCTGTGAGTTCAATTTGCACTCATTTATCTGCCTGTCTTCATACAGACCTTTTTTATTCAGTATTTTTCCTTTTTCATCATCCTTCATCATGATTTCAAACATTGAATCGATACGTTCCCTTATTTCATCATCAAAAATCGGTGTTGCGACCTCGACTCTTCGTAAAGTATTTCTTGTCATGTAGTCTGCAGAGCCTATATACACCTTCTCACGTTCCTTTGTGCCAAAGCGGTAAATTCTAGAATGCTCAAGGAACCTGCCAACAATACTTATTACGGTGATGTTATCGGTGACGCCTTTGATTCCAGGTATAAGGCAGCATATTCCTCTGACTATCATCTCGATTCTGACACCTGCCTTTGATGCCTCGACAAGCTTTTCGATTATGTCCTTATCAGTAAGTGAGTTGATTTTAATACCGATATAGCCTTCATCGCCCTTGCGTACGTGCTTAATCTCATCATCAATCATGTCAAGGATTTTGTTCTGTAAGCATTTTGGTGCCACAAGCAGGTGCTCTGATTCTTCTATAACTTCGCCGCGTAAAAGTGCCGCAAATATGTTTGCAACCTCCTTACCGATTTCCTGATTTGCAGTAATTAACGACAAATCTGTATACATTGCTGAAGTTTTTTCATTATAATTTCCTGTGCCAATCTGAGTGATATAAGATATTCCGTTTTCTGTTTTCCTTGAAATCTGGCAAAGTTTTGAGTGAACCTTGTAGCCGCTTAATCCATAAATCACCCTGCAACCGGCTTCCTCAAGGATCTTCGAATAATTAATATTACTTTCCTCGTCAAATCTTGCCCGAAGTTCCACAAGAACGACTACTTCTTTTCCGTTCTCACACGCCTCAACGAGTGCGTCGACAATTTGGCTCTTATTGGCAAGACGATACAACGTCATCTTGATAGAAACTACGTTTTCATCTTTTGCCGCCTCATTAAGAAGGGTGATAAACGGCTTGATACTCTCATATGGGTAGCTTAAAAGTACATCCTTTTGCTCAATCTGAATCATCATCGGAAGCTTTTCATCGATTGAGGTGCTCATTCTTGGTGTTCTTCTCTCGTAGAAAAGATTATCCTTATGTGTTTCTTTAAGGTAGTTTTGTATTGCAAAGACGAATGACATGTCTAGCGGCACCATTGACAAAAATACGTGACTCTTCTCAACGCTTAAATGCTTGCAAAGAGAGTTTATGAGCTTTTTATCAAGGTCTCTTGAAATTTCGACTCTCACCGGATTCATTCGCTTTCTCTGGCGGATCAGCTGTTCCATCGCCTCTCTGTAGCCCATGTCCTCATCATAAATTGTCTCTGTGTCGATGTCTGCGTTTCTGGTTACCCTAAGGAGCGACTTCTGCACGACCTCGTAGTTTTTAAACATTTGCGGCAGAAAGTGCAAAATAAGCTCCTCTGAGAGCATGAAGGTGCCCTTTCTTGTCGGAATGTCGATTAATCTTTTGAAAACGTTGTTGCTGCAAGGGATTATTGCGATTCTTCTCTTTTTGCCCTTTGACTGAAGCCATGCAACTGCGTAAATGTCCTTATTTTTAAGGAATGGAAACGGCTGCTGCTTGCTTACGATTGTTGCTGATAAATAAGGCGCAATTTCGTGCTCAAAATATTTTTCAAGAAGCTTGCCCTCTTCCTGGGAAAGCCTGTTGAAGTTGATAATTCGTATTCCTTTAGGCTCAAGCTCGCCCATAAGCTGCTCATAAATCAAGTCCTTTTTCTTATCAAGTAAGCGGGTTGCCTTTAGTATTTCCTTGACCTGCTCTTCACTTGTCATATCGGTTTTATTATCATGAACAGTCTCATCTTCTACCATCTGGTCCATTAATGTTCCGACTCTCACGCTGTAAAATTCATCAAGATTGCTCTGATAAATTGATGCAAATGTAAGTCTTTCCGCAAGCGGAACACGCGGATTTCCGGCTTCGTTTAGCACACGCTCATTAAACTTAAGCCATGATAATTCACGGTTCATCATATATGAGTTCTTCTTTTCCGATTTCATGCTATTCACTCTTCCCTTCGTTTTCGTGGTCATTTCCGTAGTCGATAAGAAGTCCGATTCCGGCTTCATCTGTTGCCATATCGACAAGGTTCACACAGCAATGGCCCATTCTGTCAATGTCATGTATGATTTCATTAAACCTCATTGTCAGATTTGCATTGCATTTTTTCTTTCCAACACGATCAATGTGCGATTTACGCATTTTATCATCCAAGTCAAGAACCTGATCTTTTCTTTTCTCTAAAAGAGACTTCGATACTTTGTCATCTTCATTCCCTGTTTCGATAATCTGAAGTGCAAATTCATACATATCCCTAATCTGCTTAACTGATTTTCTTAAATCCTTCTTTGCTTCCTTCGATATTATGATTGTGCCGTCATTACCATGAATAAGTTCAGTAATTTCCTTACAAAGATCTGACATTCTTCCTAAATCGCAGGAGATGTTAAGTATTCTTGTTGACTTTCCTGCCTGTTCTTCGGTAATTACACCCTCTGAAAAAATTGCACTCATATAGTCGTTTATTCCACGAAACAGCTCGCGTATATTTTCTGTTTTTTCCTTAATATAAGGAAGTAACTGCTTCTCATCATTGTCAATGATTGTGCAAAATCCGCTAAGGAGCTCGTTAACCTTGTTGCCGCAACGAATCATTTCCTTGGTTGCAAGGTGAAGTGCGGTTGCCGGCTGGTTAATCAGTCTCTCATCAAGATATTTGAAGGCGCCGGGGGAGAGCACATAATTATCCTTCTTATCAGGGATAATCCACATAACGATTTTTACAAGAACCGGAATAAACGGAAGCCAGATTAATGTCATTGTCAGGTTAAAGCCTGTATGCGCATTTGCAATCTGTCTTGAGATTACATCTATTTCAGGTCCCTTTGGCGAGATGCTCTGAATTAATGATGCGTATGGTTTAATAAACCAAATGAATAAAAATGCACCCGAAATATTGAATACACTGTGTGCGATTGCAGTTCTTTTCGAGTCCTTGCTCTGTCCTATTGATGCAAGCAGTGCCGTAATTGTCGTACCGATATTGTCACCAAGAAGTACCGGAATTGCGCCGGCAAGACCGATTACGCTATCTGTCGTACTAGGTAATGGCTGAGCCGCAAAATTCTGCAATACCGCAATCGTTGCAGAGGAGCTTTGAACAACAAGTGTCATTAATGTGCCGACTAACACACCAAGAACCGGGATATCTGACACGCTTTTTATCATATTTATAAAAACCGGGCTTCCTGCAAGCGGCTTCATGACCGAACCCATTATTTCAATACCTTCAAATAAAAGTCCGAATGCAAATAACGTCTGACCAAGGTTTTTTATCTTCTCTCTTTTGCTTACAAATGCAACGATGAAGCCAAGTGCGATGAACAGATAAATATAGTCGGTTACCTTGAAGGCAATTATCTGTGCCGTCATTGTCGTACCGATATTGGCGCCAAGAATTACGGAAATCGCCTGTGGCAGATTCATAAGACCTGCGCTTACAAAGCCGATTGTCATTACCGTTGTCGCAGAGCTGCTCTGCAAAACTGCAGTTGTCAGTGCTCCGGCCAGCACGCCCATTACAGGGTTCTTTGTGAGAAAAGACAGGATTTTACGCATCTTATCTCCCGCTGCCTTTTGCAGACACTCGCTCATCATATTCATTCCGAATATAAAAATTGCAAGTCCGCCAAATAAGCTGAACAATATTACAAGATTTTCATTCATGTTGAGTCTCCTTCTGAATTATTGATATTTGCAGTATCTATTTTTTAGCTTTTTGTTTTTTCTTTGGTTTTAGCTACTTGAGAATAATTTAAATATTTTTATTTTGAAATTTGCTCTGTTTGACATTATCTTTTTTTTTGCGCGCGCGTATCTATCGCTTTTATGTATAAGAAATGTAAAATCTTTGTAAAACGAGGTGTGAGCGGGGTATGAGTGTCCTGTTTTGCTCTCTCATACCCCGCTTGGCACGCATTTTACATGAAATTTACGTTAATGAGGTGGTGCAATTTACAGGCGATTAAGATAATGATTTGAAAAGATTGTTAGGAGGATAAATTGTGAAAAGAATGAAAGATGATTTTTCGGATATCATTGAAAAGAAGCGAATTAAGGCTGTGTACCAGCCAATTGTGAGTCTACGTGACGGCAAAGTAATCGGCTATGAGGCATTAAGCCGTATTATTAATCCCAAGGAAATAACTGATACGGAAGAACTGTTTGTTCTTGCAGGAATGTACGGAAAAATATGGGAGCTTGAGCAGCTTTGCAGAATAAAAATTCTGGAAAAATACAGCAAATTCAAGGATGTCAAAAATACAAAAATATTTCTTAATGTAAACCCAAGGGTAATCCATGAAAAGGATTTTCACGCTGGGTTTACGAAAGGAACACTAAAAAAATACGGAATTTCACTTGAAAGCGTTGTTTATGAAATTACAGAGCGGAATTCAACAGATGATCTGAAAGGCTTCAAGGACGCGATAAAGCATTACAAGGATCAGGGCTACACAATCGCCATTGATGATGCCGGCTCGTGCTACTCAGGACTTAATCTGATTTGTGATCTTGCACCTCATTATCTTAAGCTTGATATGGCATTAATAAGAGGAATTAATGAAGATTACATTAAGAAGGCGATGGTTAAGTCACTTGTAGAATTTGCCGACTTAACGGGAAGTCAGCTTATCGCAGAGGGAATTGAAACCGAGGAGGAACTGCTGACGCTATTAAAACTCGGAGTCCATAACGGACAGGGGTATTTCTTGGCAAAACCAAATGACGAGCTTATAGAGATAAGCGATGAATCAAGAGATATAATCAAGAAATTCTGGAAGAAGAAGCAGAAAAAATATGAACTTGAGAGCAATCCTACGGTTGAATATCGCACAGTCCTGTTCCACTACGAGAGCAACAAGGCGTTCTATGCCTACTGCGACAAATATGGCGACAAGCAGGGCGATAACATCTCGAAAATGCTTAAGAATACGATTCTTATGAACATGCGGCTTGACGAACAGATTATGAATATCGGCGCGGACGGATTTCTTGTCGTGTTCAAAAAGGATGGCTCGAAGTCGATTTGTGAGAATATAATCAATACATTTAATGCGCAGGTCAACCAGTTTTATACAAACGAGGATTTCAAAAACGGCTACATCGAAATCGAGAAAAAGAACCACGAGCTCAAAAAATACCCGCTTGTGAAGATTCAGTCCGAACGCGTCGTGTAACGCCACAGAGCGTTAAATCTTGATTAAATTTTTAGGAAACGTAAGAATCACTTGATTATCAAGCGTTCGCCTCTTTTAATAACATACGATATGATATATGTCAATAATAGCATAACGCCCGTCACAAATATATTTGTCAGCAGTGCATTTTTATTGAAAATATTATAAGCGAAGATCAAAATTCGCTGGCCGAATATCATTTGCACTGCATACAGTTCAAGCGTTATCGAGCCAAGCGATTCTGTGACGGCATATTTTTTTACATAAGAAGAAAGCGTCACAAGGCCGAGAACTGAAGGGATTGCAAGCACATAAAACATATCCTTAATCGGGAAGTTCAGCCGGACCTTAAACCCGTACATGTAAAGGAGCAGCACTCCGAGCGGAATAAGCACGATAAAAGAGCGCCTGAGATTATTATTTTTTGTGCAATACGTCTTAAACAGGTATCCTGCAAGGATTACAGGAATCCTGTTTGTAAAAATAAACACCGCAGTGTATGAAAGCACATGTTCTGCAAAAACACTGCCGGTGAGCCAGATTAGCAACACCCATATTACTTTAAACCTGCTGTTCCACTTAAGGAAAAGCGGGTAAACTGCGTAAAATATGAGTATTGCCGGGATAAACCAAAGAAATGCACCGCCGCCTTTTTGAAAGAATTCGATGAACGTGAGCGATTTGACAGCTCTTATCACTCCAAATGACTTTGAGAAAAGCGCCATTATCAGAACGAAAAAGGCGAACTTAGCGTATAATTTGAGCACTCTGTCTTTTAAAAACGGCACATAATCAATTTCCCTGCCGGCAAGTGAATATGCAGACAGGAAGAAGAACATGTCGACGCCGACATATGCAGTTTTAAGAATAAATTGCTCAATCTGCGTTGAGGTAAGCGGGGCCCACAGATGAAAAAACAGAATCTGAAAGGCCGCGATTACCTGCAGAAATTTCTTATTTATCGTCATTTTGCATCAAAATACTTTTATTTATTGTCATTTGGGCACATCAAAAACAGAACAAGACCGTCTTTCACTGAATAAACTGTTTCATCCGCTTCAACACAAATATTCCACGCCGGGTTAGCGTTTTCCTTAAGCGTAGATAAAAGCTTATCCGTATCATCTGTTTCAAATACATATCCGACAAATGGAATGCTGCCAATCATTGGTGTGAACATGACAGCCTTTGAAAATCCGCTGATTTCATTATCAAATCCCGCAAGGTAGCCTTCTGCAACCTCAACTTTATCAAGTGAAATTTCTGTCTCTACCTGATTTAGAAGTTCAGAAACAACTGCATCAGCCGTTGTTTCCTTAGACTTATCAAATACGGCAACGTATTTTTTGCCAAGTGTATCAGGAACAGCCTCCGCTGTGTTACCAGCTTCCTCCGTTGCACTGCCACTAGTTCCTTTACTACAACCTGCCAACGCAGCAACTAATGATATCGCTAAAATTACACTAATTATTCTCTTCATATTTTCTCTCCTTTTTAAACTATATATTTAACTTTTCGCACTTAACTTCATTGCAGGTGTCTCCACCGACTGAGGCAATGGGAAAATCCTCTCCACCACTTTACCTATGAGCCGTAAAAATGACTCTGCAGCAAATGAAAACATCACAAACAACAGTATACACTCTGTCGACATCGCTTCAAGCGCAAAAAGCCTGTTAAGGAATATTCCTGCTAATATAAGTCCGACAAAGTTTCCGGCAATTATCGTTGTTCTAAGCTTATTAAGCGGTGTGCACACCTTAATAAGCACCATAAATCCAACCATTGACAGTAAAAGCGTTGCGGCTGTTGAAATGTCGGAGCTTTCTAAATTGAATGCGTTACCGCAAAAAACAAGTGCCCCGACTGCAAATACATCCGCCACCCCGCCGGGGATTGCCTTCCTTAAAACATTTGGAAGGAACTTACCTTCAATACGCGATTTTTCAGGCTCTAACGCTAAGAAGAATCCCGGGATTCCTATTGTAAACATCGTAATAAACGAAACCTGCGAAGGCTCTAGCGGGTATTTGAATACGAATATTAACGAAAGTAAGGACAGTAAAAACGAGAATATATTCTTCACAAAGAACAGTCCCGCTGACCTTTGGATGTTGTTAACTACACGTCTGCCCTCAAGCACTACCTTTGGCATTTTTGAAAAATCATTATCTAAAAGAACAACCTGTGAAACCTGGCATGCCGCTTCGCTTCCTGAAGACATTGCAACGCTGCAGTCGGCATCCTTAAGTGCAAGAACATCATTTACTCCGTCGCCGGTCATTGCAACGGTATTCCCCATCTCTTTTAGCAGATTTACCATCCTGCGCTTCATTTCGGGTGTTACACGACCAAAAACAGTATATTTGTTAAGCGCATCAATAAGCTCGCTATCTTCGGTGATCTTTGAAGCATCTATAAAATCTTTTGCGCCCTCAATTCCTGCCTGCATCGCAATTTTAGAAACAGTAATCGGATTGTCACCTGAAATTACCTTGATACTAACGCCCTCATCCCTGAAATATTCAAATGTCTGACGTGCATTATCCCTGATTAAATTTGTAAGAGTAACAAATGCAATCGCATTTGCCTTTGAATCAAGTGCCTTTCCTGTAAGCACTCCGTCATATTTAGCCAAAACAACGACTCGCTCGCCATTTTCAGAATGCTTTTCCACATATTCCCTATAATTTTCGTAGTCATCCCTCAGCACAAATTCAGGTGCACCAAGTATATAATTTGCATCCTCGAACTCGCATGCACTGTATTTATATGTGGAAGAAAAGCCGAATTTGTTTTTGCATACACGGCCTGTATTTTTGTCAAAGTATTCCTTAAGCGCTTTCATAGTAATGTTATCGGCATCAAGCGCGAGGACAAAGTCGCCCAAAAGTCCATGAACCTCCTCGTTTGAAAGCTCACTGCTTACGTTTTTGACGCCGGAAACTTCCATCTCATTTTTCGTAATCGTGCCGGTCTTATCAACACACAGAACATTGACTCTTGCAAGCGTCTCGATGCTTTTCATGTCGTGAAGGAGCACCTTGTTCTCGGCAAGCCTTATGGCGCTGACAGCCATTGCAACGGTCGTTAAAAGGTAGAGTCCCTCAGGAATCATGCCGATGATTGCTGCAATCATTGCAACAATGCTTTCAGAAAAGCCGAGTCTGTTGATTACATATCCCTGGACAAAAAGCGCAATTCCAATCGGAATAATAGCGATTCCAACGAAAAGCACGAGCTTATTTATGGATGCAATCATCTCTGACTGCTCTTTGTTATTTATTTTCTTTGCTTCAAGCGTGAGCTTTGAAATATACGAATCTGCGCCTACGTTTGTAAGCCTTGCATGGCATTCTCCTGATGTCACAATGCTGCCTGACATAAGGAAATCACCGACTTCTTTCTCGATTTCGTCAGATTCTCCGGTCAAAAGTGCCTCATTTACACGTAGGTTTCCGTTGACAACTACCGCATCCGCGCAAATTTGCTCCCCGGAGCGAAAGACAACAATATCGTCTTTGACAAGATCTTCTGCCGGCACTTTTGTCTTACAGGAATTACGTATGACATGCGCATACGGTGCATTCAGCATATTCATTTTCGTAAGGACGTTCTTCGCCCTAATCTGCTGTGCAATTCCTATTAAAGTATTTGCAATTATTATAGGTAAAAACGTAAGATTTCTGTACGAGCCTGCAATTACAAGCAGAATCGCAATGACAAGAAATACAAAGTTAAAATATGTAAAAACATTTTCCTTAACAATCCGGGCGTTGCTCTTTTCAGAGCTTTCCACCGGCTTATTTGTAAGTCCCTGTTCAATTCTCTCATTTACCTGAATGTCGCTTAATCCTCTTTCCCATTCAGTCATACTGTTCCCTCATTTACATTAGTTCTTTGCTTAGGCCTCTACGATACAGTAACATCAATTGAAATCTTATCGCGGTTTGGTGCTTCAATTGTAAGGCTGCCATTGCCCTTTATTCCGATTGTCTTGATGTATGTTCCTCCCATGCCGCCCTGAAGTGAAATCACATCAGGTCCGATAAGCTTAATTGCACCATCTGCTGTCAACCTTATTGGATCTGAATAAAATGGGAGCAGATTATTCTCTTCGTCAACCATCTTAATTCTTACGGAGGCGACATCATAACTATGCTTTTCTGTCAGGACACTGTGGTCAATGTCTGCGACTAAGTGTGCCTTCTCCATAGGCTTAATAACAAGTGTTTTTACAATACTTCCATTCTTAAATGCTTCAAATCTATATACGGTTGAAGCATCGCCCCAGTCGCCAACATATTTATTAAATAAAGTAACTGCGTCTGACATCTTCATATGGTACTTTGCAACGAGGACTGCTGCCTTTAAGTACATAGGCTTTGAGAGTCCGTAAAGTCCTACCCTTGCAGCTTCATTCAAAAGCTCAGTTAGCGCTTTTGCCTGACCTAAGCTCATATTCTCATTCTCAATTATCGCATCGCCAATGTAATCATCAATTAAAATCGGGCCGTGCTTTAAGCCTGTAAACTTAGAGTCTTTACTTGTGTATTCCTTGACAAATCTGTCGTTTTTATACATCTTGACGCTGTCTGCATTTGTAAAAATGTAAATGTCATGTCTGTTGCAGCCCGGATGTTCGCCAATGTCCATTGTTGAACTAAGCTCAAGAACCGTTGTTTTTTCCTGCTGCGTGGCGTATACGTAAGCCGCCAGCTTCGGATTTCTGAACATGTCCATTACGCCGTGATAGCAGATTCTGTCGCCACTTCCGAATTCCTTATGCGTATTATAGTCAAACATACACCAGCCAAAGCTGCCGGCGATGTCCTTTTCAAGCGCAACATCATTGATTACCTTAGCGTGTCTTATTGCATGCTCTGCGCGCTTTTCCTCCCAGTCAAATGTCTTTGTCGGGAACATGTGGCCATTATATTCGCTAATAAAGTACGGCTTATTCATGTCAGAGGTTACTGCGCTCTTTTTATCGCAGCCGGCATTTTTGCCCTCATGTGAAAAGTCGTTGTAGGTGTATACATCCTCAAGGAAGCTGCCTTTCTTATAGCATCTTACACCACCTGTCTGCCTTGTCGGGTCAAGACGTCTTGCCACCTCGTTAGTCCTTAAGTAAAACTCATCATCATCTACCGACTCATTAATTCTTACGCCCCACAAAATAATTGAAGTGTGATTTCTGTACTGACGTACCATATCCTCAACATTTTTCACTGCCTGATTTTTCCAGTCATCATCTCCAATATGCTGCCAGCCCGGAATTTCAGTAAACACAAGCAATCCAAGCTCATCGCATCTGTCAATAAAGTGATGTGACTGCGGATAATGCGACGTTCTTACGGCATTAAGTCCAAGCTCATTTTTTAAAATATCCGCATCAAGCCTCTGCATTGACTCAGGCATCGCATATCCTGTGTATGCATAGCTCTGATGGCGGTTAAGTCCCCTGATTTTCACCCGCTTTCCGTTAAGATAAAATCCGTCCTTATGGAATACAGCCTTTCTGTAACCAAAGCGAACCGTCTTTTCATCAAGTTTTTCGCCATTTTTGTCAAATAGCACCGTCTTGATTTCATAAAGATTCGGGTTATCAATATCCCAAAGCTCTATACGGTCTGTAAACTGCGTAATGCTGTAATTATTTACGCTTTCGCTTACCGTCGTTTTTGTTTCAAGTTCCTTAAAAAGCAGATGGTTTTTTGTATTATCGTTATCATCTGTAGCTTCTTCAATCGATGTACATTTCCTTAAATACTGCTTTATCGTAGACCCTTCAAGCGGATTTGCAACTGTTACTTCGCATATTGTCGCGGAGTCAAGGCCTCCGGTTTTGATTTTTGTCTTAACGAAAACATCCTCAATGTGACTCTTTTCCTTAATGTCAATATAAACGTCGCGGTACACCCCGCCATAGGTCATGTAGTCAATGACGAAGCCAAACGGCGGCACATTAATTGACTCGCGGCTGTCGACCTTAAGCGCAATCACATTGTCCGCATCAATCTTAAGATACGGCGCCAAATCAACCGTAAATGCCGTGTATCCGCAGTGGTGCGAATAAACCTGTTCGCCGTTCACAAACAGCTCGCTCTCGTGTGCCACGCCCTCAAATGTGATAAGGCAGACCTTGCCCTCAAAGCTTTTATCTGCATGCAGAACACGTCTGTAGCAGCTAACCATCTGATATTCCTTTTCGTCAAAATAGTGAAATGGAAGTTCCTTCACAGTATGAGGAATTCTGACTTCCTTCCATCCAAATTCAGAACAGCCCGGTTCTTTATCACTTAATTCAAATTGCTCTTTAAATTTCCACCCATCATTTAAATAAATTCGACCCATAATATTTCCCTTTCTCATACCTTGCCGGAGGGGCCCTCTTCGTGGTATACCCGTGGCAAAAGGACCGTCCCCAATGACATTGTACTAATTAATTGTGTTTATTTTTTGACCGGTGCAATAATGTATCGCGCTATTAGGGCATGCCTCGATGCATTTACCGCAGCGGATGCATTCTGTACTGTTGCAGTCCTTAACCGGATTAACATCCATTTTGCATACGTTGGCGCATTTGCCGCATCCGATGCATTTATCCTTGTCAAACGACATATGAACAAAACTTATCTTATTGAAAAGCGCATAAATTGCACCGAGCGGACACATAACTTTGCAGAAAAATCTGTACACAAAGAAGCTTGCAATTACAACGACTGCAAGTATTATCACCTTTAATGCAAAAACACCTCCTAACGTCTGTCTTAACTCGCTATGCGTGCTAAGTAACGGAATTCCGCCTTCAAGTGTTCCGACAGGGCAAATGTATTTGCAAAATGCAGGGTCTCCCATTCCTAAATAATTTGTCACCATTATAGGAAGTAATAATACAAAGACGACTAAAATTATGTATTTTATGCGGGTCATCCATTTAGGAAGTTTTACATTTTTTACAGGAAACCTGTTTAAAAGCTCCTGTAGCAATCCAAACGGGCATATGTATCCGCAAATAAATCGTCCGAATATGACGCCTATTGCAAGCAAGAAACCGACTACATAGAAGCTTAATTTGTAGTCGACTGAGCCCGCAACTGCCTGCATTGCGCCGATTGGACACGCAAAAGTTGCCGCAGGGCACGAATAACAGTTCAGTCCCGGCGTGCAGAATTTTTTCCATTCGCCTGTGTAGATTTTGCCTTTTGCAAAGTTACCAAGCCTTGAATTCGTAAATCCGAAGGCTGCGATTTGTATTATTTTTCTTTTAATATCTGTGCCGATGCGATTCATTTATCCAAGCCCTATACATTCTAAGCATATGTTTATTGCTTTGCTTAACACTACCGCCAATTCGCCGCGAAATGCGCCATATACTATAAAGATTATAGCGACAATAAGGATAAGAAGACGTATTGCACGCTTTATTGTTTCGTTCATAGATTGATTATTCCGCCTGCTTCTGACTGCTGTTATTCAGTGCTTCAATGTATTTATTGACAAATGATTTGTATCTGTCAACGTCTGCGCCAACTATTATTTCTCCGACAATATTTCCCGACTTGTCTACAAAAATCGTCGTCGGAACGCCGACAATAGAGCCTATCAGTTCGTCAAAATCTCCGTTACCGCCAATCAGATTTACAAATCCGACATCTGCTTTTTCTGTAATCTGTTTTGCAGCGGCAATCTGCGTTTCGTCATCCGTGCTGCTAATATCAACTATCAGCCCAACTATCTGCACATTGTCAGGCAGCTCCTTTTCCCATGCTCCAAGTTCAGGCATTTCATTGATACAAGGTCCGCAAAACGTTCCCCATATATTCACGACAGTCAGGTCCTTATTTGCAAAAATACTTTGCGTAACTTCATTTCCGTCAATGTCATTTGTAGTAAATTCGGCAAATTTGCCATACACCTTAAATTCATCAAGCGCGTTACTTTGCACCTCATTATTCTTACTATCCGCTGCATCCGAATCTGCTTTGTCAGTCTTATCAGCCGGCTCTTCTTTAGATTCAGGCTTAGCTGCTGCGGCCTCTGCCTCTGCCTGATTTTCAGTCCCGTCCACTTCCTCTGTCGCCTGATTTGCTGCTATGTTCTCGCTTGTTTTGTCGCTGCCGCATGCAACAAGCGATGTAAAAAGCGCCAGTAAAAATACTATGCACACTATTCGATTTAATCCTAAATTTGTATTTCTATTCATAGATATTCTCCATACTTATTTAATAATTATTTACTATTCTTTACTATTTGTGTCAATGTCCGTTTCAAACAATAATTTAGTCAATTTCGCGAAGTAGAAGCGAACCATCTTGCAACGGTGCTTGTGCTCCTCGCTCCAATTCGTAATCAGCAAATGATGTCAGTGACAGTTCTTCAGAAGAGAATGGCTCCAAATCCCGGAACATATCCAATGTCATATCTGACTCCTCAGATGCTTTAATATCCCAGCTGCCGGTCGTGTTATAGTAAACCTTGAGGTCAGAATAATCCTCCTTCTCAGCATGAGTAAAGTAAAACTCTTCACAATTTAATGTTGTTCCGTCTTTACTAAGACTAAAGTAACCTTGTCCGGTCTCTGATGCACCTGAGGAACCATAGTATTGACACTCCCATGCCTAAAGGCAGGGGATTCTTGGTGGCTGCCGAAAGTGTATCGGCTGACCAGTTCATTTCTGATAGGTCGTACCCCAAGTTAGGGCTATGCCATTAGCCCTCGCAGAGCAGAACATATAGTTCTCTACGCAGTTTGTCTATCACCAACAAACTCAGTTGAGTTACAGATATTCATAGCACCTAAAAGGTCTCTATGGATATGGAATCCACATCCACAAGTATAGTTTCTGTCATTGGCATGATGAACATTACCACAATTAGGACAAGTCTGACTTGTGTATGCCGGATTTACATACTCAACAGATATGCCTGCTAATTTTGCCTTATATTCTATAAACTGTGCAAGTCTGTAGAATGACCAAGTATGCAGACTATGATTGTTTTTACGACTTTTTCTTGTCGTAGAGCGTATGTTTTTAAGTTGCTCTAACTTAATCACTTTTACATTGTGAGCTACTGCAGTTTCAACAATGTCGTGACTTAACTTATGGTCAATATCACGCATTATGCGTTGTTCCTTATCGTTGATTCGTTTAACAGCCTTCATTTTCTTGGAAGTCTGTAGCTTTTTACGAAGATAAGCATAATGCCTACGCATATATTTATTCTTGCGACCATTACCATAAAACTTAATGCTACCATCAGAACAATATGATACCGCAGGGCATTTGATACCTAAATCAACGCCCATTACATTGCCGTCTGATTTTAGTTCAGGTTCGCTTACTTCATATACGATTTGGGCTACAAGCGTATGGTTCTTTGTTACGATACGCATAGTTCCAAACTTCGCATTAGAAAACAATGCTTTCTGACGGTCTGTTAATTTTACAAAAACAGAAATACGCTTTGATTTGCCATTTATCATCACTGGAAACTCGATGCAGTTATCCTTGAGTCTGTAGTTCTGATTATTGATATAGCAGCAAGGTTTCTTTAGTATTGGCAAATTAGGGGCTTTTGTTCTGATAGTAGAGCCACGCTTTACAAGACTTCTGTTTTTAAGAACTGCTTTATGACAGTATTTATAATGCTTTTTCACAATGGATTTAGCATCACGAATACATTGATTAGTTAATGCGCTTGGAAGATTAGCACTTACATCAGCAGTAGTAGTCTTTGCGATAGAATGACCGTTTACAGCATCAGAAACAAGACTATTAACAATATCAATGTATTCTGTCATAGTCTGTGTGATTATGTTTTTCTGATATTCAGTTGGATATACTTTCACCGTTTCAGAAAGCTGCATTATATCACCTAAACGTTTTTCTGATTCTCAATATACTGTTTGATTACAGAAAGCGGAGCACCACCAACAGTTGAAACAAAATAACTATTAGTCCAAAGACTCGGAAGCCTTGATTTTAACCATGGAAATTCTTCTCTCAAAATACGAGATGAATATCCTTTAATTTGCTTAACTGCTTTGTGAATACCAAATTGAGGGTCTACTTCCATAAGTAGATGCACATGGTCTGGCATAATTTCCATTTCGATGATTTCGACATTAAGTTGTTCGCATGTCTGTTGTATCAACTCCTTTAAGCGAAAATCAACACCGTTTATCAAAACGGAACGTCGATATTTTGGACAAAAGACCACATGATACTTGCAAGAATAAACCACGTTGTTATTTGATTTATATCCCATATAAATATTATATACTATAAAGCTATCTAATACAAGTATAAATTAGATAACTTTAACTAATCTAATAAAATAGTCGCCTTATATCCCCATTGCCGAAGCAAGGGGCTTTACGGCGACATTTGGTAATGTTCCGGTTCTGAAGCACTTCCACCTTTTCCATGAACATAAAAAACCAACTTCTTATTCTGATTATCCAACCAGTCTTGTTTTGTAAGAAAAGTGAAATGCTCTGTTCTTACATCTCCCATAAGTTCACACGGTTTATTTTCTTCCGTATGATGATATATAAAGCCACACTTCTCCTGGCATCGTTTCGACTTTTCATTGCCGTCATAATACCCGCACCACATAGCGCTGAAGCTTAAATCCAAAAATGCATGCTTCTGTAATGCTTTGACTGCTTCCGGAATCAGTCCTCGTCCCCAGAATGGTACTCCAATCCAATATCCCACCTCTATCTCATCATCTGCAACAGCGGTATACGACTGAGCAGGAGGAATTAAACCTATGCTACCTATCGCCACATTATCTTCTTTCAGACACACAGCATATGTTTCATCTGCAGATAACACGTTTTTAATGATTTCAAGGCTATTTTCCACACTTGTATGAACAGGCCATCCTGCAATTGGACCAACCTTAGGATCTTTCGCATATCTATATAAGCTTTCTGCATCCTTCTCCTCCCAAGGACGGAGAATCAGTCTTTCTGTTTCAAATACCATAATCTATTGTTCCTTTATCAACTGCTTTCTAATATGATTCGTTATCGAATCATACACCTCGGGTGTCATACTTACAATTCTGCTCCACATTCGAACACCCTGATAAGCATAGAGAATTACATTAACAATCTCTTTGACATTCACTGTATTGAATTCGCCTCTGACTATTCCGTATTCAATAAGATCAGACCATTTCTTTTCACCTATCCTGTTGAAGTAATTCATCCTATCATTCGAGCAGGTACCTGAATATTCATACATTGCCAGAGACAGTGAATCTTCTGAATGCTCCATCTCATTCCTCATCAGTGCAAGTGCTCTGTCAAGAATAACTGTTGCCGCTATCCCATCTTCTATTTCTTTTTGAAAATTCATTTCATCTTTCCGGTTGATTTTCTCAAGAATTGCTTCAAACAATTCTCTTGTGCTTCCAAAATGACTATATAACCCGCCTCTGCTCATCCCAGTTGCTTCGCAGACATCTTTCATAGTGATCTTATTAAATCCATCCCTTGCAAACAACTCGTATGCAGTATCTAAAATGCTTTCTCTTGTTCGTTCCTTCTTTCTAATCATATCTATGTCTCCATTTTCGACACTTGTGTCGTTTTTATTATAGACACCGATGTCGATTTTGTCAAAAATAGTAAACACTTCTACACCTGTGTACTGTCCAATCTTTGCAGTATCACAGAGATCCCGAACGGGCAGAAAAGGTAAAACAGATCTACTTTTATTTTTTCATTGACAATCGGTGCGAAAAAATGTATCATAACTTCAGTCGATATAAAAGTGTATAAATCACTTAACGCGACATATAATATAATGAGAACATAGAACATTAAATGTTCTTTAATATCAAAAAGAAAGCTAGTAATGTTCTTGGTTTATCCAAGAAAGGTTTACTAGCATTTCTTTTTTATTTGTAATTTTCTTTAAAATCTAAACACATAATGCATCTTTTTGTATTTGATTCCGATGCATACTCGTTGGGATATTTTTCAAACAAATATTTACACGCGTCTCGCAATTGTTCTATGCTTAACATATCAATATTTTTCAATACTGCCATTGCGCTCTTTCTGCAATTTGCAGTTGTATCCATATATTCGACAAGTTTATCATATGTATCAAAAACTGGCGTGTTTTTTAACCTTTTGACCACATTGTTAGCAATAATTTTTCCCACTGAATTATGTCCTTGTATGTAAATATAAAGTTTGCTATCCTTCGGAATTTCTCTTCCTTTTACATATTTATAGACCGGAAGTAATCTATTTATCGGAATTCCTCTTAATCTTTCATCGCACATAGCTGCAGAATCAAAGTTTTTATTGTCATAGATAATATCTTCATAAATCTGACTATCTTCAAATCTTCCATAACCGTATTTATTTAAAATATTATCTTTGTATCCAATCGCTATGGCCAACGGTTTTGTAGACAAATCTATGTTCTCGAGATCATCAATTCCCACAATAATAGATTCCGCATCCTGTGAAGTCATACTTTGGTCAACAATTGTCTTAACAACTTTTCTAGTTTCACGCACCCTTATTGGAGATATACCCGGAGTTAACTGTCCCAATTTTTCATATACTTTGTATAATTATCAGTTTGAATTTCAACAAATGGTATTTCAACTCCATTCTTGGTCACTATAGTCCGCTCTATTTCTATAAGTTCTTTCTCATCTTTTTTATAACTGATAAAAATAAAATGTTTACGTATATCTACCAATTGCTCTTCGGACAAGCACCCCAAGAAATCTTCTATAATGCTTCTAACGTCCTCATCCGTCATAGAATATCCCATAAATATTATTGGAGCTTCCGCAAACAAAGTAAGCATTTTAGCAATAATAAGTTTTCGAGATTCCCTAAAATGTTCATAATCATCTTGAGTTATAATAATAGACTCTGCATCCGTTGCACTACCATGGATTTTATAAATCTCAGCTATATTATAACTATCAGCAGAGAACAACTCATGTTGTCTTACATATACTTGGAAATCTTTATTGAATACTTCTTGTTCTAAAAATGTATCGTAATTAGTTGTAATAATAGCCGATATTTTATTTTTCAGTGCTCTAAATTTTACAAGTTCATCCTGTAATTTAGGGGCTCTATTTAACTTTTGCTTCTTAAAGAAGTCAGCAAGATACATCTTATACGGAGATATCCCTCTTTTTACCCAACTTGGATTTTTACTGTTTCCAATTCCAAGTTTAATTTTCCGGTCATAAAAAGCAGCGTTAAATTGCTCTTCAATTAAAGTTCCCATGTATACATTCATGTCAAAATCAGACATCTTCTTACGTCTACACTCATCCAGATGCTTTTGATACTGAAACGGATCAGTTTCAAATTTTTCAAAAGATTTCTCAAGCAACTCTTCCCATGATGGATAACCAAATAAATATCTTTTAGAAATCCCCGAACCGACAAATAATACAGGCATTCTATTTGCTTTTACCAGCTCATCCAATATTGAACTTTTCATCATCATATTCGACGCCCCCAGTCAATCAATTGTGCAACAAGTCAACAAATTATTTAAGTAAATGTACATACAGTCTGTTTTTGTGTGTACTTTTGCTTAAATTAACATTTATGCTATAGTGTTTGCGGAATTGATAATTGTTATTCTTTTGCTTGCTTTATAGCTACATAAACTCCCCTTCCGTCCAATCAAACAGATAATCCGGATCATTCCAATACTTGATATCTGTAAATTTTCCATTTAAAATTGACCTTGAACTAATACTTAAGTTATGTAATACTATAACCGTCGGATATACACACTCAATATCTCTATTGTGGAGGTCACCATGAATTTCTATCCAGATAGATTAGCTAAAATACGAACTGAATTAGGTATAACCAAAGCCGAAGCTGCTAGACAGCTGAATATGTCTGCTATGGGATACGGCCGATATGAGAACGGCGATAGAAAGCCTTCATATCAAACCATCTCTTTTATTGCACAGAAATTTGGCACAAGTGTTGAATATCTCTGTGGTGAAACAAGTAAAAAATCATGTGTAGACTATCTTGTCACTACAGATTCGCCTGAATTACATTTCATTGTTGAGACACTTCAAAATGAAAATAAAGACAATCTTAATTTAATTGTTGAATATATTAAAAACCTACACTCTTAGTTTTTATGTCCTCAAACATTGCTCTAATAGTCATTCCATTTATAGGATACTCTTCGCAAGATATTGAATTTTTTGCATATGTTCCTTTAACAAGGTCAATGTAAAATGTGAATTCTCCATCATCCCCCATGTAAATATTATTCCACTGATTATTGGAAATCTGCTTTTTTATGTCCAGCTGTTCCAAAGCAAGATTATCAAAACTAATCACTCTAAACTTTGGAATTATATTTATAATATTCTGTTTTAACCATCCTATATTCCTGGCTATAACATTTCCATTAACATTATAATAATCTTTGCCTCTACCACTCAGTTTAAAACCTAATACTAGCAACTTAATATTTCTATCCGAAAGATATTCAATATCATCTTTAGTTATTATTCCAGTAATCGTATGAAGTATTGCATCACTTCCAAAGTTGTTCAATTTATCAACTAATTGTTTCGATGCCTCTTTTAACGAGACACCCAATCCCCATATTAGTTTTCTGTATTTCCATTCAAGCAACTTATCAAAATGCTGTATAAAATGAATTTGATTTACTGTCATATTAACAAATATGTGTCTAGCCGAAAGTTTTATAAGCAATGCCTCTAATTCAGGATTTGTAAGATCGTTCCCATTAAGTGCCACCTCAGTATATGGTTGTAAAGAGTCCCAGAAACTCCAGCATAAAAGATTTGCGTGAGTTCCATTCTTATCGCACCCCATATAACAATAATCACAGCCACCATTACATCTTGTACTAATCGTAATATCTATGTTTTCAGGAAAATCAGGATGCATATTATCATCCATGGTAATTCTCTCTTTGGTGCCATCCTGATCATTTATTTTCACTAAGTAATTTCCGTTTTTATAGTAATGAAACACTTTAATTCCTCTTAATAAACACTTTCTTGTCAGTTAGATCATCACGTATTTTCCAATATGCTTCGTGCCAACAATCTTTTCCGTAAAGATATGATGTAAATTCATCTGAATTATCGTTGCCGGTAACTACTACAGAATCTCCAAATAACCATCTTAATAAATTTGATTCATGAGCCAAAACCCTATATAACCACTGTGAAAGTTCATCAACATGATCTATTCCATAATCCTCAAGTCCCCATTCATCTTTCTTTGGATTTTGAAAATCACATTCGATACAGTTTTTACCCAAAATTTCATAGATTCTATTTTTTTCTTTCTCGATGTCATTACACAGACATAACATAGCTGTGTACAAATAACTGGCTCTACTTTCAATATCTCTGTATATCTTAAATTCCCAACCATAGTATCCTGGAACAAAATTCACTCTGTCTGGATATTTTTTAGGTTTAGCTTTTGATATGCAAAGCGCATGTGTGGATGAACTATTACTTTCCCAGCATTTTTTCCTAATTTGATAAATCATAAAATCACCTTAATCACTATATATACTTAGTGCAATATACTTATTGAATATAAAATTTCTAATCGATACACTACTGTATAAATTAACTTCACAATCATCTGAGGATTGGTGATCAATATACGCTTTATCTGCATCATGTATTACTATCCCCAAAATAGATTCATCATGTTCATGTAGAGCATCTTCAATATAGCTAATTTCATACATTCTTTCTCTATCTTCATCAAGAGTTTTACAACCATATCCGCCATGTTTATATACAACCCAACTAACTATATAAGTCAATTTTTCTTTCTGACTCTCCAGAATTTCAGGTTCTTTGTCATATGCCCTACAATGTATATGAATCATTCCATCGTAAAGCCTCATTCTATTCTTCTCCAAACCATCTTTTGAGATTGTAATTGTGTGAACCGAAGAACTATTACTCTCCCAACAACCTTTTCTTATTGAATATTTCATGTATATCACTCGCACTATATGATAACCAATGGTTATTTAAGGATAGCATAACCATTGGTTATTGTCAATTATTACAGGAATATAATTGTCATATTTATTTACTATTGAAATATAAAAAATAGAATTAATATGCATAAATATTCTTACTCTTACTGCAATTGCGAACATTTAGGTATCAAAAAGGTATCAGGTCACAATTTGTGATACCTTTTTTTACTTCCGAAATGTAAAAAGGCTCCCGAGGAAATCCTCGGAAGCCACTAAGCGCACCTCCATTCCGCTTCGCTTCATGTCGGTCACGGCATTCGTCAAATGCCCGCACAAATCCATTAAAATAAGCAAAGCTATTCATAGCCACTTCGCGGCTATTTCATCGCGGCAGTCGCCGCTTTAAGATAAGCAAATACCTTCAATAAACAAGATTTTGAAGCTAAAATAATTAATAATTTATCTGCTTTACCTACTGTTTTATCAATCGAGAGTTGTGATTCTCAAAAGAATCCTGGACTACAATTTGTTGATAATTTATGTAGTACTTGTCGCCACCATCTTGACGGCGACGATCCAAATAAATTTTATGATATTATTCAAGACAAAATCAAAGAAGTTTGACATATTTTCCGGACTATGGTATATAATACAAATAAGAAATGACCTCCTGGCGCCTTGAAAGCTGGGTGTACGGTAAACGTAGGATCATTTCTTTTTTTATTTATATTCAATTGAATCCCTCGAAAGCAATATGTTTTCGAGGGGTTTTTATATATTTCTGGTACTAAAATGCTTTCAAATAGTACCAAAATAGTCCCAGAAGGTATTTTTAATAGGTGTATTTCCTGTGTTATTTTTATGGTTGCCTGAGTTTTTGTTGCCAAAGTGTTGCCAGTACAACAATGTCCCCATTCTCGACGCCTTTTTAAATTACTTAATTTCTATCATAAACATTAGCTAACATTACGTAGTAAATCTTTTCTTTATATTTTTTTAATTCACATAAGAAAGACTACTTCCTCACAGTCCCCAAAATATACACCTTCCTTAACACACAAATGCATATAGCTGTAGCGCTCAAATATACAATAATAGACATCGTTGGCAGATTTATTATATGACCACCTATATGAAATACAAAGAACTGCTTTAGCAATTCACGCAAATCCATAACCCTCACAAGTGCCAGGCAATTCAGATGATTCAATATATTACTTTCCTTGCTAAACGGTATAAATGCAGGTCCAAGTAGCAGCATAAACATAATTGCAATAGTAGCAACTCCAGATCTGGTAACTGCCAATATAAAACAGGAAAATGCCGATACAAACAACATTATTACCAACGAAATAACAAACTGAAGAATAAGAAACTGCTTCATATTCATACAATAACATATAGAGTTATCTATAAGTTGCACCGGTAAGTCAAATCCGGATGTTCCCAACACAAAAAATAGCCAAGTAAATGCTATCATAAACATCAAAATCATATAACCTACGCCTGTTATCATACTTGCAACTATTTTTGCATATAAATCTTCTCTTTGTCCTTTCCTTGTAGAAAGTAAAATTCCCTCCGTGTTATCTTCCCTTTCCTTTGCAAATACACCGGCCAAAACAAATGCTATCACAAAAGCCAAATAAAAGGATAGTGCCAACACAGTCTGATAATGTTTTGGAACAAAGGTATCACCAAAGCGATAAGGAGTCTCTATCTTATTAGCTCTATTTTTCCAATAGTTTTTCTCTGCCTCTGTAAAATTTCCATAAGAAAAATCCATATTTAAGTAATCATCAATCCTCTCGATACGACGTTCATAGAAGGAAGGATATTTTTCTAATTCCAAATCCATAATGACATCTGTCCATAAAGAATCATCTTTTATATCTTTGATACTATTTCCAAGATACGGAAGAAAATGTCCATATTTATCATAAGCCTGAAAGTAGCCATCATCTGTAGACAAGTCATATCCTGAGGTTTGAATATCCTTTATCGCTTCATATACATACTCATCGGTAAGATAGTCAGTCTGCTTAGTAGCTTTCTTCTGATTGTACTCAATAGCCGCCAGTCCACTAATACTTTCACCTGTCTCCGCCAAATACTCACTCTCTGACAGTACTGGATAGACCGTCGTAAGTCCTAGAATAATAAAACCAACTGCCATTGTAATAAGATTCATTCTACTTATCAACAATTTTTTTAATTCATATTTTAAAAGCATTTTCTACCTGCTTTCCACCTGCGATTTTTTATATGAAACAAGTAAAGTTGCTGCAAATATTACCATACAAAGACTATAGACCAAAACCGAAGCCTGAACATTATTCATTGCTCCATACCTATAGGTATTACAAAAGGTTCCATAATATAAAGCCATGGTTGGTCGAAGTTGCCAAAGCTTTGCTATGATTCCCATTTCACCGGGAACATTAAATAATCCAACAAACAAAATTGCTGCATGTATAGCCATTGTGGCAACTGCAGATTGTGTTAAATGTGACAGAAGCATATTAGTAGATGCCCAGAAAATGGTTGTAATAAATGTAAGCAACATGGAAATAGCTACCATCTGACCTATGGTGATATTCCATGGCGAGGATGGTATAATATTCTGAATCATTCCCTTACTACCCTCAGTTCCAAAAAAGGCAAACATAACTCCAAACAATGATCCGATAATTGACAGCCCCTGTAATAATGCTACAGATACTGCCGCAGCAATTTTAGCGAGACAAAGAGCACTACGTCCTTTTTTAGCTGATAGAATAATTGCATCCGTTTTGTATATTTTTTCATCCGCAAATACACCGGAAAGAGCAATTGCTATATTTAAGAAAAGCACCCAGCCAACAAAGAACCACACATCTAAAATATTGGAATAGCTTCCAGCATAGTAATATTTCATCGGCTTTTCAATACTGTCATATTCGCTAAGCCACACATCCAGTTCCTCATCACTGACGCCAAGTTCCTTGCCATCCCTTATAATATCCTCACGCATTTTTTCATAAAAATCATCACCATTAACCGACTCTACAAGACTCCTGTCACGGACTACATTGTAAATCAAATCAAATAATGATTTCTTCCCAATTGCGTCTGCACCATTCATAAATGCAGCTCCCGGGTCATATGCCATCAAATTTTCATATTTGTCCGCGTTATGATTAAGTTCTTCCATGACTTCACTTTGAAACTCATCAAAGAATGTCTCATCCATTTCTCTTCCTTCTATTTCCGCGAGCACATCTCTGGAATTCTTCACATAGCTTATGTGTCCTTCTGATGACAGATTGGTAAGCCCCATTAGAAAAACAAAAGCTACGCCTATCGCTAATGCAATCCATACTGATTTTTTAGATATAATCTTTTTTATTTCAGCTTTATACATGATGAAAAAAGTATTCATCTCTATCCTCCTCGTCTTCCTATATTTCTTCTTGCGACTTTTCTTCAAAGTTTTTAAGATAGAAATCTTCCAAATCCATGCCCACTTCATCAAGACTTCCATCAAAGATAAACTGACCATCCTTCATCATAATAATTCTGTCTGCGATATGCTCGACATCTGATACGATGTGTGTGGAGAGGATGACTATGCTGTCTTTTCCAAGCTCAGCAATCAGATTTCGAAAGCGTACTCTCTCCTTAGGATCAAGACCTGCTGTTGGTTCATCCAATACAAGAATCTTTGGATCATTTAGCACAGCCTGCGCAATACCAAGTCGCTGTTTCATTCCACCGGAATAGGTCTTAATCTTCTTATTTGCAGCTGCTTCCAGATTTACGCTTTTAAGAAGCTCCGCACATTTTCTTTTCGCAGTAGCCTTATCAATTCCTTTAAGTGCCGCAATATACATTAGAAAATCTTTTCCCGTAAAGTTGGGATAATATCCAAAATCCTGTGGTAAATATCCCAGAACATCTCTATACATTTCCTCAGAGGAATCAAGGCTTCCATCTTCTGTCTTAAAAGTAATCGTTCCACTTGTAGAATTTAAAATCCCACATATCATGCGAATTAGTGTTGTTTTACCTGCGCCATTGGCTCCAAGTAACCCGATTACCCCTGGCTTCAGGGTTGTGGAGAGTCTGTCCACTGCGATTTTGCTTGCGTACTGTTTTGTTACTCTGTCTAATATAAGTTCCATGATAAATCCGACCTTTCATTCATAAATTCTATACATTCTCTTACCGCTGCAACCATAATCATCACTGACAGTATCATGTACATATAATCTGGTGTAATATGAACATTTCTTAACTCTCGTATGATGGTTGGCAGAAATCCTGTAGCAATGCATATAAGTGGCACACCTACCTCGCTCTCTTTTCCACGCCTCTTTCTGGCAATAAAGAGACTACCCCAGATGCTGACAAAATAAGGAAAAAGCATATATATTACTATATCTAGCATTCCGCAAATCCATATTTTTCTTAGAAAGATGCTTCCGCCCAAAATAACTACACTGCTAAATATTCCAAAAATAAACATTCTGATTAACCGAATAAATTTCAGAGAAAATCTGCTGGCTGCCTCTAATTCGCACATCCCATATCTTCCAGAGCGAAGTATATGTATCAGAGGTATCAGAGAACAGATTGGGAGCATGGATGACATTATCCACATCATATTTTCATCACCCTTTACAGCCACAGCCATAAACAATCCGCATATAACAAGTCCTGCCAGAATACTTTTTATGCCCATATAATGAAATTCGTTTTTTATCACATCCGCGAGCTGTCTGGATCTTTTTTCATGCTCTTTTATAAACCTTTGACTCTTATCCGATTCAGACAATATATACGCATTTTTCAGCAATTGCTTTAATTCTTTATCTGTCATCTGCATCTCCTTCCAAATAGTTTCTTAATAGCTTGAGTCCTTCCTTTAGGCGTCTGTTAACTGAAAATCTGGACAAATTTACTACTCTTCCAATATCTGCACTTGACATTTCACTTACATATCTTAGAACAACAATTTCCCTCAGATTATCTGGTATTTTCTCCAGCGCCTCTGTAATTGCAAGAGAATCTATCATATGATTCGTGTCCACACTTTGGCACTCTAGCAGCTCTGAATACACATCGATATCCAGTGGCTTTTCCCTTCTGAATTCATCCATACACAGGTTTCTGGCTATTGTATATAGATAAGCCATTTCCTTACCGGTATCTTCATAGGAATGATTTAGCCAGAATCTAAGAAAGGTTTCCTGGACAATGTCTTCTGCAGTAAATCTATCTTTAGTATTCATGTAACAGTACCTGAGGAGCCTATCGTACTGTACTTTTAAATCCATGGATTTCATCCTCCTATATAAGTATAACGTTTGAAACACCTCATTTGTGCGCTTTTTTCAAAAAAAATGGCAGGAAGTTTCTTCCTGCCTAACCAAATAACTTATCTGCTATTTTTTCAAGTTACATTCGTTCCAATCTATCATCATATTGCTTGTCTTTTCCAACAACCTCTATCTTTGTTTGATTCACAGCATATATCATCCACATTTGCATTTCCAAGTTTTGTGTAATTTTCCCTACCTAAAAGTAAGAAAGAGTTCTGGTATAGCCAAAACTCTTTTTCTCAACTAAAGTTTATTCTGCTCATATTTAAACTCTCTGCAGCAGAGAAATCAGGAGTTGCACCTATCATTAACTATATCAAAAAAAGCATCCTTTATTATATAAAATCCTGTTTTCTTCATTAACGCCCCATATAGTAAAATACTCTCCACCTTCCGATGGAGAGTAATAAACTTTCGACCCAACCATTTATAAACCGCATATTGGTCAGCGGTAAACTTTCGACCCAACCATTTATTAATCGCATATTGGTCAGCGACAAACTTTCGATTACTTATATTTTTGCTACAATTCGTCCACCTAAGATTAATATAACATGAGAAAAGTTGTATGTAAATCGGGAATTTTATAAAAATCGGAGTGTGATACACATTTCAGGGGGCGTGATACACGGTTTTATGTATCACGATGCTTATTTTTACAAAATGGTACACAGTGTATTCCATTTTTAATGCGTCGTACACCAGTGTGATACACATTCGAGTAAAAGTACACACGGGAAATTGTTGTGTGTATCTTTACTCAAAAAACTTTAACTGGAGTTTTCCACTCACCAAACCTACTTTGGCTTATATGTTGCAAACGGCTTATTCTTCTGAAGCAAAATAGCATCTTGGTCATTTTCTGTTATCTCTGAAATGTGTCTATAAACCAACTGTTTCTTATGTATTCCATACTGCGGAAGTGGTTTGATTTCTCCAGTTATTTCATTCAATACAGCAGGCATTAACATATATTCTCCATATTGATGATATGCCTCTTTAAAGTAATTGAATGATCGGAAATCATCTCTAGGATTTGCACGAATTATACGAGACACATTAAGTATCATTGTCTCGTCTGTAGAAAAGCCACCTTTTTCCGCTCGCTTCATAGCTTCATCAATATTATTTCCAACCACTACGTAATATCCAGATGCCTCCCCCGGTACATCTCCTTCTACTAATGCAATCCTTATATCTTCTTTTTTATCATCTCTTCCTATTATCTTTATCCAATCTTCAAAAATCTTAATTGCGTATTTTTCGTTAACAAAAGGCAAAAGCAACGCCGGTAACGGCATATATCCTAATACAAAACCTACCCCACGCCAAACTGCTTTATTCCATGCCTCAAGATCTATCATCGAAGTGATAAATAAATTCTTTCTTTCTTTTTCTGGCAATGGTCTCAATTTTCCAAGCGGCGGTTTTTCTTTTGTATTAATGCCTCGCAATCTCCAATATAATCTATCATATCCATCCTTGTTGCTAATATTATAATAAGTGCCTCCCTGAAGCGGAGTTGGAATATACTCCAAATCGCTCTCATCAAAAACAACCGGAATATATTTGCCATTCATTGCATCCGACATATATAATTTCTGATAAATGATATTCCCTTCCCATTTAACACCCCTACCTTTTCCCTGTTCTACATTTCCATATATTTTATCATAATATCCTTTTGAACCAATCACTATAACATAGTCAGCTCTATTTATACTATTTTCCATCCATCTTGGCCACCCTTCAGAAGGTGCCTCTTCATGCTGATCCAGAATAGCATCAATTCCTTCACTTCTCAATTTGTTGGCAAAAGAAAGTACTTGATCTGCAAAAGATAATGAATCTTGTGAATAACTTATAAAAACGATGGGATTTTCTTGTTGCGCCATTATTCTCACCTCCCAATCTCTCTTGAACTTCATTTTGTCTCAGCAATATTTGCAATCTTCACATTTCTAATCATATCATCTAATTTAACCAAATGGTCATATACACATTTTACATCTGTTCGCTCAAATTCCTTCTGTTCATCTTCGTAATGAGTACCTTTATTCAGGACACGCCAATTTCCAGGTTCTTTAAGACTCTTGAGCTCTGCATTTATATCTTCCATACCCTTTATCTTACCAGTTTTTTTAATCAACCCATCCACTATAGAACTTAAATCCGGTAAGCTTTTAGGACTTCTCATCCCTACAGATATCATTGCATCTGAAGATTTAGCAATTAAATTCCATAAATTATATGCAACACACTCCATTGCTTGTCGACATTTTGAAGCAGCATCTTTTGTTTCATTTTTATTGTACTTTTCCTCTGCAGCCATCAATGGCGTTTTTGAATCAGAGTATTCTACTATTACACCTCGTTCCTCTAATGAATCTGCTGGAATAAATTTATATACAATAGCATTTTCTTTTACTCTCTTTTGACCTAACTTGTCTTGCAATTTAAAAATGAATTGGTCTCCGTGTGTAGATAATATAATCTGTGTGTTTGCAAAATCGACATGATTCATCAATAAATCCGCCACACCATTTCTATGATCATCATCAATGGCATTTACAATATCGTCAAATATAATAAAGTTTAAATTATCATGCACCGCTTTAGCTAAAAGAATTGATAAGCCCAATATTTTAATATGACCTTCACTTAAAACTTGTAACGCCTCCGATGTGCTACCATCAGCAAATGTGATATGCATTTTATCAGAAGTTGCATCCGGCAAAATCAATTCTTCTATCTTTTCAAAATCTGCATCATTCTGATTGATTGTATTATAATAATCAACGATTTTTTGTTCTAAATCCTGTGCTATCTGCCTCGGCAACTCATTATTATAATTAACCAAACTACCAATTATCTTATTATAAGCTTCTACAATTTTTACATTGAATTCACAAATTCTTTTTTCTGCCTGAATTTTCTTTATTGTATCCTCGCTTTGTTCATCAAACTCCTTAATCTCTTTTTGGAATCTCCTTATTATCTGCTCCTTTTCATTCATCTGAGTTTTTAATGTCACAAGTGCGTTTCTTACAGCACTAAGTTCTGCAACTTGTTGATCATATTCAGAATTTGATTTGTTTGCCGCCTTGTTGTATTCTTCTATTTTGTTTTGGGCAACTATCTTGTCGAATCCCTTTAATTCTTCACAAAATTCAAACCACTTACTCACGGCATCCACATACATTCGAATATCTTCCAATTCTACGGAAACCATGTTGTCTGTTTTTATTTGTAATAGTTTAATAAATTCTTTATTTCCCGAAATAAAATCTAATATCTCACGAATGTTGTCCCTAGCGTTTTGAGCTGCCTCATTGATTTTTTTCTGTATCAGTTCAATTTCGGTAAATGTTTTTAACTGCTCTTTAGCATATTTATATGGATTTCTTTCAGCAATAGTCAATTTTGTTCCACAAGCAGGACAACTCGTCGTTTCTTCCAATTCAGATATAATCTCATACAAATTTTTATAATTTACCTGCAGAGCCATATCCGATAATTTGTTTCTATTTTCATTAACGGTTTTAAGATTTTTCTGCAATTCCAAAATGTAATTTATAAAGTTTTTAATATATTCTACCGGTATTGGGGTAACATACAGTTTATCTCGCTCTGCAATTTTTACAGTCAAAACACCTGTCGTAGGATTATCAAGATAATCTAACGCACTGTCAACCTCTGTTATTTCCTGTTTTTTAAGTTTTGCAATTTCTTCTACAAGCAAATCTTTAATTCTATTTAATTCATCTTTGCTTTCTTGAAGTTGTTTTTCTTTAAAATCTCTCGATAGCTTTTTTTCTTCAAATAGTTTCTCCGTAACAGAACTTGTTGTTAAATATTTCTCATCAAAATTTGTCGTGAACCCTTGCACAAACTCGTTAAAGGCTGATAATCCAAATAAAGCAGCTATTCTCTCATTCTGATTCTTAGAATTCAATACACTAATATGAGAAAAATCAGCAATTCTATTTTTTTCTACAAATGCAAATCTGTAAGCATCATAATCAATTATAGCTTCATCTTCTGATCCATCCTCATACGTACAAGTAATTGTAGGCTTTTTCCCTTTTTTTGTTGCAGTATTCTTTATGTAAGTAGATAGTTTGATTTTGTTTGCATCTGCTTCTTCAATGATACCAAGCAAACCGTATTCTAAGGCTTCGCTAAAACTTGATTTACCAGATCCATTCGGTCCATATAGAAATACATATTGCTTATCAAGATTAAATGTTCGACTCACCGAAAAACCTCTAAATGAATCTACTTCCAAGACATTCAATTTCTTTATCTTCTTTGTATTTATTTCCGAACCAAATGACAAAGTCTCAATAGTTTTATCACATACACCTTGCTTCTCGCCGATATACTCCACAATTTTATTAGCTCTTTTACCGCCAGCAGTTCCACCTGCTTCTATAAGATCTTCATAGTGTTTTAGCAAAATATTAACCAATGTTATATCGTATTCATTCAGTTCCTCTAGCGTTTCCGACCAACGTTTTACCTCTCTACCGACAATTTCACTCATTTGTACCCTCTCCAATACCTTATATTAATTCACATTAATTTTCTTATACATCTTCCCCTTAGTACTACCAGTACTTTCAACCAAGCCTTGCTCCAACATATCCTTAAGCAACACTTTAATCCTTGACTCTTTAACACCAGCAACAGTTTCAAATTCAGAAGCCTTATACCACATATCAGGCTGCATAGAATTCAAAATCGCATCGTACTTTTCTTGCGTTTTTTTCGTCACTTTTTTTTCGCCACTTTTTTTCGCCACTTTTTTTTCGCCACTTTTTTCCGCCACTTTTTTCAAAAAAGAAAGCGACAGTACCGTTCTATCCGGGTCAAATCGTTCCTCAATCACAGGCTCTTCCCAACCTTCATCTGCCCATACATTAAAGATGTTCGGCACACCACTTCCGGCACGTTCACCGATATTGATAAGATTAAACATTTTCATAAGAGCCTTGTTCCGGGGATCGGATTCGCCACCAAGACGCATCTGTTTTTTACCCGTTCTGACATAACCCGGATTTGCTAAAACCAGCTTGTCCGGTTCCTTACGGATAACAACACCACGCAAACCGTGATAATCTGCATTAATCAAACAGTTTGCCAAAGCCTCACGAAGTGCCTTGTGTACCGGAGTGTCGTCAACACGTTCGCCACCGACCATTTTGAAAGGCACCTTAATGTCTTTAATAATTTTGTTATAAACTCTAAAATAAAAATCGCACACGTTTCCAGACCATTCACCGGAACTTGACTGCAATCTATCACTCCAACGAGTGGTAGGGTCCAACTCTTCTCTGTAATCCAAGAAATACTCTGGGAAGTGCCGCACAATGTTGTACTCATCACCAAACATCAGCATACCTGCTGCCGTAGGATGCAACTTTCCATCTTCATCAGAAATAGCAGCCGCACCAATGCTTCTTAAATACTCATGGTCGCTCAGACGCTCAAAAGGATGTCCCTCTTTTAAAGAACGATGACTGTTGCGATATCCATGAATGGTATCATAATTCAAATCTTCCATTGGAACCTTATCAAGCACTTCCATATCCATAGTGCGCTCAGTCTGGTCGCGAAGCATGGTCTTTACTTGCAATCTGGTACAATGATAATCGCCCTCATAATTGCGGCGAAAAGTACCATTGAAAATATCATTGTTGATGTATACCGGCTTCTGCTCACGCTTTGCCATAGGCACATAAATAACCATGATAACATCCTTATTATCACCAACCTCATAAGTCTGCACATCATCTTCCGACAGAAGATTAATATTTACCTTCTTGGGATTGTTCATATTATCCCAAAATTCCTTACGAAGCTTAGATGCATTCTGGAGACCGGTAGTTCTCCAACTACCATCTTTATTTTCTTTGACACCAAGAATAATGACTCCACCATAGCAGTTTGCAAAAGAAGAATAGGTGTCCCACAATGAAATTGGCAAACCACCATTTGCTTTTTTCACTTCTCTTCTGTTATCTTCTCTGTATTCATCAAATTATGAAAGGTCAAATAATCTAGGCATTATATTTTCACTCCTTCTAATTTTGCTAACTACGTTCTGATATTGTTCCCTTCTTTATATGATACTCAATATTATTCTTCACGCAAAAGTGAATAACCTTTTCCGCACACTGATTATAATATTCCTTGTGATTTTTAAACTCCGAAACTTTCTTATTATAATGCAATCTTCCAAAAATAATTTTATCCGCAAATGATACCGCTTCTAGTATATCTGTCAAATCCTGAGAATGGATATTCGGTGTTGGGAACGGTTCTATACTAACCCATGTCTTGTATCCTTGTTCTTTTAAGTATTTCAATGATACTATTCTATCTTTAATATTCGCTGCACCCGGTTCAGCAATTTTTCTATATTCTTCATCAAGTGTTATTATTGTTATACCATACTCATTCATTTTACTATAACTTGCCAATTCCTGAGGCAATATCCCTTTAGTTAATACAGAACATGGTATTTTTTCCTCATTTAGTCGCCTTATTATTTTAAGGCTAACATCAATTACTTTTTTTTGCTTATACATAAAAGGATCTGTGGAAAAGCACAAATGCAATATTTTTATTTTGTCTTTATATTTAGGTATTTCATTTTCTAATAACTCCATTACATTTTCAACAATTACTGGTTCTACCCAATCCTCATATGAATTCACTTTTCCAAACCTTTTCTTCATTTGAAACGCATAACATGGATATTTGCATCCATGCGAACACCCTAACACATGATTTAGCGTATAATCTCCGTATTCAACACCAGTTTTATATATTAGTGTCTTTCTATGAATGCTTTGCATATTACAAACCTCTCTTATAAGTATCTGCTTTATAATTTCTTGCCAAGACATGTCCCATCTTTTTAATTTTCCCTTCTTTTATTAATGGTTTTAAAACATTATTAATAATATGACTTTGCATCAACATAGTATTTTCGATTAGTAAAGCTTCTATTTCTCCATATGACATCTCTTTTTCCGTCATATTCTTATATAAAAGTTCTTTCGCTTCATAAACATAACTATCTAGTCTCATTTTTGTTTCATCTTCTTCCGTAAACAGACGCATTTGTGCTGTTTCTACTTGATTTCTGTGGAATTCTTTACCATTAAATACTTTCCATAAAACTTCCTTTAACTTTTCCAATCCTTTTATATTAGGTGACACAAAAATTATCTGGTACAATTCAACATTTGTTATTGTCTTAAACTGATAGGAAAAGAAATATTTTATTCTCCCTACACTCAGGCTCTTTCTCATATAGTTAATAATATCTTCTTTGGTTTCCACATTTTCATTATTAATGCATTTTCTAATCCTATTACTATCCTTCTTAATATTCCTAACATAATCACTTATGAAAAAATTAAAAATCACTTCACAATAATTATTCTTCAATACCTTACTTACTGTGGGAATATTAACTGTACCAAAATCATACGGATCTATATATAACACAACCGTCTTACCATAGCCAAAAATTTTATTATTAGCAGCCAAACTTTCTAAATAAACATTTACATCTAGATTATCTATATATACTTTGAGATTCAGAACTGAATTATCACTCAAATATTGAATTATCCTTTTTGTGCAGGAAACACTATCACGTTCAATATCGTTTAGATAAAGATTATATGTCTTGTTTTTATGTAACTGCGCTGCTTCATTAAAGATGCAAAAAACTTCTATGGCTGTACAGCAATCACCATCTTTATAAACACCCGCATTACACATACAATCAATAAATGTGATCTCAGTTATATCGTCTCTTTCTGCACTTACGATAGACCAAAGTTTAGCATATTCTGAAACATATTTAATCTTATAATCCGTCTGCTGTTTTTTATCGGTTAATAGATTCATATCTATATTCAACATTTCAAATTTATCTAACAAATTCATAATATGCCCCATTTCTTTTAAAAAGTTTTTCTCAAACGTTCATAAGTGCAATTGTAATGACATACATCACATATCAATGGTTACTCTTTATTGATTATTACACCCAAATCTTGCTGATGTTTTCGCAATCTTTATATCCTGTTCTTCAAAGAGTATTTTTTCTTCTTCATATTTTTGACTCTTATTATATTTCAAATACTCTTTAATCTTATTATCAAATTTTACTTTTTCATCTTTTTGATATTTTTTTACTTTTCCTAATTCAATAGTTCCTATAATAATATCATCCTTATCACCGCCTTTTATTTGCAGTACATTTCTATCATTTCTTCCAAAAGGACCAGTTATTCTTGAATCTCCATATATAGAAGTATTTGCTTGAACAATAAATACATGCAAATCCCTCGCAGTCGTTTCAATTATATTAGAGAAATAGGAGGTATCCCTATTATGCTCTGGTGTGAAAAGGATATCCACTTTATCCTTATATAATCCTCTGGCCACTATATCTGTAAATTCATAACACAAGAACAACCCATAATCTACTCCTTTGTTATTTATTATTTGATATACCGGCTTATCTTGATCAACACATATATACTTTTCAAGAGCTAATATCTTGCGTTCCAGAGGTGCATAATCATTTTTTTCACGTGCTAATAATACAGCACTTGTATACCTTCCTGTATTCACCGGTGCAAATATTGCAACATTATTATATGCCTGATGACCGCTAGTCATATATTGCAGACCTGAAACAACAGTTATTCCACTTTTTCTTACAAAAGCCAAAACATCTGAAATCCATTGCAAAGGCATATAAAACTCTGGGAATACCAAAAAATCCACTTTATCCTTTTTTCCATTTGCATATGCCCTATCCATGAAATCAATCAAACTTAATCTGTCTATCTCAACATCGTCTCCACACCCAAGCCCCATACAACATCTTTGAGTATTTAATTTGATATTGGCTATAGCAATCTTGATCTTTTCTTTAACAGCACATTTATCACCCAATTCAATTCTCTGTAAAATATATTGTTTATGAATCTCGTTCTTTATTGAAATTGCCAAATGTGATGCCGTGCCTTTATTAATCTGGTTTACTTCATAGAAATAACTTTCAATAAAATCAAGTTTCTTTTTTACAACTGCATTATCTTCATCTGCATAATAATTTCCTCCGTTAATAAATTTTCTCAAAAAAACGTACTGATAGATTTCATCCAGATTAATAAATCTTGGTGATAATTTGGATTTTTTACTATCTCGTATGAAAAGATTCATGCTACATATTTGTTCCGGTGATATATTGGTCAAATCACAGTCTTCATCTATCTCATCTGAATAATTGACTAATGGATATGATACTAAATGATGATTAAACAGATTTGCTTTACGTATCTTTCTTGCAAGTGCCAAAACTGTCTTTTTTTCTTTTCTGCAATACCGAATATTCAATGCCAAAACTGTTGAGATACATATATCAAAGTGTAGCGTAAGATCTTTTTTCAGTTTTGAGTCAATCTTTCTTAATTTGTCACTTCTTATATCCTCAATAGTACCAACATTAATATGCTTAATTGCATGTAATATATTTCCTTGAAAAAGTTTCCATGCATACCGATTTGTATCTGAAGTCAGCATGAAATAATACATTGCATTTATCCAATTACTAGAATATTCCAACGCTTTGACTCCTTGAAAGAAACGTAGTATACTATCACTCTCATTTCGTCTACGAACTTTTTCCTCTCTCGTCACATATTTTTTTCTAACTCTATTGTTCATTACAATTTGAGACATATGCCAGCCCAATTGAAATCGATCAATTTCCAATTGTCCAATATCTCTTATTTTTCTTTCCACACCAATTCCATTTTTTGCATATGCAGCTTCTTCAAAATCAATCAAACTTAATTCTGTATCCGGTATTACATTCATCTGACTTGGGTATGTTATAGTCTTCAAAAGTTGATTTATTAACGTTTTCGACCCTGTTTTATTAAAATACATAATCTTGACTTTTTCTTTTTGAATATATAGGTTAGGATACTTATTTATTGTATATTTTCCTGATTCTACATTGACCAAAATGTTATTCTTTTCTACCAAATATCTATCAAATGCATTATCTTCCGATATATTTTCTTCATCACCGGTAATGTCAACAACAAGAATAATATCATCAACATATCGCCCATAATACAACACATTGGTTTTTTTGCTTATATCATTATCTAATTCATACATATAAACATTTGCCAATAACATTGAACTAAACAATCCTATTGGTAAGATATACTCTTTATTTTCAATGCATTGTTCTAAAATACGGTACTCATTAACAATCCCTGTATATCTTTCAAATATTCTTTGAATTATTATATTTAAAAACTTTAGTGCTTGGTATCTTTCGTCATCGCCCATCTTTTCATCTAATAAGTCAAATTTCCAAACTACAGAATAATAAAAAGACTTTACATCAAGAGAAAAAAGCATTTGACTTCTGTTAAAACGGTTTAACATTGCAACAGTTTCAATTGCATCATTCTTCCAATTACAATACTGAGGGAAATATATTTTAAACAGCTTATTTTTAGTAAAATTAATTGAGTCTAAATAATCATCTTGTTTATTATATAAAACATAATCATCAATAGCATTACCGTAACTTTTTGCAGAAACTAATTTTTTTTCAAAAACAAGTTTCCCTATCAATACCGTCCATAAAGTTTCCAACAAATGAAGTTCTATTGGCATATCAATAAAAAAGTTTACTTTATTGACTTCTTTTTCTTCATTGGATTCAGCAGATATAAACAATTCATTTTTTACAGAAGTGCTTATAAATGACTTTGGCATAACATAAAAACCAATTTTATTTAACCAGTCATCGATTAGTTGTGTGTTGGCTTCTGTATTCGGATTTGCTAATAATTGTGCTAGATTTTCTATAACCTTCAACAAATGTTTTTCATCTGCTTCCAGCTCTACAATTTTCTTTTTCATAAAAACAAAAGTTTTATTATAGTGATAATAACTTTTAAGTTTTTTATAAGAGCCGAGTAACATCTCTTTATTTTTTTCTAAATTTGTAAACACAACTATCTCACTTTCTTTTTTATCAATGATGTATATCCGACAACATAATCTGCCTATCCAATCCAAATATCTTACGCAGTTCTGCATGAGAATATGGATTCTCCATATGATCTTCAATAAGCATAATTAGGTTTGAAACTGTTATACCAGAACCATGAACACCCGAAGCATTTACTTCATCCATAATCTGTCTATCTATGTGCGACACAAATCCTCCACTTATATATGTAAAATACCCTATTGGATGTTTGCACGAACTATAATTACTGATATTCTCTATATAATTATGTACCATTCTATTATGATGGTCTCCACTAATACTGTATTTGCTGTAAGCTTTATTATCTATAATTGCCTGATAGCCTTCTGCGTCTGAAATCAGCAGAACATCCGGTGCTGATTTTGATCCAGTCTGTCCCAAATGGATAGCTTCATATCCAAATATATCCTGAAACAAACTTGTTGTTGCTTTTTCAAAATCTACAGCTTCATCTCTGCCCTGAAAAGCCATGTCACGATAATGGATCAAATATCCACCCACCGCACCATGTGGATACGTTTCAATTAGAACACTCTCAGTAAATCGAGGGTCTGTGCCCGATATGTTGCAAATATAATCTACTACTTCCGAATCGATTCTACTAACAGGCCTTAAAGATGAATAATTAAAAAACGCACGCAAAATTCTATTTCTATCTATTACTTTGCTTGAAATAGCCGTTGTATTCAAAAGATTCCTCGTGTCCTTTTTATGCCATGGGTCTACCCCATATTTTCTTTGATACACATCATTTTCTACAGGATACTGTATAAATGATGGTATATTTGCTACTAATCCTTCAACCTCTCTTCGTTTTTCATCCGGTATTCCGATTATTCCTTTTTCACGATATACAAGCTGTGTATAATCGAGCCAATTCATCATCGTGTTAGCCACATCCATCAAATTACCTTCTGACGCATTATGCTTTTCTAAATAGTCGCTTTCAAATATTTCATCCCCATACGAACGGTACTGTAATATTCTTTCAACAACTTGGTTATAGCATTTATCAGATTCATTTTCAGCCTGAATTGCAACAATCAGAGCAATTTCTCTTTGCGATAATATCAATAACCTTTCATCCAAAAGTAATTTCAACAAGAAATAAAATGGCCGAATTTTAAAACGGGGATCCACTTTCACAGAGACTGAATATGCGGAAGGATACTGAAACCTCAACACCTGTTTCTTCAAAACTGGAACAGGTGATTTTCCTTCCATAATTGCCTCACCTGCAAGAGTTAAAAACACAATGTCATTCTTTTCAAACCATAACCCCAAACTATATAACATAGCCGCATGGGTTCTTCCACCAGAACCAGAGGCATCCCGACGTTCTCCAACACGTTTTGTTCCCGTTTGTTCCAGTTCCACTTCAAACTCAATGTGAGAATCTCTATTCCTCGTCCACTTTTTTCCAAGAGCTGTACTGCAAAAAGCTGCCAACTCCTCTGGGATAGGATTAAGTTTTCTTTTCGGACGTGTAACCCACCAATAATCTTGCATTCAATCACCTCTAATCATCATTCCCTGTATATGCTTCAATACTCTCATATGGAATTCCCGCAAATGTTTTCAGAATTGCTTCAAAAATTACTCTAGCTCCTTTTTGAGGAACAGCCATACCTATTTGTTTTCTTACAGATTCCTTGCTTCCTTCAAAAACATAATCATCAGGAAAAGTTTGTAATCTTGCTCTTTCCCTGTTTGTTAAAGCTCTTGGTTCCGCATAGTGATAAATATGTGTTCCACCACCGCCAGAGCCAGTTACTGTATATGCAGGTTTTGTTGGATCCAATCGTTTATATATCTGACTAATTTTGGCTCCCTTAACCTTCAACTGCAATTCTTCAGGAATATCAGCAGTAAATGCATTCTGTCCCGGCTTAATATATTTTAACCTTTCTACAACCTGTTGTGATTGCTTTGTTAATTCATTATTTGTTACATTTTTAGGTATCTTTGGTACTTCCAATGCCGTTTTGCAAGTTACATCTACATTTTTATATAGTTCAGGACTAGGTATTTTAAATTCATATGGTAAATCTGCCCTGATTCCCACAATAATCATTCTATGTCGTGCCTGTGGTACACCATATTGCTCAAATTTATATAAATTAGGATATATTCTATATCCTGCTTCAATCATATCCTCTTTAATTTTTTCAAAAGCCTTACCTTCATTAGCACTTTTTAATCCACCTACATTTTCCGCTAAAAACCATAATGGTTTATATCGCTTTAATACCTTTATCCCATATGAATACAAGGGTCCAAATGTTCCATTAAATCCTTTTTGCTCGCCTACAACCGAAAAATCATTACATGGGAATCCAAAAGCTAACGCATCAATATCTCCCAGTGTTTCTATATCCAATTTACGTACATCTCCACAAATCACCGAATCAGGCTCAGAAGGACAAATATTTCTAGTATATGTTTTACAGGTATCTAAATCATAATCGTTTGCCCACTTATGAATAATTCGATACTCTGAATCATCTATTTTAGAATTAATAGCAGCATATGCAAGCCCACCAGGTCCACAGAATAATTCTCCCAATCTAAATTCCTTAACTTCTTTCGACTTCATTATATTTCTTCTCCATTCGTTAATATAAAATTCCGCTTGAATTCTACACCGACCACATCTGCAATCTTATTCAAATCATCAATTGTAAAACTCTCCCTCTTCATTTTTGCATTAAAACTCTGCGGTGATTTACCAAGTCTGCGTGCCAGTTCTGCCTCACTCATATTACATCTAACACATAATACTTTAATCTGTTCAGATATCGTCATATCGCAATCCTCCTAATAATATTATTGTAAATGTATTCATTGATAAAATCAACATAAACATTAAGCATATACCTCTTTTATAATCATCATTGAGACGTTTATCCAACATACATACTATTACAAACGACGAAGGAGCGCCCTTGCGCTCCTTCCCCACCTTTTACCTATTCATTCCAGCCACCTTCTGCTGTACCCACTCACCGATACTCCGCAGGAAGTGTTCAAGCATATTCATTCCGTTAATAGTAAACTGCTTCATGAAATCATATGCTTTTTCCAGCTTCGCTTTCAACGTCCGATTCTCAGTATTCAGCTCCTGATTCTCTTACTTCAAGCACTCATTCTCGTATTTAAGGTCCAGCATCTTTTCAAAGTATACGAATCCGTCAGTACGAAATCGGCAACCGCACTCCTAAGGAAGAGATGATACAGGAGCCGGCAAAAGCCTTAGACTGTAATTACCGCTCCATCTACGAACCTTCCCTCTACGCAGCGGAAGATGTGATGTACGCACTCTTTGGGCTGGATGAGCATTACAATATACCTCTCTACGAAGTGACAAATCCCGAAAACTCTACCGAAAAACATATCGCTGTTGGTTTTGATTATTCTTTACTGGATGATTTCCTGAATACCTGGAAAAAGAAAAAAGAGGACTTAGCCTCCGGTAAAATTACAAAAGAAGAGTATTTTGAATGGAAGATTAACTGGCCACATGCCAAAGATTAGAAACACGTGTATCACACGCGTATCACAAGCCCATTTTGAGCGAAGAACTTGAAAAGTGCTTGTGTCATTTTTCGAGCTCAGCGCACCTTCGAAAATGCTTCGCATTTCCTCGGTCACGGCATTCGCTAAATGCCCGCACAAATCCATTAAAATAAGCAAAGAGAAGCTATTCATAGCCACTAAGCGCACCTCGAAAATGCTTCGCATTTCCTCGGTCACGGCATTCGCTAAATGCCTATAAATACAAATAAAAACAGCCCCTTACGTGCAAGCACGAGGGGCTGAATTATTTGTATTTATGCGCTTAGCTCAAAGCTAACGTGTACATTACTCAATAATTGTAGCAACTCTTCCTGAACCTACTGTTCTACCACCTTCACGCTATATGAATAGCGTTTTTCGATATATTTTCTATGCTTTTTATGGCTAAAATCTGCATATTTTCTTTAGATTTAGCCGTCTTATTTTTATTTGCATGATTTCTTGGCACCGTTTTGGCACCGGAATACATCTCTTAACCAAACTGAAAGTATCATCTGTTCGACATATTGGAATTTACAGAAACTTAAGAACACCTAATATCAGCAAATGCAACGGATAAAACACATAGCAACCATATTGCAGTATCTTATTATGATATCCTTGCTTCCCTCTATACAACCATATCGGTATCAATGCTAGCAGGGCAAATCCTTGCCTTGTGATGAATTGTGTTGTGTCGAATAGGTCTACCTCATAACCAAACCCACCAAGCAATTCAATATTGATATACCACATACACAACAACTGCCCAAGATAATGCCACCACATTTTTCCTCTAAAAAATAGAATGTGAGTACCATAAGAATACCAGCGTTATAATAATCTACAAAGGTAATGATTCCACCAATATAAGCAACAGCAAGTGTTGTGATACCAATTATAATTCGCTTCCAAAGTTTGTTTTCTTTTACTTTTTCATTCCAATGAATCAAGCCAAGTGCAATTAGAAATGTCTATAGAACGTTCTGATGGATGGGATAAAATACACTGCTTCCCATTGCAATGTTAGAATCGATTGTAACAAGGCTGAAGTAGTATCTTATCCGCTTTTAAAACTTCCTTACTTTTTCTCAACCGACAGAACCTTCCCCATAAAAGGATCAACCTCTGATATCGTACCTGTATAAGTTACAAGTACTGTATCTCCTACAGCAATCTTATCCAGACCTTCCGGCTTCTCTTCAAAAGTAAATGCATAACTAACCTTATCATCATCCGTTATGATAAACATAAAGTCTTTTATTTCGTCTACTTTTCCTATTACTTCCGACACATCTTCATCTACACTATTCTTATCACTCTCTGGCGGCATCAGTTCCTCCTCCATAACTTCACTCTGCATTATGCTCACAGGAGTTTTGGCATCCTCTTTTCCGTTTCCTTTCGAACATCCAACCATAACACCTGCACATACAGTTAAAACAGCTAACATCATTAATATTTTTTTACTCATTCCTTACCTCTTTCCGGGAACTACTTTCCCTATTTTCTTATATCCTTTAGACGTACCAACTCATAAAATTGTTTCAAGTAAACACTATATTTATCTACTCTATGTAACTTCAACACCAAAATATTTAAAAACAAAAAAGCTCTCCATCGCTGGAAAGCCTTTCGTTTCATCCCCAAATTATTTTCTGATCTCCTTTAAAACTTCTGCCGGAATTTCAAATTCAATCATTCCCATATACATAGGAGCCACGTCCCCTTCATTAAAACAGATTACCACATCATTATTTTGGTTAATATAAAAATCCGTTTCTTCCGTAATAGCATGAAAATTCATTTCCTCCATTTCATCATCTAACCAATATAAAATGTTTTCATCTTTTTCCATCTGACTCCGCATCTGTTCTTTAATATTTTCACTGATGGGAGTAATGTAATCCACACCTTCCGCAAATATATCTTTTAACTGTAATCGCTTACCGGAAGTCAAATCAATGGTATAAAAATAAGCCCATTCATATCCGCTTGCCTCACTTTGGTAACAAGACAGTTTTAAGGTAAAATACTCCTGCGTAGTTGTCACAACTTCACTCTTAACAATAAGTTCCTTATATCCCAACTCATCCTGCATATAACTTACAAATTCATCCAATAATTCATTGGAAAGCTTCTGAATTTCAGAATTCATTTCATTCGTTGTATCCTCCAATACACTTCGGATCCGTTCATCCTGAAGCTGATCATCTATCACAATTTCAGGAATATCCAACTCTGCCTTATGCTGTTCATCCTCATACTCATAATTACGGAAGGTTACAACCTTTACAAAACGGCCAAGAATCGGCATCTGTTCCATAGCATATGCAAGGGTAGGGGACAGATTTGGCAAAGCTATAAATGCAATTACCAATGCTGCCGCTGTTGCAGCAATTCTTGTAATACGTGCATTTCTTCTTTCTTTACGATTTTCGCATTTTGCCTCTTCCATTTTCATTTTCAGCCTGCTTAGCTGTTCTTCAGACATCGTTGGTTGCATATATTCTTTCTGCAAGGAGTGTAAGCCCTTCTTCGACTGTTCACATTGCTGTTCAAAATTAATAATGTTATCTTTCATATTTTTTTCTCCATTTCGCCTATTCTAATCTGATACGAAGCTTTTTCATACTGCGATATAAACGGCTTTTTATCGTATTTATATTTTCATTGAGGATATCCGCTATCTCTTCCAGTTTTTTGTCCTCAAAAAATTTCATTACTATAATTGCCTTGTCCTGTTCCGGAAGAGAATCCAAAGCTGTCTGCAAATCAATATCTGTGTATGTGTCTTCAACATCTTCTGCCTCCATCCCCATTTCTTCCTGCATATATTCGTATGACACCGCTTTGGGCTGTCGTAAAAAGTTAAATATCTCATTTAACATAATACGATATACCCAAGTCTTTGCATATTCAGGATTTCGTAATGTATTGCTACTACGCAAGGCTTTATATGCACCGTTTTGCACAATATCTTCAGCATCAGCGTCATTATGAACATAGCTATATGCCAATCGATAATACTGCTTATATTGTTCCAATATTACTTCCTCCACGATTTCTTCATTATTCTTTTTCTTCATAAATCCTAAAACCTGCACGTCATCACCCCGTCATTTGTCCTTTTTTCTACCATATCATAAAAGCATCATGGCAACAATGTCACCAGCATTTCTGATACCCTATGTCATAGGTTCTATTTTATCCAAACAAAATCGCATACAATTTCTATCCTCATATTGTTTGATGAAGTATTAGGATAAAAAGTTTCAACAATATTATTTTTCATAAATTTAGTCTCCTCTGATATATTCCCTCACCTATCTTTTCGTACAAATGTCACAAAGGTAATATAATCGCAACGAGAAGCCATTCATAGCCACTTCGTGGCTATTTCATCGCGGCAGTCGCCGCTTTAAGATAAGCAAAAAAATACCCGGAAGAGTGCAAGCACTCTCCGGGTTATTATTTTGCTTATCTAAGCTTCTCGTTGCTTACGCGAACATTACTCGATAATTGTAGCAACACGGCCTGAACCTACTGTTCTACCACCTTCACGGATAGCGAATGTAAGACCCTGCTCACAAGCTACTGGGTGGATAAGTTCGATAGTCATTTCTACGTTATCACCAGGCATGCACATTTCTGTACCTGCTGGAAGGTTACAAACACCTGTAACGTCTGTTGTTCTGAAGTAGAACTGTGGACGATAGTTGTTGAAGAATGGTGTATGACGTCCACCTTCATCCTTTGTAAGAACGTAAACCTGAGCTGTAAACTTCTTGTGGCACTTTACTGAACCTGGCTTAGCAAGAACCTGTCCACGCTCGATATCTGTTCTGTTGATACCTCTAAGAAGAACACCGATGTTATCACCAGCATATGCCTCGTCAAGAAGCTTTCTGAACATTTCGATACCTGTTACAACAGACTTCTGTGTCTCTTCCTTGATACCGATGATTTCAACTTCTTCTGACATCTTAAGTGTACCACGCTCTACTCTACCTGTAGCAACTGTACCACGACCTGTGATAGAGAATACGTCCTCGATAGGCATAAGGAATGGCTTATCTGTCTCTCTCTCTGGATCCGGAATGTACTCATCAACTGTGTCCATGAGTTCCATAATCTTGTCGCCCCACTCTGATGAAGGATCTTCAAGAGCCTTAAGAGCTGAACCCTTAACGATTGGGCAACCTTTGAAGTCGTACTCTTCAAGCTGCTCTGTGATTTCCATTTCAACGAGCTCAAGAAGCTCTTCGTCGTCAACCATATCGCACTTGTTCATGAATACTACGATGTATGGAACGCCAACCTGTCTTGAAAGAAGAATATGCTCCTTTGTCTGAGCCATAACACCATCTGTAGCAGCAACAACGAGGATAGCACCATCCATCTGAGCTGCACCTGTGATCATGTTCTTAACGTAGTCAGCATGGCCTGGGCAGTCAACGTGAGCGTAATGTCTCTTCTCTGTTGAGTACTCAACGTGAGCTGTAGAGATTGTGATACCTCTTTCTCTCTCTTCCGGAGCCTTATCGATGTTCTCGAAGTCAACCTTCTCGTTACCTGCTACTCTCTCAGCAAGAACCTTTGTGATAGCTGCTGTAAGAGTTGTTTTACCATGGTCAACGTGACCGATTGTACCAATGTTACAATGAGTCTTAGATCTGTCAAATTTTGCTTTTGCCATTTTTAATTTCTCCTTGTTAGATTAAATATAATGTACTGTTCTATAAACAAACCGACTATTATTGATTATATTTCAAACCCTCGGTTTTTTCAAGGCTATATTTAGCCCTTCTTATCAGCCAAAACCTTTTCCTGAACTGACTTTGGAACCGGCTCATACTTCTCAAAGAACATTGAGTAGTTACCACGTCCCTGAGTTCTTGAACGAAGGTCTGTAGCATATCCAAACATTTCTGAAAGTGGAACGAAACCACGAACCATCTTACCGTTACCAACGTCGTCCATACCTTCGATACGTCCACGACGTGAATTGATGTCACCGATAACATCACCCATGTACTCTTCAGGCATTGTAACCTCAACCTTCATGATAGGCTCAAGAAGTACAGGGGCTGCTTTCTGCATAGCATCCTTAAACGCCATAGAACCTGCAATGTGGAATGCCATTTCTGATGAATCGACTTCATGGTATGATCCGTCATAAACTGTAGCATGTACACCTACAACAGGGAATCCGCCAAGAATACCTGTCTTAGTAGCTTCTTCGATACCTTCACCGACTGCAGGGATGTATTCCTTAGGAATAGCACCACCAACGACTTCTGAATCGAACTTGAATAATTCTTCGCCGTTAGCATCCATAGGCTCGAAACGAACCTTACAGTGTCCGTACTGACCACGTCCACCTGACTGCTTAGCATACTTTGAATCAACTTCAACTGACTTAGTAATAGCTTCCTTGTATGCAACCTGTGGTGCACCAACGTTAGCTTCTACCTTAAATTCACGAAGAAGTCTGTCAACGATGATCTCAAGGTGAAGCTCACCCATTCCGGCGATGATTGTCTGACCTGTTTCCTGATCTGTATGAGCACGGAATGTAGGATCTTCTTCAGCAAGCTTTGCTAATGATTCACCAAGCTTACCCTGACCTGCCTTTGTCTTTGGCTCGATAGCAAGCTCAATAACCGGCTCAGGGAATTCCATAGACTCAAGGATAACAGGATGCTGCTCATCACAAATTGTATCACCTGTTGTTGTGAACTTGAATCCAACTGCTGCTGCGATATCACCTGAGTAAACCTTATCAAGCTCAGATCTCTGGTTAGCATGCATCTGAAGGATACGTCCAACTCTTTCCTTTTTACCCTTTGTAGCGTTAAGTACGTATGAACCTGAGTTCATTGTACCTGAATAAACTCTGAAGAATGCGAGCTTTCCTACGAATGGGTCTGCCATAATCTTAAATGCTAAAGCTGCGAAAGGCTCTTCATCTGATGAGTGTCTCTCAACTTCATTACCATCAAGGTCAACACCCTTAATTGCAGGGATGTCTGTAGGTGCCGGCATATACTCAAGAACAGCGTCAAGGAGCTTCTGTACACCCTTGTTTCTGTATGCTGAACCACAGCAAACAGGAACTGCGGTACATTCACATGTACCCTTACGAAGTGCTGCCTTAAGTTCTTCAACTGTGAGCTCTTCACCCTCAAGATATTTCATTGTAAGGTCATCATCAAGCTCTGCAATTTTTTCAATTAATTCGTCATGGTAAAGCTGTGCTTCATCCTTCATATCATCAGGGATGTCAATGATTGAAATATCATCACCCTTATCATCATTGTAGATGTAAGCTTTCATCTCCATAAGGTCGATAATTCCCTTGAACTCGTCTTCCTTACCGATAGGAAGCTGAAGAACGATTGCGTTTTTACCAAGTCTGTCTCTAATCTGATCTACTGCTCCGTAGAAATTTGCTCCAAGGATGTCCATCTTGTTGATGAAAGCCATTCTAGGAACGTTATATGTGTCAGCCTGTCTCCATACGTTTTCTGACTGTGGCTCTACACCACCTTTGGCACAGAAAACACCAACAGCGCCATCAAGTACACGAAGTGATCTCTCAACTTCCACAGTGAAATCTACGTGACCAGGTGTATCAATAATGTTGATACGATGCTCAAGTGCGCCCGGCTTTGCTTTGCAGTTTTCCTGAAGTGTCCAGTGGCATGTTGTAGCAGCTGATGTGATTGTGATACCTCTCTCTGCTTCCTGTTCCATCCAGTCCATTGTTGCAGTACCTTCATGAGTATCACCAATCTTGTAGTTAACACCAGTGTAATAAAGTATACGCTCTGTCAATGTAGTCTTACCCGCATCGATATGAGCCATAATACCAATATTTCTGGTTCTCTCCAATGGATATTCTCTTCCAGCCAAGATCTCTTCCTCCTATTAGAATCTGTAGTGTGCAAAAGCTCTGTTTGCTTCTGCCATTTTGTGCATATCTTCTTTTCTCTTTACAGCTGAGCCTGTGTTTGCTGCTGCGTCAAGAATTTCGTTTGCAAGGCGTTCTTCCATAGTCTTTTCGCCGCGCTTACGTGAGAAAAATGTAAGCCAACGAAGAGCTAATGCCTGACGACGATCAGGACGAACTTCGATAGGTACCTGATATGTAGCACCACCGATACGTCTTGCCTTAACTTCGAGCATAGGCATAAGATTGTTCATAGCCTCGTCGAATACTTCAAGAGCCGGCTTTCCAGCCTTCTCTTCTACTCTTTCAAAAGCTCCATATACAATTTTCTGTGCAACACCCTTCTTGCCATCTAACATAATGTTATTAACAAGCTTTGTTACGACTTTGCTATTGTAAATTGGATCTGCTAATACGTCTCTTTTCTGGATATGTCCTTTACGTGGCACGTCTCTTCCCTCCTTAATCAAAATTTATTCATCGGATCACTATTAATCCGACAGTGATTAGATCATAGGTACTCACATGTATTCCGCTAAATGTGTTCGCGCTGGATGTATCATAAATTTGTGAAATGAATTCCAACACTCAATTTAGTTTTGTTTAGAGTTTCCTAACATCGCGCTGATTATACAGCCCGATAAATACACCCGGTGCAATTACTTAGCAGCCTTAGGTCTCTTAGCGCCGTACTTAGAACGGGCCTGCTTACGGTTAGCTACTCCGGCTGTATCGAGAGTTCCACGAATAACATGGTAACGTGTACCAGGTAAATCCTTTACTCTACCGCCACGGATAAGAACAACTGAGTGTTCCTGAAGATTGTGGCCTTCTCCCGGAATATAGCTTGTTACTTCAATTCCGTTTGAAAGACGAACTCTGGCGATTTTACGAAGAGCTGAGTTAGGCTTTTTAGGTGTAGCTGTCTTAACTGCTGTACATACACCACGCTTCTGTGGAGAAGATGTCTCGATAGGTCTCTTGTGAAGAGAGTTAAATCCCTTTCCGAGAGCAGGTGCTGTAGACTTCTTAACAGCTGTCTGTCTACCCTTTCTTACTAACTGGTTAAATGTTGGCATTCTTTTCACCTCCTTGTATTATAATTTACTGTTACAAATCATTCGATTTGCCTTGCGTTTTACTTAAAAATCGTCGTTTTTACGCAAAACCGCAATCTAAAATATTATAGAGGTTGACCACATATTAAGTCAACCCCTACATATCGTGCACAATTAACGAATTTATCGCTAAAATTTGTATTATTTTATGCTAAATGTACTTAATGGCAAGAGCACCGGTTATAAGGTGTCTTGCCATTAAGTATTGTCAGGCTTATTCAGCTTCTGGCCGGAACGTTAACGAGTGAGTACTCAAGTTCCGATTCTTCTCTCAAGAGCTTAACAGGATGGAAGAAATAACTCATCCTTGGCACCCTATCATTACCGCTTAAAGCAATCACTCTCTCAATATGTGACTCAATCCACAGCGCATAAGCTAATATTGCTAAAAGTACAAGACTAATAACAACGACTGCGACAACCGGAGCGTAGCTGAACCGGTTAAAGTTGCCGGAAAGCGGCACCTGGTTATCTTCAATAATAGTAAAAACGTAATCCATATCCTGTCACCTCGGAAAACTAATACAATGAGACTACGCTATATAGCCTACACTATATATGACTGTAAAAAAAGCACAAACGGTCCTTTTTTCACAATTTTTCTCATATTTTTGTCAACTTTTTTCAATTTCGCAAGGCTTTGGCCACCCGCGCAAATTAACTTCGTCACATATCCCGTATAATGTGAGTACGATGTGAAAATTGTGTGACTTTCTTCTTTAATTTATGTAATTTTTAATATATAATCAAATTGTCACAATATGACAGTTTACTTTCATTCAGGAGGAAATAAAAGTGAAAAAGGACTCAATTCGTATATATAAAACATTCAAGGCTGTTCAGCTCATTCTTCTAATTGTTTTCTTTCTTGCATTTTTCATATACCTAAAGACAGATCCTGTATTAAGCGCCAGCATTTTCACAAATTCAAAGCTTCTTACAATCTGCGTATTCTTATGGGCGTTCATGATTTTCTCATTCTTTGCGATAATCATGGATTTCAGACAGCTTGAGAAAAACATTTCAGATTCAGACGACCTTAACAGACTTGCTTACCTTGATTCGCTCACAGGTATACCTAACAGAATAAGCTGCGACATCATATTTAAAAAATATGAGGATGCTTCTGCTGAAACAATATCAAACCTTGCATGCGCTCTTATTTCAATCACAAATTTGTCGCTTATCAATGAAGCACTTGGAAGGTCCAGAGGTAACTACTTAATTCAGGATTTTGCCTCAATATTCGAAACTGTAGGTAAGAATTACGGTTTCGTCGGAAGAAACGGCGGTAACGAATTCCTTATTGTGATTGAAGAATGCGATAAGGAAAAGATGGCTTCATTTAACAGTTCTCTTGCAGACGCAGTTAAGGCCTACAATGATTCATCTAATCATATGCCTGTAACATACAGAACATATACAGCATTTAATAGCGAACTTAACAAAGCAACATTCCCAGAGATAATTACTCAGCTCTATAAAGAAAGAGGAATGCATTAATGGCAGATTACGACCATGTATATATTGCAACTCTTGTGAAGAAGGCACAGAACGGTGATTCGCAGGCTTTTTCCGAGTTGTACACAATTTCATGTCAGAAGGTGTATAATTATGCCTTAAGATATTTAAAGGACGAACACCTTGCACAGGATGCGGTTCAGGAAACCTACATCACCGCATTCAAAAACATGCAGGGCATAAACGATCCTTCTCTTTTTATTGCATGGCTTAATCAGATTAACTTCCACACGTGCTATGATATGTGTAAGAAGCTCAATTCACAGTATGGCGTAGTTGATTCAGATCAGCTTGAATTAACAAGAGACGACAACATAGAACATAATCCTGAGGATGTTTATGAGCGCAATGACGAAGTCAGAAAGCTACGAGAAGCGATTGACAGACTACCGTTCCTTGAAAAGCAGGTCATCGTTCTTAGGTATTACAACGATATGAAGCTTGAGGAAATAGCAAAAGCACTCTCCATCAGCCGCAGCACTGTCAAGAGATATCTTCAGAGTGCAAAAGAAAAACTTAAGAATTTTTAGAAAGGAGGAGAATGTCATGAAAAAAAAGTCAAATTATCGTCTTGATAAAGAAAAAGCAGATGAAATGCTTAATAATATACTTGATACTTGCAATCTCCCTCCTACTTCTGATACGCTTGAGACGGATATGCTTATTCACAGCCTTCAGAGGAGAAAAATATTTGTATTCAAGATTATAGCAATATTTTTCCTTATTGTTGCAGTCATATCTCCTCTTTTTTTCAAGGCTGACCCTGGTTTTATGCTCATTAATTCGTCAAAGACGGTTGCCGTGGTATCTCATATGCTATACGAGGACTGCTTTGTGATGACTTTATCCGGAGATGCCGACTTTGAAAATATTTATGCAAAAAAGAATGATGGAGCACTTGTGTATCCTGACCAGGCAGACTCATCATCGGGTGTCGTAATTCTTCCGTACAACGGGGACGCACTTAATATTTATATTCCTACTAAAAGCGGGGAATGTATTCAGGCAGTATTAAATGAGACCAAATAAATGCCACGTAATTTTATATAAAAATATAATATTATGTCTGATCATTTCTTTAGCAGGTCTGATATCCGGTTGCAAAGGCAATTCTTCCGTTGATGTTGCAAGCGTTGACATCACCACAAGTAACACGGGCGGCCGTACTAACGAAACAATCGTACTAAAACCTGTTGCAAGCGGTGTATCAACAATTTCTTCATCTGATGCGATCATAGACTATTCAAATGCATCGGAAGGATACATTGTTTTTACATACACGGGCGATACAAGTAAGGTTAAGCTTCAGTTGACCGGGTCCAATCAGATTACATATACTTATAATATTATTCCTGATAATCAGACCGTAATACCACTCTCTCAAGGGAGCGGCGATTATGATATTTCCGTTTATGAAAATATTGAAAATGATCAGTATGCCTTAGGCATGACAGACAGAATAAGTGTTACAATAACTAATGAGTTCGGACCGTTTTTGTATCCGAACCAGTACGTTTATTTTGATGAAAACTTTGCGGCAGTTAAAAAGGCTGCAGAGCTTGCCAAGGACGCAACATGTGACTTAGAAGTTGTCGGCAGGGTTTATGATTTTGTAATAAATAATGTAACTTATGACCATGAGGAAGCAAAAACGGTTGCATCAAATTACCTCCCTGATGTTGATGAAGTTATGTCAACCGGTAAAGGAATATGCTTCGACTACGCTTCTTTGATGGCTGCAATGTTAAGAAGCCAGGGAATTCCAACACGCTTGGAAATCGGTTATGCCAAGGATGCATACCACGCCTGGATTTCCGTATACACTAAGGATTTAGGCTGGATTGGCGGCGTTATCAAATTCGACGGAACAAACTGGACGCTTATGGACCCTACTCTTGCGTCCAATTCAAAAGATATAGGTAAAATCAAAGACTTTATAGGTGACGGTTCAAGCTATACCGTGAAATACATGTACTAACCGGAGGAATTAAGTATGGAAAATGATTCAAAAAGACTGAAAATGATGTCAAATAAAGAGCTTGCCATGTTTTGTGACCAGATGGCCATGATTTTAAAGGCAGGTCAGACACCGGAATCAGGAATTTCCCTTATGCTCGAAGACGCTGCTTCTGAAGAAGCCGTAAGAATACTTGAGCCAATCGCCAAGATGTGCGATTTGGGTGAGCCTTTCCATAAAGCATGCGAAGCTTCAGGCGTTTTCCCTAAGTACGCATTAAATATGATAGAAATCGGAAATACTTCCGGTAAATTAGACGAGGTGCTTGAATCTTTAGCCAACCATTACAACCGTGAGGAGGCTGTTGCACAGAGCATTAAAAGCGCCGTTACATACCCATTCCTCATTATTTTCATGATGATGATTGTCATTTTAGTGCTTGTGATCAAGGTTCTTCCGATATTCCAGCAGGTATTCGTTCAGCTTGGAACCGAAATGACAGGCTTTTCCAAAGGTCTTCTTAACTTTGGTAACACGCTTTCGACTTATTCAGCAGTTTTTGTCGGCATTGTAGTGCTCTTAGCTCTGTTATTTCTCTACTTTACTAAGGTGCAATCAGGCAAAAAGGCACTGTTTTCGTTCCTTGCGAAGTTCCCATTGACCAAAGGCTTTTACGACAAAGTAGCGGCCGGCCGGTTTGCTTCGGGTATGGCAATAATGAAAGCTGCCGGTCTTGACACTGACAAAAGCCTTGAGCTTACGGCTCAGCTTGTAGATAACGAAGCGATGGTTAAGAAAATCGATGAATGTAAGAAGCTCATGGACGGTGATGAGAATACACCCGGTATTTCATTTTCCGAATCCCTGGCTAAGACAGGAATCTTTTCTGCAATGTATTCTAAGATGGTTAACATCGGCTTTAAATCAGGTTCTGTAGATAAAGTGTTTAAGAAAATCGCCGACAGCTACGACGAAGAAGTCGACAACGCATTATCCAACACAATCTCAGTATTAGAGCCTACTCTTGTAATCATTTTGTCTGTTGTTGTATGCCTTATTCTCCTTTCGGTTATCATGCCGCTTATGGGAATTATGAGCTCAATCGGATAATATAATATTTGAATTAAGGATAGCTATGAATCGTTTTACAAAGCCTGACTTCAAAAAAAGAATATTCAGTTCGTTCAACGTTTCGGTTGTCATTTTTGTGACAACAATAGTTCTGTTTATTTACGGAATTGCTGCGGTTTCAAACTCTTCTTTGGTCAATGACGAGGAAATTCTCATAAAGGCCATTAACAGAGACATTGTTCACTGCTACTGCGTTGAGGGCATGTATCCCCCTGACGTTAACTACATTAAAGACCACTACGGACTCACATACGATGATGACAAATTCATTGTCGATTATGAATATATCGGTGCTAATATCATGCCTAAGGTTACAATTATTCCTAAGGCAAAATAGCAAATATACTTCAACACGGAGAATTAAATGAAATTCGGTAAAAGGGACAAATCAATAATTGACGCACTATTCATACTGGCGCTCTTTGCGGTATTTTTAATATGCGCTCTTTTTATTGTGCTCTTTGGTGCAAAAATTTATAAATCGACAGTTAAAAGCAGCGAAGTAAGCTTCGAGAACAGAACGTGCTATACATATATCACTGAGAAGATCCGTCAGAATGACAATTTAAGCGGTATTTTAATTTCAGATGATTCAGACGGCTCTGTCATTACACTTACAAGAAATGTTAACGGTAAGGACTACGCCACTTACCTTTACTGTGATGAAGGCTATCTTAAGGAGTACACAACATTATCAGACAATGAGCTTAATAAATCAGCCGGCACTAAAATTACGCCGCTTGAGAGTATGAGCGCAATCGAGTGTACTAAAAACCTTTATAAGTTCACATTAAAGGGCGAGAACGTAGACACAAGCTTTCATGTATCACTGACAAGCTATACAGGAGGTGAAGCCAATGAATAAGGCAAAATCAAGAACGTCTCTTGTACTGATGGAGCTTATTATCACGATACTTTTCTTCTCGCTTGCATCTGCCGTGTGCGTGCAGCTTTTTGTAAGAGCTCACCTTACTTCTAACGAGACTAAAAAGCTTAATGAAGCAATCAACATCACGCAAAGCATAGCAGAAGTAATGAACGGCACGGATGGTAGCCTCACATCGGTTCAGAATCACTATCCTAACGCTGTTGGCGATGATGACTACTTTGTCATATATTATGATGAGAATTTCAAAGAGACTGACGATTATGAAAATGCGCGCTATGCCGCCGATGTCACAATCAATGCAACAGGTAATCTCTACAGCCTTAATGTTGATTTTCTGCAGATTAAAGACTATTACGACATCATTTATTCAATAGATACTTCAAAATATATACGTAAGACTTACAATAATTAGGAATATATGAGTAACTTAAGCAAAAAGAAAAAGAATATTTCAGCAGGAATGAATGTCGGCTCTTCTTCAATCCTTGTTACTTTCGTGCTTTTATGCCTTGTAACATTTGCCGCACTTTCGTTTGTGTCCGCTAATGCCGATAACCGTCTGGCCAAGGCTACGGGTGAACGAGTAAGTGCATACTATTCAGCGAAAAGCCTTGCGGAGGTAAATTTAGCGAACATTGACTCACTTTTGACTAAGCATGCAAAAGTGTATGACGAAGAAGAATACTTTGATAAGATAGAAGAACTGTTTAAGGACAATTCAAATTATTCAATTACACGGGAAGCTGACAACACGTATATTCATTATGAAATTCCTGTTACTGCTAATCAGGATTTATGTGTTACACTTAAGGTAGTTTACCCGTCTCGCCCTACTGCTGACTGTTTTATCATTACAGAGTGGGAAAGCGTTTCAACATACGTACCATCTGAGACTGATACTATTAATGAAGAAAAGGGCGGACTCTTATTCTAGGGGGATTTATGGCTATAGTCGATTTACTTGCTAAAATTACAAAGGACGGACAGGCATCGGATATCTTTATTGTTGCCGGTCGTCCGCTTTCTTATAAGTCACACGGACAGATAATGACGGAAGGAACTGACAGACTTCTTCCGCCTGATACCGATGCAATGGTTTCAGAGATTTATTCTCTTGCCGGAAACCGTAATATGGACCGCTTAAGAAAATGCGGTGATGATGACTTTTCATTTGCATTAGCCGGTGTTGCAAGATTCAGAATTAACGCATACAAGCAGCGTGGCTCTTTATCTGCTGTAATTCGTGTTATCAACTTTAACATACCAAAGCCTGAGGATTTATTAATACCTGAAAGAATAATGGAGTTTTCCGAATACAAGAAAGGTCTTGTACTTGTGACAGGTCCTGCGGGCTCCGGTAAATCAACTACTCTTGCATGTATGATTGACCATATCAATACTACGCGCCAGTCACACATTATTACACTTGAGGACCCGCTTGAGTATCTTCACCAGCATAAAATGAGTATTGTATCACAGCGTGAGGTTGTTACCGATACAGACAGCTATTTAACGGCATTAAGAGCATCGTTAAGACAGAGTCCTGATGTAATTCTTCTTGGAGAAATGCGTGACCACGAAACTATGAGTGTTGCAATGACAGCTGCAGAGACAGGTCATCTCATTCTTTCAACATTGCATACTATCGGTGCTTCAAATACTATCGACAGAATTATCGATGCATTCCCGCCTAACCAACAGCATCAGATAGCAGTTCAGCTTTCAATGGTGCTTCAGGCCGTTGTATCGCAGCAGCTTATTCCTACCAAGGATGGCAACATAGTTCCTGCATTTGAGATTATGACTTTAACGCCTGCTATCAAAAACATGATTCGTGAATCAAAGGTTCATCAGATTGACGGTATGATTGCAACATCCCGTTCGGAAGGTATGATTTCAATGGACACAAGTCTTTTAGACCTTGTTCAGTCAGGAAAGGTTGATGAAAAGGTTGCCCTTGAATATGCACAGGACCCTGAATTATTGCTTAAGAAAATTAAGAATGCAACATCGTTAAGAGACTCGTAATAATTAAGAATTATTGAAGCTTACTGAATTATTCAATCAGATTAATAATTATATTGCAGGCTGACATGCTTTATATTATTTAGGACTAATTTGTATAAATTTAAAAGGCATCCGGTTTCCCGGATGCCTTTGTATTTTATCAGATTACTCTTCAGTAACCTCAGCAGTTACTTCTGCTTCTTCATATGCATCTTCCAATGCATCTGCCACATCTGTTGTGTCTGCTTCAGAAGTATCAAGAACTACGTTCTGGTAACGCTTCATACCTGTACCTGCAGGGATTAACTTACCAATAATAACGTTCTCCTTAAGGCCGATAAGCGGATCAACCTTTCCTTTAATTGCTGCTTCAGTAAGAACCTTTGTTGTCTCCTGGAATGAAGCTGCTGAAAGGAATGAACTTGTTGCAAGAGCTGCCTTTGAAATACCAAGGATTTCCTTTGTGATTTCTGCAGGCTTCTTTCCTTCGCTCTCAAGTCTCTCGTTAACTTCTTCAAGCTCAAGTGCGTCAACCATTGTTCCAGGTAAGAAATCCGTATCTCCTGCCTCTTCAACCCTAACCTTCTTAAGCATCTGACGAACAATAACTTCAATGTGCTTATCGTTAAGCTCAACACCCTGAAGTCTGTATGCAGACTGTACTTCACGAAGAATGTAATCCTGTACTGAACGTACGCCCTGGATTCTTAATAAATCATGTGGATCTACAGAACCATCAGTGATTACATCACCTGTCTTAACCATCTGTCCTTTTCCGTCAATATCATCAATCATGATACGTGAGTTAAACGGAATAGGATATGTTCTGATTTCACCTGTCTCTTCGTTAGTAACAACAACTTCTCTCTTCTTCTTAGTCTCTTTAATCTGTGCAAGACCGTCGATTTCAGAAAGAATTGCAACTCTCTTAGGCTTTCTGGCCTCGAAGAGTTCTTCAACTCGAGGAAGACCCTGAGTGATATCGTCACCACCGGCGATACCGCCTGAGTGGAAGTTTCTCATTGTAAGCTGTGTACCAGGCTCACCGATTGACTGAGCAGCGATAATACCAACTGCTTCACCAACCTGAACTGCCTCACCTGTAGCAAGGTTAGAACCGTAACACTTAGAACAGATACCGTTCTTGCACTTACATGTAAGAATAGTACGAATCTTAGCTTTCTTAATTCCGGCTTTAACTATATTATCAACTCTTCTTGGTGTGATGAGGTGATTAGCCTCAACCAATACATTACCTGCTTCATCAACAATGTCTTCTGCAGCATATCTTCCAAGAAGTCTGTCAGAAATTGACTCAATTACTTCCTTACCTGCGCTGAAGCCTTCAACTTCCATTCCAGGAATTGTAGCTCTGTTCTCAGAACAATCCATTTCTCTGATAACAAGCTCCTGTGATACGTCTACAAGACGACGTGTAAGGTATCCTGAGTCAGCTGTACGAAGAGCAGTATCAGAAAGTCCCTTACGAGCACCATGAGCTGAGATGAAATACTCAAGTACGTCAAGACCTTCACGGAAGTTAGACTTAATAGGAAGTTCGATTGTACGTCCCATTGTATCAGCCATACATCCACGCATACCTGCAAGCTGTTTAATCTGCTGGTTAGAACCACGGGCTCCTGAATCAGCCATCATGAACAGGTTGTTATACTTATCAAGACCATCGATAAGGAGGTTCTTAAGCTGTTCGTCGGCATTTTCCCATGTTCTTACTACTGACTTATAACGCTCTTCTTCTGTGATGATACCACGTCTGTAGTCCTTAGTAATCTTATCAACTCTCTCCTGTGCCTTATCAAGCATTTCTGCCTTCTTAGCAGGCACTGTCATATCTGATACAGATACTGTCATTGCAGCGCGGGTTGAGTACTTATAACCCATAGCCTTGATATCATCAAGAACTTCTGCTGTCTTAGTAGCTCCGTGTGTGTTGATAACCTTCTGAAGAATCTGCTTAAGTCCTTTCTTACCAACATGCTTGTCTACTTCAAGCTTAAGTAAGCTATCTATATCGTCTTTATTTCTCTCAACAAAGCCTAAATCCTGAGGAATGATTTCGTTGAAAATGAGACGTCCGAGTGTTGTTGAAATAATACCTGATACTTCGCCGTCTGCAGTATTCTTAGTAACCTTAACGTTGATATCCTGGTGAAGTGTAATCTCACCGTTCTCGTATGCAAGTAATGCCTGATTCATTGATGAATAGTATCTGCCGAGAATATCAGCCACACGACAGATAATAATTCTGTTACGTGTATGGTCAATGTTTACTGCAACGATTGTATCTGCATTAAGGACAGGAAGATTAATTGTCGAAATATCTTTGCCCTTCTTAACTGCATCTGCTAAGGCTTTCTGGTATGCATCATATGCTTCCTTAAGCATCTGCTTACCGTCCTTAACAGGCTCTGTCTTATCAACCTTAACTTCAACGCCATCTTCGTTAATCATTTTAACCTGAACAGGGTTTCCATTGGCATCGTTAATTGTAACAAGCTCAATTTCACCCTTCTTGTTCTTAAGTGGCTCGAAATAAAGTCCCTTTTCCTTAAGTTCTTCTACTGAATCACCTTCGTAATCAGGGTCATTTAAGAAGTCTCTCTCTCTGTGCATTGTTAGATAGTAGATACCAAGTACCATATCCTGAGAAGGAACGGCAACAGGGCCACCATCTGAAGGCTTTAAGAGGTTGTTAGGTGAAAGAAGAAGGAATCTGCATTCAGCCTGTGCCTCTACAGAAAGTGGAAGGTGAATAGCCATCTGGTCACCGTCGAAGTCAGCGTTGAAGGCTGTACATACAAGTGGGTGAAGCTTAATAGCCTTACCTTCTACAAGAATTGGCTCGAAAGCCTGAATTCCAAGTCTGTGAAGTGTAGGAGCACGGTTAAGCATAACAGGATGCTCTTTGATAACGTCCTCAAGTACATCCCATACTTCCGGACGAAGTCTCTCTACCATCTTCTTAGCGTTTTTAATGTTATATGCTGTACCGTTCTGTACAAGCTCCTTCATAACGAAAGGCTTGAACAGCTCGATTGCCATTTCCTTAGGAAGACCGCACTGATAAATCTTTAATTCCGGTCCTACTACGATAACTGAACGTCCTGAATAGTCAACTCGCTTTCCAAGAAGGTTCTGACGGAAACGTCCTGACTTACCCTTAAGCATGTCTGATAATGACTTAAGTGCTCTGTTACCGGGACCTGTAACCGGACGACCACGTCTGCCGTTATCGATAAGTGCATCTACAGCTTCCTGAAGCATTCTCTTTTCGTTACGAACAATGATTTCAGGTGCTCTTAACTCAAGAAGCTTTTTAAGACGGTTATTACGGTTAATAATACGTCTGTATAAATCATTTAAATCTGATGTAGCAAATCTTCCACCATCAAGCTGAACCATAGGACGAAGATCCGGTGGAATTACAGGGATTGCATCAAGAATCATCCACTCAGGCTTATTTCCTGACTCCTTGAAAGCTTCAACTACTTCAAGTCTCTTGATAATCTTAGCTCTCTTCTGACCTGTTGCATCCTTAAGCTCTTCCTTAAGCTCTTCTGATTCTGCTTCGATATCGATTTTGGAAAGAAGCTCCTTAATAGCCTCTGCACCCATACCTACGCGGAATTTGCCTTCATAAGACTCTCTTGCTGACTGATATTCAGCCTCTGTAAGAATCTGTCTCTCCTTTAAGCCTGTGCTCTCGTCTGCTTCAAGAACAATATAGTTAGAGAAGTATAATACTCTCTCCAAAGCCTTAGGTGAAAGGTTAAGGATAAATCCCATACGGCTTGGAATACCTTTAAAGTACCAGATATGTGAAACCGGTGCTGCAAGTTCAATATGACCCATACGCTCTCTACGAACGTTAGCCTTTGTAACTTCTACTCCACACTTATCACAGACAACACCTTTGAATCTGATCTTTTTATACTTACCGCAATGACACTCCCAGTCTTTAGAAGGTCCAAAAATTCTTTCGCAGAACAGACCGTCTGTTTCCGGTCTTAATGTTCTATAGTTTATAGTCTCAGGCTTTGTTACCTCGCCTCTTGACCATTCTCTTATTTTCTCCGGCGATGCCAAACCAATCTTGATTTTGTCAAAAGTCATTGGCTGGTATGCTTCGTTTTTAATATCAGGCATAATCGCACTCCTTTATACTGAAACTGTTATCGCAAATTAGTCTTCGTCTGAAAGTAAATCGTCTCCTTCAGGAAGATCATCTGATGATGTAATATCAACTAACTCTTCGTTCTCGTCGAATGCCTTAGTTGAGAATCCTGCGCCTGCAAGATTTTCATCATCTGCGAAACCTGTATTATCACCCATTATGTCTTTCACATCTGAACTGCCATAATCGATAGACTCTTTAACTTCAACCTCTGTATCGTCTTCACGTAATACTCTGACATCAAGACCGAGTGACTGAAGTTCTTTTAAGAGAACCTTGAATGACTCAGGAATACCTGCATCAGGAATGTTATCACCCTTAATGATTGCTTCGTATGTCTTAACACGTCCTACAACGTCATCAGACTTAACAGTAAGGATTTCCTGAAGAGTATATGATGCACCATAAGCCTCAAGTGCCCAAACTTCCATTTCACCGAATCTCTGTCCACCGAACTGAGCTTTACCTCCAAGAGGCTGCTGAGTAACGAGTGAGTAAGGACCTGTAGATCTTGCGTGAATCTTATCATCTACAAGGTGATGAAGCTTAAGATAATGCATGTGTCCGATTGTAACAGGTGAGTCAAAATATTCTCCTGTACGTCCGTCACGAAGTCTTACTTTACCATCACCGCTTAACGGAACTCCCTTCCAAAGCTCTCTGTGAGCCTTGTTCTCGTCAAGGTAGCTTAATACTTCTTTATTAAGTGTTGACTTGTACTTCTTCTCAAAGTCTTCCCACTCCATGTTAACGTAATCGTTAGCAAGATTAAGTGCGTCAACGATATCTGTTTCCTTAGCACCATCAAATACAGGTGTTGTTACGTCAAAACCAAGAGCCTTAGCAGCTAATGATAAGTGAATTTCAAGCACCTGTCCGATGTTCATACGTGAAGGAACGCCGAGAGGGTTAAGCACGATGTCAACAGGACGACCATTTGGAAGGTAAGGCATATCTTCAACAGGAAGTACTCTTGAGACTACACCCTTGTTACCGTGACGACCGGCCATTTTATCTCCGACTGAAATTTTTCTCTTCTGTGCAATATAAATTCTAACTGACTGGTTAACTCCAGGAGGAAGCTCATCACCATTTTCCTTAGAGAATACCTTAGCATCTACTACGATACCGTATTCACCGTGCGGGACCTTAAGTGATGTATCTCTTACTTCTCTTGCCTTTTCGCCAAAGATAGCTCTTAAAAGCTTTTCTTCTGCGGTAAGCTCTGTCTCTCCCTTAGGAGTAACTTTACCTACAAGGATATCGCCTGCTCTAACCTCAGCACCGATTCTGATGATACCTCTCTCATCAAGATCCTTTAATGCATCATCACCGACACCGGGAACGTCTCTTGTGATTTCTTCCGGTCCAAGCTTTGTCTCTCTTGACTCTGCATCATATTCTTCCATATGAATTGAAGTATATACGTCATCCTGTACAAGTCTCTCTGAAAGAAGTACAGCATCCTCGTAGTTGTAACCTTCCCATGTCATGAAGGCAATAAGTGGGTTCTTACCAAGTGCAAGCTCACCGTTTGATGTTGAAGGTCCATCTGCAATAACCTGTCCCTTTTCTACAACATCGCCTTTATTAACGATAGGTGTCTGATTGTAGCAGTTAGACTGGTTAGAACGAAGGAACTTAATAAGCTTGTATGTGTCAGTTCCCTTCTTAGTCTCGATTTCAATTTCTGTTGCGGTAACCTTTGTAACCTTACCGCCTTCCTTTGCAACTACACACACACCTGAGTCAACAGCTGCCTTTGGCTCCATTCCTGTACCTACAACAGGAGCTTCTGTTCTAAGAAGCGGAACGGCCTGACGCTGCATGTTAGACCCCATAAGTGCACGGTTAGCATCATCATTCTCAAGGAATGGGATAAGTGCTGTAGCTACAGAGAATACCATCTTAGGAGATACATCCATATATTCATATGCTGACTTAGGATACTCCTGTGTTTCTTCTTTGTAACGACCTGCAACCATATCTCTTACGAAGCATGATTTCTCATCAAGTGGCTCATTAGCCTGAGCGATATGATAATTATCCTCTTCGTCTGCTGTCATATATACAACCTCGTCTGTAACGACAGGGTTTTCCGGATCTGAATGATCAATCTTACGGTAAGGAGCCTCAATAAATCCATACTCATTAAGTCTTGCATAGCACGCAAGTGAGTTGATAAGACCGATGTTAGGTCCTTCAGGTGTCTCGATAGGACACATACGACCGTAATGTGAATAGTGAACGTCTCGAACCTCGAATCCGGCACGATCTCTTGAAAGACCGCCAGGACCAAGTGCTGATAAACGTCTCTTATGTGTAAGCTCACCAAGCGGGTTGTTCTGATCCATGAACTGTGAAAGCTGTGATGAACCAAAGAACTCTTTAACAGCTGCCGTAACAGGCTTGATATTGATGAGTGCCTGAGGAGAAATAGTCTCTGAATCCTGAGTTGTCATTCTCTCTCTTACTACTCTTTCAAGTCTTGATAAACCAATACGGTACTGATTCTGTAAAAGCTCTCCAACGGCTCTGATACGACGATTTCCGAGGTGATCGATATCGTCCTTAGTACCAATGCCATGTTCAAGATGCATATTGTAGTTAATTGAAGCAAGAATATCTTCCTTAGTAATGTGCTTAGGAATAAGCTCATTAACGTTCTGTCTGATAATCTCGTCAAGTTCCTTAGCGCTTGCCTCAGGATTAGCCTCTAAGAGTTCCTTAAGCTTAGGGAAGTATACAAGCTCATTAATTCCGAGTGCCTTAGCATCACAGTCAATAAAGCTTGTAATGTCAATCATCATGTTAGAAAGGACTTTAACATTTCTGTCATCTGCCTGTATTACAACAGAAGGAACAGCTGCATTCTGGATCTTGTCTGCAAGCTCCATGTCTACAACTTCTCCTGCCTTAGCAATAATTTCTCCTGTATAAGGGTCAATAACGTCCTCTGCCAATGTATGTCCGCTAATACGGAACTTAAGCATAAGCTTCTTATTAAATTTATATCTACCAACCTTAGCAAGGTCATAACGTCTTGAATCAAAGAACATAGAATGCATTAAGCTTTCTGCTGATTCTACTGCCAAAGGCTCACCCGGACGAATCTTCTTATATAATTCAAGAAGACCTTCCTGATAGCTTGAAGCATTATCCTTTGCAAATGAAGCCATGATCTTTGGTTCGTCACCGAATAACTCAAGGATTTCTTCGTTAGTTCCGATTCCAAGAGAACGAATAAGTACTGTTACAGGAACCTTACGTGTTCTGTCTACACGCACAAAGAACACATCGTTTGAGTCTGTTTCATACTCAAGCCATGCTCCTCTGTTAGGAATAACCTGTGATGTGTAAAGTTCCTTACCGTATTTATCATTCTGGATATCAAAATAGATACCAGGTGAACGAACAAGCTGTGATACAATAACTCGCTCTGCACCATTAATGACGAATGTACCGGTTTCAGTCATCAAAGGAAGATCGCCCATGAAAATTTCATGTTCAATCAGCTTATCTGTCTGCTTATCATGAAGACGTACAGTAACTTTAAGAGGCGCAGCATAAGTAGCATCTCTTTCCTTGCATTCCTCGATAGTGTACTTAACATCATCTCTGCAAAGCTTGTAACCAACGAATTCCAAACTCAAATGGCCGTTATAGTCTGAAATAGGAGAAATATCCTTGAATACTTCATTCAGACCTTCCTCTAAGAACCAGTTGTAAGAATTCTTCTGTACCTCAATAAGATTCGGCATCTGAAGAACCTCTTTCTGCTTAGAGAAGCTCATTCGGGTGTTGTTGCCGGCTTTAACCGGACGTATCCTGTTCTTATCCATTGACGTTTTCACCCCGTTCTAAAAATTTTGTATAAATTACGTGCCTCATTTGTGGTAAAAATCACTATAAAACCCTATATTTTGCGCATTTTTGCGCACAAAAAGGCCTGTGGAACCACAATAGTGCAACCTATATGGTATCACAAGCCTTTTTAAACTGTCAATAATTTTTTTATTGTGTTTCGAAATTACTTAAGAGTAACCTTAGCGCCAACTTCCTCAAGTGACTTCTTGATAGCTTCAGCTTCGTCCTTAGAAGCACCTTCCTTGATCGTCTTAGGAGCGTTGTCTACAAGATCCTTAGCTTCCTTGAGTCCAAGACCTGTCTGCTCACGAACAACCTTGATAACCTTAACCTTCTCAGCACCAACTTCTGTAAGTTCTACGTCGAACTCTGTCTTCTCTTCGCCTGCTGCTGCTGCATCTCCGGCTGCTGCTGCTACTACAACGCCTGCTGCTGCAGATACGCCAAACTCTTCTTCACATGCCTTAACAAGGTCATTTAACTCAAGAACTGTAAGCTCTTTAATTGCATCAATAATTTCTGCTGTTGTTAACTTAGCCATTTTATTTTCCTCCATAATGTTTATTTTACGATTTCTCACACTTTATATTATTCAGTGTGCAATTTCTCATCTTTTAATAAGATTAATTATTCTGCAGGTGTTTCTTCAGCTGCAGGTGCTGCTTCTTCTACAGGTGCTGCCTCTGCTGCAGGTGCCTCACACTCTGAAGCGCCACCTTTCTCAGCAAGCTGGTTCATAACACGTGCAAAATTTGTAATAGGTGACTGGATGCTTCCAAGGAACTTTGAAAGAAGCTCTTCTCTTGAAGGGATCTTGGCGATTGCTTCCATACCCTTAGCATCATAAAGTGTACCTTCTACAACTCCGGCCTTAATCTCAAGTGCCGGTGCGTTCTTAGCAAACTTAGCGATAACTCTTGCAGGTGCTGTTGCATCATCCTTAGAGATAGCGATTGCGCTTGGTCCCTCAAGCTGATCGGCAAGCTGCTCGAAATCTGTGCCCTTGAACGCAAAGTTCATCATTGTGTTCTTGTAAACCTTGTAGGTAATTCCTGCGTTACGAAGTTCCTTACGCAACTTTGTATCTTCTTCAACAGTAAGTCCGCGGTAGTCAACAAGTACAACTGACTGGGCATCTTTAATGTTTTCAGAAATTTCTTCTACTATAGGTTTCTTTAACTCAACCTTTGCCATTTTTCTTCCTCCTTATATTATTTGATTGTCAGTCCTCTCTATTAAGAGTGAGACCGGCCGAAATATAAAGAGCTTTTATAGTTAAAAAAGCCCTTTCCAAAGACAGGAAAGGGCATAAATAATCAATTCAAACTCTTATCATTCCCTCGGCAGGCGCATCGCTTACACCATTCGGTACCTGCTGTCTTCGGCCAGTCGCATCGCGACCTTGTGTAGTTTAGCATAATTATCCTAATCTGTCAACAAACCGCGGATAATATACGCTGTCATGATGATAGTCTTATCCAATATGCTCGAATAAGTATCCAAGAGTTGCATCGTCGAATGTCTTGCCATTGATTCCGACGATATTGTGTGTCTCGTCATAATCTGCAATTCTGTTAACATGAGCATACATTACAAGACAGTCAGCAACAATAATAATGTCTTTGTTAAGAAGCTCAGGCGCTCCCTTATCAACAAGCACACCCATTCCAAGCGGGCTGACATTCGCAACTTTAACAGGAATCTTCTCTTCTGTATCAATTATCACAATAACGCCTTTAGCATTATATTCAACTCTCGTTATCTCTCTTCTTTCTTCCATAGGTAACCTCCTGATTTAAGCCTCACCCGATTGTGATGGTGATTTATATAATAGTATATCACAAATAAAACAGTAGTTGCGAAGTATTTATCATTCATCAGTATCCTTAATTATCTCTTTTACTTCGTCTTCCGTTTTATCAAAAATCACTTCAATGTCTTCAAGCGTTGAATTGCCCTTAAGAATCAAGAATACAGACTCAGTGGCTTTTGTAATATCCGTAATACTCGAACTATACAACTCCCCTTTCTTGTTATAGATTGCCCATTCGATTTCGTTGACATCCTTTGGGAGAGCAGCACCGATTACTATCATCTCGCCATCCAATATTCCATCAACATTCACCTGCTCATCCGTAACAGGATCAATAACCGATATCATTCCAATCTCAGCCGAAAGCTTATTCACAAACCCAATCTCTATATTCTTATTATCTGATTTTTCAGGCTCCTGTTTGACAGTTTCACTACTGCCTTCCTGGTTTACAGTTTTGCCAATTATATATACTGTCTTATCTTCAACTTTTTTATTACAGCCGACCAGCATAGTTGCCAACACTATTATGTATAGTAATATAACTTTGTTTCTCATATCCTGATTCTCTCTAAGTATGCATTAAAGTGCAAATAATCCGTACACAATATTGTATTATTCAAAAGTAACAATTTCATATATTGGTAATCCGATAATTCTTTGACGGAATAAAATACAAATTACTTGATGAAAAATATGCTTTGAACTAAGCATATTACTCAGCTCAAAGCATATCATTTCTATTATTTTGACTTTAAATTACTCCTTGTCAATCTCTGCCTTAAGTGCAGCCTCTTCCTCTTTTTTCTTCTTGTTACGACGGTAAATCTCTTCACCTGTAGCACCAAGAAGTGCGATAAGAAGTAACCACCACCAGTTCATCTTCTGTGTTGAATCCTCTGTGAGTGATGAAAGAGGAGTCTCATTATCCTTGATAGTCTTGATTGTATCCTTAGTGATAGCAAGGGCATCTTCCTCAACTTCCTTTGTAGGAGCAATCTTAGCAGTTGTATCTTCTGTATCTGCTGCAGCTGAGTCTGAATCTATAGCTGCACCTCTAGAAGTTCTCGCACCTGCTACACCTGCTGCAGGAGCTGCAACGCCACCTGTTGGTAATGCAAATACCGGAGTGCCGGCTAAAGTAGTAACTAATGTAGGAGCCGGTGCAGTTGTTGTTCCGCCACCTGCTGTAGGAGCAGTTTCCTCATCACCTGTTGCCGGAGCCGGAGTAAGTCTTGCAACTGCATCTTCATAGGCTACAAGTGCTCTTCCATATGCTTCATCAACGGCTACTTTATCCTTTGTTGCATCCTCAAGATTCTTCTGTGCATCAGCAAGCTTAGCTTCAAGCACATCAAGCTTCTTCTCATACTCAGAATCGCTGTTCTTTCTTAATGCCTTAATAGATTCAATTAATGCATTAACCTTTTCCTGAGCAGCTTTAACCTTATTATTAGCTTCTTCTGCTTTGCTCTTTGCATCTGCGTACTTAGCAGCTAACTTTTTAGCGTTATCAACATCCTTCATAAGGCTCTTATAAATATCACTATCTGTATCGCCAAGATCTGCAAGGATGCCGTTCGTAGATTTTCCATTCTTATAGTTGTAATAGTTGTCATTTAAGAGTGGAATGTCTGCATAATCATCAACGCTTGTTAGAGCTGAAAGGTTAAGGTTCTTTGAATAGATTGTCTGTTCATCTTCAACTGTGTCATACTGATCAGCGTACGTAATGTTAGATACTTTGTAGTTGTACTTAACACTAGAATCAGCCTTTGCATCAGCCGCATCTAATTTGTTTCCATTAGTATCGACAACTTCTGATGTTGTTGCTACTACTCCGTCTTTTAATGTAAACTTTGCATAATTATACTGTGTTCCAAAGAACTCATATTTACTTGCAGCTACTCGCTTGCCATCGATATTTCCACTAAATGTATCATTTTTTGGCGAATCAGCAACTTTAGCATTTTTCACAGCTTTATCCTTTGCTTCTGCCTCAATGCTGACTGTAGAGAAGTCACCAGTTACATTTCCTGTATAACTTGCCTCTCCATTTGCCTTAGTAGTCTTTGAATAATAAGTGAATGTTACACTTCCTGTTCCAACATAGTGGTTTTCAGTAGGTACTTCACTAATCCATCCTAAGAAGCCGTCATAATTTTTATTATGAACAATGTTATAATCTCTGGAAACTATTACATTATAATAATCCTTATTAAGGGTAGCTACAATATCATTAACAAAACTATCCAAAACCTTCTTGACTTCTCCTGGTTCTGTATCCTTTAATATTTTATCCTTTCTATCATAAAGAACTGAAAGTTTTCCATCTAAGTCAATAGTCGTAGTAAACTTAGTCTTATAATCAACTGTAGCTGTTGCACTTGCCTCAGCAGATACTGTTGTGGTAGAAGAAATAATATCATTATCGTTTTCATCCTTCTGCAATTTATGTCCTTCTGCTTTTAAAGCATTATTAACAGCTTCATTTCTTGCTGCTTCTGCTGCTGTAACTGCATCATTATATGATGACTCGGATTCACTACTTACGATATCATTAAGACTCTTTCCTGTCTCAAATTTTGTTGTTGTAATGCTACCTTCTGTCTTAACTGTAAGTACTCCGCCCTTAAACTCTGTAGAAGTTTCACCCTTATCAACTTTACTGATGTAGCTACCACTTTTTCCTGCTCCATTGCTAGTAACACCACTCATATCTCCAGCTGTTACCTCGGTAACTGCGCCTTTGCTATCGATACAATATGTTGTTCCGTCGTTAATAATAAACTTTCCTATAGAATCAGTTGAAGTATTATCCTTAATGAACTCTAATGTAACCTGATTTTCATTATTTTCAACGACATCTGATTTATACACTCTATCTGTACCTTCTACTTCGTAATGATGTCCTTTTAACTCAGGATTCTTCTCAAAGATAACCATCTTTGGATATCTTCCATCGTTATTAATCTTATTATCAGGAGTACCATCCTTCTCGCAGATGTAATTTAAATAATAAACCTTTCCATTTACTGTTGCTTTGATGTAATTTGCTCTTTCATTCTTAGTTCCGTCAGCTAAAGCTGAGTTCTTTGTGAATTGATCATCTATCTTAACGTCAGCTGCATTAACACCAATGCTTGGGAAGTAGTAATACTGGATTACATCTTTCATAATCAAATCAAGAGAAGACCAGTCATTAGCATTTTCCTTTGTCTTTGCAAGTGCTGCTGCAAGCTTACCAATTGCAGAATCTGAAAGTGCCTTCTGAGCTTCTGAAATCTCAGTTTCAAGCGTCTCACAATCTTTCTGTGCTGTCTCAAGTTCTGCTTTTGCTTTAGCTAAAGCACTATCATCAGCAACTGCATCATTAAGTGCTTTGTTGTATGCCTGCTGCTTTGCGTCTAAATCAGCCTTTGCTGCATTATACTTACTCTCGGCTTCTTTATACGCAGCTTCAGAATCCACAAACTTTTTATCAGCTTCATCCTTAAGCTCTGTTGCATTATCAAAAGATTCTGTTGCAGCAGGAATTGATGTAGCACTTTCAATCTTACCTGTCTCAATGTTGATAAATCCATCTGTTCCTGTAAATTTGTTAGTGATTTCAATCTTTTTGTTAAGCTCAACTAATGCTTTATCTTGATTATTGATTGCTTCATTAAGGTTATTCTCTGCAGTTTCAATATTTTTAATGTCTGCATTAACCTGATCCTTTAATAACTCATCTGCATCAACATCGAATATCTCATCGCCGCCTCTCTTAGCATCTTCTACAAGATTTATTGCTGCATCAGAAACTTCTTTTCTGTTAGCGTTTAATGTATTAGCATCAACAGCTCCGATTTCAGTTTCAACTACTGCATTATTAAGATTTGTAAGTTCTCCACCATTATTCTGATCAAAACCTGCAAATTCATTACTATCTCTTCCTGCTGATACCGCCTGATCAAGAGAAGCTTTAATATCTCCCGTAGCTTTAGAAGCGTCCGTATATGACTGAGTGACATTTTCTACTGTAGGAGCTGGCGCTGAAGTGCTCTCTGTAGTTGTCTCAGCACTTGATGACTCTGTAGTTGCTTCAACAGAACTTCCTGCGTCATCAACCGGCTCAGTATCATCAGCAAATACAGGTGTTGCAAGTATTGGCTGTACTGTCATCATTGCTGCAAGTCCGATTGACATTGCGCGTAATACTTTTTTGTTTACTGTTTTATTCTTCATATTAGTGTTCCTCCATATCCCCTGACACTTAATAAGATGCGCTATTTATAAGTTGTACTTATCCTTTGTACATTCTACTATATAAGACGTCACTATGTAACAAGATAGCCCTTAACTTAATCGTTTACATTGTTTTTTTATAGGTACAATCCTCTGTCGCTTTATCTTGATAAACTGTATATGTTGCGTCGTAATTTATATGTGACAATATATGTAGCGTTTGGACGTCTATACTCCGCACTCTTTCGACTCATTATACCACATAGTTCGGATTTTTCATGCCTTTTGTGAATATTTTTCTTACTCTTTTTATGCTTGCAATGTGTAAAATAAATCTTTTATCACCAATTACATATAGGTATTGTATTTTGTGTTTATTTTGTTCAGATTAAGACAGACCTAAGCCAAACTGTTGATGTAATCCGTGAGTCCGTCAACAATGAACTGGTGGTCCTTTTCATGAGGCAGATTAGACGCCAGAATCACGCCGACCATTTCCCCACTCTTAAGCCTAATCGGGAAGCCGCCACCACAGATCGCGTATTCCTTTATATCCATGCCCTGAAGAGAAGCATCTCTAACCGGGTCATCTCCTCTTCCTGCCATTTCGTTGAATGCCCATATTAAATAGGAACTTTTCTCATTCATGATAACAGTCTTGAACTTTCGCTTCATCCAGTTCTCATTCATCAGATTTGTACCTTCGCTGAAATATGAGAAGAGCGTGTTACCGTTTATTTTCTTAATCTGAACGGCCATTTCGATACCGTCATCCTTTATCTTTTTTACATATTGATTACCAAGCGCATACGCATCATCATTGCTAAAGTGCTCGAGCCGAAGTTCAAGTTCCTGCTTCTTAACTGTGTCGATAATTTCCTGGATTTTAGCTTTCTTCATTTTCTCTTCCTTTCTATGAACATCCGTCAAAAAAGTCGTAAAGCTCGCCTGTTGCAAACGGGCTCTCAACGTCGCACCTGCCGTGATGATACTTTTTTCTGACACCCTCATTGTCATCAACATCTATTTTCAGCCTGCTGACACCTGCATCCATCATGCCATCAAGTGCCTTGATTAAATCATCTTCGTTTATCGCTGCCATTTTATATCCCTTCTATATTAATTTCTGCTTAAATCATCAGAGTCAAGAACAATCGTGAACGGGCCATCATTTGTTAATGTTACTTTCATATCTGCGCCAAAAACGCCACGCCCTACATGCTTGACTTCTCCCTCACATTTATCGCAGAAGTAATCGTAAAGGCTGCTTGCAAGCTCCGGGTTACCCGCCAAATTAAAGCTTGGGCGGTTGCCCTTTCTGCAGTCAGCATAAAGTGTGAACTGTGAAATGATTAGCAGTTCGCCATCTACATCCTTAATCGACAAATTTGTCTTGCCGTTTTCGTCTTCGAAAATCCGAAGGCCGATGAGCTTTTTTACCATTTTATCTGCAATTTCCTCAGTGTCTGAATCGCTGACCCCAAGGAATACTACGAATCCGTGTTCTATCCGGCCGGTTAATTGCCCCTCAGCTGTTACGCTTGCATCTTTCGCTCTCTGAATTACAAGTCTCATTATATGTCCTCTTTCTGTACCGTTAATCTCACAATTTTAAGTCTCATTGTGCGTTCTCAGGCTCTCCTGTTATTTCTCCCGGCTGCGCTTCGGTTACTTCTTCTGTCTTCTTAGTTGGCGAAGTGTTCATGCCGCCCTGTGTGTTTCTGTCTGTGTCCGACTTTCTGATTTCGCCGGTTGCTAAATCAATCTCTGCATAATTCGAGATGCCCTGCAGATAGCTTAATATGCGCTCTTTCTCGGAATCATCAACACTGCTTGTGCTAAAGTTCCTCTGAATTGCAGGGATAAACCGCACTGATTTTATGTAAACTGAATTGTCTTGATTCGCGTCATCTTCCTTTTTTGTTGAAAGCACGACCTCAGCGATTCCTGTGTCGACTGTCTTAGAATTGAACCAGTAATTGCCTAAACTGTAAAAAACAGGAACATCTTCGATATAGTCGATACCCTGCAGACAATGCGAGTGATCGCCTATAATTAAGTCGACACCCGATTCGACATATTTTTTGGCAAGCTCTCTCTGAGACGCCTCGACTAAATCGGTGTTTTCAGAGCCCCAGTGAACGTACATAACGCAAAAATCACTGTTCTCCTTCGCATTCTGAATGACGCGGCATGCTTTTTCAGGATCAAGCGTTCTCAATACGCCGGGGCTGTTCTCGGTAGCCTCCTTAGTATCAGGGTTTCCGAGTCGCTCAATCTGAGTCGCCGAGACAAACGAAATCGTCTTACCGTTAGCCTTAAAATAGGCAGGCCGCATTGCTTCGTAAATATCTTTACCTGCCCCCACAAAAGGAACCTTAGCGTTATTTAGCACATCAACTGTATCCGATAATGCGTCAGGTCCCCAGTCGTATGCGTGATTATTTGCAAGCGATACAATGTCAGCACCCATGTCTGCAAGAATCGTGACATTTGACGGTTTTGACCTGAAGGCATACTTCTTGCCTTCAATCGGCGTACCACGCTCGGAATAGCAGAACTCGTTATTAAGCATGAAAATATCTGCATCTTTCATAAGTGTAAGAAGATTTGCATCGATACAGTTAGCTATGTCGCTCCCCCTGTCGCGAAACGCGCCCATTAATGAGAATCCGTCAAAAAAACAGACATCGCCGACAAATCGCATCACCACCTCGTCAGGATTCGCCGTTTGTTTTGAGTAGATTTTATTTACATCATCATAGATAAACTCTTCCTCAGGCTCATCAAGTTCTTCCTCTAAAGCCTCTTCATAGGCGCGCTGATAGTCGCTATCTGTCTTCACCGTGATTACCTTAGGCTCTATTTCGATAGCTTCTGCCTGCTCCTTCTGACCGCAAGCTGTCATTGATACAAGCGCCACCGATAACAGTGTTATTGATAACAGCGTTATTATTAATTTGTTATGTGATTTTGAAATCATTAGATGGTTAGTACCTTTGTGTTGTATATTCAGGATATATAATACAATTTATTGGGGGTAATTGAAAGAGTATAATGAATGGTTCAGTCTAAATAATACAGATTGCTTCGCGCTTTGCGCTCATATCTATTAACGTTTCTAATAAAAATGGACCACATCGTGTAAACACGAGTGGTCCTATTTTTATTGAAACTGTATTATTTAGTACTTCGCTGTTGAAATCTTCACGCCAGGTCCCATTGTTGTAGCAAGTGTAATGCTCTTTAAATACTGACCCTTAAGTGCACTTGGCTTAGCCTTAACAATAGCTTCCATAAGTGCATCGTAGTTCTCCTGAAGCTTATCCTCTGAGAATGAAGCCTTTCCTACAGGAACGTGAATGATATTTGTCTTATCAAGTCTGTACTCAATCTTACCGGCTTTAATGTCGTTAACAGCCTTTGTAACGTCCATTGTAACTGTGCCGGCCTTAGGGTTTGGCATAAGTCCCTTAGGTCCTAAAACCTTACCAAGACGACCTACAACACCCATCATATCAGGTGTAGCAACTACTACGTCAAAGTCAAGCCATCCGTCGTTCTGAATCTTAGGAATGAGCTCTTCTCCTCCAACATAATCAGCACCTGCTGCCTCAGCCTCTGTAAGCTTGTCTCCCTTAGCAAAAACAAGAACCTTAACTGTCTTACCTGTTCCGTTTGGAAGAACAACAGCGCCTCTGATCTGCTGCTCTGCGTGACGTCCGTCACAACCTGTTCTAATATGAACTTCAACTGTTTCATCAAACTTAGCTGATGCAGTCTTCTTAACTAATGCGATTGCCTCGCCTGGCTCGTACTGAGTAGCGCGATCCACAAGCTTAGCGGCTTCTATGTATTTCTTACCGTGTTTCATCTACGCTTCCTCCTACTCTTCTACTGTAACGCCCATACTTCTTGCTGTGCCGGCGATCATGCTCATAGCTGCCTCAAGTGATGCTGCATTAAGGTCAGGCATCTTCATCTCTGCGATTTCCTGAATCTTAGCCTTTGAGATTGTAGCAACCTTTGTCTTGTTAGGAACTCCTGAACCTGACTTAATGTTACAAGCCTTCTTAATAAGAACTGCTGCAGGTGGAGTCTTTGTGATGAAGCTGAAGCTTCTGTCTGCGTAAACTGTGATAACTACAGGGATGATAAGGTCTCCCTTATCTGCTGTCTGTGCATTAAACTGCTTTGTGAATTCCACAATGTTAACACCGTGCTGACCAAGAGCAGGTCCAACAGGTGGTGCCGGTGTAGCTTTGCCGGCAGGAATCTGAAGTTTAATGTAACCTTCTACTTTCTTTGCCATTTTAATCCTCCTAAATACTCGGTACCTGCAAGGCATGCAAAGTACCGGTCTGTGGTAGTGGCGAGAGCCGCATGCTCTCTCCCACGCCCGATAACAATTGTTACCGATTTATCTCAATCGATTTATTTCATCGAATGAAATCTCAACTGGTGTCTCTCTCTCGAAGAGCTCTACTGTAATTGTAGCTGTCTGCTTATTCATGTCCATTCTCTGAACTACGCCGACAGTACCTTTCCAAACACCGGCAATAACGCTTACTGTATCGCCAACCTCGAAGTTGATAACAACGTTCTCTGTCTTGATTCCAAGAGGCTTCATCTCTGCATCCTCAAGCGGAACCGGCTTAGATCCCGGACCAACGAATCCTGTAACACCACGAGTGTTACGCACTACGTACCAAGTTGCATCATTCATAACCATGTTAATAAGTACGTATCCCGGGAACATCTTCTTATTGACTGTCTTACGTCCGCCGCCTTCTTTTACCTCTGTAACTTCCTGCATAGGAACTCTGACTTCTAAAATCTCATTTTCAAGGTGACGATTTTCGATAGTCTTCTCAAGATCAGTCTTAACCTTATTCTCATAGCCAGAGTATGTATGAACTACATACCATTTAGCTTGCATTTCGTTATTTTCTGCCATCGTCATTCTCCTTATAATGTAGTGATAAAATCAATGCCGTTCTTTAATACCCAATCAACGATTGCAATGATAACACCAAGAATAAGAGTAATGACTACTACTGCAGTTGTCTGCTTGGCAACAGATTCCTTGCTCTCCCATACAATCTTAGAGAACTCGCCTTTAAGGCCCTTCCACCATGCAGAAATCTTGCTTGAAAAGCTCTGGCCGTTTTTCTTAACAGTCTTTTCTGTATTATTATCTGCCATATTATGCTCCTTACACTGCAAGTAAATTACTTTGTTTCCTTATGTAATGTATGTCTCTTGCAGAATCTGCAGTACTTGTTTGTCTCCATTCTGTCAGGATGAGTCTTCTTATCCTTCTTAGTATCGTAGTTACGATTCTTGCATTCTGTGCAAGCAAGTGTAATTCTTGTACGCATTTCAATTCCCTCCGCGTATAATATAATAAATGTATTGCTTCTCAAAATAAAACACAAAAATAAGAGCTTTACGCTCCCTCGTTCGATTACTATACCATACATCACCTTTGCCGTCAACAGAAATTTTACCCTTCTCGCTTCGCTGCCGGAAGCTTTTATTGTCAGATAATTCTTCCTTATAATTATGCACTGTGGTACAATACCAGGTGAATGTTATACAGGACGCGGTAAAGGAGCACTCTCCTGGCAGAGGGACACTCCCCGCGACAAAAGGAATTGATATGAGCGATATATTATATGTAGTAATGCCTGCTTACAATGAAGAAGGCAACATCAAGTCAGTTGTTAAGGACTGGTATCCTATATTAAATGGTAAGGATTCAGCATCACGTCTTGTTATTGCTGATACTGGCAGTACAGATAAAACACACGACTATCTTTTAGAAATGCAGCAGGAATATCCACAGCTTGAGATTTTCACAGACTGTGAAAAACAGCATGGTCCTAAAGTAATTGCCCTTTATGATTATGCAATTAAGCAGGGGGCTGACTATATATTCCAGACTGATTCAGATGGTCAGACGAATCCGGCTGAGTTTGATGCTTTCTGGCAGCTTAGAGGCGACTACACAGGAATTTTTGGTAAACGTACTGTAAGAGGCGATGGTAAAGACAGAGCTTTTGTTGAGAAGGTTGTATGTCTTCTCCTTAAAATATTCTTTAATGTTAATGTTCCGGATGCCAACGCACCCTTCAGACTTATGCGTACAGACTCTGTAAAAAAATATCTTTACAAGCTTCCTAAAAACTACAACATTCCTAATATAATGATCACTACATATTTTGCACATTATAAGGAAAAGCTTACATTTAAGGAGATTAGCTTCAAACCTCGTCAAGCAGGCACAAACTCTATTAATATTCCTAAAATTATTAAAATCGGATGGCAGGCACTTAGTGATTTCGCCGCATTTAAAAAGGATATGAGATATACTAGAGTTAAGTAATCTCCATATGGGATTATTTATGAAAAACAAAACTTCAATTTCTGATTTAATTAATAACAATAAAGCCGAAGCTATTTTAATTGTACTCGGCTCTATTTTTTATATTTTCATGATGTGTTTCAGACTCACACATTCGCCACTATGGTTCGACGAATACATAGAACATCAGATTTCACAAATGTCTATCAAGTCTGGAGAGATGTATCAAAACATCATAGTCACCTTCCAGCCACCACTTTATAATTTTGTGATGCATTTTTGGCTACGAATTGCTACTAATGTCTTATGGTTCAGACTTTTTAATGTTCTTTTAGGACTTGTTGTTGGTGTATGCATATATCTTACTGTAAAAAGACTTATAGGTTATAAGCCGGCATTTTTTGCATTAGTTCTATTATCATGCTGCTATCAGTACATTTACTGCGTGCAGGAATGTTCTGAATACCAGCTCATGGTGATGTTTATTTCACTTACTATTTATTTTTATGTACGTACTATTCAGGACAATTCGCAGATTTGTGCTTTCCTGTTTGTATTGTTTGCTGTATGTGCTATGTACTCTCAGTATGGAGCAATGTTTATGGTTATCCCATTTCTTACTCTTTTCTATTTCCAGGTGCTCTTTGGCAAAAATAAGAAGAATATACTTCTACTGACAATCCTATATGGTATCGCAGCATTCGGCGCAGCACTTCCGTTATATTTACTGTATGCCTCACATCAGCTTATTGAGAACGCAATTGCAGAGCATACAACTATTCATTTTGGATTATCTCAGTTCACATCGTTATTTACTGAGGCCGGCCGCATTTTAGGATATCTTTTCAATATCCCGGTAAATACGTTTACACAGATTGTACTTGGAGCACTCAGTGTTCTTTATATAATTTCTTCTATATATATAATAAGAAAGTATTTTAAAACTGATGAAAATGTTAAAGCGAGTCTTTTACTTGTACTCCTTTTTGGATATGTACTTCATTATTTCTTAGTTATATTCCAGGTATACGCGATGGTTCATCCTGGTCAGAGCGGTGGTTTTTACGCGAGATATTCATATTTTTATATCCCGCTTGTAATAGTTAGCATGTGTATTATTACTATAGAAATAAAACGAACATTAATCGACAATAAACGCAAGAATGTTAGAACAGCGAACACAGTAATTTTAGCTATTTTTTCAGTCATGGCCGTACTCCTTTTTATACCAAATATTACTAAAAACTGGCATAAGGCATATGATGATATCTTTGCAGATACATGGGTTGAAAACAGAGGCTGGGAGGTTCCTACTTATTTGATAGGACAGGCAAGCTATGGATTTAATCACTATATTAGAGATGTCTATGGAGATGCTGCCTGTGCAAATGTTTTCCATGAGGCACAGTTTAATATGGACATGGCTCCAGATAGCTTTTGGATTTGGAGAACGAGCTGGGGCGGAGATGCATTTGATGCAATTGTTATGGAATCAAACGACCGCGGTTACAATGTAACTATATACTATGATTATGGCACTGAGGGACAGTTAGCATATGTTACAAAATAAATTTAAAAAAATTGACACGTGGATGATTTTAGCAGGCCTTATCTACGTGTTGTTACCTATATTAATATTTTTACTCAAATTTACAAGACCATACTTCTTTGCAATAGGTCTTCTACTGTTTCTTTTTTTAGTTTTCAAATCTTTGCAGCTTGTCGATGAATCTAATGGATTTTCAAATTCTGATATATTAAATAAGAAGTCCATCATATTTCTAATTGCAACGTTTGTTATCTTTTGTATCTGGATCTACTTTTCAGGGATAGGAAGCTTCTCATTCCAGAACTGGGATTTCTGGGTTCGTAATCCTATATATAATGATTTAATTAGCAAGCCCTGGCCTCTATATTATAATTTAGGTGAGCAAAACGAATATGTCAGAAGCCTCATCGGTGGTGAATGGGTTGCGTTTGCATATTACTTCACATTTTGGCTTACTCCTGCAAGTATATGCAAAGTGATGAATTTATCCGGAATATCATGTCAGGTAGTTCTATACTTACATTCTCTTATTGGAGTTGTAATTATCAACTATTTACTATGCAGATTATATAAGACATTCTCATTTAAAATAACCGCAATTTTAATGACATTTAGCGGGCTGGATGTTATAGCATACATAATTCACAACCTGAATCTTCCTGCTCTTACAGATGAGCTCGAGTGGAGTCTTGAATATTATCAGTTATCCGGCAATACTACACAGATCTATTATGTATTCAATCAGTCTATACCGATTTGGATCATAATGCTTTTAATACTTAATATAAATAGTGCTAGGCTTATGGCTGCAATAGGTTCTTTGTGCTTCGCCTATTCACCATGGGCTACGATCGGTCTTGTTCCAATTATTATAGTAGGAATATTTACAGACTCCCACATATCACTTAATGATGAAAGCACAGAAACAGGTAAAGCTAGTGTAATAGTATGCACAGTCAAAAACCTAATTACTATATGTAATATATTTGTACCATTATTTATGCTTTTGATATTCGGATTATACTATAGTGCTTCTGGCGGTTCAGAAGGTGGTAAGGGACTTTACTATTTCACTACTAATGCTACTGTCTCTGAATATATCATTGGATTCATATTATTTGTCCTTACAGAGTTTGGCCTTTACTACATAACCATGGGAAGAAAAGTACTAAACTACAGATATTCATCTATTATATTTATTGAGCTATTAGCGTTCCCATTGTTCTATATAGTTGATTTCAACTTCTTCATTCGTGGTACAATACCTGCTCTGTTCCTGTTTATGGTAATTATAATATCCTTCTTGTTGGACACAGTTCCTGATAGCATGAAGGCTATATCACTTAAGAAAACATATCCAAATAACACACAAGTACAAAACGACAACATTGTTTTGCGTAAGAGAATATTAACTGTACTACTTGTTATTGGTGCTATGACATCCGTTATCGCCTTTACAAGAAGTGCTATCAAGACAGCCGAAGGTGGCGAGATACTTCAGTCTGATATATCAACCTTCGATGATCTGTCTACAGCTAATGAATATCAGGTGCTTACGACTAACAGCCAGTTCTTTGTACATGGATTTGCTACAAAGCCATTTTACCTGTTCATTTCAAAGATTGGTTTATAAGTTATAAAAATTTTATTTTTGATTGGTTTGCAGATATGAGTAATGCATTTTTTAAAAATATATCATTTTCATTTAATACTATGCTACGGCTTCTTGTTGCATTGCTTTTTGCCATAGCATTTTACCTAAACTATAACCTGGCATATGTTGATGACATTTATGCAGCGGCAGACAAAATATTTTTCTATCCCAAAACGACACAGGCATTTGCTTATTCCTTTATAGTATTTATAGTTGTATTCCTTGGCATTACTGCACTTCACACTGTTAGTTCAAAGATTAAAATCTCATATAATCCTGTTGCCAGGACACCAGAAAAGAGGGATTACTTATTATGGGTCATTGTATTCATTCTACTCATATGTGCATGGTCACCTTATATCCTTTCCTATTTTCCAGGTGGTGTTTATCCGGATACAGCAACATGTATCGGTCAGGCAAGATCCGGTGCATATAATAACCAGCAACCTCTTCTATACACTATGCTATTTAAGATATGCATTATAATTGCCGGTGAGCTTGATGCCGTAATGCTCTTTTCAATTTTACAGATTATATTTATGGCTGCTTGTTTTAGTTACATCTTATACAGACTAAATCTTCATGATGTGAACAAGTTTGTGTTAGTGCTTGTCCTTTTATATTTTGCTCTATTTAATCTTATTCCATTATATGTTGTATCCCTTTGGAAGGATTCATTATTTTCCGTAGCACTTCTTATGTATATATTTAAGCTTACAGAATCTGTGCTTTTATCAAAAGATGCTCCGGAAAGGTTAGAAATCGTTCAGATTATTATATGGATGGTTTTAAGCATGTTCTTAAGGAATAATGGGATATATGTCATGATTTTAACTTCTGTAATTTTATACTTAGTATATGGTAAGTCTTTGCTTAAGGACTACAAAGTATTCTTTATTTCAACATTCGCAGCTCTTATACTTACATATATTGTTCAAGGTCCTGTTTTCTCTAAACTTAATCTTAACGGACCATTCGTCGAAAACCTTGGTGTATTGCAGCAGCAGGTAGCCTATGTACAGGTAATTGGTGGTGACATGACAGAAGAACAGGCAGAATTTCTTAATAAGGTTATGCCACTTGAGACTATGAAGGGTTTTTACAGACCCTTTGTCGTGGATACCATTAAATGGTGCGACCAATATAACAATGAATTCTTAGAAGAAAATAAGGGTGAATTTTTAAAGGTTTGGGCCGGAATGCTTAAAGAAAACCCTAAGCTTTACATGGACGCATACTTATATATCACTCTTGGGTACTGGAATCCATTTAAGCAGAGTGAAGTATCATATATTAACCCACAGATGTGGCCTGATCTTGTAGAGGTGGATAGATACTGGCAGAAGGATGTTATAAGAGATATGACAGGTAACTCTATACGTGAGAATCTTTATCCAAAAACACTTTATAGCTCAGCTTTATTTTTATTTATTACTCTTATTCTATTCACACTTAGTGTAAATAAAAAAGATAAGTCGTGGCTAGCATTTGTTCCTGCACTCACAACTTATCTTACGGTCTTTTTAGCAACGCCTCTCGCTTTTGCATTAAGGTATGTATATATCGTTGTACTAACTGTACCGCTATTTATTATTATTCCATTCCTTCAGTGTTCAGACTCCACGACTGAGAAGGCTGACGAAGCTCCTTAATATCGCCGTCTGGCATAAGGGCGTATATTCCAGGCATTTCATGACTTAGGAACAGAACACCGGCCTCAGTGCATGAATATGCTCCCGCATCACAAAATACAAGTATATCTCCGACAGAAGGCACTTTATAAAACCTGTGCTTTTTAAGCAGCACATCACTTACGGTACATAACGAGCCAACTACATCATACTCTGTAGCATCATTCCCGTTACTGCCGACTGTTACGTCATTTAAGCTACTGTCAATATGACATACCTTTGGTTCATTCATTCCAAGCATTCGTCCATAATAATTAACATGATGAATTCCTCCATCTACAAGAATAAATTTCCTTGTGTCATTTGTCTTCATTTCAACAATAGATGAAACATAAAATCCACACGATGCCGCTAAAAATCTTCCTGATTCAAGTGCAAATTCATACTTTTCAATATATGGACTAATTATGTCAATAATTGCGTCAAACACATCAAGATGATCCGAATCATTATAATAGTCAAAGAAGAAGCCTGGACCATACTCAATATAATCGATTTTAATGCCTATCTCAGAACTTATTCTATTGCACACTCTGTCTAAGTTTTTCACTTCTCCTTCTATAATAGACATTTTCTTTTTCTGAGTACCTGAAAAGTACTGAATTCCGGCTATTTTAAAGTATCCCGATTCAAAAGCATCTTTAATAACCGATACAGTTGTATCCTCATCCATCCCAAATTGATTGCCACTTGTAAGTCTTGGAAGAATTCTAATGGAATGGACTGAATTAGTATCAGCTATCTCCTTAATGATTCTGTACTGGGTCTTTGATTCTATAGTAATAATTCCATTAAAGCCTTTTTTCATAACCTCTGAAATAAAAGACTCATTCTTATAAACTCCCGAGAGGACTATTTTCTCTGTAGGAATATCTCTTTCCATACATATTCTGTATTCGCCCTCTGAACAAACCTCAAAATAATCAACCTTTTCATTCATATAAGGAGTAAGAAAAGGATTTGCTTTAATTGCATACACTAAAGATGCTCTTTTATTAAGCTTAGTATCAAGCCTGTTTTTAAGAACATCATACCATTCATACATTTTTTCTATATCAAACATGTAGAATGATTTGCAGTATTCTCTTGAAATTCTGCCAATCATGGCTATCTGCTTCTCAGTCATGCAGGTATGCATATCGTTATCGTTATCCTTTCTGGTCTTATTCAGGCAACATAGCCTTTAAGGCTTTTCTGTCGATTTTACCATTGTTATTAAATGGCATAGATTTAACAAAAATAAACCTTGCCGGAATCATAAATGCCGGAAGAGTTTTTCTCATATACATAACAAGTGGCTTCTCATCCACCGTGTCAGCATCACCACCTTCTACAAAGGCTGTAATCTCTTCGTTTTCATACAGGCAACAGCTCATCCTTACTGTATCAAAGCTATTAATACATCTTTCGATTTCTGATAGCTCGATTCTATGCCCCATATGCTTTATCTGGAAATCCTTTCTTGAAGAAAAGCATAAATCTCCTTCTTCGTTGTAATATGCAAGATCTCCGGTTCTGTATATTTTTTCTTCAAAAAGGGAATTAAGTGGATTCTGGACGAATCTCTTTTCACTTTCCTCTTTATTATTAAAGTAACCAATAGTTACGGCTGTACCTGCAACACATACTTCTCCTTCAATATTAACCATGGATGAATCAATAAGCTTATCGTCAGCATCAAGAAGAAATACCCTTTCATTCGGGATTGCCTTTCCCATAGGAATTACATCGTCTTCTTCGTAAAATCCCTTTACCTCATAGTATGTGCAGTTACATGTAATCTCAGTCGGTCCGTAAATATTGACAAAACGTGCGTCTTTATAGCATTTCCTCCAAATGTTGTACTGCTTTGGTGGCATTACTTCACCAGAGAAAATAACCTTATTAATATATCGTGGTGTACTCTGCTCAAGTATTCCACGTGATGAAAGAATAACAAGTGCTGATACAGCCCACGTTAATGTTGTTACCTTATCATCATCAAGAAGCTTCACTAAATCCATAGGTAGCGAAAAATACTTTTTAGGGATCAGCCTTAATGTGGCTCCTGTCTTTATCGCAGAAAAAATATCCTTGACGGATACGTCAAAATCCCAAGGTGCCTGATTTCCGATGACATCCTCGCTTGTAAATTCAAAAAGCCCGGTAAATATATCTATAAAGTCAACTACATTTCTGTGGCTCACCAGAACTCCTTTTGGTGTTCCGGTAGACCCTGATGTAAACATTATATAGAGAGGGTCTGTATCAATAATATCAGCGTTAATGCATTTATGCTCATACGCCGTACTATCTGTAAGCTCATCAAAACCAATTTGCCTTCCATCGTAGCTTTTAACCTTCTTTGTAATATCGCCTTCTGTGATAACAAGCCTGGCATTAAGAGTAGAAAGAATACTTTCAATGCGCACATTTGGCTGATTTCCATCAATCACAACATAGCAGCAGCCAGCCTTGATTATTCCCCACATCAAAATAAGTGCTTTACAGCTTTTTTTCATAATAAGGGGAACCGGTGTCCTTGACGGTATAAGCTTAATAAGATTATATGCAGCTACATCAGACAGTTCGTCTAATTCCTTAAAGGTGATCCTTTCGTTGTCATCTATGCAGCATATTTTATCCGGATACAGCTTTACAGTATTATTAAGATATGAAAGAACTGTCTTGTCCAATGTCTCACCTACATCTTGCTGGCAACATATTCAGCAATCTTATCTACTGTTTCATAATTTGTCTGTACAACTTCATCAGGAGGAAGTTCAACGTCAAATTTGCTTTCTAACTCACCAATTAAATATAAAATACTCATTGAATCAAGTATTTCCTCGTCAAAAAGCATTGTATCATATTCAACTGACGAGCCTGTGCTTTCCTCAATTACATCCTTAATAAATGATTTAATCTCATTTAAGTCCATAAATTCGCTCCATTCTGTACTGTTAAATAATTACTAATGCGGTTAAAACCGCATTAATCCGTATATAATAATACCTCAAAATACTCGAAACTAAAAGAGAATAATGATATAATCAGTTCATGTCTTTAATAACAGGAAAGTTTTTTATATTTTTATGCATATTGCTTTTAGCTTATTACCTGCTACCAAATAAGAAATATCAGTGGATAATTCTTCTTAGTGGCAGCTTGTTTTTCTATACATACGCTTCACCATACTATCTCATATTTATGGTGATTTCTTCGTTTTCAACATATAACTTAGGGCTTAGAATTGCTTCATCAGATGACAAATCAAAACGAAAACGTCATGTGATTATTGCAGTTTTGATTAATGCAGGCATTTTATTTGTACTTAAATATACAGTACTTCTTTTTGATATTGCATCATCACTATTTAAAATAACCGTTCCGGAAGTCAACTTCATACTTCCGCTTGGTATTTCATTTTATACTTTTATGGTTATTTCATACATTGTGGATGTGTATAAAGGAGAAATTGAACCTGAAAAGAATTACCTTAAATACCTTCTTTATGTATGCTATTTCCCACAGATTATAGAGGGGCCTATTAACAGGTACTCTCATATGAATGAAAGCCTTTATTCAGAGCATAGCTTTAACTTCATAAAATGCAGGAATGCTTCATACAGAATTCTTATTGGTCTATTCAAAAAGGTTGTAATTGCAGGCAGATTTGGCGTCTATGTCGACAGGGTTTTTGATAATGTACAGGGCTACAACGGTCTGACTCTTTTACTTGCCACTGTATTTTATGTAGTCCAGCTCTATGCTGACTTTTCAGGATGCATGGACCTTGTAATCGGAATCAGTAACCTTTTTGGCATCGAAATGGCAGAGAACTTTAATCTCCCACTGTTTTCAGAAAATGTTTCTGAGTTCTGGAGAAGATGGCACATTACACTTGGTGCATGGTTCAGGGATTACATATACTACCCTGTATTCCGCTCAGAGTTTTCCAAAAAAGTTAAATCCATTTTCTCAAAAACAAAATTAAAAAAGCATTCCATGAACATTGTTGCTGCTGTTTCACTCTTCTCAGTCTGGTCCTTAACAGGACTTTGGCACGGTGCTGCAGTCCACTATGTTGTGTGGGGACTGTACTACGCAGTAATACTTATTGCCGGTGTCTTTCTAGCCAATGATTTCAAGAAATGGAAGAGAAAGCTTAACATCACTAAAGACACAAAGTGGTTCAAAGTATTCTCTATTATAAGAACTTTAATTATCGTTACATTTGGTGAGCTCATTTTCAGAGCAAACAACATGGCAGATGTTGCATATGTAATTAAGAAAACAATTACTGATTTTTCTCTAAGCTTTAGTTCAATATCAAATGCAATACTACCATTTACTGAGGACAATACTGCAATTGCATACGGCGGCGTAGCAATAATATGCGAGTTATGCTTTATAATAACTGAATATTTTTCCTATAAGGGCAAAGACACATTCAGAAAGCACAAATATGCAAATGCCCTGATATTAATCGTAGCAACACTACTGTTTGGTGTGTTCGGTGAATCAGGATTTTTATACATGGCTTACTAATTAATAATATGATTGAAACAAGAACACCTAAAAAAACAATAATAAAGACCGTCGTAACGCTTATCGTTTCTTTTGCTGTTTTCCTTGCAGTTATATGCATTAAAGCGAATTCAAGCAGGATTTTCAGCTCCTCTGTCGGAGTAGGGGCCTTGAAAAAACTTAAAGAGGTCGACACTCTTTTTGTTGGGGCTTCATCGTTCAGAAAGGGAATCAATATGCGTACAGTCGATGAGCACCTAAGCGGCAGCTCGTATATGCTCACCTATAACGGCAATCAGCCTATGAATATGGCTCTTGAAGTAAGGGAACTGTACAAAAGCGGTGTTAAGATTGACACATTAGTTATGGAATTTGACCCAGGCATGATTAGCTCTGGTCCTGATTTATCAGACAAACGTCTTTTATGGGACATAGGCTTTGAAAGCCAGCACGAATTATGGAAGCTTCTTTCAACACGTGAAGATGCTGACTTTTTCATGTTCTATGACTACTGGGTTTCTTCTAATATTGACTACCTTGCAACTTATCCAGTGTCAGCTCCTGTTATCTCTAAGAGGTACTATCTTGGCGGAAATACGGGTGATGATGACGTTAAGGGGCTTACAGAAGCTGAGCTTAATGAGCTTCCTGTAAAGGAAGACGCAGGCTTTTCAGACCTTCAGAAGGCTTCACTTAAAGAGATTATTGACCTATGCAGGGAAAATAACACTAAGCTGATATATCTTGAATCCCCTAACTATAAGAAAATGTATGAGGATGCAAATTATGCAGAAAAGGCAAGGCTTCTCGTTGAATTTTTAAGAGAAAACGACGTGGCTGTAATCACAAAAGATGACCTTAAATTTGATTACAAAAATCCTGCATATTATTCAGATTTGTCCCACATGTCATCTGATGGAATGAACGAATACACTAAGGAGATTATTGAAATTCTTAATCAATAATCTTTTTCTGCTCTGCCTTGTATAAATCAAATTTATATCTGTCAAAAGAAAAAGTATCAACAAATTCAATGTTAAAGCCCCGGTTTTCAATTTCTGCAGGATCAAATTCCTTATAATCAATAACCGAAACATAAAGCGTTGCGTCTGATGACTTAGCCGCATCTATTGCATCCGAAAGCTCATCATAGCTTTCAAGCCTCTCATCATAAAACGGAAGACAGAACTTCATTTCCTCGTTGTCTTCATATGAATAAAGTACGTCACCGTCTTGAACGTTGTCATTAAGATAGGAAATAATCGCATCCGGATTCGTGTCATATTCAATATGATATTCGTTCACATACCCTGCAACGCCTGATAATACAAGAAGAGTCACAACCACGTAATAATACTTTTTAAACTTTCCCGCTTCTATTGCAAAGAACAGCCATATCATTCCGTGTGCAAAAAACAAATACCTGTCGACAAATATGTTGGCAGTCATAAGCTTTGACACAATCGTTCCAAAAACAAGCACTCCATAGTATACAAGGAACATTGAAAGCGCATATATGTCGCTCATATTTGCAGAGTAGCCTAATTTGCAACTGTTGATGCTTTCACTCCCACTGCCTGTGATGTCTGTAACGGCTGGCGTTTTTGCCTTAGTTTCCTTAACGTCGGTATATATCTTAATCGCTGTGTATATTACAAGTGCAAAAACGCTTATTAATAATGCGATCGATAGCGGCGTATTTCCGACAGTATAAGGATATCTCATATATTTAATGAATACGGAAAGCGTAACATCAGGCATTGAGAAATATCCGCTGACGCTCTTAAACTGCTTAAGCGTTACTAAAAGACACGGGAAATATACGACTACAGTAATTAAGAGACAGTAAAACCATCTCTTAATATTCGCCCTATCAAGCACGAAATAGTAAATCAGCATAAATAAAAAGACAAATCCGACGCTCACAAATGCAAAGTGATGAGAATATCCCGCAAGTGCCGAAACGAGTGAGAAGATTATCAGGTTCTTAATACTATAATTATTTATTACCTCGTAGCTGTATATTCCTGCAATTGTTGCAAACATAAAGCCAAGAGAATACATTCTTATTTCAACACCGAAAAATAAAAGATTCGGCATTGTAAATAAAGCAATCGTGAACAGTGCCGATGTCTTAAAGCCGTGGGATTTTCTTACTACGGTTGCCGATACAATCATGGTAATAATCATCGGGACTACAGATGTAAGTTTCATTACAGGAACGCTGTATCCAAATATATCTGTGCTTATCTTAAGAATAATGTTATAAAGCGGCGGGAGCGTATCTGCCATTGAACGTTCAAGCACACCTGCCATATCAGTTCTTACAAGTGAAGCACTAAATGCTTCATCAAGCCAGACGTTTTCATTAAAAATAAGCGATATATATACAATAGCACCTATTACTACAAGCAACCATGAGATTATATTTTCATTATTTTTTGTCAGTTTCTTCTTCATGTCAAATAATCCTGCTTATATCTACAGATATTCCCATTCCTCATCTTCTTCAATAACTGCTAATTCCAGGTAATCAAAGTCAATTTCATCAATAAAGCTGTCTTTTTTGAATCTGACCTTGGAGATCTTCTTAAACTCTGCGATATTTGAATCAAGCCATATTGGCTTACTTAAATCGAATTCATAGCAGATTTTGTCAATTGCATCAAAAATCTTATGCGTACGCGTTTCTTTTCTGTCATCGCGTATCGTCATGTTTTTGATCATTTTATTATCTTTAAATTCTCTTGCCCAGAGTGTAAACATCTATAATTTAATCCCAATCTGATTCATTGACTGCATATTATTTCATGTCAAATAATATCGTATTTTATGAATTATATGCATTGGAATTTATTATATCACACTTTCCTTAAAACTTAATCCTTTAAGATGCCTCTCAATTGTTGAATTATCTGTGAATTTGTAGAATTTAATGTAGCGCTTTGATATAATTATGAGGTAAGGGATATTTTTCTTATGGAGTGAAACATGGACTATAACAGCAAAATGTCGGATGGAGTAGACAGTTGGGAGACAATGATGCTCCTCTACAAGTCGGCTCTTATGGAAGTCGGCACGAAGCTTGAGATTCTTAACGAGGAATTCAAGCACATTCATCAGTACAATCCGATTGAACACATAAAGCAGCGAATCAAATCGCCTGAGAGTATAGTTAAAAAACTTAAAAAGCGTGGGCTTGATTCTACAATTGAGAACATGCGTGAATTTATTAACGACATTGCGGGAATCAGGGTAATCTGCTCGTTTACGTCAGATATTTACAGAATTGCCGAGATGATTCGTAACCAGAATGACATTAAGGTTATTTCGGTTAAGGACTACATCATCTCACCTAAAGAGAGCGGATATAAGAGCTTCCACATGATTGTGTCGGTTCCGATTTATTTATCCGATTCGGTTGTAGATACTAAGGTTGAGATTCAGATTCGAACAGTTGCGATGGATTTCTGGGCTTCGCTTGAGCACAAGGTGAATTACAAGCTTGACCAGGACGATTCGGACGAAGAAATTAAAAACATCCGCCGCAGACTATACGACTGTGCGCAGATGGTATCAGTACTTGATGATGAAATGCTTGCACTTAACGAGAAGATGCAGGACTTAATAGAAAAACAGGAAAAAGAAAGGGCCGCTAAGAGGATTTAGCGGTCCTTATTTTTATTAATATGTCACTATGCCGGTCGGATTTACTTAAGCTCCTGCAATTCTTCTTGCTACGTGCACTCCGCTTGCCGATGCATGCGAAAGTGAATGCGTAATTCCGGAGCCGTCTCCTATGATATAGAGTCCCTTATACTTACTCTCAAGATGCTCATCAACTTCAACTTCCATGTTATAGAATTTAACTTCAACACCGTAAAGAAGCGTGTCATCATTTGCAGTACCCGGTGCAATTTTGTCCAAGGCATAAATCATGTCAATAATTCCATCAAGAATACGCTTTGGAAGAACAAGACTTAAATCTCCCGGTGTTGCATTCAGTGTAGGCTGTGTGAATGACTCCTGAATACGCTTAGGAGTTGATCTCTGGCCTCTAATTAAATCGCCGAAACGCTGAACGATTACGCCGCCTCCAAGCATGTTAGAAAGTCTTGCAATCGATTCACCATAACCGTTAGAATCCTTAAACGGCTCTGAAAAGTGCTTCGCAACAAGTAACGCAAAGTTAGTGTTTTCGGTCTGCTTAGCCGGATCCTCATAGCTGTGACCGTTAACAGTAATAATTCCGTTAGTGTTCTCGTTAACAACAGCGCCCTTTGGATTCATGCAGAATGTACGCACCTTATCCTCATACTTCTCTGTACGGTATACGATTTTACTCTCGTAAAGCTCATCTGTAAGATGTGAAAAGACAACAGCCGGAAGTTCAACTCTGACACCGATATCAACTCGGTTAGAATTAGTCGGGATGTCCATTTCCTTACAAACTTTCTCCATCCACTTACTTCCGCTTCGTCCTACAGAAATTATGCAGTCCTTACACTCGTGTGTAACACCATCACTTAATGTAAGCTCATACCCTCCATCAACTGCCTTAATGTGCTCAACAGCCTTGTCGAATACAAAATCAACCTTATCCTTAAGGAAAGCATACAGATTTTCAAGCACGACGTAGTTAATATCAGTTCCAAGATGGCGAACCGACGCATCAAGAAGATGAAGGTCGTTCTGCATGCAGAGCTTCTTAAACTTAGTACCGGAGGTTGAATAAAGCTTAGTACCCTCTCCGCCGTATTTCATATTGATTTCGTCAACATATTTCATAAGGTCAAGTGCCTTCTGCTTGCCGATATATTCATAAAGCGTGCCGCCAAAGTCATTCGTAATGTTGTATTTACCATCGGAAAATGCGCCCGCGCCGCCAAATCCGCTCATTATCGAGCAGCTCTGACATCCGATACATGACTTTACCTTGTCTCCGTCAATAGGACATTTTCTCTTATCAAGCTGATGGCCTGCTTCGATTACACCAATCTTAAGATTAGGATTAAGCTTCACAAGCTCATATGAAGAGAATATACCGCCCGGACCGGCACCAACAATTAAAACATCATATTTCATAAAAAAAATCCTTTCTATTGTTATCAGTAATACTTAAAGCTAACTACCGAAAAACCTTCAAATTCACTAATATTATATCAAATGCTGAAAAATTATGCTTTACCAATAATGAATCCGTTGTTCTTATATTCACCGCATAACAACATACAAGAACCTCCTGCTAAATGCAAGAGGTTCTACATGTAACCACCTTATATATAAAATACCTTCATCTTATGAAAGTATGGAAGAAACGACCTCGAAAAGTGAGGAGTGGCCGAGCGGATGAGAGTCGCCCGGCCATATTATGAAAAATTTCATCTGTGAATTTCTTACTTAGTAGTCCCGCTGAGGAATCAGCTGACTCCCCTTGGAACTGTTTATAATATACAATTCGATTATGAACAAATTATGAACAAACTGTTAACTTATAGTTAATAGTTACAAAAACTTTTAAATTCTTATAATGAATTTGTACATTTTGCACATTATCACTTTGTCGTGGTGTTGTGATGATATGTAACATTTTTACAAATGTTCTAATCTCTTATATTCATTGGATTAATCGCAAGAAGGCACAAAAGAATTAATGAGAACGGCTGAACTATGTAATAATTCTCGAAAAACCCCGTCACCATGATACATATAACTGCGGCAAATACAGCCTTGTCTACGTTTCCTACACAGGACTTTTCCTTTAATTTATAAATTCTGTATGTCAAAAGTGCACAAAGCGGAATAAATACGATAATTCCGTGTACTACTAAAATATCAAGCATTGCACTGTGTGCTTCAAGCATTCCTTCCATAAAATCAAGCTTCATTGTATACGAAGATCCGATTCCCGTAAGCGGCTTTTCAAGAAACGCATTGAAAAGCTCTGTCCATATTTCATTTCTTCCGGAAACTATGTCCTTATAGAAAAGCGTAATATTGCCTTTAGCACCAAAAATCCTGCCAAATCCAATGTAAAGGGTGGCCAGTAAAATTGCACCAAAGGTTGAGAAAAAGCATATGAGCGGATAAATAACCTTATTTCTGACTATTTTCTCAGGAAGCAAAATAATAACAAGAAGTGCGATAAGCCCCATCAGCGCGGTCCTTGACCTGTACCACGAGATAATATTAAACGAAAGCATAACAAGGAAGATACAAAGCGGCGGATACCACCAGTTTCTCTTCCACCACGTCTTCTTGCCTTCGATATCGCCAAATTCGCCGATGTACCTATAATACTTACCTTGCATATTCTCATTCGCAACCTGCATAATTATCATAACGCATGCAAATCCGGTAATCAGAATGAGTCCGCCGTAATTTGTGTTATAACCTTTGAAGTACCCTTTAACATCGATTGTCCAGTAAAAGAAGAAAAATGCAATGTAAATCAGCACGAAATAGCTTTCCTTAATCGAGAATACAACCTTATCGGAAAGGTATAGGATAAGCATAAAATCGACAACTATAAGTAGGCTTCCCTTACTAGAGCCAAGTAAAATCAGGTTAATAAGCGCCACAAGGTCCGTAACTACCATAAGCCAAAAAAGCTTGTCCTTAATTGCATCCTTAATATCAACGTAGCATAAAAAAGCGCCTGCTAACGCCACAAACGTAATAAGCGTTCCATACCTTGTGAACGCCTGATACATATCGTAAAAATGCCATTCAAGCGTCGTGATAATGAGAATTCCCGCAATGATAAACAAGTTTCCAAGTGTATATCTTGAAATATTAAGTTTTCTCTTCTTTTCTTTTTCCATACGTTGTATTTTACCATAACTTTGTGAATTTTTGTTAAAAATAAGGGCGTCTTCATTAGACACCCTCATTTCATGCCATAGCGCACCGACAAATTATTCTATGCACTGTAGCTTATCGGCTCACTAAGTGCAGCTTCGCTAGCTAAATCCACATGCTGGATGCTTCCTGCAGCACCCGATTCATATAAGAATAAGCCTGTCTTTCTGATTTTGGCATTTAATATGTTCTCCTGATTTGTGACACTGAATTCAGTGTCTTTACTTCCAAGGTAAATCGCACCGACATCTTTGTCCTTAAGCTTATAAAGGGATGTTGAGCCGTCTTCGTTAAAGCACATTATGCTAAGCTTATCAAAAACTTCATCAGCTTCATCAATCCAACCGTTACCGTCGCTGTCATACTTACTCAAATCTGCAAAACCATCTCCTGATTTTGTTCCAAAAAGCTCGCTTCCGTCATTAATTATTCCGTCTTCATTCTGATCAAGTGCTAAAAAGCCACTTCCCTTGCCAAGCATTGATATGTTGTCCATATCACCGTCAGCGTCTATATCAAATAAAAACTTCTGATCGGAAATATCTGCAGCGCAGTTATCAAGATTAATGACAAGCGGGTCGGTAAGTCGTGCATGTAAAGTCTCACATACACCGGTTTCCCTGACGTATTGTTCAAAGCTTCTTGACATTGAAATATCAATTCCAAAATCAATCTGCCTTCCATCTTTAGTGTTTACAACTCCCTTAGCGTTAAATGTAGTTCCTTCAAACTCCGCTTCATAACGCTCATATGTAAGGCTGTGAGTAACCTTGGAAAATGACAGTGCGCTGCCTAGCTCTCCCTCTGAAACACCTTCGTCTGAGAACGCCCTGTTAAGCATATCTTGCGTATCGCCTCTTCCGATAAGAAGCATAAGAATAAGCTTTAAAATCATTGTTCTTAGTGTAGAAGCTGTATCATCGCTTACATTTGTTACTTTTGTAATATCTCTTGTGAATATTTCGCTGTATTTACCATTTAGAAAACCAAGAGTTCCTTCGGAATTATCCGATAATGTGCCGGCATCTTTTTTTGATTTCTCTTCCTTTATTTCATCGCTTATATCTGCTTTCTTATTATCAGAGTTCTCATATGCACCGTTTAGCGCATCCATAAACCCCTTTGCCGACAATGTTGTCACGTTTCTCTCATACGTGATAGCATCCCTGCTAACAGAAGTATACGTTCTGGCAGAATCCATTCCTATACTGCTGTTTGTTATTATCAAATTAACCTTCTTTCCTGTCAGCCCTCCAATATAACTCATATGTGCATAACAATGCACTTTTAAAGTATTACCGTCTACGCCACACTAAGCTCCTTCTTTTATGTGAAATAAAAAAAGACGACAGTTCCCACAAACATCCTTGCCTGCGATTACCATCACCTTCCGTGGCCTAACAAATTTTCTAACGTTGACACTTGATCAGGGTGTCTAATTAATATATCGGACAAATTTCAAAATATATTACATATATTTTGAAAACCGGCCAGCTTATGCTGACCGGTCTTAACTTCCTTATCCCTTATAGTAGTTAATGAGACAACCCTTTAAGATAATCTCTCTTTCATCATCGGTAAGCTCTCCAAGAGTAAGTGTAAACTCCTTAAGCTCGCTTTCACCGACAGCGTATGCCTTTATTTCTTCTCTCTTTTCCTTAACTGCATTTTGAATATCAGGAATAAAGATATACTGTAAATACTCAAACGGTAACTCTCCCTCTTTAATGATAAATGGGAGCATTCCCCAGTTAATAAGATTTGAGCGGTATCTCTTTGTAGCATATTCATTAGCTATGTTAGCCCATCCGCCAAGAACCTTCTGGCATGATGCTGCCTGCTCTCTTGCAGAACCGTCTCCAGGCTTAACTGCAAAAATAGTAGAACCAAAGCCTGTATTAGTGTGATTAGCATCTGAGAACTTCGTCTTAACAACTGTCATTGCAGGCTTAACCTCGTCATTAACCTCACAAGGATGTCCACCCTCCATACGAACCTTTTCACACTTTGCAATTTCCTTGGCAATTCCTACATAGTGAGGATCCTTTCTTGAAAGTGTGAACTCGGCAAGTCCTAACGGATTAGATCTGAATGATGAAGTCTCTCCTGATGGAATAAGTTCATCTGTAGTAGTAACAGGATCATGTATAACAGATGCAACCTTAAGAAGAAGATTCTCAGGTAATGCACCCATCTTAGGCCAATCCTTAATGTTAGGTCCAAACTGGATTTCCTGGTCAGGATCTGCAACACCCTTTGAATCAAATACTCTGTTCTTATAAATTGTAGAATCAAAGTGGTATTTATACTTCTGTAATGTGTTAGCCTCAATCTGTCTTGTTGCAGATGTAAGGAATCCCTTATTGGCAGCTGTAGCTGCAATTGATCTTGCATCCATAAGTGCAACAGATGAAATCTGTCCGTTCTGAAGCTTTGAACCTTCTCTGTTAGGGAAGTTTCTTGTTGAATGACGGATTGAGAATGCATTGTTGGCAGGAGTATCGCCTGCACCGAAGCAAGGACCGCAGAATGCAGTTTTAAGAACAGCACCCGTCTCAAGAAGCTTTGCTGCACATCCGTTTTTAATAAGCTCCATATATACAGGCATGGAAGCAGGATAAACGTTAAGTGTAAATCTGTCATCACCAATTGAAGCACCGTTTAAAATATCAGCCGCAGCACAGATATTTTCAAATCCGCCGCCGGCACAGCCTGCTATTACACCCTGCTCTACGTAGAGCTTTCCGTCTACGATTTTATCCTTAAGTGAATATTCCACCTGTCCGTCAAGGCTTACAAGTGCCTTTTTCTCAACGTCAGCCAAAATATCAGAAAGATTGGCATTTACTTCATCAATTGTGTAAGTGTTGCTTGGATGGAACGGCATTGCAATCATTGGCACAACACTAGATAAGTCAACTTCAATTACACCGTCATAGTAAGCGCCGTTTTCAGGATTTAATTCCTTATAATCTTCAGGACGCTCATGAATAGCATAGAATTCCTCAATTTCTTCATCTGTCTGCCATATTGATGAAAGACATGTCGTCTCGGTTGTCATTACATCGATACCGATTCTAAAGTCTGCCGACAAATTCTTAACACCCGGTCCAACAAACTCCATTACTTTGTTTTTAACATATCCATTCTTAAATACAGCTCCGATAATTGCAAGAGCAACGTCCTGTGGACCTACGCCCGGTGTAACATCGCCTGTTAAATAAACTGCAACTACTTCAGGACGATTAATATCGTAAGTACGTGAAAGAAGCTGCTTAACAAGCTCAGGGCCACCCTCACCCATTGCCATAGTACCAAGTGCACCATAACGTGTATGTGAATCTGAACCAAGAATCATCTTGCCGCCGCCTGCAAGCATTTCTCTGGCAAACTGATGAATAACAGCCTGATGAGGCGGTACATACATTCCGCCGTACTTTTTGGCACATGTAAGTCCAAACATATGATCATCTTCGTTAATTGTTCCGCCTACGGCACAAAGTGAATTGTGGCAGTTAGTAAGCACGTAAGGAATCGGGAACTTCTCAAGTCCTGATGCACGTGCTGTCTGAATAATTCCTACAAAAGTAATATCATGGCTTGTAAGCTTATCGAACTTAATCTGAAGCTTATCCATATTGCCTGATACGTTGTGATCCTTCAAAATATTATAGGCTATTGTCTTTGTCCTTCCCTCTTCCTTAGAAAAAGGGCCGTTATCGCTAAGACAGCCATTTACTAAAAACGCGCCATTATCATGCAGTTTAATCATATATTTTCTCCTTTTTTATTTATCGTAAGTATGTAAGATACAGGACAAGAGGTAAAAGCACAATGCTTGCAACAGTCGATAAGAATACATTCTTAGCTGCAAGCTCTTCATTCTTGTCATACTCTATTGTAAACATTACTACGGAATTCGCAATAGGAAGTGAAATCATAGTAAGTGTTATAAGCTGAATCATTGAATCATTAATAAAATTCTTAATTATAACCCATGACAAAAGAGGCAGTGCAATCTGCTTTACTGCTATAAAAGCATAAATCCTTGGTTCGTTGAATACGTTCTTTATAGGCACCTTGGCTAATGAAGCACCCATAAGAATCATCGCAAGTGTAGGTGTAAGGTCACCAATCTGTGATATCGGTCCCTGAATAAATGACGGAAGCTCAATCCTTAAAAAGTAAATAATAATCGCAATTACTGCACTGAGTACGCCGGGATGTAACAATATTTTCATAATATCTGTCTTATGTCCTGATTTTTCAGGATAATTGATTGCCTTGACTCCGACAGTGAAAAGCATAATATTAAATATCATGTTGAAAATTGCAGTGTAGAAAAGTGCCTCGCTTCCAATGATTGATTCAATAACAGGAAAACCCATGAATCCTACATTTGTAAATATCGTCATGAAGACGTAAATTCCTCTGTTTTCAACCTTACAGCCTATGATTTTGGCTATAAGCATTCCAATAGCAGGCAAAATCGCATACATAATGATTGCGATTAAAAAAACAAAGAGGACTTTGCTTAAGTCTCTTTCTACAGGTGAAGAAAAGACAGATGATACTATCATACATGGCATTGAGACTTTTAATACAAAGTTTGTAAGCTTTTTATTAAAGTCTGAATCCATTATTTTAATACGGTATAATAAATAGCCGACTGACATAAGTATAAAAAACTTAATCATCAGCTGAATCAACAGTTGAATATCCATAACTGCTCCTCAAAATCAGGGGATTACCCTGCAAATCCATTAAAAGAGGCAGAGTATGTCCTCTGCCTCAATCATCATTGATTAATTACTTCTTAAGAACAACCTTATCAAGCTTCCATATGTCATCTACATACTCCTGGATTGTTCTGTCTGATGAGAACTTTCCACAGCATGCAACCTGAAGCATTGCCATTTCAGCCCATCTGTTTGTGTCTCTGTAGGCTTCCTCAACTCTCTTCTGTGCATTTGCATAAGATGCAAAATCTTTAAGAATAAAGTATCTGTCTGCCTTATCAGTACACTGAGTATTAAGTAGTGAATTATACAAATCCCTAAAGAGCTCTGTATGCTGATACGTGCCGTTTACAAGCTGCATAAGAACCTTTCTTACATTAGGATCATTGTTGAATATTTCATTTGGATCGTATCCGCCGTTATTCTCAAAGTTAATAACTTCATCGGATGAAAGACCGAAGATGAATGCGTTTTCTTCTCCAACCTCTTCAACGATTTCAACGTTTGCACCGTCCATTGTACCGATTGTAACAGCACCATTAAGCATGAACTTCATGTTACCTGTACCTGATGCCTCCTTAGAAGCTGTTGAAATCTGCTCAGATACGTCAGCAGCCGCGAAAATAAGCTCTGCATTTGATACTCTGTAGTCTTCGATGAATATTACTTTAATCTTACCGTTTATTGATGCATCATTGTTAATTACATCAGCCACAGTGTTAATGAGCTTGATAGTAAGCTTTGCTGTCTTATATCCTGCTGCAGCCTTTGCTCCGAAAATGAATGTTCTTGGATAGAAATCCATTTCAGGATGCTCTTTAAGCTCATTGTATAAGTACATAATGTGAAGTATGTTAAGAAGCTGTCTCTTATACTCGTGAAGTCTCTTAACCTGAACATCAAATATTGATCTTGGGTCTACTTCAACACCGTTATGCTCTAATATATACTGTGCAAGACGTACTTTATTCTTGTACTTGATGTTCATGAACTCAGCCTGAGCCTTTTTATCTTTAACATAGACTTTAAGTCCTGACATCTTGGATAAGTCAGTAATCCAGTCATCACCAATCTTATCTGTTACCCAATCTGCAAGAAGCGGATTTCCGTGGAGAAGGAATCTTCTCTGTGTAATACCGTTTGTCTTGTTGTTAAACTTCTCAGGGAACATCTCGTAGAAATCACGAAGTTCCTGGTTTTTAAGAATTTCCGTATGAAGTCTTGCAACGCCGTTTACCGAATAGCCGGCTGCAATTGCAAGGTTAGCCATACGTACCTGTCCATCATAAAGAATTGCCATCTTGCGAATCTTCTCATGATTGCCGGGATACTTTGCTTCAATTTGCATGTTAAAGCGACGGTTAATTTCTTCAATAATCTGATATACTCTTGGAAGGAGTCTTGAGAAAAGCTCAATTGGCCACTTTTCCAAAGCTTCTGCCATAATTGTATGGTTAGTGTAAGCGCATGACTTTGTCACTACTTCCCATGCCTCATCCCAGCCAAGATTATATTCATCCATTAAGATTCTCATAAGCTCGGCAACTGTTACTGTAGGATGTGTATCGTTAAGCTGGAATGTAACCTTCTCGTAAAGCTTTCTTACATCATCGTGCTTACGCATATACTTCTCAACTGCTTCCTGAATTGAAGCTGAGATGAAGAAATACTGCTGCTTAAGTCTTAATTCCTTACCTGCATAATGGTTATCATTAGGGTAAAGAACCTCGCATATATTTCTGGCAAGATTTTCCTGCTCAACTGCCTTTAAGTAATCACCTTTATCAAATGAATCAAGCTGGAAACACTCAACAGGCTGTGCATCCCAGATTCTTAAAGTGTTAACGATGCCGTTTCCATATCCCGGAATAGGAAGATCATAAGGAATAGCCTGTACAGACTGATAGTTTTCTACCGAATAATGGTTATTTCCGTTTTCGTCAACCTCTACCTTGACATTTCCACCGAATTTAACGATTTTAGCATATTCAGGACGACGAAGCTCGAAAGGATATCCGTCTTTAAGCCAGTTATCAGGTACTTCAATCTGGAATCCGTCTCTGATTTCCTGTTTGAACATTCCGTAATGGTATCTGATACCGCATCCGTATGCAGAATATCCAAGTGTTGCAAGCGAATCAAGGAAACATGCTGCAAGTCTTCCGAGACCACCGTTACCAAGTGCCGCATCTCTTTCCTGATCTTCAATTAAATCAATGTTAAGTCCCATCTCATCAAGGGCTTCTGCGATTGGCTTATATGACTTTAAATTAATCATTGTGTTGCCGAGTGCACGACCCATAAGGAATTCCATTGATAAGTAATAAACTGTTTTTGGATCCTGTTTTTCGTATGCTTCCTGGGTTTCAAGCCAGTTGTCAATTACTGTGTCTTTTACTGCGTAGCATACAGCCTGATAAATCTGTTGTTCTGTAGCCTCATCAATTGACTTTCTGTAAAGTGTCTTAACGTTGTCTTTAACAGATTTCTTAAATGCTTCTTTATTAAACTTACTTAAGCCTGCTTTTTTTGCCACTTTGCTCCTCCTGTCTAGTTCTGCTTCATAACCGAAAGAGTAACATCCTCTCCGTTTATGTTCCATTCTTTTTCATAACCGAGTGTCTCGCCGATAATAACATCATCAGCAAGGACTTCACTCATAAGCTCCTCTTTATTCCTGTTAAGAATCTCTGCAATCTTATCAGAATTCTTAGAATAAACTTTAATTCGATCCATTACTTCAAAGCCCGCTTCCTTACGCATTGTCTGGATCTTAGAGATGATTTCTCTGACGAAGCCTTCTTCAATAAGCTCGTCTGTAAGATTTGTATCAAGAACGACTGTCATTACATTGTCATTTTCAGATACATATCCTTCCTTCTTAACCATTTCAATAAGTAAATCTTCTTTTGAAAGTGATACGTTTTCACCGTTAACGCTAAATTCAATGTTTCCGCCTGCGTTAAGTGTATCCATTGCCTTATTTCCATCAAGTGCTTCAAGCTCTGCCTTAATGCCACCAAGAAGTTTTCCGTACTTAGGACCTACTGTCTTAAGCTGTGGCTTAAATGAATATGATGTAAATTCACGGATATCATCAGTAAACTCAACACATTTAACGTTAAGCTCATCCTTGGCGATTTCCTTATAGTAATCAGAAAGTGTAAATTCAGCCTTAACAAACATTTTGCCGATTGGCTGTCTGTTTTTAATATTTGCAGTATTTCTTGCTGCTCTTCCCATAACTACAATCTTTAATACCGCATCCATGTTTTTCTCAAGTTCCGAATCAATAAATGCTTCATTAACTGTAGGGAAATCGCATAAATGAATGCTCTCAGGTGCATCCGCATTAATGCTCTTAACAAGATTTAAGTAAATCTCCTCAGTCATGAAAGGCACCATAGGAGCTGCTGCCTTACTGATTTCAACCAATGCAGTGTAAAGAGTCATGTAAGCATTAATCTTATCCTGCTCCATTCCCTTAGCCCAGAATCTCTCACGGCAACGACGAACATACCAGTTACTCATCTCGTCAACAAATCCATCAAGAACTCTTGCTGCCTCAGGAATTCTGTATGAATCAAGGTTCTCATCTACCTCCTTGATTGCTGTATTAAGCTTTGATAAAAGCCACTTATCCATTACAGAAAGCTTGTCATAGCAAAGCTCATACTTTGTAGCATCAAAGTTATCAATATTAGCATAAAGTACAAAGAATGCGTATGTATTCCAAAGTGTTCCAAGGAACTTTCTCTGTCCTTCCATAACTGCTTTGCCGTGGAAACGGTTAGGAAGCCAAGGTGCTGAGTTGATGTAGAAATACCATCTGATTGCATCTGCGCCATATGTCTTAAGTGCATCAAAAGGATCTACCGCGTTACCCTTTGACTTACTCATCTTCTGTCCGTTTTCGTCCTGAACGTGGCCAAGAACGATTACATTTTCATAAGGTGCCTTATTGAAAAGAAGAGTTGATTCAGCCATAAGTGAATGGAACCATCCTCTTGTCTGGTCAACGGCTTCAGAAATAAACTGTGCCGGGAACTGTGATTCAAAAAGCTCCTTATTTTCAAATGGATAATGATGCTGTGCAAAAGGCATTGCACCTGAATCGAACCAGCAGTCAATAACCTCTGGTACTCTCTTCATAGTGCCGCCACACTTAGGGCACTTGCACGTAATCTCATCAATGTATGGTCTGTGAAGTTCAACAGTTAATGCTTCATCATTACCTGATAATTTCTTAAGCTCTTCTCTTCCGCCTACACATTCCTGGTGTCCGCATTCACATTCCCAGATGTTAAGAGGAGTTCCCCAGTATCTGTTACGTGAAATAGCCCAGTCCTGGATATTCTCAAGCCAGTTACCGAATCTTCCCTTACCGATTGATTCAGGAATCCAGTTAACTGTGTTGTTGTTTCTGATTAAGTCGTCTCTTACCGCTGTTTCCTTAATGTACCAGCTCTCTCTTGCATAGTAGATAAGAGGAGTGTCACATCTCCAGCAGTGTGGATATTCATGCTCGAATTTAGGAGCTTCGAAAAGCTTTCCATCTTTATCAAGGTCAATAAGAACATCCTTATCGGCATCCTTAACGAACTTGCCCGCATAAGGAGTATCTTCCGTAAGTTCACCCTTACTGTTAACAAACTGTACAAAAGGAAGGTCGTACTTACGTCCTACATTTGCATCGTCTTCACCAAATGCAGGTGCAATATGTACAATACCTGTACCATCTGTCATAGTAACGTAAGAATCACATACTACGTAATGTCCCTTCTTGCCCTGCTTAAGCACACATTCCTTAGTGCACTCAAAGAGCGGCTCGTATTCCTTTCTCTCAAGATCAGTACCTACATATGTCTCAAGTATTTCATATGCAGGCTTATCATCTGAAGCCAGCTTACCAAGTACTGAGTCAAGCAAAGCCTTAGCCATATAATATGTATATCCGTCAGCCGCCTTAACCTTGCAGTACTCTTCATCAGGGTTAACGCAAAGTGCAACGTTACTCGGAAGAGTCCAAGGTGTTGTTGTCCATGCAAGTAAGTATGCATCTTCATCAACAGCTTTAAATCTTACGATTGCAGAACGTTCCTTGACAGTCTTATATCCCTGTGAAACCTCGGCAGTTGAAAGAGGTGTTCCGCATCTAGGACAGTATGGAACGATTTTAAAGCCTTTGTATAAAAGACCTTTGTTCCATATTTCCTTAAGTGCCCACCATTCCGACTCAATAAAGTTATCATCATATGTTACGTATGGGTCATCCATATCTGCCCAGAAACCAACTGTTCCTGAGAAGTCTTCCCACATACCTTTATACTTCCAGACTGATTCCTTACACTTTTCAATGAAAGGCTCCATTCCGTATTCTTCAATCTGTTCCTTACCGTTAAGTCCTAAAAGCTTTTCCACTTCAAGCTCAACAGGAAGACCATGTGTGTCCCAGCCTGCTTTTCTTGGAACCATATAGCCTTTCATAGTACGGTATCTTGGAATCATATCTTTAATAACACGTGTCAATACGTGTCCGATATGAGGTTTTCCGTTAGCTGTAGGAGGTCCGTCGTAAAAAGTATATGTAGGGCCATCCTTTCTATTTTCCATACTCTTTCTGAAAATATCCTGTTCTTTCCAGAACTTTTCTATTCCCTTCTCACGATCTACAAACTTAAGATCAGTGTCAACTTTTTTATACATATTAATCCTCCATATAAGGTGTTTTTTTGTACACAAAAAACCCGCTATGCAAAACGCATAGCGGGTATATTTTACTCTATATGCCTTCAAATTTCAAGCAAATGCAAGAATTTAAGCCTTTCCGTCTGATCCAAGAACGTTGACAATCTTGTGAGCTACCATGTCCTTAACAGCCTGTCTTGCCGGCTTTAAGTACTGACGTGGATCAAAGTGATCAGGATGCTCTGCGAAGTACTTTCTGATGGTACCTGTCATAGCAAGACGGATATCTGAGTCGATGTTGATCTTACATACAGCAAGCTCAGCTGCCTTACGTAACTGCTCCTCAGGAATACCAACTGCATCAGGCATGTTACCGCCGTACTGGTTAACCATCTTAACGAATTCCTGTGGAACTGATGATGAACCGTGAAGAACGATTGGGAATCCAGGAAGTCTCTTGATACACTCCTCAAGAACGTCGAAACGAAGTGGAGGTGGAACAAGGATTCCGTCAGCGTTACGTGTACACTGCTCAGCTGTGAACTTGTAAGCACCGTGTGATGTACCGATTGCAATTGCAAGTGAGTCACAACCTGTTCTTGAAACGAACTCTTCTACTTCTTCAGGCTTTGTGTAAGCTTCGTGACCTGATTCAACTACTACTTCATCTTCGATGCCGGCAAGTGTTCCAAGCTCAGCCTCTACTACTACACCGTGAGCGTGAGCATATTCAACAACCTGCTTTGTTAATGCGATGTTGTCTTCGAATGACTTTGAAGAAGCATCAATCATAACTGATGTGAATCCACCATCGATACATGACTTACAAAGCTCAAAGCTGTCACCATGGTCTAAGTGAAGAGCTATCGGGATTTCCGGATTCTCCTCAACTGCTGCCTCTACCATCTTAACAAGGTACTTGTGGTTAGCGTAAGCTCTAGCACCCTTTGATACCTGAAGGATAACCGGGCTCTTAAGTTCGCCGGCAGCTTCTGTGATACCCTGAACGATTTCCATGTTGTTTACGTTGAAAGCACCGATAGCATATCCGCCGTCATAAGCTTTCTCAAACATTTCTTTTGTTGAAACTAATGCCATTTCTTTATGTCCTTTCTTAAAAATAATTTTAATAGTATACTTTCATACATTCCTGCAAATTATACCACCTTTACGGCTATTCCTCAACGATATTTTGCTTTATATCCGCAACAAATTCAAGCATTCTTCTAAGCTCATCTTCTCCGGTATTTTCATTTCTTGGCATTCTGTATGTAAAATACGGCTTATCCCCGGGGCTTAACGACACGCTTCCTTTGTATTTTGTAATAAATTCAGGAATTTTGTGACTTAAATATTTAGGCTTTTCATAGATTGAAAGTCTTACAATTCCGCCTGCTCCCTTAATCTCCGTAATATATGCCTCCTTTGCCATTGCTCTAAGATATGCAATGTCAAGAAGATTAAGCACTGCCTTAGGAAGCTTTCCGAATCTGTCTGTTAATTCTTCAATCATATCTTCCTTTTCACTTAAGCTTTCTATCAATGATATTCTCTTATATATATCAAGCTTCTGATGCTCGTTAGCGATATATTTGTCGGGTATATATGCGTCAGCGTTAAACTCTGCCGAGCACGAAATTTCGGCTGTTTTTGCCGATTCTCCCTTCATATTCTTAACTGCTTCGTTAAGCATCTTGCAGTAAAGGTCATAGCCTACCGCTGCCATATGTCCGCTCTGGCTTACTCCAAGTATGTTGCCGGCGCCTCGTATTTCAAGGTCGCGCATTGCAATTTTAAAACCGGAGCCAAGCTCTGTGAAATCACGAATCGCTTCAAGTCTCTTCTCAGCCGTCTCCTGCAAAAGCTTATCCTTGTTGTACATAAGAAATGCATATGCGGCACGGTTAGACCTTCCGACACGGCCTCTAAGCTGGTAAAGCTGTGAAAGTCCAAGCTTGTCGGAATCGTGAATAATCATGGTGTTGACGTTTGGTATATCAAGTCCTGTCTCAATAATTGTTGTTGATACAAGCACATCAATATCACCATTAACAAAGTCGAACATAATTGCCTCAAGCTCGTTCTCACGCATTTTACCATGGGCATATGCAATCGATGCTTCAGGCACAAGTTCTTTAATCCTTGCGGTAATATCTGCGATATTATTCACGCGGTTATATACGTAAAATACCTGTCCGCCTCTTGAAAGTTCTCGTACAATCGCCTCTCTTACAAGTTCTTCGTTGTACTCCATTACAAATGTCTGGATAGGCATTCTGTCCTGTGGTGCCTCTTCAAGAACGCTCATGTCCCTGACACCGATCAGACTCATATGAAGAGTTCTCGGAATCGGTGTTGCTGTCAGTGCAAGTACATCGATATTTTCCCTAAGCTTTTTAATCTTTTCTTTATGTGCAACGCCAAAGCGCTGTTCTTCGTCTATTATTAACAGACCGGGATCCTTAAATTCAACGTCGTTTGACAAGAGTCTGTGCGTACCAATGACAATGTCAATCATTCCCTTTTTAAGATTTTTGACGATTTCCTTTTGCTCTTTTACAGTCTTGAATCTTGAAAGCAGCTCAACCTTAACAGGATAATCCTTCATTCTTTCCTTAAATGTGTTGTAGTGCTGCCCTGCTAAAATCGTTGTCGGAACAAGATAAATTACCTGCTTTCCCTCCTGAACCGCCTTGAATGCCGCTCTTATCGCAATTTCTGTTTTGCCGTAGCCGACATCTCCGCATATGAGTCTGTCCATAATTTTAGTCGACTCCATATCAGACTTTGTATCTAAAATCGCATTAAGCTGGTCTTCTGTCTCCTCGTATGGGAACATTTCCTCGAATTCAGTCTGCCACACTGTATCCTTGCCGTAGACATAGCCGTTTCTCTCCTGTCTCTTAGAATACAGTGCGACAAGGTCGGATGCTACTTCTTCGACAGCCAGTTTAACCTTCGCCTTTGTATTTTCCCATTCCTTGCCGCCAAGCTTATTAAGTTTAGGCGTCACACCCTCTTTCGATGAGTATTTCTGAATCTGGTCAAGCGCACTTGCCGGAATGAAAAGTCTGCCGCCGTCCTTATATGTAATCTTCATATAATCCTTAGTGATATTTTCTACGGTAACCTTCTCTATTCCCTGATAAATTCCAAGACCGTGGCTTTCATGCACGACAAAATCGCCGACGCAAAGCTCGTTCATCGAGCGGATTTTCGTTCCGTCATATACCTTTGTGCGGTGTTTTTTACGCTTAAGGGTGCTGAAAATGTCGCTTTCGGACATGATGACGAATTTGAGCATAGGATATTCAACACCTGTCTTAATTCGTCCGTAGACTATCATCACTTCACATTTTTCAACTTCCCTGTCAGTCTCTTCAGTGAAAAACGCAGAAATGTCGTTTTCTCTTAAATCCTCAGCAAGTCTTTTCGCCTTTGTCCTTGATGCAGATACAAGAATAACCCTGTACCCGTTCTTTTTGTGTTTTCCTAAGTCTTTTACAAGCATTTCAAAGCTTGAATTGTACGGACTAACAGGCTTTGTAACAATTGAATGAACGGCTTTTGCCTTGTATACACTCTTTCTTACAGGAAGCGAGCATAGGGCTGCCGTTCTTTTAAGAGACACCTTTGAAAGTGTTTCCTTAGCGGAATACAAAATGTCTGCATTAAGAGGAAGCGCATAGCCCTTTTCAAGCCTGTGCTTCATGCTCTCCCTAAATTCAAGTTCCGTTGCATTAGCAAGCTCTGCTAACCTTGCAGGCTCATCAAGTATGAACAATGTGTTCTTTTTGTCAAAATAGTCAATTATCGATACTGTCTCATCGTAGAAGTATTCTATGTATGATTCCACATTTGAATCGGCCATTGAAAGCTCTAAAATACGTTCCTTAAACTGTCTTACCGATTCAGTTATTCTAAAGGCCTCTTCTGTCTTAAACTCTTTTCTGAATTTGTCGGAAAGCTTCTTGGCGTCCTTTTCGATTTTCTCTATTCCGGCTTTTTTCTCATCAGACGTAAGCACCGTCTCAGATGCAGGAAAAAGTGTAACCTCATCAAGGTCTTTAAGGGAACGCTGCGTTGATACATCAAAAAGTCTTATTGAATCGACATCATCTCCCCAAAGCTCTATTCTTACAGGATTTTCCTCAGTCATAGGGAATATGTCGATAATTCCGCCTCTTAAAGAAAACTGTCCTTCCGTCTCTACCTGATAATTCCTCTCATAGCCAAGTGCCACAAGCTTTTCTGACATCTCGCTTAAGTTTATTGTGTCATTTTTTCTTAATGTGATAATGTAGCGGGCTATTTTTTCAAGCGGAACCGAATGGTTCATAAACGCATCAAATGTAGTAACTATCGTCGCGCATTCATTGTTTATTATTGCCTTAATTACTTTAAGACGTTCCTTAGTCTGAAGGTTTCCGTGAATGTCAGCCTGATAAAACATTAAATCCTTTGCAGGATACAGGTATACGTTTTTATCATAGAAGCTGAATTCTTCGGCTATTTCCCTTGCTCTTTGCTCACTAAAAGTGACGAGAACCTTATTATTAAAGCCCTCGCCAAGTCCGCATGCCACATGAAGCTTTGAAGCGTCATGGCAGCCGTTTATTTCGACTATTCCGTCTGTTTTAAGATCCTCTTTTGCAGAAGTAAATGCTTCAAGCTCATAAAGAGGTTTTGTAATGTTATTCATTTATGATTCTTTTGAATTCTTTTTATTGAAGGTGTTCATTGCGTCTTCAATACTTTGTGAAATAATGATTTCAACTGCTTTTAAGGCATGAATGGAAGCTTCATCCATAAGTTCCCTTTCTTCCTTCGTAAAGTGTCCAAGCACATAATCCGCAAGATCATAGCCCTTTGGCTTATCTCCGACACCCATTCTGACTCTCATAAATTTGTCTGTTCCAAGATGATTTATTATGCTTTTCATCCCGTTGTGTCCACCGGCAGAACCTGATTTTCTCACACGGATTGCACCCACGTCAAGCGCAATGTCATCATAAATTACAATAAGCTCATTTTCTATATCAATCTTGTAATAATTGCATACATCAATAAGACTTTCTCCCGATAAATTCATGAATGTCTGCGGCTTAACCAATATGACCTTTTCTGCACCTATCATTCCTTTGCCGACAAGTGCCTTATGCTTGGCAGTTGATACATCAATACCGTACTTATCGGCAATTATATCAACTACATCAAAGCCTATATTATGTCTTGTATTTTTATATTCCCTGCTTGGATTTCCAAGCCCTGCAATAATGTACATATTATCTCCTAAAAGCTGTTTACTTCCCACACTATACACTTGAAAAAAGAAAATAACAAGACCACTCCCAAAAGGAAGTGGCCTCAAATTACTAATCAAGCGTTAATCATGTTAAAATACGTATCTTTCGTTCTGCTCAAGTACTATCTTGACTCCGTCTTCACCCTTAAAGTAAGAATTAGCTCTAATAGTATCTCTGCTCTCTACGATACAGTTCTCAATAACGGAATTATCTCCGATGTATACGTCATTAAGAATAATTGAATTCTTTATTACGCAGTTGTTACCAACAAATACCTTCTTAAAGAGTATTGAATCCTCTACTGTTCCGTTGATTATGGAACCACTTGAAATAAGAGAATTCTTAACATGTGAGCCGTAGTTGTATTTAACCGGCGGAAGATCATCAACCTTAGAATAAATTGTAGGATATTCCTTGAAGAAGTAAGATCTTACGTCCTTATTAAGGAAGTCCATATTAGTCCTGTAGTAGTCTTCAACTGATGCAATGTTGCTCCAGTATGAATCCATCTTATAGCCGTAAACCTTCTTAACATCCTTAAGTCTTACTACAACGTCTCTTACGAAGTCGAATCTGTCCTCTCTTGCACACTGTTCAATGAGTTCAATAAGAAGTCTTCTTCTGATTACGTAAATACCGCAGTTAACAGTATTAGTTCTGGCAATCATCGGCTTTTCATCAAATTCAGTAACACGTCCGTCTTCATTAAGCTGTACGATTCCGTAACGACCGCTCTCGTTATTTGTCTCGATGTCTTTACATACTATTGTAATATCAGCCTTCTTATCAATGTGATATTCCAAAACCTTGCCGTAATCAAGCTTATATACTGCTTCACCCGAAGCAATAACTACATATGGCTCGTGCGCTTCCTTAAGGAATCCGATGTTCTGGTTGATAGAATCGGCTGTTCCTCTGTACCAGAAGCCATTGTCGTTAGTAATAGTAGGGTTAAATACATAAAGTCCGCCCTGCTTACGTCCGAAGTTCCACCACTTAGAAGAGCTTAAGTGTTCATTAAGACTTCTTGCGTTAAACTGTGTCAGGACACCTACTCTTGTAATCTTTGAATTTGTCATATTTGATAAGGCAAAATCAATACTTCTGTAGCTTCCGCCAATAGGCATAGCCGCAATTGCTCTCTTTTGTGAGAGCTCTTTCATTCTATAGCTGTTACCGCCTGCTAAAATAATACCTATTGCTCTCATCTGTCTTCACCTGCCTTATTCAAAGTTCTGCCGCTTGCCAATACTCCATTGTCATAGTCAGAATTATCAGTATTTCCTACAACCATTGTATTCTTACCGATTGTAACGCCTGACGGGATAGTAGTATGCTCGCCGATACATACGATGCCGTTTGAGTAAATGTGAGGATCTGTCTCGTTAGGAACTTCTTCTCCCACACCGAGCTTACATCCCTCTCCGATTTCTACACATTCGGCAACGATAGATTTCTCAAGGTAGCTGTTCTTCTTAATTACGGTGTTGTCCATAATAATTGAATTCTTAACTACAGCGCCCTCTTCAATTGTAACGTTGCAGCCGATAACCGACTCAATTACCGTTCCGTAAATTCCACTTCCTTCTCCGACAATGCTCTTCTCAACTACGCTGTTGTTTGAAAGATACTGTGGAGGAAGTGTTGAATTTCTTGTATAAATCTTCCAGTATTCTTCATAAAGGTTAAAGTCAGGAACAAGATCAATAAGTTCCATATTAGCTTCCCAATATGAATTGAGAGTTCCAACGTCCTTCCAGTAACCGTTAAATTCATAAGCAAATGTTCTTCCGTTTCCACCGTTATGACAATAAGGAATAATATGCTTACCAAAGTCAAGAGCCGGCTGATCCTTATTAGCAATTAATGCCTCTCTTAAAATCTTCCAGTTAAAGATATAAATTCCCATTGAAGCAAGGTTAGAACGAGGATTCTCAGGCTTTTCTTCAAATTCCGTAATTCTTCTGTTCTCATCGGTAATAAGAATACCAAATCTCTTAGCTTCCTCAATCGGTACAGGCATAGCAGCAAGTGTAACGTCCGCATTATTAGCCTTATGGAAGTCAAGCATCACTTCATAATCCATCTTATAGATGTGATCACCTGATAAAATAAGAACATAATCAGGGTTATACATGTCCATGAAGTCAATGTTCTGAAGTATTGCATTTGCAGTACCTGTATACCACTCACTGTTTGTATTTTTCTCGTATGGGGGAAGAATTGTAACACCGCCTTCGTTGCGGTCTAAGTCCCAAGGTATGCCAATACCAATATGTGCATTAAGTCTCAGCGGTCTGTACTGTGTAAGCACACCAACTGTGTCAATGCCTGAATTGATACAGTTACTAAGTGGAAAGTCGATAATTCGGTATTTTCCACCAAATGAAACTGCCGGCTTTGCAACCCTTGATGTAAGCACTCCAAGACGGCTTCCCTGTCCGCCTGCGAGCAACATCGCAATCATCTCTTTCTTATACACGTGTTTCACCTCTTGATTAGTAATTTTAGGAAAGTATTTAAGAATTTATTACTTTTCTATACATATGTGAGATTATAATACCACGTATGTTGGTAAAAATAAACATAATTTTCACCGATAATAAGCGATATTTGTAATTATTGCCCAAATCATTTCAAACTCCGTCACAACGTGATAAAATGGGCGCCGTCTTTTATTGTGCTTATCGTATATTTGTAGTAAATCTGTTCAGAAATTATACAGCCGAGCTGTTAAGATATGCCTCCTGTTCAGGAGTAAGCTTGTCAATCTTCTTTCCTAAGAATTCAAGCTTCATTGTTGCAACGTTTCTGTCTACCTCTTCAGGAACGTCAATAATCATTTTATCAATCTTGCCCTGGTTGTTAACAAGGTAAAGTGCTGAAAGAGCCTGGATAGCAAAGGACATATCCATAATCTCTGCAGGGTGACCGTCACCACATGCAAGATTAACAAGTCTTCCTTCACCAAGAACATTAATCCAGTTACCATTAGGCATCTTATAGCCTACGATGTTCTTACGCATTTCCTTTGACTCAACAGCCATTTCACGAAGTCCTGCCATGTATACTTCACAGTCAAAATGGCCGGCATTACAGAGAATAGCGCCATCCTTCATAACTGCAAAATCATCTTCATCAATAACCTTCTCACAGCCTGTAACAGTAACAAAGAAATCACCAATCTTAGCTGCTTCAATCATAGGCATTACTTCAAACCCGTCCATTACAGCTTCAATTGCCTTAACCGGGTCGATTTCAGTAACAATAACCTGTGCACCGAGTCCCTTTGCTCTCATTGCAACACCCTTACCGCACCATCCGTATCCTGCTACGACTACCTTTTTGCCTGCAACAATTAAGTTAGTAGTACGGTTAATTCCGTCCCATACAGACTGTCCTGTGCCGTATCTGTTATCAAAGAAGTGCTTGCACATTGCATTATTAACCAATACCATTGGGAACTTAAGTTCCTTATCTCTGTCCATAGCGATAAGACGAAGTATTCCTGTTGTTGTCTCTTCACATCCGCCGATAACATTTGGGATTAACTTCTTTAGATCTTCATCTGTGTGCATCATATGAACAAGATCGCCACCATCATCAATAATGATGTTAGGTCCTGCCGATAATACAGCCTTAATGTGGCTTTCATATTCTTCAGGTGTGCAGTCATACCACGCATGAACTTCAAGTCCTGCATGAACAAGCGCTGCGGCAACGTCATCCTGTGTAGACAAAGGATTAGAGCCTGTAATGTACATCTGTGCTCCACCTGCTGCCAAAACCTTACATAAATATGCTGTTTTAGCCTCTAAGTGAACCGATAAAGCAACTTTCTTGCCGCTAAAAGGCTTTGTCTTTGAAAATTCGCCTTCAAGTGTACGAAGAAGGTCACAGTTTCTCTTAACCCATTCAATCTTCTTCTCACCTGATTCCCATAAATTAATGTCTCTGATTTCGCTTGCCATTTTGTTCTCCTATATTATTAATTACTTTCCCTGTTCTGCCATATAATTTGTAACCAACTTGTTGATTCTATCTGCCGGATTTAATAAATCACTTATTGATGCATCATGATTCAGTGTATCAATTATGTATGCGATGTATTTACTCATGTCGCAGCTAATGTAATATTCTCTCTCAAGTAATTCAGGCATCTGATAAATAAGATTTGTTGTAAGAACTTTATCAAAAACACCTTCCTTATAGGCTTCATCAAACACCTTCATGCCACCTGTGAAAAGACCGAATGTTGAAGCTATGAATATTCTTCCTGCATTGCGTTTCTTAAGCTGTCTTGCAACATCAAGTACGCTCTCACCGGATGAAATCATGTCATCTATTACAATGATGTCCTTTCCTTCAACTGATGAACCTAAGAACTCATGTGAAACAATAGGATTTCTTCCGTTGACAATCTGAGTGTAATCACGTCTCTTATAGAACATACCCATATCAAGTCCTAAGACATTGGCAATATATATTGCTCTTTCCATTCCACCCTCATCAGGTGATACAACCATCATATGGTCGCTGTCTATTGTAAGATCATTTACATTTCTTAAAAGACCTTTAATGAACTGATATGCAGGTCTTATTGTTTCAAAGCCGTGAAGCGGAATTGCATTCTGTACTCTTCCATCATGCGCATCAAACGTAATAATGTTATCTACGCCCATTCTCACAAGCTCCTGAAGTGCTATTGCACAATCAAGAGATTCTCTTGCAGATCTCTTATGCTGTCTTGACTCATAAAGGAAAGGCATAATTACTGTAATACGTCTTGCCTTACCGCCAACGGCAGCGATTATTCTCTTTAAGTCCTGATAGTGATCATCCGGTGACATGTGGTTTTCCATACCACAAAGATTATATGTCAGTGAATAGTTAGATACATCCACTAATAAATACAGATCTGTTCCACGAACCGACTCGTGAATAGTTCCCTTCGCCTCACCCGTACCGAAACGGGAAATCTTGGCATCGAGAATGTATGATTCTCTCTGATACCCCTGAAATGCCAATGAATTCTTATGTTCGCTTTCTCTCTCCGCTCTCCAGCCAACTAAGTACTTATCTACCTTCTTACCAAGTTCCGTGCAACCGCTTAATGGAATCATTCGTAATGCTCCTACCGGAATGCTGTCAAGATTACGCTTATCATGTGCGTTCATGAAAACCCTCACTTTCCCTGACTTGAAATCTTTTTTCTGAATCTTATATCACTAATATCCAGCTTGAGAATTGAATAATTACCTGCAACTCTGGATACTATTCTCTCTGAATATCTGTCATTCATGTCTGAAAGACAGAGGTTTGACGAAATCATTGTTGCCTTATTTCTGATAATTCTTTCGTTTATTATATTGAACAGCTGTGATTCAACAAGCTTTGTTGCAATCTCCGTTCCAAGATCATCTATTATTAAAAGATCGCATGAATAAATGTCTTCTAAAATGCCCTCACCTTCATATGAATTTTCATATGTGAACGCATACTTTGAAAGTGTATCAAACAACTGCACTGATGTAAAGTAAATAACAGAGTGTCCGCTGTCAAGCAATTCCTTTGCGATACAGTTTGATAAAAACGTCTTACCTACGCCCGGATTACCCATAAGCATTAAATTTTCATCCGAATTATCAAATTCCTTAGCAAATGCCTTACACTTTTCAATTACAGGCTTCATCTTTTCATATTCCATATCGGAATATTCATCAACGTTTAATGTATTAAAATTCTCTCTTTCAAGTACATCACCTACATTTGATTTTGAATAAAGCTGCTTTAATATTTTCTGCTTAAGACAGTGACATTTTCTTCCGTTGATATATCCCGTGTCGCTGCAGTCTTTGCATTCATAATCAGGCTTTAAATAATCAATATCAAATCCGTTTTTAATTAACAGCTCATCTCTTTCCTTAGCAAGCCTCTCAATTTCTTCATGCATCTTATTAAATGCATCAGTGTCACCGCTAATGCCCTTTAGTCCGCACTGATAGGCTGTTTCCCTGATTTGTTCTTCAACGTCATAATACTCAGGTATCGATTCATATACCTGAGCAAATCTTTTATCAAGCCTGTTGGCTGCATTCATTCTTTTTCTGTCGTATTCACGCATAATTGCGTCATACTGTGATTTACTAAGTCCCATCAGTTGCTAAGTAGTTCCTTTTCAAGCTGTTCAAAGTCATAATCTCTTCCTGTAAAGCTTCCTGACTTTCCTGATTTAGTATTTGTTTTTTTATTTGTGGCTGCTTTTGTATTTAATTTATATGAAGCATTGCTTCTGTTATTTTCCATAAGTTCTTTAGCTTCTTTAACAGTAGTAACACCCTTTGAATGCCAGTCATTTAATACTGCATCCGCATATTCAAAGCTCACTGTATGTGTTTTGTCTACAGTTATTTCGCATGCCTCTTTAATTACGGACATATCAAGCTTTAATTCCTTAGTCCACTTCTTAACAAAGCCTGACTCCTTAACTGAAGGCTTTCTTGAACCGGCTTTTATTTTGAATGCGGAAAAGACCTCATAAACTTCCTTTGGAACATCGTTAGTTACTGCCTTGGCCTCTTCTACACTTTTAACGCCTTCCTCATACCAGCTCTTAGCCACCTTGGCCATTTCTACAAGTGATCTTGTACCGTTTTCAATGCACTGTTCAGCTAAATAGTCAATCATTTCAGTATCAAATGAAAGCTCCTTAACCATGAACATAATGCTCTTAATATCACGCGTCGTAAGCGGAACTCCTAAGTAAGCCTCAACTACAAATAAAAGCTCTCCGATTTCATCACTCTTTGTAAATTCCTTAACTTCAGCAGCCGAATATGAAGGCTTAACAATTTCTTTTTTTGTCTGTTTAGCTTCTTTTGTCTCCATAAGAATAAAGTTGTCTGTTCTTCTTTTATTAAGAGGAAGCAGTCTTAATCCGACAATCTGGTCATTATCTGTCTTAAGCGCCATAAGCCCCTGCTTTTCCATGTAAAAAAGCGCACGCTCAACGTCTGTGACAGAATAGTTGAAAGCGTCTGCAATAGTAATAACAGACACAGGTGTCCCTTTTGATAAATGTCTTAAAAGGTACAAATAGATTTTAACCTGTGATTCATTGTTGGATGACATGTATTCATCTATATAGATATTGGACAGTGAAGTTGTATCAAAACTCACATCCGACAGTAGTGTTAATTCGCTCATTTCCTTCTCCCGATCTTTATTCGAACAAGTCCACATTATACATACAGGACTTTCGATTTTCAAGGGGTAAAAATGCCGAAAAACCGCGTAAAATCGCGCTTTTGCGATAAAGTGGAAATTGTGGATAATGTGGATAAAAATCCCGCGTAACTACTTATGTAACTTATCATCAAGCGCATTTATCGTAATTGTTAAATATTCATTTTTATCTTATGTAAAGCATTATTATTTTCAAACTGTAGATAAAAATTACTTCAAAAAATGTGGAAATGTGGATAACCTATTTTTTGAGCAGTGCATCGCCGATAATATCAACGTTTCCGGCTCCCATAGTTATCAACAATTCTCCCGACCGGCAATTTGCCAATATAAATTTTTCAATATCATCAAAATTTTCAAAAAAAGTTACTTCAGCACCTTTTTCCCTGAGTGCTTTTTCTAAATCTCTTGATGAAATGCCGATTGTATTTTTTTCTCTTGCCGCATAAATCTCTGTAAGAATGATTCTGTCAGCTAACATAAGCGCATCAACAAAGTCATCAAAGAGTGCCTTTGTACGTGAATATGTATGCGGCTGAAATACTACGGTAAGCTTTTTATTTTTGAAGTTTCTTGCAGCATTTAGTGTTGCCTTAATCTCTGTTGGATGGTGTGCGTAATCATCAATTACGGTAATACCGTTCACTTCGCCCTTAATCTGAAAACGTCTGTTGGCGCCATGAAACTTAAACAATGCATCTTTAACGGTTTTAGTATCAATGCCAATGTAATCTGCCACGGCAATTGATGCAAGTGCATTAGTTACGTTGTGGTTACCCGGAACACTAAGCTCAATTCGCTCACCAATATTTCCATTACGCGATACATTAAAGCGAGCCATTCCCTTTTCATCAAATTCAAGTTTTGATGCCTGATAATCAGCCTTTTCACTGTTGCCAAAAGTAATAACCTTACATTTGGCGTCCTTAACTATCTCTTCATAATTATCTATATCAGCGCTGATTATAAGAAGTCCGTCTTCACCCGGTATTTCAGAAAAACGTCTGAAGGAATTACGTATGTCGTTAATATCCTTAAAGAAATCAAGATGGTCTTCTTCAATGTTAAGAATTACTTCAATCTTAGGAAAGAAGCTTAAAAAGCTGTTTGTGTACTCACATGCCTCGGTTAAGAATAAGTCAGACTGCCCGATTTTCAAATTGCCGCCAATGCATTCAAGCATTCCGCCGACAGTAACCGTAGGGTCTGATTCAGCTTCCATTAATATGGTTGCAATCATTGAGGTTGTTGTCGTTTTGCCATGAGTTCCCGAAACTGCAATAGGAACCTTGTAATTTTTCATAATCTGGCCAAGCATATCGGCTCTGCTTATACATTCAATGCCGCGTCTCTTAGCCTCTAAAAGCTCCTCATTGTCAGCAGAAATTGCAGCTGTATATACTAAAAGGTCAATGTCATCTGTAATATTTTCCTTAACCTGTCCGTATTTTATGCTGATTCCCTTTTCTGAAAGAGCCTCTGTAATACTGCTTTTACTTCTGTCAGAACCGGTAACCTTAAAGCCCCTGTCATGTAAAATCTCAGCAAGACCGCTCATGCTGATTCCACCGATTCCCATAAAATGAACGTTTACAGGTTTTGTAAAATCCAACTTATACATTTTATTTTCCATCCTTATACCAGTTATTTTTAAGATATCCGGCCTTTGAGCAAGGTCCGTCTTCTATAATATATTCTTTATCAGGATATTTAACGTTAAATCCATCGCTTCCTGCCTTAATAAGTCCTTCTGCCAGCTTAAGTACCGACTTTGCCGCATTTTCAGGATTCCACTTACTATGCATCGTCTCGTATGCGTTTCTTCCGTACTTTTCAATCAGCTCATTGTTATCAAGAAGCATTTTAAGCTTATTTGTCAGCGATTTTACATCGCCGCTTTTAAAAATAAGTCCGTTTTCTTTATCTTTAATAAGGTAAGGAGTCGCTCCGCATATGTGCGATGCAACGACCGCACATGAAGCGTTGAGTCCTTCGTAAATGACAGACCCCCAGCCTTCAAGCTTATTTGAAGTCATAACATATATCATGTATTCGGACATTCGCTCTCTTGCTTCATCAGGTGAGAGAAAATCTTCAAATGTGACTCTGTCTTCAAGCCCTAAGCTTTTAACCATATCTTCAAGTACAGGCCGCATCTCGCCCTCGCCTACCATATGAAGCTTAAAGTCATATCCCAAATCCCTAAGATTTTTTGCAGCTTCAACTACTAAATCAGGTCTTTTAAGCTTAAGCATTCTGCCAAGCCAGAGAATTGTAACTGTTCCCTCTTTTTTCTTTTTTGCCATAAGCTCATTAAGATCATATTCCTTATGAACAGGAAAGTATCCGAATTTATAGCATTTATCGGGATAAGAATTAAACATCTTCTTAAAATCAAGTGCCGTAAACGCACTTGCGCATAAAACATAAATGTTTTTATTGCGGTTTTTAAGATGCATCCTAATATATTTCTTTGTAAGTCTTGGAATAAAAAACTTAATAAAACCTTCCTTAAGCGGCCTTTCAGAATATCTGAATGTAAGCTTTCCTTCTTTTAGTCTTTCTTCACAGTAGTCTTCAGGCGCCGTTCCCATAATCACTAAGTCGGATGAAACGGCAAGTTTATCAGCAATTGAAGCGTTCTTACCACTCTCATATGTTCTTAACACATAATCAGGCGTGTTCTCGCCCCATCCCATGCTTGCCCTAAAGCCCTCCATAGGCATTGTCTCTATAAATTTAAAGCCATCACCAAGTATTTTATAAAACTCATCACATAGTGCTTTCTGATGGTGGTTGAAATAATTTGAATAAAATGTCAGTGTTTTAATTTCGTTCATTGCTACGGTTTAATCCTGATTTTTTCAAAAAAACATTAACAATTTCAATAAAATCCTTAATATAAATAAGAACGATTACAATAAATAAAAGCGCGCATATAAGTATATGGTAAGGCAGTTCAAAAATCATGACCGCTGACTCTATCACAAGAATCATGTACGACAAGAAATTACGCGCAAATTTAACATTAAGAGAAACATGCTTTCTCACAAAATAAACGGCCATCATACACATCGTGAAATAGGATATTCCCGTTGCAACCGCTGCTCCCATTGCCTGAAAGTAAGGAATCAGAATAAGATTTAATACTATATTAAAAAATGCCCCGATTGAAGTTGCCTTTCCCATCGATTTTGAATCTTTATGTGCAAGACAAATTGAACCAAGAAATCCTGTGAGTGCACCAAATATTACTGAAATAAGCAGAGGCGGCACAAGCTTCCATGCCTCATAGAAGTCCTTTCTGAATAAGAATGCGGCAACAGGCTTTACAAGAAGAACTAATGCAGCGCATCCTATTACCATAAAGCTATTATACACCTTGTACATGTCAGAATAGAAAACGTCTGAGTCTTCTTCCCCATGCGCCTTCGTTGCTGAAAGCTGCCATGCCTGTGCAAAAATTCTCTGAAATACCATTAATATTGCAGGAATTTTGTATGCAACACCGTAAATTCCGTTTATTGTGGCGCCGCATAAGTAAAGGACGAAATATCTGTCGATTGCATTGTTAACCCAGCTTGCTGTTGAATAGGCAATCATTGGTCTGCTGTATTCAAGCATTCTCTTCTCAAGTTCATTAATATTGTCGGCCGGCAAAATATTTAGCGTATTGTCTAGATTCTCACCTGAATTTAAGGTAACATTAACCCGCTTTTTCCCGACTGATATCATTATTAAGGAAGCTAGAGAAAATGCGATAATCTGAGAATAAATGTAGCCGTTTAAGCCGGTCTTTAGTGCCAAAAGAAAAATAAGGTTACTGCAAATCGTTATTAATGTGCAGCTGACACTTCCGATAACGATTATTTCGACAAGCTCAGCACCCTGAAAATACAATATCAGAAATTCATACAATGCATTTGCAGCGAATAAAACAGCAAATAATGTAAGATACCATTTTATCTCATTTATTCTTATTCCAAGTATACTTGATGCACTAAACCTTGCTATTTCCTTAACAGATAAAACACCTCTTATGGCAAAGCATAAAAATGCAACAAAAATTGAAGCTCTTAATACATATTTAATTCCGACTAAGTAAATGCTTTTCCTGTTATTTACTTCTTCAACGCCAAATCTTAGAGCCGCTTCACCGATATTCAAGGTTATCATCGGTACTAATAAAAGAAGTGTCACCTGGATTACATCAGCAATACCATATTCATATGTAGTAAGTACATTTGTATAAAACGGGACAAGCAAAAATACAAGTATTTTCGATACGAAATTACTTATTGAAAATAAAGCTATGTTTTTGGACAAATATTTAAGCTTTCCCATTTATTTTCTGACCTTAATGCCAAAAAGCTTATTAACAAGTTCTTTCGTTCTTGCTTCCCATGACATAGTATCAAAGTCTATGTCTGATAAAAGCTTTTCCCTGTTAGGATGATTAATAATATATTTAATCTTTTCTGCAATTTCATAAGAAGATGAGTAATCATTAATTACATCATGCTCAGAAAGTGAACTGAACAGATCAAGTACTCCGCATTCCTTTGAACATAAAATGCTCATTCCGCTAAGCAAAGCCTCAACAGGTGCGAGCCCAAAGGTTTCAAAGCAGCTGTTCTGGATAAACAGACCACATTCATTAAAGAGCTCTTCTTTTTTCTCCCTGCTGACTAGTGATAAGTTTTTAACAAATGGATATTTGTTAATTGCTTTTGTGTCAAAGCCATCCTTACCAATAACATAGAGTGTTAAATCATATCCTTCCTTATTAAGAAGCTCAATTGCCGCACATATGTGCAAAATCATCTTTCTTGGCATGCCTCCGCCAATTGAAAGAATTTTAGTAAAATCAGTGTTTGCAGACTCAGAACATGTCCTTTCATCTATTCCGTTCGTGACATAATCTATTTTATCTTCATACTGGGGATAATTTTTCTTAAGCCACTCACAAAACCTCGAAGATACAGCAAATAAGCGGTCTGCAAGCATTAGCGTCTCTTCTTCAACCTCGCTCATATGTGCATTCTCATCATGATTTATCTTATTCTCATAAGTAATTGCACCGTGAACAAGATAAGCTGTTGGCTTATGAAGCTTTCTAGCAAGCTTCATCCCGATAACATTCTGGGCTGAATATCCTGAAAAAAAGATAATATCGCTTCTTAAAATGTTAATAAAAAGCTCAGGAAGTCTTCCGATTTTAGAAGTACGCTTCTGATACAGTGTATTCTCAGGCAGACATCTTATATATTCTTTTGTAACGTTTGCAGGTCCGGTACCGGTTTTGTGGTCGCCTACTACAAAAATTCTACTCATATTTGCACAGTAATCATTATTTAATGCTTTTAATATATTCTGCCCGCCCTTTATACATAGCCTTAATTGCATTAATAGTAGAAATCGAGTCACGGTATAGTGCTGTCTTTCTCAATGCAAACTGCCATATCAAAATATGCGAGAAAGGTTTTGACATTGCAGCATAGTTAGCACCTCTTGAGAAAAAGAATTTCTCATCATATCCGCTAAACCATGTTGAATTAACTTCCTTAAGTGTTGCTATCTTAACAGGAACGTAATAAATCTTTTTCTTTTTCTTAAGCGCATCATAGAGAAAGATGTTCTCTTCTCCCATAATGTACTTATCAGACCCTGCGCCAAAATCCTCGTTAAAGCTTAAGTCCTTAACACTTTCCCTTCTGAATGCAATTTCCGGAGAAAATATTTTAAGAACAGAAAAATAATCCATTCTTCGTAAAGAGTCATAATTTGGCTTAGGTTTTTCTTTTCTCTTAATATAAAAAACTATGATATCCGCATCAGGAAGCCTGTCGAATTCATTTAAAATAAGCTCTTCATAATTATCTTCATATACGACATCGTTATCACAAAGTATGCAGATATCTGCATCGGCATTTTTTATTGCTTTATTTCTGCTTTTTGACAGCCCCCGCTGCTTTGTTTTAACATACTTAACGGCCTGATCACTTCCGTTTACAGACCGTCTGTTTATTATCTCTGAATCATCAGTGTCGCACTGGTTAATAACTACAGCATCTCCTGTAATCTTCAAAGAATCTATGTAATTGATGCTATCCATATTAAGGACAGATAGCAAAACCTGAAGCTTTCCCATTATATTCTCCTGATTACAGCCCTGATTGCCCAGAATAAGAAGCACCATGCGCTGTAAATTACCGACAGGTTCTCAACCTTCCTATACAGGTTCCAAATTCTTCTGATTGCTTCGATTTTATTTGATGAAAGAGTTCCGCTGCTTCGTCTGTAAAGCGTAAGTCCTTCATTTAGTCCATACCCTGTTATGCCTTTCTTAAGCACCTTCCACCATGTAGCCGTATCTTCACTCTTAACCTCCGGCATGAAAATATCTTCTTTAGTGAGCTTAGTCATGTCAAATATTACAGTACTTGTGAAAATGGTAGTATTTTTAAGTGCCTGCTTATAATTTATCGTCCTTGGGACCTGTACGATTTTATTAACGCTTACTCCGTATTCATCGGCAAATTCGTATCCGGTAAATGAAAATGCAGCATCACATGACTTCATAAATTCAAGCTGCTTTGATAATTTCTTCGGGTCCCATAAATCATCAGCATCAAGAAACGCAATGTATCTTCCCTTTGCCTCTTTTATACCTAAATTCCTGGCTCTTGCTGCACTTTTACCTGTTGATTCAAAGACACGGATATTATCGCATTCAAGTGATTTAATAATGCTTAAGCTCTTATCTGTTGATTTGTCGTCAACCAGTATGATTTCCCAGTTTGTATAGTCCTGGGAACGGATTGAAGCGATTGTATCACCTATGCAGTTTTCTGCGTTATATACAGGGATAATAACACTGACTAATTCGTTAAGTTCTGCCATAATTATTTATTCTCTGATTCCTTTGCTGTATTCAAAGTATCATTAGCGGTAATACTTCCGCTGTCAACGCCTTCTGTTGCATCAGGCTTAAATAAAATCTTAACAGTAAGAATAATAAGCTTAATATCAAGCCAGAGTGAGTAGTTCTCGATGTAGTAAAGGTCTAACTTAAGCTTATCGTATGGAAGAGTATTGTACTTGCCATACACTTGAGCATATCCTGTAATTCCTGCCTTAACCTTCGTTCTGTAAGTAAATTCAGGCATATCCTCAATATACTGCTCAGCTATTTCAGGTCTCTCAGGACGAGGTCCCACAAATGACATTGAACCCGAAAGCACGTTGAAAAGCTGAGGGAGCTCGTCAAATCTTATCTTTCTGATTAATTTGCCGACAGGAGTCACTCTGTCATCGGATTTCTGTGCAAGTCTTGCGACTCCGTCTTTTTCCGCGTCCTCACGCATGGATCTGAATTTATAAATGTAAAATTCTTTGTTGTTAAGTGTAAGTCGCTTCTGTTTGTATATTATTGAGCCGCCGTCATATCCCTTAACGAAAAGTGCCGTGATAATCATAAACGGCGAAGTTAAAATAATTAAAATAAGAGAAATAACGATGTCAAATAATCTTTTGAAAATGAGCTGCTCAACTTCAAGCGGAGAGCTCTTCGTTAACAAAAGAGGTGTATCAAAGAAATGAAGAGGTGTTGCGCCTCTTAATACAATATCCATAATCTTAGGCATAACGTATGTCTCGACAGAATGCTCATAGCAATACTTAAAAATTACGTTACGTCTCTCTGCGGATACGTCCCACATCATTACTGCCTGGTGCTTATCAATTGCAGCTGTAATCGCGTCATAGTCATCAGTAGCTAAAATCGCTTCGTTAATTTGAAACTGATGTCTTCTTGTTTTGACCTTCTGAACAAATATGTCCTTAGTGTTTCCTTCATAGACTAAGAGAACATCAAGCGGCGGAAACAGAAATCTGTGAATGTATGTCGCAACAAAAATCCAGCAGCCGATTAGTATGCACTGCGCCGCCATTGCAACAATAAGCGGTATGACTGACGGGAAATGGTATGCAAGAAGCGTAACAATCGCATAGAAAATTACGTTCGTTACAAGTGTCGCAAGAACCTGGGAAAACATCAGCTCAATCATCCTGAAGGAGCCGATCTTCAGTCCGCCATACATCGTCGAAAAAATAAACAAAATAAAGGCATATACTACAGCAATAAACACATGGCCCCAGAAGTAGAATGCTTTAGGGAGCTGTGTGTTGTAGTATACGACCTCAATATATGATGCAATCCCTGTCTCTATCGCAACAATTAACAGCGACATGAGAAAGCTGTATATTCTCTTTTTTAACTGCAATTTATTCATTAATAAATACCGATGCCAAAATACCGACAATTACATACAACTTATTAAGCTTAATATCAAATATGTTCTCGCCTGTTAATTTAGCGTATTTAACGAAAAATCCAAGGTACTTAATCTTAAGAATGCTCACTGGTGTAATTAGCGCCCTCTGCTTATAATACAAATAAAAGGCTTTCGGGTTAGACTTTTTTAGCTTAATTACCGAATCAGTGTACCCTTCGCTTACAAGCTCACATACTGTAGTAATTTTGTCAAATACAATGTATTCAAAATCACAATCTATTTTATCATAAATATAGTCTTCAGGCACATATTTTTCGCCTTCTATTTCAGGGAACGGATACTTTGCGATTACTTTTGTTAAAAACATAATCGTAGTTTCTCCCTTAAACCCGTTAAGATACAGATTGTAAAGTGTACTTCTCTCAATTCCCTTTTTAAATTCTACTCCCGAAAGAAGCTTATCCTCACTTGCCCCTTTATGGGAAATAATTCCTGCCAGACCGGATTCTTTCTCTAAATTATTATTATCTGCAACTGTAAGAAGAGTCTCAGCTGCATCGCTTACAAGATAATCATCTGAATCAACACAGAGAAAAAACGGCGTCTTTGTGTTCTTAACGCCGTCATTATGCGCACGCATCTTGCCGCCGTTTTCACGGTATATATACTCAATTTCGATTTCATTAAGCGCCTTTAGATTTTTGATAAGCTCTCTTGTATTATCTGTCGAACCGTCATCAACAATAAGCCAGACAAAATCCTTACATGTCTGGTTGACTAACGAATCATAAAGCCTTTTTAAAAGCTTTTCTCTATTGTATGCCGGCGTAAAAACCGTTAATCTCTTTTGTGACAATTATTACAAGCCCTCTTTATACACATTTGAATAGTCAATTAACTCAATGCTCTCTATCTCTTCACTGTCAAGCTTAAGAATTGTATGTCCCTTTGTCTTAGCGACCTCTGTAAGCCCTTTCTCCTTAAGTGCAGGAATCATGGTACTTCCCGTTGTAAGTACGACATACTCGGTGTTTGTAAGCTTGAGCCCTTCAACGATTTTCTCAGGCTCAACGTTCTGATATCTTATAAGCCCCGCTAAAAGCCTGTACTGCGGAAATTCATCCGAGTCAATCATCTCAGTGGTGTACTCATTCGACACAGCATACAGATAATCTTCCCTGTCTATTGTAAGAAGCATCTTCGCATCATACTGGCGCATCTGCATATTGTATTCAAATTCCAAAAATGCCTTTGGATATTCCTTATCGCTGTCGGCATGAATAATCTTAGATATTTCGATTAGCTCATTCGGGATTTTGTACTTATTCTCGGCAATTCTCATTCCGCTTTCAGTCACGCTTTTTGATGACATAACAATCACTAAAAGTGCCAGCACAATAATTGGTGCCTTATTCTTAATCTTTCCATCAATTATTGCAAGAATAAGCTTTGTAAACACGTACGGCACAAGCACAACTACAGGTGTTATCCAGAAAAACCTGTAATATTCGCTGTCGATTTTAGTAATTTTTGTAAGCAAAAGAGGAAAAAGAGGGTTATACACAGTCAGTACCATAATGACTGAAAGAGGTACAAATATTCTTTTAACATTATCATCTGCATACACTGCTACAAATATAAGCATCACAAAGAAAAGTACTAAAAAGCCTGTACTCCCGTTGTATTTTTCAAGACATTTAAAAAGGTATTCAATTTTATCAGATGCTACTGAAACGTCAGGCATATTATCACCTCGGATACGTGTATAACACGAAATACCCTTCTATGTATAAAATATAAACAACTACCATTACCACTCCGGGTAACAGGCAGCATAGATACTTAATTAACGGCTTTAATGTCTTCTTAATTATCATGTATGGTACAAATAACAGTGATAATGTCGCCGGAATAAGCATATTTCCCGATGATGAAACCGTAACCGAACCAAGACTTATTATGAACATTGAAAGCCATGGCAGATTGATTTCCTCATCATTAATCAAAAGCATGAATATGTAAAAAATAGTAAGTACCGAGAGATTTCCGATAATCGTCTTACCCTCATATGTCCTTGTAAATAAGAAAAGTGAAGATGTAAATATTGTATAGAACAGAATATTTACAATAAACATTAATGAAACCATGATGGCAACGCCTCTTAAGTCATCCTTATAAAGGCACTTTGCAATCATAATGTATAAAACGTTCACCATGATGATTACGACTGCCGACATAGTAAGCTTAGTCTGAATAAGTGCGGGAATTGTGAGTATTTTACACATGAATGCATCATTAATCGAGTAAGTTGCGAACAAATATCTTACTTCATAATGATCAAGCCATGAACCTGTGAACGGGTCATAAACATTAATCATATCAGTCTGCAAAGTCGTAGTGACATTAGACACATAATATGCCGCATCAAGCGTGAAATTATATGTACCCGTAACGATTATTACCTGAAGTAAAATCACCGCCAAAACGATCACAGAAATAAGCTTTTCTCTCTTCACAAATAAAATGCCTTTATTAATAAGCGCTTTTATATGAGAAAAGTTAATTATTAACGATACAAGCAGAATAACAATCAGTATCGGAAGGAATGTCTTTACAAACCACGAAAACGGCCTGTACTTAATCATAAACGGAAACAGTACAACAAAAAACAGAATATGATAAGTAAAAAAGCCAACGATAAGCAAAAGACCTTCATTAACAGGTCTCTTATTCGCCTTTAAAATCAATGCCCCGAACAGGTAATAGATTATTAAATTAAGAGGAACAGCGAGTATTCCGATTATTACATCTGTCATTAATCTATCTTTTCAATTCCCGAAATTATGTATGTCTCATTAACCTTAAGCCCTCTGTCAATGCAGAAGTCATATACAGATTTGTTGGCAGTGTCATCGCCATATAAATACCATTTGTCAACCTTGTCTGTGTACTTTTTAATGAGTTCAAAGGCTTCAGCACCATTTTCCTTACCGGTTCCGCCATAAACCGTTGCCGTATTGTCAGGTGAAATCATGAGCGTAAGCCTGACACTGCCGTCCTCTCCCTTTAATTCATATACAGACATCTTAGAATTTGCTGCATTTTCAAGCACAACAGTCGCATCATAGAGTGAATTTATCTTGTTATTCAATACGAATACAGAAGCAGCAAATGCAATGATCATTACTAAAAAGGCAATTGCCATATTTCTCATATTAAGTATTTTATGCTTTTTCATGTCCCATTCCTCCATGTAATCATCGTCTGAATCAATCGTTTCTGAACTTTGCAGACGCTCTTTAATCCTATCCTCATATACAAGGTACAGCCAGAGCAAAAGCGGCATTACGTCATGTATCACAACCGAGCTTATACTTAGCGGTGATAGGAATATTGAAAACTTAGCCGCCGTTTCTGAGTAAAAGTCAAAAAGATGAAGGAAGAAAACAACGCCCATGAATGTTGCTCTGTCTGCCTTCAAATTAAACAACTGACGTGAAATCATATAATAGATAATAAAGTAAAACAGAATACATATTACGGAAAGTATCGTAACAGTTGAATTGGTGTAATAATAAACCGATAATTTGTAGGCTTCATCGGACACTACAAATCCGCCGGAAAGTGCAATTGCGATAAACGAAAAGATAAGGCCTAAAGCGTAAATCAGCTTCTTTTTGCCTGAAAGAACACTTACAAGTGCATAGGAAACCCCACTCCATAAAGACAACAAAAAGACAGTCGGATTCACCCGCCGTCTCCTCATGTCAGTGTCATTAATTTCATCTATAAGAATCAGAGTGGCAATCGAAATAATAAACAAAATAAGGATTTTCGATGTGCCCGTAAGCTCTAAGTAAAACGAGCTGATTCTAAGTAGTGCATCTCTCACAATCTATACCAAAATCATTTATTTAATGATATAATGAATTCTACAATAATTATACAAAACAGACAGGGCAATGTAAAGAAATGAATATTCTCTATGACTTAGCGCATAATCACATTTTTATTACTGCAGGAGTTGCATGGGCTATAGCCCAGATAATCAAGACAATTATAGATTTTATTATAAACGGGAAGGTTAACTGCGAAAGATTAATAGGAAGCGGCGGAATGCCAAGCTGTCACTCAGCTACAGTATGTGCTCTGGCTACAATCTCGATGCTCACTTACGGGGCAGGTTCATTTGAATTCGCTGTGACATTAATGCTTGCGATAATTGTTATGTATGATGCAAGAGGTGTCAGACGTGAGACGGGAACGCAGGCTGTCATAATTAACGAAATTATGGACTATCTTTCGAACCCGCTTGATGACAGGTATAAGGATCCTGAATTTTCCCAGGAAAAGCTTAAGGAATTTATCGGACATACGCCTTTTCAGGTAATATGTGGTGCGATTCTTGGCGTACTTGTTGCACTTATTTCTTATTACGGATTTATTGTATGAAATCACTTAACCGGAAAAATATAATCAATATGACCGTGCTTGTAACACTCATTGTGTGCTACGCACTTAAGTTTTTAGTACCGGCATTTTACGCTTTAACCGATAAATATGCCGGACTTTTTGTGTTTTTATGCGAGTGTCTCCTGCTTGTAAATAACTTTAACGTATTTAAAGCAATCAAAGAAAAAGACAAAGAATTCTTCTTTATATCTGCACTTATTTTAATCATTGGAATCAACCTGATTATTGTAAATTCAGGCTTTGGCGCTTTTTTCACCGCTGCCAATTTCGCACTTATAATATATGCATCAGATAAGATCATATTATCTAAAAAGCAGGTAATATTTTTGTCGGGCGTTTATATGGCACTTCTTTTATTCTGGCTTATAATTTTATATCCAAGCTACTTTGGAAGCTATGATGCAAGCTTTGCATTAAACACTAACGGCGCAGCGACATTTTCAACCTATACAGCTCTTTTGGCACTCATACTTCTTTCACATTTTTATGAAAAGCACAGCTTTGTTGAATTGTTTATCGTTCTTTTATTTGTGAGAATTTTGCGTCTTGCCCTCTGGCACAGAGCGCGAGGTGCATTTATTATACTTACCGTTTTTATTTTCCTTTTCTATATTCTTAAAGGTAAATTCATCGAATCTAAGAAAATATATACGGCAATGGTATTCATGGCAACCTTTGGTTCTCTGATCTTCGTTCTGTCGTATACACTTATCGGTAAGACAGGCGTTAATATGTTTATCCCGATATTTTATAAAAACGTATTTTCGGGCAGAGAAAATATCTGGTATGAGTTTTTCTCTTACTTCATACATAAGCCACTAACCGGCATCGGTACAAATCTTACGATTGAATCATTTGTTGAATTCAACGTACATAATGCAATGTATGACATTTTAGTAATTCATGGCGTTATCGTATTCATTATGACGATGGTGATAGTATTTAAGAGATTTAATTCATATAGGGAAAAAGCTAAGAAAAACACACTTGCTCTTCTTGCCCTCTGCGTTCTGTTTGCAGTGTTCTATGAATCATTTATTGATATGGATTTAATATGGGCAGACTATTCGGTTAATTTAATATTTCTTACTGCAGTTATCAATGCTAAGTATGAAGAGTGAACTCCATAGTTTCTTTTTGCTAAATTTGAAGAGTGAAATTCATGCGCTTCTTCGTGATTGGATGGGTGAATGACAGACTGTCGGCGATAAGTCCGATGGCCTGTCTTTTTTCATACTGTAATTTAGAGCCATACAGAGTATCTCCGATAATCGGATGATTAATATTAGAAAGCTGACACCTTATCTGGTGAAAGCGTCCGGTGTGTAAAATTATGCTTACTTTGCAAATATGAGTTATGTTTTCGCCTGTTTTGACTGTTTCTTCGCTAATTACGCTGTATTCAAGTATTGCCTCTTTTGATGAAGCGTTCTTTCTTTCATCATCAATATAGGCTTTATTCCCGTCCTTGTATACGTAGTTTTTAAGGATGCCGGATTTATTTTCATCATCAAAGAGCCCTTCAACTATAGCGGTGTAGTGCTTGATAAAGCCCTGCGATTTATTATTTTCTGCATTTGAAGAGGTTTTGTTATTTTGTATGGATTTAGCCGGTTTTGATGAAGTGTCTGTGAGCTCTGAATTAAGTAAAGCTGCTGCCTGCTTTGTTTTTGCAAATACAAGAATGCCCCTGACAGGCTTGTCAAGGCGGTGAATAATATAAGCAGGGGAGTTTTCCCCTGCTTTCTTTAAGTGATTATTAACTTCACTTAACATATCTTTTTCGGTGACTTTACCCGCCTGAGTAGGAATTCCTGACGGTTTCTCACATACAAGTATATGTCTGTCCTCAAATAAAATGTTCATAATTAGAGTAAATCAATTCTGTTTCTTGGCTCAGCATTATCTACTATTGCCTTAAGGTTATAATAGGTTTCTGCTACAAGCCTCTCTCTTGCTTCCTGAGTTGCCCATGCAATATGAGGTGTAATAAAGAGCTTTCTTGAATCTGTAATCTCAAAATAAGGTGAATTTGGATCCATTGGCTCCTTCTCAAGTACGTCAATTGCTGCTGCTGCAATTTCATCTGCCTTTAGGGCATCAGTTAAATCTCTGTCATTTACAATCGGTCCTCGTCCAACGTTAATGAATACTGCTGTTTTCTTCATCTTCTTAAATGCATCGGCATTGAAAAGGTATTTTGTCTTTTCATTAAGCGGTGCATGAACTGATATAATGTCAGATATTTTAAGAAGTGTTTCAAAATCAACCTGCTCATAGTCATTATTTGAATTTCTGCCGCTTGTTGAATAATAAACTACTTCACAGCCGAACGCTGTTGCAATTTTGGCAACTCTTTTACCGATTTCTCCAAGTCCGACAATACCCCATACTTTACCGCTTAATTCTGAGAACGGCTCATCAAAATATGTGAATATGTCATGCTTTGAATATTCTCCACTCTTAACGAAATCATCATAGCTTCTTAACTTTTCATAAACATAGAATAAAAGTGCGAATGTATGCTGTGCAACGCTGTCTGTTGAATAGCCCTTAACATTACAAACCTTGACTCCTCTTGACTTAAGGAATGCTACGTCGATATTGTCATAGCCCGTAGCTGTAGTAAGAACTATTTTAAGTGTATCTACACTACCGATTGTATTTTCGTTAACCGGAAGCTTATTTACAATAATTACATCTGCACCGCTACATCTTTCAGCCATTTCTTCAGGCTTTGAATTCATATATGTCACTAACTCGCCGAATTCATTGAAGCGCTCAAGCGAAATGTCTTTACCGACGTTTTTAATTTCTAATGCAACAATTTTCATAAATCAATCTCCAAATTTACTTAAATGTAATATAATCTTAAGTTGCACGGCCTTCACCGTGCAACTTAGGATTGTTTTCATATTAAATATTGAATAAATCGCTGTAAGCTTTTAACGCTCCGTCTGTCTCATGAGCGAGTACTTTCTTTGCAAGTACCTTACCGAGCTGAACGCCTTCCTGGTCGAAGCTGTTTAAGTTCCATGCAAAGCCCTGGAACATTACTTTATTCTCGAAGTGTGCAAGAATTGCACCAAGTGTTTCAGGTGTAAGCTTATCTCCGATAATGATGCTTGAAGGACGGTTTCCATCAAACTTTTTATTCTTATTCTCATCATCCTTACCGCATGCAAATGCCATAATCTGTGCTACTACGTTAGCGCATAACTTCTGCTGGCTTGTAGAACCCTGAATATTAACATCCATCTCAGCCTGATTATTCTTAAATCCGATAAACTGCATTGGGATAATGTTCTTACCCTGATGGAGAAGCTGATAGAATGAGTGCTGTCCGTTTGTTCCAGGCTCGCCAAAGATTACAGGTCCTGTTACATAATTAACAGGCTCGCCGAATCTGTTAACGCTCTTACCGTTTGATTCCATGTCACACTGCTGTAAATGTGCAGGGAAACGGCTTAATGCCTGTGAGTAAGGAAGAACTGCAGTTGCTTCATATCCTAAAACATTTCTCTCATATACACCGATAAGTGCATCAAGCATTGCAGGGTTCTTAAGGATGTCTTCGTTCTTGGCGTTCTCATCTTCACTGTGAGCACCGTTTAAGAATCTTGCGAATACGTCAGGACCAAATGCAAGTGAAAGAATTGCACCGCCTACTGCTGATGTTGATGAGAAACGTCCACCGATATAGTCATCCATAAAGAATGCTGCAAGGTAATCACTTGACTTTGCAAGTGGTGATGTCTCAGATGTAACTGCAATCATGTGCTTCGAAGGATCAAGTCCTGCCTTTGTGAGTGCATCCTTAACAAATGATTCATTAGTAAGTGTTTCAAGTGTTGTTCCTGACTTGGAAACAAGAACGAAAAGTGAATGTTCAACGTCAATTGAGTTAAGAACAAGTGCTGCATCATCAGGATCTACATTACTGATAAACTTAGCTTCCATCTTAAATGTATTGTTCTTCTTAGCATAGTTTTCAAGTGCAAGGTACATCGCTCTTGGTCCAAGGTCTGAACCGCCGATACCAATCTGAACTGCAGTAGTGAACTTCTCACCCTTCTCGTTAACGATTTCGCCTGCATGTACTTTATTTGCAAATTCAGCAATCTTAGTCTGCTGAGCTACGTAAAACTCTCTCTTGTTAACGCCTTCTGCGATAACATCATCTCCAAGCTGTCCTCTTGTAAGCTGATGAAGAACCAGTCTCTTCTCTCCTGTATTGATAACCTCACCGTTGTATAAAGCCTTGAACTTATCTGTTAACTGTGCTTCCTTGGCAAAATCTGCTAATGCAGAAATAATCTCATCATCAACCTGCTTAGCTGCAAAGTTATATGAAAGTCCGTTTGACATGGCAACAGTATACTTTGCCACTCTCTTTGCTCCCTCATCACCTGCCATAACCTTTGTTAAGTCTACTTTGGCAGCACTCTCCATTTTCTTTACAGATGATAATTCATCATAATTTTTCCATGAAATCATTTTCCATTTCCTTTCTTATTCTTCATAATTCCCATTTATTCATACGTGGCAAACCACCTTATGATATCATGTCAGGCTTTTGATCAGCTTAGTAACTAAATTGACAGAGTCAGTCTGATTTGAACTCTCCATAGCCTTGATAAATTTGTCCCTGTTTTCATAGACATCAAGAATGGTGTCAAAAAGCGTTTCTTTTGTGATTTTATCCTCTTCTAATACTACTGAAAAGCCCTGCTTTTCAAAAGAAGCTGCGTTAAGCACCTGGTCACCCCGTGAGGCATTACACGGAAGCGGAATAAGGATATTTGGCTTCTTAAGTGCTGCAATCTCACAAATTGCATTAGCTCCAGCCCTTGAAATTACTACATCTGCAAGTGCGAACAAATCCTTAAGCTCATCCTTGATGTATTCAAACTGCGCATAGCCCTTAGTGCCTATTAATGTCTCATCTAGCTTACCCTTGCCGCAAAGATGTATAACGTTGAACTTATCAAGTATAAGCGGCAGTGCCTCACGTACCTTAATATTGACATTCAGCGCACCGAGGCTTCCGCCTATAACCATAATTACAGGCTTGTCATCACTAAACTGTAAAAATTCTTTCGCGCTTTGTTTATTTCCTGTAAAAAGCTCCTGTCTAATCGGAGTACCGGTTAGAACTGCTTTACTTTCAGGAAGTGATGCCTTCGTCTCAGGGAAATTACAGCAGATTTTAGTTGCATATTTAAAACTTAATCTGTTGGCAAGTCCCGGTGTCATATCGGATTCGTGAATTATTACAGGAATTTTCTTACGCCCTGCTGCCATTACGACCGGTACTGATACAAAACCACCTTTTGAAAATACGATGTCAGGCTTTATTTCTTTCATGAGCTTCGAGCTTTCAAAAAAGCCTTTAATTACCCTGAATGGGTCCGTGAAATTCTTAATATCAAAATATCTTCTCAGCTTTCCTGTGGAAATTCCGTGATATTTTAAGCCGTAATCAGCTACAAGCGATTTCTCGATTCCCTCATATGAACCGATATATTCAATTTCAAAACCTTCTTCAATAAGTGTAGGAACCAGTGCAAGATTCGGAGTTACATGTCCTGCCGTTCCGCCACCTGTTAATACTATCTTTTTCATTTTGTAAGTATCTCAAGTATTGCTTCCTGCTCTTTAGCAGTTGGATTTGTCGGCTCCCAAAGAATATTCTGATTGTCATCCTTATATCTTGGAATTAAGTGCATATGGAAGTGGAATACTGTCTGTCCTGCGCACTCGCCGTTATTTTGCACGATATTAAATCCATCACAGTTAAGCTTATCAGTCATCTTAATAGCGAGTTCTTTTGCAAGCTTGAAAATCTTACCTGCGACTTCTTCATCAAGCTCATAGATGTTAGCGTAATGCTCCTTAGGCAAAATAAGACAATGTCCCTTTGTTGCCGGAGCTGCATCCATAATTACTGTAAATGTATCATCTTCATAAACTACATTTGTCGGGATTTCCCCGTTAGCAAGCTTACAGAAAATACAATCGTCCTTTTTCATTTTATCCTCCTTAAGCAAAACACTGAATTGTAATACTATATTTTAAAATGCAAACATGTCGTCAAGTTTTCTGAACAATCCCGGGTTACCCTTAATCTGCATTTCCCCTGCCATAAAGGCACGCTGGAACGTCTCTCTTCCTGAGATGATTTTATTCATGATCTCTGCGTTAAGCTTTAAATATACATCCGGATTATCCTTTATTCCGTAGTAGCAACTTAGATCAGCGTTTTTAACTTCAATTATTAAAGGCTGCTTTCGCTCCTTAATATCGAACTTGAACACTCCGTCAACAGCACCTGCCTTAACAAAATGCTCTGTAAAGTCATCAATGTACATGCGGTTTTCATCAACAGACTTTGCTTCAAGCATTCCGCTGAACCTTGAAACAAGCTCTGAAATGTCTTCCTTCTGTTGCTGAACGTATGACTCGTCTGATGCGTATTTAGAAAGCTGCTCTGATTCCTGAGGTGATAATGACATCGTCATAGGATTCTCGGCAACTACTGTAATTGAATTGCTTGACGAAGGCAAAAGCTGTGCTTTCTGACTGACTGTCCTGTAAATGTTCTCTGCCTGCTTTTCAATTAACGTTCCGTAATCCTTGTTAAGCTCAAAGTTCATCATATCTGCAACATATCCGCAGATACCTTCAATTGCAAGGCCTCCAAGCTTCTCCCATGCTGTCATAAGCTGGGTCTTTGCTTCTCTCTCTCCTGATGTCGTTGACATTACAACAGGGCACATATAAGTCTTTTTTATTTTCTCTTTATTACCAAAAAGCCAGCATGCATCTAAAAACTGTGTAAGATATCCGCCGATTCCGTACCACTCAACAGTAGCTGCAAAAATCGCAGCATCACAATTATTCAGTGAAGACGGTAGAGAAACAATTGAGTTCTTAAGCTCATATAAGTTAAATCTCTCTACTGTAACATTCAGCTCTTCAAGCACTGTCTCAATTTTATTAATAACAAATATTGTAGGGTCTCCGATGATTCCGCGACCACCATAGTAAATGTTGACTTTCATAAAATTCTCCGCTTAATACGCAAAATAATCATCCCATCTATTTTACTATAATTAAGATTTACGAACAATATCCATAACCGGAAAATATAGAAGAACGCTTATAATAAGTACAGAAAAAGAGACAGTCTTTATGTCATGAAAAATATAAAAAAACAGCCGCCTGCTCCACAAAAACACGGTAAGCATAAGAATAAAAATAAGACTGTTAATGCTTATGCACACAACAGAAAATGTATTAAGCCTCTTTTTCTCTTTCTTTTCCTCTGTATCAATACTAATATGCACATCTTCTATACTTTCTGTCACTTCTTTCTCAGTATCTTTTATCAGAAATTTACTTAAGTCATAGTCTTTATTTAATATCGATGCGTATATGTCATAGCCCATATCAATCGCCTGCTCATCGGAATAATCAATTGCCGAGAGTAAGAACTCCGCCAACTTAGTGTATGATGAGTACGTATCTTCATTATCCCACGGAAAAAAAGCATATCTAAATGTCTTCTTACTCCTTTCAAAAAACACGAAATCAGGGTCCAAAATAAGACCTTCAGGTGAGAGTAAGTAGCTTTTTATCATCTCCTGACAGCTGCATACTGATTCAATCAGAATATTGAGCTCATCACCGGTCAGTGATTTCTTTTTGGCAAGCTCGCTTAAGCATATCATTGAATTAACGTCATATACATATTGTTCCGTCTCATCAAGAAAAATCTTACTGCATGATAAAAAAACAGGGATTTCATTCCCTGTAATCATCTGAAACTCGTAATATTTATCATCAGTTTCATCATGAGCGACACTGTCGTTTATTATTAACTTTCCGTTTTTAATACTTTTATTTATATAATTCTCCATAGTCAGGTATTACTGCGCTTTCATTAATATCAACAGAAAATGCCGCCATTGACAAATACCTTGTGAAAATGCCGTTCATACAGCTCATATTACCTGTAACGTTAATGGATACTTCATCATCTGTATTAGATACTGTAGTGCTAATTGTCCATTTACCTGTTAATCTGTTATCTGTCTCATTATAGAATGCTTCCCTCATCATGCTTTCTGCATCAGCTGTATGTTTACGCCCTTTTTGTTGCGATAAATATTCCGCCCCTTTAATACAGGCAGAATATGCGCCTCTTTCTATTATGCATTTGTCATGATAGAAATAGCCTGTAAATATGATAAGAATTATGACGGCTAATATAACAGGCATTAAAAGCGAAAGCTCTAACGTCATAACACCGTTTTTATAAATATTTTTTCTAAAACGCATATTAAATACCCGGCTAATATAAACGGAACAAATGCAAATTCCTTATTCTTAAGTGACTTCTTTACTATTGCTAAACATCCTGCATAAAACGAAGCAAACAGAAACGAAAGAAACAGTGTCGTTAATGTGTCATCAATACCTGCAATCATGCCAAGCGATAGTATTACATATCCGTCTCCTTCACCAATTCCCTTTATAAATTTTGCCGTTATGATAAGCATGAGTCCCGGGATTAGCGAAATAAAGCACATGATCAAAGAATCGCACATTAGTAGAGAGAATAATCCTACCGTCATAGGTAGAATTATGTTAACCTTATGTGTCCTTATATCTTCAATACTACATATTAAAAGCATAATAACAGCAATCAGTATCCGCATCTTGAACATGGCTTAACACCTGTAACATTTGAAAGCTTCACTCTTACAATTGTTCTCCTTAATCCTACACACATTAGTGTATTATGGTATTTATCTCCGTCATCGGTAATATAGAGTTTTTCATCCTTAAGTCTTGGATGGCAATACTCACATTTTTTATATTTCTTTCCGTCGGAATTTCTTAATGTCTTAATATCTTTTGACTTAACACTTTTAATTGTCAGTCTTATATGACTGCATTCCCTGCTTCTGTGATATACCGTCCCGTTTTTAGTCATATACACATAATCAGAATAATCGTAAAATCCGTTAAGTCCGTTAATATATCCGATATTAGTGTGCATAATAACCGTCTTTTCAAACGGTATCTCAAACATCGAAAACATGGAAAACGGTGTTTTTACCGTGTAGCCAACACTTATCTTTACAAATTCCCTGTCTGATAAATCACTATTTTCATAGTTTAAGCCGCTATCGCCGCCTTTTATCAGACAGGAATTTAAAAATCTGTCTCCAAGTCGCGATTCTATATCTGCTTCAAGCGCCCCTACAGAATATCCGTCATCATAATGCTTATATGATATATATCTTGCTTCTTCGTTAATTGCAGCTTCAATTTTTGAGTTAATATAGTATGTATTGATAAGTGTTATTAGTGTCATTACGCTGATTAGAAATAATGGTAATACAGCTGCCGCCTCAACAGATAATACTGCTCTTTTATTTTTACAGGGTGGGGTGAACGCTCTTACTATATGGATCCCAAAATTATTTATTAAATCACACATATATCAAATAATTTTAAAAAGGGGATTAGGGGAACACTTATCTATTATTTCACGGAATAAGAGCGCTCTCCCTACCCTGTAAATATTACTTCTGCTAATTGATCACTTGATGCCGATGCCTAAGCACTCTTGCTTTGTACACTCATACACCTTTAAATCATCACTTACATAGACGGTTGTACTGACACTTTGAAGATGCTTTGAAAAATCAAAATGATATCCGTATTCTTCTCTCATACATTCATTTATTTTTTCAACTATAAATTCAAGCTTCTCATCACATCCGGCTTCATATATTTCTTCGTATAAAGACATATCTGTATTTTCACTAATACATAAATCGATGTATTCATTAAGAATTTCATCTTCGCTGGAATTATCAAATCCAAGTACATCATCGATGTAATATTTAATTTGTGATAATACAGGCTCATAATTATTATCAGAAGCATATACAGTATCGCTTACATCAGATGATGTAAATTCAAGAGCGTATGACATATCTCCATACAGATTAATCTCGAAATATTTATCAAAATGCTCCTTAAAGCTTTCATCTCCACCTTCTAAAACACCCTTGTATGTAGTATCAACAAACAGAAGATTAAACTTATCAAAGAGCATTTTATTATATTCTGAAACCGCGGAATTCAGTGCTATTAGCGTGCTTCCCTCAATCCTTGTCCTTATATAGGAAACACGGGCACTTTTGATTAAAATAAAAACCAATGAGATGACAACAAGAAATATCAGGGACAAAAATACGGTAATCTCCGCTTTCTTCTTATATGACTGTATTTTATTTGGCTGCTCTTTATATGGCTGCACTGTCGGATGCAATTCTTTCAAATATTGTGCCGATAATTGTAGTAAGCTGATCCCTGAATATCACTACCAGTCCGATTAACACGACTAAAATCAGTATTAGCTCGACTACTCCTACAGCTGATTCATCTTCTTTAAATTTCCTTAAAAAATCAATTACCTTTCTCATATCCTTCCCTTTCCTAAAACTAAAAATTAAACGAACCAAACGCCGGAAACATAATAATTATCACTACTACAAACAGCATCATAAACATTGGGACTAAGAGCTTTGTTCCGGCTTCTTCAAACATTCTCTTTGCCTTGTTTTTGCGTTCTAAAAAAGCATCATTACATTCAATCATGAGACTGTTTGAAAACTCCTTCTTTCCCATTACAATTGCCTGGATTAAAAGATTAGAAAACACCTGATAGCTTCTAAGATTAATTCTTCTTGCAAAATCCTCATATGCTTCTATCTCACTTTTCCCATCAGCTATGCTGTTTCTTGTAATTATCATTTCTTCATATAAAGGATTTTTTTCACATGCTTCATTTTCATAATCGGAGCAGATTTTAAACCAGATTTTCTTAATAGGCATTCCGCAGTTATAAAAGAGCGTGAACTTATTAATAAGTCTTGGATATTCAAGCATAAGTTCTTCTTCTCTTTTTTTTACCTCTTTACCGATATCATTGTCTTTCATGAAAAAAATCATCACGCAGGAAACTAAAGTCAGAGCAACAATAATAAATGTGTTATCCCTCTTCTTTTCATAAAACTTAATCTTCTTTCCAAGAACACTTTCCGGGAGATAATAATAATCTTCATCAATTGTTGATAAGTCGCTTTTAATAAGCGCTTCATTAATTGCAATGCTTAATTCTTCATCTCTTGTAAGCAAAGGCTTATACAGACATACATAAAACTCACATTCTTCGCTAAAGTCAAAATATGTATAAGTCACAGTGATTTTAACTTCACTTTCATCAATGACTTTATCGAAATTGATTTTGCCGTCTCTTGAAATCATCAGCGGCTTTTCAACCGAGTATGAAATATCAAACGGATATCCGTCTATCTTCTTAACAAATGAAAGATCACTGTCTATATAATCTGCGCTTTTGTTCTTATTAAGAATTGTCTTAATTAATACATCATTAAATCCATCTGCTAATTTTCTTATTTCCTTATCAGAGTACCTTTTTCCTGATACTGTTACGTCAAATTCCTTTGTGTCTTTTGTATTTTCATTACTTTCTTCTATGTATAGCGTGAGCTTTTTATCGGCTTTGCCTATGCTGTTTCTCTTAATCCTGCCGTTCTCAATGCTGTCATCTGATGTAACGAAAGAGACAAATGCAAGAAATAATCCAACAAGCAAAACTGCAAAGCATAACTTAAATTTCTCTTTATAATAGCTTAATAGATGTTCTTTAAATTCCCATGCCGGATAAAGACTTTTCATGTTAAGAACTACTTTATCTGACACAAAGAGCTCAATTATCTTTTTCATATCAGACCTTAATATTAACTATTTTTTCCGAAAGTAAAATCGATGAAACATAGAGAATAAGACATACTGTCATTACCGCTATTCCTGCTGCGTTATGGTATAAAACGCTTACAAATTCATAGCTTGAAACTCTTAAATAAACAAAGATCATTATCGGAATAACACATATTACCTTCTGCTCAAGCATCTTTCCTTTAAGCATCGCTTTTATCTCATCTTCAATCCGTTTCTTATCCTGCATTATTGTTACCGTGCTTTTAATTATTGAAACTAAATTGCCTCCGCTTTTAAAAGCTTCAGTAAATACAGTTACAAAATCCCTGATGTCATCTGATTTAACACGTGAAGCAAATTTCTTAAGACCGTCTGATAACGTCACTCCAAGACTTAGTCCCTTTATTACTTCGTTCATTTCATTAACAATAAGTGACTTTTCACCATACATTTTCATCATGTCATTTCGTGCATTGATAACGGAGGATTCCGGTGACAGCCCGGCAGATAAATAGGTTGATAAACTACATATCATTTCACAAAACTGTCCCTCAAGTATAAGAATCCTGCCCTTTATGATTTTCTTATTCTCTCTTAAAATGAACAGCTTTATGAACGGAAGAATTAATAGAAATGCGTATACTGAATCATAAAAAAGATAAGATGCCAGTACTGCCACCAAGATGTATTTAATCGAAAAAACGAAGGTTTCTCTTTTATTCATAAAATACATGCCTTCTCAAGCTTGTATGTATTTTTCATATCCGATAATTTGATAAATTCATTTTCTTTGTATTTATAAAGCGTATTTGTTGCGATACTATCACCATCCATTCCCGTCACCTCGCATATTTCAAGCAATTTTCTCTCTCCTGATTTAAGTCGTCCAAGGTGAACTATCAAATCAACTCCTATTGATATCTGTCGCCTTATTGCAGCAAGCGGCATTTCGATTTTGCCAAGCATCATAAGCATTTCAAGTCTGTACAAGGCATCTTCTGCACTATTGGCATGAATCGTAGACATTGAGCCTTCCTGTCCGACAGTAAACGACTGAATCATGTCAATTGATTCATCTCCTCTTACTTCTCCGACAATAATTCTGTCAGGACGCATCCTAAGTGCTGCCTTAATTAAATCTCTTATTGTTATTTCATTAGTGCCGTCGCTTGTTGCATTTCTTGATTCAAGCCTCACTAAATTTTCAATTCCCATGATTTTTAGTTCTGCACTGTCTTCGATTGTAATTATCCTCTCATCCTTTGGGATGAAGCTTGTTAATATATTCAAAAATGAAGTCTTTCCGCTTCCCGTGCTCCCGCTTATTATGATGTTATAGCCTGCAAATACTGCTTTTCTTAAGAAATTTACTATTTCTTCTGAAATTGAGCCTGTCATAATAAGTTTTTCTGCTGTAATCGGATTTTTAGGAAATCTCCTTATTGTAAGCGTTGGGCCGTTTATACTCACAGGCTCTAAAACGACATTAACTCTTGAGCCGTTTTTCAGTCTTGCATCTACAATCGGAGACGACACGTTTACTGTTCTGTTAGCATCTGATACGATTTTGCGGATTATATCCAAAAGCTGCTCTTTTGAATCGAAGCACTTATATGAATTCAACAGCTTTCCGTTCTTTTCATAGAAAATCATATTTTCACTGTTAACCATAATTTCAGTAATACTTTCATCAGAGATAAGTTCTTCTAACACATCAAGGCCTCTTATTGAGTAAAACACCTTGTTCCTTATATCATTTTTTTCTGAAGCAGAAAGCACTCCGTCTTCTGACTCTATAAATTCATCTATTGTTTTTAATGTCTCATTGTCGCTTCCCTCTCCATTAATTAAAAGCTTATTCTGGACCTTTTCCTTTACCCTTAATTTAATGTCTTTTTCCTTCTCCTTATGGGTAATCAGGCTTTTTCTTACCTTCTTTAAATCATCAAAAATATATGATTTTAATACTTTTGCCGACTGGTATTTGTAAATGTAATCAGAATTCTTATCAGACGATAAAACGACAACTCTTTTATACTTAACGCTGCTTTTATATCCTTCTGAAATAAATGTCTCGTATAACTTTTCATCAATGATTAAAATGTCAATTTCGTTATCTTTAATTGAATCCTTTAAAAGCTTAGCTGACGTAAACAGCCTTACCTCGTATCCTTCAAAGCAATCAGAAGATAAATACTCAGACAATCTTTTTGCATATGTAATTTCACTGTCGCATATAACTAAATAACCCTTCACACAATATCCCTAACGAAAACCAAAATCAGCGAAATAAATACTGCCACTGCAAACGGCAACGCATAGTTCTTTTCTTTTTTAAAAAAGGAGATAGCAATAATTCCCATACATCCTGCTATTACAAACGATAAAACAATAAGTAACAGCACTCTTTTTGTTCCGATTATCATTCCGATTACCGAAAACAGCTTTATGTCAGCAGCGCCAATCACGTTAAGTGAATATAAAATAATAAAAAAGTATGGGAGCAGGAATCCGATAAAAGCATCTTTTACATACGTAAAATCGCCTTTAGAAATAAATTGGATAATCTGATAAATCAGGCCGATCAAATAGCCTCGTATGATAAAGCGGTTTGTGATCTTACGTGATTTAACGTCTGACGCAGCTGCAAGCAATGCAACTGTCAAAGAAATAAAATAAATTTTCATCACCTCCAAGAGAAGCAAACAGAAGTGTGAAAAATGATTTGTCATATGCTTCCTGAAGGTGAGGCTAGTATATGCCCATTCGATTTGATTTGTAAATACCAAAAAATTTTTTTGTGAAAAATAAACAAGCCCTTTCACGGGTTGAGCTTCCGTGAAAGGGCAAATCTTTGTGCAAATTATACAATTAGGAAAAGGAGGCGTAAAGGATTGGGAGGACGCCTCCCCTTCCTAAACAGTGAATCCTCTGTTAGCATCTATACTCGTACTTTCATTCAGTGTACCGCGTCCGTACGTAAGACCTGCGTACACCTCCTGGGCGTTTTTAAATGCTTTTCCCGAAGTATCGGTTTTACTTAATTCTTCAAATGATTTCTGTAGCTTGTTAAGCATTGAAATAATCCTTGTAAGCGTGTTTTCATCGTATTTTATAATGCTAAGCGACAGCTCTCTGTTAATAAATAAGTATATGTTAAGTAGCTCTCTTGCAATATCATAGCTTAAATCAAGCGCCTCAATTAAATCATTTATACAATTTGTCGCCTTATTTATGCATAACTTAAATCCATCGAAGTCATTTTCGCGCTGTTTTTTTATGGCCTCATCAAGATAAATTTGTGCCAGTTCAAAAACAATCACTATAACCTCTGTAGGATTTGAATCTGCTATTTTTAATGTATATTTTTTAATCTGTTCGTTAGTCATATTGAATTACTGTAATAACTGTAAAGCCTGCTGAGGCTGCTCATTTGCCTGCGCTACCATTGATGTTCCTGCCTGAATAAGTACCTGAAGAGTAGTGTATTCAACCATTCCTTCTGCCATATCAATATCCTTGATTGTTGAATATGACTCGGTAAGGTTTTCAGTAGTAACGTCTAAGTTAGTTACCGTGTTCTCAATTCTGTTCTGATATGCACCAAGCTTTGAGCGGGCTGCTGATACATAATCAATTGCAGATGCAATCTGACTGATAGCCTTTGTAGCTCCTTCTTCCGTTCTTAAATCAAGAGTTCTGTTGCCATCTAAATCAACGAAATTAAGCGTACGAAGTGATACCTCAGGAATGACCACCTGGATTTCCTGTCCTTCCTCGGCACCAACCTGAATCTTCATTCCACCATAGCCTGTAATATCAAGTTCCACATTAGTTGCACCTGAATCACCCTTAGTCTCAAATGTCAGCTCTGCACCATTTGCTGTGTGGATTTTAGTGCTGTATCCTGTAGTCTTTCCGTCCTTATCGACAAATTCAACTACTTCCTGTGCTGCAATATCTATAGTTGCTCCGTCTTTTGTTAGTGATCTAACAAGACCGCCAGCCCCGACTGATATTTTATACTTTCCAACATCCATGAGCTCGTTATAGTTTCTTACACTAATATCTTTTGACGATCCTGAAAATGCTTTTAAATCCTGTGTTCCGTCAAGAAGATTCTGTGAATTATAAGTTGTGTTTTTAGAAATACGGTTGATCTCTGATACGAGCTGGTCAACTTCTTCCTGAATAGCAAGTCTGTCGCTTGATGACATCGTGCCATTTGAACCCTGAATTGAAAGTTCGTTCATTCTCTGGAGCATTGACTCAATTTCAGATAACGCACCTTCTGCTGTCTGAATTGCATTTATCGCGTTTTTAGAGTTTTTGGTTGCACGCTCAAGGCTTGAAAGCTGTGCTCTCATACGGTTTGTAATTGCCATTCCGGCAGGATTGTCCATTGCCCTGTTAAGCTTGTAGCCCGAAGACATTTTCTGTGTACTCTTAGCCATTTTCTCTTCATTGGCCGAAAGAATTGACTGGGCAAACATTGCCTGAATATTCGAATTAACCTTCATAATTTACCACCTTTCTAAAACAGCATCCTTGCTAATCTTAGAAATACTCCATTATTTCTGTACTGCCTTTATTATTGCCTTCGCAACTGAATATAACTGCTTTGTTGCAGGTGTACTTACATCGTTTTCATCAGTGTAATTTCCCTTTACGCTTATACCCCTTTTATTCACGTAATACATTGATGAAATCTCTACGCCGGCACCCTTAAATTCTTCTTTAAAACTGTCTTCTCTTTCTTTTATTACTCCCTCAAAGAAAGAATTTTCAGTAGTAATTATTCCCGATACCTTGCCATCCCTTAAGTCAAATTCTGCTGAAACCCTTCCTGTTTCTTCAGTCTCAAAATATGCCTTAACCTTTCCGGCATTTTCGGTATCATTTACTATTTTTAAATTAATCGATGTGTAAGAACCGTTGATAATTACAGGCACCTCATATGTCCTTGAATCTGCCATTTTATTAATTATCGAAAGCTGCTTATTAAGAAGCTTAAGACTCTTAACATCAATATATTTATCGGCAATTTGCGCCTTATTCTTAATGATTTCCTGCGTTTTTTCGGTAAATGAATTTATGGCATTTTTGGCACTGTCTTCATCATCAAAGCTATCTGCAAGTTCACTTATTTCTTTGTCAAAAACGTCTTTTTCTTCTTCATCAAAACCCTTAAGCAAGCCTTTAAAAATTGTGCCACGTGAATTAAGAAGCATATTGGCGGCGGCCATATTTATTGGGCTTTTTGGGCTATCAGCATTTTCTAAAGCTCTTACTATAGCTTCTTCCTTTGTGATAATATTTCTTATTTCATCTGCTTCTTCTTTTGCATACTGCACATTTAATTCTTTTGTCCTAAAACCTTGCAAAATCTGATCGGTAATTGACTCACCGTGTGTTATTAGCTTTTCAAGTGCGCCAAATGAATCGTCGATTTTAATGTCCGTTCCAACCTGCCTGTCAGACCTTGAAGCTGAAATAATGTTAGAAAGAGTGAGCCTTTCATCAGCCTTGATTACGTCTCCAACAAGCTTTCCATCGGACTTTTCGATTTTCCTGAATAGTCTGTATAAGCCGATAAATGCAGTCTTTTCAGACTCTGTAATTTCAGATGATTTTTCAAGCTTATATAAAAACTCGGTATACTTAATATTGCCGGTATCCTCGTCTTCATTAGTAAGCTCATTTGAGAGCTCATAAATATCTGTATCCAGCGGATTAAATCCGTCTCTTATCATTTTAAGAGTGCGGGCAGGTGTCATATGTGTAATGACGTTTTCTACTGCGACCTCTGCCTTAACTGCCTTTTCAATGTTGGCTTCTGTGATTTCCATTCCTGAATATCCAAGTATTCTGACTGCCTTTTCGTTAAGTCTTGTAGCCTCAATTTCAAGGTCTTCTAAAATGTCATCAACGTTTCTAAATGCTTTTTTGATGCTGTCTCCCATGTCATATCTTGGCATTGTCATCATCGTTTCGTATGAACGCTCAGCCTTTGAAAACTCTGACTTTGCTTTGTTAGAAAGCTCTACGACTTCGTTTAATGTAGGTGTTTTTTCGGAAAATGCCACGTCGCCAACAACCGATAACGGCGCTGTTTTAACGTTTTCTATCGCTATAACTGTCTGCTTGAATTTATCAAGCTTAAGCGTTAGTTCATCGTCATATTTCTTAATATCTACTTCATCATTATCCATTAAGAACGGCGCATAACTTTCCTTTTCCGCCTGCTTAAGATCATCAACAAGCTTTTCTAAATCTTTAGTATCAAGATTAATTCCCTTTTTAAGCAAAGACACACTTGCTTCTAATGTAAGAATCAGCCTTGTCTCTTCAAGTATTCGCCTTTTTGCGACGTCGTCAAAGTTAAGTGATTCGACAAATTTGGCGGCTTTAATGTGGATGCTTTCAGGGTCGCTAAGGAGCCCGTCTTTGGCATTTTTGCCCTCGGCTAAAGCGGAGGCTGCCGACAAGGCAACCGTTTCTGTATCCAAAGGAAAGCTAACGCTTTCAAGGTTTTCAAGGTTTGTAAGATTTTCCTTCGTAAGCGGAATGTCCTTATTTATAAGCCACTTTGCCTCGTTGATTGTCTGCTCATTGACTGAAAGTCCTGCATCGGAAATGATTTTTTCAATCTGAGGACTAAGACTCTCAATATCAGCATCTGTCGGATTCTTGCCTACATATCCGGTTTCATCCATGTAATATGAAGCACGATTTGCAGATGTGTCAGCGGATGAACTGTGATTTGCAATGTAGAAATTGTTAACTGTAGGCTCCGGACAATTGTTAATCATGTACTTTTTCGCATCATCTGATGGAATCGTAAGCTCACCCGACACATTAAGAGCCTCTGAAATTTCTGTTATATTTTCTATAGTTGCAGGAAGTCCGGTTTCCTTAAGTGCTGCTTCAATAGCATTTGCATAGGCACTACTGCCCGCAATCTGCTCAATCTGCTCCTTCGATAAATCGTCGGTAAAACCGTCAATATTGACGCCACTCTTAACAAGCGTTGCCTTAATCTTATCAAGAACCGTCACTGTCTCAGAATCTGTCATTTCAGAAGGTGAGAAGCCCTCATCTGCCATCTTTGCAACATCGTCAGCCGACATTGAAGTTGCCATTACGGCAAAAGCGTTGTTTTCAAGAGAAACATTCTTCATTGAGGCCTTCGCCTTAATCTCGTCAAATGACTTAAGCCCCTCAACTGAATACGTTGAAGGCTCACTCTTTGTAACTAAGAATGCATTTTGGTCGATTCGTGACGCGTGGATGTTTAAATGATTCCTGCCGGCACTTGTCTTGTCTATGCCGGCTCTGCTGCCGATTTCAAGTATTCCTTCCGTATTTTCTTTTGAATTTGGATTTATATTAATGTTCATATGTATCCCTTTATGCGAAATATGTGTTGTTATGTATAATATTTCGGAAGAAATCCTGAAAAATTTATACTAAACAGGAACCTGAGTCTCCTTTTATACATAAAAAAGGACGGTCCTTAAAAAGACCGTCCCATCGATAAATCAATGATAAATTAGCGACCGGCGCTAAAACTGGAATATTGCAGCTCCGTATGGCGGTAGCGGGTAGCCGATTGAGTATGGCTGGTTATCCCACTCAAGCGCTTTCGCTGTGTATACCTGCTGCTTCTTTTTGTCTGAGTTTCCGCCGAAGCGTTTCTCATCGGAGTCAAGTATAAGCTTATACTTTCCTTTTACAGGAACACCAACTCTGTAGTCTAATCTCTCCACTGGTGTGAAGTTAAGAACGAATAAGAGGTTGTTCTTGCCGTTTTCTCCATATCTTACGAAGCTGTATATGCTCTTATATGTGTCGTCGGCATTAATCCACTTGAAACCTTTAGGATCATTGTCGAGTTCGTACATACACGGATATTTATTATATATTGCAAGGAGTTCTCTTACATAGCTCTGCATTCCGGAATGAAGCTCGTCTTCAAGAAGTCCCCAGTCAAGCTCCTTCGCCTCATTCCACTCAGAATCCTGCGCAAAGTCTTGTCCCATAAAGAGAAGCTTCTTACCTGCATGACCCATCATGTAGGTGTATCCAACACGAAGATTTGCGAACTTATCCACGTAATATCCCGGCATCTTATTAAGCATTGAACACTTAAGATGAACTACTTCATCATGCGAAAGAACGAGAATATAATTCTCAGAGTAGTTATAACTCATTGCAAAAGTCATCTTGTAATGGTTGTCTCTTCTGAACAGAGGATCCAGTTTCATATAATCGCAGAAGTCATGCATCCAGCCCATATTCCACTTGAATGAGAATCCAAGTCCGCCATCTTCAGGCTTACCTGTAACCTTAGGCCATGCTGTTGATTCTTCGGCAATCATCATAACTCCCGGATATTTGCCTGATACTATCGAATTAAGATGTCTGAAGAACTCAATTGCCTCTAAGTTCTCGTTGCCGCCGTATTTATTGGCAACCCACTGACCCTGCTGTTTGCCATAGTCAAGGTAAAGCATTGAAGCAACCGCATCTACACGAAGGCCGTCAACGTGGAATTCCTTTATCCAGAAAAGTGCATTGGCAATAAGGAAATTCTTGACCTCATTTTTGCCATAGTCAAAAATCTTAGTACCCCAGTCCGGATGCTCGCCCTTACGAGGATCTGCATACTCATACAGCGGACTTCCGTCAAATAATGCAAGACCGTGGGCATCTCTTGGGAAGTGGGCCGGTACCCAGTCAAGGATAACGCCGATTCCAGCTTTGTGAAGCTTGTTCACAAGATATGCGAAATCTTCAGGTGTTCCGTATCTTGATGTAGGTGCATAGTAGCCTGTAACCTGATAGCCCCATGAGCCGTCAAAAGGATGTTCTGCAATACCTATAAGCTCAATATGTGTATAATGCATATCCGTCAAATAATCGACGATTCTGTCAGCGAACTGGCGATATGTATAAAATCCATCGTCCTCGCGTCCGGGATGTCTCATCCATGAACCGATATGACATTCGTATACAGCCATAGGCTCAGATGTCATATCAGACTCATCTCTCTTTTTAACCCATGCGCTGTCTGACCATTTTATTTTACTGATATCTGTTGTAACAGAAGCTGTTCCCGGACGAAGCTCGCAGAAGTTAGCAAAAGGATCTGCCTTATAAAGCTTTGCGCCCTGCTTAGTATTGATAACATATTTATAAAGTTCGCCTTCATTAAGACCTTCAACGAATGTCTCATAAATACCATTATTCTTAAGACGAACCATTTTATTAGCTTCATCATTCCAGCCGTTAAAGTCTCCAACAAGACTGACTGTCTCTGCATTAGGTGCCCAGACTGCAAAATGGAAGCCGCTCTTTCCGTTTTTAACCGTTTTATGTGCACCAAGCTTTTTATATATGTCGTAGTGCGTTCCCGAACCGAAAAGATATTCATCAGCTTCGGTAACAAACGGTGAAAAGCTCTCCTTAACTTCTTTTGGTTTAGCAGTTTTTGTCTGTGCCATTTAAGTAACCTCCCTTTTCAACGGATTGTTGATAAAATAAACTACCTAAAATCTAGAAAATAAAATCCTTCTCGCTCAAAATGATGTTGTCCTCATCATCATACCTTCTGCCAAGAAGCATGTCCATAAGATGTCCCATATTTTTCTTGTCAACATGCTTAATTGCCATATCTATTATCTCTTTAACTTCTTCGATTGTAACCTTATGATCAAATGTCTGAAGCTCGCTTATTCTGTTATGAAGCGCAAGCCCACCCATTTCATCAATCGAATACTCTTTTTCAAGAGCATATCCACGGCCGTAGTTAACGAGATCTTCGTCGGTGTATTCTGTAATATCTATCCTTGCATTGAATACAGACTTCATGCTCTTAGAATATTTATATAACGGCTTAATTGTCTCTTTAGTTCCTTCAAAGAGTACAAGTACAGGCTTTGTAGAATCCTCAAGTGTACTTGTAATCATGACTACAGATTCCTGAGTAAGCCCGCCGGCTCTCTCAACGATAAGTGCACCATTCTCAAGCTTTTCAAGTGTGACCTTGATATTTTTCTTATTTAAAGCTTCTCCGCTGATCTTAGCAACTTTACCTGAGAATGAAGGGTTCTTACTCTGCATTGCCTTAACAATACTGATTGCGATTCCCTTAGTATCTACTGATTCAGAACCGGTAATTACTATATTGCCGTGGTCAGGTTCCATGCTCATAAGGTCAAGTGCCATAACAAGCTGTGCTTTCATTGCCTGCATGCCGTCGTATCTGCAGAAAATCTTGTATTCATCATCATCAAATTCTCTGCTTGCCCTTATGTCGGTACGCATATATGCAGGCACTTTATCATCATCGTCGTCTTCGTCAATTTCTTCAACTTCTTCAATTGAATCCGTCTCATAACTGGTAGCTCTTGAAACCTCATCTGAAGGAATCTTGCCTGTTTTAAGTATCTCATCAACATCTTCAGGCTGGTCTATTTCAGGAAGCTCTTCAACGAATCCGATATCTGTTACTGTATCATATGGATACTTTCCCTGATTATCTCCAACAGGGATTAGCTTTTCTTCAGGCTTTTCATTATCTCTATCTTCAATTATCTCTTCAGTTTCTCTGTCTTCTATTTCAATAGAAGCATCTGTAGACTCATCAGCCTCTGGCTCCTTAACAGGTTCCTCTTCATCCTTAATTGCCTCGCTAATATCAGGAGCAACAAATCCGTTAAATGCCTTTTCAGATACTGCAGAAATTCTTGAGATTTCCTCTTCTCTTGTCTCTACCTGGTCTTTAATCTCGTATTTAACTTCTGTATCAGTATCAGACTCTTCTTCATTGCCTGCAGGCGGATAAATCTCGCCTGTATGCTTAACTGAATTAACAGATTTAGGAATCTCTCCTGTATTATTAACTGATGGAAGCACATCAGGGATCTCTCCTGTTATTCTAGACTTCTGCTTAGGTCCGTGAACTGTTGATGTAACACCTGTAATCTCAGGCGATGTTCCGGGGATTACTCCATCAAGCTTCGATAATATATCACCTGTATCCGATAAATCAATGACGCCTGTATGAACCGAGATAGGCTTCGGCTTTTCCTGTGCTTCTTCTGTTTCTTCTGTTTCGTCTGCTTCCTTCTCAATCCGGGCTTGCGGCATCATCTGAGTCAAATCTTCCTCAATGATAGGCTCTGAATGAATATCCGAATCATCAGTCATTGCTTCGCGAACCTCACTTCCAATCTGATTCTGAAGTTCAGCTGCATTCCATGCGCTTGTTCCAAGCGCCTGTGCCATAATATCCTGCGTCATTCCAAGATGGTTGATTTCAGGTGTAACCTGTATTGACTGTGACTGATTATTATATGGATCATTAGTAACAGGAACAGGATTACCATACATATCGTATCTGAACTGATTGCCGTATGCATCAACATATATCGGACCGGACATTTCAGGAGCCATCTGGTTATTGTTCTGATACGGGACATTATTATATCCGCCCTGAATACCGGCCTGACCTGCAGAATTAAGCTGACCTGTTATACCAAGCTGCCCTGTTGTACCAAGCTGTCCGGTCTCTAAAATGTACTCACCGTACTGGTTAATCATTGGCCCTGTCTGCTGCGCATTATTACCGAATTGAGTATTTTGCGATACAGGCTGCTCGAACTTAGGAAGGGAGGTCGTTTCATGCCGACTGTCATATTTTGCCTGCTGGTCCTTAGTAAGTGCAGAATGCTGCATCTTAAGTTCCATTGCCTTCCTTACATACTTGCCCTCACCAAACCAGAGAATAAGTTCGTCACACTCTGCAACGCATTTAGCTTCCTCGCCGATTCTGTGATAAAGGTACGCAAGCTCATATGCCCACTTCTCTCTGTAATCGCGGCGCTTATACTCTTCTAACACATCAATCTGTTCTTCAAGTGATACATCCTGCGCCTTATATATCTTATATAAAAGTATACAGCTGTTAGCATCATCCGGTGCTATAGCCATGAATTCCTTGTAGCTCTCAATTGCCTGTACAATATCTCCAAGCTTAATGAAAAGTTCACAGAGCGCATACACAATATCGCGCCCGTTAGGATGCCTTTCATATGCAAGTAAAAGGATATCCTTCGCATCCTCATACCTCTTATTAACCTTATAAATCTCACTGGCTGTGACGAGCATCGACACACTTCTGACCCTTCTCCAGTCAATTGTGTCAACTATTTCAACCGCCTCTGCAAAGCGTTTCTGTGCGATTAATTCTTTAATCTTCTCCGTACAGACCTGATATTCGTATTTATCCACGATTATTCCCTCAATTTGTAATTATCTACATGTACTTACGAGCAACACTAACCCCATAATAAGTACAAGCATACACTATGGAATTTTACCATATATGCGTTTTAATGTCAAAAAATAGTACTATATATTGGGTTTAGCGTAAAAAAATAAATGGGAAATAATTGTATAATTATTTCCCATTCTGATAATACTTTCATTACCGGTACTGAATTTATGAATATATGTAATTATACGCTAAAGTCGAATTTGTCTCCTGAGTATGACTCGCCGACATTCTTCCAGTTGATTGCCTGAAGCTTTGCAATGAAATCTTCTTCCGAATCGGCCTCGATTGTAACTCTCTTAACTGAATTAGGGGTTTCCTTGTTGTAAGGTAACTTCTTATCATCAGCCTTTTCTTCTCTTGCCTTTTCGATACGTTCTCTCTGTGCTTCAGAAAGCTTTTCAAGCTCCGCAAAAATGCTGATTTTACCGTCGTCACCAACCGAAACGCTTATCTTGTTAATGACGCCAACTGTGTTCTCGTCCTCTTCGCCGGCCTGAACGTAACCATACTTTTCGCTGATTCTTTTACACATGGCAACAGAATCTTCGATTTCTTTTTCCTTCTTAGCTGCGTATTCTTCATCAGCAGCCATCTTCTCAAGCTCTGCAGCAGTAATGCATACTGAAAATTCCTTGCTTCCGCTGCCTGAAAGCTTCTCATGCTCTTCCTTAGTATTGCCTACAAAGAAATCATAATCTCCATACTTTTCTCTAAGTCTTGCTAAAAGCTCCTGAGCCTTTGTTGAAAGATTTTCTTCATTCTTTGCAGAAATATTATTTGTCTCTATTGCACCTTTAACATCCTTGCCGGCAGGTGTCTTTTCCTTTTCAGCACGTTTAGTTAACGGTGCGCTGTACACATCCTGTAAAAAACTATTTGAACCTAATGCATTGATACTCATTTTATTCCTCCTTGAAAAATAACGAAATCCATTTCATCTATATCTATTATCGGCCATTAATCAAAATACTTTATACCAATATTTTATTTTTGCTTGTTTTGCTTATTTTTTTACTTTTTTACAATATTTTGTAGCTGTTTTTCGCTTGTATACAATAAAATGAGGCCGGAAGGGTTTCTTCCGACCTTAAATATAAGTTTATACTTATTCTGTATTGTGAATGGCTATTACTGGAGTAAGCTCATAACACCCTGTGTTGACTGGTTAGCCTGTGCAAGCATTGACTGTCCTGCCTGCATTAAGATGTTATTCTTAGTGTACTCTACCATTGTAGAAGCCATATCTGTATCACGAATCTGTGATTCAGCTGCTGTTGTGTTCTCAACAACGTTGTCTAAGTTCTTAATTGTATGCTCAAGACGATTCTGAATTGCTCCGTAATAGCTTCGAACACGTGATACTCTTTCCTTTGCCATGCCTACTATATCTATGGATTTAGTAGCTGAATCCTCAGTCATGACATCGACTTTGTCACCGTCAAATATTGCCATGGCAGAAATGTCGTATCGCTTAATTGCAATTTTATTAGTCATATCCGCATCAGCTCCGGCATGAACATTAATATCCTCACCGCCCTCAGAAACACCATGTCTTGCACCTCGAACCGGCTGAGGAACAGCAGGGAATCCCGAACCAAATGAATTGGCAAAAGCTGTAGCGGAAGGATCGAGTACATAGACATTGGATGAATCGGTAAGATTCAAAGGCTTAAAGGTTTCTGACTGTGCTTCGCCAAGGCTACCGGCAAGAAGGGAGCCTGATTCTTTATTATTTGATACGTTTTTCTGAGTGAGTATGTTTTTAACATCACTTAGTAAATCTGCTTTCCCTGATTTAAATTGGGTTTCAAATTCTGAAAGGGATGTATATGTACTTTTTGTAGCAGATTTAATTGCATCGTTTAAATTCTGGTTTTGGCCTTGTTTTACAAGTTCACCGAAAAGTGTATTAAGTCCGTCTTTTATAGTAGATGGGTCAACAGTACTTGCGGAGTTCTGCGCTTTTGCCACTTCGTATCCAAGTGCCATAGTAGCAAGATATCCGGCTCCGTACGGGAGTGAGTCAAGCTTTGACATATAGTTTTCGACTGTACCCGAACCAATGGTGCTACTCACCCATCCTCCATCACCGCTTGAAGTCTGCGCAGTTCCCTCAATAAACCATGTCGGAAATCTGTTATTGCCAATCATACCGCCGGTAAGTGTATCCTGCATAATTAAGTGAGTCATTTCATGAGCAATTGTAGCTGCAAAGTCTGCTTTCTGTGTATCTGACATAGTAGAGAATGAAGCAGGATTGTAATCCGAGCTATCAATGTTCATTGTATATGTCATCTGTGTCCATTCGCTTGTGTAGCGCATGCTAAGCTGTGCACTTGCAAGAGTATTATTCTTACCATCAATGTTTTGAACGTTAAGGCCGATCTTAACGTTAGATGACGCTTTAGCAAGCGATGGATATGCAGTAGTTATTTTTGATGCTGCAGATGATGCGGCTTTAACAACAAAATCAGCAAATTCTTTGTCTAGTCCGCTGTTTACTTTTCCTGTTGCAGCGGTATCCAGTGTTTGTAAAGCATTACCATTGCTATCAATATATGCAAATGTAAATTTTGAACTTCCTGTATCAAGTACTGCTGCCGAAATAATATTTGAATTGTATATACCTTCATCCGGTGAGTGACCATTTTCTGAAAATACCGGAATCTTGTTAAATTGCGTAGTTTCCTGGACTCGGTTTATTTCCTTTGTAAGCTGATCTATTTCCTTCTGGATTGCTGAACGGTCAAATGAAGAGTTTGTGCCATTGGCAGCCTGCACTGTAAGCTCTACCATACGGTCAAGCATATCGTGAACTTCTGTAAGTGCACCATCTGCAATCTGTACAAAAGATACGCCATGCTGTGAGTTTTCACTAGCCTGACTTAGTCCTCTTATCTGTTTTCTCATTTTTTCCGATATGGAAAGACCGGCCGCGTCATCTGCTGCCCGGTTTATTCTATATCCTGAACTTAGTTTTTCTGTGTTTTTAGCTATGTCGGTAGATACGTTACCAAATTGTCGGTTGGCGTTCATAGCCTGTAAATTGTGAGAGATTACCATACATATTCCTTTATCAGTCGTAATCGCCTATTGTTGTTACTGTGATTTCTCCGCCGCATTTTCTGCAAGGGATCTTCCCCTGGCATTTATCGTGGATAGAATTATTAAGCACTATTACCGGCTTATTGCCACAGCTACATGAGTTCATAGATTCGGTTATTTCTCCGCCTTCTTTGAATTCATATTTGATTTCATACATGTCATATTTCTGACAGCTATCGCAATATCCGATTACCCGTTCCAGTCCGAATTCCTTCATTCCCTGCCCGAGTCTGTATGTCTCATCCAGTCTGCACTTTTCACATTTTATATTTGCTATATATCCCATATTTCCTTATTACTGAAGTAAGCTCATAACACCCTGCTTTGACTGATTAGCCTGTGCGAGCATTGACTGACCTGCCTGCATGAGAATGTTATTCTTAGAGTATTCAACCATCTCTTCTGCCATGTCTGTGTCTCTGATTCGAGATTCAGCTGCTGTTGTGTTCTCGACAATATTACTTTCATTTTTTATTGTATGTTCAAGACGATTTTGCTGTGCACCTATAGTGCTTCTCATTTCATTAATTATGTTAATAGCATTACTAACCTTATTTATATACTCAACATCTTCAGCAAATCCATACACTTTTGTAAGATCTAAGTCCTTTATTCCTAGTATTTCTGAGTTCATTTCCGCAATCGATACATTCATGCCGGACCAAGTAGAATTTCCAGCCTGTATCCAAAGCTCATTGTCGGAAGAATGTCTGTATGTTGTCTGAATCGAAGATTCAATATATCCATCAAGATTTTCATCTTTTGTAACATCAACAACTCCATACTCTATAGTCATAGTCTTGTTTTTTGCATCTTCATAAATTACACTTATCGCTTTGTCACGCCCAAGAAGATTCTGTTTCAAAGTATTATCAAGTGGATTAGTTTTCAATTGTTCGCTACTATCTATTAGACCATAGGGTCCCACAATAATGTGGTCAGCCCCTGCTGCACGAATATTTTGAGAAAACGGCATTGAATCTTTCATATTTATCAGTGTTATTCCATTATCAACATCCACGTTTTCTTTTAATGTTGTCATTCCACTATAACTACAAGAATGACCATTTTTATTTGTTATCATACCTGTTGATAATTTTTCATTTTTACCATTAATTGTAGCGAAATATTCTTCCGAGAAATCATCAGTGTTATAAGCCGTATCCATATTAAAGACAAAGCTGTAATTTAGGTCTTGGGCGGTACTATTATCTATCGTTTTATATGACAGTTTATAACTTTTTCTGTCATCTCCATCCGTTAATTCCGATTCTTGAATTATTTTTATATCAATTCCTTCGACATCATTCTTATATGAAAGCGTTCTTTGCGATCTGATGTCTGAATACGTATAATCAGAAACTGAAAAATTGCTTAGTTCTATTTGAGTATTTTTGTCAACGCCATCTTTTTTATATGATAATAATAGAGATGATCTAGAGGTACGCCCAACTCCTCCATAAATCAGATTCATACTTTTGGGAGCTGTAATTCCCATAGAAAGATACCCTGCATCACTACCATTAAATGTTTCAGTCTTTAACCGTATATCCTTAAAATCAAAATCAAATTTAGGTGGTACCTTTGTGGTTATTACCTTTGAATCAGCTAGTTTACCTCCTTTAAATAGTGGGAGATCATTAAATTCTGTAGTTTCACCAATACGATCAATTTCTGAAATTATCTGAGCTACTTCTTTTTGAATTGCATTTCTATCCGATTCGGAGTTAGTTCCATTGGCAGATTTAACTGATAATTCAGTTAATCTCTGAAGCATATCATTTACTTCAGAAAGAGCACCGTCTGCAACCTGACACACCGACACACCATCATAACAGTTCGCAACTCCTCTTGATAAACCTCTAATCTGGCATCTCATTTTTTCAGATATTGAAAGGCCGGCAGCGTCATCTGCTGCACGATTTATTTTATATCCGCTTGAGAGCTTCTCTGATGACTTGGATCTTTTATCTGTCACTATTCCAAGCTGCCTATTGGCATTCATTGCTGTCAAATTATGTGATATTACCATTGTCTTCTCCGTAACAATTATGTAAATTTAATCTCATACATAATATCGGCACACACAGGTTTATTATTTACACTCTTATACAAAATTTTTTGTTATTTTGTGATATTTTTTGTCTGTATGTTGTGTGATTTATTTGCCAAAGAAACAAGATATGTATTTTTCCGGATATGAGATGATATTAGTCTCATTTTTAGAAATCCAAAATAAGAACACAGAAAGAAAAACAGAGACCAGAAATCCGGTCTCTGCTATATATGTTATGTTAACTAATGGCTATTACTGGAGTAAGCTCATAACACCCTGTGTTGACTGGTTAGCCTGTGCAAGCATTGACTGTCCTGCCTGCATTAAGATGTTATTCTTAGTGTACTCTACCATTGTAGAAGCCATATCTGTATCACGAATCTGTGATTCAGCTGCTGTTGTGTTCTCAACAACGTTGTCTAAGTTCTTAATTGTGTGCTCAAGTCTGTTCTGAACTGCACCAAGTGCTGATCTCTGGTCTGATACCTTCTGAATTGCATCTGCGATAGCATCGATTGCATAAGTTGCTGACTTTCCTGTATCATCGGCAATACTAATACCTTTAATTCCAAGATAATCTGAATTCATTGTCTCAATATCAACACCGATCTTATTTGTCATATCAGCATCTGCGCCAACATGAAGGTTGAATGAAAGCTGCATTGCAACTTTAGCTGAACCGGCTGTAATTGTAAACTCATTTGTCTTGGTTGTATCCTGTACAACGGCTGCTGTTCCATTTGTATCACCGATCTTATTTGCTGCAAGAAGCTCTGCTTCTGCAAGATCATATGCCTTTTCTGCTGTTATAGTCTTTCCGTCTGCACCTATTTCATTAGCTGTAGCCTTATACGTTGAGAAGCTCTTACCAGCCTGTGTAAAATTAGCCTCAATCTTTGTGCCATCATCTAAGTCCGTAAAGAAATCTGCATTAATTGTTGTACCTGCTAATGCAGCGCCTGTACCATTTCCTTTGTCCACAGGAGCAGATGCATACCAGCCTGCAGCCCAACCATCTGTCTTAGGTTCTGTTGTAGAAGCTGCTTTCGCTCCATAATACGTATATGTTACATCGCCAACCTTGAGTGTATCACCTGCTGCTGGTGTTGTTACTTCTGCAAACTTTGCATGAATAGCCGCACCTGCTTCACCGATATTATACTCTTTACCGCCAATCTTTGTCTGATCGCCTGCTTTAAGTTCATCCATTACGAACTTACCGTTTTCAAGAGTACCCTTAAGACCTGCATCATGAAGCTTAAGTGTCTCAGTCTTTGTTCCTTCGCCACCCTTAAGAAGGTATGTCTCATTGAACTTTGTTGTCTCAGCAACACGATCGATTTCAGTTGTAAGCTGCTCGATTTCGTTCTGGATAGCATCTCTATCTGTCTCTGAGTTCGTTCCGTTAGCTGCCTGAACTGCAAGCTCGTTCATTCTCTGAAGCATATCGTGTACTTCTGCAAGTGCACCTTCTGCTGTCTGAACTGCTGAAACACCGTCCTGAGCGTTGTTAGAAGCCTGGTCAAGTCCTCTGATCTGCTTTCTCATCTTCTCAGAAATTGAAAGTCCTGCTGCATCATCTGCTGCACGGTTGATCTTATAACCTGATGATAACTTCTCTGTAACCTTAGCCTGTGAGCTTGTTGTAATTCCTAACATTCTGTTAGAGTTCATTGCCTGTAAATTGTGCTGTACTACCATAATCATTTCCTCCTGAAATAGTATTTATAATTAACTTCCGTGTTTGTCATAAGAAGCTTCCATCCATGTCTATTTCTTACTGACATATTTTTTATCGACATTGGATTTGGATTACTTAACCCCTTTTTTTATTTTTCTTATTTTTTGTTTGCAATATACTACTTACTCTTTCTTATATTCTACAAATATAATTTTCGTATTTTATCATATCTATTATTTTTTTATTGATGGAACCATCTAAGAATTCTTATTGAAAAAGGGACCGGAAAACCGGTCCCTAATATTATAGTAGTTATAATAGCCTGAACTCTATTAGCCAAGTAAGCTAAGAACACCCTGTGTTGACTGGTTAGCCTGTGCAAGCATTGACTGTCCTGCCTGCTGAAGGATATTATTCTTTGTGTACTCGACCATTGTTGAAGCCATATCTGTATCACGAATCTGTGATTCAGCTGCTGTTGTGTTCTCAACAACGTTGTCTAAGTTCTTAATTGTGTGCTCAAGTCTGTTCTGAACTGCACCAAGTGCTGATCTCTGGTCTGATACCTTCTGAATTGCATCTGCGATAGCATCGATTGCATAAGTTGCTGACTTTCCTGTATCATCGGCAATACTAATACCTTTAATTCCAAGATAATCTGAATTCATTGTCTCAATATCAACACCGATCTTATTTGTCATATCAGCATCTGCGCCAACATGAAGGTTGAATGAAAGCTGCATTGCAACTTTAGCTGAACCGGCTGTAATTGTAAACTCATTTGTCTTGGTTGTATCCTGTACAACGGCTGCTGTTCCATTTGTATCACCGATCTTATTTGCTGCAAGAAGCTCTGCTTCTGCAAGATCATATGCCTTTTCTGCTGTTACAGTCTTGCCGTCTGCACCTATTTCATCAGCTGTAGCCTTATACGTTGAGAAGCTCTTACCAGCCTGTTTAAAATTAGCCTCAATCTTTGTGCCATCATCTAAGTCCGTAAAGAAACCAGCATCAATTGTTGTACCTTCTAATTGATCGCCTGTACCATTTCCTTTGTCCACAGGAGCAGATGCATACCAGCCTGCCTTCCAACCATCTGTCTTAGGATCTGTTGCAGACTTTGGTTTCTCTGCATAATACGTATATGTTACATCGCCAACCTTGAGTGTATCACCTGCTTGTGCTGTTGCTGCTCCAAACTTTGTATTAATATCCGCACCTGCTTCACCGATATTATACTCTTTACCGCCAATCTTTGTCTGATCGCCTGCTTTAAGTTCATCCATTACGAACTTACCGTTTTCAAGAGTACCCTTAAGACCTGCATCATGAAGCTTAAGTGTCTCAGTCTTTGTTCCTTCGCCACCCTTAAGAAGGTATGTCTCATTGAACTTTGTTGTCTCAGCAACACGATCGATTTCAGTTGTAAGCTGCTCGATTTCGTTCTGGATAGCATCTCTATCTGTCTCTGAGTTCGTTCCGTTAGCTGCCTGAACTGCAAGCTCGTTCATTCTCTGAAGCATATCGTGTACTTCTGCAAGTGCACCTTCTGCTGTCTGAACTGCTGAAACACCGTCCTGAGCGTTGTTAGAAGCCTGGTCAAGTCCTCTGATCTGCTTTCTCATCTTCTCAGAAATTGAAAGTCCTGCTGCATCATCTGCTGCACGGTTGATCTTGTAACCTGATGATAACTTCTCTGTAACCTTAGCCTGTGAGCTTGTTGTAACTCCTAACATTCTGTTAGAGTTCATTGCCTGTAAATTGTGCTGTACTACCATAAATTTTCCTCCTTGAAATTATAATACGTGGAATCCTTTCCACTACTTTAGTTATTTGGAACTTTCATTCCTTATCGCCTCTCAGCCCGTACGCTACATCGAAGTTTTAAGAAATAAGTAGTTCCTTTACTTGTATAATATATCGGTGCTAATTTTTAAAACTTAACCCCTATTTATACCCTTTTTGAAAAAATTTGAAAAAATTTGAAAATTTTTATAAATTTTTAATAAATAATAAGAATTTTTCCGTAATTCTTTATTAATATCTGCTATTTTATACTATATTCTTTCTTACTGTCAATTTATATGAATGAGTAGATAAGAGCAGAGGCTTATGCCTCTGCTCTGATTGTTTGTATATATAAGAATGCTGACGCGTAGTGCGCGTGAAACAGCTAGTGTGGCAGTTACTGTTGATTACTGTTGATTACTGCCGTTAGGGACGGCGTAGCGGGAGGCCGTTAATTTGCAAGGCGCTTCCTGAATTCCTCTAGTGGGAGGCCGGCTCTTTTTGCTCCAACTTCTTCTGAAAAGAGGCCGTCCTTGACGCAGGAGATTATTTCCTGTAGCTTTCTTGTGAAGTCATCTGTAGCTTCATGTTTTGAGACCATCTTAAGGAAGGTCAGACAGGTTTATCCTATCATATGCACCATTCTTTGCATCTTCTGGATGTGGTTCAAGACCAATAATTGTAATATCATTTTGATTAGGTCCGTAAACCCAATACATTCTTCTTGCTTTACTCGTTTTATTTTCCAGATAAGATTGCCATACTTTCATCCCATATCTTTTCGTTAACGGGTCAATATCATGTGTATGAAGACCTGGATACATAGGATTTACCGATAATTTCTTCAAAGCGTTTCCCCATTTATTGAATAATTTCTCTTCTTCTATACTATTGTTACCATTTTGATGGCCCATCTGAAGTTTATTCCATAATGCTTCCATTTCAGGAATACCCATTCTTATATTGAACATTCATCTGCTCCTTCTAAAAATCAGACAAGTCAATAGGTTGAGAGACGCTTCCTTTTTTGAAATTGCTAATTGCATTATCCATATCTTTTAATGTTGCGGCTGAAATGCTTTCTGGGACGGTAAGTTCCCTAGGTTCCAAAATAATGCAACCGTTATCATATTCTTTTACGTTATAGTACTGATATAAAGCACCTCTGAGGGTAACTCGCTTTTTACTATCAATATGGACTGTATAGTCTTTTACAGCTGTCATATGTAATACCTCCGCATGTATAATCGGTGGGATATCCCACATAACTTCATGATATTCTATTAAGGATTGTCTGTCAATACGATAATACAATAAGCGAGTATCAGAATTTTGCCTACAGAGTGGAATTGTTGTCCGTTTTCGGGAGAATTTTGTTTTCTCGCGGAATGGTACTACGATGTATTTAGTTTTTTGCATACAAAGAGCAGAGACTTAAGTCTCTGCTCAGAATGTTTAAGCGTATGTGAATATTGTTAAATGAACAGTTAATCTGCAAGGTGTTTCTTGAATTCTTCCAGTGAGAGACCGGCTCTTTTTGCTCCTACTTCCTCTGAAAAGAGGCCGTCCTTGACACAGGAGATTATCTCAAGAAGCTTTCCTTCCTCAAGTGCAATCTTTCTTGCGTATTTGGTTTCTTCTAATATTTTCATCTCTAAAGTCATATAGC
>SAMEA3663209__coassemble_367_pt1 | contig 310275 bp, 259 predicted proteins | sample SAMEA3663209__metabat2_high_PE_008 | metagenome-assembled genome bin SAMEA3663209 (sample SAMEA3663209) | pig gut metagenome | biome: pig gut; feature: pig-associated habitat; material: faeces | place: China | collected 2013 | reverse complement strand
AGAAACCAAATACGCAAGAAAGATAGCCCTTGAGGAAGGACTCGAGCGTGGTCGTAAGCAAGGCCTCGAGCAGGGTCTTGAGCAAGGTCGTAAGCAAGGTCTCGAGCAAGGCCGTGAGCAGGGACTCGAGAAAGGTCGTAAGCAAGGCCTTGAGCAGGGAAAGCTTCTTGAGATAATCTCCTGCGTCAAGGACGGCCTCTTTTCAGAAGAAGTAGGAGCAAAAAGAGCCGGTCTTTCACTGGAAGAATTTAAGAAACACCTTGAAAATAATTAAAAAAATTTAAAGCAGAGGCTTAAGCCTCTGCTTATTTCATAACATAGTATAGACTATACAAAATATTTACGGTAATGACATTGCTTTCTTTGCATCGGTTAATAACAAAAAACAAAATCAGATTGCGTATCTTTTGCAAACATCACTTGTGTTTTCGTATTCCGTGTGATGATCAAGACAAGACGGGCAAAACTTTTACTTATTGTTTTCATAATAATCATTCACTGCTTTCTTAATTGCTTCTTCAGCAAGAACAGAACAGTGAACCTTATGCGGCGGAAGGCCGTCAAGTGCTTCAGTCACAGCCTGATTAGTAAGCTTAAGTGCCTCTGACACAGGCTTTCCCTTAATCATCTGCGTAGCCATTGAACTTGATGCGATTGCACTTCCGCATCCAAATGTCTCAAATTTGACATCCTCAATCACTTCATCGGAGTTGATTTTAAGATAAATCTTCATGATGTCTCCGCACACCGCATTTCCGACTTCTCCGACACCGTTTGCATCCTCAATTACGCCAACATTTCTTGGATTTCTGAAATGATCCATAACCTTTTCACTATATAATGCCATCTTATTTCCTCCGATTTATCTATTTCTTAAACACATGTTTTCTCTTTCCATTTACCAGATCTCTCCAGAACGGAGACATATCTCTTAAGTAGGTTACAACCTCTTTTACCGACTTGATGATGTAATCAACCTCCTCTGTCGTGACATCATCAGAAAGTGAAAGTCTTAACGAACCATGCGCCACTTCATGCGGCCTGCCGATTGCTAAAAGCACATGGCTTGGGTCAAGCGAGCCTGATGTACACGCAGAACCCGATGAAGCCTGAATGCCCTTATCATCAAGTAATAGCAGAAGCGATTCTCCCTCAATTCCCTCAAAACAGAAATTGACTGTGGCAGGGAGCCTTTTTACTCTATCGCCGTTTAAATCCGAATATGGTATTTCAAAAAGTCCATCTATCAGTCTGTCTCTAAGCGGTGATAATCTCTCTTTATATCCCTGCAAATCTTTCGTTGCATCCTCAAGTGCTGCAACCATACTTACAATTCCCGGAAGGTTTTCGGTACCTGCACGCTTTCCTCTTTCCTGAGCTCCACCCTCAATTATATTTGTAAGAGGTATTCCTTTTTTTGCACATAAAATTCCTACTCCCTTAGGTCCCTTGAATTTATGAGCTGATAAGCTAAGCATATCTATGTTGTCTTTTTGAATATCAACCGGTATATGTCCTATGGCCTGCACTGCATCGGTATGAAAGAGAACACCACTTTCTCTGCACACGGCACCGATTTCGCTTATTGGCTGAATTGTTCCGATTTCATTGTTGGCATACATTATTGTAACGAGTGCAGTGTCTTCTCTTATTGCATTTTTTACCTGCTCTGCAGTTACAATTCCGTTTGAATGAACATCAAGAAGTTCAATCTCAAACCCTTCCTTTTTAAGCTTATCAAGCGTATGCAGCACTGCATGATGTTCAAAAGCAGTTGAAATTATGTGCTTTTTTCCTTTTGCGGCATTAAATTTTGCCGCTGAAATAATTGCCTGATTATCAGCCTCACTTCCACCCGATGTGAAATATATTTCCCTTGGCTCACAGTTAAGAACTGCCGATGCTCTCCTTCTGGCGTCCTCTAACGCCTCCTTTGCTTTCTGTCCGACACTATATAGACTCGATGGATTACCATACACTTCCTTCATATGAAAAAGCATTGTACTAATCGCATTTTCACTCATTTTTGTTGTCGCCGCATTATCCGCATATATATTCATAAACAATGTCCTTATCATCAGGGACTGTCCTTTGCCAAGGGATTATCCCTTTGCTCGTCACCCGAATTTATTTACCTACTACATTAGTAGGTATTAAAGGCATTATAAAACCTATTGCCTACTTTAGCAATAGGTTTTACAATATTTCGTTATAAAAATTAATACAATTTACAAATCCGCGAGTGTCTTACTGTCAAGGTAATTGTTGATCACTTCGTTAAGCCCTTCCCAAAATCCAATAGTACGGCACTGGCTTCTGCGCTCGCACTCCTTTGCACCGCTTGCAAGACAGGATACAGGTGCTAAATCCTTCTCTGTTGCACGAAGCACATCTCCGACAGTATACTGATCAAGTGACTTCACAAGGCGATAGCCCCCGCCTTTCCCCTGGACACCTTCAAGTATTTTGTTTTTAGTAAGAGTCGGCAGGATCTGCTCTAAATACTTAAGTGACAAGCCTTGCCGACTTGCCACGTCTTTCATTGGAACATATCCGTCTTTCTGATTATTTGCTATGTCAAGAATTACTCTTATCGCGTATCTTCCTCTAGTTGAAATCATATCTTTTCTCCGATTAATGATACCTCAATTCTACCATACAGCCATATCTGTCCGAAAGCCCTATATACATAAACGAATGGGCTTAATATCTTTTAGGACTTTCAGACTAAATACAGCCTTTTATGAGAAAGATCAACTATTGAATAATGGAGTTGATAAATATCTGTCACCTGAATCAGGAAGCAATGCTACGATTGTCTTTCCCTTATTTTCAGGTCTCTTAGCAAGAATTTCTGCAGCCTTAAGTGCTGCACCTGATGAAATTCCTACAAGAATTCCTTCTGATACCGCAAATGCTCTTCCTTCAGCAAATGCATCTTCATTTTCTATTGTAATAATCTCGTCATAAACCTGTGTATTAAGAACATCCGGTACAAATCCGGCACCTATACCCTGAATCTTATGTGGTCCCGGGGTACCTGTTGAAAGAACCGGGCTTGATGCAGGCTCAACTGCAACAATTTTAACATTAGGATTCTGCTCCTTTAAGTATTCACCTACACCTGTAATTGTTCCGCCTGTTCCGACACCTGCTACGAAAATATCTACCTTTCCTTCTGTCTGCTTCCAGATTTCAGGACCTGTTGTATCCTTGTGAACCTTAGGGTTTGCAGGGTTTACAAACTGTCCAAGAATTACTGAACCCGGAATTTCCTTATTAAGCTCCTCAGCCTTAGCGATTGCGCCCTTCATTCCCTTAGCGCCCTCTGTTAATACAAGCTCTGCACCATATGCCTTTAAAAGATTTCTTCTCTCAACACTCATTGTATCAGGAAGTGTTAAAATTGCCTTATATCCTTTTGCTGCTGCAACCGATGCAAGTCCGATACCTGTATTTCCGCTTGTTGGCTCGATGATTGTTGCGCCAGGCTTAAGTATGCCTTTTTCCTCTGCATCCTTAATCATTGCAAGTGCGATTCTATCCTTTACCGAACCTGCCGGGTTAAGATACTCAAGCTTTGCAAGCACTGTAGCTTCTGTAATTTCTCTCTTCTTTGAATAACCGTTTAACTTAAGTATTGGTGTTCCACCGATTAATTCTAATGCACTCTGTTTAATTTCACTCATAATTCTTCCTCCATTCCGGCAAAATGCCGTTTCCTGTTTTAATCTCTCTGCGTATGGTATTTTACATTTAAGCTTCGAAACTTTTTTATCTGCCTTTATACTACCACTTTAGTAGGTTTTTGAAAAATCGTTTATATTTATCGTTCGTGATAAATTTAATTTATAACAAAAGAACCGGAATCAATCCGGCTCTTTGTACTTTAGGAAAAGAGATGCAAGGATAATCTGTCAGTTAATCAAGTGATAATTCCTTTTTATCCGCAAGCGGATATGAATACTTATTTACATCATACTTCCTTATTGTGTTGATAAAAGCATGGAGAGCGAATACATAATGCTGCATTGAGACACTAAAGTGCTTCCTGTCCTTCCAAAAATTGCTCCGCTGTCAAGCCAAAGAGCGGCTTTTTTAACAATGAGTTCTAATTGTTATGGTTTACTATAAGTGGAATTTATAACTACATTTTCGGCTTGTAGCCTTTAAGAATTGATATGTATCTCTCACCAAGCTTACTAAGCGGCATATTTCTTCTTTTTATATAACCAATTGTCATCACTTCATCTGTTTCGAGCGGGATTGCAGTGTATCCGTCTCCATTTAATTTTTCACAGATGATTCCTGAACACAATGTAAAGCCCTGCATTCCTGTCATTAAGTTAAGCATCGTTGCTCTGTCATCAGCCTTTATGACACGGTTATATTTATGTGTTGAGAACATTTCCTCAGCATAATAAAATGAATTGCTGTCACCCTGCTCAAATGAAAGGCACGGATAGTCATATAACTCTTCAAGTGTAACACTCTTCTTTTTCGCAAGAGGGTGTTCTGAACTCATATATACATAAACGGCACAGTCAAATAACGGAATAAACTCCAGTGAACGATCGGCAAGAATTTTATCGATTGCTTTTTTATTAAATTCATTTTGATAAATTATACCAAGCTCACTTCTGAACTTCTCGACATTCTCTATTACTTCAGAAGTCTTAGTCTCGTGAACCGCAAGCTCATAATCGTTAAGCTTAAACTTTTCTGATAAGGTGATAAACGCTTCTACTGCAAATGAATAGTGTTGCATTGAAACGCTGAACTTATTAGTCTTAACATCATCTGATGTATATCTGTCCTTAAGCATGTTGCTCATTTCAACAATCTGCCTTGCATAGCTTAAGAAGTTTTCTCCCTCGGAGGTGACAATAATTCCTCTCTGATTTCTAATAAAGATCTCGATATTTAATTCTTCCTCTAAGTCATGTATTGCGCTTGATAATGCAGGCTGCGAAATAAAGAGCTCTGCCGCTGCCTTATTCATTGATTTTGTCTCAGCTATTTTTACACTGTATATTAACTGCTGAAGTGTCATTTCCTTCTCCTTATCAATTTACTTCTTTAATAATAATCGCTAAGTCCTGATTTGTAAATTATTAACAGAACACTAAATTGATATCGTTAATATAGTCGCATAAAAAGAATACACCGGCTAATCAGCCGGTGTATTCCTATAAGTAGTCCGCGTAACTACTCTATCGAAAATACTTAATCAGTATTACGACTCAATTATTATTCAAATGCTACAACCGCTCCATCATATGTATCCTTGATATACTGCTTGATTGTATCTGACTTAAGTGCATCTACAAGTGCCTTAATCTCTGCATTATTCTCATTGCCTTCCTTAACGGCTACAATGTTAACGTATGTCTTAGCTGCTTCTGAATCACTTGCCTCAAATGCGATTGAGTCCTTTGCAACTGAAAGACCTGCTTCAAGTGCATAGTTACCATTAAGTACTACAAATGCAACTTCCGGAATTACTCTTGCAACCTGAGCTGCTTCAAGCTCCTTGATTTCGATGTTCTTAGGATTCTCTGTAATATCGTTGATTGTAGCTGTAAGACCGGCACCCTCCTTAAGCTTGATAATTCCGTTGTCCTGAAGAAGAAGTAATGCTCTTGCTTCGTTTGTTGTGTCGTTAGGAACTGCGATTACATCACCATCAGCTAATTCTGAAAGAGCCTTCTTTGTTCCCGGATATATTCCAAATGGCTCGTAGTGGATTCCGCCTGCATTTACAATATGTGTTCCCTGCTCTGCATTGAACTGTTCAACATATGGAACATGTGCAAAATAGTTAGCATCAAATTCTCCGCCTTCAACTACATTCATTGGCTGTACATAATCATCAAATACTGTAATCTCAAGGTCGATTCCCTGCTCTGCAAGTATTGGCTTAACTTGCTCTAAAAGCTCTGCATGTGGTGTAGCTGATGCTGCAACCTTAATTACCTTCTTATCTGTCTTTTCTTCTGCATTATCTGTCTTTTCTGTGCTCTCTGTAGCCTTAGCTTCATCTGTAGGGGCTGCTGTTTCCTTTGCTGCGCATCCTGCAAGAACCGATAATGCTAATACTCCTGCAGCTACGCTTGCTAATAATCTCTTTTTCATAATAAATTCCTCATTCTTTCTAAATATTCCCTGTCTCACCTCGGGTTTTTTCTATGCACACATATTATCATTGCAAGAAAAAATTGTCTAATTATTATTTTTTGTTATGGGCTATAACCAATACTTATAACAAACATCTAATATATCTCCATTGTTACACACTGATTCTCTTGACATATATACAATAATACTTTACAGTAAACCTGACTGTAAAGTTTTACTGTATATAAACGGAGGGAATTATGGAAAATTTCAAAGCATGGCTTAAAAAGAAAGACATTGAGATATCAGTGCAACGCTATCTCATTGAAGCACTTGGTGCAATGGCGCAGGGATTATTTGCTTCCCTGTTAATAGGAACAATTTTCTCAACAATCGGTACACAGTTTGGCATTGAATTACTGGTTACTATCGGTAACTATGCCAAAGCGATGGCAGGTCCTGCAATGGCAGTTGCAATCGGCTTTGCACTTCACTGTCCGCCTTTTGTACTCTTTACACTTATTGCAGTCGGAAGTGCAGCCAATGAGCTTGGCGGCGCCGGCGGTCCTCTTGCAGTTTTAGTTGTAACAGTATTTGCAGCTGAGATAGGCAAGATGGTATCTAAAGAAACCAAAATTGATGTACTCGTTACACCTGCAGCTACACTTGCATCCGGTGTACTTTTATCAATATGGTGGGGTCCTGCTCTCGGAAGCGCAGCTTCAGCCTTCGGTAACCTCATTATGTGGGCTACAGAACTTCACCCATTTGTAATGGGAATAATCGTATCGGTTATTGTCGGTATCGCACTTACACTTCCGATAAGCTCTGCTGCCATTTGCGCAGCTTTAGGTCTTACAGGTCTTGCAGGCGGTGCAGCTGTTGCAGGCTGCTGCGCACAGATGGTTGGATTTGCAGTATTAAGCTTTAAGGAAAATAAGTGGGGCGGACTTTTTGCACAAGGTCTTGGAACTTCAATGCTCCAGATGGGCAATATCGTCAAGAACCCGAAAATATGGATTGCACCTATTCTGACAAGTGCAATCACAGGTCCTGTTGCAACATGCATATTCAAGCTTAAAATGAATGGTGCTGCAGTAAGCTCGGGAATGGGTACATGCGGACTTGTAGGTCAGATTGGCGTTTATTCAGGATGGGTTCAGGATGTGGCAAACGGTGCTAAAGCTTCAGTAACAGCATTTGACTGGTTCGGACTTATCATGATTTCATTTATTCTTCCTGCTATACTTTGCTACGTATTTGGAGTATTATTTAGAAAAGCATCAATCATTAAAGACGGCGACTTAAAGCTTGATATTTAACAATTAACTGATTATATGACCGGAAAAGCAAGACGTGAAAAAATACATGAAATACTGAAAAAATCTACTCAGCCTGTCAACGGAGCAACGCTCTCTGACAGGCTTAAAGTAAGTCGACAGGTTATCGTTGCGGATATAGCTTCGCTAAGAGTTGACGGCATACCGGTAATCAGCACGAACAGAGGCTATATTCTTGATAACCCCAGTCTTCACAGTGGCACTCATAAAAGGGCAATACGTGTCTGCCATGACGACACCAAAATCGAGCTTGAGCTTAATACAATAGTTGACTATGGCGGAACTGTCCTTAATGTTGTCGTATACCACGACGTATACGGCCAGCTAAGTGCCGACCTCATGATTAAGACTCATTCTGATGTTTCTGAATTCATGGAAAAAATACGTAATTCAAAATCCGGCCCACTCAAAAACCTTACTGACGGCCATCATGTACACGTTGTCGAAGCCAACAGCGAAGCTCTCCTTGATATAATAGAGAATAAGCTTCGAGAGCATGGCTTTTAGTCTAGATTAGAATCTCTTTTAAAATTTCATCCGTATCGATTACTTCTTTTGCTTTTTCACGATACTTTTCTTCATGAAGATATGTATGTCTGAAAGGCTTAATTGAAGGAGCTATATCTATAGCCTTCTTATATTCATCCTTACTTAACGAAAGTGTTTTACAGTATTCGAAAAATCCCGTATCTGTAAATACCTGCTTAATTCTTCTTACTCTGTGTTCCTGGACAATTGCCATAATATATGTTGCAATTCCTACCTGGATTCCATGAAGCTGAGGAGCAGGTGAATTTTTATCCAGTGCATGGCTTATTAAATGTTCCGAACCACTGGTAGGAGCACTTGAGCCTGCAATTTCATTTGCCAGTCCGCTAAGTGTTAATCCATTCACAAGTTCTCTTATAAATACAGGCTTTTCAACCATGTCAAACGGAAGCCTTGCAAATGAATTGACTGCATTTTTAGCTATCATGACAGCAGTGTCATTTAATACACTGTATCCGTTTGCGGCTTCAAACTGCCAGTCATAAACGGCTGTAATCTTGGCCATCATATCACCAACACCTGATAATATGAATTTGGCAGGTGCCGAAAGAATCGCCTGAGTGTCTACAATAATTGCATCAGCAAGCTCCGCAGGAACGCTTAATCTTCTCTCATTGACGATTAATGATGCTGTTGAACTACAGAATCCGTCAGATGAAGCAGATGTCGGAACACTGACAAAAGGAAGCTTTTTAAGGTAACACATATACTTAGCAGCATCAATAACCTTGCCTCCACCAAGTCCTATTACCGCCTCGGTTTCATTCGGTAATGAAAAAGCCATATCCATTAAGTCTTCAATCTTAACTGTATCAAGCTCCTCATAATGAAGCACTTCTACACCGGCCTCTTTAAAGCCATTAAACACTTTGTCTCCGAACAAATTGATCAATCCGTTTCCAAAGTATATAACGACCTTATCTATCTCATATTCGGCAAGATACTCACCCATTTTTTCAAGTGTGTTCTCTCCGACCTTTAAAATTGTAGGAATACCGATTTCTGTACGAAGCATTTACTTATCTTCCCATCCTGAAATTTACAATGAATAATATATATAAAACACTACAGTACCTTGCTTAAGAAATCCTTAGTTCTCTCTTCGCTTGGATTAAGAATAACCTCTTCAGGTGTACCCTCTTCTACGATATAACCGCCTTCCATGAAGATTACTCTGTCAGCTACTTCTCTTGCAAATCCTATTTCATGAGTAACAACAACCATTGTCATTCCCTCTCTTGCAAGCTGCTTCATAACTGCAAGTACTTCTCCGACCATTTCAGGGTCAAGAGCTGATGTAGGCTCATCGAATAAAAGGATGTCAGGGTTCATGGCAAGCGCTCTTGCAATCGCAACTCTCTGCTTCTGACCGCCTGAGAGCTGTGCAGGGAATGCATTTACTTTGTCCTGCAGTCCGACTCTCTCAAGAAGTTTAAGAGCGTTTTCCTTTGCCTCTGCTTTCTTAGCCTTCTTAGTCTCAACAGGGGCTAATATCATGTTGCCCATGACATCAAGATTATTGAAAAGGTTAAAATGCTGGAATACCATTCCGACATTTTCCCTAACTTTATTAATATCTGTTTTCTTATCAGATACGTTAATTCCATCAACAATTACATCACCTGATGTGATATCCTCAAGTCTGTTGATGCATCGTAAAAATGTTGATTTTCCGGAGCCCGAAGGACCAAGTACTACAACAACCTCGCCTTCATAAATATCTGTATTAATGTCCTTTAAAACCTCAAGAGAACCGAAACTCTTCTTAAGGTGAGAAACATGAATTTTAACTTTTCTATTCTCTTCCACGGTTAAGTCTCCTCTCAAGTGCTTTTGCGGTACGTGATAAAATAGTGATTACTATCAGGTACATAATAGCTACAATAGTCCATGTCTGGAATGACATGAATGTGTTGGCAACAACATTCTTGGCAGTATTGACAAGTTCCGGGAATCCGATAACCGAAAGAATCGATGTATCCTTAAGTGTGATGATGAACTGGTTAATAATACTTGGAATCATTGTTCTGATTGCCTGAGGAAGTACAACCTTCTGCATAGCCTTCCAATATGGAAGTCCAAGGCTTCTGGCAGCCTCCATCTGTCCTTTATCAACCGACTGGATACCTGCACGGATAATCTCTGCCATGTAAGCACCGCAGTTAAGAGAAAGACATATCGTACCGGCTTGCAGCGCCGATAAGTTCATTCCCCCGAATCCAAGTATGTTATTCCATAAATACGGAATACCAAAATATACAAAGTAGGCAAGGACAATCATCGGAACGCCTCTTATGACGTCTACAAAAATCGTTGCTATTACATTACATGCTCTGTTTTTTAATACACTCAGAAGACCAAATATAAGACCTAAAATACACGCAAAGAACAGACCGCAGAGTGCTAACAGAAGTGTCTGTCCCATAGCCCTTAATAATAGTCCACCGTATGCTGAAATGATACGTACCACTTAACTTCTCCTTTCAAAAACCGTTAACCATTGTATTATAATAAAGCAACGGACAAATTTCAACAAAACAGGCGCCAGGACTATTGTCCGAGCGCCCGGTTAATTCTAATAATTAATTCAATAATTATTATCCAAGATACTTAGCAATAATCTCGTCATACTTACCGTTAGACTTAATATTTGCAAGACCTGCATTGAAAAGGTCTACAAGTTCCTGCTTGTCAGCTGAGAATACTGCAAAACCGTATGGTGAGCCTTCGTTCTGCGTATCATCAAGAACCTTGAGTGCAAGTGAACCTTCCTGGATTGAAGCCTTCATGATAGGTGTATCCTCAAAGCATGCTACAACCTGTCCGCCAAGAACTGCCTGGTACATTGTAGGTGAATCCTCATAATATGTGATTTCAAATCCATATTCATCCTTAAGGCTTTCTGCATATGCCGCACCCTGTGTACCTGTCTTAACACCAACCATTAAGCCCTTAAGATCAGCAAATCCTGTGATTTCTGAATCTTCAGCAACAGTCATACACTGTGTAGCATCATAGTAACCGTCTGAGAAAATCCAACCTGATTCTTTTCTCTCATCTGTGATTGATGCACCGGCGATCATACCGTCTGCCTGGCCTGCCTGGCAAGCTGCAATAGCTGAATCCCATCCAAGGCTCTGAAGCTCATATTCAAATCCCTGATCCTCAGCGATAGCTGCAAGAATGTCTACGTCGATTCCTACAAAAGCACCACTCTCATCTGTGTACTCAAAAGGCTTGAATACTGTATCTGTTGCGATAACATACTTCTTACCTGCTGAAGGTGCTGCTTCTTCTGTTGCTTCTGCTACAGGTGCTTCTTCTGCTGCAGGTGCTTCTTCCTTAACTTCCTCTGTTGCTGCAGGTGCCTCTGCTGCCGGAGCCTCTTCCTTAGCGCCACATCCTACGAGCATTGAAAGTGCCATTGCACCAACAAGTGCTACTGAAACAAATTTTTTCATAATTCTTCCTCTCTTTCTAAAGTGAAAACCACTTTTATTGAATTTATATTAATTCTTAAACAGCATCAACCGTATTAAGAATTAATTCCACTGCCTTATCAAACGAAAGCTTTCCTGTGTTAATCGATAAATCATAGTTGTGTGCATCACCGTATACCTTGCCTGTAAGCTTAGAACAGTAATTCTTCCTTGCCTTATCGGCCTGATTCATCTTAGCTTCGATTTCTGAATCGGTTCCGTCCATAAGAGTTTTTAAATGTCTGACTCTCCATTCCTTATCTGCATATACAAATACTCTTAACAGATGGTCAAACTCTCTTAATATGTAATCTGCATTTCTTCCGACTATTACGCAGCTTTCCTTTTCCGCAAGATTTCTGATTGCCTTAATCTGCGCATCCCAGATTTTCTCATCAATCGGTCTTGAATAATAATCGAAGAGACTCTGCGTGAATCCGACATTAATATGAGTCTTCTCCTCGAATCGCCTTATCTCATCAGGTGTAAGATCTGTTGTCTCCTGGGCTGTCTTAAGAATTATGTCCCTGTCGTAAAAAGCAATCCCAAGCTTACCTGCCACCTCGCGGCCGATTGACCTGCCGCCTGCTCCAAATTCTCTGCTTATCGTAATAATCTTCTTCATATTAATTCTCCTTAGCACAGAATCTAAAAATAAAAGGCGCATCACCACTTTGATGAAACGCCCTTGTTTCGAATACTATAATAACACATTTTATTGAATAATGAAAGTATCGTTATTTCCCTATAATAAATGAGCTATAAGCTCTCTTTCATCCTTATCCGAAAGATACTTCGGTGCAATGTCAAATACAGTCTTACAGCCTGTATCCCCTTCCTTATTAAGTCTGTATACAGCTCTTGCATAGGCTGCGATTACAGAACCTGTGAACTCAGGATTTGAATCAAGCGTGAGCTTGTACTCGATAATATGTGTATGCTCATCATTCATTCCTGTTTTGCCTGTACGGATTACATTTCCGCCATGAGGAAGCCCTGAATGATCTCTTGCCATTTCCTCTTCTGTAATAAAATGAACGGTTGTATCATAGTCTGCAAAGTAGTTAGGCATTGTCTTAATCTCATTCTCGATGCGACTTAAGTCTGCGCCTTCTTTTGCAACTACATAGCACACTCTTGTATGCTTATCTCTTGTAGTAAGTGAAGGATTGCTTCCTGAACGTACTGCGTCAAGTGCTGCTTCAACCGGGCAGGTATACTGTCTGCAGTCTTTGACTCCTTCAATTCTTCTTACTGCATCTGAGTGTCCCTGGCTTACTCCCTTTCCCCAGAACGTATAGTCAACGCCATCAGGAAGGATGCAGTTAGCGTACAACCTGTTTAATGAAAACATTCCCGGGTCCCAGCCACAGGAAATTACACATGTTTTGCCTGCTGCCCTGGCATTCTTATCAACATTATCAAAGTGCTTAGGGATGTTGGCATGTGTATCAAAGCTGTCCACAACATTGAAAAGTGATGCATACTTAGGTGTCTGCTCAGGAAGGTCAGTAGCCGAGCCGCCACAAAGAATTAAAACATCAATCTCATCCTTCATTTCAGGAAGCTTTTCTTCCTTGTAAACGTTCACCCCTTCTGTCATAATCTTAACAGTTTCCGGATCTCTTCTTGTAAAAACCGCCTTAAGTTCCATGTCCTTATTTTTCTTAACGGCACATTCAACACCCTTTCCAAGGTTTCCGTATCCAAATATTCCAATTCTGATCATTTTAAAATCTCCCTTAAAATTTTTCAAAAAGAATTAACACCCATTACAGCGAACCCTTAGTTGAAAGCACACCCTCTATCCTTGTGTCAACTGTTGTTGCAATGTCAAGTGCCTTTGCAAATGCCTTGAATGTTGCTTCTACAATGTGGTGATTGTTGAAGCCATCAAGCTTTTTAATGTGAAGATTCATTTCTGCCGAATATGAAACAGCGTAGAAGAAGTCCTTAACCATCTCTGTATCCATATCACCAATTGAAGGCATTGAGTATTCGCAATCATATACAAAATAAGGACGCCCCGACAAATCAATCGCGCAGAGCATAAGTGTGTCATCCATCGGTAGCATCATTGAGCCGTACCTTGTAAGAGACTTCTTATCGCCGATTGCTTCTTTAATTGCCTGTCCAAGCACAATTCCCACATCCTCGATTGTATGATGGCAGTCAACATTTAAGTCTCCCTTACATGTAAGCTCTAAATCAAAAAGCCCATGTCTTGCAAAGCCATCAAGCATATGATCAAAAAATCCGATTCCGGTATCAATATTGCTCTTTCCTGTTCCATCAAGGTTTAAGGTAAGCTTGATATCTGTTTCTTTTGTCTTTCTCTCAATTGTAGAAACCCTCATTTGTATCTGTTTCCTCGCTTTCTTTATTAGCCGCACGTAAATTGTTGGCACTGTGTGGTCCTTCACCCCATACGGCCTTTGGATCTACAGTCTTTGATACTGTATCGATTGTCTGTCCTTCTTCTAAGCTCTCAAGCCATACACCATAAGGTGTCTGATATGAGTGTGCATTTGTTGAAACCTTCTTATGAAGATTAACCGCTGCTGTTGACTTGGCAATAGGCTGAACCGTTCCTGCTCCTGCTACACATCCTCCCGGACACGCCATTCCTTCAAGAAGATAGCCATTATATAATCCTGCTTTTGCTTTTTGTAATAGTCTCTTACAGTTATCAAGGCCGTCTGCTGACTCAACCTTAACTTCCATATCAGGAACCATATCCTTAAGACAGTTAACTACTGCATTTGCAACTCCGCCGCTTACGGCAAAAGCACGTCCGTCTCCTGTTCCGCCATGCATGCAGTCTATCTCTTCAAGAGCATCAAAATCTATATCCTTCGCTCTTACCATTCCAAGCACTTCTTCAAATGTGAGCACAAAGTCGACATCTGAACGAATTGTTCTTCTGCTCGCTTCAAGCTTCTTAGCAGAGCATGGACCAACGAAGCATACTTTACAACCCGGGAACTGTCTCTTAATAAGTCTTGCAGTAAGTACCATAGGCGTAAGCGCCATCGAAATATTCTGTGCCTGGTCAGGGAATAATTTCTTAGCCATTGCAGCCCATGCAGGACAGCACGATGTCGCCATATACGGTATCTTCTCCGGAACTTCATTAAGGAAGTCTTTGGCTTCTTCTATTGCACAAAGGTCGGCTCCGATTGCAACTTCAAATGAATCTGCAAAGCCAAGCGCTTTGAATAATGACCTTATTTTACCCGGAACCACCGAAGTTCCAAACTGACCTGCAACAGCAGGTGCAACTACCGCATATACGGGAGTATCTGTTTTCATAGCCTGTATACACTGGAAAATCTGTGCTTTATCGGCAATTGCTCCAAACGGACAGTTCGCAAGACACTGACCACACGATACGCATAAATCCTGATTGATTTCTGCTCTTCCATGCTCATCAGAATGAATGGCATTCATTCCGCAAGCCTTAGAACAAGGTCTTTCCTGCTTAACAACAGCCGAATACGGACATACATTTACGCACGAACCGCACTTTACACACTTTTCTTCATCAATGTGTGCCTTGCCTTCAACAAAAGAAATTGCATTCTTCGGACACACCTCCATGCAAGGATGTGCGAGACAACCCTGGCACATCTCAGTAACCTTGATTCGCTTTTCAGGACACTTATGGCATGCAAACTTGATGATGTTGATAAGCGGTGGCTGATAGTACTTTTCAGGCTGTACAGCCTCCTCTGCTCCCTGGGATACAGGTGCCATCTCGTCAGCGTTTCTAGCCGGCAGCCCCATTGCGAGTCTCATACGTTCTCTTACAATAGCTCTTTCAACAAAAACGCTGTCTCTATATACAGTCTCTTCACCGGGAATGATCAGATATGGTACTTTTTCCATATATGACAGATCATTTTCATCCCGATATTCATAAGAAAGTCTTGCAACCTCTGCATAAACCTTCTGCCTTATGTCATTAATTGAAGTATAAATTCCTCTGATATTACCGGCCATGTTGCTCCTTTACCAATACACTCAGTTCAGTTTTTCACAGTCACAGACATTGTACTACATTTGTTGCTTTTGTGGTATACTTTTCAAGATGCGGTTTTAAGTTCGCTTAAATGATACCGCGCAATCCTAATACTGAATTACCCGAAAGGATACATTATGAACATTAATAAAATTATCGCTGATGAGCTTTCAATTAAGCTTTCACAGGTCGACGCCGCAGTAAAGCTTATTGATGAGGGAAACACAATTCCTTTTATTTCAAGATATAGAAAAGAAGCAACCGGAGCGCTTAATGACGAGCAGCTTCGTAACCTCTATGACCGCCTTACCTACTTAAGAAACCTTGATGAGAAAAAAGCAACAGTATTATCTTCTATTGAAGAGCAGGGTTTACTTACCGATGAATTAAAGGCGCAAATTAACGACGCCATGACAATGGTCGTTCTTGAAGACTTATATCGCCCATACAGACCAAAGCGAAGAACGAAAGCCTCTATCGCTAAAGAAAAGGGCTTAGAAGGTCTTGCTAACATCATCTTACTTCAGATGACTAAAAAGCCTTTAAATGAGGAAGCAAAGGCCTATCTTAATCCTGAAAAGGAAGTCAATACTATAGAAGATGCAATTAATGGTGCTAAGGACATTATCGCCGAAAACATAAGCGATGACGCCGACTACAGAATGTGGATAAGAAAGTATACATTCAATAATGGGAGCATCGTTTCCAAAGCTAAGGATGAAAAGGCCGAATCAGTTTATGAAATGTACTATGATTATTCTGAAGCAGTAAAAAAAGTACCCGGCCACAGAGTGTTAGCCATGAACAGAGGCGAAGCTGAGAAAGTGCTGACGGTCAAGATAAGTGTCGATGAGGAGCAAATTATCAAATACCTTGAATCCAAGGTAATCGTTAACAATAACGAAAACACTGTTCCTCAACTTAAGGAGGCTATAACAGATGCATTTTCACGACTTATTTTCCCATCAATTGAGAGGGAAATCAGAAATGAGCTTACAGAGAAGGCAGAGGACAGCGCCATAAATGTTTTTGGCAAAAACCTGGAACAGCTTCTTTTACAGCCGCCTGTATCAGGTCATGTAGTTCTTGGCTGGGATCCGGCATTCAGAACAGGCTGTAAGCTTGCAGTTGTAGATGCAACAGGTAAGGTACTTGATACAACTGTAATATATCCTACAGCACCTCAGAATAAGGTTGAAGAATCCAAGAAAACAGTTAAGGCTCTTATTAATAAGTATGGCATTTCTCTTATTTCTCTTGGAAACGGCACAGCTTCAAGAGAATCAGAGGTAATAATCGCAGATATAATCAAGGAAGCGGATTCACACGTAGAATACGCAATAGTTAACGAAGCGGGTGCTTCTGTATATTCTGCAAGTAAATTAGCTACAGAAGAATTTCCTAATTTTGACGTAGGTCAGAGAAGTGCTGCATCAATTGCAAGAAGAATCCAGGACCCGCTTGCAGAGCTTGTTAAAATCGACCCTAAATCAATCGGAGTCGGCCAGTATCAGCATGACATGAACCAGAAAAAGCTCTCTGATGCATTAACAGGTGTTGTTGAAGACTGCGTTAATAAAGTCGGCGTCGACTTAAATACAGCAAGTGCCGCACTTCTTGAATACATTTCAGGAATCAATAAAACACTTGCCAAAAATATAGTTGAATACCGTGAAACCAACGGAAGATTTAAGAATAGAAAGCAGCTTTTAAAAGTTCCTAAACTAGGGCCAAAGGCTTATGAGCAATGCGCCGGCTTTTTACGGATACTCAACGGCGACAATCCGCTTGATGCTACAAGCGTACATCCGGAAAGCTATGAAATTACAAATAAACTTCTTGATAAGCTTGGATTTAGTGTGAGTGACATTAAGACCGGTCTTAAGCTTTCTGATATGATTAAAGATAAAAAGAAATTATCATCAGAACTCTCAGTAGGTGAGCTCACATTATCAGATATTTTAAAAGAGCTTGAAAAACCGGGAAGAGATCCAAGAGAAGATTCTCCTAAGCCTGCACTTCGCTCAGATGTATTATCACTTGAAGACTTAAGGGAAGGAATGATACTCAAAGGAACAATACGTAATGTAATCGACTTTGGTGCCTTTGTTGATATAGGCGTACACCAGGACGGTCTCGTCCATATTTCACAGATATGTGAGCAATACATCAAGCACCCGCTCGAGAAAGTTTCAGTAGGTGATATTGTTGAAGTGAAGGTTCTTTCAATAGATATGGCCAAAAAAAGAATCGCCTTAACAATGCGACTGTAGTTAAGGCCGATTCTAGTATCCAAATTCTGCGGCAATATAATATGTACCGTCGATATCATAAATTGATATTCCACACTGCGTGTAATCAGGATTCATTATCTGATAACGACTTTCATTAACAGAAAACCATGCTTCCATAATGTCGTTAACGCTCCTGTAGTCGACTGCGATACATTCGCCCTGAACGTATCCTTTTCCGACTGAATCAAATGCAGAGCCGTCAGGTCTGAAATGACCTATAAAATATGTCTGTTCTTTGCATCTTGCATCCGCACACGCCTGTAGACTTTGATTTTCTGTAAGAGCCGTAAGCTTTCTGTCGGCTCTTCTTTTATTTACTTCTTTTAATAAATCTTTGGCAAGCTTAACCTGATATAGTCCGTTAACCTCAACCTGGCACTTATCAACCGGGAATCTGTCCGGTGTCACCTCGTGCTTTTCAGGCTCAGACTCAGTAGTATCTTCTACGTCATCCGTATTCTGTTCTTTAGGAACCTCAATACGCGTTATTTCAACAGGACTTCTCTCTGCTATTGCCGTTTTAGCCGGTTCTGCGCTTGCTCCCGAAGCCGCCTGTTCATTATCAGGTGTCTCTTGCTCACCTGAATTATCGGCATTTGTAGGCTCTGTGTCTTCATTTGCATTGGAATCATCAGTAGCTTCATTGGCGGCATCTTCATTTGCGTTGGCATCTTTATTGCAACCGCAAAACGAAACCGACATAGTTATAATCAACAGAAAATATAAAATATTCCGTCTAAAAATAAGTTTCATTAAATATACTCCCAATTAATTCTCATTAGGCGCCTTCTACATTCTGTTCGTCACCAAGTTCCCCTTTTAACTGCATATAGAATAATGCAAGTGTTGTATTTTTATACGGAATAACCCATATAAGGAATAGTCCGAACGATAATGAAGCAAGAATGTATAACGGGATAAAGCTTATCAGTAAAATTACATATTTTCCGATGTGCTTCTTCATTACCTGAACACTCATCTCAATACATGAAAGAGTTTTCTCTGAAGGGTTATCAATGTATAAGAACAATGCCTGTGAAAACAATGTTGCTATTATTATATCGGCAATATAACTTGCGAACAATAGCACATAAGAAAGAATAAACATCGCGATATTGTTTTCAACATCAGTGTAAATCGAAATAAGATTTGCAGGAAGCGCAAATAATATCATTAACAGCTGCTCTATAATGTATATAATAATCACCTTGTCAGGATTATTCTTAATTACATATAACAGATCAGAAAACTTTACTTCTTCTTTTCTTGCACACTTAAGACACATGTGCTGAATTCCTACTGCCAGTGTACTTAATACTGCACCGATAAGAAGAATTATTACCTCAAATGAAATCATGTAAACAGGTGAATTAACTGTCTCATCTAAGTACATCTGCATCGTTGCAATTGATGCAAATACACCCTTTGTAATTAAGTTAAGTGTGTATACAATTAATGCCGCCATAATGACTGCACCATAAACTGCGCCATAAATGGCTGTTGCTCCCGCAAGCTTTCCAAACCTGGTAAACATCCTCTCGCTTGCAAGTCTCTTATAATCTCTAGCTCTTTTCATTTTCCTACCTTTATAAAAGTCGGGTAAGAAAACCTTACCCGACGAACATTCTTATCTTTTCCTATACTGCAAAATCAAGATTCTGGCCAACCACTGCCTGTCCCTGAATGGCCTTTCTATCCTTAGCATAAGGGTTTGTCTCTGAGTCTTTTGAATACTTAATCCTGGTTGATGTAGTACCGCCTGATACATATGAGCGTCCGCATTCAGGACATATCGCAGTCTTAAGTGATACGCTTGCCTGCAATACCTTGCCGTTATCCTGAGCTGCCTTCTTATATGCATTGGCTACATGCTCCTGCTCATGACCTCTAACCCTTGCTGCTGATGCTTCAGGAGATATGTGGGCAGCCGCCTTGAACGAAACATTCTCATCAGACCCGTCCTGATACTTTCGGTTCTTACAAGTCTCGCACTCAGAAGGAGCTGATGTTCTTCCCGGCGCCTTGACATCGGACTCTCCCGGGTTAACGACAGGCTTTGAAGCCTCTGCATTTCCAACCGCCTGAGCCCCTTGAACGCCCTGCGCACCCTGAACACCCTGTGTCCCACCTATAAAGTTTTGATATGAAGAAAATCCTATCGGTGCTATTCTCATATAAAAACCCTCTTAAAACATCTCTAGTTATGTAAATAATAACATCTTTAGTCTATATTTACAACCGTTCAAATCGGAGCCTGTCCTTATCATATATGTATATTTCGTCAGATAAATTCTTAAGCGATGCATTTAATTCATTCATCGCTTTTTCGTATTCTGTTGTATCTTTATAAAGCCCTTTTTCTATTCCTGATTTAGTATCTGCATCTGCATAATACAAAACGTCAGCCTCTTCATCAGAAATCACTACTATATCAGTGAAATATTCCTTAAGGAATGCAAGTCCCATAAGTATAGTCTGCTCTACATCCTTACTGCTTACTACTTCGCCCGACTTAAGAAACATCTCATTGGCACATATAGCAGGAATATTCGCTATTACCGCGGCTTTTTTACCGGCATTTTCACTGTCATTAGTTCCAAGCAGACTCTCCATCCACTTGATTTTATCTATCGCCTTTACTATTGCCACATCCTGCTCAATAGTAACAAAACCTTTTCCCTCGCGCTGCTTTCTAAACCTTTCAACCTTTTCTTTATCACTATCGCCTAGAGGCCGCATCGAGGCAATGAAATATTTGCTCCCTAAATAGCCGTTAAGTAAATCCTCTGAGAATGCTGTCTTTTTACTTTTTTTGCTGCCAAATACTACTGAAATCATTCTAAACTCCGTCAAAATCAAGCTCTTCACTTGGTTTAAGTTTATAATACATGTTCATGACCATGTCGATAAGCGGCATAAGCATTACGGCTCCAACGCCCTCGCCCGCTGTCATTTCGGCATTTATTACAGGCTCAAGCTCTAACTCGTTAAACACTATCTCGGTTGCAGGCTCCTTGCCAAAATGAGAGCCTATCATGTAATCCTTGCACCCGTTAATCATATTCTCTGCCGCAAGCGCAGCTGCTGCTGAGATAATTCCGTCTACGACAACCGGAACGTGGTACATTGCACCGCCGATATATATTCCGATGAGACCTGCAATATCAAGACCGCCAAGGTTTGTAACCATTTCAAAAACACGTTCCTTTTGCTTTTCTTCTCTCCTATCTATGTCGTATCCGCCAAAAACAAGAATATTATCAAGATCATATCCGTATTTATGAAGCCCTTCAAATATTACATTTAGCTTGTTCTGATAGAGCGAATCGGAAAGTCCGACGCTTCTGCCTGTAAGAACGTTAGGGTCTCCCTCAAGAATGGCACAAATCAAAGCAACGGCAGTAGTCGAATTGCCGACTCCCATATCACCTGTAAGTATGATACCTGTGCCCTCATCCTTAAGCTTTTTAACAATGTCAATTCCAAAAGAAATCGCACTTAATGCCTCTTCTTCACTCATTGCAGGCTCTTTTAGGAAATTCTTAGTTCCTTTTGCAATTTTATTAACTAACAGGCTTCCGCCTTCAATATCTCCATTGATGCCTATATCTATCGGAAGAATATTAATACCTGAGTTTTCGGCAAGAAGATTAACAAGAGACTTTCCCTCACTTATATTCTTAGCTGTTACGCCGGTAACATATCCGCCGACATCAGAAACCCCTTCTTCCAAAATCCCGTTGTCTGCGCACATTACAACAAGTGTTTTATTTGAAATATCAGGCTTTGAAGTCTGCTTAATTGCACCGATTTTACAAATTATTTCTTCGAATCTTCCAAGTCCGTCAACCGGCTTTTCAAGCTCGCCAAGCGTATTCTTAATCTCCTGATACTTTTCATCTGACGTTTTCTCAATTGTAATGCTTAACAGTTCTTCTCTTGTCATAATTAACCCTTGATAACTGACCCTGATTACTTAACCCTCTTTCCGACTACGATAAGTCGGCCATTCTCCACGTGATAAGCACACACGGAAAGAGTGATAAACTCATCACCGTACTTTGCCTCAACTCCTGTATCATAAAGCTCAATGTTTTTAATATTCTCATAGAAATCATTAAATTCTTCTTCTGTGTATGCCTCGAAGAATTTGTAGTACTTAAATACATCTGTCTGTGATTTAAGGAATACCTGCGATAGGCATACAGCCATAATTTCATACTCACGCTCTTCATACAAAGTAGTCAGCTTGATAGTATTGTGCGATGCACAAAATTCCTGCTGACGATACTTGTCAAGACTTCCGAACATTGCACCATTCTTCATATTGTGGCCATGGATAATAAGGTTCGTAGACGGGAGTGTACCATCGTTATAGTTGTTTATTTTGGTTCCCGTACCAATATCCGAATCGTTATCAAGTATAAGCGAACCATTAGCCGAATAATTCTTCTGGAAATCTCTGTCGAGGTAGTATTTCTCATCTTCCTTGCACTGCATGAGATGATAATCAATGTTCGTGTCTTCTATTGAAAGCCAGCCGACTAAATCATTATTCATGTTATAGAGTTCCTTCATGCTTGGAAGCATTTCAGGCGAATCCATAGTCTTAACGTGGTTCCTTTTCCTTGTGCCATAATCAGATAAATCTTCCGTTTCAGGCTCGCTTACTGCAACTTCCTCTACAGGTTCAGAAGGTGTAGTGTCCTCAAGCGAGTCCTTCACTTCCTGTAACTCTTTCATCTGGTCATTGTAGTGCATATCCATGCCGCCAAATCTGTATAGGCAAAGAGCCGCCGAGAAGACAGCAACAATAAAAAAACATACAAAAAGCAGTGGAGCAAATTCGCCCTGCTCCACTGTGTAATCTGAAATTTCTGTATTCGGCCCCAAAGTCCTGTAAAAAGGCTTACCGGGCAGTGCCTGCTTTTTACCGGTTCTTAAGTGTTCGAATTTATCTATCATGCTTTGAATTAGCTGCTCTTAACTGAAGATATAATGCGTAAGTAGTTCCCATTACTGCAAATACCATAAATACTATAAGCCAGATTGCCGAATTGCTCTCGGCTGTCTTAGGTACATCATCATAAAGTTCTGAATTATCTGTACCGCCTGCGCCTGTAGAATTAGCAACTCTATCTCCTGCAACAGCCTGGAAAGATCTTGTTCCTGATGCAGAAACCTTAACCTGTCTTGGGTTAGAAGTATTTCCATCAGACCACTGCTTAAATGAATATCCTGAATTAGGAGTTGCTGTAATTGAAACAGTCTGTCCGTCAAGTCCGTAAGCTGCCGATGATGTAAAGTTAGTACCCGAAGCTGAAACCTTATAAACAGTAACTGCATCCGTCTTACCTGCAATTTCATCTTTAGCCTTGATTGTCTCATCAGAGGTGGATGACTGCTTATAGCCCATAGGAATTACCTTAAACTTAACTGATGTCGTATCAGCAGAAAACTTACCGTTTGATGCTGCCGATGTGATCATACCTTCTATGTCAGCTGCTGTAACAGTATATGTTACAGTTGATTCTGACGATGAAGAAAGCACATTCTGATACTTAGAGTCTGTATACTCATAAAGTGTATTTCCGCTCGAATCTTCAAGAATAAGCTTGAATCCCTTGCTCTGCCTGATGTTGTTATCATCACTGTATGCAGTAGCCACCTTAGTAGGAATCTTAACCGAAAGTGTACGGTTGCTGCTACTGTAAGTTGCTGTAGGCATTGGATAAGCACTTACTTTCAATCCGTCTGATTCTGAAATCTGAACGCCATTTATTTTGCATGAAACCTTCTGATTAAGTGCTGCCTCTGAAGGCTTCCATATTCCATCAGTACAAGATGAACCATCTACTGAAACAGCTATTATCTGATCCTTGGTGATTGTCACAGTACTATCTGATGTATCCTTGGCATTATCAATTATAAGCTGCTTTATATCAAGGCTGTATCCCTTGTCCTTATTGTAAGTAATATAGTTCTTATTGTTTTTATTTATTGAACTAATTGTCTTCTCCTTGTCGAAGGAGATGATTTTTACGTTTAATGTTTGTGATGCAAGTACATTTGAACCATCCATAAGGTTAATCTTTACAGTAGCTGTACCGGATGTAACATTTGACTTAGCCTTTAAGGTTACTTTACCGGCTGCATAACTAATGCTTTCAAGCAATGTAGAGTTTGGACTTTCTGTCACTTGAAAAGTATAATTTGATATAGTCTGATCTGCACCAGCCGGTGTAATAGCCTTAATTATATCAAATTGTTGCTCCACTCCTGCCATAAGGGAAACAGTAGTGCTATTCAGCGTAAAGCCATCGGCAGGAACACTAAGATATACAGGAACACTTATCTCAGGTTCAGGAAACATAGTTCCATCCACAACTGGAAGCGTTGCTTTTAACGTAACTTTTCCGCTACCTTTCTCTCCTGCAGTCTTCAGTTTACAATTAACTACAAATGAACCTCTTACATTACCATTAGAAGTCGCTCCCAATATTTCGAGTGTATTATTATCAATTTCCGCACTTTTGTAAGCAAATATATACGCTTCTACATCTTTATCACAATCCTCACCTGTCTGCTCCCAAGAATTGATTGCACATGTTACAATAGGATCTTGAGTTGGACCCTGTTCCGTTGAATTAGCCACTTTTGCTTCAACTTTTCCTGTTGTAGGCTCTGTAATCTTTAACTCTTTTATTTTAGGAAGATATTTGACTATATAATCATTTGAAGCAGTATTGCTCAATTTTATACTCATTGTGCTGTCAGCCTCTGACCATTTCCAATCTTTAGTTTCTCCCGGACTTGAGCTAACATAATGGTATCTATAATAATTTTTAAGCATGTATTGGCCAGTTGGGTTAGCCGTCACTTCAATAGTATCCCCTGCATATCCATATGGAATATCCGCACCTACATTAATATTTTTATACGAAAATGAATCAATACCAAATGTGGCTGATGGGTCAATTTGTGAATAACTCATTTCCAATTTATATATTGGATTCGTTTCTACCGTAATACTTTCTGATTTATTAACTTGTGTATTATTGCCACAGGTATAAGACACATCAATTTTTTTTATGGTAATGGAACTTCCATCTGTTATTGCATTTTTATTAACATGTTTTAGAAAATTTTCTTTAGTTATTGTAAATTTTAGCGAACTCCCATCAATTTCACTAGTTATTTCATCAACTTTGAATATAGGATCGGTATCAGAATTGTCTTTATAAAGACTAACGCTATTAATTGAGCTAATATTCTCAGACGAATCATCTGTTACTGTTATATTAAGATTTCCGTCGTTTGAAGTAACACCAACAGTAGCCGCCTTTACCTCACTCGAACACAAAAACAGACCTACGCCACACATTACCGCTGTAGTGAGCATAAGCCTTCCAATTCCCTTCAACACTCTTTTAAATACCATAGCACCCTCCTTGCCACATAAGCCGTGTGTCACTTCACTGCATATGCAGCACATTCCACAATCAGCACGTATTTTCTAATTAAATCGAATACTTCGAAACCTTTCTTAATTAACTCTTGTTCGAATCAAAATCCCTTAACTAATCCTGACTCCCCAGTCAGAATATCGTGGATGCTTGTGAACTATCGTTTCCTTAACTACTCCCTCTAAATTCATATAAATAGAAACACTCTTCCACAATCAATAACACTATACTAAAAAAATGGAATTATGTCTACCATTTTTTAAAAAAACAAAGATTTTTGTGTTTTGTGGTAGTTTTCCTAAGTTCCACGGCGAAAAATAGTCACGAAATACACTTTCATTTCACTAAATACATACAAATTTGGCTTTCCGGTGTCCTAATCGCCCCTCATATAAAAAGGAACCGCATTTTGCGATTCCTTTTCGGTTAATGATAACGTAAATTTTATATTTTTCCTAAAAATTACTTGAATTTCTCGGCAAGCTCTGTAAGCTGGGCCTTGTTTTCATCAGTCACGGCACCCTTAATCGTAACTGTTCCTGCAATTTCTATATCCTTGCTGTCAATGAAAAGCTTAGTCATATACTTTGCTGCCATAGGAGCCCATGAACCGTTCTCGATAAATGCAAGCTTTCTCTTCTGATAATTTCTCTCAGTAAGTTCGCGGATAAATGTATTCATAAACGGGAAAATTTCGCCATTATAAGTAGTCGTTGCCAGAATGAGTTTGCCATATCTGAATGCATCCTCAACAGCCTCTGCCATGTCTTCACGCGCCAAATCGCACACAACAACCTTTGGGCAGCCCTTCTTCGTAAGCTCATCCGCAAGATACTCAACAGCCTGCTTCGTATGTCCATACACAGAAGTATATGCTATCATTACGCCATCGCTCTCAACACCGTACTGCGACCATGTGTTATATAAGTCAATGTAATACCCCAGATTCTCTTTAAGAATCGGACCATGAAGCGGACAAATAGTCTGAATATCAAGCGCTGCTGCCTTCTTAAGAACAGCCTGCACATTAACCCCGAACTTTCCTACTATGCCAAAATAGTACCTTCTCGCTTCACATGCCCAGTCTTCGTCTGCATCCTGTGCGCCAAATTTGCCGAATCCATCAGCAGAGAACAGCACCTTCTCAGTGCTCTCATAAGTCATAATTACTTCCGGCCAGTGAACAAGCGGCGCCCCAATTACATTAAGCGTGTGCTTTCCAAGCTCTATCTTATCGCCTTCCTTAAGTACGATCTTTCTCTCAGGGAAATCCGTACCAAAGAAATTCTTCATCATATTAAACGCACCAACCGATGCCGCAATCTTCGCATCAGGATACTTCTTTGCAAACACCTGAATATTAGCCGAATGATCAGGCTCCATATGATGAGCAATCAAGTAATCCGGCTGTCTTCCGTCAAGCTCCTTGTCCAATTTGGCGAGCCATTCATCAGTAAAGTTACTATCAACAGTATCAAGCACCGCAATTTTTTCATCAACAATCACATACGAGTTGTACGCCATTCCATTCGGCACATCAAACTGCCCCTCAAAAAGATCAATCTTATGATCATCAACACCAATATATCTTATACTATCTGAAATATTCATATCTCAATTCCTCCTGTTCTTATTTTCTCACTATTATACACCATTTTGCCATAGCGTGAAGAACATATATTATTCCTTCTGCACTACAAAACAAATACAAAGTTACATACAATCCACCTTGTAACAACAGTAGCTACAAATATTGCAATAAGAACATATACCTGCCATTCCTTAACGCCCTTAAGTCCGAATACTCTGTGAAGCGTCTCCTTAATCATAAAGAACAGATACAGTATTACGCTTACAAGTACTGTGGCATTCATTTTGAAGCTATTCACTATATCAAGTCTTGCAAGATAAAATGACGCTCTCGTGCCGCCACATCCCGGACAATTAAGACCCGTCGCACTTTTGAAGGTACAGTAATATTCACCATTTAGAAGATAGTCGACCGCCGCATCAGTCCGCAGAAAGAAAAAAAGAATCACAAGCGGAACAAAGATGATAAGCCCTATCTTATACAGTGCCCTCACCACATTATCTTCACTATCGTATTTAAATACACTTAATTTCTTCATTACTATATTATGGCGAATATATTACCGGTGCTATCTCAAACCTAAATTACTTATAATATTTCATCATATATTTTCTGCCTAAACATATCTCATTCCTCCAAATATAACTATAGCCAAAAAAATGCCCATTTTTCAACGCTTTTCCTTGTCCTATTTCCGAAAATACGATTTGTTTAGGCGTTAATCTGCACGAAAATACGATTTGTTTAGGCTCTAATTTGCACGAAAATACGATTTGTTTTAGAATAGGGACTTGCGAACTCTATATATGTTCTGCTATATGCGCTACAAATTCACGTACCGGGTCTATGTCTGTAAGCGAGTAGAGCATCCTCGTCCCCACTGCGTCCTCAATTTCATTTACGACAGGTTTCCCGTTATTGTATATCAAATCGATTCCGACAAAGTCTGCCTTGATATGGTCTGCGACCTTTGCTGCAAGCTTAAGCTCTTCGTCTGTTAATGCATGCTCTCTCGCATTGCCGTTAAGAGAAAAGTTAGAGCGAAAGTCTTTATCTGTATCAACGGCGATCCTCTCCATTGCCGTCAATATGATTCCACCAACTACATATACTCTTATGTCTCTTCCTTTCTCTGTAGCCGGAACCTGAAATATAAATTCTCCTGTCTTCTCATCAGGTTTTGTGTCAATTGCCCTCTTATATTCATCGGCATTCTTGATTAAGTACACATTTTCTCCGCCGTGTCCGTCAACAGGCTTCATAACAAAAGGATAAGGTAGCTTTGTCCTCTGCGTATACATTACAGGAATCCCGGCAGAATTAAAGTCCTTATACATCTCCCACTTATCATTACCGATATTCACAACGTACGAAGAATTAAAGCACCTTATATTATTTTCTTCTAATCGCTTACACAGCTTACTGTCCCTGTTTCTTACAATTGCAAAATCAATATCATTATCAGAAACTTCTTCCTTATCACTCAATACAAGCCTTATATCCAGATTACATTTCCTGCCTTCTTCAATAATGTGATCAATAAACCACTTATTATACTCTGCATCAGCACTTGTATATACTAATATTCCCTTAACCAATTACTAAACCTTTCCCTCGCACACTCAACCATTTAATCAATCCTTCGCCACTATATACTCAATCATTTTCTCAGCGGCATTAATTCCGGTTAAATCGTAAATATTCTTAAAATGCGCATTCGAATTAGCCTCTAAAAATACCGCCCTGCCGCTCTTGTCATGCATGATGTCAATTCCTGCAAAATCAAGCTTAAGACACTTCATGACATTACGCGCAAGCGTCAGATCTTCATCGGTTGGCTTATATTCACTCATTTTACCGCCGTTTGTAATATTGGCCCTGAAGTCATTGTCGTTACTTCTCATCATCGCGCACACGCACTTATCAGAAACCATCTGGAGCCTGTAATCTCTCCCCGATGAGTATGACAAATATTCCTGAATAATGCACTCCTTATTGCCGTATTCACATATAAGCTTTACAGCCTCTTCCCTGCTGCCTGCAAGATGCACGCCCATGCCAAACGAGCTGTTACTCTCCTTAATTACCATCGGATACGCATCACTTAATGCGCCCTCACCTGCTTCACACAAGTCCTTCTCAACATAATCAAGGAAATCAAAACTGTATCTATCCTTAATCCCGATATTTTCATATGTAAAAGGCACCTTATAAGTCTTTGGCATAAGAATTTTAGCCTCATCATCTTTGCAATTCAAATTGTACTCAGAAATCCGCGAAGCTGTCTTAACCTTAGAATCGCACACATCTATTGCATCGGCACTGTTATAAAGTCTGTACCCCATTTTCTCAAGGGCAGACGCAAGCGCAATATCCTTATCATAGAAAATAATAAATTCAGGCTCGCCTTCATCAAATGCCCTTGACTTAACAACCGCACCACTCAAATCAACTGCAAAATCAGCGTTTGTATACACCGTAAGCTTCACATTTTTCTTTTCAGCCCCCGACAAAAAAAGCTTCCTGATTTCAAGAAACTTTTCAGTATCAAGATATTCATTTACAATAAGCCAGCCCTGTTTCATATATCTACCATCTGTCTTCAAATGCACATCTACTATTACCTACACTGCTTAGCACTCTTGGCAAACCTTATTCCTACGAATTATCGCCTTCACAATCAAAGCAATCCCGACAAATGATACCGCCGCAATCACACTCTTAAGAAGCATCGGCGTATCCATCGGAATAATTGTATCGATGAACATTCCAAGCAGATTAATGCTCATGTGCAGCACAAACACATACACAATGTTCTTTGTAAGCTTAAGCACATATCCTATGAATAATCCAAGCAAAAATGCATAAACACCCTGTACTATATTCCCGTGATATATCGCAAATACAAGTGCCTGACAAACATTAGCGACTGCAAATGGTGCAAATCTGTACATTATCCCTATTACGATTCCGCGAAAGAATATCTCTTCAAGGACAGGGAAAATAACGCACACCCTTAAAATCATTGCAGGAGTAATCTGCAAAAGACTTTCAAGCCCGCTCATGTAATCAGCTGCAACTTTAGGCATCATCCCAAGCACTAATGTAAGCACAAAGGAAGCTGCAATCTGCACTAAAAATCCAAGCAGAATCATAATTAAAATAAGCTTAATCTCTACTCTTCTTCTCTCTGTATTAATATTTGCATCATTGCGTAGGTCTTTCAATTTATAATTCCTTATTATCTATTCCGTAAGTCTTTCAATTAATAAATCCTTATTATCCTTAGTAACATGCATTCCAAAGAGCTCGTCATTACCATTATCACCATTTCCTAGCACTGCATCAATCATAAGCCTTGAAACCTGAGGCGTATAATGACTCGTCTCATAATAATATTGATAGTCTTTACTGACGTATGTGTGACCGCTGAAATTATAATAATCGGTAATGTCAGAAAGCGCGTATAAATAATCGGCGTATCCGTTTTCATATGCCTTATCAAAAGTCAGATAATAAAGCGGATTGGTAATCACAGTAAGCTCAATACCATATTCATCGCAAAGCTTTTTAAGCTCACTCATATCTGACAGGGCTTCATCAAGCCTTAATTTATAGTAATCACACCAGTACGCTTCATTATACTGAGGCGAATTAATATCGAACTTACTCTCTTTATCAAGCCTCTCGCATCCGGTATTATGATATCTCTCAAGATAATTCATGTTCGCATAATTATCAAAAGTATATTCATCAAGGCTTTTACCCTCATTTAATACCTTTTCCTTATAATCATTAATAACCTTACACGAATTATATACAGTGATTAAATCAACATACTTAAGGTAAAATTCCGCCGTTTCAAATAAACCTTCAGGATAAGGAACTCTGTATAGCATATTCTCATGAAGTAAAGGGTCTACAAAGCATGAAATATCATCAACAAAAACCCATACCTTCTTAGGAACAAAGCCCGACTTAATAAGCACCCTAAGCTCTTTTGTCTGCTCACTCACCAGGCTCTCAGAACTTGCCATATTATAAAATTTATTGCCCGTCTTCTCATTTAAGTATAAAACGTCAACAAATCCCGCTCTTGATGAACCAAACACAAGAGAATCAAACTTATCGTGATTCTTAATTAAATATTTAGTTTTAATGAAGCCTTTATTTGCCTCAACCCCGTTGTCTCTTGGATTCATATAATGAAATACATTATACGGATCAATTGCCGCACTGACAGGTAAAATCACCATAGCAATGGCCACTAAAACGGCTGCAAGCTTAATTACAAATCTCTTCATTACCTAAAATCACTACTTATTCTTAATAAATAACACTTTCATCCTGGCACATGATGAATGAAAGGCTTCCCACTTTATCTACTAGAATTTAATATAAATAAATTCAGCTCCGGCTCCTACATGCGCCCTAAGCACAATAATCATCACACCAATCGCAACATATAATACATATCTAAATACTAATGGAAGCCTTCCAAATTCAGTAATAACATCACTTCCCTTAGCACTTAATCTCTCACTATACACATCATACGCAATCGTCAGTCCGATAATCAGAACGGTAAATACAATAGATAAGACACTTAAAAATCCCATCTGTAAAAGCTGTCCGTAGAAATTATCGCCGATAAACATATTCATCATGATATACTTTGCATCGCTTAGCGAATTTGCCCTAAAGAACATCCACGCAAAGCTTACAAGTAAGAAAGTCACGAAAATCCTTACTGCTCTTATAGCCCTGCCTCTTCCAAAGCCACTTATCTTATCAACGAAAGGCTTAATTAAGTCCGCAACACACTGATAAATTCCATGAAGCAGCCCCCACACAATAAATGTAAAGCTTGCCCCATGCCATAGTCCGCTCACGAAAAACGTAACCATAAGGTTTACGTATTTACGTGTCTTTTTACATCTGCTGCCGCCAAGCGGAATATACACATAATCCTTAAGCCACATAGATAACGACACATGCCACCTTGCAAAAAACTCCTTAATCCCACACGATAAATACGGCCTTAAAAAGTTCTCACTTAAGCTAAATCCAAGCATCTTAGCAAAACCCCTTGCCATATCCGTATATCCCGAGAAATCAAGATATATTTCATACGTATAAAGCACTATCGCAATAATAAATACAGGTCCCCTGTATGCATAAATATTTCCGAATACATTGTCGACATACTGCTTTAATACATTCGCACCACAAATCTTCTTAACTAATCCAAGCATTACAAGCTTAAGTCCGAATGTAGCCTCCTCATAATTAAATCGCTTTTCCTCATCAATCCCTGGCAAAAACACCCCGGCTCTTTCAATCGGGCCCGATGTAATATTTGCAAAAAAGCCTGCAAATACGAACACCCTGATTATATTCTTCTCAGCCGTTATTTTGCACTTATATACGTCTGTAATATACGAAATAAGCTCAAATGTGTAAAACGAAATTCCGATTGGGGCGACTAATTTCAATGTATGATCTAAAATCGGTGCGCCAAATTTAACCATCACCTTATCAAATGTATATATTGCAAAGTCAACATATTTAAAGGTGATGAGCGGAATAAGTGTAAGCACAATAATCAGTGCAAAAAGCATCTTGTCCTTTTTCTTTTCAAGCACCCTTGCACCAAAATAAGCGATAATAATTTCTGCAATCAGAACAGGCAGAAACTTAACGCCAAAGCTTAAATAAAATATTAAGTTCGCTAAAGCCAGTAATATGTATCTAAATTTATGCGGTATTCCCCAGTAAATGAAGAATACCGCAAACATAAATACATAAAATGAAACTGAACTAAATGACATTATAATGTCCTCATCTCAATTAACGGGCCGCCCTTGCCTTCAATGTAGTCCTTTGTGATAACGACTCTGCCGATGTTTTTATCCTTAGGGATTTCATACATAATATCGAACATGTACTCTTCAACTATCGACCTTAATGCTCGTGCTCCTGTGTCCTTTTCATAAGCCTTTTCAGCTATTAATTCAAGTGCCTCATCATCAAATTCAAGCTTGACCTCATCAAGTGCAAATAGCTTCTTATACTGCTTGATTAATGCATTCTTAGGCTCCTTTAGTATATTAACAAGCATTTCCTTAGTAAGACCTTCCATTGTATACACGATTGGAAGTCTTCCGATAAATTCAGGAATAAAGCCGTACTTCTTAATGTCCTCTGTCTTGACTAGAGATAAGATGTCCTTTCTCTTATCAAACTGGTCCTTAAGTTCTGCATTAAAACCGATTGAAGTCTGTTTTCTTAATCTTTGCTTAATTATTTCATCAAGCTCAGGGAATGCACCACCGCATATAAATAAAATATTGCTTGTATTTATAGTCTCAAGCGGAACCATTGCATTTTTTGAATTAGAGCCAACAGGCACTTCAATGTCCGCACCTTCAAGCAGCTTAAGCATACCCTGCTGTACGCTCTCACCGTTAATATCACGTGTATGGGTATCCTTTTTCTTGGCAAGCTTATCTATTTCATCGATGTAAATAATACCGATTTCAGCCTTTTCAACATCATTGTCTGCTGCCGCTAAAAGCTTTCCTACCACACTTTCTATATCATCACCTATATATCCTGCTTCGGTAAGTGAGGTTGCATCAGCGATAGCAAGCGGAACATCTAACAATTTGGCAAGAGTTTTAACAAGATAAGTCTTACCGCAGCCTGTAGGTCCGATCATGAGCATATTTGACTTTTCGATTTCTATATCAAAAAGATCATCGTCAAACTGTTCCTTCTTCATGCCTTGTGAGGCAACTCTTTTATAGTGATTGTATACGCCTACCGATACAATTCTTTTTGCATGCTCCTGACCTACTACATATTCATCAAGCATTGCTTTAAGCTTATGAGGCTCAGGAATATCCTTAATATTAATAAGTGGTACCCTCTCTTCATCAGGTACGTTCTTTTTCTTCTTAACACGGCTTCTTCCGCCGTTAAGAAGATTCTGGAAATCAGACATATTCAAGAAGCTGATATTTGGTATGCCGTAGTTATTATTCTTAGTATTACTCTTACTATCGGCTTCTTTATCATTGCTCTCTTTGTCTGATTTATCGCCTTCTTCGTTTTCTGCTGCTTCTTTTACTGTTTCATCTGTTTTTGGTTTAGCAGTGTCAGATGATGTAACAGGGTTCACAAAGCTGTTACCTGTTTTGCTTAAATCTACGGAAAAGAAATCAGGTTTTATGCCTGAACCAAATCCCGGAATATTCATGCTTGATAGCGAATTAACCGTACTCTGCATGCAATCATGACATAAATACATATTCCCGGGCATATGTATAAGGCTTCCGACATCTTTTGAAGAGCGGTGGCATATACTGCAAAATTCTTCGTTCATAATTCTCCTTATTCAACCGTTACTGACTTTGCAAGATTCTTAGGCTTATCAACGTCTATTCCTCTTGCAACGCTTAAATAATAGCCCATAAGCTGAAGCGGTACTACTGCAAGTGAAGCCATGAAGTGTTCATCCGCCTTAGGAATGTAAGTAACGTAATTAACATTATCTTCAATGTTATAGTGTCCGTATGTGGTAACTGCTAAAAGTACGGCACCTCTTGCCTTAACCTCAGTCATGTTACTTGTAGTCTTCTCATAAAGACCTTCCTGAGTAAGACATGAAATAACAAGTATTCCATCATCAATAAGAGCAATCGGACCATGCTTTAATTCACCTGCGGCATATGCCTCTGAGTGAATGTAGCTTATCTCCTTCATCTTAAGTGAGCCCTCAAGACATATAGCATAATCAAGTCCTCTTCCGATGAAGAATACATCCTTTGAATAAGCAAATTTATTGGCAATCCACTGTATTCTTTCTTTGTTCTCGATAATCTTTTCTATCTTATCAGGAAGTGCCTGAATTTCTTCAATGTAATGCTTATACATTGCATCATCTATCTGACCTTTTACTCTGCCAAGTTCTACAGCAATTGCATAAATTGCAATAAGCTGTGCACTGTAGGCTTTAGTTGTAGCAACAGAAATTTCAGGTCCTGCAAGAGTATAAAATACATTATCTGCTTCCCTTGCAATTGATGAGCCGACTACATTAACGATTGCAAGTGTGTTAGCGCCAAGCTCCTTGGCTTCAACAACCGCCTTTTTAGTATCCTCTGTCTCACCCGACTGGCTGATTGCAATTACAAAGTCTTCATCAGTTAATAACGGCTTTCTGTATCTAAACTCTGATGCAAGCTCAACTCTGACAGGAATTCTGCACAAATCCTCAATAACATACTGTGCAACCATTCCTACATGATATGCAGAACCACATGCAACAATCTCAATCTTTTTAATCTTTTCCATCTCTTCATCGGTAAGTCCGACTTCTGACAGATTGATTTTGCCATCCTTATATACTGAATTAAATGTATCTGCAATAATCTTTGGCTGTTCATGGATTTCCTTCATCATGAAGTGCTCATATCCGCCCTTTTCAGCAGCTTCTGCATCCCATGTAATTTCAGTCGTATCCTTTGGAACGATATCACCGTCAAGGTTATAAATATCTATCTTGCCATCGTGCATACGAGCCATTTCAAGGTTATCAATATAGTATACGTTTCTTGTATACTTAAGTATTGCAGGAACATCGGATGCAAGGAAGCAATCTGAATCAGCTACACCTAAAATAAGCGGTGAATCCTTTCTTGCAACATATATTTCATCAGGATAGTCCTTAAACATTACTGCTAACGCATAAGTACCACGCACACGAACCATTGTCTTTGCGATAGCATCAATCGGTCCAACCTTATATTTCTTGTAATAATAGTCAACAAGCTTTGTTAAAATTTCAGTATCTGTCTCTGAATAGAGCTCATAGCCCTTTCTAATAAGCTTATCCTTAAGCTCCTGGTAGTTCTCAATAATTCCGTTATGAACAGCAACAACGTTCATGTCATCTGACACATGCGGGTGCGCATTGATTTCTGACGGCTCACCATGAGTTGCCCATCTTGTATGTCCAATACCGCAATGTCCTTTAACGTCATTACCGTTATTCGTCTTTTCATAAAGATTGATAAGCTTGCCCTTAGCCTTTACGACCTCTGCGTCCTTCTCACCATCTCTTATTGCAATTCCTGCAGAATCATATCCTCTGTATTCAAGCTTTGATAACCCATCAAGAAGAATAGGTGCCGCCTGATTTTTACCTACATATCCAACTATTCCGCACATAATTTGTCTCCTTTGTTTTAATTCTAAGACTTATGTTATTCACCATTCTCAAAAAAGGCCCTGTTAGAAGTACATTTTAAAATCTGTTCCTTAGATAACGTACTATACCTCTTGCCCTTCCTATATCCTAAATATTTATATACACAATTAATCCCGAAAGGGATAATCTCAAATGGTCTTTTATTTTTGCAAAAATACTTAAACGCAGCTATTACATACTTAACACCTTCGGATTCCGAAGAAATGCCTTCAAATGCGTCGGGATTCATCTTCTGTGACACGGCAAGGTCAAAGTTTCTTTTGTACTGCTGCATTCCGGTATAATCATGGGTATGATATACCTTTGCCTTTGATGCATATTTAATTGCATAACCGTTTTTAATGAGCTTATTGGCAAACACCATATCCTCATTAAATACTGCCCGATCAATAAATCCGCCAAGACTTTCATATATGTCTCTTTTATACATAGCGCATACATTTGAGCAGAAAAATGCTTTAATTCCAAGCGTTTCAATATCCTTAAGACTCTTAACCATATCTTCATCAGGATAATTGAAGTTTCGTGTAAACTTCTCGGCAAGTGAAGAAGTTTCTCTTGCAAGCTGCCTTGCATATGAAACACCGATTATTGTTTTGCTTACGGAATTCTCAACACTGTCATCGTCACTAACGCTGAATCCGTTAAGTAATTCTTTTATCAGTTCACTGTCATAAGGCACTGCATCCTGTGTCATAAAAAGTATATAATCACAGTCTTTGCTTATATGTGTAGCTCCCTCTTTCCTTGTCCTGCCATGGTCAAAGTCTTCTTTATTAACATCGATAATTTCAATAAAGTCTTTATTATATGCGTAGCCATACTTATCAGAAAGCTTGATTATATTACGTCCTTCTTTATCGTCATCACTCTCAACCGTATTCATTACGATTATCTTTTCTACAGGGTGTGATGAAGCTTCCATCATCTTAAAGATCTCTATTAACTTTTGATCAGGCTTATACGCAGGAATTACTACGTTAACATTAGTATGCATTCTTATTAATTAATCCTTTAAATACGGTTAAGAACATTATCTTAATGTCAAATCCTACCGTCCAGTTCTCGATATAATAAAGGTCATAGTTAATTCGCTCTTCAATTGAAGTATCGCCTCTTAATCCGTTGACCTGCGCCCATCCCGTAAGGCCCGGACGAACCTGGTGTTTAATCATGTATCTTGGAATTTCTTCCTTATACTTTTCAACGAATGCGGTCTGCTCAGGACGCGGTCCGATTAATGACATCTGTCCAAACAGAATATTAAAAAACTGCGGCAATTCATCAATACTTGTCTTACGTAAAAATCTTCCGACCTTAGTTACTCTTGGGTCATCTCTCGTAGTCCAGTTTTTATCCTTTAACTCTTCATCAAGCTCTTCCTTTATGTACATTGTTCTGAATTTATATACATAAAACGGCTTATTATGAAGTCCGACTCTCTCCTGCTTAAATATTAACGGACCCTTACTTGTAGTCTTTACTGCAATTGCTGCTATAAGCATTACAGGTGATGAAATGACAATACCAAGTATCGCCGTTACAATGTCCATAAGTCTCTTTATCGCTGCATTGAATGCATTTGAAAGAGGTATTGCCCTGATATTTATAACAGGAAGCCCCTGAATATCCTCAGTGACCATTCTGCCCGACATAAATTCGGAATAATCCGGGACAAATTTAGTGTGGACTCCTGATTTTTCACAAAGCGCAACAATCCTTTCAAGCTTGCCATACGCTTCAAGAGGAAGTGTAATAACTATTTCATCAAGCTTGTTTTCAGGGAGTATTATTGAGAGATTATCTATTCTTCCTAAAACCTTGATTCCCTTATACATCGTTCCTGCTTCAACAATATCATCAAGAATTCCTCTGATATTGTATCCCCACTGCGGATTCATTCTTATTCTGTTGATATACATTTCAGCAGACCTTGAATATCCGATAAGAAGAATATGCTTTAGGTTAAAGCCTTTCTTCCTGAAAAATCTCAAAACGTATCTGATGAAATTTCTCTCAACAGTTAACATAATTACGTTAAAGCATCCAAAGAAGAAAATCATTTCTCTTGAGAAATGAGGCTGATTGACCATATAGAGAACTACGATAAATCCGATTGTTCCGACTATATTGGCCTTACATATGTTAAAGAGCTCTCTCTTTCTTCCGCTTGCACGCTTTGAATTGTACAAATCAAACTGATAGTACAAAATAAGATATACAGGAATAATAATATAGAGTGCACTGAAGTAATACTCTTTTGAAAGCGCATATCCTGAATCAATGAGTCCTGACTGGAATTTGAACCACCATGCAAATAAATACATAAGGCCGGTTACTACAGCATCCAGAACTACATGAATCTGATTCAGTATTCTCTGGTTATCTTTAATCATTTATCCTACAATCCTTCTAAACATATTAAGCCACAGCTCGAGCTGGATTCTTACGTAATTTCCTAAAAACTCCTTGGAAAACGGATATTTCTTTCCTTGCGTACACATAAGATATCCTCTCTTCATACCCGATAAATACTCTCTTCCGTATCCTTTAAACATAAAGAAAAGTGACTTTATGAAAAATCCCGCAAGAATAAACGGAAGATTAATTATTATCTGGAGTGTCGGCATATTCTTAAATATTACATACCAGCTGTTTCTTGCCGCAATTCTAACTTTAAATGAGTTATATCTGCTGCCTGTAATCCCGGAACCCGCATGGTATACAATTGCTTCCGGAGTATATTTGTTCTTATAACCCATAATCCTTGCGCGGTATCCTATATCAACATCTTCAAGATATGCAAAATGGAGCTCGTCAAAGTATCCTATTTCCTCAAATAAAGCACGCCTGTAAATTGCAGCACCGCCACATGATGAAAAAACATTACACTCCTTCTCATATCTGCCGATTTTTTTATCCTTACCTCTCGCATACGCCCATCCAAGACAGCAATACAAATCGCCCGCTCCGTCATATTTATCCGGTGCAAACATCTGAATCATCTTTGATGAGACTGAGAAAATCTTATCATCCTTACTTATTGCCTCATAAAGCTTTTCAACAAACTCAGGTTCTGCCTTTGTATCTGCATTGAGTAAAATCACATACTCCGAATCACGTGTCCTTTTCAGTCCTTCGTTAACTGCTCTTGAAAATCCAAAGTTATCTGATAATCTGACAAATTTAACTAAAGGGAATTTTGCTACAACAACCTCATCGCTTCCATCTGTTGAAGCATTGTCGATAACCCATATGTCAAAATCATCAAATGTCTGATTCTTTAAAGAATTAAGGCAGTCCTCAATATACTTTATTCCATTGTAATTAGGTATAATAACCGATACCTTAGGCATTTTACACTCTCTTAAAAATACTATACGGACAATATACTACTATCATATCTTTATTGAAGGTCTTATCTGCATTAATCGCAGATTTTTTGACCATCATACAGTCGGTACATACGCCTGCAACTTCTCTTGTAAGCTTTGCTCTGTGAAGGTAACCCGAAAAGTTCTTGTTAAGACCACTGAAATCAGGTGTAAGTTCTCCTTCTTCATTTACGCTATAACCTGCACTTTCGATTTTACCTTTATTAATAACAAGTCCACCTACACAGCCTACTTCATCACGCTTAAGAATTCCAAGCATCTCTTCGATTCCGTCGGCATTCGTAAGTCTTACATTGTCATTAATAATCATTGCATATTCAAAATCACTCTCTTTAAGCTCATCTATGCTTAATGCCTTAAGTTCATCAAGGCTCATGATTTTAACATCAGTTAAGTCATGTGCACTCACCTTATATTTTACCCTGTAAAATCCAAGATGCATTGTATCACTTACCTCTGCATCTATATGAAGTCTTTCAAGGTGAGCCTTGACTGCTCTCTTTCCTGCTTCGTATGCATATAATTTTGAATCAGGGTTAGTTGCAGTTGAGCTTGTATGGCTTCTCCAGTGATAAAGCACTTTACCAATGTGCTTGATTTCGTTTCTATTTAGCTTCTCAACGCATCTTAATATAAAATCATGGTCCTGTGCGCCGTCATAATCCTTATCAAAGCCGCCTACCGACAATGCAAGCTCTCTGCTAACCGTTAACATATGACATATATAATTATTGCTTCGCAGTAAATCTATGTCAAAGTCAGGCTTTATATGATGATCGAAAAATGTATCACACTCATCATTGCACTTATCTTCATCTGAATAAACAAGCTTAATCTGATTTACAGGTGCCGTTTCAAAAACATTCATGACTTCAAATAATGCGTTCTTAGTAAGTATATCATCATGGTCAAGGAATACGACATACTCACCGGTTGCAAGCTTAAGCGCCTCGTTTGTGTTTTCCGATATTCCTTTATTTTCCTTAAGTCTTACATATTTGATTTTATCGGAATTCATGCTCTTAACGGCATTTTCAACTTCATCCGTATTGGAAGCATCTGCAATACAAAGCTCGAAATTATCATAAGTCTGTGATAATACAGAAAAAATCATTTCTTTAATGCGTCTTGCACCCGTTTCATAAGCCGGAACTATTATGCTGAATTTATATCTGTTTGTAAAGTTAACCGAACGCTCGAATTCTTCCTCTTCCTTATCACATATTAAATCGAATACATCCTGTGAATAAGTCTTCTCAGAATCATCTCTTGAGAGTCTTTCGATTACTTTAAAGACTGAGGCTTTCACACCGTTTCTCTTTATGTAGCTTGTAAGCCTTTTATAATTTTCACCCGTTATTCTTCTCATTTATTCTTACAAGATAGTCTTCCCAATACTCATCCTGGAGCTTCTGAAGATCTGATAAATCAAGTGGCTCAACGCTTTCTTCTCCTGTATAGTCAAATCCGTTTGGAATATATACCCTATCATTCTCATAATCGTAATCTATACGTTCCTTACGGTTAAGCGTATAGCATGCGACACTTTTTGCAGTCTCAATTCCTATTATGTTAAGGACAAGCTGGTTATAGTGCCATTCATCAACCATGTACTCAGCCGATACATCTGATAAAATATTGGTTCCAAGTGCGTAATATCCGCTTTCCCTGCACATATCAAGCTGCTGGTTAATAATATCATCAAAGTAATTCTTAATGCTTAGCGTTCTTCCCGGTGTAATGATAAACACCTTGTTAAGACCTTTAATAAAAAGAGGTCTTATTATATTGTCCATATTTGTGTTATAAATTTCAGGCTGAACATGGTTAGCAGCATCCGATTCACCCTGGAACCATACGACATATCTGTTTCTTATATAGTATCCGTTGTCATTAAGCCAGTTAACTGTTATGTCATATCTTTGCTGCATGTCGATCTGAAATCCGGCTGACTGCCATATTTCTGTAGTCGTCGCACCCTGGGATGCAGATACGCCTACAATCGGCACTCCCGTTAATGCATAGTATTCATTTGCGAAGCATGATACAATTGATCCTTTTTTTGCACCCGGTATATCACATATGCCACCGATAAAGCTCTCGTTTTTGCCGAAAGGCTCTTCAATATTATAAAGCCTGGTCGGATCTGAAATAGCTCTGAACTCGTAGCCATGACCTTCCGTAACAGGTGGTGCGAGTTCTTTATCGCCGCCTGCTCCTGACATATTAGACTGTCCCATAAAGAATATAAGGTCTATTACAGGCTTTCCGTCATGCGTTACAATTGTTCCGCTTTCATCAGGCCCTTCTTCCTCTTCATCATCTTCAAGCAGGACAAACTCTTCTGAAGGAACATCTACGTCGCTTTCATTATCTGCTTTTTCTTCGGTTTTTTCTTCTGCTGCTTCACTATCCTTAGTTTCAGTGTCTTCTTCCAAAGTCTTTTCAGGCTTAACAACTTCTACAGGATATACAACCCTTTCATCATTGCATGCACATAATGAAATCATCATTGTAATAAGAAGAGCCAAAGACAGAATCCTTTTCATCTTTTAATCCTTTTTCTCAAGCGTCATCTTTCTGCTTATAAAGTTATATACCATAACAATCGCTGTTGCGAAAATCTTTGCCATGATTTCAATAAATTCCGATAAATCAGCAAAGAATGTTACATTGATTGATACAAGCCAGCTATAGATTACATCGTGAACCGAATAAATCCAGTTAACCTTACCGGCTAAAACATCGACATATAGCCATAGTAAGAATGTATTAAGTAATAATCCGATCAATGAAAGCACAAGAAAAATTAAAAATTCCTTACGCCTGTCAACATCGTCCTTTCTTACAAATACAAATGCCATACTTGCAATATAGTTAAAAATAAGCGAAATCGTAAATCCGCAAATACCGGCAAAAATGTAGCTGTACTGACCTGGAATTATCTTAAGTACAATTGTGTAAACTACAAAATCGATAAGAAATGCAAGTCCTCCGACTACACCGAATTTTAATATCTGCTTAATCAGCTTTTTCTTTTTTTCCATAATATCCCACTCTTCCAACGATTATAGAAACTACAATCGTTAATATGTAATATAGTATTCCGACAAATATTCTGCTTGAAAGCGACTCCATAAATACACGGAGTACAAAGAATACTGAAATCATAGTAATGAAATAAAATATTTTAAGATAATTTATCCCGTTTTCACTCATGATGCACTGCGAGTTTTCAGAAAGCGCCTCGAGCTCTAAAAACATTGCATATACTGTGATCATTACAAAGAAATCATACGTTCTGTGATACGTAATAATAAGTGACCACAAAATAAGGCATGACATATATGTGCGTTCATATTTAGGGTTCATCCTGAATGCTGATATAAATAAAGCAAGCATAATTACAAACGCAAGGATATATGCGATAACAGAGCCTGAAAACAGTGCCGAAATATCAAGTCCACCCTCTGCTGCCAATTTAGATGACACAAGAAGCGGCTTAAGTATCATATTCATTATGCTGTCATTTAGCCACCACGCACCGACTACAGTTAATACACCATGCATAAGAACCGAGACTATAATTTCCTTATATCTCTTTTTATATATGAAGTACAGTACAGGCGGAACAGTTAATGTGTACTTAAAATAGCATATGAAAAGGGCTATAGTTACAATAAAAGCGTTTCTTTTTTCACTATATTCAGAAAAATACAGAGCTATTAAGAAGAAACAAAATGCAAATAAAGTGTGTTGCCCGACTCCAAGCTGATTTCTGTACGGAGTGCCCGCTATCATAAGAAGACTTAACAGACAAAACGAATAGTTATCCATGTCTTTAAGAAGCGTCTTCTTAAGCAAAAACACAATAAGTGCAGTAAACAAAAGGTTTAGTACTATCCAGACATATCTTGCAGTTAACGGCTGAAGCGGTGCAAATACAAGTAATATCATAAGAAGCGAAGGAAACTGGTTCGCTTCCATCTGAAGATAATACTTATCATAGCCATATTGCTCAAGTATTCCGCTTGGGTTCATATTTGCCGACTCATCATACGGATTGATTCTGTGTGAGAATACTTTCATTGCATCCCACTGGAAATCCTGTGAATCGTGTATTGCGTTTCTTACTCCCTGAAAAAGCGATACTGCCGCTAACAGTATCAGTATAAGGAGAACTGCATTTTTAAAATATTTGTTTTGAGATAGTTTATTTATCAAGCCTCTACCGCCTCAATTACTGCCTGCTTAAGTGATGAAAGCTTACTCTTTGCATCTGACAAATCACTTCCCTTAACGCCCATGTAGAATTTAATCTTAGGTTCTGTTCCCGAAGGTCTCATGCAGCACCATGAATTATTCTCAAGGTCAAAGTACAATACATTTGACTCAGGAAGATTGGTTTTAGTCTTTTCTTTGGTTGTTAAGTCAAGTATTTCGCCCTTCTTGTAATCTCTGAAGCTTAATACCTTAAGACCGTCAATTTCAGTTAATGGATTGGTTCGAATCTTTTCCATCATTGACTTAATCTGTTCAGCTCCCTCAATACCCTTAAGAGTAATTGTGTGCATTCCTTCAGCAAAGTATCCGTACTTTTCGTAAATGTTAATCATCTGATCCCATACTGTAATGCCCTGCTTTTTGCAAAAAGCCGCAACCTCACAAAGACACATAACAGCTACAACAGCATCCTTGTCTCTTGCATGTGTTCCCGCAAGACAGCCATAGCTTTCTTCCAGTCCGAATACATAATTATATGTATTATTCTCAATAAACCACTTGATCTGCTCACCGATAAACTTAAATCCGGTTAACACTTCAACAAGGTGAACATTATAGTCTTTAGCAATCGGATCAGCTAAATTTGTCGTTACTATTGTTTTTACAAGAGCAGGATTTTCAGGCATTGTTCCTGTCTTAGTACGCTCTCTTAGTATATATTCCGCAATCAGCATTCCTGACATATTGCCGTTAAATGCAATATATTCACCGCTCTTTGAATCTTTAGCATAAATTCCGAGTCTGTCGGCATCCGGGTCTGTTGCAAGCACGATGTCTGCATCAACTTCTCTAGCAAGCTTAAGAGCAAGCTCAAATGCCTTAGGATCTTCAGGATTCGGGTATTCAAGAGTTGTAAAATTCGGGTCCGGAAGCTCCTGCTCCTTAACTACGTATACGTGCTTAAATCCAAGCTCTTTAAGAATTCGTCTTACAGGAATGTTACCTGTTCCGTTAAACGGTGAGTATACAATCTTAATGTCATCTGCAACTTCCCTTATAACCTCAGGATGAATGATAAGCTTTTTAAGCTCTTCCATGTAGGCATCATCAAGTTCTTCATCAATAATGCAGTAAAGATGCTTTGAAATTGCTGTCTCCTTACCGATTGTCTTAGCATCTCTGTAGCTTTCGACTTTATTGACACAATCGATAATCTCTTTATCTCTTGGCGGAGTAATCTGTGCCCCATCCTCCCAGTATACCTTATATCCGTTATATTCAGGCGGATTGTGGCTTGCCGTAATTACAATTCCTGCCGTTGCATGTAAATATCTTACGGCAAATGAAAGCATCGGTGTCGGATGAAGCGTTGAAAATACAAACGACTTTATTCCGTTAGCGTTTAAGCAAAGTGCTGCCTCATCTGCAAATTCCTTAGACATAAGTCTTGAATCGTATGCAATTGCAACGCCTTTATCTTGAGTCCCCTGCATAAGGATATAATTTGCAAGTCCCTGTGTTGCCTTTCTTACTGTATAAATATTCATTCTGTTAGTACCGGCGCCGATTACACCTCTTAAGCCGCCTGTACCAAAATCAAGATCTTTATAAAATCTGTCTTCTATCTCTGCTTCATCTTTTCTTATAGAAATAAGTTCTTCGTGAATTTCTTTATCAAAATATTTATCTGAGCACCAGAATTCATATTTCTCTTTATAATTCATATCAGTAAAGCTCCTTTATAATAATCATTCAACCATACCTTTAGGATTACCCTTTAATACATAGTTTGAGTAATCAAGCGAAAAATTCGGGTTATAGTATGGATCTCCCTTTTCAAGAAGTTCCTTCCATCTTGTCCTGAAAAGCTCACATTCCTTGTTGTATCTGTCGGCATTTTCCTTTGATGCTTCTTCTGTAACATCAGTTCCTCTAGACTTTGACTCATAGTGGAAAAGCTCCGCAAAAGGTGTGAACACATTAAGCTTTCCAAGCTCTCTTAAGCGTAAGCAGTAATCAACGTCATTAAGTGCAACCTTAAATTCTTCATCAAGTCCGCCAACACTTTCGTATAACTCTTTTTTAGTCATCATGCATGCGCCTGTAACAGCCGACACATTCTGCGCATAGCAAAGTCTTCCCATGTATCCTAAGTTGTCCTTACCCATTCTGTAATGTGTATGACCTGCTGTTCTGTGCGCACCAAGCCCGATTACAATTCCTGCATGCTGAATTGCATAATCTTCATAATAGAGCATGCAACCTACCGCACCTACGTCGTCTCTTTGAGCATACATAAGAAGCTCTTCGATCCAGTTTCTTGTAACAACCTCTGTATCGTTATTAAGGAGTATTAAATATTCACCGTTTGCTTCCTTTGCACCAAGGTTGTTGATTTTTGAATAATTGAATTCGCCCTCGTATTTAATAACCTTTATTGCAGGGTGCTTACTTATTGTCTCGTAATATGAAAATGTCTCTTCATTAACGGAATTGTTCTCAATAACGATAATTTCATAATTCTCATACGATGACTTCGTAGTTATTGAATCAATACATCTTCTTAAATCAGACACATGGTCCTTATTCGGAATAAGTATTGAAACTAATGGCTTGTCGATTAAGTGATATCTGATTCTGAAAATCGTCTCAAATGCCCTTGAACTTTCAATCTTAAAGTCTGTAAAGCCTTGGCTTGATAGGTGCGCAGCAACTGCTCCCTTTGCCGCATCTATTGCATATGTTTTTGCATTTATGTCAGATGCAACAGAGCCTGCATGCGATCTCCAGTAATATAGAATTCTTGGAACATGAACGATTTTCTCTGCATTGGCAGTAAGTCTTAATATAAGGTCATGGTCCTGGCTTCCGTCAAATTCGCTTCTGAAAAGCCCTGTCTTATCAAGCAGCTTTCTTGAAAATACCGAGAAATGGCAAATGTAGTTATTAGCTCTTAAATTATCGATAGCAAAGTCAGGCTTGAAGTGAAGAGTAATCATTTTATCGATTGAATCGCCCTTAAATGTCGTCTCATCACAATATATATAGTCTGCATCTTCATCACAGATTACCTTCATGTATTCATAAAGGGCTTCGGGATGAAGTAAATCATCATGGTCGAAAAGACCGATGTATTCGCCTGTTGCGAGTTCTAAACACGCATTTGTGTTTCCTGAAATACCTAAGTTCTTTGAAAGCTTCTTGTATACTATACGTGATTTATTAATTCCAAATGCCTTTGCAGTCTCTGCATCCTTATTCACATATTCCATGCAGATTCTCTCGACATCCTTATGTGCATCATCCGAGCCGTCTGCTAAGCATAATTCCCACTTAACATATGTCTGGTTTATAACAGACTCAATCATCTCTCTTAAGAATTTCTCGGGCGTGTTATATAAAGGAACCAGAATAGAAATCGTAATGTCTTTAGAAAACACAGTCTCCCTCTGTCTTTTGATTTCTTCTATAGAAGGCATGCTGTTAGTTCCGTAGCTTTTATATGCCTTTCTCTCTATTATTTTGCTCTGAATCTTCTTCATAAGCTGCTTTAAGCTGCTGTATCTTTTGATTCTTATGAAGAAATTCTTAACATGACTAAAGCATATTCTGAACGGATACATCACTCTCCAAAGGAGCGAATTGTGAATATTATCAAGGTGGAACTTGTAGTCATCTCTTTGCTGTTCTGCCGTGACTAAAGCTTCCGTAAGCTCCTCGTTCTTTTTAAGCTCCTTCTCATAAAGCTCCTTATAGTATTCAAATGTCTGATTTTGTAAATCCTGCATAATATCTCTTTCCGGTCTGTTTATTTTTAAGTATCAGTGCAAAGCGCTGTTTATCATCATTTAAGCCTGCTACACTGATAAACTGCTTAGGTATTCTTGCAAAAAAGCCCGAAAGCCCGGTAAACCTTGCCTCCGTAAATACTTTTGCCAAGTCTTCCCTGAAAACCTTCGCCGTATTAAATGCATGCCAGCTATCATCAGCCGCCCTGACACCTAAATATGTATCAAATAAATAATTGTCCTTTTTATTAATTAACGCCCAGCCTGATAAGCTCACGTATTCTCTTTCAATATTAACCTTTTCAAGATTGTAAAAAAGCGGCTTATCCTTTATCTCTTTGTCGCTGCCTTTGTCTTTTCTTGCTGCAAATTTAGCTGCCTTCCAATCTTGTTTAGATTCATAGTCTCTTTTCTCAAAATCAGGGATTACATTAACCCTGTATTCAAGAAAGTCTTCTGCCAGATTGACATTGTAATACGGGTCTATATCACTTAACAGCCATGGATGCCTCTCATAAAGGATATTACGTTCCTTATCAAGTCTGTCTGACTTTTCAAACGAAGCAGCATCATGACCTCTTGTAACTGACTCATGATGTATAAGAATACATTCGTTGTTTACTACGTTTAAAAGACCCTGTTCATACAGCGAAACGCACAAATCAACGTCGTTATAGCCAACCTTCATTTTATCATGAAAACCGCCTGTTTTGAAGTATTTTTCACGTGACACCATAAGACATGCACCGGTTACGGCCAGGCAGTTATGAATCCCTCTGTTGCGTCCGAAATACAACGTTTCACTATCCCTAAACGTTGAGAGCTTATGAGTAGGACCGGCAAGTTTCAGACTCGTAATTCCGATATGCTGAATTCTTCTTTCATCACCGGGATACAAAAGCTTAACCCCGCATGCACCGACATGATCCATTTTTGCAAAGTAAACAAGCTTAAGCAAAAAGAGTTCATCTGTAATCTCAATGTCATCATTCAAAAACAGAAAATAATCTCCACTGCTTTCATCAGCGCCTTTATTACACATTAATGAAAAGTTGAAGTCGCTCTTTTCATACAGGTATTTAACAGTAAGTCCGCTGTTTTCGGCTTTTATCCTTTCGATATCGGATGTTATCATTGATTTATTGTTATCAATGCTTCCATTGTCGACAACTACAACCTCTAAAGTGTTAATTCGTGATTTAATTTTCGCCTTTGTGATACCCAAAAGACATGTCCTCAAAAGACCCGGGTTGTCCTTTGACGGTATAATTATGCTTATCCTGTCTTTGACGTCATCTGTTTCACCACTTTCAAGATAGAAACCATCCGTTAGGTATCTTCTGTTATTTAATTTGTATATTTCATTAGGATTGCTGTTGTTATTTTCAAGAACGTAGTGAAACAGCGGTTTTGACACATGTGCTATGTTTTCAAGAAGCTCAAGTTCCATCCTGCTTTTAACTTTTTTCACTGCATAAAAATCTGTAAAGTAATCAAAGCATCGGGCTGTGTCAACAGAATATTCCGGCTTATAGAACGGAAAGGCTCTTTTTCCATAACAAGTGATACAGTCAACATCACTGTAAATTAAATCAGCGTTTAATTTTATGGCATTTGTGACTAACTCTGCCTTTTCTTCTGTAGATGAAATGCCCTTCTTACTCTCATATATGAAATAGTCAGCATATTCGTACGTCCTTACATGCTCATCCTCACATACAAATTTAATATCTTCCCCATTCATGCAAATAAAGGGGACATTTTCATGTTCCCCTTCATTATTATCAGTATTTCCTGCTATAACAGCATCTTTAACATTCTCTATGTAATAAGAATAAGCATCTGTCTGCTTTTTTAGTTCGTCATCATATAGAGCTTTTATTTTATTTTTTAATAACATTGTAATGATATCCTTCCGGTAAAGGCTCAGGTCTTTTCTTCAAATGCAATTTCATTAAAACCTTATCCTTAAATCCCGGTTCACTATATTCAAATTCCTGCTTTGACCGTGCAATTCTTGTGATATCTTCAAACACATTAGGTAAAAACATCGAAACATCATAGCTTACATGAAGTGTCTCCATTCCGTGCTCAATGTTTTCAATAATAATCTGCGGGTCATTAGTATTGTATACAATCGTGCTTTTACCCATCATATATCCGTTCATCAAATACTCATCTATATGCTTTATTTCGCCTGAATTGCTCACAAAGTACATGTCATTTATCGAAACTACAGAATCATATTCTGTCGGATCAATTCTTACTCCACGCATATTCGATGCAAGTGGAATGTCCATTTCAACTCTTGAGCCGTATACCTTAGGAATGATATAAATTCTGTGTTCATCATCATATCCTTCGCCATAGCTAAAATAAAGCTTTGGATTGTTAAGATTTTTTAAAGCATTACTTTCTCTTAATACAGAATCAAGGTATACAGTGCTTGTAGGCATGATTGCATGCAATACCTCAAGGCTTGCAACTCCACCAATAACATATACCTGAAAACGGTGTTCCATATCAATAAACGCCTTAACTTCCTCATCAGAGAAGCCAAATTTGTTATATACGTTTATGCCCTGCGCCTCGTAATATTCCTTAAGGCACTTATTTGTAAATTCAAAGTAATAATAAAGTCCTCTGAATGCAAGGAACTTATCAGGAATCGGGAAATCAAAGCACCACTCATAGTCAAGAAGGTTCCATTTACCCTCTGGGCCCTTATCCTTATCAAAAATAATATTAGAAAAGATTATATCAAAATCGCTTCCTGCAACACCTGTGTAGCTACTGTCAAATTTGTGGTCTCCAAATACTTCTTCGAATTTAGAAGTCTGTACAAACGGGCACTTACCCGTTATATTCATTATTTCCTCAATATATTCACAAATCAGTTCTTCAATCTTTTCATACTGTCCGTTCTCGTACAGCTCAAAAAGATAGCTTTCCATTGATTTTCCGTCTAAATATTCAAATTCTATGACATCAATCGACTTTGAAGTTGCTCCCGCAACAAGCGGCACAGGTTCTTTTCCTTCTATAAGCCTGCACTTGTTAGCCAGGAACTTTCCGTTCCCTTTACCATTAATAACCATTCTTGAATAATTATCAACAATGGCTCTGATATGCTTATTTGAAGAATTGTTTCCGGCGCATTTAAATACTGATTTTCTGCCATCCTTGTGCTTATAAAGAAGTGTAACAACCCGCTTGTCTGCCTTTCTTTCGTTAGCATATTTTGCATAAATCGGAAGTATAGGAAGACTATCAATTAACTCATCCTTAGACACAAGAACTAAAAATGAATTTGAGAAGAATTCAAATATTCCTTCATCAAGCATTGAATCAAATGCCTTTGTTTCATCAAAAAGAACAACCCTGTCATTATCAAAGTTACGAAGGTTAGTATTTAATTCACCCTCTGATGGAAGCATTTCGTCTGAATATATTGTGTGCGGAAGCTTATAGTCAGGATATGGATAATAGAACTTGCTCTTGTATCCAAGCTCAGAAATCATATTTCTAAGAGTATTGTTTGAGAAGGTCCTTACTTTATCACTACCCTTGTAGCCCTCAATACCGTCAAAATATTCACCGGTATGGTCTTCCTTACAGCCTGCAAAATACTTAAGTCCATACTTATTCTCAATTCCTATAATAAGCTTACCATCAGGCTTAAGATGGCTAAGTGCACTTCTTAAAATCTCCTTATACGGCTCTTTAGCATCGATATAGCTTCCTGCATATTCTAAAACTCCGATTAATGAGACGTAATCATACTTTTTTGTAAGATTTTTCTCAATATCTGTATAATTACCTACGTAAATATCTATATTACCGAACTCACGATGCCTAGTAGCGTTAATAATACTTCTTTTCTTAGATAGCTCGATACAGTCAACATGACCCGCTAATTTGGCAAATCCGCCTGTAACAGCACCACATCCGGCACCTATTTCAAGAACCTCTGCACTCTTAGAAATCGGAAGCCACGTAATAATGTTTTCTCTGATATGACAAAGATGATACATAATATTCCATGACTTGGAATTCTGTATCACATGTTCATAGTCGGATTCAGAATATCTGGTGACAAGATCAAGAAGCACATCTTCCGCTTCACCTTCCGAATACAGATCATTTCCCGAATAATAATCATAATTCAGTGTAATATTTCCAATTACTTCTTTATTCTTCGCTTCCATCTTTGCCTTCTTTTCTCACGGTAATAAGCGTGTTCATATCATAAAATCCCGTTGTATTCTTAGATGAAATTACGGTAAGGTTAAAAATATCATATACTCTGTGATATACAGTGAAATTACCGTCCTTATAGCCGACGCATCCTAACGATACAAGATACTCTCCACCCTGTAAGCTCATATCCTGGGTAAATGTTGCAATATACACATCTCCCGGCTCAGGAGTTTCAATCGTCATCTTCTCAAACATTGTATTTGTTCCGGTGATTTCGGTACCCTGCATATTCTTAAAGGATACTGCAAATATAGGGTCCTGAATCCTTTCAAAGAATCTGATTTTAAGCTTAATTGTGAATGATTCGCCTTTAATTATTGTATTTGTAATATTGCCCTCATTATCGTATGCGCAATAGTCTTCAAACTCAGCAAGTCCGCTTCCGTATTCGTCATGGTTAGGGTTTAAGTTCATGCTGTCTTTCCACTTTGCACCACTCGAAAGTGACTGGCTCTTCTTAGTATCTGAAACTTTATCAAGCTGACCAACAAGAACCTTTTTGTACATGTCTATTATCTCTTTTGGCTCGCCCTCGCCTATCTTCCTGCCCTTTTCAAGAAGCACTACTCTGTCGCAATACTTACTGATTGAGCTTAAATCATGGCTTACAAAGAGAATTGTCTTGCCCTGTTTCTTAAACTCTTCGAATTTTCTGTAGCACTTGTTCTGGAAGAATACATCACCTACAGAAAGTGCTTCATCAACAATTAAAATCTCAGGGTCAATGTTAATTGCAACGGCAAATGCAAGACGTACAAACATACCACTTGAATATGTCTTAACCTTCTGATTAACAAAATCACCGATATCCGCAAAATCAAGAATATCCTGAAGCTTTGCATCGATTTCAGCTTCAGAAAAGCCTATCATTGTGCCGTTAAGATATATATTCTCAATACCTGTAAATTCCATATTGAATCCGGCACCAAGCTCAAGCAGGGCAGATACACGGCCATTAATAGTAACATTGCCCATAGTCGGATTTAATACGCCTGTAATTATCTTAAGAATTGTTGATTTACCGGACCCGTTTGTTCCGATAATTCCGACAGTCTCTCCGGTATTAACCGTAAAATTAACGTCATTTAATGCATAATGATCATGTGCATTGACCTTTCTGCCTATATGCAACGCCTCTTTCAAGCGGTCTCTGTTTCTGTCATACAGCTTATATATCTTTGTTAAATTTTCGACCTTAATGGCCACTTCCTGCTGATTGTTTTCCATTTTTCTCCCAATAATATCAGTAATATCAAGTTAATATTACAATGATAAGCCGACTCGTCTTATAATACGTCCGCAAAATGAACCTTAAGTCTCTTAAATACAAGAGCGCCCACAGCGAAAAGACAAAGCGTCAATATCCAGAAATATGCTGTTGAATAAAATGTCTCATAAAACCAGATTTTATCGATAAGTGCATTTCTGTATCCTTCAACTATATAGTTCATAGGATTAAGCTTGAACAAGAACTTCATCCATGCATATTGAGGATGCGAAGCCAGCATTGAATTCAAATTCCAAAGTATCGGTGTAGCCCAGATACCAACCTGAAGTGCAATTGAAATAATCTGCCCTAAGTCTCTGAAGAATATGACAATTGAGCATGTAATATAGCAAAGACCTAACGTAAATAAAAACATACATGCCGAATAATAGAATATCTGCAACGTATACAAATCAGGATACATTCCGTAGCATGAGAATAAAATAAGTGTAAATGCTATAAAGAACAGATGAACGAATACCGCCGAAATAAGCTTTATTATCGGTAAGATACTTATTTTAAATACTACTTTTTTAACGAGGTAATTGTATTCGAGCAAAGCATTTGTACCACTTGACAGTGCCTCTGAAAAATAAAACCACGGAACAATACCTGCTATAAGCCATAATACATATGGAATTTCCAAGTCTCCGTTAAGTGTAGTTGCTCTTGATGGAATTGCAATTGTAAATACAAACCAGTATAAAAGAACGGTTATGATAGGCTGTACAAATGCCCAGAAAATACCAAGATAAGAGCCTGCATATCTTGTCTTAAAGTCATTCTTTGCAAGCTTCCAAATTAACTGCCTGTTCTGGAAAAGCTCTATTGGCAAAATAACGATTTTATCATATCCAAAAAGAAATACAACATATATCGCATTTAGAATAACACAGGAGATTACCTTCTTAATAATCTCCTGCGTGTGATTATCTAATGGATTATGATGTAATAAAATATACAAATCAAGTGCTACAACAAGTATAGTCACTATCGCAATTGTAATCTTCTTTTTCTTTTCCATTAAGCATTATCTCTTTCTTTAAGTGTTGGCCACTTTGTGTCTTTCTCTGAAAAGATTAATTCAAGACCTTCTACCGGCCACTCAATTCCTATAGATGGGTCGTTCCAGATAATTCCGCCCTCATCATTAGGATGGTAAAAATCAGTACACTTGTATGCAAATTCAGCGTAATCTGATAATACTACAAAGCCATGCGCAAACCCCTTTGGGATATAGAACTGCTTTTTGTTTTCTTCTGAAAGCCTTACTCCGTGCCATTTGCCGTAAGTCTTAGAACCCTCTCTTAAGTCTACAGCTACATCAAACACTTCACCTCTTATGCATCTTACAAGCTTATCCTGAGGAAAGTTAATCTGAAAATGAAGTCCTCTTATAACACCCTGCTTTGATGCTGACTGATTATCCTGTACGAATACTGCATCAATTCCCGCATCTTTAAAGTCGTTATAATTATAAGTCTCCATAAAATAGCCTCTGTTATCTCCGAAAACCTGAGGAGTAATAACCTTAAGCCCTTCTATTTCACATGTCTCAACTGTAATCTTACCCATTATTCATTCCTTATCTGTAATAACATTTATTCATATCAACGTATCCGCTGATACCGTTTACGCTTCCCTTTGAAGTGTACTGCCACATATCGTATTTACCCGAATATGTAGGAGCTGAATTGTACTGTGCAAGCCAGATCTTATAACCTGAAAGCTCGCCTGCATTCATATAGCTTGAAAGCCATGTCTTGTTAGCATATACACCAGCTGAATATCCGGCACTCTTAACAGTATTACAGAACGCCTTAATGATTGCTGTTCTCTGTGATGCACTCATTCCGTTGTAGCCGGCTCTTGGTGAACTCTCGCAATCCATAAAGATTGGGAAGTCAAGTCCGTATCCATTGCACAAATATGCACACATTGAAGCTTCTTCTACTGCTTCCGCTTCAGTAACCGCTGTAGTGAAGAAGTAAACACCAACCTTAAGTCCTGCTGCCTTTGCACCCTTAATATGACTCTTAAAGTATGGATCCTCAATAAGCGCGCCTGTTGATGAACCTCTGTAACCACACCTGATAATTACATAATCAACTCCCGAGCTCTTAACTGCTGCCCAGTTAATGCTTGGCTGGTACTTTGATACGTCTATTCCGAGGCTTCCTGAACCAGTTGATACTGTACCGCTTTCGCCAAAGTCGTACTCAACACCACCAATTACCTGCTTACCTGTAACCCTATTGTGGTTCTTGTCAAAATAGCACTTCTCACCATCTATTGTCTGCCAACCGGTATAGAGAAATGTTTCTACTTTTCTGTAGAATTTCTGGGTTGCATTCTTAACATAATCCCTATACTTGGCAAGTCTGTAGGAATCGCCTTCCTTAACGTAGAGTGCATTCTTAGAAGCATCGTAGAGCTGTGCATCATCTGCATACTTCTGCTCCTTGGCATTAACGGTAATTGTAATATCCGCACTCTTACCGTTATCGCTCTTAACAGTCATCTTAGTGCTTCCTGCCTTAAGGCCTTTGACTGTAACGCTCGTACTGTCATAAGTACATGAAGCAATAGAACTGTCGCTGAATGTAACACCTGAAATCTTCTTACCGGCCGGTGAAATACTTGCAGTAATCTTTGTTGTTTCATCGACCTTTATTGTTGCTGTTCCTGAAAGTGAGATTGATGATGTATCAGGCTGCTTATATGAGCAGAATTTGCATTTTCCGTTTTCATATGTACATGCAACGCTGTTATTGTTCTGGTCACATCCTGAAACAGAACACGTTACTTTATGAGTTCCATTATTGTTAGGTGTATATTTTAAGTTGTGAACAGGCTGATATGAACAGTGCTTACACTTTCCACTCTCATATACACAAGCCTCATTGTTTTTTATATGGCCCTGGTCGCATCCTGAAACAGAACATGTTACGTTATGTGTTCCATTGTTGTTGGATGTGTATGTTAGCTTGTGTTCCTGTGGAGCAGGCTGTTGATAATCACAGTACTTACACTTTCCATTCTCAATTGTACAAGCCTCATTGTTCTTATTATGGCCCTGATTACATTCTGATACAGAACATATTACATTATGTGTTCCATTACCGTTAGATGTATACGACGGAGTGTGGGTCTGTTCAGGTGCTGGATCAGCTGGCTTAGTATATTCACACTTTGAGCATGTTGAGCCGGGCTCCGTACAATCACATGAACCAGACGTTTCAAATCCACCTTCACAACCATCAACATTACACGAAATTTTATGCGTACCATCACCATTAGGCGTGTATACATAACTATGTTCTTTTCCCTCATGCGCAAGCAACAGTGGGAATAACACACTTACATTTCCAAGGTTAGATTCAGCAGTATTTTTAATCTTCTCTGCTACCGCAAGAAGCGCTCCTGTCTTTTCAAGCTTTGCTGTCTTTGAAATATCAACTGCCGCTTCAACGTATTCTTCTCCGTTGACTGTCTTGGTAGACTCAACAAATTCTACCGTATCCTGAAGCTTATTCGGTGCTGCCTCTTTGTCAGCTGCCTGATTGCCTCCGGTATCTTCTGCTGCTACATTAACTTCCTTTTCAGACTTAATTTCATCCTTGATATTAGCGATAACCTTGTATTCAACCTTAGCTTTAACACTAACCATCTGTGCTGACTTAGGAAGCTCAAAATCCGCAAGCGAATCATTCGGATTAAGGGTAACAGTATAGTCTCCGGCATTTACATCCGTCATATGAATAATTCCGTCAAGGTCATCATCTGATTCCTCCGATGAATTTCCTTCACTGTCAGCAACTGTTACTGACCACGGAACGTCTTTAACTAATGTCTCATCTTCATCAATAAGCTTAATTTTAAGATCCTTCTCAACAGAAGTTAATACTAAAGATAAAACCTTGCCAATCTGTGGGGTTGCTTCTTCAAGTGAAATAGGCTCTTCAACGCTTTCTACAGCCATTGCAACCTGCTCAAAGGAAGTATCCTCGTATTTTGTAAGCTTTGAAAAAGCCTCTGCCTTTAAGTCGGCACACTGAAGCTTGGCATATACGTTAGTCGTAAGGATTGATGACACAAAAAGGACTACTGCAAGTCCCATGGCAACATACTGCATCCATGAAGCATTCTTAAATGCAGCAAAGAACGAATCATCTGAATTAAGTTCGTCAAGTCCTGAGAAATCAGGAATTACCGCATCCTTCCAGTCAGCTGATGATTTTCTAAAATCAGACCCAAGATCATTATTGTCAAAATCATCACGTGATTTACTAATCTCTGAAAGTCTTGGAAGCTTAAAGCCCTTATCTTCTCTCTTAACACTGTTATCAGGCTTCTTATCAGCACTAATCTCTCTGTCAAGATCTACAACATCAAAGCTTACTGTATCATATACAGACTTTTTCTCAGTCTTGTCTTTCTGCTTAGTTACCTTGACCTTAGAAGCCTTTTTAATCTCTTTTTCTTTTGCAAGGATTGCGTCCTTAGTGCCTTTTTTGACACGTCTTCTAATCTTTTTCTTAGACGCTTCCTTTTCTCTAATAATAATTTTGTCAGGATTAGTTGTATCGAAAGTAGATTTCGAAAACAAATCATCCCCTCTTGAATCCCTTGAAAACATTTTATCCCCTTTATTAACTATTCCTATAACTGCTTAATTCAAGCATATGCCTCCCCAAGCATCAGCTGAACTTAAGTGAATTAATACAATCAAATGTTCAATGATCAAAATCAAAAACTTACAATCCGTTAGCTACATCTACAAGGTATTTACCGTATTCAGTCTTAAGAAGCGGTTCGGCTAGCTTTAAAAGCTGCTCCTTGTCGATAAAGCCTCTCTTGTATGCAATCTCTTCAATACATGATACATACATTCCCTGTCTCTTCTGGAATGTAGCAACAAAGTCTGCTGCCGCAAGAAGCATGTCATGATTACCTGTATCAAGCCATGCAAAGCCTCTTCCAAGAGTCTCTACATGAAGATTGCCGCGTGATAAATATTCATTGTTAACAGCTGTAATCTCAAGCTCGCCTCTCTTAGACGGCTTAATATTCTTAGCAATGTCGACAACTGTGTTATCGTAAAAATAAAGTCCCGGTACTGCGTAATTGCTCTTAGGATTCTGAGGTTTTTCCTCAATTGAGATTGCAACACCGTTCTCATCGATTTCAACTACGCCATACTCTCTCGGATCTCTTACATAATATCCAAAAATTGTAGCGCCCGGCTCTGACTCTGTTCTCTGTGCAGCAACCTTAAGAACCTTAGAAAAGCTTTGTCCGTAGAAAATATTGTCTCCAAGAACTAATGCAACTGCATCATTTCCAATGAAATCAGCGCCGATAATAAATGCTTCCGCAAGTCCGTTAGGTGCTTCCTGAATCGCATATTCAATATTCATTCCAAGCTGACTTCCATCTTCTAACAGTTCCTTGAACACAGGAAGGTCTCTTGGTGTAGAAATAATAAGAACTTCTCTTATTCCGGCAAGCATAAGCGTAGATAACGGATAATAAATCATCGGCTTATCATATACCGGCATTATCTGCTTGGAAATTGCCTTTGTTAACGGATACAGGCGTGTTCCGGAACCGCCCGCAAGAATAATACCCTTCATAAAATCTCCTATTTGTACATCTCACTGTAATACTTCTGATAATCTCCGCTTGTAACATTCTCCATCCAGTCAGTATGATTAAAGTACCACTCTATAGTGAGCTTAATTCCGTCTTTAAACATTGTCTCCGGCTCCCAGCCGATTTCCTTTTTAATCTTGTCAGGAGCAATTGCATATCTTCTGTCATGTCCCTTTCGATCTTCAACGTATGTAATAAGATCTCTGTTAACATGAGCCTTTCTCTCATCTGAATCATCAAGCATATCATGAATTGTATCGATGATTATCTCGACTATTTCGATATTCTGTTTCTCATTATGTCCGCCGATATTGTACTTTTCTCCGATTCTTCCGTTCTCGGTTGCCATATCGATTCCCTTGGCATGATCCATTACATAGAGCCAGTCACGAACATTCTTACCGTCTCCATATACAGGAAGCTTCTTACCCTGTAAGCAGTTGTTGATAATAAGCGGAATAAGCTTCTCAGGGAACTGGTAAGGTCCATAGTTATTCGAACAGTTAGTAATTATTGCAGGGAAGTGATATGTATCAACATACGCCTTAACAATAAAGTCTGATGAAGCCTTACTTGCCGAATATGGTGAATGCGGATCATACGGTGTATCTTCATAAAAATATCCGTCACCGTCAGGAAGTGAGCCGTATACTTCGTCAGTAGATACATGTAAAAATCTCTTATCTTCCTTAAATCCACCATTACCGTCATCCCATGCTTCCTTGGCACAGTTAAGCATAACAAGTGTTCCGATTACATTGGTTTTAGCAAATACCAAAGGATTCTTAATACTTCTGTCTACATGAGATTCAGCAGCAAAATGAACAACCCTGTCAATCTCATTCTCTGCAAAGATTTTAGAGATTGCTTCGCTGTCACAAATATCAGCCTTAATAAAAGTATAGTTATCCTTATCTTCGATATCTTTAAGATTCTCAAGATTACCTGCGTATGTAAGTACATCAACATTGATAATTCTTATTGAATCTCCGTATTTTTCAAACATGTAATGAATATAATTTGAGCCGATGAATCCAGCTCCACCGGTAACAAGATATGTCTTCATTCGCATATTCCTTTCATTTAAACATAATTATAAAGAATTATATCACAATTCCTCTTATTTTGCACCTTTATGAAACACTACAACACCTATTGTCATAAAGATGATTTTCATATCAAGCAGTAGAGACCAGTTCTCAATATATTCAAGGTCTAATTTTACAACCTCATCAAAATCATCAATGTCATTTCTTCCGCTTACCTGCCACATTCCGGTAAGTCCCGGAGTAATCGAAAGCCTTCTCCTGTAATACGTGCTGTATTTCTCGAATTCATCAACCGTCGGCGGTCTTGTTCCGACAAGCGACATATCACCCTTAAGAACATTAAGAAACTGCGGAAGCTCATCGATTGAAGTCTTTCTGATAAATTTGCCGACCTTTGTAATTCTTGGGTCGTCTTCCATTTTGAACATGAGCCCCTTCATCTCGTTTTCTTCCATGAGCTCTTTTTTTCTGTCTTCAGCGTCAGCATACATTGACCTGAATTTATAAATCCTGAAGCGTCTGCCGTTTTTACCTACACGCTCCTGCGAGAAGAACACAGGCCCCTTACTCTCTATTTTAATCAAAAGTGCAACGAAAGGAGTTAAAATTCCCGTTAAGATAAGTCCGATAATTGCTCCAAATATGTCAATCACCCTTTTTATTAACAACCGCCTGTAATCTCTGTAATTAAGAGAAAACGTCATGACAGTGTAGCCTGCGAAGTTACCGGCCGTCTTACCTTCAAGCTTAAGTTCCTTCTTCTCAACATTGTAATGGCACGTAATGCCCATTATTTCAAACTGCTCGATTAACTCTCTTATCTCACTTAGGTTTTCTTCTTCAACACTTATAAATACCGCATCAAGCGGCATTACTGTTGCAACGTCAAGTAAGTCGCTTTTTCCTGCAACTACAGGTATTCCGTTTATCTTTTTTGCTCTCTTTGGCTTTGATTCAATATCAAGAAGTGCAATGGATGTAATATCATAATTCCATTCCTTGTTTTTCTCGATGTTCTTAAGAAGTTCCTTAGATGAAGGAGTGTCTGTAACTATTAAAACCTTATCACCAATATCTGAACGCGAATATGTGTTTAGCACAACCTTCTTAAACAGAATATGAAAGGTATATGTGAGAACAAAGTCTGCAATACCAAAGTAAATAAATACAAGTCGTGAGAAATACTTAGCCTGAATAAGGAATACCGTTGCACCAAACATTAATAGAAGAACGAGTTCGTATTTGGATATCGCAACAAATTCAACAAAATAGCCTCTTGTAAAAAATTCTCTGTTATATTCAGTAAATACACCATATAAAATGCTAATAATAAGGACGATAACGCACACAAGATATTCTCTGTCTGTATCTACTGATTGAACACCCGTTGCAGAGAATCTGAAAAGTCTTGCAATTAAAAATGAAAAAATAACTGCAAGCATATCAATTAATATAAGACTGTATGTTTCTAATACAGATGTCTTTTTGTTAATCATTTGTTTATCCTTTATTCAACCTTATATAATATATACTGTCCGAATGTCTTTTCGTATTTAAGTCCGTAATATGATAAATCCCAGTAAATACCGCTTTCGTCATCTATTACACTGACTCCCTTTATATCATCAAAACCGACAGTAGATGTTCTGTCACCGACATAGTTTTCATCTATAGGATATCCATAAATATTAATATCCCCGTCTTCACAAAACTGAGTGTATACCGTATCAAAAAGAATGTAATTAACATTATTCTCTCTTGCGACAGGCATAATTACATTAAGATCAGGTGTAACATGTTCCATTTCCTCACATAACATCCTGAACTCACCACTTGCGCCCCATATTCTTCCGGAAGTTGCATCCTCTCCATAAAGTAAATGAACATCTGTTGAAATCTGTCTGAAAGGATGCGCAATTGTGTAAGGAACAATCAGCTTTGGAGAGTCCATTTCCGATGTCACATATTCTGTAATATCTACGCTGGACTGTGGAAGTCTGTAAGCGTTTTCTGCCTTTTTAAACATGGCGTTTGAAATTTGAAACTCACCGCAGTAAAGACTTATCGGGATAATTAAAATTAAAGCAAGTATTTTTAGCTTATCATCATCAATCCCCATCACAAAATAAGTAAATCCTATGCTTATTATTATCGGAGTAATAAGCATCCAGAACATTCTGCCATCATAAAACTTAAGGTAATAAACAAGTGTATCATACAATGGGACGCCGACATACATTACTATAATTAAAAGAACTGACGGCAGAATAATTGCCTTTTTAACGTGTTTGTCTTTGCAGTAAAATACAATTATCATAAGCGCAACAAAATAAAGGGCCATCATCATTCCCGTACCGTTGTAGGCATTATGTGCATCAAGCATGTATCTTATCAGTTCTTTTATTGTTCCCATTGTTTTCCTTAGCTTACCAGAGAAGCTTTTGAATTATCGCAAACATCCCACTTGGGATCACGCTTATTCCGATTAAAATTGAAGGTATAAGCTTTTTATTTTTAACAAGATTTGCAAAAGCAAATACGCATCCGGTAATCGGTGCCATTAATGCACCCATTCCGCTTAAGCATGAATTTGCAAGACCGACTGTGAGGGAAGCAAAAAACAATACCGGTGTCATTTTTTCTTCAACATATACCTTAATGAATATATACCAAAGTAAAGGCAGCATAATTACTGCTGAAATCGATCTTCCCTGCCAGATAATCGTAAGAAGCGTATATCCCCACGAATATATTGATTCAAATGAAAATAATATTACTATTGATGAAATATATAGATAACAAATCGTTTTCTTTGTATCCTTAAGTATTGTCTTTCCAAGCAAGTACACTGTAGCATAGCAAAGCGGGATAAGAAGCGCCGGTAAAATAACATGTGCAAGCACTGTCGGATGCATCCTTGTATAGACCGAAAGCACCGATATTATCAATGGATACGGTGCTGTAACTTCCTTCATCATTTCTCCAAGAGGAAAGCTTAACTCATCTCCTGTTATTACATGTAATCTTAAGAGCGTGTTATTTTCAATTGCTTCAAGACTTTCTGCAAGAAATCTGCAGTCATCTGTATCAGTGTGCATTTTGAATATCAAAAGGCTTGTCTGAAACGCAATTATAGCAAGTGAAGCAATTAATAATATAAGATACAGCTTGTCAATTCCCAGCAATTCGTCTTTTATTGCAGCAACTGAATCTTGAAATTTTATTTTAAGTGATTTTATGTTTAGAATAAGTGAAATTATGAGAAAAACAGCTAGTATTACCGAATAAACATATAAAAGTGCTCTGAACGAAGTACCGACATAAATCATCGGAAATGCAGGAATTAAGAATAATGTGAGCATAACAGAAAGACCCATTGCAAAGCATCTTGAGAAAACGATTTTATCACCGTTTTCAAAGAAACGCTCAAACAAAAGGCCAAGAATAAAAGGAACAAGTACCATAAAAATAAATACAAGTATTATATTAAGTGGTGTAATCACTTTTTAAGTCCTTCCCTTTTATATCATTTTTCAGAAGAAGCAATCGAAAAAACGTCTATTTCTCCACGGTTTTCAATTTTTTCTGCCTCTACTACCTTACCATAATGCTCTTTTAAAAACAATGTCTTGTACTCTACGCCGGTATTGTCAAGAAGGTATACATTATCACTCTCACTTCTTAACGCTTCAAATGGATTTTCATAACCATATTGTCTTGTAACTCTTTTTGTTATCGGTGAATTTATATACCATGAGCCACATGTTACAAAGTTACTAAGCTCGCCTTCCTCGAAAGTATCAAACACCTCATATTTGAATACATTCTGGAACGTAAACGTGTCAGCCACATACAAAGAGTCCTTATCCTTTGATATTTCATCAAGCTCTCTTACTATCTTCTCATTAGTATCTGCATAGCTTAAATAATCGTTAGAATTTTCAATGTATTTAAGTCCGTTAAGTCCGATTAATACAATAATTATTACTATACATGCCGGTATTGTGATATCGTTTTTATTTCCGCCAAATACAATTTTTGAATCATTATCTCTAATGTGAATGCTGTCCATCATATAACATATCGCAAATATTGTCGGAATTATTATTGATGCATAAAGCCTGTGTGAAAATCTGCCGCTGTACTGGAAATATAAAACTGCCGCAAAACAGAAAATAATGGTCAGTATAAGTGCATTGATTTTCCTGATTGCATCGGTAATAAATCCGGGACTGCTCTTTGACCTGTCCGTAATAATTGATGCGGCAAGAACAATTATTATTCCGACTAATCCCGCCAACATTACATATGAAATTCTGATTTCTTTTATAAGGTTTTCATAAAGGTTTGCAAATGTTTTATATCCGAACTCTTTATCACCAAATGCATTTCGTATTTCCAAAAATCTTTCAAGGCTGAACACCTCATCGTCTCCATACTGATACGTAAGTATCATATATGCGTCATTTTCTGAAACATTCAGCTCATTAAGCTCATCCGCATATTTAGTAAAATCAAGAATGTCATATCTGTAATCGTTAAGTTCCATTCTTGCTTTGTTGTATTTCATAAATCTGTCCCAGTCAGCATCCTTTGTGTATACATATGAATTTAATGCTGAGAGTAACAATACAATTGCAAATAACGGAATAAACATTAATAAATACTTTTTAATGTTTTTAGTTCTTGAAAGCTCGAGTAAACCTGCCGCAAAAGCAGGAACAGCCGCAATAAAGACACTTTCGGGACGAAGCAACGCTCCATAAATCACTAATGTGAACGCCGCGATAATAAACAGTCTGTTCTCACTTTTGTTACTGTTCTTACTGACATTTAACAGCCTGTCCTGAGCATTCAACACAACGGTATTGTTGCGTACATATTCATAAATCAGCACAAATGCAGCTATGCAGCAAAATGCAGCTGTTTTAGTATACTGAAGCGATACGTACATTTCATAAAATGTGCCAAGAACCGCAACAATCGAAATAAACATTCCCCTTTTATGTTTAGATATTACATAAACCAATAATACATATGAAATGTAAATAAAGGCATACTGCAACACTACGTGCCATCTGACATTAGGAATTATTGTCTGCAACAAGACGTATAATTTACCTAAAATGAAATTAGGATATATAACGTGCCATTCCTTTACACCAAAAACGCCCTCTACAATCATTGCAATCTGAGTATCATCGTTTTCTTCAAAAAAAGGTATGAAAATAAGTAGTGCACTAATTAGCACCACAGCATTATATACACATGAAAATATGAATTTTTTAATTGAAAACCTATTAATTCTATCCATACACTAAATAATATGAACCAATGACAATATACAGAATACGTAAGGGATTACGTACATAATGATCATTACTGCAACAAACATTATAATATAAAGGTTATCAAGTAATATATAATTCTTATCAAAAATATCTGATTTAGAATTCAAAACCATGTAAAGAATCATAAGAATAACGCCAAATAAGCTTAGAAGAATTCCTGTTTTCATTCCATCAGGAACAAACCTGATTATTATATCATTATTACCCTTGTTAAGCTTTAGGGCACTAAACATCCCGCCAACTTTAATTACGTCTGCGTCCGCACCGTTAATTTGCGCCTCATATCCTTTGTCATACGAGATTGGAAGCAGTAAATATTCTTTGTCATCTTTAGCACCTGCTGAAAATTTATACTCAGACTTATCAAATGTTCTCTTTACTAGTACATCCTCATAATCACTGCAAAGCTTACTGAATAAATCCATATCAATAGCAATGATCTTAGCATCTATGTCTGATGTGATTTCATTTCCGAGTCTGTCATAATCACCGATTTGTATATCAAGATTAACCGTTTCATCTTCAAATGTCCCAAGATAAAGTGCATTGTTGTTAAAATGCGCAGGGTATAAAGTATTATCAGGTTCTTTAATGCTTGGAACCAAAACCTTATTGCCATTAACAGATATCGAAGTATTGTAATCATCTGTGTCAGTCTGTCCCGACATATAATACAAAGCCTTTTTACCACTAATATTAAATTTATCAGCGGCTTTATATTCATGCGCGATTTTTTCATCGCTTTGTGTGATGCTTTTGTAAATTGCATTGTAAAGTTCTACCGTTGATGCATTTTCAAAATCATAATTGATATTATCTGTAATTACTCCAAACGGAAGAGTATATTTACTTTTGTATAAATAATACGTTTCTTCTCCATCTTCACTATTAACTGTACATGTGTCTTTTAATTCGTATAGTTTTTCATCAAGCTTAATCCTGGATATTACATCAGTAACTCCAATGAGTGCATCTGAAAATACAGTTCCACCGGAGTCAAGAAGTCTTGTATACTGAACGCTGTATCCAAGCTTTGCTGCATCCCTTTGAAGAAGAGGTGATAAAAGGTGTGTCCAGTTAGATAATACAGGGCGCCTTAAAATAAGGCCATAGTTGGCATTTAGAGATGTGTCCGGATTCTTAACCCTCTTAAACATCAGATCGTTGTTTTCATCACTATAATCGGTGGCATTAAGTGAAAATGCCTTATCAAGCTGAATGCTTTTAGTAATGTATTCACCTTCCTGCTCTAAATCAGAAGTATTAACAGAATAATATGCAGGCTTTCCAATCATAATAAAGCCAAATAAAATCACCTCTGCTACCATTACAATAGCAGCGCATTTTGTAACTTTACCTTTCCCGCTAATAAGGAAATACATATAAACAATGAATGTAACCACCATTGTCAGCGTTGTAATATGGAATACATTTCTAAGCGTTAAACCTTCTGTATTGCTATAGAAAAATCCAATAAAGAAAAGGCCCGCCGCAGTTATTAGCGAAAGCAAAATATTAAATACATTTGTTTTATTTGCATTTGCTTTTTCAGTCGCTTCTTGTGTGTTTACATCTGCATTTTCTGTTTTTTGAATAAATCCGATTGCAACTAATGAAACGGTAAAATAAATCATATATCCGTTTCGTATTGGATATCCGACATATGAGCCAAAGTGCCAGAAAAGATTCACGCCTTCAACAATGAGCTCTGACAAGATGATAAAAAGCGACAATAAACTTATGCACACTCTTTTTTTATCTTTCCTGTATTTAATTATTCCGTAAACACACACTGAAAAAGCAAACGAAAGCAGAAGAACAGCCCACAGTCTGTGAGTGTACTGCGGCTTCACGCTACTAACTATCGAATAGTAAAGAGAAAGAATTCCGCCGCCGTTTTCATTGTTAAATCTTGCTGAGTTAAGTGTCTGCTTAATCTGCGGCAGAAGAATAAACGATGATAGAACAAGCGATAAAACAGTTGAAATTAATAGCGTTAACAAATGGTAATTTTCATAATTTGCCTTCTCACTCTTTATAAATACCCTGTCTACAATGAGTGAAACGCCTACCATTAATACAATATAAATTAAAATCATAAAGCTCTGGTAATAGCTTGCAATTATCATTAACGTAAGCGTAATTATGTATCCGTTTGCATTGCCATCCTTAATAAGCTTGTGAAGGAACAACATTAACAATGGGAAAAGTGCCGCAACATCAAGCCACTGAATGGTCATGTAAAGCATTAAAACATAGCCGCAAAATGCGTAGCCAACAGAGAAAATCACCTCATAAAAATATGACAATTTGTACCTTGAGTGAATATATATATACATAAACAGACTCATAAGGGCCATTTTAATCATTAAAAAAATCGAGAGGCTTACTAGTATATTTTCTCTTTTTACAAAAAGGAAAAACAAGTTGAAAATGCTTAGATGAGAGCAGCCCGAAGTGCTCATTGCCATGTTGACGCCAAGTGCCGTGTATGGATCAAAAAACAGATTTTTCTCGCCGTGAAGAAAGTCAAAAGTATGATAATAAAAGGCCGTAATCTGCTGGGCCATATCATAATAATCTATTGTATTTGTGCCAAAGGGAAATATGCCTTTTATTGCATAAATAATGCACAGCAAAAATGCTGTGATTATCATAGGAAATGCATATTTTAATTTATTATCTGACCTCATAGAGTAAAATCTCTCTCTCAAAAGGAATATCAGAGTCAACCAATACTCCCTCTTTTGAATACATTGGGTGAACCATAACTTCCAGGTCATGCTTCACGCAAAAGTCATTTACTATATTTGTAGTGCTGTCTACTATCTGTTCATCCGACTCGGTTGCAAAGTAATCGACTACATCTTTAAATGAACCGAAATAATCGGTTGTATGATTGCATATCTGTCTGAATTTTTTATTTATGAATGACTTATATGTCCTGTTAAATAAGCTTCCGCCCCTGTATAAGTTTCTTGATAATCGTATTGATGAAAAGTTGTAATATCTCGATAAAATCTTTAATGATTTATATACGGGATAATTCGTATGAACATGATGGTGCGAATCAATATGCTTAAGCGTAAATCCAAGCGATAAGTACTTGTCAATCTGTGCCTTGACTTCTTCCGTAATGTCGCTTACCGATTCCTTGTCCATATGGAGACGCTTCTTGGTTGAGCGGTAAAATGCCGCAGTAAATACACCTTCCATATTACAGAAGTCAGAATTAAGCTTTATACTGTCAGAAAGAGGTCTTCCTTCAGTAAGATTAATGTGAAGACCGACCTTATCAATAAAGCCGTTTTTCTTCGCAATATCAAAGGCTTCCTCGGCATAAGGCATATTAACCATTACTGTTGTGCGGTTAATATATCCTTTGTTGAAGCACTCTGCAATCGCTTTGTTCACTTCCGGTGATTTACCGAAATCATCGGCATTTACAATTAATGCCATACTTTCTCCTATCGTCTGACTATAGTCTCCAGTATCTGAATCCTTTTGCCAAAACTTCTTCTTTATCAAGTATTGACTTAATGTCAACAATGACTTTCTCATCATTTGACATATCTTTAAAGTGCTTATCCCACTCAGAAAGTGATTTCTTCTTAAATTCATCATGTGCGACTGCAAGTACTATACAGTCTGCATCATTTGAATCACTGATATCTGAAAGTTCGTGGCTGTAGCTTCTTAATACATCCTTTTTATCTGCATATGGATCTACAAGCACCGGATATATTTCAAAGTCTTTAAGATATTTAACTATCTCCATAACCTTTGAGTTTCGTACGTCAGGGCAGTTTTCCTTAAACGTTGCGCCAAAGAACACTACCTTTGCATTTTTAACCTGCTTTCCTGCAAGAATTAACTGCTTGATTATTGCATCACCTACAAATTGAGGCATATCATCGTTGATCTGTCTTGATGCTGAAATGATTCTTGAGTGATATCCTAACTTCTCAGCCTCATAAATAAAGTAATATGGGTCCACGCCTATACAGTGTCCTCCTACAAGTCCCGGATTAAACCCAAGCGCATTCCACTTTGTGTTCATTGCGTCAATTACTTCCTTAGTGTCAATGCCCATCTTGTCAAATGCCATTGCAAGTTCATTAATAAATGCTATATTAACATCTCGCTGTGAATTCTCAACAACCTTTGCGGCTTCTGCAACCTTAATGCTTCCTGCACGGTGAACGCCTGCTTCAATTACTAACTCATAAACGCTGGCGATTTCATCAAGCGATTCTGAATCCATACCGGATACAATCTTCCTTATGTTCTCAAGTCTGTGAACCTTATCACCCGGATTTATTCTCTCAGGTGAATATCCGATCTTAAAATCAACTCCGCACTTAAGTCCTGATTCCTTTTCAAGAATAGGCACACATACATCTTCCGTAACGCCCGGATATACTGTTGATTCATATACAACAATCGAGCCCTTAGTAAGGTTTTGTCCAAGGAGCTTTGAAGCCGATTCAACCGGGAATAAATCAGGTGTCTTATCAAGATTTATAGGTGTCGGGACTGCAACAATGTGGAATTTGGCTTCCTTAAGCTTTGATGGATCAGAAGTAAACTCTACGGTAGTATTTTTGATTACATCATCTCCAACCTCACATGTCGGATCAATTCCCGATTTATATGTCGCAATTTTCTCGCTGTTAAGATCAAAGCCTATAACCTTAGCCTTCTTCGCAAAGGCAACTGCAATAGGCATTCCTACATAGCCAAGGCCTACAAGTGAAATTTTTTCTTCGCCCTTAACTATTTTTTCATAAAGAGACATCTGTCTTTTCTCCTTTTTCAGTAATTTCGCTTACTATGTAAATCGGTCTGTCCTTGATTTCCTTAAACAGTACCCCTATGTATTCGCCAATAATTCCAAGTAATAAGAACAACGCTGAAAACATAAAGCAGAGCACTACAATTATCGTCGGATAGCCATCAGGAGTGTTTTTGAAAATGTATTTATCCACATATGTCCACCCCATGACCAAAAGCCCGATAAATGCAACAACTATACCAAATATAATGCCTACCCTTAACGGTAAATCAGAGAAGCTCAATATCGTATTTGTCGAAAAATTAAGCAATGACTTGAACGTGTATTTACTCTTGCCCGCTTCTCTTGCGGCTGCACTGAATTCAACTGTTGTCGCCTTAAATCCTACCGACTGTACATATCCTCTTAAATAACGTACCTTTTCCCTGTAGTCTTTTCTTAATACATTTGCAACCTTATTATTAATTGCGAAGAAATCAGATGAATTCTTAATGAACTTGGCACCTGACATCTTATTTAATATGGTATAGAACGCATTTGATGTAACCTTTCTGAAAAAGCCTCCATCCTTACGTTCCGTCCTTACCATTGAAACAATCTCAAAGCCCTCGTCAAATTTGGCGATGATATCGTGAATATGCTTTGGCGGATGCTGTAAATCGCCATCCATGCAGATTATGCAGTCACCTTTAGCGTAATCAATTCCTGCAATCATTGCCGCCTCATGTCCGAAATTCTTGGAAAAAGACACTAATACGACATTTTTATCATTCTTTGCAATATTATCAAGAAGCGTATACGAATTGTCTATACTTCCGTCATTTACAAATATAAGCTCATAGTCGCGTCCTGTATTTTTAAGTTCCTTAGAACATACGTCATAAAACTTCTCAACCGACTCTTCTTCGTTATAAATGGAAACGACAACCGAAACTTTATTTACACTCATTTTAAACCTCTGAATATTTTGCCAATTTATCTATATGCAGAATACGAATACCTGATTGTATGACTGCCTTTTATAGCATCAACCGCAATGTAATATATACTGGAATTATAAACTTTTACCGGCGTATCATCAATAGTTACACTCCATCCGTCAGAATACGGTATCGAAAGAAGTACTACTGAATCCTTATCAAGGTTAATGTTACATGTAATTAAGTCGTCAGAATATGTAACATTCTCTGCCTTTACTGCTTTTTTTATTACTTCTTCATCCTCATCATAGTATGCCTTTTCAAAGTCGTTATTATAAAAATTCTTTTCATAGGCAAAGCATAATGGAAGAACATCCGGATTTTCATATATTTCCCATTCTTCCCCGTAAAAATCAACCTTTTCCTTTAATACATAGCTGTCAGGGAAGTTTTCGTTATCATGTCGTAAGTAATACTTAACTCCCGCAAGCGACTCTCTTACCTTGCTGTTTTCAAGTCCAAACATTCTCTGGTCGACAAAACCCTGTGAATTAAGAATAGGAAGCTTATCCGCAATCTTTTGCATGTTAGGATTTACAACGCTTAACCAGAATGTGAGTCCGTAATAATCATTTATCATCTGAACATTTTCAGGTCTTCCGTTAATATTCGTAAGAGAATCGTTTGATACTCTGAAAAGTGATTCATCTGCCTTTATTGTCTCTGAATAATTAACAGGCGAATCAACGTATTTACCTACTTCATCGTTTTTAATAAAAGCATTCCTGAAATCCGTACCCGCAAATTCATATAAAATAAAGCCGATTATTATAACATTTGCTATGGCGGCAAGTCCTGTTAAGTTATAGGCTCTTTCTTTATTAACTGCCTTTAATTCAATCAAATCTTCCGCCACCTGAATAAATACTATGGCAAATACAAACTCAAGCATGAATATCCATCTGTCATAGCTAAAGCCTTCAACAAACCCGGAAAATACGATGTTTGTAATAGGCATCGTATATAGCAGACATCCTACAATTACAGCTATGATAAGCTGCTTATTTCTGTTTGTTTTGTTTTTAAATACAAAGAATGAAACAAACAAAAGTATAACAGCAATATATGCGATAACAGGTATTTCATGGAAAAAGAAAACACCGTCATCGTATGTTGGAAGAAATCCCTTTATAAACTGAATGGTATTGTGTCGTCTTGGCCGATAATTTGTCGGCGATAAAAGAATTTTTGCAATATCTCCTCCTGCCCTCTCAGATATGAGCATACCCTTAAGTGACGGATACAAAACAGGAAATGTCACTACAATTCCAATAATTGCTGCTAAGGCACACATTGCACAGTCAAGTACCATCGATATTATTTTCTTAGCTACCGCTTTATCCGAATGAATGAACCAGGTTCTGATAAGTGCGTAAGGTACAAGGAAAAGCGCCGCATAATAGAATAAATACATAGTGCAAAGTGATGCATATGCGCCAACGATTACCATAAGGAGCCATTTTCGCTCTTTAAAGAACTTCTCGCATGCAAGCAAAAGAAGCGGGAAGAAAATGAGAGGCGATAAGAACTGAATATACATCATGCATGCGCAAAACATATATCCGGAGCAAATGTAGACAAATGCACCGTATGGAATCAGCTTTTCGTTAAGCTTCATATACTTTGCATAAAGGATAAATGCAAGTCCCGCAAAATACAATCTTAAGAAAAACATAAATGAAAAAAGTACTACACCATTTGACTTGTTCGAAAATACCGCAATGATGTTTAAAGGGTCTCCAAGTCCATAGTAATTCAGTGCAGAAAATACATCTTCACCCATTGCAATTCTTAAATCAAACGATGCGAACTTCCCTGTTGATAAGAAATCTCTTATGTACTGTCCTATATATAAAAACGCCGGATAGTACTGTCCTACACCGTCAATCTCCCATACAGTTGACAGAGAACGTGAATAGAACGGAATAAAGATGATAAGACACGCCACTAAAAATAACAGCGAATATAACAATATTCCTTTTAACCTAAATTTTCTTCTTTCCAATATTTAAGTCCTTCCGTAACTTTAACAATTAATGCAAACAATATTACAGGTACTGCCTGGATCATAATTCTGTTACCTGAATCTCCGAAGCTCTCATACAAATTATCGCCTCTTGCCCATCCTGCAATAATTGTTATTAAAATATAACACACTACCGATATGTCAAAATAGTTTATCTTAATTGATTTCTTTGGAATCAGAATAAATACACCGATCACAAACGGAACAAACAGTCCCCATCCGCTGTTTTTAAGCATATTAAAAATAAATGCCTTTAAGTTAATAATATATCCGCTTCTGTCATACACAAGTATTACAAGATTAACTGATATTAGCGATAATACAAGCAAATATCCATAGTTCTTTTCAAGTTTTTCGGATAACCTGTTCCTGATTAAAAGCGCATAAAGCATTATTATAATTAAAAATGCAATAAGAACTACCGCCTTTTCCTTAGTCATAAACTGTATCTTAGTATGAAGCGTAATCTTTATGAATATTCGGTATAAATACAACGACTGTAAAATGAGTACAGGGCTTAAAAAGTACAGAGCAATATCTTTGCTCTTAAACTTAAGCATCATAATTGAAAGTATTAAAACTCCTGCATTTAACGCCCCTTCCATTCTCATAATTGAAAGTCCGGTTATTAATACTGCCAATACCAATAAATCAGCTCTGTCTGTTTCTTCCTTAAGACTGAATTCATATGCAAAATACAATATAACAGCCATATATTCCATAAAGAATGCATTTGCCATAAACCACCTTGACATAAGAACAAACGGCATCGATGTAACAAGCACTACAATTGAAACAAAGGTAATCACATATGTGTTCTTTTTATCAAGCCTTGTCGATGCATAGCTTTGTACCGCATATGCAAAAAATGCAAGAAAGTTAATATTAAGAAGTGTCTGAACACCGAATATTTCATCAAATCCGTAGAAGAACGGCAATGTTGCAAGAACTGCAATTCCCTGGGAAGCATCCGTTAAAAAGTTATCCAGTATCGAGCCGATTTTTTCATAATGAACAAGTGCTCTTGGATATTCAGAGAAAAAATACATTGAGTCATTTGTAGCAGAAACAGGAACAATACCCGATACTGATACAAGTGTTAGAATTACTGCAAGAGCAATATAAATCAGAGTATTTTTATTAATAAGGCTTTTTATATCAATCCGCTTTCTAAAGAAAACTGCCGTTATTATTAAAAATAACGCCATTGTTATAACTACAGAATATTTATTGAATTTAATTCCCGCACTTAAGAGGAAATATCCCGATATACTGTATGCTAACAGCGAAAGCGGATATGCAAGAATATAGTCAGCTGTGCTTAAGCTTTTCCCTCTTATTATTCCAACAAAAACAACGCCATATATTACTAAAAGCAATATGGTTATTACCTGGTTTATATAAAACTGTCCGCTTAATGTTGCAATGTATGAATCAATAAACTGCTGCATTATTTTATATTTTCCTCATAATATGACTTGCCCATTAAATACATATCTTCAGTGTATGGCTCGTCTTCATTCTGTGGTTGCCATATAAGAACAAGCTCATCTTCATTTAAGCTTTCTTCGTGTAAATATAAGTATGATGTCTTTGCCAAATCTCTGTAATACCACAGGTAAAAGAAAAAGCTTCCGCTGTCATCATCATACTTTGAGCGCATCATTGAATTTCTTAAAAGGTCATTTAAGTATCCTAATCTTTCAAAATCCTTTGCCTTTTCCTTACTGATTACGACATCATTGTATGATGAATCCTCAACAGGAATTGCATCTATGGAATTAAGGTAGCTTACCATGTTTTCTACATGATAATATGCATACTGCCATTCAAAGCCCTGTCCCTCTGCTTCTTCTATGTTAAGTCTGTCTGACTTTACATATACTGTTTTGCCTTTAAGGAACAGTCTTAAAAAAGCATCCGGAAATTCACACGTATCAATATACTTTGTATCATAAAAGGTCTGATTAACAGGTTGTCTTTTCGATAAAATTCCGTCTGCATTTTTGTAACAGTAAATGCCGCTTACTGCTGCCATAAAAAGAATTGCAGCAATAAAAATTTTCTCTCTATGCTTTTTAAATATGTTAATAAGCAGTAAAAATATACACGCCATTAACAACAAAGCCATATGTCTCATAATGCCTTTGAAATCTCCATAAACATCTTCTTCTCAATGTGTCTTAGTTCTGACAAAGGTGCCTTTGAATACTCAGTGTTTGACGGGTCAAGAAGAGTATCTGTTGATGTTGCTCTTCCCGGATGTGCTAAGACTTCAACATCCATATTTTTTCTTTCAGCTATTTTCTTAAAATCATTTAATAGTACCGATACCCTGTCAATGTCCATATGCCCACTCATTACAATTCCAAAAAAGACAGCGGTTTTATCTTTGTACTTATTAATCATAGACTTATCAAAAAATGCCAGTACATTTAATACAATATTCTTTATTATGTTAACCAGATTGAATCCGCCGATTTTTCTGTTTTTTATAAAAGGCATAAGCGGTTCTGCAGGTACTCTTAAGTAGTTTATTTCATATCCTTCTTCCTTAATTACTTCAAGAATACTCTTAAGCACAAGCGGGATCATATGATAATGAACGTGCGAATCAACGTTAATCTCATCAAGATATGGTTTTGCCTTTATAAACTGTGCTCTTATTTCCTGCTTAAGCTCTTTTTTAAGTTCTTTTCTTTTTGGTCCTATACTTAACAAAAGAAGCTTAAAAAACGATAAACAAAACATTCCGTTTTCATTGACTAGAAGTTTTACTTCATCCTTATCACTAAGGCATGGGCCTTCTGATATCGAAAAGTGAATTGCCTTTGAAACATTTACTTTTGAATCATTAAGAATTGCCATACACTCATCAAAATAAGGGCTGTTTGGCATAATGCTTATTCCGTGAAGAGTGCCTTCTTTTATGCAGTCAATTATGTCCTTTGAAACTTCTATATTGTATCCGTAATCGTCAGCGTGAAGTATTACATTCATTGTTTTTTCCTAAGCTTAATAAATACATCCATTGCAGTGTCAAATAATGCCTTTATAACTTTTCTGTTAATAATTAAATGTATTAAAAATACAAATATTCCGGCTGCAAACGAAATTATCTGATTATCAGTATATGTCGCAAAGCATGCATATAAAGAATAAATCACAAGAGATAAAATAAACGTCTTAAACTTATACTGTACCGGATAAAACTTATTGGCAAAATATGTTCCGATTGTAAAATACACAATATAAGTTATCGCAGTAGCCAGTGCTGCCCCGACTCCTTTATACTTTGGAACAAACAGCGTATTTCCTACTAAGTTTGTAATAATAGCTGCAAGGCTTGCATAATTTAAATATTTGACCTTTTTGACAAATTTGACGCCCTGGCCTGTCATTTCAAACATTATGCTGAGTACAGGCATAAGTGCTAAAAACGGGATGATTTTTATTGCACTTCTGTATCTTTGCCCAAGTATCAATACTACAACGCCTCGTAACGATGTAAGCAAAAACGCAAGACTTAATGCTAAAAACTGAACCTTTAAAAACATGTCTGCAAAGAACGGCTTGCATACTTCTTCAGATTCGTTTTCATATTTATCCATTGCAATAGGCGACCAGAATGCGACAAATGTGATTTTAATCGTCAAAATGATTACCATTATCTGCATTGCGGCAGCATATATTCCGGTTTCTGAAAAGTCGTTAAATATTCTTATTGACCATTTATCCATGCTTGATAAAAGCCACTCCATAAGAAGCATCGGGATAAACGGCACTGAATATTTAAGCAGTTCATTCCATGAAATGTCGTTTTCATTAGCCCTTAACAGAGAAATCTTTTCTTTATGATTTATTTTAACAAATCTTAAAAATAAGCCTAATGTCACGATAAAAAGCGGTAATGTGAGGGCATACAATACTACCCTGAAATCGTCTCCAAGTATTGATGTGAATATAAAAATAAATGCTATATACAATACTTTTGAGAGAATGTTTAGATTTGAATAAAGCTTTCCGTTCTGATCCATTCTGATATTTAAGAAAAGGAATCTCTCAAATATCGATGTGACCGCATAGCCTACCACTAAAAGCGTAATATCAAGTCCGTCCCTTTCAAAAAGGAAATTATTGAATAATGATGAGAAGGCAAAATATATTAACGATACTATTACAATAAGTAAAAGAGAAGGGAACAGGCACTGATAGAACAGCTTCTTTCTGCTTATCTTATCCTGATAAAAAAATCTGATATAGCCCTGATCAAGTCCTAAAATAGCAAATATATAGACTACGGAAACAGCTGACTGAAACATGGATGTTCTTCCATATTCAGCCTCTGTCATTACTCTTGTTATAAGCGGCAATGAAATAAGCCCAAGAAGTAATACTATAAAATTACCGTAGAAGTATTCAAGAAAGCTCTTAAATACAGAACCCTTATTTTCTTTCAAAATCAATTCCTTAAAATGTGGTTATAAAGTGCTATGTGCTTTGATACATTTGCATCAATTGTATAGTTATCTTTATACCGCTTAAAGAAAAACTCTCTGTCCTTTTTAAGCTCTTCTTTATTCTCACAGTAGTACTTTACTCTGTCAATAAATCTGTCAACAGTCTCTTTTGTATACAGGTTTTCTTCTTTTGCGATAACCTCCTTAAGGCCGCCGACATTTGTTGATATTACGCTGCACTTTCTGCTCATTGCCTCGACTGCTGCCTTTCCAAATGACTCAAACATCGAAGACATTACGAAAATATCAACAAGATAGTAGTAGTCGGATATTTCCTCCTGCGATAAATCCTGCATATAAATAAGATTTTCTTCACCTATCGCATCGATGATTCCTGCCTTAATGTCTTCCACCTGCTTAATATCTCCGCTTTCATAAACTGAAATTACAAGTGCAACCTTGAATTTAACATTTGTTTTTGCAAGCTCCTTAACAAGCTTAGGAACAAAAGGCCAGTCCTTTTCCTCTGAAATTCTCCCTGCAAAGCCGATTACAAGTTCATCATCGCTTATATTGTATTCTTTTCTTTTCTCTTCTCTTCTATTCGAATCATAGTCATTGAAGGCTTTACTGATAGTATTCGGAATTACTTCAATGCCGCACTTAAGGCTTTCCTTTTCCCAAAGCGATTTATTGTAAGAGGTTGTCGTAATAAGCTTATCAGCATGCTTAAGTGTCGCCTTTATGCACATTTTGGAATGCTTTCTATAGCCATATGCAAGTCCTCTGTCAGTGTAAACAAAAGGGATTTTTGAAAAAAAACCGAGGCAGCGTAAAAAACCAAATGTAATAAGCGATTCGGACATCGAAACATGAATCAAATCAGGCTTTTCCTCTTTTATTATTTTATAAAATGAACCGATTCTTCTTAAAAAATTAACGATTCTTCTAAGCCTTGTATCTTCCCTGTTCTCATCGGAATCATATGTTACAATTTCAAAGTCGTAATCTTCTTCCTTACTTGTAAGAAGCCTTGGGCAGCACACAACAGGTATAAAATTATTTCCTTCAACCAGTCCGCCTGATGACTTTTCAACTATTCCTTCACATAAAGTCTTTGTTGACATCTGGCCGCCACCCGCTAAATCTATAGGATACTCCATTAAGTATAGAATTTTAATTAAATTAATAACGCTCATAAATTTAACTAACCTGCAATAAACTTGGCAAGCTCTACGATTACGCATTCAAAGATGTAAAGCCTTGAATAACCGTTATCTCTGTAAATCTTATATTTTATCTTAATCCGCTCAAGCATTTTATTTAAGTTTCTCTCATGAGAAACCCCGTTCATAGTGAAATTAGCAAGAGTCTTATTTAATACCGAAAACTTTGCACCCTGCTTTTTTAGTCTTAACACAAGGTCATAGTCATCGTGAATTGTCTCTGTTTTGTATTTATTGTCTTTATATATTTCACGTCTCACAAACATTGTAGGATGGTTCCAGTCACGTGATGTCATATACTTTCTGTTTCGTGCTTTTTTTATGAAGCTTCTGCCGTCTTCATAGCACATTCTTAAATCGCCATACAATACGTCAAAATGATCTTTTTCATAGCTTTCATTAACAAGCTTAAGCGCATCGGTCTCATAGTAATCATCTGAATTAATCATTCCTATAATGTCACCGCCGCACATACTGATTCCCTTGTTCATTGCATCATAGATGCCATTATCATGCTCTGATAAAACAGAAAGCATAATACCGTTTTTTTCTGCTATAGCCTTGTAGCTTAGTGCAATATCAACTGTATTGTCTTTTGAACCGCCATCTATAATAAAATACTCTTTTGGAGCATATGTCTGGTTAATTACAGATTCCATAGCCCTTTTAAGAGTATTTTCACTGTTATATGTTACCGTAATAATTGAGAAATCAGCCATTGTTTTCTGTCCCGTTATTCTTCGTAGAACCTGCGAAAGCCTGCGTTGAATCCTCAGCCTTAAATATTACAAGAACTGTTCTGAATAAAAGCTGAATATCTTTTAGCAGAGAATAATTCTCTATATATAATAAATCAAGCATCAGCTTATCCCTTGAGCTTGTGTTGTATTTACCGATTATCTGTGCATAGCCTGTAAGCCCTGCCTTCATTCTTAACCTGTATACAAATTCAGGAAGATTCTTCGTGTATTCATCAACATTTTCAAGCATCTCAGGTCTTGGACCTACAAGCGACATATCGCCTTTAATGATGTTGACAAGCTGTGGCAGCTCATCAATTCTATACTTTCTAAGCTTCTTACCGATAGGTGTAATTCTGTCATCACCTACAAATGTTGATTTATTCTCAACATTTTCTTTCATCGTTCTGAATTTATATATTTCAAAAACCTTACCGTTTACTGTAGCTCTTTTCTGCTTGAAAAATACTTTTCCGCCATCGTATTTTTTAATTAAGACTGCACTGACTAAAAATACAGGACTTGTAATGATAAGTACGATAAGTGAGATTATTATGTCCATAATTCTCTTAGCAATTCTCTGTTCAAATGTAAGCACATGGAACTGCCATGAAAAGAACGGAATGTCATCAATAATTGCAGTCTTGCCGGCCTGCTCTATTATGTCTGATATTTTAGGATTAAAGTAAATGTTCTTTAAATTCCTGTAGCAGAAATCGATGATTGCAGTTCTTTCTTCTATCGGTATTTCATACATAACAATAGTGTCTGCCAAAAGCATTTTATCTTCTAAGTCTTCATCAAGATAGCCTGCAATCTCGTTAATTTTATATTTACTCTTAAATAAAGACATTGCTACTGCAACACGCTTAGCCCCCTCATCACCGTCGGTAATGATAAGGCACTTTTCTGCCTCATTAATCCAGAAATAAAAATTATCACCGATAATTGTGAAAATAATGAAAAGAATACTCTGAATGATAATTACAAGAAACAAAATGCCGACATTTTCAATTGTGAATGTCGCATTGTTAGCTTCATTTGTTTTCATTATTGTAAGTTCAAAGTATGTAATCAGGTCTGTTATTACACCCGTAAGTATGAGCGAAATATAAATCTCACGCTTTCTCTTAGAGCCGATTTCGTATCCGCCGTAAATGTTAGACAATAATACAAGAGTTATCACAAATGTTGAAAGTGTTACTGCTGCCGTACGCGACAAATCGATAATCTCCGGGTTGTCAATTGAGAAGAGCACGAAAAATGTTCCCAATGAAAGGGCATACATTAACATCTTAATAAAGAACAGTATGGACTTTTGAAATTTTGTACTAAATTCCTTCATATACTTCCTGGATATATTCCATAAACCTGTAGTTTCTATCGTAAATTCTTGCTCTTCTTAAGCAGTCCTCTACCGTGTATCCCATTCCCTGCATTGATAAAATCTTCTCAATTGCAGCTACAACCCCCTGGATGCTGTTTCTTTCAACTGCAATTCCGCATGTGTCATCAATTGATTCTGCTGCACCGCCTGCCTTAAATGTTACAACCGGTGTACCACATGCAAGTGCTTCCAGATTTGTTGTAGGGAATGTATCCTCAAGCGTTAAATTGACATATATGTCAGCCATTGAATAAAGAGCTGCAAGCTCTGCCACTGAATCAGTATGTGCAAGTCCGACTATTGACTCAGGGAGGTCATTAAGCTGGCTGTCGTTTAAGCCAAGTAAAACTATTACATAATTATCATCAAGTGTTTTTGCCAGATTTTGAAACTGCAAGAGTCCCTTACGCTCTCTCCATGGGTTTGCAACGCCAAGAAGCATTTTCTTTCCGCGGATATTTAAGCTGTTACGAAGTTTGAAAATAAGATTTCCTTCTTCAACCGACTCTTCAACCGGACTAAACTGCGTAAGATCGATTCCTGTCGGAACTACAACTGTGTGATATTCCCTCATGAATGACTGTGAAACACGTTCCTTAAGCCACTGCGATGGTGTTACAAGTGTCACATTTTCAAGTCCCGTGAACAGTTCCTTTTTCTTTTTGTAATTAAATATCGAATTATCCTTTCCCATCGATTTAGGATATTCGTTAAGCTGCTCACATTTATAGCAGCCTGTCTGCCATTTATTGCATCCGATATATTCAAAATGCGAACAATGTCCGGTAAATGTCCAGCAATCATGGAGTGTCCATATTACACGCCTTTTACTTTCCTTAAGGTATTTAAAGAACACTTCAATATTAAGATAATATCCGTGGACATTGTGGATATGAATAATGTCAGGATCAAAGTCCTCTATTACGTCAATAAACTCCTTTGTTGCTCTTTTTGAATAAAAGCCGTGCTTATCATTAAGTCTTGACATTGCACCGTGTACATATACGTCAAAATCAGTACCGATTCTGTAGCAGTTATACCCTTTTGGTGCCTCATCTCTTCCAAATGCAATTAAACACTCATACCCTCTTTGTGAAAGGGCATCATAAAGACCGGTAACAAGTCGACCTACTGAACCTGTCCCGGCAACCGTGTTCATAAGAAGAACCCTTTTGTTCTCGTATTTGTTCATAGAATTCATTACTGTCTGCTGTTCTAACGTAATAAGCGGCTTTTCTTCCTCATAGCTTCCAAGACCGATAAAGTCATTTTCCACGTTAGAATCAAGCGATACTGAATCAACATCGGGTCTTTTTATATAAACATTTTCATTATTAACATTTTCCTGCGGTCTTACATAGTCCGCAGATAAATCTATAAGATCAATTTCGCGATTATCCATATATTACTCTTCATCATCAGATGAATCATTAAGTATTAATCCAATTACTCTGTTCTGTCCCTTTGAGAAGTCCTTTGACAGCTGCAGTCTTCTCATCTCTTTTCTAACTTCAGGTGTCTTAATAAGCCATTCTATTGTCGAAATAATAGTATTATCGTCCTGCTTACTTCCAAGTCCTAAGTTGATAAAACCATTCTGAATTCCGGCAAACACGTGCTCTGCTTCCCTTTCATTCTGTGCCATAACAACTGCAGGCACACCCATACTTGCAAGCTCATACACAGTTCTTCCCTGTGATGTAACTGCTAAATCAGCCTTTGTCATAAACGAGCTTACACGCTTAGCATCATTGTGAATGAATATGTTGTTAGCTTCATCGGTCACAATTTTATCTTTATGAGAATATGCAAATCCGACAAGGAAATGGAATTCCACTAAAGGATATACCTCGTGAAGCTTTTTACATATAGAATAAAGTCTTCCTGTAAGATCAGACGGATCCGCACCGCCGAAAATAACAATTATATTGTTAACCTCGGAAGAAAACTCCTTAGGCTCTTCTTCCAAAAACTCATCTCTAATGCAGAAATATTTAGAGCCGTAATACTCATTGTAAAGCCTGTCACCCTTTTCATAGAGGGCATTTATTACTGCGTCCGCATATTTAGCGCCCTGTCCGACATCTTCAAAGTTAACTACACGACCTGCATTTCTTGTGCATATATTCATATATTCAGGAGTCGTGTCAAGAATATCGTTAACGATTATGTCAGGTTTGACCTTTTGCAAAATCCCCTCGAAATCACGTTCATTGTCGATTACTTCATATGGGAAGTTAGCTTCTTTAACCTTTGCAATACCTATATCTGATTCCGAGTCAAGAACGAATAGTATTTCATGCCCTGTAAGCTTATATGCAAGTGTTAAGCATCTGTACACATGTCCCATGCCAAGCTTCATCTTGCCTACAGTTCTGAATATTATCTTTTTTCTTTTTAGAATATTCTCACATAATACCCAGTCTGAATATGTATCGATGTCTACTGCTTCATCTTCCGAAATCTCAAATATATTGACATTTTCTCCGATTCGTCCCGACTCACTTACACATTCTCTCTTAGTAATTAAAAATCCACCCGTCTCAAGATAATTTGCCGGGAGTTCTTGCGAATTAAGTCGCTTTTCGTAGTTTTTAACTATTTTACCGTCTTTAACACCCCATGATAAATGAGGCTTATTCATTGCAGAAATAATAGTATCGTAATCCGACTCACTAAAGAATTTAAGAGCAGCCTTAATAGTCTCTTTTTTAAGAGTCGGACTTGTAGCCTGCATTGTTATTACCGTATCGTATTTGCAGCCGTTTTTCTTTTCCATTTCAAGAACGGCATGGTAAATTACAGGGTCAAGAGTAACTTTGTCGGTTGCAAGTTCAATCGGTCGTCTGATAACATCGACGCCCCTCTTCATAACTATGCTTAAAAGCTCCTCATCATCGGTAGAAACGCAAACATCAACATCAAAATCCTGTCTTAATGACTTTGCATTTTCGATGCTGTATACGATAAGCGGCTTGCCGCACATTATTCTGACATTTTTCCTTGGTATTCTCTTCGAACCCCCTCTTGCAGGGATTACAATTAGTGTTTTCATCTGAATTTTAGTCTTTCTTAATGTATTTTTTCTTCAAATAACCATACAGAGTAATTATATCATTTTTGCGGATAAACGCAAAGATTCCAAGACCGATTAAAGCCACTGTATATCTTAATACAGCCATGGTCAGTCCGTCTTTGTAAAAGTACATAATTCCGGCCAGTGAGAGCAATACGCTTATCGCTAATCCGATGAACATAAATGAGTCTTTATACACTTTTTCCTTAAGCACAAATCTGGTTGCGATATAGTGGAAAAACATCAGGAAAATGTAGCTTAAAAGCGTAGTGTATGCTGCAGCGATATATCCAAATCTTGGTATGGCAATATAGTTTAACAAATAATTTACTATGGCAGCAAAAATTGAGCTTAAAGCAATTAACGGAGTCTTTTTGTGAAACAGCTCTAGGTTTACATAATTCGTATAGAAGTACTGTGCCAGGGTTCCGAGTGCAACAGGTGGAATAACCCATTTTGCAACCCAGTAATCCTTTGCATTAGGCGCAAGAATCATAAGCGCTTCCGGTGCTATCGTAATAAAGCCTATTGTCAGGAAAATTCCAAGCAATACAAGTTTTTTCTGTATATTCTGAATCGCTTCCTTCTTGCCGTCGTTTAGCTGTTCATTAAACCACGGAAGCCATGCCTGTCCGATTGCATTTGTAAATACCGCAAGCAGTGTCGCAAAGCCGTAGCCGTATGTGTAGAGTCCCGCATCTGACGGTCCGCATATTGACTTAATCATTATTCTGTCAATCTGTGCAAGAATAACTAATGCAAAGGCGTGCGGAATCATCGGGATTCCGAACTTAAGAGCGTAAATCCAGTATTCTTTATTGTAAAAGACCTTTCCCTTTTTAAGAATTTTTACATAGCAGAAAATACCCATAAGGAATGACGGAAGAATTGTTCCAAGTATTTTACCTACGTATCTTCTGTCGTTAAAGACAATAATAAGTACTATCGAAAATACAACGGTAGCTATACATGAAATAATCGAAATAAGAATGTTTTCTTTATATTTGTATTCATATCTGCATTTTTGCAGCATATATTCTACTGAAGGGTATATGCAAAGATACACAAATAATACGATAACAAGAGGTGTTTCGTATTCGATAAAATCAGATACAAATTCCCTGAAAACAGCAACAATTATAAGCACGAAAAATGCAAATGTACTTGATAATGCCTGAAGCGATGACATATATTCATCGAATTTATCTTTAAAGTCAATCTTTGCTCTTCCGATGCTGTAGACAATACATAAACATGTAAAAATGTTAAATACTTCTATCCATGAATTAAATGTATTTGCAAGTCCGTAATCCTTTGTAGGCAGCATGCTCGTATATATCGGACTTGTAATAATTGCAACCGCTCTGATTGCAATCGAAGATATTGTGTACCATATTCCGGATTTTACTACTTTGTTTTTGTCTTCCATATGTTAAATACTTACAAATACATTAATCCGTAAGCATATCCTCTGTAATAATCGTGTCATCAGCAATATCGAATGCTGCTTTTTTACCTGTAACCTCGTGAATTCTGTCAGGTGAGATTCCTGTTCCCGGACGCTTATATGTAAGCATACTCTCTGTAATCTCAGAACCCGCTTTAATAAGTCCGTTTGATACGATTGAACGACGCGCATTAAGTCTTGCCGTCTGTTCTGTCTCAAGGCATTTAAGTTCTTTATTACCTCTTATCATATCAAGAGTCTCAATGTCCTTAAGAATTCTTCTTGCATCATCAGGGTCCATTGCATGATAATGATCGTTTCCCTTAAGTGTCTTATCAAGCGTAAAATGCTTTTCAACACATATTGCGCCAAGGTTATAGGCCGTCTTAATTACGTCATTTGACTCTGTAGGCTTTGTATGGTCTGAATATCCGATAATCAAATCGGTAAACTGCTCCTTTAATGTCTGAATCTTTAAAAGATTTGCATGCTCTAATGGAGTAGGATATTCAAGAACACAGTGCAAAAGAACAATTTGATTATCGTTATGTGCACGAATTGTATCAACAGCTCTCTCTATTTCTTCAAGTTCTGATGCACCGATTGACAAAAGTATCGGCTTGTCTTTTTTTGCCTGATACTCAATAAAAGGAATGTTCGACAAATCTGACGATGAAATCTTATAAACCTCCATAAGCTCATCAAGATAATCAGCTGATTCATAATCAAAGGCAGTCGATAAGAACTCAATTCCGATTTCATCACAATAGTTTTTAAGCTCCTTATATTCTTCATATCCGAAGCTGTCAAATTTCTTAAAAAGCTCATACTGACTTGTAGTTGACTCTTCTGTCAAATCCCAGTATGAAGGCGAAGCCTTTGCGGCAAGAGTACCGGCTTTATAAGTCTGGAATTTAACCGCATGTATGCCCGCATCTTTTGCTTCTTTTACCATAAGCTTTGCAGCGTCCATTGCAGAAATTCCTTCTTTTTTTGCTATGTCATAATAATTTACGCCTATTTCAGCTATTAATGTGAACTTTCCTTCTGACAGTCTGTCAATAATAGTACTCAAAACAATACTCCTTTCAGTATTTTCAATTGTCAAATAAATTATACTAACCACTTAAAAACGCCCTGGGTCTTAGCCCAGGACGCTTAAACCAACTTCAAATTAGAAAATACGTCTTATTGCAAGAATCGGACGGTATGTAGCTGATGAAACCTTGATACCTGTCTTAGCCGTAGAAGCATGTACAATCTGTCCGCCGCCGATGTAGATAGCAACGTGACCTGAGTAACAAAGGATATCACCAGGCTGAGCCTCAGCAAGAGAACCAACCGCATAACCGACGCTTCGCTGTGCACCGGATGAGTGTGGAAGTGATACACCAAAGTTCTTATATACTCCCATTGTAAATCCTGAACAGTCGGTACCGTTTGTAAGAGATGTACCGCCGTATACATAAGGATTTCCAACGAACTGAAGTCCATAGTTTGCAACTGCCGATCCAAGTCCTGAACCTCCGACAGAATATTTTGCTCCACCAGAAGACTTAGAAGTTGTCTGACTGTTCTTTGTAGCCTTCTTGGCTGCTGCGTTAGCCTTATCTCTTTCGGCTTTTTCTTTCTTAAGACGGGCTTCCTCTTCTGCCTTAGACTCTGCCTTAGGGAAGTCTGTGTGAAGAGATACAAATTCCTTTGATACCCATCCGTCACCTTCTTCGATTGAAACCTTAACCCATTCTTCGGTTTCTTCTACAACCGTAAGCTGGTCGCCATCAGGAACAAGACCGAGTATCGCAGATTCAGCATTGGCTTCTTCTCTGATTCTAAGTGTTGTAGTGTGAACTGTAGCAGTTCTTACGCCAACCTCTTCTGCAAGCTTAACTGCCGCCTGACCGGTTACAACGTATTCTCCCTTTACGTATCCTACTACACTTCCTGAAGAAATCTTATACCAGTCGCCCTCTTTTCCTAACCACTCACCTGCTGAATGGTTGTAAAGCTTTCCGACGATTTCGCCATTTTCATCAGGCGTCTCACGGACATTTACATATCCGTCAACCTTGGCGATGACTGTAGAAGTTAAGTCTTCCTCGCCCTCTGATACTTCTGCTGCCTCAGGCTTAATTAATATATCAGGTGTTGCCGCATCAGCAGAAACTGTAACTGTATTTGATGCTTCTTCCGGGTTAAGCTCTTCTATCTGCTCAGATATTACCTTTGCAGAATCGGTTGAAACCTTAACCGCCCCGTCGTCATTTAATTCCTTATTATCTGTAACTTCAATAGTAGCTGCCTTAGCACCGGTTGCCATTTCTTCCTTATCGGCGTTAAATGCTATTGATGCAGGTGTATCTACCTTCTCAACATTTTCAGGTGTAACCGGTGATGGTACTTCAGCATTATTCTGAGCGGTTGCAGTATCAGTAGCAGTACCTGATGATAATGCAATCTCGTTAGACACCGAAACTCTCATATGAACCTTTGCCGAAGCTTCCTTTGCCTTTGCTCTTGCTTTTGAAGCTTTAATGTCTTTAAGGCTGTTTCCTACACCTGTTGTTGCTGCAAGTCCTGCGGCAGGTAAAGTAAGTGCTTTAACCTCTTTTGCAGGGTAGGCTGTTACCAATAAAGCGGCTATTATTGAACAGGCTGTAACTTTCGTTATAGTCTTTATCATAATTGCTCCTTGTTGTTTCATAATACCTTATCTTTATGCATACACTGATTAAGTTTAACATAAAATGGGCATTTTAGCAAATTTGCACTTATGAACCGGACTTTTTATTCCTTTCTAAAGCCTGCTCTTTTACGTAATGTAGGGTCTAAAATCTTCTTTCTGATACGAAGATTATCAGGTGTAATTTCAAGCAGCTCATCTGCATCAATAAAGTCAAGAGCCTGCTCAAGCGAAAGAACTCTTGGCGGTGTAAGTCTTAATGCTTCATCTGAACCCGAGGCTCTAGTATTAGTAAGCTGTTTCTTTTTACATACGTTTATTTCTACGTCTTCAGGCTTACCGTTCTGTCCTATAACCATACCTGAATATACTTTTTCTCCCGGTCCGATGAACAGTGTTCCTCTTTCCTGGGCATTAAATAAGCCGTAAGTAATGGATTCACCTGATTCAAATGCGATAAGGCTTCCCTGCTTTCTATACTGAATATCACCTTTATATGGTGCATACTCATCAAAAACAGTATTGATTATTCCATTACCTTTTGTATCTGTCATAAATTCCCCTCTGTAACCGATAAGTCCTCTTGAAGGGATTGAAAACTCAATTCGTGTATATCCTCCGGTAATAGGAGTCATGTTCTGAAGCTCACCCTTTCTCTGACCAAGCTTTTCAATTACAACTCCGCTGAATTCTTCAGGCACATCAATGTAAGCAATTTCCATAGGCTCTGTCTTTCTGCCCTTTGAATCCTCTTTATAAATTACCTCTGCCTTTGATACAGCAAATTCATAGCCCTCTCTTCTCATATTCTCAATAAGAACAGAAAGGTGTAATTCTCCTCTTCCAGAAACCTTAAAGCAGTCTGTATTCTCTGTCTCCTCAACCTTAAGAGAAACATCTGTATTAAGTTCCTTAAACAGCCTGTCTCTTAAATGACGGCTTGTAACATATTTTCCTTCCTGTCCTGCAAGCGGTGAATCATTTACCATAAACTGCATTGCAATTGTAGGCTCGGAAATCTTCTGGAATGGAATCGGGTCAGGATTGTCAGGAGAGCAAATAGTGTCTCCGATATGAATATCGGAAATACCGGAAATAGCTACAATAGAGCCAATTCCCGCTTCTCTTACATTAACCTTGTTAAGTCCGTCATATTCATAAAGTGCTGACACTTTAACCTTCTTTAATATGCTCTCATCATTGGCATTTACAATTACTACTTCCTGATTAACTGAAATTACGCCGTTTTCTACTTTTCCAACGCCTATTCTTCCGACATACTCATTGTAATCAATTGTACTGATGAGTACCTGTGTGCCGGCATCGGGATCGCCCTGTGGTGCAGGAATATAATCAATAATAGCTTCAAATAAAGGTATAAGATTTGGCTTTAAATCATTATAATCAAGACCGCTTATTCCCTGCTTTGCGGAAGCAAAAATAAACGGACAGTCAAGCTGCTTATCAGAAGCATCAAGATCCATGAAAAGTTCTAATACTTCATCTACAACCTCATCACACCTTGCTTCTTCTCTGTCAACTTTATTAACGCATACAATAACGGGAAGCTTAAGTGCCAATGCTTTTTTAAGAACAAATTTAGTCTGCGGCATTACACCTTCAAAAGCATCAACTACTAAAATCGCACCGTTAACCATTTTAAGGACACGCTCTACCTCTCCTCCAAAGTCGGCATGTCCCGGTGTGTCGATAATGTTGATTTTAGTGTTTTTATATGTAACCGCAGTGTTTTTTGAAAGAATTGTGATTCCTCTCTCTCTCTCAATATCGTTAGAATCCATTACTCTTTCGGCTACTTCCTGATTATCCCTAAAAACTCCGCTCTGCTTTAAAAGCTCATCAACAAGTGTAGTCTTGCCATGATCTACATGAGCAATTATAGCGATATTTCTTATATCATCTCTTGTCCTAATCATTATTCATCCTCTTTTTATTATTATTCAAAATAAAACACAACAATATGATACCCGCAATACAAATAAAGATTGAAATAAACTGAGACGTTGACAGCATGCCGACACTTCCTCTTTCATCAGACCTGAAGCATTCGATTATTGCTCTTCCGACTGCATAGCCAATTAAGTATACGCTTGTCGGAATACCTTTTATGTATTTCCTTGAATTAATAAGAATACACAAAACAACAAACATGCCTATATCAAAAGCCGCAGAGAAAAGCTGCGTCGGAATGAGCTTAACTCCTGCCGGTGCCATACAGCCTTGCGGGAATACAACACCTACCCATGAATCTGTTTCTCTTCCGTAACAGCACCCTGCAAGAAAGCAGCCAATTCTTCCGAACGCCTGATTAATTGCAACTGCTGCAGCAATGACATCAATGTATTCAAAGAAATTTTTCTTTTTGATTCTGCAATAAGCATATACAGTCGCAATGCCGGAAATAATACCACCGTATACTACAAAACCTTGCGAACCAATTACGCTCATCGGAGATATAAGAAATTTCTTGAACTCAACGATAATGAACATGACTTTTCCGCCAAGCCAACCAAATACAAGAACAAACATTGCAAGATTGAAGAAAAAGTCATCATCCAGTCCTTTCTTCTTGCATTGAATAGTTCCATAAATCAGCGCAAATAAAAAGCCCAGCGCAATCATGAGCCCATAACCGTGTATAGTTAATTTGCCGATTGAAAATAAATCTATAGCCATATTTATCCTCTCTTCCTAAGTTAAACCAATTTTATATTATACTTTTTCAATTAATAATATGCAATTGCGTATTATTATTCTACACCCTTAAGTGCGTCGACCATGTCTATTGTTTTAACTTTGCCGGAGAACATGAAATTAACGGCTATTGACACAAGAAATGTTCCAATAACTGTATATATGTATGTAGGAATTGATACAACCGGGAATAAATCAAGGCTTTCCGACACTGCGCTGCACATTGCCACGAGTACAAATATACCTGCAAATATTCCAAAAACTATGCCTATGCACGTAAGCCAGATATTCTGCTTCTGCAAAATTCCCCTTATTTTTGATGATGAAAATCCTAAAACCTTAAGAGTTGCAACTTCCCTTGTCTTTTCAACAAAAGAAAGAACTCCAAGGTTATAAAGCACTATGAACCCAAGAAGTGTGGCAGCAAAAATCATTATAAAGATCATTGAATACATCATTTCCATAGTCTTTGAAAATGTTGCCTTCATATCCGTAATATTAAGTATTGTGGAGATTTCTTCTTCATCCGTAAGAGATTTATCAACACTTTTATTTGTCAGTACGCCTGTTGGAATAAAGTCATATTCAAGGCTTTCAAATACATCCCTTTTCATTGCTATTCCCTGAACAGACGGATCTCTGTAAATCTGCGCGATTCTTGTTTTCTGCCATTTGTCATCACCTACAATATGCCATGTAACGAAGTCGCCCTGCTTAACATTAAGATTTTGTGCCATTTTATATGACATGGCGATTCCTGTCTTTGTAAGCTTAATATTGTTATGATTTTTATACTCCTCACTTCCTGGAACAAGACTTAATAACGCCTCTGCCTTTTCATTTGCTAAAGAAGTCTTGTCTGCAATCGTTTTATTCTTCTGTGCAATCTGTCCTTCAATAGCCTTAGAAGTGTTGGCAATATCCCAGTTTTCCTCATACTGGCTCTGATTAATCTGGTCGTTTGATGCTCTTGCAATTGCATAGAGGTTCATATATACATTTGAATCACTTACAGCTTTGTTATAAAGAGAAGCATTTTTATTGCTTGCGGTTATCTGACCGTTCATACTGTTTTCAGTTGACTGTGCATTAACTACAGCCTGCTCATATACTCTTTCAAGGTCGCTTGTATCATATGTAAGCAATAATTCATTTGCTTTTACTATATCTCCGATTTCTAAGTCGCACTCACTGATAGGAGACGTCACAGCCGCATAATATGTTGTGCTCTTTTCACCCTGAATGTTTCCCGTTACTTCTATTTCTTCAGCAATATTACCTGTTTTTGCAACATCTGTTGTATATTCTTTGGCATTAGAACATCCTGTAAGCAGTACCGGTAAAAGTACTGCCGTTACTTTAATACTATTACATAAATGTAGCTTTTTCTTCATTTTAAACTCCTCAAAGCCCAATTGGTTAGTTATTGCTAACCAATAATATTCCTCTTAAGCAAATTTGTCAACAATAAAATTCCACACCATAATATCATATTTCATCTGTAAAGTTAAGGAATATTAACTAATTTGCATTGACAAAAAATACAGAGGATAGTTAAATAACCATCCTCTGTATTTTACATCCTCATCTTATGTAGATGTAATCAGCCATCTGCATGCGAATCAGCTTATCCTGGTAGTCTGCAAGCTTAATAAAAAACATAAGTCCCATAAATGCAAATCCCATTGTAAACGTTAATCCTGTAAGTATGCTGCTTTCACTTATAAGATGCGCAATAAGTGTCATTACAAAAATGATGCCGCATATCTCACATACACGCATACAGATTTCCACCGTTTTTAAATCAATTGGCGGAATTCTTCCCGGTGCCAAAAGGACTGCCCTCAAAGTCCTTTTGAACCCCTTAGCGAGCTTCCTTCTTCTCCTAAGGCGTTTTCTCTTATTATTCATTTATACCCCTTCTAAACTCCCTTGTTAAATTAATAGCATCTGAATCAATTACTCTCCCTTAAATCTCGATAAAAGACCAAAGTACGTTTCGTTGATAAGGTCCCCTATTTCCTTATCACTTATTTCAGTCCTTCCCGAAACAATTAAGGTCGCTATTCCATGAACAAGAAACCATATCGCGCTGATGAGTTCCCCTTTTTTCTCATCATCTAAGCTTTCTGCCCCCGGTAACATATTCGGATAGTTTATTGCTTCCCCTTTAAGCAAAAACTCCTTATCGCCCGAAATGTCTAAGTCATCTACAGATGCTATTAATCTAAACAAATTCTTCTCGTTTCTGGCTGCATCAATATAACCCTTTGCAAGTGAAAGATAAGCCGGTTCTGACTTCCCCTTATGTCGCTCCATACTTTCCCTCATATAATCGGTACCCATTTCATACAAATCTGCCTTAAGCTCTTCCATGTTCTGATAAACTCGAAAAATAGGCTGAGTCGAGCAATTCAATCTCTCTGCTAACTTTCTTGCGCTAACAGCCTCAAATCCACTCTCCTTAGTCATTTGAAAAGCCTCAGACTTAATATGTTCTTTTGATACCTTCACCTGCGGTGGCATACTAGTGCTCCAAAATACGGGTTTATGTATAACATTGTTATACACCATCGTTATGCAACTGTGTTACGTATCTTAGTTACATATCAATGTTGTACAACTTTGTTACATAACACAGTTATTATAATATTACACAATATATAGTTATGTCAACACTAAATTTGTAAGTTTTACACAATTTTTTTTTATCTTTAAAAAAAAAGAATGCCACGGAATAACCGTGACATTCTGATAATTAATTCTGACCGTTTTGCATGCTGCTATTATTCAGTCATCTTTTTATATTTTTCATATTTATTTCTTGAATCAGTCTTAGCTATTGCAAAAAGCTCCTTGGCATTTTCCGGGAACGTCTTTTTAAGTACTGAATATCTGTTTTCACCGTCTAAGAACTCTTCAAGTTCAATATTTGGTTCCTTAGAATCAAGCTGCATCGGAACTTCCTTACGTGGGTCATATCTGTAAAGATACCAGTATCCACTCTCAACAGCCTTCTTCATTTCAGCCTGAACGCTACCCATACCGCTTCTTATTCCGTGTGTTGTACAAGGTGCATATGCAATAATTACTGAAGGACCGTCATAGCTTTCTGCCTCGGTGATTGCCTTAACGAGCTGTGTCTGATTTGCACCCATTGCAACCTGTGCGACATAGACATTTCCATAGCTCATCATGATAGCGCCAAGGTCCATCTTTCTTGACTTTTTACCTGATGCCTGGAACTGTGCAACCGCTCCGATAGGAGTCGCCTTTGAGCTCTGTCCGCCGGTATTTGAATAAACCTCTGTATCAACGATAAGAATATTGACGTTTTCTCCCTGTGCGATTACATGGTTAAGTCCGCCAAATCCAATGTCATATGCCCATCCGTCGCCGCCATACATCCAGAGAGTCTTCTTTGAAAGCTGATCCTTTGCTCTTAAAATCTTATCGCAAAGTTCTTTATGTTTTCCTTCGGTGACTTTTTCAAGTTCTTCAATAAGATTATCTGTTGCGGCTCTTGATGCATTAAGATCATCAAAGGTATCAAGCCAGTCATTACACTTATCCTTAAGTTCTTCATTAATGTTCATTTCAAGAAGCTTAATTACGTTGTTTTTCTGGCCTTCTCTTTGCTGCTTTGATGATAAATACATTCCGAGTGCGAGCTCAGCATTGTTTTCAAATAGGCTGTTTGTCCATGCAGGTCCAAAACCACGTTTATTTGTAGTGTATGGAATTCCCGGCATTGGAGCACCCCAGGCTTGCGAACAACCTGTTGCATTAGCCCAGTAAACTCTGTCACCAAAAAGCTGTGTAAGAAGCTTAGCATACGGGGTCTCACCGCAGCCTGCACATGCTGCCGAAAACTCTACCAAAGGCGTTCTAAACTGTGAGCCTTTAACTGTATTTGGATTGAAAAGATCTCCCTTATCACTTAATGAAAGAGCATAATTCCATCTTTCCAAATCCTCATCAGAGAACTTAGCAGGCACCATTTTAATTGCCTTTTCCTTTGCAGGACAGCTTGCAACGCAGCTGCCGCAGCCTGTACAGTCATGCTTTGACACTTCAAGTCTGTACTCATACTCCGTATCCTTTATACCGTTTAATTTAACTGTATCAAATCCTTTAGGAGCATTCTTGGCTTCTTCCTTGGTTACTATATATGGTCTTATTGCCGCATGAGGACATACAAACGAGCACTGGTTACACTGAAGACATTTTGATGAATCCCACTCCGGAACATTGACAGCAATTGCACGCTTCTCATATGCCGTAAGACCTACATCAATAGTACCGTCTTCATATCCCTTAAACGTACTTACAGGTAAATCATCACCTTTCTGACGGTTGATTGGGAAAAGGATGTTTCTTACTACTTGAGGAAGGTTAGGGTCATCAGGCTCTCTCTCATCAGTGCACTCCTTCCATGAAGCAGGCACCTTTATCTCAATAACATTTTTCGCACCCTCATCAATAGCTTCTACATTCATATTAACTACCTTTGAGCCCTTTGCAAAATAAGCCTTTCTGGCTGCTTCCTTCATATGCTCAAGTGCTTTGTCAACATCCATAAGTTTTGAAATCTTAAAGAATGCCGCCTGAAGCACAGTATTTGTGTGTGAACCAAGACCAAGCCTGTGAGCAATTTCAGTTGCATTTATTATATAGAGCTTAATGTCATTGTCTGCAATAAGTCTCTTAACATGTGAAGGAAGCTTTTCATCTACCTCATTTTCGTCAAATGAGCAGTTTAATAAAAGGCTGCCTCCCTTTTTAATTTCATTTACTATGTCATATTCTCCGATAAAGTTCTCGTTATGACACGCTACAAAGTCTGCCGACTTAACATAGTATGTGCTTCTTATCGGCTTTTTCGAAAATCTTAAATGTGATTTTGTAATACCAAATGACTTTTTGGCATCATATTCAAAGTACGCCTGTGAATAAAGGTCTTCGCAGTCACCAAGAATCTTTGCCGTATTGTGATTGGCACCTACTGTTCCGTCACCGCCAAGTCCCCAGAACTTGCAGCTGTATGTATCATTGTCGACATAGTCTGTTATTTTTTCGTATTCTAACGAAAGATGTGTGACATCATCAACAATTCCAATAGTAAAATTCTTCTTAGGATTATCAAGGCTTAAGTTTTTATATACCGATACGAGCTGTGCCATGTCGGTATCCTTTGATGAAAGTCCGTATCTACCGCCAATTACAGATACATCCATATTTGTATCCTTAATTACCGATACAACATCAAGGTATAGCGGCTCTCCTACAGAACCCATTTCTTTGCACCTGTCAAGTACTGCGATTCTCTTGACACTCTTTGGAAGAGCGTTTAAGAAGTGCTTACTTGAGAACGGTCTGTAAAGGTGCACCTCAAGATATCCTACCTTTTTACCTTTACCGGATAAGTAATCAACGGCTTCTTTTGCAGCACCGGAAACAGAACCCATTGCAATAACAACATCTTCTGCATCAGGATCTCCGTAATAGTCAAATAAATGGTATGTTCTTCCTGTAACCTTTCCTGTTTCTTCAAGGTAATATTCAACAATTTCAGGTAAATCATCATAAAACCCGTTATTGGCTTCACGGATCTGGAAATATACATCACCATTCTGAACCGTATTCCAAAGTCTGGGATGCTCCGGATTAAGCGCATGGTCTCTGAATGCCTGTAATGCCTCTTTATCCATAAGCTTTGTCAACGCCTTAACATCAGGCATGTCAATTCTTGAAAGCTCGTGTGAAGTACGGAAGCCGTCAAAGAAATGCATAAACGGTGTTCTTCCCTTTACCGCTGCAAGGTGTGCAACTGCCGCAAGGTCTGCTGCCTCCTGAACAGAGCCTGAACAGAGCATAGCAAATCCTGTCGCTCTGCAAGCCATTACATCGGAGTGATCACCGAAAATACTCATTCCGTGAGTACCTACAGTTCTTGCAGCTACATGTAATACTGCAGGAAGTCTTTCTCCCGCAATTCTGTAAAGAACCGGAACCATAAGCATAAGTCCCTGGCTTGAAGTATAGCTGACGCCAAGTGAACCTGTCTGAAGTGCCCCGTGTACTGCTCCTATCGCACCTGCTTCCGACTGCATTTCGATAAGCTTTACAGGCTGATCAAACATATTAAGCCTTCCGTTTGCACTCCACTGGTCAGTAAGTCCTGCCATTGGAGATGATGGTGTAATAGGATAAATTGCTGCTATTTCCGTAAAATCGTATGCCACATTAGCTGCTGCGGCATTACCGTCCATTGTTACAAAATTTGACATCTTTCTCTCACCTTTAAATTAATTCTTTTTAAGACCAAGCTCCTCAACCGCTGCTTCACGCATCTTGTACTTCTGAATCTTTCCTGCTGCATTCATTGGGAATGAATCAACAAACTTAATATACTTAGGAACCTTGTGTCTTGCAAGTGACGCAACTATAAAATCTCTCATCTCATCAACATTAACTGTTGCGCCTTCCTTTAATATAATACAAGCCATGGCTTCTTCGCCATACTTTTCATCAGGAACACCGATAACCTGTACGTCCTTAACCTCAGGATGAGTATAGATAAACTCTTCGATTTCCTTTGGATAAAGGTTCTCACCGCCTCTGATTATCATATCCTTAAGACGTCCTGTAATTCTGTAATTTCCGTTCTCATCCTTACAAGCAAGGTCTCCTGAATGAAGCCATCCATCTTCATCGATTGTTTCCTTTGTAGCCTCAGGCATCTTATAATAACCCTTCATTGTGTTGTAGCCCTTAGCGCAGAATTCACCGTTTACGCCAACGCCTACTTCTTCACCTGTCTCAGGATCTATTATTTTACACTGAACATGTGGGAAATCATATCCAACAGTTTCTGTACGTACATCAAGAGGATCTGTCCATGAGCTCATAGTATTTCCCGGAGCTGTTTCAGTCTGTCCGTAAACGCTGACAATACCTGTCATGTTCATTTCATTTGGATCTGCTGCTCTCCTCATAAGTTCAGGAGGACATCCCGCACCGGCCATGATACCTGTTCTCATAAATGAGAAATCGGTCTTTTTATAATCAGCATGGTTGAACATTGCGATGAACATTGTCGGAACACCGTTAAATGCAGTAATTTTTTCCTGTCTTATACATGCAAGTGATGCCTTTGCCGAGAAATATGGCATCGGACACATTGTAGTACCGTGTGTCATTGATGATGTCATTGAAAGTACCATACCAAAGCAGTGGAACATAGGAACCTGAATCATCATCCTGTCTGCTGTTGAAAGTCCCATTCTGTCTCCGATACACTTACCGTTATTAACTACGTTGTAATGAGTAAGCATTACACCCTTAGGGAATCCTGTAGTACCTGATGTATACTGCATATTACATACATCATTAGGGCGAACCTTTGCTGCCATTTTATTTATCTCTTCAAGCGGAACAAGATCGCATCTGTCCATAGCCTGTTCAAAATTAAGACATCCCGGCATATTAAAGCCTACGGTAATTACGTTTCTTAAGAAAGGAAGTCTCTTTGTATGAAGCTGATTACCCGGCTTATTGTCTTTAAGCTCAGGACAAATTTCATTAATAATCTTTGCGTAATTTGAATCAAGAGCAGATTCAACCATTACAAGAGTATGAGTGTCCGACTGACGGAAAAGATACTCTGCCTCATGAATCTTATATGCTGTATTTACTGTTACAAGAACGGCACCAATCTTTGTTGTTGCCCAGAATGTAATATACCAGGCAGGTACGTTTGTTGCCCAAATAGCTACTTTTGAGCCTGCCTTAACGCCCATTGATACTAAAGCTCTTGCGAAATTATCAACGTCTTCCTTGAACTCTTCGTATGTTCTTGTGTAATCAAGAGTTGTATATTTGAATGCATACTGATCAGGAAATTCCTCTGCAACCCTGTCAAGAACCTGCGAGAAGGTAAGATCAATAAGTTCATCCTTTTTCCATATGTACTGACCTTTTCCGTCATGATTAAAGTAGAGTTTCTTCTTCTGTCCCCTTGTATCCTCAAACTTGTGCATATAGTTTACGAAGTATGGGAAAATTATCTCATAATCGGTAAGCTCTTCCATCCACTTTTTATTCCACTCAAGTGAAATAAATCCGTCATAATCAACTGATGCAAGTGCTCTCATAATATCGTCGATTGGCATGTTGCCTTCGCCGATAAGATTGTATTTATCAGCACTGTCAGAGTCCTTCATGTGAACATGCTTAACATACGCTCCAAGATTTGTTATTGTCTCGGCAGGTGTTTCGTTGTCATCTCTAAATGGATGATGTACGTCCCAAAGTGCAGCAAGGAAATCACATGCATAACTGTCCATAAGCTCTCGAAGCTTCTTAGTATCGGAGTATGCTCCGTTAGTAGTAATAAGTATGCATACCTTCTTTTCTTCTGCGAAAGGCACAAGCTCATCAAGAGCCTCTCTGACCTTTTCTTCATTGTCATTCATTACACAGCATGCAACATATGGAACAGACATTGAACCTGCAATGCTTATTAATTCCTTTAATGTATCAACACTGTTTTCATCCGATGTAATATCTATTGATGTGTCAAAGCATGGGATTTCAAGCTTTGCGTCCCTAAGTCCTCTCACAGTCGCCTGTGTATTATATTTGTGAAAAGCAGCACCCTTATCTGTAAGTTCTTTGCAGCAGTGAAGATCATACACTTCAATACCTGCAAAGTCCATTTCTATGGCAACTTCTTTAAGTTCATCCCATGTAAGCTCTTTCCACCCTCTTGTCGAAAAAGAAATCTTCATTGTTCGCACTCCTCATATACTATCTTATTAAGAGCATTTACATATGCTCTGATACTTGATCCAACTACATCCACGCTTATTCCTCTTCCTGAGAAAAGCTTTCCTTCTGAACGAAGCTTTACAATAGTTTCACCCATTGCTTCTGCTCCTTCTGTTACTGCCTTAATCTTAAAGTCATCAAGCTCGTAATGCTTTCCTGTGATATTTTCTATTGCAAGGAATGCCGCATCTACCGGTCCGTCACCTATTGCAACATTTTCAAATACCTCTTCACCTTTTCTAAGCTTGATTAAGGCAGTAGTTCCTACTGAATCACCCATAGTAATAAGGTAACTGTCAATTGTATATGTTGGCGGAACCTGAAGAGCTGATGAAGCTATAATTGCATCAAGCTCATATCCTGTGATAGTACCCTTCTTTGAAGCAATACGTGAAAATGCTTTATATACGCTTACTTTATCTTCCTCTGATAAATCATATCCAAGCTTTGTGGCAATTTTTGCAACAGCATCAATGTCATCATTTGCACTTAGAACTATATCTGCGCCTTCAGCACTTATTGATGAGCTGTCCAAAGCCTGCTGTGCACTCCTTCCTACTTCAACAAGCCACTGAATCTGTGAGCAGACTCTCTTAAGTTCTGTTGTTCTTACAGTACATGTTGCATTGCAAACATCTTCCTTACTTGCAATAATTCTTGCGATGTTAGGAAGTGAAATACAGCTTAACGGATATGCTGAAGTTTTTACTTCTCCGGCACCTGCGATAATACCTACAACCGCACAGGCATCGGCCATTGATAAATCGTTGCTACATGAAATTCCGAGTGTTACATCTTTTAGTGCACTTACATTTTTATAAATGTTTTCAATGAAATCAGAAAACTCTCTAGGAAGCATTGTTCCGGCAGCGTCAGAAACAGTTACTGTCGTAGCACCTGCGTTGATTGCGGCTTCAATTATATTATATAAAAATTCCGAATCACTTCTTGTTGCATCATCTGCAATAAATTCAATGTTATCAGTATACTTTTTACAATACTCAATAGTTTCTACAACCTTTGTAATCATTTTGTCAGCCTTCAGGTGATGGATGTACTCCATCTGAGCAGGGCTAACAGCTGCAACAACCTGGATTCTTGGGTTTTTCGCCTCTTTAAGAGCTTCCCATGTTTTGTCTGCACATTCAGCTGACATCTGAGTCAATGGAACTGCAAGTACACTGTTTTTAACTGCTAAAGCCATTGATTTAATACGGAGGCTGTCTGACTTTTCCTGTTCAATACCTTCCGTCTCAATAACTGCAACTGATAGCTTATCAAGAAGCTTTACAAGCTCAAGCTTCTTCTTAAATGTCAGTGATACTTCTTTCGAATTTGAAAAAAGCTTCATTGAAATGTCACTAATGCGCACCTCTTTCATTTTTGTTTCTCCTCTTCGTAAAAAAATATTAGTTGATTACGTTAGTTCTTTTAAACATATACGTAACAAAAAAGGACTTCGTTTCATTAAGAAAACGAAGTCCCATATATAACCTCTTACAGAATTCTCGTCTTCTTAATTACATGAAATTAAGCGGTAGCCTAGTAGGTTACCGAGTGTAAGTAGGTTAAGGCTATTATTTTTAACTGAAAAACAAGTATTCATAATGTCCTTTTCTTACAACTAAAACAAGAATTTGTGCAAAACACTTCTCCTATTATATTATAAATAGGTCATTTGTCAATAAAATTCGGATAAATTGTTTCAATTTTGAAAAATTCCTCATCACTGATTTCAATTCCATCAACTGATTTTGTAACTGTAAATGTACCGATTCCACCGCTGTTATGATCCTTTCGCTGATTTGCAGATACGAAATTGCCAAGCGAATAATATATTAGCATTTCCCTATCATTATTTTCAGCCTTATACATCTCGTACTTCTGAATAACGTGTGGGTGAGTACCAACAACAATATCAACACCCTCTTCATAAAACACATCCCGCCATATAAGCTGGCTTTTCACAGGTTCTTTAGTATATTCATTACCCCAGTGGGCAAATACAATTACACAGTCTGAATTTTTCTTGGCTTCCCTTATGTCTTCCCGTATTTTTTCTTCATCATCAAGATAATTTACGCTGTTTTCATAGCCTTTTTTCACCTTAATTCCATTAGTCCCATACGTATAATTAAGGAGTGCGAACTCAATTTCATTTCGCTTAACCGGCACATATGGCTTTTCATCCATTGAGCCAACATGAATAAGGTCATATTCATCAAGCGCCTTAATCGTATCTTCAATTCCCGTAATTCCTTTGTCAAGCCTATGGTTTGTTGATAACGTCACTCCGTCAAACCCTGCGTCCTTTATCCCCTTAGCAACACTAACAGGCGTTCCAAAACACGGATAAGTCGAATACATTGAAGCATCATACACAAGAGGAGTCTCTAAATTAATAATTGACAAATCCGATTCCTTAAGCTTGTCTCCAATCCTGTTATACAGAAACTCAAAATCCGCATTGTGATTTTTGAGAATGTCTTCATAAATCTCTTTATGCATAAGGTTATCGCCGGCAACTAAAATATTAACGGATTCAAGCTTCTCAAACCCGAAGCTGAACCATTTCCAGCGTGATTTTTCACCTGATAAATGTGTTAGGTACAACGTATCACCCGAAAATACCATTTCACTTACATTTTCACCGATGTATGATGAACACCACTTTTCAATCAGCTTTCCGGCTTCAATATTGTATGTAAAAATATGCTGCGAATAGTCTTTCTCATCATCCTTGATAAAAAACGGGCGGCTTTGTCCAAATCGTCCTTCCTTCCATAACAGAAGCACAAATTCTTCCTCTGACTTTTCACTCTTCCTGACCTTGTCTTTTGTAGAATCCTTATCAATATCGCCTACGAACATATCCTCTACAAACCAAGTCTCATCCGACTGCCAGATAAGCCGTTTATCAATATACACACGTGCTCTTTTATCTCTTAAAATATAACGTACATCGTGTCCGTCAATAACCCTTCTTACTCCCTTTTCCTTCCATTTTATGTCTTCAGGAAACTTTGCTGTATCTATACACCCTTCCTTATTGGAAAAAATGATTTCATCATCATACTCACTATGGTTAACCGTATCTGTTGCCGCCATGCAAATTGAACAATTGATTAATGTAGTCACATAGAAAATAGCGACGAATACAATCGTCGCCATTATTGCGTTAAATACTCTGTTTATTTTATTAATATTCATCCTCATAAACATAGCTGTATTCTTTTGTCCACCACGGCATATCAGGCCTTCTTTCATCTTCTGATGTAAAGTAGCCGTCACTACCCGGTTCGTAACCCATAAGCACCCTGAACGAGGTGTCAGTTAATCTGTCTTCAAGCGGCCATGCAAACTGATAGAAGGAGTATACGCTTCCTTTTGCTATTTTTACCTTACCGTCAACATTGACGATAACATAAATCGTACATGGTCTGCCGGTCCCCATCTCAAGCACCTGACCGTTCGGATCAGTTGCAACATCAACTACAAGTGATGCCTGATATTTCTCAGTGTTGATTTCCTCATCTCCTGTATCATAAGACATCACATCATACCAGAAGTGCTCTAGTGTTCCGCCGTACTCTCTAATAAAATCATACTCTTCATCGCTAAGCACCTCGTCATTTAATTCCTTAATTGAAATATCATACAAGGACTTGGAAAGCTCAGAGAGCCTTTTTAGATTTTCTTCATCCTGTGAGCTTAGTAAACCTCTGTCCTTAAGACCGCCCCGGGTCTCATCAGCTAAAAACTTAAATCTTTCATATACTAACGGCTCCGGCTGTACATAGCCTCTGTCATCGTATTCAGGTATATCACCGCCACCCATCTCTGCCATAACCTGCTTAGCATAAAGCACTGTATCATGCTTAAGCTCGGTGTAGCTTCCTGCAAAGCACTCGATGTCCTTCTTAGCCCATGCATCATTTTGCATAAACATAGGATATCCCTTACCCTTCTTACTAAGAAGTGGCTTAAGAGTTGAAATCCAGTTTCCGTACAATGAAGTTTCAAGATTTTCTTTTGCTTCATCAGTGCTTAATTCATTAATAAGCTTATCAAGATTATCTTTGTACCTTTCGTATTCAAAATCGCCCTGCTCCTTAAGCAAATCATACGAAATTTCTGAACCAAACGATGCAGTTACGTCAAGAACATCAGGAAGCATACGAAGCGTTCCGTCACTTTTCTTTTCAACAGCTGAATAGATGAGCTTCTGCATAATCATGGCATCAATAGTAAATCTCTGACCCATAAATCTGAAGCCCTGAATTTCGTTATCTTCACCCATTTTAATAGGTATTGAATTAATGGATGGAACGCTTAGTTCCTTAACCTTAACTACTAATGAGTTGTACTTTTCAGTATTTCCAATAATGTCTTTTGTTGTAACGCCCGTTCCATACACTTCCTGAAGAAGTGGATAATATTCATAGAAGCATAAATCATCAGACGTGCCGACGAAGAATGAAGTGATGTCATATACATCTTTCCATTCATTAAGTCCTGCCTCATTAAGCGCTATATTCATAAGCGCTGCGCTCTTTATCATTTCATTGTCTTTACTGTTAAACTGTATTCTGCCATACCACATCATGACCTTGAAGTACTTCCTTAAAAGCTCATCATTGTCATAATATCCTCTTGGCTTATACTGCGAATAATCCTCATCACTTCCGGTTAATTCACACTTTTCAATTCCGCTGGCCGCATTGATTTTCGCTACTTCTTTATTTGCAATCTCTAAAATTTTATCATCTGCTTCAATTTCATTTTCCATAAGCAGATTTGCAACTGCAAAGAACGCTACGTTTCTCTCTGCCGCTTCTTGGAAATTCGTTCCTTTTGCATCTTTAAGCTGCTCTAAGCTTTTTTCATACATCTTAGTGCTCATTTTAGAGACAGCCTCACTAAGCTTCGTCTTCTCAAGATTTTTAAGAAGGTGACTAAAGAACAGATGATACGTATGCATAAGCGAATCAACCGTTACAAAATTCGACTCATAATAGTATCTGTTGTTCTCATACACCTCAAAAAACTCATATGAACCGTACGACTTATCAACAAAGAAATAATTATCGGAAAGCATTTTTATCTGCTCATCATTAAAATAATAAAGGTCTTTATTATAAACGTTTGACAAGTCAGCCTTAACTTCGTATTCAGCTGTATTTGCGTTAATCTCAGAGCTTATTTTAAAGCTGTTCTTAAGAAGTGACGGACGCATGGCACCGCTTTCAGAATAAGTTACACTAACCTCTTCCTCTTTTAATTCTCCCTTATTAGTGTTATCTTCCTTTACGTCTTCTTTTACTTCTTCCTCTGACTCTTTTGTATCCTCTGTTACGGTTTCTTCCTTAACATTATTGTTTGCATCACTGCTTTTAAGCTTTGCATTAAAATACACGCATACACCTATAAGTGCCGCAACAAGCAATACAATCACCGCTGAAAGAACAGGTACAATACTTTTTTTATTCATAAAAATACCCCTATAGAAAACTACTCTGCCGTTTCAATATCTATAACTGCCGACAAATTGCCCGGAAGTGATTTAATCTTTTTCTCAATATCAGATTTTATTGTATTAAACGAACCACTAAGCTCCTTTGGAGCCTCAACATCAAAAATCAGATTAATATGTGTCGGCCCGTATACCATTCTGAAGTTCTTAATATTTAACGACTCATTTACGCTTTTTGTTACAAGTGTTGTAAATCTCTTCATCCTGAATGAAGCCTCATCATTCAAAGAAATCGGGTCCATATGAATGACAACATGACATGACAAAACTTCACTAAGCTTTTTCTCGATATTATCGATTGTATCATGAAGCTTAACAAAATCACCGTTTGCATTTACCTCGGCATGAAACGTAATTACCGGCTTTCCTACACACATGCTGGAAATATAAATATCATGGATTCCAACGACCTCATCAAATGACATTACATAACGTGCGATTTTTGCAATAAATTCACTGTCTCCGTTTTTAGACGTATTCGAAGTGATTTTATTATACAGTGAAATAGAGCCGGATATTATTTTCTTAATTACAGCCAGAATTACGCTATTAACTACTTTACTCATTTATTATCCCTTATTATATCTACTATCCCTTAAATTAATATTAAAATTCAGTATACTTCTTTAATCAGTCGTATCAGTCATATCGGTAGTTTCGGTATTATCATCTGATACTTCATCATTAACTGTTGCAATAATATCTTCGTATATCTCTTCTCTGCCCTGCTTAGTCTGTGCGGAAAAAGGAATAATAAGTGTACCCTTTTTAAGCCTAAGCCCTTCTCTTAGCATTTTAAGATGCTTATCCTTTTGCGATCTGTTAATTTTATCAAGCTTTGTTGCTATAATTACAGGCTCATATCCGCTTGCAACTATCCATTCATACATCTGCTTGTCGTTAGCATTTGGCTCATGTCTGATATCAACTAAAAGATATACCTTTTTAAGCATCATCGAAGTGTTTAAATATCTCTCGATCATTTTGCCCCACTTCTCTTTTTCACTCTTTGATACTTTTGCATATCCGTAACCCGGTAGATCAACAAAATAAATCTCTTTATTAATATTGTAATAGTTGATTGTCTGCGTCTTTCCTGGCTGCTGGGAGGTACGTGCTAATGATTTTCTGTTCATCAGTGCATTTATTAATGATGATTTTCCTACATTTGATTTCCCTGCAAAAGCAACTTCGGGAAGTGTATTTACCGGAAGCTTACTCGTTATTCCGCATACAGTTTCTAGCTCTGCTGATTTAATTATCATACGATTGCACTCCTTAATACCTGCTCCATTGTTTCAACATATACTATTTCAATATCATCTGTTATTTCATGGCTTAATTCATCTACATCCGGCTTGTTCTTTATCGGAACAAGCACTGTTTTAATACCGGCTGTTTTAGCAGCAAGAAGCTTTTCCTTAAGACCGCCAATCGGGAGAACTCTTCCTCTTAACGTAATTTCACCTGTCATTGCAACACTTGCCTTGACCTTCTTCATTGTGATTGCCGAATAAATAGCTGTTGCCATAGTGATTCCGGCACTTGGCCCATCCTTTGGTACCGAACCTTGCGGAATATGTATATGGAAATCATTCTTTTTAAAAATATCAGCCGATATTTTATACTTCTTTGCCACTGAGCGTAGATAACTGATTCCAATTGTTGCAGACTCCTTCATTACATCTCCGAGCTGGCCTGTTAGAATCACTTCACCCTTTCCCGGCATGACATTGACTTCTATTTCCAGTGTATCTCCGCCAACCTGCGTCCATGCAAGTCCTCTGACTATGCCTATCTCATCCTTTTCATTCGCCATATCAAAGTAGAACTTTTTCGTTCCGAGGAATGTACTTAAGTTATCTGCTGTGATTCTAACGCTTTTTCTGCCTTCCTTTACTATCATTTTGGCGGCTTTTCTGCAAAGTCTGCCGATACATCTCTCAAGTCCTCTGACGCCTGCTTCCTTTGTATAATTTTGTATAATCGTGATTAAACAATCATCTGTAATCTTAAGTTGCGAAGCCTTAAGACCGTTTGCCTTGAACTGTTTTTTTATTAAATGCTCTTTTGCTATATGGAACTTCTCATTTTCGGTATAGCCTGAGAGCTCAATTACTTCCATTCTGTCAAGTAATGGCCTTGGAATCTGATTTCTGTCGTTGGCTGTTGCAACGAACATTACTTCTGATAAATCAATCGGTATATCTATGTAGTTATCCCTGAATTTAGAATTTTGTTCGCTGTCAAGAACCTCAAGTAAAGCAGCTGATGTATCACCCTTGTAATCACTGCTTGTTTTGTCGATTTCATCAAGAAGCATTAACGGATTCTTAACCTTTGCATTCTTAAGTCCCTGTGCTATTCTTCCCGGCATTGCACCGACATATGTGCGTCTGTGTCCCCTGATTTCTGCTTCGTCTCTTACACCGCCAAGTGAAATTCTGACATATTCCTTGTTAAGCGAGTCGGCTATTGACTTTGCAATACTCGTTTTACCTGTTCCAGGAGGGCCTACAAGACATAAAATCGGGCTATCGCCCTTCTTTGTAAGTATTCTTACCGATAAAAATTCAAGCACGCGCTCCTTAACCTTCTCAAGTCCGTAATGCTCTTTGTTAAGTATAGCTTCTGCTTTCGAGATATCAGAGCTTTCTTTCTTCATTTTGTCATATGGCATTTCAAGAAGCGTCTCTATATAGCTGCGCTGAACTGCTCCTTCAGAGGAATCATGTGATATTTTTGAATATCTGTCGATTTCTTTGTTAATTCGTGATTTAATTTCCTCGCTTGCAACAAGATTTTTGACAGCTTTTTTAAAATTTTCCTCTTCTGTATCGCTTGTATCCTGGCCCAACTCTTTTTTTATTACATTGAGCTGTTCTCTTAACACAAACTCTCTCTGATTCTTTTCTATTTTTGCCTTTACATTTTCTAAGAGGTCTGTCTTAATGGAATTTATCTGAATTTCTTTGTTAAGCTCGGTTTCAAGTATGTAAAACCTCTCCTTGACATCACCTTCATGAAGAATCTTAAGTCTTGCATCATAAGAAATTGGCAGAGAAGTTGCCACTAAGTCAATTAAGTCTGATAAGGACCTGTTATTTGAAAACTGCCTCTGCATAGCACGAAGCATCTTTGGATTACCTTTAGCATACTTAAAATATGTTTCCTTAAGTAACCTTGCCATGGCGGCTTTTTCAGAAAGCGCATTTACCTTATCTTTATCAAGCTCAGCGTAATCAGCTTCTAAAATGCTTAATTCATCCTTATCGCATTTATAATACTTTACATTGGCAATAAAATTATCTGATTCCTCATCAACATTTATGATTTCACCTCTGCAAATACCTTCGAAATTTACTTTTACATTGTCTCCCGGCAGATTTTTATATATCGCAATTACAGACGTCACTATGCCTGTTGTATATATCGTATCAGATGAAAGCTTAGTACCGTCATTTTTATCTGCAGTTCTGTTTGTAATAAACAGATTTTTATTCCTTTTCATTGCATCTTCGCAAATGTCAATGAGCCCTGATTTCCTTGGGAATTCAAGCTGAATTGCCATTGTAGGTAAAATAGCAGTCCCGTCAAGTACTATTAAGGGCATCTTTTTTCTTATAGCTCTTGCCATATTAAGTCCCCGTAAATCTTTATTATTACTCAAATGGCGTCACCAAAAGGCGACGCCATCATATATCACTATTATTTATGATGCTTCTTTTCTAAAAACATCAGGTTCCTTTGTTCCAAGAATTGCATCCTTGTCAATCACACACTTAACAATTGAAGAATCGGACGGAATCGTGAACATCAAATCATTCATTACATGTTCGAGTATTGATCTGAGTCCTCTTGCACCTGTCTTTCTTGAATAAGCCTGGTGTGCAACTTCCTTGATTGCCTCATCTGTAAACTCAAGCTCTACATCATCAAGTCCAAGCAATGCCTGATACTGCTTAACTATTGCGTTTTTAGGCTCTGTTAATATTCTTACCAAAGCTTCTTCGTCAAGCGGCTCTAGAGAAACATTAATTGGAACTCTTCCGACAAATTCAGGAATCAGTCCAAATTTAACTAAATCCTCAGGCTGAACCTGCTTAAGAAGCTTTCCTATTTCAGTTTCGTTCCTGTCCTTGATTTCAGCGTTAAATCCAATAGACTTTCTGTCAAGTCTGTTCTCGATTATCTTATCAAGACCTTCAAATGCCCCACCGCATATGAACAGGATATTAGTAGTATCAATCGGAATAAGCTCCTGATGAGGATGCTTCCTTCCACCCTGTGGCGGTACTGATGCATTTGTACCTTCGATTATCTTAAGAAGTGCCTGCTGCACTCCTTCTCCGGATACATCTCTTGTAATAGAGACATTCTCGCCTTTTCTTGTAATCTTATCTATCTCATCAATGTAAATGATGCCGTACTGTGCTCTCTCAACGTTGTAATCAGCCGCCTGTATTACCTTAAGCAATATGTTCTCAACGTCTTCACCGACATATCCTGCTTCCGTTAATGCAGTAGCATCGGCAATTGCAAAAGGCACATTAATTATCTTCGCAAGCGTCTGCGCCAAAAGCGTTTTACCGCAACCCGTAGGTCCTAACATAATGATGTTACTCTTCTGCAGTTCAACGTCTGTATCTTTGTTTTTAACGGAAAGAATTCTCTTATAATGATTATATACGGCAACTGAAAGAACCTTCTTTGCTTCATCCTGTCCGATTACACTCTGGTCAAGATAGTCTTTTATCTGCTGTGGTTTTAACAGATTGATATCTAATCCGTTATTATTATCATCATTGCTTTCATCAACAAAATCAGGGCCGAATTCTTCGTCGATAATTTCCATACAGGTTTCAACACATTCATCACAAATGTATGCACCCTGCGGACCGGCAATCATCTTTCGTACTTCTGACTGTGGTCTTCCACAAAACGAGCATCTTACTCTGTCTGTCTGTTTACCTGCCACTTATTTTCCCCTCGTAGTAATAATATGATCGATAAGTCCGTATTCAAGTGCTTCCTCAGCAGTCTTCCAGTTATCTCTCTCTGTATCTGCTGCAATAACATCAATAGGCTTACCTGTATTTTCAGAAAGAATTCTGTTAAGTCTCTCTTTAGTTCTAAGTATCTGCTTAGCTGCAATCTCGATTTCAGTAGCCTGTCCTTTAGCACCGCCAAGAGGCTGGTGAATCATAACCTCAGCATTTGGAAGGGCATATCTCTTACCCTTGGCTCCTCCTGCAAGAAGGAATGCACCCATAGATGCTGCCATACCCATACAGTATGTTGCAACATCACACTTAACGTAATTCATAGTATCATAAATTGCAAAACCGTCTGTTACAGAACCACCCGGGCTGTTAATGTAAAAGTGAATATCCTTTTCAGGATCCTCAGCCTCTAAAAACATAAGCTGCGCTACAATAAGACTTGCTGTAGTCGCATTTACTTCTTCACCTAAGAAAATAATTCTTTCCTTTAACAGTCTTGAAAAGATATCGTATGATCTCTCTCCACGGCTTGTCTGTTCAATGACATAAGGTACTAAACTGTTATAACTATTCATTATTTACCCTCTTTTGCTTCAGCTGCAACTAATTCTACAGCCTTTCTTAAGCATACATCCTTTGACATAAGTTCTTTTTCTCTGTCGCCAATTGACTCTCTAAGCTTATCTGCTTCCATTCCGTACATTTCAGCCATCTTAGCGATTTCAGCATCAATTTCATCATCATTAGCTTCAAGCTTCTCTTCATTAACGATTGCTTCAAGAACTAATCTTGACTTAATTGTCTTAATTGCCTGTGGCTTCATCTGCGCCTTAAGTCCGTCCATATCCATTCCTGTGAACATGAGGTACTGGTCAATTGAAAGTCCTTGCTGAGAAAGTCTCATTGCATAGTCATTTATCATCTGCTCGCATTCAAACTCTGCCATTGCATCTGGAATAACCATCTCTGCATTCTCAACAGCTGCCTCTAATGCCTTATTCTCTTTCTCTTCCTTAGCTGATGCTACCTTCTTCTCAGTGAGTGACTTCATTAAGTCTTCCTTCCACTCTGCGATTGTATCAAAATCTGATACTTCAGAAGCAAACTCATCATCAGCTTCAGGGAGTTCTGTTTCCTTGATTTCGTTAACCTTACACTTAAATACTGCTGCCTTGCCTGCAAGGTCTTCAGCCTGATAATCCTCAGGGAAAGTAACGTTAACTTCTACATCTTCACCAATCTTGGCACCGATAAGCTGCTCTTCAAATCCCGGGATAAACTGTCCCGAACCGATTGTAAGAGGATAGTTCTCACCCTTACCGCCTTCAAATGCAACTCCGTCAACAAATCCTTCGAAGTTGATTACTGTAATATCTCCATCCTTAACAGGTCTGTCTTCTACAACTATTGTACGTGAATTTGCTCTTCTTTCCTTTTCGATTTCTGCATCAACATCTGCGTCAGTTACTTCTGTTGAAACCTTCTCAATCTTAACGCCCTTGTACTTGCCAAGCTTAACCTCCGGCTTAAGCGCTACTGATGCAACATAGATAAAGCTCTTACCCTTTTCGCACTGTGTAACCTCAATTTCAGGACGTGATACAACTTCGATTTCCTTATTAGCATCAAGCTCTTCACCATATGTGTTACGAATACAGATATCAGCTGCGTCTTCATAGAAAACGCCAGGGCCGTAAGTTTTTTCAATAATCTGGCGCGGAACTTTTCCTTTACGGAATCCCGGAATGCTAATCTTAGACTTGTTCTTGTTATAAGCATCATTACAAGCCTTTTCGAAATCATCCGCGCTTACCTCAATTGTAAGCTTCGCCATGTTGTTATCAAGCTTTTCTACCTGCATACTCATTTAAATAAATCCTCCTTGGAATAAAAATTCATATTATATTATTTTTAGTCATACAACGGAGATTATAACATAAACAAAGGGGTTCTGCAATTGCATAACCCCTTTGTTTTACAGTATTTGCACCTTATTATTTAAATTTTGTACACTACCTTATCTGCCATGTTATTTGCGGCATTTTTATCTTCACTCATTAGCTTAAGAAGCTCAAGTGAAAAATCAATTGCAGTGCCCATTCCACGGGAGGTTGTGACATTTGAATCCGTAACTACACTCTCATATCTCACATTTGCCCCGATAAGCTCATCCTCCATTCCCGGATAACATGTGGCATTTTTTCCTTTTAACAGATTAAGCTTACCAAAAATTGTCGGTGCCGCACATATTGCCGCAATATGCTTTCCCTTATTATAGTGCTCTGTAACAAGCTCTGTAAACGGCTTACAGTTCATAAGATTGGTAGTTCCCGGCATACCGCCCGGCAGAACAAGAATATCAGCAAAGTCTTTATCAATATCATCAAATAAAAGGTCTGCCTTGACTTCAATATTTCTTGCACCCTTTACTGTTTCACTTCCGCTAACCGACACAAGTCTTACATCCATACCGGCTCTTCTTAATATATCGACCGGTGTAAGTGCCTCTATTTCCTCAAATCCCGTTGCCAAAAATACATATACGTTCTTCATTTTCTCTCCGTTAATAATTCATGTATTAAATTCAAATTTAAAATGTACCCTGTCAGATAGTCCGGACAGGGTACATATAATTCTATTATTTTATATTATCTTTCTGACTTATCTTTATCATTTAAGATATCAAATACTACGGCGCCAAGAAGAACTACGCCCTTAACAACCTTCTGCCAGTTAGCGTCAACGCCCATAAGTGACATACCAAGGTTGATAACACCGATAAGTGTAGCACCGATGATCATTCCAAATACTGATCCTGAACCACCGTATGCAGATACGCCACCAACTACACAGGCTGAAATTGCATCCATTTCGAAGTTAGTTCCTGCTGTTGAATTAGCTGACTGGAACTTAGCCATAACTACCCATGCTGTTACTGTAGTAAGAACCGCCATGTTAAGGTAAGCCATGAACATGATCTTCTTAGTATCAATACCTGAAAGTCTTGTTGCTTCTGCATTACCACCGATTGTATAGAAGTAACGTCCTATCGTTGTCTTTGATGTAATAAAGCTGTAAATCATTACGATTGCAACTACCCATACAAGAACTGTAGGAATACCACCGGCAAATGCAAGCTTGTATGCAAAGAGCATAATAGCAGCTACAATAAGTACCGTCTTAACGATCATTGAAAGCATTGACTCTACGAAGTATCCCTTCTTAATTCTCTGGGATCTGTCACGAAGCTGTAATACTACTACAATCACTGATGCTACCATTCCCACAACAAAGCAAGGAATGTTGAATGCATTTGGTGCTGACTCAAGAATCTTACCTGAAAATACCTTCAAGAATGACTTTGGTAATGGAGCAATACTAGCTGTTGTAGTATTTGCTGTAAGGAGTGCAACCGACCATCCTCTGAATGCAAGATAGCCTGCAAGTGTTGCAATCCATGGTGGAACATTAACGTAGGCAATTAAATAGCCTAATACACATCCGTAAATTATACCAACTACTAATGTAGCAAGAATAGCTACAGGAACCGGGATTTCCTTTAATACCATAAGAAGTCCGCCGATAACACCAATGAAGCACACGAATGAACCACACGAAAGATCGATGTTACCACCTGTAAGCATACACATAAGCATACCAGTTGCAAGAATAAATACGTATGAATTCTGCGTAATAAGTGAGTTGAACTGGTTAGCCGTAAACATCTGGCCTTTTGTTGCTATTGTAAAGAAAATATAGACAAGGACCAGAACAATCAACATTGTATTTTTCTTTAGAATTGCTGCTGCATTCTTCATTTGTTCTACCTCCTTACTTCTTATCTTTCTTCGACAATATATCAAACAGTACGGCAAATAAGAGAACGAGTCCCTTTACAACCTTCTGATAGTTAGCATCAACACCCATGATAGACATACCCTGGTTGATAACACCCATAAGTACCGCACCGATTACTACTCCGCCAACATTACCGATTCCACCGTATGCAGATGCACCACCGATGAAGCAGGCAGCAATTGCATCCATTTCATAACCCTGTCCATATGTAGGCTGAGCAGATGAAGCTCTTGCAATTGTAAGAATAGAAGCAAGACCTGCAAGAAGTCCCATATTAACATATGCAAAGAAGTATACGCTCTTTGTATTAATACCTGAAAGTCTTGTAGCCTTTTCGTTACCGCCGACTGCATAGAGATATCTTCCCATTGTAGTTTTTGTAGTAACATATGTGTAAATAAATAATACAAGTCCAATCCAGATAAGTGCCGAAGGAATACCCTTAAAGCTCGAAAGCTTATTTGTAATCCATGCTATTGCAGCACAAATTATTACTGCCTTGACTACTACTCCAAATAAAGGATCTACAGTATATCCTGCCTTTTTAGCTCTGATTCTGCCACCAAAGGTAACTACAAGATAAATGATTATTCCAAGTGCACCGGCTATAATACATGTTCCGTTCTTACCTTCAATAAAGTTTAAGAACTCAGGAACATAACAGTCAGCTCCGCCACCGAATACATTTAAGAATGTCTTGTCATCAATTGTTACTGCATAACCCTGAAGTACTACGTTGGCAAGGCCTCTGAATGCGTACATTCCGGCAAGTGTTGCAATGAAAGGAGGAACCTTAACATATGCAATGAAGTAACCCTGAAGGACACCTACAAGTGTTCCGACAATAAGCATTACTGCAGCTGCTATAAAGCTGTTCCCGCCTTTTTCCATTATTACAGCACCGATACCACCTGCAAAAGCAATAACAGAACCAACCGAAAGGTCGATGTTACCACCTGTTAAAATACAAAGAAGCATACCTGTTGCCAATACGAAAACATATGCGTTCTGGCTAATAAGGTTATTTATGTTCTGTGCAAGAAGAATCTTTCCTTCAGTAAGAACACTGAACAGAATGAATACTAGTACAAGGGCGATAACCATGGTATATTTCTGTAAGCTTGATAAAACTTTTGTCTTTTCCATTATTATTCACCCCTTCCTGACTTAAGAATACATCCCATAATAACTTCCTGTGATGCTTCCTCTTTAGAGAGTTCTCCGACAATCTTACCTTCATTCATAACATAAATTCTGTCTGACATACCAAGAACCTCTGGAAGCTCTGAAGAAATCATGATAACTGACTTTCCTGCTGCTACTAAATCATTAATGATACAGTAGATTTCATACTTAGCACCTACGTCGATACCTCTTGTAGGCTCATCGAGTATAAGAATGTCAGGATCTGCAAACATCCACTTTGCAAGAAGTACCTTCTGCTGGTTACCACCTGAAAGATTGCCGACATTCTGTTCAACAGTAGGACATTTTGTCTTAAGCTTTTCTTTATACTCTACAGCTACATTGTATTCTTTATCTTTATCAATAATCATCTTAGGTGAAATTGAATCAAGATTAGCAAGAGTTGTATTAATCTTAATCGGATTAGAAAGAACGAGTCCGTTGCCCTTTCTGTCTTCTGTTACGTATGCAATACCTGCATTGATGGCATCCTTAATTGTCTTAAAGCTTTTCTTTTCGCCATCGATAATAAGTTCACCACTTATATCTTTACCGTATGATTTTCCGAAAATACTCATTGCAAGCTCTGTACGTCCTGCTCCCATAAGTCCTGAAATACCGACAACTTCACCTTTTCTGACTGAAATTGATACGTTATCACATACCTTTCTTCCTTCATACTGAGGATGGAATACGGTCCAGTTCTTAACCTCGAGCTTGACATCACCGATTTCAACACCCGGACGCTTAGGGAAACGGTCTGTAATTTCACGACCAACCATTCCCTTAATAATTCTGTCTTCCGGAAGCTTCTTATCCGGATTATCTATTGTCTCAATTGTAGCGCCGTCACGTACTACCGTGATTTTATCTGCGACATATGAAACCTCATTAAGCTTATGAGATATAATAATCGAAGTTAATCCTTCCTTCTTAAACTTAAGGAGAAGATCAAGAAGTGCTCTTGAATCAGACTCATTAAGTGATGATGTAGGCTCATCAAGAATAAGGAGTTTTGCATTTTTAGCAAGTGCTTTCGCAATTTCTACAAGCTGCTGCTTACCTACGCCGATATCCTTAATAAGAACCTTTGAAGATTCTGATAAACCTACCATCTTAAGGTATTTATCAGCTTCGTTATATGTCTTATGCCAGTCTATCGCAGCTTTCTTTCCCTGCTCATTACCGAGGAACATATTTTCGCCGATTGTCATATAAGGTACAAGAGCTAACTCCTGGTGAATAATAACAATTCCCTTTTCCTCAGAATCTTTAATTTTGTTGAATTTACAGACTTCTCCGTTATAAACGATATCGCCTGTGTATGTTCCGTATGGATAAATTCCCGAAAGAACATTCATCAAAGTAGATTTTCCGGCACCATTCTCACCAACAAGTGCGTGAATTTCGCCCTCTTCAACGCTAAGATTTACGTTATCAAGAGCCTTAACGCCGGGGAATTCTTTGGTGATGTTTTTCATCTCCAATAATACCTTCGCCAATTTCGTTCCCTCCGTAAAATAGAACTTATAATAAATTAGTATAGCCAGTAAATAAATGTTTCTTAAAAAATAGGGTGGGATATGGAAATCCCACCCCTATACACTTTAGATAAAATAGATACTACTGAAGATCTGCTTCTGTGTAATAACCTGAGTCAATAAGAAGCTCTTTGTAGTTGTTAACGTCTGCGAATACAGGCTCGCAAAGGTATGAAGGGATAACTCCTGTACCATTGTCATATGTCTCTGTATCGTTAACATCAACTGTCTCGCCTGAAAGGATCTGACCAACCATCTTAACAACCTGTGATGCAAGAGTTCTTGTATCCTTGAAGATTGACATTGACTGCTTACCAGCGATCATGTTCTTAACGTTAGCCTTATCACAGTCCTGACCTGTAATTACAGGGTACTTACCTGTGTAGTTAGCTTCAAGAGCGTTCTGAACACCCATTGATGTTGAGTCATTTGAGCAAAGCCAGATATCAAGCTGTGTTCCGTCAGCGTAGTTAGATGAAAGAATGTTTTCTGCTCTAGACTGTGCTGCCTCTGTTGACCATTGAGCTGTAGCAACTTCTTCAAACTTTGTCTGACCTGATACTACGTTAATCTTTCCTTCGTCGATATACTTCTGAAGTACATCCATAGCGCCCTGGTAGAAGAATCCGGCGTTGTTGTCACCTGGATCACCAGCTGTGATTTCCATGTTGAATGGTCCTTCTGCATTAGCGAGGTCGAGAGCCTGCTCGATGTACTCACCCTGCTTTGTACCAACCATGTAGTTATCAAATGTAGCATAGTATGAAACTGCATCTGAGTTCATAATAAGTCTGTCGTAAGCAATAACCGGGATTCCAGCTGCCTTAGCCATATCAAGTGGCTCACCAAGTGATGAACCGTCGATAGCTGCGATAACGAGAACGTTACATCCTGAGTTAATCATATTCTCAATCTGTGAAACCTGTGTCTGAACGTCGTTTGATGCATACTGAAGATCTACTTCATAACCAGCTGCCTTAAGTTCAGCTTCCATGTTAGCACCATCCTGATTCCATCTCTGGAGATCCTTTGTAGGCATTGATACGCCAACCTTTGTTCCTGTTGCTTCTGCTGCAGGAGCTTCTTCTTCTGCTGCTGGAGCTTCTTCTGTTGCTTCCTCTGTTGCTTCCTCTGTTGCTGCTGGAGCTTCTGCTGCTGGAGCTTCTTCTGCCTTAGCGCCACAACCGATGAGGAGTGTTGCTACCATTGCTACACTAATAAGTGCGCTTAAAACTTTTTTCTTCATTTGAATTGTTCCTCCCATTCAAATATTACAATTACTACAAGAGGTACTTTATCACAAAACAAATAGGAATTGTTTGTCAATTTCTGTATATTTTTGCTAATTAATCATTACGATAAATAAAAAGAATAGCACTTTTTTGTCAAAAAAGTGCTATTCGCAAATTTGTACTATCACTTAAACGATTACTTAGATTTAATCGGTAACATTTAAGTAAACATCCTCTTTTGAGTGGAATCCACTGTCAATTATTATCTCATCAATATTGTTCTTGTTTACACTTATTGGTTCAAGTGCCACATATGGAACATCATACTTTCCGTCGTTAATCGTATTATCAACTTTTACTTCTTTTCCTTTGGCAAAATCAACGGCATACTGTGCTGCTTTTGATGCAAGTTTTTCAACAGGCTTATATACCGTAATATTCTGAGTACCTTCAACAATGTGCTGACATGCTGCTAAATCCGCATCCTGTCCTACGACATCAATTTGTCCTGCCCTTCTGTAAATTGAAAGTGTTCTTATTACATTTGTTGCTATATCGTCGTTTCCGCACATTATTGCATCTGCATTTGATACTATATCAAGATTTTTATTCACATAATCGGCACCAAGCTCGGCTTTCCATCCATCACAGAATGTTTTATCTATAATTTCTATATTGTGTGCTTTCATCACTCCCTCGAAACCGTCATTTACCATTGCAACATTGCTGTCAGTTGGCGCTCCGCAGATCATTATTACTTTTTTATTTTTGTAATGACTTGCAATCTCTTCTCCCATCATTGTTCCAACCTTTATATTGTCAAAGCTTATGTACATATCTACATTTGCATTGCTAATAAGCCTGTCATAGGCAATAACATGTATTCCGTTATCCTTTGCCTTTTTAACAACATCTGTCAGTTTGTCTGAATCAATTGCAACTACTACAATAACATCAACTTTTTTATCTATAAAATATTCAATCTGTGAGATCTGTAGTTCAATATCACCGTTTGCACTCTGAACATTAATATCGGCACCAAGTTCTTTTGCCGTAGCAACAAATACATCTCTGTCTCTTTCCCATCTTTCGATAATATATGAGTCAAGACTTAATCCGATTTGAGGATTATCACTATCTTTTACCTCATCTGTTTTTGTTTCAGATATTTTTGACGAGCAGCCTGTTAAATTAAAAAGAACTGCCAGCAAAATCAGTGTAATATATGTTATTTTTCGTATTCTGTTAATTGACGACATAAATCTTTACTGTCCTCTCTTCTTTTCCCTTGCTTCTGTTGGCGTAGTACCCTCATATTTTTTGAAGTTTCGTGAGAAATAATTCGGATCTGAATATCCTACCTCCGAACACACTTCCTTAATGGACAAATCAGTATCTTCAAGAAGTCTTTTTGCTTCTTCCATTCTAAGTCCTGTCAGATATTCAATAAAGTTTACTCCTGTTTCTTCCTTAAATATTTTAGAAAAATAATATGAACTTATATCTACCCTTTGAGACACATCCTCAAGAGAAATATCCTTTCGGAAATTTTCATCAATATATTTCTTGGCACGCTCAACAATGGACTCTGACCTGTTCTCTGCCTTTTTAGCAATCGCAAGAACTGATTCGTTAATTTTTTCGATAAACCATGTTCTTAACGAGGCAAAGTTGTTCATAGCCATAATGTCTGACATATATGAAGTCCTTGACCTGAAATGATACATATTATTGGCATTAATATATGCTGATGACTCTGCACGAAGCGCAAACTCGAGCACCTTAAGTTTAACATCATCCATATGCTCCTGCTGGCTTTCCTCCATCCAGTCAAAAAACTCATTTGCAACCGCTAGTGATTCTGTAATTCTTCCTTTCTCAATACAGTCAAATAATCTTTTTTCGACTTCAATAGGATAATCTTCTTCGTATTTACAGCCTATTGGGATATCATCAATATGCCCGACTCTTCCGGTTGTTTCTATGAGCACGGAAAGTGCCTCATTATATGATTCGGACATATCCTCAAGCCTTCTTACGGAGCCAATTCCTATACGAAAGTTAATATCAAACCTTTCAGATAATTTTCTGACAAGAGCCCTTGCTTTTTCAATCATCTCTATTCGCTCTTCATATTCAAAACCGGCTGTAGGTCTTGTAATCAGTACAGGAATCTTATTAGCCATAACAAATCCGATAATACCGGGGATATAGCTTTCGATAATAGGTCTTATTTCCTGATATATCGTCTGAATTGTGATACCTGCCGCAACTGCGCCTGTCATGTGGTTTCCAACCTGCTCTCTTCCCGCAATTATTACAACCATATATCCGTAACTGTCTTCGATTTCAAGGAGCGATTTGTAGTTGCTTATATCTTCATCGAAGTGTTCTCTCAATAGAAAGTTCGAAATAAGTCCATTCTGAATAATCGGAACGACCGTTTCCATCTTTTCCCTTATAAGAAGATCCTCGCTTCGCTTTCTCCTCTCTTCATCAATTATGCTTATGGCACGATTCAAAACGTCCAATATCTTTTCTTTGTCTGCAGGCTTATTAAGGTAATCAAGCACCTTAAGATTTATTGCCTCCCTTGCATAATCGAATTTATCATAGGCTGTCATTACGATAAAAATTATGCTCGAATTAGCCTTTCTTATTTCCTTCATTGCCTCGATACCGTTGATACCGGGCATCTGGATATCCATAAATGCAATATCCGGTCTGAAAGTTTCTGCAAGCTCAATAACGCTTCTTCCTGTCTTTGCATATCGTATTTCACAGTTTGAGCCAAGTTCCTTTTCAATAAGGATTTTCAGTGATTCAATTACTATTCCTTCATCATCAGCTAACAGTATTTTGTACATAAATTATCGTCTCCGTGCCTTTATTTTCCCCTTCGGAAATAATATCGATTACATCATTTTCACCGAAGTAAAGATTTAGTCTGTTGATTACGTTATCAAGTCCTACTCCGTTTGAATCGGTAAGTCCTTCATCTGCATGATATTTGCCTGATAGTATCTTTTCGAGCTTTTCCTTTGAAATTCCGATACCGTTATCTTTAATGCTTATGCAGACTGTGTCATCCTGCCTGTACACTTTTAATTTTATTTCACCTTGCCAGTCAATATTTCTGATACCGTAATTGACCGAGTTCTCAACAATAGGCTGCAAAGTCATTCCCGGAAGCTTCACATTAAGTAATGATTCGTCTATCTCCTTAGTAAAATGTATATCTCCTGCAAAACGCACATTCAGAATGTAAATATATGTATCAACAAGCGATATTTCTTCCGCCAGAGTAACTTCGTCTTGATCCTTTTTTATGTTATATCTGAAAAAGTCTGCAACACGCTGTACATATGTATATGTCCTGTCAGCACCTTCCATCATCGCAAGCTGAGCACCTGCATTTAAAGTATTGAAGAGAAAATGCGGATTAATCTGAGCCTGTAGATATTTAAGCTTTGCATCCTTTAAGTGAGACTCCATAAGAAGTTCCTTCTCCTTATGCTTACGTTCAGTATCCATGTTTTCCCTTAGTCTTTCGATGTATCGCCTGATATTCTCAACCATCTGGTTAAAGGCTTTTGTAACGACACCGATTTCATCTTCTGATTCAATCGGGACAGTATCAATATTTAAGTTTCCTTCTGATACAATTCCGGCTGCATCGGCAAGTCTAATCAATGGCTTTGTTATAGAATTTGTTAAAATCACAATCGTAATGACATTCATAACACCGATAATAAAAATACTGATTATATTCATAAGTTCCAGTGCCCTTATATTTGACGATTGTTCCTGGTAAATCAAAGCATTTCTTCTGAATCGTTCATTATTAAGCTCAATTATCATTGACTTAAGATACTTATATACCGTACATGACTCCTGATATCTTACTTTATACTTTTCAATGTTTCCTCCACGCTTTCCATCAAGTGCATAATTTGTGAGCTCAACATAGCTTTCAGACATTTTTTTAATATCACGTTCCATTAATAAAAGCTCGTTCGATGATATGTCTCCATGAAGAGATTCAGTTAAATGCGTATAATCCTGAACATATTTATAGTAGTTCTCCATTGATGAAGATGAACGTGTATTAAGATAGTCTGTGAGCGAAATATTAATATTATCAAGTGTATCTGATATTTCGTTAAGATTAATATTCTCTGTATATACTTCATCAAGTGACTCAAGCATACGGTTGGTATTTACATACATAAGTACATTCATGAACATGATAAGAAGAGTCGTTAACAAAAACGCCACCATAAGCTTTATCTGTATAGAATTATTGTACCTGTTAACGATATTTTTAATTCTTTTTATCATTTCTTTAGTGAATAAATATCAATAAGCTCTGCGTCTACACTGTAATATTCGCTCGCAAATCCTGTTGCCTTGTACTCGGAAAGTGCTTCTACTGCATATTCACCGAGTCCCTTTACATCTACTACTATTGATGCTTCAATAACACCCTTACGTATTCCGTCAATAATTGTCTTTGAATTGTGATAGCCGATAAGCCTTACCGTTCCTACTTTGTTATAGTCTACAAGTGCCTGATAAACTACCTCAGTAGCCTGGTCATCAGGACATATAATAACGTCGGGGATAGTATCTTCGCTTAAGAAAATCGACCTTATGTCTTCTTCCATTGCAAAAGTATCGCTTCCGTCAAATGAATACTGCGTGACAGAAATTGTATTTTCCGTTGTACCAAGGGAACTTAATACCGTATCCTGAATACCGGTAAAAATAAGGTTCTGACTAGTATCTGAATTTGAAGAATCATTGATTACCAGAATTTTCTCATTGCCCTTCATTTCTTTTGATACAACCTGCTGACCATACGTCTTTCCTAAGTTGTATGCACTGACCTGAACTGAACTTCTTCTCATTGAATCGGGGCTGTCACAAAGAAGAGTTACTACATCAATTCCGTTTGAACAGGCCTTATCAATAAGAACCTTCATATTCTGGGCGTCCTTTGACTCAACAATAATTCCATCAACCTTTGACTCAAGCGCTATTTCAAAAAGTTCCTCAACAGAATATTCATAGCTTGTACGCATCGAAAGCATGTCAACACAAATATTAAGCTCGTCTCCTTTTGCCTTCGCATATTCATAAATCTGTCTGTTAAATTCATTGTTTTCACAAATCAATGAATAATACTGTTCATATGAAACATTTCCCGACTGATTACTCTCATCTGTTATTTTCTTTGTCGTATTTACATAAAAAAGAGAGCTTATTACTGTCGTAATAAGCATTACCGTGATAGAAATAAAAACAGTGATAACAAGGGGACTTTTGCCCCTTGCATCACTGTTCTTTATGTTATTATCATTTGTCTGATTTGTGTCTTTCATAAAATAATCTTTCAAATCGGCAAATTAATGAGTTCTTAATAGTTCTTAGCTTCCTCTTCGCCATTAAGTACTCTGAGTCCGCCCTGAACTAATGCCAAAAGCTCATCTTCACCAGGGTAAACAGTAAACGGAGCAATCCACTCGCAACGTTCTTTAAGTTTTGCAACTACATACTTGTCATATGCAATTCCGCCTGTAACGATAATCTGGTCAACTTTTCCTTCAAGAACTGTTGCCATGGCACCTATATTCTTAGACATCTGAAGGATAAATGCATCTCTTACTTCTGCTGCCTTCTCATTTCCTTCATTAACCATCTTCTCAACATCTCTCATGTCATTTGTTCCGACATAAGCATTGAAACCACCGTTTCCGACAAGCTTCTTATAAACCTCTGCCTGAGTATACTCACCTGAGAAGCACATCTTAACAAGAGCACCTACAGGAACCGCACCGGATCTCTCCGGTGAAAAAGCTCCGTCTCCGTCAAGAGCATTGAATATATCGATAACCTTTCCGTTCTTATGAGGTCCGACTGAAACACCGCCACCCATATGAACTACAATAAGATTTAAATCCTCGTATTTCTTTCCTGTTTCCTTGGCATATCTCTTTGCTACTGCCTTCTGGTTAAGAGCATGGAAAATACTTACTCTTGGAAGCTCAGGAACACCTGAGTATCTTGCGATTGGCATGAGCTCATCAACTACTACAGGATCTACGATGAATGAAGGAACACCTATCTCATCAGCGATTTCCCTTGCTAAAATACCACCAAGGTTAGAAGCGTGCTGTCCTGAAACTCCTACCTCTAAGTCTTTTACAAGTGCATCTGTACATGCATATGTTCCACCCGGAATCGGCTTAAGCATTCCGCCTCTTCCTACAACCATTCCTAAGCTTTTAACATCAAATTCTTTTGATTTAAGAAGGTCGATAATAATATTCTTTCTGAAATCCTTCTGATCAAAAATTGTTGCATACTTTGAAATTTCTTCTGTTGAATGACGAAGTGTCTCTTCAAATAAAAGAGTTTCATCTTCAAAGACACCAATTTTTGTACTTGTTGAACCCGGGTTGATAATTAAGCTCTTAACTGACATAATGTGTGTTTCCTTTCTAATGAATTTATTACGGTTATTTTAATTTCTCGGCTACAACTGCAGCAAGTGCAATTGAATTAACCTTTACTTCACATGAATCTGCACGGCTTGTAAGTATAACAGGAGCCTTTGTTCCTGTAAGGATGTTACCGTTCTTAGAAGGTACCAAGTGAACAAACGTCTTATATACAAGGTTTCCTGCCTGGATATCAGGGAAGAGAAGAATATCTGCATTTCCCGGAACCTTACGGTCAAGACATCCCTTTTCTTCGCAAGCATGTGGATACAGTGCACAGTCCATTGAAAGAGGTCCGTCAACGATACACCCTGTGATTTTACCTTCATCCTGCATCTTGGATAATTCAAATGCTTCTACTGTTTCCTTCATCTTAGGATTTACTACTTCTACTGCTGCCATACCTGCAACCTTTGGGCATTCAATTCCGCATGCGTGTGCAATTTCAACAGTATTATTAATAATTGCAACCTTATCTTCAAGCGTAGGATATGGAAGGAAAGCAACGTCTGTTAAGAAAAGAAGTCTGTCAATTCCCTCACATTCAAATACACATACGTGTGAAAGTGTCTTATCGGTACGAAGTCCTACTTCCTTATCAAGAACACTCTTTAAAAATGTCTTAGTATCAAGAAGTCCCTTTAAATACATATCAGCTTCTCCGTCATGAACAAGCTTAACGGCAGCAAGTGAAGCTTCTACAGTATCAACTACATTGATAATCTTAAAATCTGATAAATCCATGTTGATTGAAGCAGCGATTTCGCGAATCTTTTCTTCATCACCTACAAGAATTGATGAAGCAATACCGCGCTCATTTGCTTCTTTAACAGCCTCTAACACTGCCTGGTCCTGGGCACATGCAACTGCAAGTGTCTTCTTACTGCATTCAGATACTTTTGAAAGTAACTCTTTGAAATTTTTTGCCATTTTCTTTCTCCTCTATGTTTTTATTTCCTTTTAAGAATAAAATGAAGCTCTGATGAAAAATCAGATTCATCAAGTACGTTCTGAAGCCTGTCTAAAAGAGGCACAAATTTTTCTGCAAAGTAGTCCGCAAATTCCGCACTGCCGTTTTTCTCAATTGAAACACGAAGGAATCTGTACAAATCGTTAATATCACTACCGAATCTCCACTCGTACTCTACAGAAAAGCCCATTTTTTCAGCCATATATCTTATAGACTCATTTGTGAAAAGGTGTGTATGTGTTCCACCCATATGTCTGTTATAGCATTCCTGGTTGGCCGCCTCAAAGGCACAGCTGAATGAAAACATCGGGACTGAAGCATATACATATTGTATATTACTGTTTTGCTTTATTGCGTCAATATTTTCATCCAAATGTGTAAGATGTTCCAACACGCCGATTGCAGAAATCACGTTACAATCAGTATTCTTAATATAATCAATCGAATCGGTAAGTCCTACCCTTGTAAGGATGTCTTCACCTGCCATTTTATTGCCATACTCAACTTCTGAAGGCGAAACCTCTATTCCCTTAGCATTCATTCCTAATTCTTTAGCAGCAAGTGAAAAATACCCACATCCCGCACCGATATCAAGAATATTTATTTCATTTACTCCGTCTTTAGTAAGACAGTCATGCAAATATTGCGCCTTCGGGGTATAGATGCTCTCAAGCCTTTTTCTATAGCTTTCTTTATCTTTTGCTGAGTAGTTTTTTGAGTAGTCATCTTCAACATATACCTTTGATGCAAATTCATCATTATCTATACATTCAGAATTCAAATGGCCACACACATCGCATTTTTTGTATCCGATTTTATGACTTGTAAAAAACACACCCGGTAATTTAGTGCCGCAGATTTTACAATTTGTTCTTTCAGGCTGACTTAATAGAATGTCCGCCATGTTATCAGCCATGGCAAGCATTCCGTCATTATCCTTAAAGAACGTCTGCTTCATGCTGTTAAGATTACCAAATGGTTTTGAATACTTTTTTTCTGACATCTTAACTCCTGATTTAGTTATTGTCTTCGTCAATCTTTATTGCAATATGAACATCGCGAAGCTGCTTTTCATCAACTTCAGACGGTGCTCCCATCATAATATCCTGTGCTGTTTTATTCATTGGGAACGGAATAATTTCTCTAATGCTTTCCTCACCTGCAATAAGCATAATCATTCTGTCAACACCCGGAGCAATTCCTGCATGAGGAGGTGCACCGTAGCAGAAAGCATTGTACATTGCAGGGAACTTAGCCTTAACTGCATCTTCACCAAGTCCTACAAGTGAGAATGCCTTTACCATAAGTTCAGGGTCATGGTTTCTGACTGCTCCTGATGATAATTCTACTCCGTTACATACAAGGTCATACTGGTATGCAAGTATTTCAAGCGGATCTGTATTGTTTAACGCGTCCATACCTCCCTGCGGCATTGAGAATGGGTTATGACAAAATTCAAGTTCACCTGATTCTTCACCGATTTCATACATCGGGAAATCTACTATCCAGCAGAATTCATAGCAATCCTTCTTCATATGGTTTTCTGAATTTTCACCAAGAAGCTTTCTTAATACTCCGGCTGTCTTAAGTGCAGTAAGCTTATTGCCTGCGCAAAGACCCACGAAATCTCCTTTATTAAGTGAAAGCTTTTCAATAACTTCGTCCTTTATTTCCTGAAGGAATTTAGCTATTCCACCGACAATCTCTCCATTTTCATCAACCTTAAACCAATATGCCTTATTAGCTGTAGTAACCTCTACATCAGCACAGATTTTATCGATGACCTTTCTTGTCGCATTAAATCCGTCAACCTTAACTGCTTCAATAGTATTATTCTCAAATGGTGCAAAGCCACATGATGAAAGTATATCTGTTACATCTGTAAGTGTAAGATCAATTCTTAAGTCAGGCTTGTCAGATCCGTACTTTTCCATCGCATCTTTGTAGGAAATACGTGCAAAAGGAGCCTTTGAAGCACTCTTGTAAACACCGTATTTTGCAAAAACAGGCGGAAGTACATCTTCGATAACACTGAACACATCTTCCTGAGTGGCAAATGCCATTTCCATATCAAGCTGGTAGAACTCACCCGGTGATCTGTCAGCTCTTGCATCCTCGTCTCTGAAGCACGGTGCAATCTGGAAATATCTGTCAAATCCGGAAGTCATAAGTATCTGCTTAAACTGCTGAGGAGCCTGTGGGAGGGCATAAAACTTTCCCGGATGGTTTCTTGCCGGAACAAGATAGTCTCTTGCACCCTCAGGAGATGAGCATGTAAGTATCGGTGTTGTTATCTCAAGGAAATCATGCTCAGTCATACTCTTTCTTAACTCAGCTACTATTTTACTTCTTAATACGATTTTTGACTTAACTGAAGGGTTTCTTAAATCAAGATAACGGTATTTAAGCCTTGTCGTCTCATCTGCTTCCTTTGAACGATTTATTTCAAATGGGAGCTCGTTGTATATACATTTTCCCAATACTTCAATCGAAGAAGGAACGACTTCTATGTCGCCGGTTTTAATCTGTGGATTTTTATTGGATCTTTCCCTTACCGTGCCTGTAATCGAAAGTGTTGATTCGTTATTGATTCCCGCAAGTGAATCCATCATTTCTTCGGTTTCCACTACTACCTGTGTTATTCCGTAGAAATCTCTTAATATGAGAAATCCTAAGTTCTTGCTTACCTTTCTCATATTGTCATACCATCCGACAATTGTTACTACCTGTCCTACATGTTCCATTGTTAATTCGTTACATGTATGAGTTCTTGATTGTGTCATAATTAAATCCTCTGCAAAATTATTGTTTTCTATAACGTAGAAAAACTAACCCCATCATAGGTTAGTTTTTACTTTTATTCTCCAAGTCCGCTCTCAACTGCTTCAATGAGTGCATTTAATGCTTCCTCTTCATCTATGCCTTCACAGACAAATTCAACTTCATCCCCACATTTTACACATGCCCCAAGTACACTAAGTACACTCTTAGCATTAGCAGTGTTCTCTCTGCACGTAAATGTAATTAATGATTTATACTGCATTGCTTCCTTGCAAAGGATACCTGCAGGACGAAGGTGCAAGCCTGTTGGGTTCTTCACTGTAACCTTTCGGCTAACCATAATATCAAATACCTCCAATTCATTCTATGAAAAATCTCATAGACAGTTATATTTCCAACCAAATTCCAATTATACTACAACAAATGCTTTATCTCAATAATTGAGGCTTTTAAGCTTATCCCATAACCTTTTCAATTAATGCTGCAAGCTCTAAAGCCTTTTTATCAATCAGTGCCTTATCTTTTCCTTCAATCATTACCCTGACTAACGGCTCTGTTCCCGAAGGTCTTATAAGAACACGTCCTTCTCCGTTGCATTCATTCTCAACTTCCCTGATTGCCGTTACAATTTCAGGATAGTTCATGTAATCATTTTTCCTGTCATTAGGTACTTTGGCATTTACAAGTGACTGTGGAAGTACTTCCATTACTTTTCTAAGCATAGACAGCTTCTTACCTGATTGCTTTAATACGTAAAGAAGGTGAAGTGCTGATAAAAGACCGTCTCCGGTAGTATTCTCATCAAGGAAAATAATATGTCCGCTCTGCTCTCCTCCGAGATTAAACCCGCCTTCCTTCATTCGCTCAAGCACATATCTGTCTCCGACCTTTGTCTTTTCGATGTTAATGCCCAATTTGTCGCCCATTATGAATAAACCTAAATTACTCATTATTGTAGCAACGATTGTGTCTTTTTTAAGCTCGCCCTTTTCCTTCATGAAGTTACCGATGATTGCCATTATCTCATCGCCGTTAACCTCTTCTCCGTTTTCATCAACAGCAAGCAGTCTGTCTGCATCGCCATCAAAGGCAAGTCCTAAATCTGCTCTATTTGATTTTACACATTCGCACAAGTTAGAAAGATGAGTTGAACCGCATCCGTCATTAATATTGGTGCCGTCAGGATTGTTATGTATTACTATAAGATCTGCGTTCAGTTTCTCAAGAGTCATGACAGATGTCTTATAGCTTGCGCCTTCAGCACAGTCAATGACAACCTTCATTCCATTAAGGTCACCCTTAAATGTCGACACTGCAAAATCGACATATTTCTTGTAAGCTTCAAAGTCATATGTTATTCTTCCGACTTTTTCCTTAAGAGGAAGAGTTATTCCTGAGAAATCATTATTAATAAGTGCTTCTATTTCATCTTCAACACTGTCTTCAAGCTTATATCCGTTAGCGTCAAAAAACTTAATTCCGTTAAATTCCACCGGATTATGAGAAGCTGAAATAACAACTCCTGCATCTGCCATACCTGTTCTTGTAAGATATGCAACTGCCGGTGTAGGTAAAATACCAAGAAAAACACTGTCAGCACCTACTGAACATATTCCTGCCATAAGCGCATTGGCAAGCATATCACCTGATATTCTCGTATCACATCCTACTAGTATTACAGGCTTGTGATCTGAGTTTTTAGAAAGTACATAAGCACCGGCTTTTCCAAGCTTAAGTGCAAGCTCTACACTTAGTTCCTTATTTGCGACGCCTCTTACGCCGTCTGTTCCAAACATACGAGACATTATTTATTCCTCTGTTTCATTATTTTCTTGATGTGTTATCACAACCTCAATATGCATATTTGAAATCTGTGACACACCCTGTGGAAGATTTAATACTACAAGTCCGTCGTTAGAGCCTGTTTGTATTGTATTCTCATCATCTCCCTCTTTTTTTGTTCCCCTAGGTGAGAGCGTATTTGCATCAACCACCGCACTGATTTGAGACTGTGAAAAAGCCAAAAGATCATTCATAAGGCCGGAAACTTCAAACGGTATTTTTTCTTCTCCGTATACTACATGTGCAATATAGTTTTCAGGAAGGTTAATAACCTCTATATTTTTAACCGGAAGTTCTACAACAATACTGTCATGTGCTTCAATTACCGCCACAAGACTGACATCTCCGTTAAAGCTCTTATCCGCAAGCACGACACCCTTTGGAAGAAACTCTTTAATATTGACTGTCTCTGCTTTATTCTCATAAGCACCGTCAATTGATAAATACTCTTCAGGTATTTTTACTGAACTTATATTTTCAAAAGCACTGCCTTTTCCCGCAACTACTATACTTGAAGGCTCACAGATTACAGTGCCTGTTGCACCAAATCCGCTTGCTGCAGTTCCTACAAATGATGCAGTTACAGGTATTTCCTTAGTCTCAAGTATTTCAACAGATGTACGAATCTCTGTTTTGGACAGTGTGATTATCGGGTCATCTACTACATTGCCTTCAATGTCATACAGGACGACCGGACACGACGTAGTAAAACTTTCATTCATGTCAGAATAATCAACAGTTATTACGGCTTTATCAATAAGTGACACCTTTGATTTAGGTCCCGAAACCTTAACCACATCAACTACAGGCTTAATTTCTCCTGCTATATAGCCCTTTGCCACACTTCCTTCTGTGTTTATCGAAAGCTTAATCTGCTTATCTTCCTTCTCTTCAATTACTACTGAAAGATTAGGAGTTTTTGCCTGAATCGACTCAAGCTTATCGTAGTATCTTGTAGTTTTTAATTCTATCGGAACAGTATTCATAAATGTGATATTCTTCATATCAGCTACTGCTTTGATATTGTCCTTTGTCAAATCCTCGATAATTGATCTTTCCGCTGAGATTACAACTGTAATGACATCACTGTCATCAGCAACTTCGAATGTTTTCCCTTCGGATGTAATAGCTGAAGAATTAATTATTTCAACGGGAATGCCCGAATATACTCTTGAAATAACCGGATTGTCAATATTTACAACGATAATCCAGAGAAGAATCGCACTTATTACTGAAAGGATTTTAAGGCCGATATTATTTGTCAGAAGATTTTTCATTTCTAGCCCTTCCTTTCCAGAAAAGAATCTTCTTTTCTTCATAAACCTTATTCTGAAGCAACTCAAGCTTTGATTTTAACTCCGCTGCATCTACATTTCTGAATAACTCTCCACCCATTGCAACGGATACTTTTCCTGTTTCTTCCGAAACAATTACGGTAAGTGAATCTGTTACTTCGGAAATACCTACTGCTGCCCTGTGTCTTGTACCAAGGTCTTTAGAAAGTTCTCTGTTATCGGACAGAGGAAGGTAACATGTTGCGGCAACTATTCTGTTTCCTCTAACTAAAACCGCTCCGTCATGGAGAGGAGTATTGTGTTCAAAAATATTAATTAAAAGCTGTGAAGATATTACCGAATCAATTGCAATACCCGTTCTCTCGTATTCAATGAGTGAATCGTTGTGTTCAATTACTATTAACGCACCCGTCTTAGCTCTTCCCATCGCATACGATGCATGAATAATTGCATCACAAGTCTCATCCGAGAAAAGCTCGTCTGTAATTCTTGCAGCATCAAACTGAAACAGATTTGAAAATACATTTCGTCTTCCAAGTGATTCCAAAGCTTTTCTAAGCTCAGGCTGGAAAACTACAATAAGCGCAGTTACAGCAACACTGAAGAGGTTTCTTGTAATCCATAAAATTGTCGACATGTTGAATACCGACGCAATGATTACAAACACAAGAATAACTACAATTCCCTTCATTAATGCCCATGCCCTTGTATTTTTGAACCAGACTAAGACATTATAAATAAGGACAGAAATAATGATTATTTCTACTATATCTGTCCACATTAATTCCGGGAAATGAATGTTGGTCAGGTATTTCCCGTTAAAGGATGCAATTTTACTGAAAAAATTACTTATCATCTTTTATACCGTTAACGATTGTTTTTATTTTTTGTTGAGACAACGCCATATCTTGGAATAGCCTTTACGTAATAGACATATTCTTCATCCTGGAACTGAACATATTCAGCCCTGCTGTAATCAACATTGTTTATGAACAGTTGCAGTACAAATACTATTACTGCGGAAATAAGCATTGAAAAGATTGCTCCGACTATGCTGATTTCAGCGTCAAGGGCACTTGAACCGATAATAAGAACTATTAATCCCGAAATTGAGCTCACTGCAAGTGCAACCTGCCATGAATAGTCAAAACTTAATCTCTTAATTACATTTGTAAGAATTGCAATAAGTGCAAATACTATGACCATTAAGACCATTGTCTTGTTATTTAATACATTATCGATTACGGCTTTAAATCCGGTAAGAGCAGTATCTGCCGTGAATGAACTGCTGAATGCCGAATCATCTGCTCCAATCGACTTTATGATGTAATATACTACCGCGCCTGCACATGCCGAAACAAACGATACCGGACCTCCGATAAAGCCCAGCATGAGCGGCATGATGTAGGGAACCTTTATTGCAAAACATACAGGCGTTAATACTACTGCAATTGCTTCCTTAGGTGTAAATCTGAAATATAATACAAACATGATAAGGAATACAAAAAATACAATTGCCGCAACCGTTATTGAAAGACTGTATAAATGCAGTAAGATGAAAAGCGCGTCAATAACAATCGTGAAATTCAGCGGAAGAAAAGCAGCAATCAGCGACACAACTATCACAATAATGATATTTGTGAGTCTGTCCATATATCCAAGTCCCGAATTAATCATTAATATCGATACAAGCGCAATTAAAAATCTTACTACAGGTGTTATATATGTCTCATATTTAGAATATAATTCGAGTATTCTTTCTCTTAATTCTGAAATTGCTTCCATGATTCTCCTAATCCGATTAATTAAAAATTATCATAAAGTGCCTTTAAGGCAGTTTTATAGTTCTCTATATGCTTCTTGGCTTTATTGTGCTTAAATAGTGCAACAAAGTAAGAAATCACCATATATATCGCAAGAAAAATGACATATTTCTTAAGTACGCCCGTGGCAAATTCAACAATGTCCATCTTATAGAAATTGACCATGAAATTCTCAATGTCGTAAAACATATACATCGCAAATATTGTTGCAAAGGCTATTGTCCCGCAAATTGCTCCGACTAAAACCTGTGCGCCCATATAATCGCCTCTGAAATAGCCATTAATTGAAAGGTCGTCTTTCCCTTCTTTCTCTTCATATATTGAAATTGCAGTCATTAGTATTATTTTATCTTTATTAAGCATTATATTGCCTCATTTTATTTATCAAGAAATCTCATTCTAGGGTTTTCTCTTGTAGGCTTCTTTAAACTAGGAGCCTCAGGTCTTTTCGCTGCTGCATTAAGTCCGTTGACAAGGTTCATTTTGCATTTATCGCAAAGTCTTCCTGATGAAATTGCAACTCCACAAGATTCGCAGACAACTCCGATACCTGAGCCTGTGTCAAATTCCAGCCTCTCTTCCCTTACCCACTGACGGATCTGTGCCTCTTCAACTTCACATTCTTTTGAAACTTCAAGGACCGAAGCACCTCTATGTTCTCTGATATATTCCTTTACAGTATCAAATTTTTTTTCTAACTCTTCCCTGCACTGAGGGCAGATTGGCATTCCACCTATATAATTAAACACTTTCCCGCATTTTCTGCAATTCTTAACGTTCATTTTATTCCTCCTAAATATAATCAACAGCTAAACATCCCGTCCGATGCTTAGTGAAATATAGTAAATATTCTCTATTCCGCCAGCTATTAATGCATCAGATGCGTTGCAGATTGTGGCACCGGTCGTATATATATCATCAATAAGCATAGCTGATAAATATTGTACTCCATTTGGCACCATTTTGAAAGCGTTTTTTACATTGTTTTCTCTTCCTGATGCGCCTAAATTCTTTTGTTTTTCAGTCTTTTTTACTCTCGTCAGTATTTTGTTGTCTACAGGTATTTTTGTCAGAACCGATAATTCTTTTGCAATTAGAAACGCCTGATTGTATCCTCGTTTTTTAAGCTTTGATCTGTGAAGTGGTATTGGAATAATTACTGTGGGATTCCAAAGGCGTATTTTTTCTTTATATTTGTTATATATTTCGTATGCATAGTATTTCGCATACTCCATTCGGCCGCCGTATTTGAATCTGTATATGCTCTTTCGCATATTATCGTCATATAGAAATACTGCTCTTCCTTCAATAAACGGGATATTGCTTTTTTCGCAAAAAGTACAATACACTCTGTCTATATCCGAAAGCTGCTTTCCGCATTTCATGCAAAATGGGTCTTTCACCCGTACAAAAACATCTTTGCATTCATCGCATATCAGTTTTCCCTTTTTAGCTACAATGTCGTGGCATACAGGACATCGTCTTGGGAAAATAAAATCCGTTAAATTGTCAATCAGTTTAATCACCTGCTTTCAATTATTCTATCGCAAAGCGATGTATATCTTTTCTGTTCATCTTCATTATCAATCATTTCATACACCATTCCCATACTTCCGAGTATTATTACGGCATTTTTGGCTCTTGTAAGTGCGGTGTACAAAAGGTTTCTTGACATTAAAAGCTTAGGGCCTGATAGAATCGGGATAATTACCGCAGGATACTCACTTCCCTGCGATTTATGTATTGTAATTGCGTATGCAAGTTCAAGTTCGTCAAGAAGCGAAAACGGATAATTCACTATCCTCCCCTCATCATATTCAACAGTAACCGTTTCCGTATAGGAATTAATACTTGTTATTACACCTGTATCGCCGTTAAACACTCCGACGCCCTCGTCAATAACAATTCCCTTACTGCTTTTTATTTCCCATTCAAGCTGATAATTGTTTTTAATATGCATTACTTTATCACCTTCTCTGAAAAGAATATCTCCGTACTCTTTTTCAGCTTTATCAATTGAAGGAGGGTTTAAGTATTTTTGTAAAAATGAATTTAGGTTAATTACACCTAGCGGACCTTTCCTCATAGGTGTAAGCACCTGTATTTCCAAAGGCTTTGCATCTACATACTTAGGAAGGTTCCCTGTAATGTATTTGACAATATCGTTAGCTATTATCTGCTCATTATCTCTTTTTAAGAAGAAGAAATCCTTACTTTTATTATCAAGCCTTATATGCTTTCCTGCATTTATTTCATGTGCATTAATAACAATATCGGATGCTTCCGACTGTCTGAATATTTTCTTAAGACATACAACCGGAAATGCACCTGATTTAATAATGTCTTTTAGCACACAGCCCGGTCCTACTGACGGAAGCTGGTTTGTATCACCTACAAGAACAAGTCTCGTTCCTACTGAAACTGCCTTTAATAAAGCATTAAAAAGCTGGATGTCAACCATTGACATCTCATCTATTATTATTACGTCAGCAAGGAGAGGATCATCCTCATTTTTTTCATAGAAAAAGCCGTTACCGCCTTCATCTAAGCTTTTATTAAGGTGTAAAAGTCTCTGTATTGTAGATGCCTCATACCCTGTCGTTTCCGTCATTCTCTTTGCTGCTCTTCCTGTAGGTGCCGCAAGATAAAAATCAAGTGAAAGGCTGTCAAAATACTTAATAATTAAGTTAATTATTGTAGTTTTTCCTGTTCCGGGACCGCCTGTAATTATAGCTACTCCATTAACAATTGCATTGATTACAGCTTCTTTTTGAAGTTCATCAAGCTCTATACCCTCAGCATTTGACAGCTCATCAATCTTATAGGCTATTTCCTTTTCGTCCTTTTCAATTTTAACCGATAAGTCATTGAGCATCCTTGCAACAGAAAGCTCGGTATAGTAAAAGACATTTGAATATATTCTTATTTCACCGTTGCACTGATTCAATATGAGCTTTTTATCAACATACAGATTCATAATCTGCGGTTCAATAATGTCTTCACTTACGCCAAGCAGGTAATTTGCGCGCTTAATAAGCTCATCCTTTGGAAGATAACAATGTCCTTTTGAAACTGCATCCGATAAGCAGTATAAAATGCCGCATCGAACCCTGTAGTCAGAATCAATGCGGATTCCGGCCTTTGCAGCTATTTCATCTGCTCGTCTAAAGCCGACTCCTGTAATGTCTTCTGCAAGAATATAAGGATTTTCAGATATTATCTTTGTTGATTCACTGCCGTATTTATCATATATTTTGCCTGCAAGGTTTAATCCGACTCCGTATTTTTGCAAAAATACAAGAACCTCCCTGAATTCCCTGCGTTCGATAAACTGAATGGAAATATCTCTTGCTTTATTCTCCGTAATTCCTTTTACGATAACAAGTTTTTCAGGATTGTGTTCAATAACCGATAAAGTATCTTTTCCGAATTCCTTAATTATCCTATTTGCAAGTGCCGGTCCTATTCCTTTAATTGCTCCCGATGAAAGATATCTTTCAATATCAGATATACTATCAGGCTCCTTTATTTTATACTGCTTTACGTCAAATTGTCGCCCATACGTCTTGTGGTTAACATAATCTCCTGTAACCTCAATAAATTCGCCTTCATCCGCATAGCGAAACATACCGACGCAGGTTATTTGTTCTGCCTCGGTATCTAATGAAAAAACTGTATATCCTGTATCCGGTATTCTGTAAATGATCTGTTCTATATAACCTGATAATACTTCCATGTGCCGGTATGTGTTTTATTCCTCTTTTGCATATGCCGTCATTACTGCTTCGGTTGCAGATGTGTCATCTATTATGTCTGTTTTGTCTGTATTCTCAGTATTAGTTTCATTCGCAGGTTTTACCTTATCAGTCGAATAATTGCGTTTCATCTGTTCAAAAAGAATCTTCGCAAGTCCCATATCCTGATTTTCTGTGATTTTGCCTGCGTATTCTCTGACAAGACCGTCCTTATAATAGCTCTGAAGTGTGTTCATTGCACCGCTTGATGACTCTTCACCATCAGTGAAAGCATCCATAGCCTGTTTTAATACCTGCTCGACAAAGTAGCTTTCGAAGTCTTTGCACACCTCCATAAGCTCTTCGTCTGAAGAACCCGATAAATCTTCCTTAGCCTTTGTACTAAGCCTTGATGTTTTAGCATCATTTGCGGCTTTTGAATAATAATCTGTATATAATGAGCCAATATCCATGTTATTACCTTTTATTTATTATTATCTACGGAGTTCATTTGCCTGCTGCATCATAGTGTCTGATGCCTGGATTACCTTTGAATTCATTTCGTAGGCTCTCTGTGCAATGATAAGATTTACCATTTCATCAGCAACCTGAACGTTAGAGTTTTCAATGTATCCCTGTCTTATTTCGCTTCTTTGAATGTTAGGTGCGGTTGCCTCATTGATTGCAGCACCGGAAGCATCCGTAACAGCAAAGAGAGAATCTCCCTTTTTAAGAAGTCCTGCAGGATTCTGGAACTGCCATGTACCTACCTGCATTCCTGCAATCTGTTGAAGATTGTTGTCTGCATCCGGATACCAGAGCTGTCCGTCATTATCTACTTCAATCTGACTGGTATAGTATTCGTTATTATTAGGGACGGTTATCGGCTGTCCGTTAGTGTTAAGAACAAGCAATCCGTCAGAATTTGTAAGAGCGAGTGTGTTATTAGGTCCTAAAGCCCAGTTGAAGTTACCGTTTCTTGTATAGTAAATCTGCTGGTCTTCACCTCTTACAGCAAAGAAGCCTTCACCGTTAATTGCAAGTGCGGCGTCATTTTCCGATGCAAGGAATGAGCCCTGCTTAAACTGAGAAGTAATGGCAGCATTTCTTACACCAAGTCCAACCTGTGCACCTACCGGCTTTTCCTCGCCATTTGCCGATGTAGTCCTTGTCTGTAAATTCTGATATAAAAGAGACTTAAACTCATTAACCTCTGTCTTGTATCCGATTGTATTGACGTTTGCAATATTGTTAGCGATTGTATCTACGTTATTCTGCTGGGCTATCATTCCTGTAGCGCCTGACCATAATGCTCTTACCATTATTTTATTCCTCCGCTTAGATTAGCTTAAACCTGTCCGACTTTATTAACTGCAGTATCAATTGTTGAATCAACTGCCTGAATCATTTTCTGATTAGTTTCGTAGGCTCTTGTAAAGTTAATCAGATCGACCATTTCCTGAACTACCTGAACATTGGAGTCTTCAAGATATCCCGAGATAACCTCTGCCTCCGCGTCTATTTCATTAGCACCCTCGAGTGCCGTATAATAGTTCTCTCCGTACTTTTCAAGGTAATTATAATCTTCGAAATCAGCTACCTGTATCTGTGTAACAGCCTGATTGTCAAGATATACGGTACCCGTTCTGTCAACACTGAAATCAGCCATTGGATCAAGTACTATATGTCCTCCCTGCTTATCAAGAAGGTAATCACCGTTTTTATTGACAAGTTCGCCCTTTACATTCAATGTAAAATGTCCGTCTCTTGTGTATTTTACGGATGTCTCTCCATTTTTGTTAGTGAATTCTACGGCAAAAAATCCCTTACCGGATAAAGCCATTTCGAAAGTGTTACCGGTCTCATGAATGGCGCCCTGTGAATAATCGGTGTATACTTCACCGATCTTCACTCCTAAATTCATCGCGCCAAGCTTTTTATCAACATGAGGTTCAGATGTGTCTTTAATCTTATAGGCAAGTACATCATAGAAAGCTTCTGAAGTTGAGCCTTCCTTTTTATAACCTGTTGTAGCTGCATTAGCCATATTATTTGCAAGTATATCAACTCTTTTCTGCTCGTTGATCATACCCCAGTTTGCAGTATACAGTCCCTTTACCATAATACTCCTGTTCCGTAAAGTAAAACATTACTGTTAAATCATCAAAAGATGTTCCCGCATTTAACAGTCCCCTCGATAGTTCCTACTCTATGTCGTCTTCATCGTATCCTGACAGGAATTCAACATACTTTCCTGTTCCGATTGCAACGGCTGTCATAGGATCTTCAGCAGTCATAGTGTTGATACCCATCTTATAGGCAATTAAGTCTTCAAGTCCTCTAAGTAAGCTTCCGCCTCCTGTAAGTACTATACCTCTGTCCGCAATATCAGCGGCAAGCTCAGGTGGAGTTCTCTCAAGCACACTATGAATTGCTTCAACAATCTGTGATGTTGTTTCTCTTAAAGCTTCCTCTGTCTCTTCACTGGAAACCTTAACTGTTCTTGGAAGACCTGTTACAAGGTTTCTTCCTCTAACTTCAAGATAATCAACTTCAGGTCTCTTAAATGCTGTTCCAATTTTTATTTTAAGCTCTTCTGCCGTTCTCTCACCGATAAGCAGATTGTGCTTTTTTCTCATGTATCTTACGATAGCTTCATCAAAGTCATCACCGGCGATTTTTATTGAAGTTGATACTACTGCTCCGCCAAGTGAAATAACTGCAATATCCGTAGTACCACCACCGATATCAACAATCATATTACCTTGAGGCTTAGAAATATCTATTCCCGCACCAATAGCTGCTGCAATCGGTTCTTCGATGATTTCTACAAATCTTGCGCCTGCCTGGTATGTAGCATCTTCTACGGCCTTCTTCTCAACTTCAGTAACACCTGATGGTACGCAGACACTGATACGTGGCTTTCTGAAGCTCTTTTTACCTATTGCTTTCTGGATGAAATACTTAAGCATTTTCTCTGTTACTGTGTAATCAGAAATAACGCCCTGTCTTAACGGTCTTACAGCAACAATGTTACCAGGTGTACGACCAAGCATAAGTCTTGCATCTTCGCCAATAGCTTTTATCTTGTTAGTATCTCTGTCAAAGGCAACAACTGAAGGCTCCTTAAGTACTACACCTTTTCCTCTGACATAAACAAGAATACTTGCTGTTCCTAAATCTATTCCAATATCGGTATAAGCCATATCTTCTGTCTCCTGAAATAATCCCTTATTTTAAGCCGATATTACGGCTTTGCCCACTCCTAGGCATAAACATACAGATATAGTATAACGCAATAAAATAGACTTTTCAAATTGATTTGTTAAGTTTAATAATGTTTTTAATAAAACACAGAGGCATATGAATATTACAAATCCCTTTGTATTATTCATATGCCTCCGTGCTGATATATATTTCGGCTAAAATAATAAAAACTTTATAGTGTTATAAATATTTCTTTATATATTGTCCGGTATATGATTCTTTAACCTTAGCAACTTCCTCCGGCGTACCGCTTGCGATTACCGTACCGCCTCCGTCTCCGCCTTCAGGGCCCATATCAATAATGTAGTCGGCAGTTTTAATTACATCAAGGTTGTGTTCGATAACAACAACTGTATTTCCGCCTTCAGTAAGTCTTTTAAGAATGTCTGTCAGCTTATGGACATCTGCGAAATGAAGTCCGGTTGTAGGTTCGTCAAGGACATATATTGTCTTTCCGGTGCTTCTCCTTGATAACTCTGTAGCAAGCTTTATTCTCTGGGCTTCTCCACCCGAAAGCTCGGTTGAAGGTTGTCCTAATCTTATATATGAGAGCCCTACTTCGTTTAGTGTCTCGATTTTACGCTTAATGCTTGGAACATTTGCGAAAAATTCGCATGCTTCCTCAACGGTCATATTAAGGACATCATATATGCTTTTTCCTTTATATTTAACTTCAAGTGTCTCACGATTATATCTTTTACCGTGGCACACCTCACAAGGTACATATACATCCGGCAAAAAGTGCATCTCAATTTTGATAATTCCGTCACCTGAGCAGGCCTCACACCTTCCGCCCTTAACATTAAAGCTGAAACGCCCTTTCAAATACCCCTTTTCCTTAGCATCCTGAGTAGATGCAAATAAATCTCTTATTAAGTCAAAAACACCGGTATATGTTGCAGGATTTGACCTTGGAGTACGTCCGATTGGCGACTGGTCAATACATATAATTTTATCAAGCTGATTTGTACCTTCGATTTTGTCATGCTTGCCGGGTATTGTTCTTGCCCTATTAAGCGTTTTTGCCAAAGATTTATAAAGTATTTCGTTAACTAAGGAAGATTTTCCGCTTCCCGATACTCCGGTAACGCATGTCATTACACCTAAAGGGAAACTTACATCTATGTTTTTAAGGTTGTTTTCCTTTGCACCCTTTAAAGTAATAAAACCTGTAGGCTTACGTCTAACCTTTGGAACCGGTATTTTAAGCTTGCCGGATAAATACTGACCGGTAATCGATTCCTTGCACTTCATAATATCTTTTGCGGTTCCTGTTGCAACAACTTCTCCGCCGTTTTCTCCTGCCCCCGGTCCTATGTCGACAATAAAATCCGCTTCTCTCATTGTGTCTTCATCGTGTTCTACGACAATAAGAGTATTTCCGATGTCTCTTAAGTTTTTAAGTGCCGATAAAAGCTTATCATTGTCGCGCTGATGAAGACCGATACTAGGTTCATCAAGTATATATGCAACTCCGACAAGCCCCGATCCGATTTGAGTAGCAAGCCTTATTCTCTGAGCTTCTCCTCCTGACAGAGAACTTGTAGCTCTTGATAAAGTAAGGTAATCAAGTCCTACTTCAACAAGGAATGTAAGTCTGGCCTTTATTTCCTTAAGAATCACTTTGCCGATAAGTCTCTGCTGTTGTGTAAGATTAACCTCTTCCATAAACTTAAAGAGATTTACTACAGACATCGACGTCAGTTCATGTATGTTTTTATCTCCAAATGTGACGGCAAGTGCTGAAGGCTTAAGTCTTTGTCCCTTACATTCGGTACATGGAGAGATTCTCATAAATGTCTCATATTCAGCCTTTGATGCCTCAGAAAAAGTTTCCCTGTACTTTCTCTCAACGTTTCTGATGAGTCCTTCAAAAGGAACATCATAAACGCCTTCTCCTCTCATTCCTTTATATTTAACCTTAAGTACTTTTCCGTTTGTTCCGTTAATAAGGCAGTCGTAAACACTTTCTTTTAATTTATTAATCGGTGTTTCCATTAACTTTGGACATTTATATTCTTCGGAAATTGCTTTAAGCACCGCATATGTAAAGCTCGATGGATCATTACATGACTGCCAACCCGGAACCATTATTGCACCTTCATTAATTGAAAGTGATTTATCAGGGATAATAAGCTCTTCTGCAAATTCCATTTTATACCCAAGCCCTGAGCATACAGGGCATGCACCAAACGGATTATTGAAGGAGAAACTTCTTGGTTCAATTTCATCAATACTGATTCCACAGTCCGGACATGAAAAGCTCTGCGAAAATGTCATCATTTCCTTTCCGATAACATCAACATAGACAAGTGACTCCGAAAGATTCATAACATTTTCTATTGAATCAGTAAGTCTCTTCTCAATTCCAGGCTTAACTATAAGTCTGTCTACGATTATTTCGATATTGTGCTTAATATTTTTATCAAGCTTTATATCCTCTGTTAATTCGTACTGGTTTCCATCTATTCTGACACGTGCATATCCTGATTTTTTGGCTCTTTCCAAAACCTTCTCATGCATTCCCTTTCTTCCTCTTACAACAGGAGCTAAAAGCATGAACTTAGTTCCTTCCGGAAGTGCCATAATTGCATCTACCATCTGATCGACAGTCTGCTTTTCTATTTCCCTGCCACACGATGGGCAATGCGGTATTCCTATTCTTGCAAAAAGAAGTCTGAAATAATCATATATCTCGGTAACAGTACCGACAGTAGATCTTGGATTTCTGTTTGTTGATTTCTGATCTATTGAAATGGCAGGCGGAAGTCCTTCGATTTTCTCAACCTCAGGCTTTTCCATCTGTCCTAAAAACTGCCTTGCATAAGATGACAGAGACTCCATATAGCGTCTCTGTCCTTCTGCATAAATCGTATCAAATGCCAGTGAAGATTTCCCCGAACCTGACAGTCCTGTAAGAACTACAAATTTATTTCTTGGAATATCTATCGAAATATCTTTTAAATTATGTTCCTTTGCCCCTCTTATTTTTATAAAGTCGGTAGCCCTTAATTTGTCACCCAATTTCTACTCCTCGTAACTTACCGTGAATGTCTCAACGGTATACTGCTCTTTATTTTTCTCATCAACTGCAATGAGCTTCATCTCGCAAGGCGAAATATACCGTCTCTGAATATCGATATCAAAATATTTCTTATTATCGGTTACTGATTTTTCGTGAAGTGCATCATAATCAACCTCAAGATAATTACCGTCGATTAATAGATACAATTCAAGGTCCTTTGTTTTATCGTAATTATGAAGATATCCGGACATTGAAACTATACTTGTTCCATCATTTGGATTGATGAAAACATTGCTTCCTTCTCTTCTTGCACCGGTTACTCTGGTAATACTGTATTCAATATCATCAGGCTTTGGCACTTCACTTACTCCATCCTTTGTTGCCATAACATAGGAATTCTCATAGAAATATGAATCAAGCTCTGTAGTTAAAGGCATGTCGCTCGTAATACTTCTTTCTGCTGTCTCAAAAATAACGGCATCAGGAAATAGAAGATTAACAATATACTGAAGATACTTATAATTCTGTCTGTGTATATAATATACTTCTGAAAATCTGTTCTTATAAAACTTTGAATATGGCGCAAAGTAGCTGTCCGTAAATATTACAAGACGCTTTCCATTTGTAACCTCCGGATTCATGTAGTGAGCATAAAATGTAGGCACCGACAGCTTAATCGAAGAAGCCAGATATGCACCTGCATCCTGCGAAGTATCCGTAATAAGGTTATATACCGGAACATCATCATCTATAGGGAAATCCGACTGGTCAAGGTTTGTTCTCTTCTCAAATGTAAGCGTATAGTCATCTTCACTTAAAGGTCTTACATCTTCAAACCAGCTCTGAACATGCTCATCAAGCAGCTTCTGTCCAATCATTGAGCCAAATTCGTTCCAGTGCGTCGCATCGTACTTTTTGTTATAAATCACCTGCGTTTCCTTAGCCTTTTTAAGCTCCTCATAAGGAATAACGTATTCGATGTCAGACCCTTCAAGCTTTTTAGTCATATATTCTATTACTGAGCTGTTATCTTCCTTAACATGTATTGACTTTGGGAAATATTCAGGATAGATTGACTTTTTGTCAGGTGCAAGGAAATACAAAAACTTAATATTTCTGCTCTCAAGATAATCATTTGTTTCTTCAAGATATTTGACAAATTTATCCATATAGTCTGTATCTGTATTAAGTCTCTGATATGCAGCTATATAGTCAGGATCCTTATAGTAAATGTGCCCTTCCTCACCATACATAAAAAGAGGATGAACCATTACATTGAAAATGTCATTACTAAGCTTTGTATATTCATAAATGGCTTCACTTCTGAAGCCTATTCTGTCATCGACATAGTCTTCAATAGTGCGGATTGTCTCTGAATCAAAAGAAAAGCACGGCCATTCGGTAAGCGTTTTGTTGTCTATGTCAGATGACTTATACTTTTCATGGTCCATTAATAATGTCGGAACAATAATCATGGCCATAAATATGAGGATAAATATGAAATTGTATATTGCTTTTTTATTTTTCATATATTTTAATCTTACCCCGTGCTCGCTGAGGAAAATCAGACGCTTCGCGCTGATTTTCTCAGCTCGCACTTAGAATCTGAAATATATAAACGGATTATAGGTTGAGTTAACGATAAACATAAAGCACACTGCAAGAAGTACTAAAAGTGCGACTCTTTTAACTGTTTCTACTGCTATCTCAGGGCATGCTGCCACCGCCTTAACAACTGCATTGTCTGAATTAGCCTTGGCAAACTCTGAATAGTATTGCTTCCACGGTATACATGCTAAAACAGATACAATAAATATAAATATTACCTTGTTATCAAGATAAAATGCCGGAGAAAATGCTGTGTATTCCGGTCTGCTTATTCCAAACATTACTGAAAGGTATGATAATGCAGGAGCAATTTCTTCAAGCTTAAATACTACAAATCCTACAATAATTACAAGCATTGTATATGCCCAGCCAATAATTGCAGGGACCTTAATGTTAGGGAACTTCTTTTTTAGATATTTCTCAAGAAGTTCAAACATTCCATGCCACATACCCCAAATGAGGTATCCCCATGCTGCACCGTGCCAAATACCGGTTGCCAAAAATACGATAAAAATATTCACATATACATTTCCTCGTCTGTTGCCTCCAAGAGGAATGTACACATAGTCCTTAAACCATGTAGACAGAGAAATGTGCCAGCGTCTCCAGTGCTCTGTAATTGACCTTGAGATGTATGGATAATTAAAGTTCTCCATAAATTCAAATCCAAACATTCTTCCAAGTCCTATAGCCATATCGGAATATCCTGAAAAATCAAAATAAATCTGTATTGTAAAGAATACTATTCCTATCCATGATACAAAGGTTCCCATGTAGCTAAAATCAGATGTAAAAATCTTATCCGCAACTTCTCCGAGTGAATTTGCCAATATTACTTTTTTAGCAAGACCTATAATAAATCTCTCAATTCCTGAAACAAATTTATCTGAGTTAACGGTTCTGTCCTTAAGATAATCCTTAATATCTCCATATCTTACAATAGGTCCTGCAATGAGCTGTGGGAACATTGAAATATAAAGGGCAAGATTGATAGGATTTTTCTGTACAAGCTCGTATTTTGTACCGTCTTCCTTTAATTTATTGTCCTGTCTGTATACATCTATTACATAGCTCATTCCCTGGAAAGTGAAGAACGAAATACCGATAGGCAGTGCGATTTGTGGCACTGTAATATTTGAGTCAAATAAGTCTCTTATCGTCGTAACAATAAGAACAAAATACTTAAAATATATGAGAAGTCCTATATTAAATGCAACCGTAAGAAAAAGGGTTGCCTTTTTAGCCGGTATTTTTCCTTTAACCTCTGAATAATGGATAATAATACCAAAAAGATAATTACCGACTATTGATGCAATCATAAGGAATATATATTTTGGTTCTCCAAATGCATAGAAAAACAGACTTCCTATAAGCAGAAATATATTCTTAAGCTTTTTAGGAAGCACGTAGTATCCGATGATCATCACCGGAAGAAATATACATAAAAATATAATTGAACTAAAAACCATTACTTATTTTACTTATTATCGCATTCTAACATCTTATCAACAGTCCATCTGCTGACAGGGACGCTCTTTTTAACCTTTGCTCTCTTCATAAGATCCTTAACCTGAAGGAGATATTCCATTGTAACCTTACCTGAAATCTTAGATTCTCCCGACTCACGATCCTGGAATGTATATGGAATCTCAATAATTGAGTTATATGAGCACATAGCAAGCACTTCCACCATAATCTTCCATCCGATAGGCTGTAAGTCAGCATCCTTAAGAGCCTCTCTTCTTATCATGAAAAGTCCGCTTGTAGGGTCTGTCACCTTACGAAGGCATGGCAATGCAATCTTACCAATATATCTTGCAACACCTGATACAAGCTTTCTGTATAAGTTAAGTCCTCCGTCACTTCCACCAGGAATAAATCTTGACGGAATACAGAAATCATAACCTTCCTCTAATGCATAAAACATATATTTGAGGATTTTAGGTGGGTGCTGTAAATCAGCATCCATGCATGCAATATAATCGCCTGTTGCAAGTGTAAAGCCCTTTAATACAGCAGTTGCAAGTCCTGTTTCATTAACTCTGTGTTCAAGTCTTACATGAGGCTTTTCCTTCTGAATCTCTCTAATGACATCCGGTGTGTTATCCTTACTGTCATCAACAAATATTATTTCATGCTCGATTGAAGAAAGCGCTTCATCAAGCTGTTCAACTAACGGTCTGACATTGTCTGCTTCATTGAAGCTTGGTACAACTATTGATAATTTACTCATTTTATTCTCCATTTATGATTCTAAAGACTCAAGATTTTTCCTAAGCTCCTTGAGCTTATCTCTGTATTCTGCTGCAGATTCAAAGTCAAGCTCTGCTGCTGCCTTCCTCATCTGCTTTTCAACAGTCAGAATAAGCTTCTCGATTTCTCTTCTGCTCATTGACTCAGGATCCTTCTCAAATCTTAATTCTTCCTCTGCAATCTGCTTGGAAATGCTTATTGTGTCTCTTACTGCCTTCTTAATTGTCTGAGGCGTAATATTGTTAGCCTCATTGTAGTCCTGCTGGATTTTCCTACGCCTGTTAGTTTCCTTAATTGCGTTATCCATTGAGTCAGTAATAACATCTGCATACATTATTACATGACCATCAGCATTTCTTGCAGCTCTTCCGATTGTCTGGATCAGAGAAGTTTCAGAACGCAGGAATCCTTCCTTATCAGCATCAAGAATTGCAACAAGTGATATCTCAGGAATATCAAGTCCCTCCCTTAAAAGGTTAATTCCGACAAGCACATCAAATACATCAAGACGCATATCCCTTATAATCTGTGTCCTCTCAAGAGTATCAATATCACTGTGAAGGTATTTAACTCTTATTCCGACTTCCTTCATATATGAAGTAAGATCTTCTGCCATTCTCTTAGTAAGAGTAGTAACTAACACCTTATTATGATTTGATGTTTCTTTTCTGATTTCTGAGATAAGGTCATCAATCTGGCCTTCAGTAGGCTTAACTACTACCTCTGGATCAAGAAGACCTGTAGGTCTTATTATCTGTTCAACCCTTTCAAGCTCGTGTTCAGCCTCATAATCAGACGGCGTTGCCGAAACAAACATCATCTGGTCTATTTTACCTTCAAACTCGGTAAAGTTCAAGGGACGGTTATCCTTAGCAGAAGGCAGTCTGAATCCATAGTCAACAAGCGATGTCTTCCTTGCCTGGTCACCGTTATACATGCCTCGAATCTGTGGAATTGTAATATGTGACTCATCAACGATAATAAGGTAATCATCCGGGAAATAATTCATAAGTGTATACGGCGTCCCTCCCGGCTCACCACCGTATAAATGTCTTGAATAGTTCTCAATTCCGGAACACATTCCCGTTTCTCTTAGCATCTCAATATCAAAACGTGTTCTCTCTTCTATTCTCTGGGCTTCAAGTAATTTATTCTCACTCTTAAAGTACTTAACCCTCTCTACAAGCTCTTCCTCTATTGTAGCCGTGGCTCTCTCAATCATTTCACGTGGGAGCACATAATGCGACGCAGGGAAAATAGCAAAATGCGAAAGCTCAGCTTTCTTATTGCCTGTAAGCGGATCTATCTCTGTAATTCTGTCTATTTCATCACCAAAAAATTCAATTCTGACGGCTCTGTCACTCTCCCATGCAGGAAATACTTCAACAATGTCGCCAAGAACCCTGAACTTACCTCTTGAAAAATCAATCTGATTTCTCTCATAGCTTATATCGATAAGCTCTCTTATCACCTCATCCCTGTCCTTAAGCTGACCGGGTCTTAATGACACTATCATGTTCATATAGTCAGACGGTGAACCAATACCGTATATGCATGAAACAGACGCAATTACAATAACATCCTTTCTCTCGGCAAGTGATGCCGTTGCAGAAAGTCTCAACTTATCAATTTCATCATTAACTGATGAGTCCTTCTCTATATAAGTATCGGTTGCAGCAACATATGCTTCCGGCTGGTAATAATCATAGTATGACACAAAAAACTCAACTGCATTCTCAGGGAAAAATTCCTTCATCTCCGAATACAGCTGTCCTGCAAGAGTCTTATTGTGGGATATTATTAATGTAGGCTTATTAAGTGCCGCAATAACATTGGCCATCGTGAAGGTCTTACCTGAACCTGTAACACCCTTAAGTGTCATGAACTGGTTGCCCTCTTTAAAGCCCTTAACTAGCTTCTCTATTGCAGCAGGCTGATCGCCTGTTGGTTTATATTCTGAATGTAATTTGAATTCCATAAAAAATAGTCTCCAATATGGAGACTATTTTATCATGATAGGATTCGTATGTCTATATGAGTCAGAACTTGTGTTCGGTCTTTTCTTCCTCTATCCATCCAATTTTCTTATATATATGTTCAAACACGTAATGAATAAGGCAGCAATATGCTCCCGGAAGAAGAATTGTAAAAAATACTAGGAATCTAATAATATATAGGGCCATAAATAGTATTATCAATAAAAATATCATCCATCCTAAATTATTGGCAACAAGTACCGCACTTTTGTATATAGAAGCCTTAATACTATCATCAAACCTTGCCGAATATGATAATACTGAGAAAATACACATTACCACAAATACAAGGATAATAAGCAATGGGTATATCAATGCTGCTATTATGCTTCCACTCTCAGCAAAACTTCTGACAATTATAATATCTACACTCAGAAATGCTATTAAGCTGATACCAAGCCCCCACTTAATTGTAGCGTCCTTAAAATTCGATTTAAATGAACTTGTAAATGTACTAAAAATATATGATTCGTTTTTAAATACAACTTTATGAACAGTATAATATAATGCTGTAGATGAAGCTCCTATGGTAACAATTGGAATGCTAAAAATAATCCATAGAATACCTACGTACATCACTTCCATAATTTTACCAAGTATTGTAAAAAATAAGTTGTCGTATTTAATATTCATTCCTATATCTTTCCTTAAACATTGTCATAAGAGAAAACAGGTACACCATTCTTAAAATGAATAGGCATAAGCATAGCATGACGATTAGGATTATATAATGGATCTCCAACTATTTCAGTCTCTGTACGAGCGTGATATACCATAATGGTATTTCCATCCTCATCAACAGTAAATGAATTATGCCCTGGCCCATAAACAACACGTTCACTTGATGATTCTAAAACAGGATATCTATTTTTCACCCATGAAAGTGGATCGAGTAAATCACTATTCTCATCTGCGCTAAGAAGACCTATACAGTAATGTACCCCTGTATCGCTTGCAGAAAAAGTTACATAGATTTTCCCGTCATTCTTTAGCACTCCAGGGCCTTCATTAACCCAAAATCCAAATCTCTCCCAATCATAATCAGGTGTTGTAAGCATTACCTGTACCGTATCAAGAGTATATGCATTCTTTAATCGAGCAATGTAAAGATTGGAAATTTGTTTTCCTACCCCTACCTTCTCTGCCCAAATATAATACCATACTCCATTGGCTTCGAATACTGTTCCATCAAGAGAAAATGCTCTAAATGAGAATTCATCCTCATCGCTGCATGTCATCATTCCCTTTTCTACCCATGCATCCTTCATAGGATCATTACCTGTACATTCAAGTACATAAGGCCTTAATGCCCATATATCATCTACATCTGAGCCAGCATAATAAATATACCATTTTCCAAAGAGATAGTGTAACTCAGGTGCCCATATATTCATACTCTGAGGACCCTTCTCATGCTTATGCCAAACTTCAACTTCCTCAGCATTTGCTAGATCAAGAAGCGAATCAGCGCATCTTAATGCAATCCTGTTATATTCAGGCACTGAAGCTGTAAAATAATACTTTCCAGAATCAGCCTTTACTACATACGGATCAGCTCTCTGAAGTATCCAAGGTTTATTGTAAATTTGTGTTTTATCCATTTCCTATCTCTCCTAATATTTTACTCCCCATACACTATGGTTATTTCCAGCAACACTAAAGCACATAACCTCCGTGCCAGCTTCGTCTTTCATATTGCAGAATACTCCACTAAATGTTTCATCTCCAAGTGTTATATCTACATAATAACTTTCATCTGTTTTTTCCCATTTTCCAGATATATCCTCTCCAACAATCGTACCGTCATTTTCCAAATATACTACTTGCAACTGTGGAATTTCGCTGTCTATTTCCATATTAAGGTCTGTCATATAATATCTTCCACATATTTCTTCATCTCTGTAACCTGCTTCATTCGCAGTCTCGCCAGATGTCTGATACGGAAGAACACATGGCCAACCTTCTTTATTCATTACTATTTGATGTACACGTGGAGAATTGTTCTCTTTTCCATTATCAAATCTTGTATGATAAACAATATATGTTTTTCCATCGTCATCTATCATTACAGAATTATGACCTGTCGACATATATGCCATATCAAGACTTGGCATCATATAATTTCCAATAAGTTTTAAACCAAAATTCTTATGAATCGCATCTTTATAAGGAAATAATCCATTCATATCCACATACTGGCCGTCTGGTTCTTTAGATCTAAATACTCTTACCTGGTATCCGCCTTCTCTTTCTAGCCAACCATATGACACATATAAATAATAATAATCTGTTTTCTCATCATAAACTATATATGGACCTTCAATCGAATTATGGCCCCCACCTATAAGTCTCTTTCCAAAATAAGGGTCAATATTTTTTTCCTCACTTAACTCGGGATGTATTACCTCTCCCGTTTCAGTGTTTAGCTCAAGCAGAAAGATTCCTCCACTCCACGAGCCATATACCAGCCACGTCTTTCCGTCTTTATCTTTAAACACTGTAGGATCAATGGCATTAGGATAGTCATTATAATTATATTCACCTAGATAACTGTAATGTCTTAGGGCATAGTCCCTATCAACATAGTCTAAAACATCCGTATACTCTATATTATCTTTGGTAAATCCTGAATATAATAAAGCTGCCTTCCACTCATATGGTCCTTCAGGCTTATCTGAAACTCCATAGCAAAGATTAGAAGCATTCCATGTGGACGAAGTACAATAATACATATAATACAAGCCATCGTCCTCATTATATATAACATGTGGTGCCCACACATGTGTTTGTAAATCATCTGTTCTAATTATACTGTCTATGCTTCCAGCATAAGCAAAGGATTTATCCGCTACATCATATATCTGTCCATACACAGGATTGGAAACACCATAACCAGCTGCTATCTTTTTCCAATTTGTAAGATCTTTGCTTTTAGCAGCACTCATATGAGAACCAAATATATAGTATTCTCCGTTTGCCTTGAGTATCGACGGATCGTGAACAGTTACCTCCGATGAGACATCACCCGTCGCTATTTGCGAAAGGTCGACTGTAAAATCAAATTCTTTCTGCTCTATTTTTTTTTCAGCTTCTGAAACCTCAGAATTAGCATTGCTATCTTGAACTGCACTGTCGCTAGTGTTCACATTTGAAGCACACCCAGATGCAACAAGTACCATTACTAATGATATAACAATCAAAATTTTATGTTTCATATAAACCTGCCCAATTTAGTGGCCCTTGATTTTACAATCAAGGGCCGCATATAATTAAACTAACCTAATAACATTCCAACTAAGTGCAGAAACCTTAATTGTTGCCTTTCCATCTGCAACAGTTCCACCCGGACCAACCTCCGGAACAACATTTTCTGGATTTTCTTCTGTGTTAACAGCCTTTACATCATCATTATGAAGCACAATGTGTTCTTCTATTTTTAAATCTCCAAAAGACCTTAAATCAACATCTAATTCATATTCTTCATCCATAGATCTGTTTACACAGAATATTGTTACGCTACCATCTTCTGATAATGTAGCTGTTGCATCAATAAATGGCACCTCATCGTAATCAGCACATGAATATGTTGGAGAATCAACTAACGCCTTTAAGGATATGCCACGTCCATACTTTGATGCATGCATAAATGGATAGAATATAGTCTGAGCCCATACTCCTCCACCATTTCTTGTCATAATAGGTGCAATAACATTTACAAGCTGAGCAAGACATGCAACCTTAACTCTATCTGCATTCTTCAGTAATGTGATGAGTATAGATCCAACTAAAAGTGCATCTTCAAAGTTGTAAACATCTTCAAGAAGAGGAAGTGCTCTATTCCATTTATCCTGCTTCTTTATTTCTTCGTCCTGTTCATTTGAGTGATACCATACATTCCACTCATCAAATGATAAATTCACCTGGTGCTTGCTGTGTTTTTTGCCTTTAACAGCGTCACAGATCGATACTACAGTTTTGATGAAATCATCCATGTCCATAGTTCTTGCTAAGAATCCAGGTGTATCTCCTGTAGGATTCCCGTAATATCTATGAAGTGATACGTAATCTATATTTTCGTAACACTCTTCTAACATTTCCATTTCCCAAGAACCAAAAGTAGGCATTTCAGACGAAGATGACCCACAAGCTACTAGCTCAATAGATGGGTCTACCCATTTCATCATTTTTGCAGCTTCGTTGGCTATTCTTCCGTATTCCTGTGCTGTTTTCTGACCCATCTGCCATGGCCCATCCATTTCATTTCCAAGGCACCATAACTTAATTCCGAATGGTTCCTTCTGGCCATTAGCAATTCTCATATCAGAAAACTTACTTCCAGATGGATGGTTAGCATATTCTACTATATCTCTTGCTTCTTCAGGTCCTCTACTTCCTAAGTTAACAGCGTACATAATTTCGCTGCCGGCTTTCTTTGACCATTCGGCAAATTCATGAAGACCTACCTCATTTGTTTCAGTTGTAAACCATGCAAGATCTAATCTTTTAGGTCTTTTATCTCTTGGTCCAACACTGTCTTCCCAGTTAAATCCAGATACAAAGTTACCACCAGGATAACGAACCATAGGAACATCGAGTTTTTTAACAAACTCCATTACATCTTTTCTAAATCCAAGCTCATCTGCTTCTGGATGTGTTGGTTCGTATATACCACCATAAACAGCTCTTCCCAAATGCTCAATAAATGAGCTATATATTCTCTTGTCAATTTCTCCCACAATAAAATCTTTATCAAGAATTATTTTTGCTTTTCCCATTTCAGCTCCTATATAGTTAAACAATTTATCCCTTAACACTACCTGCAGCCATACCTGCTATGAATGTCTTCTGATTTAATGCAAAAATAATCATAATTGGTAAAACACTCATAACTGCTCCAGATAACAATAAGTCATAGTTATTACCATATGGTGTAAGCAATGACTGAAGACCAATTGGAAGAGTCTGCATCTCTGTTGTACGAAGAACAATCATAGGCCAAACCATAGCATTCCAGCTTCCCATTGATAAAAGAATAGTCATAGCTCCATATGCTGGTAACATAAGAGGCATCATTAACTTAAAGAATATTCCAAATTCTCCGCAACCGTCAATTCTTCCTGATTCCATGATTTCACTAGGAAGTCCTGATGCAAACTGTCTGAAGAAGAATACTCCTGTTGCAGGTACAAGGAATGGAAGAATAACACCCCAATAAGTATCTATGAGGTTTAATGAATTCATTTCCTTATATAATGGAAGAATTAAGATTTCTACTGGTACCATCATAACCATAAGTACCAAAATGAACATAAAGTCTCTTCCTTTGAATTTATATTTTGCTAATCCATATCCAACTATTGATGCAAGGAATAATCCTGAAGCAACCTGTAAAACCATGATAATAATACTATTAAGGTACCATCTAAGATATATTCCATCTCTTTCCGTTTTAATAAGTGCATAGTTTACAAGACTATAGTTCTGGAAATCGAATTTAAACTGAAGACCATTTCTGATCATCTCACTTCCTGGCTTAAAGGATGATATAAGCAGGAAGAAGAATGGCATCAATGCAACCACTGCGAATATAGCAATAACAAGTGTTGCAAGTATTGAAAGTATTATTTTTTTCTTTGTCATTTCTAAACCTTCTTTCCACTTATATTAATCCTGTTCTTTTCCTAAAGAACCAGTAAGCTTCAACTGAATTACATTTATAATCATTACTGCAGCAAGAAGTGAAATACCCGCAGCAGATGCTAAACCAAAGTTATTTCTATTGAATCCTTGTGCGTAAATATAGCTGACAATAGTTGCTCCAATATCTCCAGGTGTTCTTGCACTGTTAAAGAGTGTAAATGCTTCAGCAAACATTGAGAAACCACCATAAATAGATATTGTTAATACATATATTATCGTAGGTCTAACTCCTGGCACTGTTATATTAATAAATCTCTGCCATGCATTAGCTCCATCAAGCTCTGCAGCTTCATATAATTCCGGTGGAACCATCTGTAAAGCAGATAAATAGTAAACCATGTTTACTCCCATCCACTTCCAACAACAGAATATTACAAGCACTATCCAAGAAGTCAATCTCTTTTCAAGCCATCCCTGAGGAGCTATTCCCAAAACGCCAATAAATGCATTCATAATAGCTGTAGGATTTGATGAAAATGCATATTTGAAAAACAATCCCGCCATTACTACGCTTGTAAGTGCAGGAACAAACATTGCACTCTTTAAGAAATCAGCTTTAGCTACAAGTCCTGAATTTACAAGTGTTGCCAATAATAGTGGTAGTGGAATCAATATAAGACATGTAAAAAATGTATATATTGCCGAGTTCGCACATGCCATCTTGAAATAATCATCGAACAATAGTTTATAATTTGCAAATCCTGCAAAAAATGGTGGCGCAAATCCCTTCTGCTGACATAAACTTGTCCAGAATGTACTAATTATTGGATAAGCGAAAAATATAATAAAGTGAAGAACAAATGGAAGTGTAAAAAGATAAGGTGCGATATTTAACATCTTTATCTTTTTTCTTGCATGTACTTCATTTGTGTTATTCTTTCCTGACATACAATTACCCTTCTCCTACTAAAACCTATACTTCTATATAATCTGCGGGAATAGTCCTATGAACCATTCCCGCATTTTACAAAACTTATTTCAAATCAATAAATATTACTGCATTGCTCTAAGCTCATCAGCTGCCTGCTTTAAAGCTTCCTCTGGAGTCTGGCTCTTATCGTGAAGTACGTTGAACATTACTGTCTTCTGTACTCTTGTAAGTGCTTCTGGGTAAAGAGGGTTAGATGTTGAAAGTGCAACAATACTATCAGCTGTAGCATCCATTACGTCATAAACCTCATTACCGAAGTAATCTGTAAATCTGTTAGGAGCTGTCATAACTGGATCTGTGTAGATATCCTTACGGATAGGATCAAATCCAAGATCTGTCCATGTTGCAATAGCACCTTCCTGAGAAATCTTTGCGAAGTAAAGGAAATCCTTAGCAAGCTGTGGATCCTTAGCCTGGATTGTTACAGATGTACCTGTTCCACCAAGACCTGCTGAGTTACGTCCACCCTTCTCCCATACTGGAAGTGTTCTAACTGCCATCTTACCTTTAAGGTCAGGCATGTAATCTGTAAATCTGTTTAAGTACCAAAGTGGAATACCTATACAAGCTACATTACCTTCGTTCATGTAAGCATACCACTCTTCACTGTGGCAGAATCCACCAGGCATCTCACAGAAGATATCATCATTAAGTCCATCAAGGAGCCACTGTAATGTCTCAATATTAACATCGCTATCAAGTGTAACTTCGCCAGTTACTGGATCGAAGAAGTCTCCACCTCTCTCTGTGATAAGTGGGTAGTATGTCCAATGCTCTGTTGTTTCACAAGCCATGATGTACTTACCTGTCTTCTCACGGATTACCTTACCAGCTTCCTTGAAGTCATCCCATGTCTCGATTGAGTTGATATCTACGCCTGCCTGCTCAAAGATCTCTTTGTTGTACATAAGACATGTAGCACCTACGTGGTAGTCAACACCATAGTAGTTACCATGGTTAGCATAGTTATCAAATCTACCCATGATGAGGTTGTCCTTATCTGGTTCTACAACATCATTAAGAGGAAGAAGAGGAATGTCAGCCTCGTCACCTGTAATGAAGTTAGCGTACATTGAAATTTCGATATCAGCGATATCAGGAGCTCCTGTACCTGTCTGAAGAGAAATTAAAAGGTTGTTATGAAGGTCATCGTAACCAAGTGTCTCTGCCTTGAAATCGATAGGACGATCTGGATATGTCTCATTCCATCTCTTAGCTGCATCTTCCATAAATGCCTGATGAGCTGCCTGGAATGTCCAGAATGTAAGTTCCTGTGCTCCAGCTGGTGCTGGCTCTGCTGCTTCTTCTGCTGCTGGTGCTGCTGCATCTGCTGCTGGTGCTGCTTCTTCTGCTGCTGGTGCTGCTGCATCTGCTGCTGGTGCTGCTGGTGCTGATGCGTTTCCGCAACCAGTCATAGAAACGACTGTACAAGCGGCAAGAATTAATGCCAAAAGTCTTTTCTTCATTTTGTTTCCTCCCGAAGTAAAAAATAATAATACCTTTTTCCAGTTCATTGTGTAATTTGTACACCTTTGAACTCCGTTTTGTATTTGTATCATACATATTGCAATATACGTTGTCAATATTTATTTTGATTTTTTTGTAAATTATTTTGGATTTTTCTCTTTATTTAGGAATTTTATATAGCATTTTGTATAAAAATGTAAACTTAAACGTTTGAGACTTTGTATTTTTCCAAACTAAATATAGATTTTCTACTGCCTCTGTGATATACTCAAGATGCAATAAAATATCAACGAGGAAATAATATGATAAACATAAGTGATTTGACTCAAGCACTACCTTTATTCAAGTGTCTTGGATCCGATATCAGAATTTCAGTTCTTGAACTGCTTTCCGCCAACGGACCTATGGCAATGAAGGATATTGCTGAAGAACTTGGTATAACAGCAGGTTCTCTTTCTCCACATATCAAAATGCTGGCTGATAATAATCTTATAAGTATTAAGTTCGAAACTGGTAAACATGGTCTTCAGAGAATATGTACCATTATAGAAGACAAAATGATGATTGATTTCGAAGCAGCTGTAAACAATAAGAATATATATGAGACTTCTATAGCTATTGGCCTATACTCTGATTACAGTGCATACCCTACATGTGGATTATCTACAGCCGAGCATCTTATTGGTGTAGTAGATGATCCTAAGTTCTTCTCAGATCCCGAAAGAATAAAAGCCGGTATAATATGGTTCACTGTCGGTCACGTAGAATATATGGTACCTAACTATCTTGAGGATGATCAGTTGCCTGTTGAACTTCTTATTTCATTTGAGATATCAAGTGAAGCCCCAGGCATTAAAGAAAACTGGCCTAGTGATATTTCTTTTTATATAAACAATGTTCCTGTTTGTACATGGATTTCACCTGGTGATTTCGGTAAGAATCCGGGTATCTACACTCCTAGTTGGTGGGACCCAAATTGGAATCAGTATGGTCTCCTCAAATTCTTATCAATTTCTGACAATGGAACCTTTATAGATGGAGTAAAAGTATCTGATGTGAACTTAAATGATGTTAACATTATTCCAGGAACACCTATAAAGCTTAAAATGGAAGTGGCTGAAGACAGTATTTATAAAGGCGGACTAACATTATTTGGATCCTCCTTTGGAAATTACAATCAAGATATAAAAGTTAGAATGCAATATAAACAGAATAATTCATAAAAAATAAGGCTCTTGTTTGAGCCTTATTTTTATTTCATCTATTTGTTTTCCATCCAAAACTCTTCTACTGTTCCACAGAATCCATCTTCTAGTTTGAATGATTCGTACAGCGTTGCTATTTCCTCTTTAGTCTTAGAACTATCATAAACAATCAATCCTGATATCCGTCCCTTAAATGTTTCCTGGTACGGATCTCCTCCTAGAATGACTTCTCTGCATGATAAAAGTGTAGGAGCCCCAACATATGTCTCTGCAATACGCCCATTTATGTAATATCTCATTGTTTCACTATATGAATCAAATGATACAGCTATATGATTCCATGTATTCGTATCAACCGCACGACAAATGGTGTCATTCCATATAGAAACATTATCATCTTCATGTATTCTAAATGTACACTCAACCTGATCCCTATACGGCATAACAGATGCAAAACCACCCATATACCTCATATATATTATACTTGTAAGTAATTGCCTTTCATCTGCATTTACCCACATACTGATAGTATAGCTATTTCTTGAAAATAGCTTAGGTGGGTATTCTATTATATTAGTTTTTTTAGGCCCACCGTTAAACCTAACAGCCCCCCACTTGCTGCTTATTCCAGACGTAAATTCTATGGATACATCGTTACCAACCGTCGTACCTATAATATCACCATCTTCTGAGTTAAAATTATCAAAAAATCTAAATACTCTGACTTCCTCTTTTACAACATAATTACTTTCTAGATATTGAATAATGCCTTTTTTATCATATTGGTTTTTATCATATTCTCTTGATATAGCATCACAACCACAGTTTTCTAATAGTTTAACCTTTTGTATACTATCAATTCCATATCCAATAACTGTTAACTTGTACTCTTTTCCAAGCGTTACAAGTGCCTTAATTATTCGCTTTCCAATACTATCATTGCAATTGTACTCTATAAAATCACTATCAAGTCTTAAATATGAAACCGGAAGTTCCTTCAGATATTTCATACTTGAAAAATCCAATCCAAAGCGCGTGACTGCTATATTGAAACCCTCTTTCTTCAATCTATTCAGAGAATTAATAACTCGTTCGACTCCACGTCCTGCAAATACATTCTCCTCAATGCTAATGTCAATATCGCCACATTCAACCTCATATTTTATCATTATGTCTCGAATTTCATCTATAAAGTCGGCGGACAGCAAGGATAGTCTCGATAATATAATGTTAAATACTGGGATAGAAATCTTATTTTTCTTAAACTCACATATTTCTTTACACAAAAGTTCAAATACATATATATCAAATCTCTTTAAAAAACCTGTTCGTTCAAATACCGGTCTATACTCCTTTGCTTCAATTATCTGTCCATCATCAGTATGCCACGTAGCATATGCATCTACACAAAGAACTTTTGACGACTGTATATATAATATTGGTTGGTATTTTAATACTATCTGGTTCTTTTCTATTACATGTACTGATAATTCCTCGATTTCTTTATCTCTTCTTATTTGATCTTCAAGATCATCATAAAATACATAGCAACTCTTGCCCAAATTCTTAGCTGAATACAATGCCGTGTCCGCACGGTCAATTATTGTCTCTATGCTATCTCTAGAACTTGCATTTAATACAATACCCGCGCTTACTGATATCACAGAAAACCCTATTAAGTCTTTTTTATTCTGACTTATTTTTGCTGAAATTTTATCGAAAGCTAAAGCTAATTCTGGTTTTGTTTTTCTGCCATTATAAATAATTACTAATTCGTCACCACTAAGTCTCACATTAAGAGCATCTGCACAAACTTCTCTAATAATCTCTCCAACTTTTGCAAGGACATTATCTCCTTCATGATGCCCATAGACATCATTCACCGTCTTAAAATTATCAATATCTATAAACAACACACTAACAGTGTCAGAATTAACATATAAATTATAAATGTTAAATAGACCTTTTCGACTAGTCAGTCCAGTTAATTCATCTATATATTCTGTGCATTTCTCACTCATAACTTAGTCAATGCTCCTCATATAATACATATCGATAACTCGTTTTTCGCAGAAATATATTATCTTATAAGTCTTTACTGATTTCCTTATAATTATATAATTACATCGTCCGCTTCAGCAAGTTATATTACTTCTCATTTAATTATCTTAGTATCTGCCTCAATATTGGTTAAATCCTCAACTGTTACATTATCGTCAAATCGTCTTTCTCCTCCAATCAAAAATAATAGGAGTATTCTTTTCGGAATACTCCTCACATCTTTAACAATTTTCATTTTATTTTAAAAACTGTTCTGCTTTATTAATGAATTCTTCTGCCGTTGTAACTTGATTAACACATTCCTGTCTGTCTGCAATATAGAAATCATCATAATCAGAATTATTACGAATTCTTTGAGCATCCGCCACTCTTTTGTAATCCCCGCTTCCAAAGCCGCCAATGCCATCTTTTATAAAATGAACATTAAACTGCCTTAGACAACCATTATGAGAATCTGCATCTATCTCCTTACTTGCTAGCAAGGCTTTCATACTTTTTTCAATTGAGTAAAATGCTCTATTATTAGCCGATTTGTACTTACCGGCTTCTAATAATGTTTTTGCTTCTTCCAGCAATTCTTTTGCTCTCTCGATTCTGACTTTTGCAAGAGCATCATATGTTTCTTTATCCATAGAGTACCCTACCTTCCGCTTCTATATTTTTAAAATATCCGTACCAACCCTTCTTGTCGTTATACTCTTCAACTGGAAGGCAAATATACTCAACTACTGCATCTGAATTCATTGCTATATCAGTAACCGCATCCATCAAATCGCTATCATACTTTTTTACTGTTTTACGATCCATATCGGTAATAATAGCTATATCTATATCAGAATCACTATCATAATCACCCCTGGCACATGAACCATACATGATTATTTTCTTTATATGTTCTTTTAATATTTTTGATGCTCTTTCCGTGAAAACACGGCTAGCATAATCGATATCTTTTTGAGTCATGCTTTCACCTTCTTTCTTGTATAAGTACAGCTTAATTATATAATTGTAGTCCCCATTCAGCAAGATGTATTAACTCTTCTGTTTATTGTATTTCTACTATACTTCCTATGCTCCCTTAATTTTTAAAAATAAAAGGATGGCCAGAGACATAATTACAAGAACTGACCATCCTATAATATTAAACCTAAAAAGATATTTAATTTTACTACTACCTCTTTGGCTTCATCTAAATATTCTTCGTTACCTGTAACCTGATATAACCTTATATAAAAAAGACCCCCGCCGTGCAAATTAACTGCGCTGCGGAGTCTTTTGAACTAAATAATATTGCATCTTACGAAATTATCTTGGAAGCCTCTTTCTAATAATAAATCCAAGATATGAAGCAAGAACTGCCTTAATAATTGCTGTAGGAATGAATGGTAATACACACGCTGAAATTCCTGTTGCTAAATTACTTGATGTTAAGAAGCAGAACATTACCACTCCGACTACATAATTGGCAACTGTACCTAATATTAAAAATACAACATATGCACCCTTGAACATATCCTTATGTTCTACGCCGTATCCAATAATAAATGCCATAAGCGGGAACGAAAACAGGAATCCGCCTGTAGGACCTACAAATTTATCAAGTCCGGCTGAAAAGTTAGCCAATACAGGAACACCTATTGCTCCAAGTAATAAATAAATAACCGTTGAATATGTTGAATATTTTGCTCCAAGAACGACTGCTGCAAGTGTAATTGCAAAAGTCTGCATTGTAAGCGGCACTCCAAGCGGAAGCGGAATTGAAATCTGTGCAAGTATTGATATTACTGCCGTAAACATTGCAACATAGCACATTTCCCTAACATTTATTGCACTTTTTGATGTAGCGCTTTTCTCATCACTCATAACATTTCTCCTCAATATTAATTATTTTTCATGAGGATTATATTACCAGTGCGAACAAATGTCAACCAATATCTAATTTGTGGTTTACATTTTCCGTAGCACAGTTAACCATTAATATGTTACGTTATTGATTTGAATACCACTTAATTAATTTGCAGGCTATTTTATGTAACACCATGCCTTTTGTTGAACTCTTCCTTTACATTTCTGACTTCGTCATAAAATTCCCTTGATGACGTGATAAAAGCATTGTCAGAGCTGACAATTACCTGCTCGATATTGTCTGAAGTCACAACTCTTATCCGGTATTTATTTTTATTTTCTTTCGCAAATCTCTCGATATAATAGTCCGCGGTCTGTGCGCTTTTTGTGTATACAACGTTGATATTGTGGTATTCTATACACTTTTCCTTATGATCTCTAAGCCTATAAGCATCGAAAACAGCAATGAGCTTTGTGCCCTTCATTGCCGAATAATCAGACAAAATGTCAATTAATGCATCTCTTGCTGAATCAATGTTTTCTTTAGCAAGGGCTTTAAGACTTTCCCAGGTATAAATCACATTATACCCATCAACAAGAATGTACTCCTCTTTAATGCTTTGCTTTTCGCTTCCCTTATTGACAGGCGGTTTTGTTTCGCCTGCCCTTACATGCGTCTTATGGTTTATTCCCTTATGTGGAATGAACGTTTCTTTTTTATTGGCAAAAGAAGAGCTTTTAATTATAGCATCAACCTCTTCGTTGCTTAAAAATCCGGTTGTACTTTCCTTTGCCTCCCGTTTAAGCCGCATCCTGATCTGCTCATCTGTAAGCTTCTTAGTCGGACTTAGGTAGGATGGCATATGCATGTGAAGCTTTACCTCATTCCACGGGATTATAACGCCAGCTCCGTGAGAACAGAATACCGAATCTGCCGTATTTTTAACATCCCTTTCTGCATCATATCCGGTTTTTTCAATTACTTCTTCCGTGTTGTGGCACTCGCTGTACCCTCTAAGTGAAACGCTAAGCTTTCCAAGACCACCTGTATATGAAGTGACATCACTTGAATACCCTGTAAGTGTTGAAACAGGTGCGCTGCCCCTTAATACTGCATTTTCTCCATAGGTTTCAGGACTGAAGGCTTTAGCATACATACGCTCAAGGTCAGTCATTGCCCGCCCTATATATTTTGAAGGAATTTCAAGCTCAAAATTGTAATAAGGCTCTAATAGCTTAGTCTCTGCCTGCATAAGTCCGTTTCTTACGGCACGGTATGTTGCCTGCCTGAAGTCTCCGCCTTCTGTATGCTTTATATGTGCCTTTCCGCCCACCAATGTTATTTTCATATCGGTAATCGGAGAGCCTGTAAGTACACCCTTGTGAACCCTTTCCATAAGATGCGTGACAATAAGTCTCTGCCAGTTTTTATCAAGAATATCTTCGCTTAAGTCAGTTTCAAAAACTAGTCCTTCCCCTTCTTCAAGCGGTTCTAGCAAAAGATGAACCTCTGCATAATGTCGTAACGGTTCAAAATGTCCGACACCTTCAACTGTGTTTTTGATAGTTTCCCTGTATATAATCCGCTTTTCACCAAATTCAACATTAAATGAAAAGCGCTCAAAAATCCTTCTTTTAATAACCTCTGTCTGAACCTCACCCATTAATGAAATGCTTATTGAATGGGTTTCAGGGTTATATTCTATACTTAAATCAGGCTGCTCCTCAGAAAGCATTAATAGTTTGCTGATTGCATCGGATTCATTAATATCCTTTGGCAGAATTAAGGAATATGACAAAACAGGAGTGATACCCTTTGATGCTTTGCCTTCTTCCATGCCGATTCCCTGTCCGCTGTAGGTTTCAGATAAGCCGCTTACCGCTACGATTTGTCCGCAATTTGCGCTCGATACGGCAGTATACTTAACCCCGTCGTAAATCTTTATTGCTGTTACTTTTTCATTTAATATAGTATCTCTTACATTCAGGCATCCGCCTGTAATCTTCATGTGGGTAAGACGTTCTTCCTTATCATCCCTTGAAATTTTATAAATGCGGGCACCAAATTCTTCATTCCCTTCATACGGGATAACTGTTTTTGCTATTACATCCCGTAATTCCCTTACTCCTTCAAATTTAAGGGCAGAGCCGAACATTACAGGGAAAATCCGGCTGTCCTTAAAAAGCTTACGAATATCGTCAAATAAAATTGTTCCGCAATTAAGAAAGCTTTCTAAAAGCTCTTCATCACATGTTGCGATTTCCTCACTGAGCTCATCAGGCATATCAAAAACTTCTGTAAAGTCGACACACTCATATGAGAGTTCCTTTTTTAGCGAAGCTAATACCTTGTCTTTATCTGCACCCTCCAAATCCATCTTATTAACAAAAATAAAAGTCGGTATATTCATAGTCCTTAACAGTTGCCACAATGTTCTTGTATGGCTCTCAACCATTTGAGGTCCGCTTATTACAAGAATTGCAGCATCAAGCACAGAAAGTGTCCTTTCTGTTTCAGCTACAAAGTCAGCATGTCCCGGAGTATCAAGCAAGGTCACGCATAAATCACCAAAATCAAGTATTGCCTGCTTGCTGAAAATAGTGATTCCTCTCTCCCTTTCGATCGGGTCGGTATCAAGAAATGAATCTTTTTTATCGACTCTTCCTATGCTCTTAAGTTTTCCGACTGCATACATGAGGCTTTCGGACAAAGTAGTCTTTCCGGCATCAACATGTGCAAGTATTCCAATTGTTGCATATTTCATAATGAAAGAATTTTAGCACATAATGTAGTATAATGGGGTAAAAATAACAGATTGAGGTTAAAACAATGAGATTTTCAACAAAAGAGGAATATGCTCAGTATGCAAGACAGCTCTTTCTTGACGGATGCAACTGTGCACAGGCGATTGTTCTTGCGTTCAAAGACTTTACAAATCTGTCTGATGAGTTTTCTAAAAAGCTTTCATCACCCTTTGGCGGAGGTATGGGCAGAATGCGCGAAGTGTGCGGCGCTGTGTCCGGAATGTTTATCGTACTTGGTATAGTTGAAGGCTATGATGATGTAAATGATTCGAAAAAGAAAACCGAACTGTATAAAAAGGTGCAACAGCTTGCCACGGCTTTTAAGGATGATAACGGCTCGATAATTTGCAGAGAGCTGTTAGGTCTTTCTGAAAAAAGCGATTCCTATATTCCATCGGAAAGAACTAAGGAATACTACGAATCAAGACCGTGTCCTGATAAGGTTGCAAGCGCCGCACTTATTCTTGCGGATTACCTGTTAACAAAAGGAAATTTTGAGGATTAACTTATGCATATTGCCGTACTTGATGATGATGTAGCAAGCAGAAAACAGATGGAACGTCTTCTTGAGAGAGCATCTGACGCTAATAAGAAAAATGGTTTAGAAGGCTATTATATTGACTCCTACGGTGCCTTTGATTCACTCCATTCAAAGGCAGCAATGTATGATGCAATATATATAGACATAGTCGACAGTGACATGAAAGGCCATGAAATTGCAAAGAGTATTCTAAATAGCGGCATTCAGGGGAAAATCATACTTTGCATTTCATCGCTGAATTACAGAGAAATCATAAGCAGTGAAGATGCAGAGCAGTTTTTATTTATTGATAAGCCTGTTAATACTGAAGAACTTAATAATACTCTTTCAATCTGTGAAGAAAATCGTAAAAATAGAGAACCTCAAATAGAAATACGTACAAAGGATGAAACTTTGTACGTAAAATACAACGAATTCTTATATGCAAAGGCTCTTGTTGCGGGTAAAACAACTATCGTATTAAAAGGAAGAAAAGATACTATTTATTACAAGGATATTTCAATGGTAAGAAAGGCAATAACGGAATATCCGTTTATGATTGCCGTAAATAAAGACACTGTAATAAGTACATACCACATTGACAGGGTTACTTCATTCCACGTACACATGGATGATGGTACGAGCTTCCCTATTTCTCTTAAAATGTCATCCGCACTTAAGAAAATTGTCAAAAATCAACACATATAAATTGATTATTCTGCAATTATGAGTTGGTTGTACCAAATTCAACATCGCTCCAGCCTGACTTTATATCTTCATAAAGTCTTTCTGCAAGCCTTGGTTCTCCGTCGCACACATGAACTGTCAGAGTCTCACCCGATTTAAGTGTAACAATAAGCTTCTGTATGTCCATATTTTCGGCACAACAGCTTGTATGCGATATAACCTCTTCTACTCTTCTGTATATCCGGCTTACGTCTTCATGACAAATATACTCAAAATGGAAACCTTTTCTGTAAAATATAACATCTTTATAAAATCTGACATTGAAGCCATACTTTAATGATTCCTTATATTCCTTATCAAGTCTTTCGTCTATTCCCTTTTTATATTTCATAGTAACCTCCATTTGTTGAAAAGTATGTTAATTATCAGGTCAATTGAGTTAAGCGGTATGTATGAATAATATATCATTATGCATTTCTGTGTAGAATTCGATATATCTTCTACATAGTCAGTGAAAATTTTAAGCTTCTTCGCACTATCTATATACAGCTTTTCATCAGTGCTTGTATTTATCTTAATTGTAACAAATAATCCTGAATTTGTATTAAGAAGTTCTATTCCTTCATATTTGTATTTATCAAATGCTTCCGTAACGGCTTTAAGCTTTTTTGTAAATAATGCTCGTTTCTTCCTTATTGCCGTATAGTAATATCCCTGTGACATATAATATGCCAATGTGAGCTGTTCTGCCTTTGAACAGGCTTGCGAATAATTGTTCCTGTTATTATCAAAGATCTTAGACAGTTCGTCCGGAAGGACCATATATGATATTTTTATTGCGGCAAACAGCGTTGATGTAAATGAACCAAGATATATGACCCTGTCCTTTTTATCAAGACTCTTAATTGTCGGAAGCGGCTTACCGAAATACCTCAGTTCACTGTTGTAATCGTCTTCTATAATATAGCTGTCATTATTATCTGCCCATTTAAGTATTTCGTATCTATTTGCGGCGGGCATTACAACACCTGTCGGGAACTGGTTTGAGGGGTTAACATACACTGCTGACTTAATATTATTCGGAAGCGCATTTATATTGATTCCATTATCAAGTACATCAACATCGCATATGTTAAACGCCGCATCAAGAAACATTGACCTTACCGGATTGTACCCCGGCTTTTCAAGCGATATAAGATTTATGCCTGTCTTCTTAAGAATTCTTCCAATATGAAATATTGACTGCTGCGTGCCTGCTGCAATAACAATATTTTCAGGGCTTGCATTAACGCCTCTTGAATGGAACAGATACTTTGCAATTTCTGTTCTTAAGGAAAGCTCCCCTTTTAAATCAGAGCCAAATAACAGTTCATTACCATATTCCGTATAGATTTTCGATGAACACATTTTCCATTTCTTAAAATCAAAAGCCTGCTCATCATAAATATATTCCTGATTGTTAATAAAAATATCGCTTTTATCCTGGTAAGTCTCCTTAGTGACATCTTCATTAGTATGCTTAAGATTAATGTGTTCAACATAGTATCCGCTTCCGACTTTATTCTTAATATAGCCTTCCGCTAACAGCTGGTTGTAGCTCTGCATGACAGTTGTTACGGATATAGACAAGTCTTCTGCCATTTTACGTATTGAAGGACACTTTTCCCCTGCTATCATGTCGCCATCAATTATCTGCTGTTTTAAAGCCTCATACAACTGTTCATATAAGAAAGTGACAGAATCGTTATTCTTTTCAATAACAATTTGCTTCATATTTGGATTTTCCTTAACACTGTTATTGTCAAAGTTTTCTAAATTGCATATTTTTATAATAACAGTTTTTGTGTATAATAGCAACATCATAAATTTGTACGCAAAGGAGATTATTATGAAAAACGTAAAATTGTATAAGGTAGTCCTTGTCGGACTCTTCGCTGCTTTATCTTATGTAGTATTCACATTTTTACAGATTAAGATTCCACTTCCGGGTGGAGATGCAACTTCAATCCATTTAGGAAACGCTGTGTGTGTTATTGCTGCACTTTTACTTGGTGGATTTTACGGCGGACTTGGCGGTGCAATCGGAATGACTATCGGTGACGTCTTTGATCCTGTATATATTGTATATGCGCCTAAGACATTGATACTTAAGCTTTGCATCGGACTTATCACAGGACTTGTTGCTCACAAAGTATTTCATATTTCTAACGAAACAGATAACAAAAAGCTTTTAAGAAATGTTACAATAGCTTCAGCATCAGGATTACTCTTTAATGTAATCTTTGATCCGCTGGTAGGATATTTTTATAAACTGTTGATTCTTGGAAAGCCTGCTGCAGAGCTTACACTTGCATGGAACATTACAGCTACGACAATTAATGCGGTAACTTCTTTAATTATTTCTGTTGCTGTATATATGGCATTAAGACCTGCATTAAAGAAATCAGGATATTTCCTCGAAATAAAATAAGGATTTTTATATGTCATACAATAAAGTACTTACAATACAAGATATTTCATGTGTCGGCCAGTGTTCCCTTACGGTAGCACTGCCGATTCTTTCTGTATGCGGACAGGAAACCGTTATTCTTCCCTCAGCCGTGTTATCAACTCATACAGGTGGCTTTAAAGGCAATACTTTCAGAGACCTTACTGAAGACATTCCATCAATTGTCCGTCACTGGAGGAATGAGGCGATACTGTTTGATGCAATCTACACAGGCTACCTTGGCTCAATAAACCAGATTGCCTATGTATCCGAAATCCTCTCTACAATGGGTAAAAATAAATGCATTAAGGTAGTTGACCCTGCCATGGCAGATAACGGAAGACTTTATTCAAATTTTGATTCATCCTATGCTGAGGCAATGTGTGAACTGTGTAAATCAGCAGACATAATTATGCCAAACATTACAGAAGCATGCATTATGACAGGTGTTGAATATAAAGAACAGTATGATGATGATTATATTAAATCACTGATAAAAGAGCTTAAAAAAACCGGCATGAAAACAATTGTTATTACCGGTGTAAGCTACGAAAAAGATTCAACCGGCGTAATAATAGCAGAGAACGATGAAATAAGCTATTACAGACACGAAAAACTTCCTAAATCGTCCCACGGTACAGGTGATATATTTGCATCTGCATTCGTAGGTGCACATCTATATGGAAAAAATCTATACGATTCAGCAAAAATCGCTGCTAACTTTGTACTAAACGCAATGAAGAATACAGAAGGCGACAGTTCACACTGGTATGGTGTTAAATTTGAGCCTGTTCTTCATACTCTTATTGATTCATTATCGGGTAGGTAATACCCGATATTTTATTAATCTATAAATTCAAAAGCATCCTCTGAACATCTATCTCAGGATACGTATTCACAAGTGAATCCGTAAGCATAAACATATACTCTGACTTCTGTTTTTCTTCTGAGTTTTCTTATTTTGGCATTGCTATTTCTGTTAACACTTGGTCTTGTATATTCGTAATTTTCCATATCAACCCATTTTCATAATAATTAATGTAACAACATATAGTACCGGCTGATGAACCATATATATTATCAGCGAATTTCTGCCTAAAAATGTTATAAATCTAAACCTGTCATTCATAAGGTACTTGGTAACCGTGTTATTGTTTTTGATTATTTTTTGCGTGTAATAACCTGCTAAGTATAGGAATATCCATGGAAAAATTGCAAAATAGTCCGTTGAGAAAAAGTGAGGATCCGGGAATCCAAAAAATGTCATGAAATATCCGTCATACAGATATTTTGGAAGCAATATCTTTTTAGGGAAGTAAATATATCCGTAATTTACATTAAAGAATGAAATAAACAGAAGTATCATGCCGATTAGCATTGTAAGATTAAATGTATCTTCTTCTATTTTTGAAACGGTTATTCTGTTAAGCTTATCAAATAAAACCGTAATAAATCCGGCACTTCCAAGAAATGTAAGTATTCCAAATACTACTCTGTTCTCAGGCATTAAAAAAACAGTAACGGCACTAATCAGCGCACCGCATATAAATATAATAACGCTTCTTTTTAGTCTTTTTTTACCAAATGAAAAGCAGAATCCGGAAATAAATATAAATGTAATGCAAATGCTTTTTTGCCATACTTTTGAGGCAGTTCCTTCATACCAGCCGATGTCAAAATCTGCAATGTATCTTAAGTCCCACAAAAAATGATATATAATCATCGAAATTAATGTGAAACCTCTTATTTCATCAATCCTTTGTAATCTGTTTGAAACTGCCATTTATTATAACCGTCTATTTCTTCTTTACGGAATAACCGAATGTACCAAGCTTTTTACCCATAGTAAAATATGTTCCGTGGCTGTAGCATACAGGGTCTGCCTTTTCCAAACAGAATCTGCCGTTTTCATCCATGTATTTTTCGTCTGCATGAATGTTTAATACATCAGCGACAAACATAGTGTGTGAACCATATTCTGTAATTTCGCGTACTCTGCACTCAATATTTACGGGGCTTTCTTTAATTAGTGGAGCCTTAACTGCCAGGGCTGCTTCCTTTGTGAGATTACACTTTGCAAATTTGTCTTCATCCCTTCCGCTTCTTACCCCACAGTAATCTGTTGCAAAGCACAGCTCCTCTGTCGTTAAATTAATTACAAATTCACCTGTTTCCTTAATCATATTATAAGAATATCTTTCAGGACGAACCGAAATGTATGCAAGTGCAGGGTCTGTACAAATTGTGCCCGTCCATGCAATTGTAAGCACATTATCTTTTCCGTTATTATCAGTACATGTTACTAATACTGCAGGAAGCGGATATACCATATTTCCCGGTTTCCAAATCTGTTTACTCATGACTAACTCCTTTTATTCATTCATGTATGCAAGTAAAAATACAAGCGGTGAATTCCAGTAAATTGTAATTTCATTTGTTGAATAGCTGTCAAGCTCATCAATATAACACTTTGCAGGTGCTTTGTTGTTAAGTGATCTCTTAGCGACATCATCAAGAAGCAGCGGTTCTGCACCTCCAACAAGCATACCGGGCATCGGAGAATTAACAGCCGCAGACGGTCTGTGGTGCGGATGCATTACTGTATCTGTACCAAATCCTGTGACAAAGCACTTTGAATTAGGATTATTACCAAGAAGATAATGAAGCTGTGAATGAGCCATCATTCTGTATGAATTGGTTCCCTTTAATCTGTCGATTAAAATTCCCCTCATCGCATTGTTGGCTACTTCCATGTTGCAGCCCCAGTAATAATATCCGTAGATTGTACTCTTGTATGGATCCTCCAGGTACTTAAACTGCTTTTCACTGGCTTCGTTAATGAATTTTGCACTTACACGGTCATTAAATTCTTTATCCTTATTATGCGGAGCACTTAAATAAGCATAAAATCCGTAATCTCCGACTTCCTTCCAGCCAAAGTCTCCCGAAATTCCTGCTAAATCCATACCCTTAAGCAATTCTTCGTATTTCTTATCTCCGGTAGTATTAAACATTTCGGCATATGCAAAGAAATATTCGTCTCTTGTATCGGTGTCGCCATATTCACCCGTTACTATACCTGCAGGATTGACAAATTCACCTGCATGATTAGTTAATAAAAATTCTATTGCTTTATTTGCAGCTTCTAAATACGTATCTGCTGCCTTTTCGTATTCCTTTGCACCGTCTCCGTACTTTTTAGAAAGGTCCTTATAAACTCTGTATGCATGTGCCATTGCTGCCGCAAAATCACATGTTGCAGCATCTGAAACAGGGCTTACTATAAGTTCATCTTTTTCATATTCCGGCATCACAAATCCCGGGAACGAGCTGCATGTTACTTTATGATATACACCGCCTGTATCAGAATCTTGCATCTTAAGCATGAAATCAAGCTCATATTTAACTTCTCTTAATATATCAGGAACATTACTTCCATCATCAGGAATATCAAAAGGCTTTTCAAGAACATCAGGGAAGCATTCATATGCCATCATTAAATCTACAACAGACTTTGCCGCCGCAACAGTATATCTCCCATAATCTCCGGCATCGTGCCATCCACCTGAAACATCAATATATTTATCTGTTCCGTATATTCTTGCCATAGTATTGTGACATTCTTTGTGTGCAAAAACACCCGCATATTTTTCTTCAAGAGCACATCCGCATCTTTGCAAATAAAACATTTTTAATGTAGACTTAAGCACATCTTCATAAATGTTATCCTTTATTTCAAATTCATATGACTTACCGTATTTTTCAGTCTCAATGACATATTTTCCCACCTTATTCAAAGAAGAAAAGTCGCCAACTCTGTTCACCTCACCATTAGGCTCTGACTTAATCTCTTTTGAAAGCTCACTCTCAAATACAACTTCATTATTTATAACATCTATTACCCTAAAGGTATTTCCCGAATTGCCGTTTAACTTAACAGAATCGGAGACACTGTTCGTGTCTTCGATTCTGAAAGTCGCAGTTTTGTAATCATTAGGTCTGTATCCTACCTGGTCAATCTGAATATTAATCATTTAACAGCTCCTTCATTACTTCAATTGCTTTATCCTTCTGAGCATCTGTTTTATCCTTAAGGTATGCTTCATAGTCAAGTTCCACTTCATAATCAGGTGCTATTCCTACGCCGTGAATGCATATGTCATTAGGAAGATAATATTCTGATTCCGTAATTTTTATTCCCGAACCATCCTCAAGTTCAAACAGTGCCTGTACTATTCCCTTTCCAAATGTATTCTTGCCGACTACCTTTGCAACACCGCGTTCCTTAAGGCATCCTGTAAATATTTCAGATGCCGATGCCGAATTCTCATTTGTGATAATTACCATCGGCAGCTTCTCGCAATCCGCATCAGCCATAAACTCCTGATTCTTTCCGTTTTTATCTTTTGTATATAAAATCAGGCCATCATCCAAAAACATGTCGCAAAGATTAATTACTACATCTAAATCGCCACCCGGATTATCTCTAAGATCAACAATAAGTCCATTCATTCCATCTTCCTTAAGCTTATTATAAGCATCTTCGAACTGGGACAATGTCTTACCTTCGAATTCATAAATCCATATGTATCCGATATTATCTTCAAGCATTTCGCTTTCGAGTCTGACTACCTCGATTTTTCTTCTCTCAACCGTTATAGTTTCGATTTCACCCTTATTCTCATGCCTGATTCCAAGCTCAACACTTGTTCCTTCAGGTCCTTTGATTTTGGCTACAACAACATTTAAATCCTGTCCTACAACATTTTCTCCGTCAATCTCACAGATGTAGTCATTAGGTAACAGTCCTGCTTCTTCGGCCGGTGAATTAGGCATTGGTCTTGCAATATAGCTTTCCATTGTATCAGGATCCTGGGAAACATACGCCCCTATTCCCGAATATTCGCCGCTGTAGCTTTCAGTCAGTTCGTCAAACTCTTCCTTCGTATAATATACGCTGTATGGATCGCCAAGAGAGTTTACAATACCCTTATATACTGCATCTTTAGCGCCCTCTATATCTTTATCTTCATCCCACAGATAATACCTATCTATCATCTTCCAGAGATGGTCTGTCTTTTCAATAACCTCATCAGTTAAAAATGCAGACTTGTTTGTTTTAATACCACCTGCAAAATAAACAACCAGTATTCCAAATACTGCTAAAGCACTTACTATTGCAAGTGATATAATTATCCCCTGCAGCCGTCCTCTTGACTTTTCCTTATTAAGTATTTCATCAAGCTCTTCAGATGTAAGCTCAGCTATTGCCTCGTCGCTCAATGCTTCTTTATTATCATTATACTGTGAAAATTCACCTGTTAATTTACTGTTATTGTTTTCGTCCATAGTATTACCCTGTATATTCAGTTATCTTTATGAAAAGAAGTTCCACGGATTAACATATGAACCGTCTTTACGTACACTGAAATGAAGATGATTTCCTGTACTTCTTCCGGTTGTTCCTACCTTTGCAATTTCTTCTCCTCTGACTACAACCTGTCCCTTTGATACTTCAAGTGCCGAAGCATGCATATAAATTGTAATGAGTCCGTCACCATGATTTATCATTACGTAATTTCCCATTGTAGCCGAATAATCAGCAGCTACGACTTCTCCATCGTATGCCGCAAGGATAGGTGAACCGCCCGGAGCTGCCATATCAAGTCCGTTATGGAACTGTTTTGTACCAAGAATCGGATGTATTCTTTCACCGTATTCATCAGATATTCTTGTATAATTTGGCGCAGGCCATGCAAACTGTCCTCCGTCATATGTTATCGCTGATTTGTTTTCTTCTGCGAGTCTTTTCTTTTCTGCTAAGATTGCTGCTTCCAAAGCTTCTACAACTGCCTTCTGTTCAGCAATATACGCTTCATACTCCTTAATTGCCGCTTCTTTATTATTGATGTCAGCAGTGTACATATTTATTGCATCCTGCTTTTGTTCCATCTCATTTTCTACTTCCTCAAGCTGGACAGTTAACGCTTCATGCTTTTTATTTAGCTCTTCTTCCTGGCTTAGAAGCTTGGCTTCCTTCTCTTCGATATCTTTGACAGTGTCCATATAAGAGTTAAGCATTTCCCTGTCATACTTTGAAATTTTATTTACGAATTCGGCAGTATTCAAAAAATCAGAGAACGAGCCTGCTGTAAAAAGCAGCTCAATATAGTTCTTATTGCCTTTCTCATACATGTACTGAATACGCTTTTTCATCGTATAGTACTGCTTTTCCTTAACGCTTTCTGCAACAATAAGTTCTGCCTGAGTAGTCGCAATTTCTTCCTCAAGCTTTGTAATATCCGCATTAAGAATTTCAACACTGTTATTTAAGTCTTCAAGCTTTGCATCTGCTTCAACCATTGCCTGATCAAGGGCACTTTTGATATTCTGTACTTCCTTAAGCATCTGCTTAACCTGTGAAAGCTTTCCTTCAACAGCCTTCTGATTGTCCTCAGCTTCCTTCTTTTTGCCTTCGCTTTCCTCAATAAAGTCATTTGTTAAAGCAGCAAAAACCGATGACTGATAAGACACAGTCATCGATGCTATAAGCAATATGGAACAAAGCATTTTAACCGCTTTGCCTTTTTTACTCATTAAATTATTTATACCCATCCCTTTTCTAAACTTTAAGCCTCTTTCTTACTGCCCACATACTTCCGAGCACACCTACGCCTATTCCGAGTGCGAGTGCGACAGGAACAAGTCTGTTAAACAGTTCGTTTACACTCATAAATTTAAGGATATCTGATAGTGCAGAGAACTTTTCCACTGCGTATACGATTACTTCCGTATAAATGAAATATATAGCTATAAGCGGAAGCATAGAACCAATAAGACCGATTAATAACCCTTCAATAATAAACGGTGTTCTTACTATATAGTTCTTAGCTCCTACCAATTTCATTATTGATATTTCTTCTCTTCTTACTGCAATACCAACAATAATAGTATTGCTTATAAGGAAAAGAGCGACCGCAAGAAGAATTGCAACAATACCCATTGACACATATGTAATAAGCAAATTGATATTAGTAAGAATGTCAGCAGTGATATCCGAGCGGTTTATTTCCCTTATTCCCGGAACCGTTTCAAGATAATGAACAAGTTCTGTCTGTTTAGCGACATCATTTAAGTAAATTTCATAGTTATCAGAACCTTCAAGCGGGTTATCGCCTTCATATCCTTCAGCATATTCACCAAGATAGTCTGCCTTAAAGCCTTCCCAAGCCTCCTCGGCCGATATATACTCGATATGATCTACCTCAGGTCTGTTTTTAATTAGAGTACCTATTTCCTGCACTCTTGAATCATCTATGTCCTCATCGAAGAAAACCGTCACAGCAACGCTTGACTGTGCTTCCTTAACCGAGTATTCAACATTAACTAGTATTGAATAGAATATACCGAATAAGAAGATGCAGGCCGACATTGTAGCTATTGATGCAAGCGAAAACATCTTGTTAGTGAATATATTCTTGAAGCCCTGTTTAATAATATATCCTATTGAACTAATTCTCATCTATGTACTCACCCTTCTCTTCATCACTAATGATTACGCCCTTTTGAATTGTAATTACACGCTTTCTCATCGCATTGACAATTTCTCTGTTATGAGTAACTACAATAACTGTTGTTCCGCCTCTGTTAATTGTCTCAAGAAGCTTCATGATTTCCCATGTGTTTCTTGGGTCAAGGTTACCTGTAGGCTCGTCTGCAAGCAAAATAGGCGGATTATTAATCAGAGCTCTTGCAATTGCAACTCTCTGCTGTTCTCCACCTGATAATTCCTTGATTTTACTTTTATATTTACCTGCAAGTCCTACAAGCGAAAGCATAACAGGAACATTTTTCTTAATGTTTCTGTTAGGTACTTCAATAACACGCTGCGCAAAAGCAACGTTTTCATATACGTTTCTGTCCTTTAATAATCTGAAGTCCTGGAATACAGTACCGATCTGGCGGCGATACAATGCAATCTTTCTGTTTTTAAGTCGTGTTATGTCTGTACCGTTTACGATTATTCTTCCCTGAGTCGGCTGAATTTCACGTAAAAGCATCTTAATAAGCGTTGACTTTCCACTTCCCGAATCGCCAACGATGAAGACAAACTCGCCCTTTTTAATGTGAAGACTTATATCTGTGACTGCAGGTACGTCTTTTGCAGAAGTAAGCGTACCTGAATAAGTCTTTGAGACATGCTCAAGTTTAATCATATTAAATTCTCCCCTTATTGCGCTTATGTGCTCCCCTTATCCTATCCTATCAGATAGATTCTTCCATATATTTCATGTACTTGACAACCATAAGGGCAATCTTAAATGTGATTGCATCCTCAAATACCCTTAAGTCAAGGTTTGTACTCTTCTGAAGCTTATCAAGCCTGTATACTAAAGTATTTCTGTGGATGTAAAGTTGTCTTGATGTCTCGGAAACATTCAGACTGTTCTCAAAGAATTTATTGATCGTAGTAAGTGTTTCTTCATCAAAATCATCCGGTGACTGATTGCCGAATATTTCTGAAATGAACATCTTGCAAAGTGGAATAGGAAGCTGATAAATAAGTCTTCCTATACCAAGAGCACTGTAAGCAATAACGTTCTGGTCATCAAAGAATATTCTTCCTACATCAAGTGCCATCTTAGCTTCCTTGTATGAACGCGAAACATCTCTTATCTCTTTTACAATTGTACCATATGATACGTGAATGATGTCTGTGCCTTTTCTCTTGGCATTAAACAAATCAAACACCTTACATGCTGTCTTTCTTACTTCATCATATCCTTCACCGTCTTCTACCCTCTTTACAACGATGATGTTCTTCTCATCAACAGCAGTAACAAAATCATTAGGTCTTCCTGCAAACATATTTTTAAGAAGCTCTAATGCATTTACCTCATTATTTATATCTGTCTCCGCAATGATAACAACTCTTCTTGCATCAGTCTCAATATGAAGCTTCTGAGACCTGTTATAGATATCAACAAGCAGAAGGTTATCAAGCAGAAGATTCTTAACAAAATTATCTTTGTCGAAGCGCTCTTTATAAGCGATAAGGAGCGTCTGTATCTGGAATGCGGCAATTTTACCGACTGTATATGAATCCTCCGATACACCTGAAACTACAAGTATGTAGCAAAGCTGCAGCTCGTCATGTATTTTGAAAAACTGATAGCCCTGAATTTCCTGGCTGTCAGCAGGAGAAGTAGCGAATGACTTTACAATAGATGCAAAACTTATACTCTCCTTAAAATTAGATGCAAGTACCTTCCCATCAGGGTCAATAACAGAAAGCTCTGCCTTAGTAATTGAAGACAGACCGTCTATTGTGCTCTGTAATATCTGATTAGTAATCATCACTTTCTCCTTATAAAACCCAATACATAATCAATTTTAATACAAACACACAATTTTTCCAAGGCTTATTTGGTAAAAATCACTATAAATCACCGTTATTTAAGTAACTTTATGACTGATTCTAATAAAAACATTACAAAAATGCATAAAACAATACCAATTATTCCGGTAGGATACAGTACTCTTTTCCTAGGTAATGCATTTGTTTTCTTAAATACCAACCTGAATCTGTCTTTCTTTCCTTCTAATGAGCATATTCCGTATAACAGAAGCCCTGCTAAAATCATTGATGCAAAAGATACTAAAAGAAGCCCAATAAACATAATAATAATGAACACTTTTGTGTATTGAGGCGCTCCGCTCTGTTCATTCATCATAGAATCATATGCTTCAAACAGTCCGGTTCCTGCGGTCTTTTCCATAAATGCATTCATGGCATACAACATAATCACATTTTGTGTATTAACAACTGCATGACAAATAAACGCAGGCCACGTACTCTCAAGCACTTCATTAATCAGTGCAAAAATAATTCCAAGAACAAATGCATAACAGAACTGGTTAAAATTCATATGCATCAATCCAAAGAATAGTCCTGAAACAACTCCCGATAATATATATCTTTCACTGCTTTTTACAAAACAGCTGTTAATAATCCCCCTAAAAACAAATTCTTCACAAAACGGTCCGATTATTCCCATAATAAGGACTATAGGAATCATAGGCATATCAAGCACAGAACCGGAAATACTCATGACCTCATTTTTTGTAAAAATCTGTGAGAAGACATTTGCCGCCATGACAAGCGGCATGACAAGCCATGTAAATACAATTAAAAGCGGTATCGAAACAAACCTTATCTTTCCATAAATTCCGGGAAATCCCCCATCCTTTGAAAGATTTAAGAAAAATATCAGTCCCGGAATTAAAATAATCAGCTGTGAAACAAGCAAATTCAGTACTATCGGAATTGCAATATCCTTAATACTTAACAGCGATACAAACAAATTGGCAAACAGTGTCAGTATTACAACTGTTAAAAATAGCAGGTTTGCTTTTTTTGCATATATATTTTCATTCATCATATTAACCTTATAGACTTTTCAGTAATTTCAATTTTTCGCTCTTTATATAGCTTTCCCACAGCACGCTTGAACTCATTTTTACTCATTGAGAACTCGCGCTTTATTGTTTCGGGTGAAGCTTTATCATTAAAAGGAAGAACACCGTCAAACTCTCTTATTACTTTCAACACCTTAATTGCATCTTCATCTGTCTGGATATAAGCAGGCTGCCTTATAGCAAGAGTTATTTTTCCATCATCCCTAACATCTATTACCCTGAACTTTTTCATATCACCGACATATATTTCCGAAAACAGTTCTTTCTTAGGTATAAGTGCCGAATACATGTCATCAACAGCAACAAATGCCCCGAAATTATCGCTTATTTCGTATACTCTGCCGAATACTTCATCTCCCTTTTTATATTTGTCGGTCGTTTCTAAGTAATCATATACCTTCATCGTTGCAGCAAGTCTGTTACTTTTGTCTATATAAAGGGCACACAACACTTTATCGCCCTCCTTAACCTTCACAGTCTGCTGTTTATAAGGTAAGAATAAGTCCTTCTCAAGTCCCCAGTCTAAAAAAGCGCCAATTTTAGTAACATTTGATACAGTGAGCACAGCGATATTTCCAAGTGTTAACATTGGCTCTCTTGTTGTTGCAATTATTCTGTCTTCGGAGTCAAGATATAAAAATACTTCTATCTCATCTCCAACAGACAGATTGTCATCACATTGCTTAGCCGGCAAAAGTACCTTATCTTTAGATTCTTTATTTTCAGCAAGATATACTCCTTGTTTTGCCGAATTTATGACTGTAAGCTTTTGTTTTCTTCCTAATTCTAACATTGTTATCCTCATAAATATAAAGGGAGCCCACAAAACATAGGCTCCCGGAAATTCGTAATTACTGCGATACTAAATTATCTCAAATATCTTCGCAAGAAGTGCAAGCAGATTAAGTAAAAGAAGTATCAGGTTGATAATTGAGAGTAGTCTTAATCCACCAATACTCTTCTTAATAGAATCATCCGCACCCGCGTTTTGTTCTTCCATAAGCTTCTGGACATTTCTGTATACTTTGACACAATCATTATGGATTGTCTCATCAAGCTTCTTATACATATCCTCAGCCTTAGACTTTGTAAGAACATCTTCATCATCAAGTGGAGAATTCTCTTCATCAGCCTTTTTAGACAGTCTGTCTGTTGTGTTTCTGATTTCAGCCTGAATTCCTGCAACATCAGATCTTAAAGCATTTAAGAGAGCATTATTCGTGCTTGCAACATTTAACACTTCCTCATTGCCGTTTGATGTATTAACACCGACATTGTTTTCCGATGTTCTCTCAATCTCATCAGAGATTTTTTTAATCATGTCTTCCTGGTCTGAAAGCGCTTCTCTTATCTGATTAAGAATAGAACTGTTGCCTCTTATTAACATTGGAAGCTGTTCTTCGGCAAACTGCTGCAAAAGATCAGAATTCGAATTAACTGTTCTTAATATTTCTTCGGATGAAGCTTTAAGCTCTGTGTATAAGCCATCGTCCTCGTTTCTTACTTCGTAGCGTGAATCGTCATCCTCTTTAGCTTCTTCCCTGTTAACTGTCTCTATTAACTCATCAATAGCAGCTAAAATCTGCTTCTCAGATTCAAATCTGTCATCCTTGGCATCTTCAAAAAGATCGTTAATCACTTCAAGCTGCTTGCCATTGCTTTCATCAACAAGCTGAGCAATTTCATCTATACTTGGCCCGCTCTGTGAGCCTTGAGAATACATTCCTCTTCTGGATGTTCTCTCATATCGATCGTAGGTTCCTCTTTCCTGAGTGCCTCTGTTTAATCTGTCTCTGAAACCGTCCATTTATTTCCCCCATCATTATAACAATAACACAGCCGTCTTATGACAGCTGTATTTTAAACAAAATAATTAAATTATTAATCATGTAGATACTCTGATTATACAGACATATCAAAGTTAGAGCCAACGGATGGATTAACCGATAACTCCATCATCTTCACAAGCTCATCCCCTTGAGCACTTGCAGTATCAAGAGACATACTTAAAAGTCCTGTATTAACTTTACTTAAGGTATCCATCTGCCTTATTCCCATGGCAAGCGTTGTGATTGAATCAACTGAAAGTCCTGTAATATCCATAACTGTTGCTCCTTTCCTGTATTATATATCAGAAATTGTAATTTTAGCAATATGATGAAAACATCATTCCGGAATAATTACTTGTAACATAAGGGCTGACAAAGCTCTTTCCCGGATTTTTGTAGGCAACAATTGTCTTTTGTGTGTAATCCATCGGATTAAGTGACACTTTATTTATCTTATCAAGAACGCTTCCTGTGAAGCTCTTTATATTCTTAAACTTCGATAAAGCATCCTCGCTTTGTGCTGTTTTTGACATTGCCTCTTTATCAAGTTCAATCGTTCCGTCTTCCCTAAGATTAAGACCGACCTCTGAGAGTTCTTTGTTGTAATGAGACGATATTGCCCCCATCTCTCTCACAAGTCTCTTTGAATAAGGCTGTGAGTCAAGATACGCCGCAGCTTTATTTATAAATGAATTATACCCTTCAATCAGGTATGAAATATTGTCGGCAAGTGATTCAACATCAGTCTTAAGTCCAATCTTTGCAGTCTTTCCTTCTTCACTTATACCATTAAGAGTGACCTCAAATGTTTTATCTATTGTAAAAGTATTTGACTGTGTCGATCTTTCCTCTCCATTCAATATGAACAGTGAATTCTCAGGCTTTTCGCTGACATTCGACAATCCGAAGTAATTAACGGCTCCTTTAACCTTAGAAGTATTGTCATCGGTTATTTTAAACTGAAGTTCAGAATCATTTCTTATTCCCGATTCATCGGATTCAAGCCGTAACGCCATATTTCCGTTCTCATCTGTAACGGTTGAAGCCCGGATTCCGATATTAGACTTCGTAATAAGTCTTGCGAGCTTTTCCTCGATTGTCTTATTAGTATCTCCATCATTAATGTTGAACTGGAATTCATAATCTGTATCCCTTGAATTTACATCAAAAGAATATGATCCGGGTTCTAATCCCATTTCATTTTGAGGAAGGTATTTTCCGATATTCACCTGGGTGTTTGCAAGGCTCTTTACCTCTATTTCAAGAGAAGCGACGTCATTCTCCTTTTTCGTATCACCAATGAACGATGCGGTGACAATGCTTTCGTCCGATGAAGATACAGTCTTTTGCGATAGAAGTTCTCCATTGTCATCAGGAGTAACCGATGAAATTACATTCTTAAGGGAACGAGCGCTTTCCTTTAAAGATACGGCAAATTCCTGAGTCTTAGGCGAAGAATCAAGCAAGAAAAGCGGAGCATCTTTATTCATTTTGACAATGGAATTATAAACACCACGAAGCTCGCTCTTCTTATGGGTATCATACTTAGAGTTTGTACCCTCAGGCGCGTACGTAGTCATGAAATGGTTATAGACTGTATTTAATGCAGCTATATTTGTAGCCATTGTGCCCCTCCTTTCCTCCATGAAATGAATATACACTTATCTTCTTAAATCACCATCCATGTGATTATAACCGGTTCGAAGATACAGTGCGGGCTTTTAACCTATTTATATATAGTCACTATAAACCTTTATTACGTCAATGTCAACAAATTCGGTGTTTTTCACACATTTTGTATATTTATATATTTTCCCACTTCCAGTTAGGACCTAGATTTTTCGTGCGGTAGTGGTTTCTGCATAATGCAATATATTTGTCGTTAGCACCAAGGCATACCTGTTCGCCATCAGTGATAATTTCACCTTTTTCATTAAGTCTTGTATTACATGTCGCGCCCTGTCCGCACCAGCATACTGTTTTAATTTCCTCAATAACATCAGCCCATGCCAAAAGCCACATTGAGCCTTCAAAAAGCTCTCTTCTGAAATCAGTTCTTAATCCGTAGCAGATTACAGGAATATTCAGTTCATCAACAACATGAATAAAAAACTCAATGTCTGACTTCTTGCAAAACTGTGCTTCATCTACTATGACACAATCATATGCTTTTATCTCTTCGTCAGTCATATTTACGAAGTTTTCAACAAATTCACACTTTTTCTCAAGCCCCATACGGCTTTTGATTATGCCTTCGCCGTCTCTGTTATCAAGCCTTGGCTTTAATAAAAGCGCCTTTTTTCCTCTTTCATAATAATTGTATTCGACCATAAGTGCATTTGCCGTCTTAGAGCTTCCCATGGCACCGTGTCTGAAATAAAGCTTTGCCATTTATTCTTCCTCTTCTAAAGTTTCTGGTATTTCTTCTGTGTCCTCTGTTTCAACAATATCAATAGCTTCTTCTGTTTCTCCTGTTACTCTTAATTCAAGATTCTTAAAGGATTTTAAATAATTGTAACTAATGATATATAAAGCTGCTGCTGTACCAACAGGCCATATTGCCATAAGCCAGTTAGGATATTTAAGACTTGCCAAAGTAGGAAATACAGTAAGTATTAATACGAAAAGCATCCTTGGTACATTGATATATGTATATGCGATAGCACCTTTTATCGCTTCCTTGGTTGACATCTTAAATCTTGCAACTAATGCAAATACTGCAAGAAATGCCATCGCTAAAAATACAGTAACTACTGCAAGAAGAATGACAAAAATTCTATTATAGTTTTCAAATCCGTTCCTGTATATAAGATACCAGTCATAACTAATGAAACAGCCAACAAGTAACTCAATAATCCAGATAACTGTTGACTGCTTAAAATTCTCTTTGAAACCTTTTATGAATGATTTAAAAAATCCGGCATCTTCGTCTCTTAAAAGCTTCATTCCAACATAATAGCCTGCAGTAATTGCTGCTCCCGCTGTAAAAATGGGAAGCGAGAACAGCAAACATAATAACCCCACAAGCATATATTCCGAAGCTTTAGTAAGAAAGCTCATAAACGGACTGTCAAAACTGAAAAAATCCAATTTAAATAACCTCTATTCCTTTACACCGCCTATTGTAAGTCCTGTAACGAAATATCTCTGCAGGAAAGGATAAAGACATACTATAGGAAGCATTGTAATAACTGTTGCAGCCGAACGTACCGTAACAGGTGTTACTCTGTTATCCGCAGCATTATTGACATTTACCGCATTACCACCCTGTTGCATTACTGAAGACAAAAGCTTCATAAGTTCGTACTGAAGAGTAGTATACTGATCCTTCATACGGTTGTAAAGCATTGCATCAAACCATGAGTTCCACTGAAATACAGCAACGAACAATGTTATTGTAGCATAAACAGGCAGACAAAGTGGAGATATAATTTTAAGAAAAATTGTAAAGTGTCCTGCTCCGTCAAGCGATGCTGATTCCTCAAGCGAATCAGGAATACCCTGCATGAACGTTCTTATTACAAGCATATTAAATGCACTTACCATTCCCGGAATTACATATACCCAGAATGAATTTGTAAGATGCAATGACTTGTAAAGTAAGAGAACAGGAACAAGTCCGCCGTTTACGTACATTGTTATTACCCAGAATAAAGAAAATGATGTTTTAAACATAAATTTCTTTCTGCTTATTATGTACGCAAGAAGTGCATTTGTAGCAAGTGATAAAACAGAACCAATTACTGTTCTTGCCACTGTAATAAATGCTGCCGTTTTTATATTCTGTTTACCAAGGACCGTTGCATAGTTTTTAGTAGTAAAGATTCTAGGCCAGATATGAATGCCGCCTTTTACTGCATCTATACCATCATTGAATGATACTGCTATTGTATTTACAACAGGATAAAGTGTGATTATTACAAATACAGCCATGAATATGCCGTTGCAAATATAAAATGCCAGATCCCATCCTTTTAAATGCTTTAATTTAGATTTTTTTGACATTTCACTACCTCCTAGAATAGACGTTCTTCGCCGGCACGTTTGGCAATATTATTCGCAATCAGTATAAGGATAATGGATACTACACTCTTAAACATACCTGCTGCAGTACCAAGGGAGAAGTCACTCTGACTGATTCCCCAGTTAAGAACATAAATATCAATAGTATCAGAAACTGATTTAATGAGGTCATTTCCTAACAGATACTGAACTTCAAATCCTGCGTTAAGAACATTACCTACGTTAATAAGTAAAAGAATAATAATTGTTGGTCTGATACTCGGAAGAGTAATATGTAAAATCTTACTAAGTCTTCCTGCACCATCAATTGAAGCCGCCTCATAAAGGCAAGGGTCAATTGCTGTAATAGCTGCAAGATAAATAATTGCATTCCAGCCTGTCTCCTTCCATACATTGGCAAAGGCTACAATCGGCCAGAAATACTTGGTATCACCAAAGAATACAATCGGATTTCCTCCAAATGACTTTATTATTTCGTTAACGATACCATTTGCTGATAAAGCATCATGTAAAATACCTGTAACAATAATCCACGAAAGGAAGTGTGGAAGATACGATATTGTCTGTATTCCCTTTTTTACAAGTGTATTTCTTACTTCGTTTAAGAGAATGGCAAAGAGAATCGCCATAACAAATGTCGCAATAAGATTTATTACACCCATTGCAAGTGTATTTCTGAATACACGGATAAATCTGTCATCTTCAAACAAAAACTTAAATTTCGCAAAACCTACCCATTTTGAATGTAATAATCCAGTCTTTGGTTTATAATTCTGAAACGCCATGACCCATCCGCCAAGGGGAACGTAATAGAATATAACACCGTATATGAAAAATAATGCGGCTGTTATAACAAGAAAAGACTGTCTTTTCAATTCCGCAAATGTAACGCGGCTTTTCCCTTTACCTGGCTGAGTCTTATTCACTTTTACACTTCCGGTTTTCTGACTCATATCTATCTCCTTCGTAACATAGCATTTTACATAAACATGGCGCCTCACAGTGCTGACGCTATACTGTGGGCGCCAAATTTATCTTAAGAACAACTCAAATTATTTTGCTCTTCTGTCAAGCTCTTCCTGCATTTCAGCAAGGAATGCCTGAGGATTACATGCTTCATAAGCTGTCATATATTCAGCCCATGTCTTTTCAAAATCGGAAGACATAACAACCTTTGGTAACCATTCGTGCTTTGTCTCGCCCATCTTTGTCCATGCTACTCCGCCTTCTGTTTCTGTTGTCATAGAATTTGAGTATGAATACATTGGGAACCAAGGACCATTCTCTTCAACAACTGAACCAATCATATCCGGATAACCGTGTGCACCGTATGCTTCGAAGCACTTAACTAACGGCTCATCCATATTAGATACGAACTCTGAATACTGCTCTGTTGGCTGCATAGCGTTCTTGCCATCTCTTGATGTTCCAAGCCACTGTGGCATGTATGAATACTGGCACATATGTGAAGCCTTATATGATTCTTCAGCACACTGTGCTCTCATTTCGTCTGTTCTGTAGTATAATCCATCTTCATCTACAAGGTAGTCAACACCTTCAACACCCCAGAATCTTAAATCATGGATTTCCTGATCAAGGATATCGTTGAGGAACTTAAATGCTCTGTCCGGATCCTCACAGCTTGTTGTAACTGCGATACCTGATGAGTTGTTAACTGTATCAGCATATGTATGCCATCTGTTTTCCATACCCTTTTTAGCTGTAAGTCCAAGTGGAACATAGCTGCAGCCCTTCTCATCAAGACCTGTTGACTTGAATACGTCACGGATTGTGTAGTTGAAATCCCAGTTCTGGTCACACATACCAAGTACGCAGCCTGTTGAAAGCTTTGCAATATACTCATCGTATGTCTGTGTAGCAAATTCAGGATCAACGATTCCCTTGTTGAACTCTTCGTTGAGCTTTCCAAAATACATCTTAGCTGTTGGAGTTGTATTGTAGTCAACGATTGTTGGTGTTCCTGAGCTTGTATCTACGATAACTGAACCATCGTTAGGATAACCATCAAGGAATTCAGGAGCATTCTCTAAGCAGAAATATCTCCAGTCTTCACAAAGGATTGTGTAAGGGATGATTGGTGTACCATCCTCAAGCTCCTTATGATTCTCATAATATCCCTCTAAGAGATCGAAATATTCGTCAAGAGTTTCAATCTTTGGATATCCAGCTTCTTCAAGAACCTTAGCCTGTACCCAGAATGCTTCGTCATTATGCCATGTAGCCTTTGACTCGCCATATGTGTTTGTGAATACGTTAGCCCAGTAAATCTTACCATCATCCTGACGGAACATATCCCACTCTTCATCAGTGAACATTTCCTTAAGGTTAGGATACTTCTCAAGATATTCATCCCATGCAACAAGTGCACCTGCATCATATAACTGCTTTGTAGCGTCACCACCATCAATAAGATCAGGATATTCGCCGCTTGCAAGAATTGTACCAACGGCTTCCTGTGCTGTCTGTCCTGTAAGCCATGTCTCTTTAACTCTTACACCTGTCTTTTCAGCGATAATTTCCTGGATATCATTTCCATCATTAATCTCTGCCTGTGGCATTGCTCCAAAGAAAGTCATGTCGATGATTTCACCTGATGATTCCTCTGTTGCTTCTGCTGCATCTGCTTTTTCTTCTGTCTTTGCATCGCTTCCTGCTTCGCTTGATGCTGAATTAGAATTACAGCCAACAAAAGAAAATACCATTGCTGAAGCTAAAGTCAATGCTAAAAGTTTTCTCAACTTCATTTTAACCTCCCTTTCGACCAAAACGGTCACTTTTCATACTGACAATGGTATTATAAAATCATGCCATAATGAAAAAACCCTACAAATTTTAGATAAATACCCCACAAATTTTTAATTATTTCTGTTCTTCCGGTATTTTGACGGGGTACATCCCTTTATTTCGATAAATTTTCTTACAAAGTAATCATTATCCTTATATCCAACCATCTCTGATATTTTGGTTATTTTTTCGTCTGTTTCCACTAACAGAAGGGCGGCTTCGTTTATTCTGTATACGGTAAGGTAGTCTTTAAATGACATACCGTATTTTTTCTTGAAAATCTGTCCTAAATATGAGCTGTTAATATACAGCTTTGCACTTAATTCCTTAAGGCTTATGTTGTTCATGTAATTGTTTTTAATTTCGTTTTCAAGCTCGTCAAGAACTGATACAGATACATTTTTTCTAAGCTGGGACAGATATTCTGCATATTCTATTGCAAATTCAGATAAATGTTCGCTGCTGCCACGTAGAATTCCTTCGTGAAATGAGCTTTCACTAATATACTGAAGAATTTCTTCCTGATTAACCTGGTCGTCCTGGCTCGTAGCAAGATGAATTAATCCAAACAGCAGATAATCCATGTTAAGCTTTATAGTTTCACTTGTAATACCTAAGCGGCTCATCTCCTTAAAAAGCTCTGTCACCTTATACGAAATATCTTTATGTGAGTTTAGCTCGATTGCCCTGATAAGCTCATCAATATTCTGCTTACACAGTACTCCGCCTCCTTGATTAATCTGTGCTTCATTTTCATAAAAATAAATGTCTTTTTTATGTATGAATCCCTCAAATGATTTAAGAATTCTGACTGTACTGTATGATTTAGATAAATTATTAATTCCCTTAACCTGCTTTCCTACAAGTATTCTTACCGGGAGTCTGAACCTTGATATAATCTCATTCTTAAGATTATCAAGGTATTCTTCTTCTGTCATATTTTGGTTCTTATACATGTAGTCGCACATAATGAGACCGATTTCATTACTTTCCTGGTCAAAGGAAGTATCAAAAACAACGTGGTTTTTGTCGTCTTTAAGTAATTCTTCGCATAATTCGTGTAAATCCCTGTGAATCTGTCTTATTTCGCTTTCATCATAATCTTCAGATTCATATGGATTAATAAATTCAATACTTGCAAATCTGACATTTTCTGATAGCTTCATCTGGGTATTAATATACTCAATATTCTTCTCGTCAAATTTGCCGAATAAAAGCGCAATAATATGTCTGGCAAGCAAAGCCTGTTCCATGCTTTCTTTTTCAATTGACTCTTTAATCAGCTCATTTCGTTTATTTGAGAGCTTCATAATCAATGAGGTGATTTCATCCTTCTCAACAGGCTTAAGTACGTAGCCTGCGCAGCCATACTTTAGACCCTGCATTGCATACTCAAAGTCCTTGTAACCGCTTAGTATTATTACTTCAATGTCTGAAAAACCATCTTCACGAAGCTTTTTTAATAGCTCAATACCGTTCATTTCAGGCATTTTAATATCTGTAACAATTATATCTACATGATTGTTCTTGACATATTCATAAGCATCAGCTCCGTTTGGCGCAGTAGCAACTATTTCACAGCCAATTGACTTCCAGTCAATAAGCACTCTTAACCCCTGCAGAATAAAAGGTTCATCATCAACAAGTAATACTTTCATCAATACTATCTTCCTCTTCTCTTTTTATTGGAAAAATTATCTGAATAAGTGTACCTATACCTTCTTCGCTTTCTATATCAAATCTGTATTTATCACCCATCGTCATCTTAAGCCGTAGTAAAGCATTATATATTCCAATATGCTTGTCACTCTTTAAATCCTCAATGTTGATGGTCTTAGCCTTTTCCCTTATTTCATTAAGTCTTTCTTCATCGATTCCGTTTCCCGTGTCTTCAACCTCGATAATAAAGTCATCATTCCTCTTGTATACTCTCAAGTATACGAAACACTCAGAGGTTTTATTCTCCATTCCATGAACACACGCATTTTCAACGAAGGTAACAACCGTTAATTTTGGAATAAGACGCTTCTTACACGACTCTTCTATACTGATTTCATATTTTAGCTTATCACCGAATCTGTACTTCTGAAGCAAAAGATAGGCTTCCACTGCACTTACCTCCTGCTCAATTGAAATCATATCAGAATCCCAATTGACATACTGCCTTTCCATTAACGCAAGCTTTTCAACCATCTCTGCTGTCTCTATCTCTCCTTTTATGAGACTGTGCATCCTTATTGATTCAAGTGCATTAAACATAAAATGAGGATTTATCTGGCTGTGAAGAGCTAAAAGCTCAGCATTTTGCCTTGCAATGCTCATTTCCTGTTCTTTAAGTCTTTCCTTATACACAATCTTAATAAGATTATTTACTTGGTCAACCATCTTATTGTAGTTAAACATTAAGTTACCAAGCTCATCACTTCCTTCCGGATTATCAACTCTTACAAGCTCATCGTTTTCACGCTTTCCAAATACCTGGTCAAGCTTCTTGATTCTATAAACAATTGAATTGTTGATTTTATATAACACAAACGCTGGTAGTAAAAGGCTTATTGCAAGTAATAATACTATTATTATTTTATTATCAAATAAATATTTTAAAGAAGTGGCACTTTTTATCTTTACAGCAATTTGCGTGATATTTCCAAGATTTGTTACATCCCTGACATAGTAATTTTCGTCATTTTTTTCAAATTTCGGATATGGAGTGTTCAGATTGTTATATCCTTCACTCGAAAAGATCATTTCATCATCAGCACATATATATACTGACTCTAAATTGCAAAGTCTTGTTATTTCTGATGAAACTGTACTGTAATTTAAATCAATTCTTATAAAAGTATCAAAAGGACAGTTTTTAAATGAAAGCTTGCCAAAGTAAAAGATTCTTCGTTTTGATTCTGTAACACCTGATGAGGTGTCAAAGTCGCATCTGAATGTGTATTTATCTCCGCTATTAATAAAGTCGTTAAACCATTCTGTATCATCAATATCGCTTGTACGCCCGACATAGCCGCCGCTCACTACGGTGTCGTTAGATGTATATAGCTTTACCTTCATGTTGTTAAAACGCGTCAGAGTCTGAAAGAAATAGTTTTCTGACATCTTATGATAATTGTCGTAATAATCAAATGTTGTTTCGTATGTCTGACCAAGTATTTCCCCGACTCTGTAATTCTGATCTACGCTTGTTGCTATATTATGACATGTGTTTATGATGTCTTCGCCGTAATTAACTATTGTATCAGCCACCTTTTCGGCTTCTCGAAGTGATTCGATCTTTTCCTCTCTTAAAATGTTATTAATAATAATTCCGTCTATTGTAATAAGCGGAAGTATTACACAAAAGAGGAAAAGGCCGATAATCTTTTCTCGTAGCTGTAAACTGTTAAGTCCCTTATCTATTATACTGTGAAGCTTTAATGTCTTTTTGTCTTTCATTTAATGTAACCACCAACACGCTTTTACCATTTACAACTATTGGTTAATAATGTATTCAAGGAGCTTTACTGGATAATCCTTATCAGGAATTCCTATTGTAAAGACAAGCAACGCTTCTTTACTATCTTCAAATAATTTTGTACCGCTAATATCAATTGCCGCAGGATAACTGATTCCCGATTCAGGATCATTAGCGTATATTACTTTATCCTTCACCTTCTCAGGCAGTCCGTCCTTAAACAGTTCGTCTAAGGACGCATATATTCCGCCTGATAAATATCTGTCGAAATTGTTTCTATCAAGTATAAGGTAATGGATTTCTCCTGCTGAGGCCTGAGTAATAAGTGCCATTTCCTGGGCATTGGCATCCATTTTCTGCTCGGTATCTTCGAACATATTGTCCGTTGATACAAACGCCTCATACTTGTCCAAGTCATAATGATAGTACTCAAGATAACCTGTAGTCAGCGCTTCTTTTGCATCATCAGAAACAAAAACACTATATACACAGCCTGCACTTACGACCTTCTTTTGCAAAATCGTATCATTTACAAACCAGATTAAAAGAATTATTCCAATAGCGACACATATTGTCTTTGCCAGATAATAAACCTTGAAATATTCCCATTTCTGCTCTTTATTCATTCCAGATACTTTTGCTTTTTCTTTGGATATTTTCTCCCTTATTCCCATAATACCTTACCAACGACATCAATATATTCTGTAATTGCCGCTTAATGCAAGAAAGCAGAAGAAATACAGGCAATTGTCGTAATATCTTCTATTGCCTTCCCTTAACGGTGTGTCAAAAAACTTCTTAAGACACTGCTCCGAATTTAAATTGTAAGAAGCAAGAGCCGTCATCGCATTTGTTGCTATTATCGCAGTCGGATGAAGAGCATTTTCTTCAAGCTGTTCTCCTTCAACAGTGAAAATATGATTCCAGTTTTCAAATCCGACCTTATTAACGAAGAAATCTGCAAAAACTTCAGCAATGTGCTTTTCCCACTCATCGCTTTTATTCCAGGAATAGTCAAGACAAATATTCATAATTGTCCTGTATGCATCCGAATAATACCAGTCGTGTCTTCCCCATCTGTCATCGTCATTAAACGGTCTTCCGTCAAAATGTGCATACTCTGCTGATAATCCTGTGTCAGCATTGCATGCAAGCTTTAAGTATTCCCTGCTTGCTTTTGCTGCCTCCTTAAAGAACTCTCTATCCTCCTCATATGCACGCTCTGCAAATAATTCATAAAAGTGTGGAAGATGATATGAAGGATCAGAAAAATCAACTTCACAAATAAACCTTATGAGCTTGTTGTTATTGTCAAACATTGCCCTTCCTTCTTCACCGTTCTCTCCTTTATGAATCATGTCGTGAAGTATTTTTTTTGCTTCTTCTTCATAATTAAAAATTCCGTCTCCATTACCCCATCTTTTTGCTGCAAAAAGAAGAGCCATTGCGAAATATTCTTCCCCATCAGGCGCAGGACCATAAGCGTTTTTCTTACCGTTAGTCTGACAAGACCATGCAAAGAAGCCGCTATTCACGCCTTTGTCCATATACATGTATGTCTTTGCCCATTTCCACAGACGGTCAAATTCGTTCTTCTTGTCCATCTGAACACACATCATCATTCCATATGACATACCTTCGGTTCTTACATCATTATTACCCGTGTCGACAATATATCCCATATCATCACCGACTTCATGATATATTCTTACATCTTCACCTGAATAAAAAAGCATTTCAAAAATGAGGTCGAGTCTCTCATCGGTAATTTCCTTACCATATCCTATTTTTTCAAAAACATTTACATATTCCATATTATTACCCCAATAAAAACATTATTTAATGCAAACTCTTTACAATTATCTGACCATAATATTAACTATTGAAGTCTTAGGTAGCTTAACTGTTATTGTTCCATTGATAAGAGTATAGCCTGAATAATCCTTAATGCATACATTATCAGGGTTATCAAATGTATTATAATCATCCATTTCTGCACTAAGTATTGAAGCGCTTATGTCTGACTTATTCATTCCATTAATGCTTATCTCGACCTCATAATCATCGCTCAGTGAGATATTTGTTAATGAAATGTTAATTGAACCGTCTTCACTTTCTGAAATACTGCTGCTTACAGCCTTAATTTCCTCTGAATCAACGCTTAAAATTGGAATGTTTTCACATTCTGTAATTAACGGCAATGCCTCCTGATGATTCTTATACATATTGAACACATGATATGTAGGTGTTAATATCATCTTCTCTTTATCTGTAATGCATACAGCCTGAAGGACATTTACCATCTGAGCGATACATGCTATCTTTACTCTGTCGCTGTGGCTGTTGAATATGTCAAATGTAACACTCGCAACCAAAGCATCTCTCATAGTATTCTGCTGATACAAAAATCCCGGATTCGTTCCTTCTTCAACATCAAGCCAGCAGCCCCATTCATCAACTGCAAACATAATGTCATTGTTCTTATCATACTTATCAAGAATTTCACTGTTTCTTGTAAGTATTTCATCCATCTTGTATGCTTTTCTAATAGTCGTATAGTATTCCTCTTCAGTAAAATCAGTAGCACTTCCTTTGTGCTCCCAATCACCCGGAATTACATAATAATGGATTGATAATAAATCCATAAAGCCATGTCTTCCTTCAGGATGAGGATATGCATAACACTTTTCAAGAATCTCTTCAGTCCATCTGTAGTCAAAGTCACTTGGACCTACGCACACCTTCTTATATGGATGCTCAGTATTGTAATTCTTTAGAAAGCACTGATAATGTCTGTACAGGTCGCCATAGTATTGAGGCGTCATATTGCCGCCATATCCCCATGTCTCATTTCCGACTCCGAAATAATCGATTACAAAAGGCTCTTTCCTTCCGTTCTCAGCACGCTCAAGTGCCAATGGGCTTTCCCCGTCAAATGTCATGTATTCAATCCACTCACACATTTCCTGAAGAGAGCCTGTACCCATATTTCCGTTAATGTATGTCTCACAGCCTAGCTGACTGCAGAGCTCAAAATATTCATGCGTGCCAAAGCTGTTATCTTCAACAACATCACCCCAGCATGCATTTACGATTCGTTTCCTGTTTTTACCAATTCCATCTCTCCAGTGATACGTATCAGCAAAGCATCCGCCAGGCCACCTTAACAAAGGAACTTTAATTTCCTTAAGAGCATCAATAACATCTTCTCTCATTCCATTTTTATTAGGAATATTCTTATTGTCCCCAACATACAATCCCTCATAAATACATCTTCCAAGGTGCTCAGAAAAATGGCCGTAAATCTGCTTTGAAATCTTAGGACCCTTTTTATTAATATCTGCTTTAATCTTAATCTTCATTGTTTTACCTTCTTTCACGCTGTTATTTTAGTAATGTCAGTATAAAAAACGCCTTTGGTAAATTTTAATTATTACAGTATTAGGGATAATTGTATCATATTATTAAAAAAATAAGAACGCGCTCTTTTAAGAGCGCGTTCTAAATATAAATTCAAATTAATGAATTAGTTCTTTTTAGCCTTTTCAGCCTTAATAGCTGCTGTAAGCTGTGGAACGATCTTGTTAAGATCTCCTACAACACCGTAATCAGCTACATCGAAGATTGGAGCATCCTCGTCCTTGTTGATTGCAACGATGATGTCTGACTCTTCCATACCTGCAACGTGCTGGATTGCTCCTGAAATACCGATTGCAAAGTAAAGCTGTGGTCTAACTGTCTTACCTGTCTGTCCAACCTGAAGATCCTTTGGCTTCCAGCCTGAATCAACAACTGCTCTTGAGCATGAAACCTGTCCGCCAAGTGCTTCTGCAAGCTCTTCAAGAATCTTAAAGTTCTCAGGTGATCCGACACCACGTCCGCCTGATACTAAGATCTTGGCATCCATGATATCCTTAACATCTGAAACTGCCTTAACAACTTCCTTAATTGTAACGTACTTATTGTTAGGTGTGAAGCCAGGATTAAACTCAATAACTTCTGCCTTAGCACCGCTGATTGGCTCGATCTTCTGCATAACGCCAGGACGAACTGTAGCCATCTGAGGTCTGTTGTAAGGACAAGCAATTGTAGCGATTGTGTTTCCACCGAAAGCAGGACGAGTCATAAGAAGCTGCTTATGAAGCTGTTCTGACTCTTTTCCAGGAATTGGTACAAGTGGGAAATCACCGATTTCAAGTACTGTACAGTCAGCTGTAAGTCCTGTTGCAACTCTTGCTGAAACTGTAGGACCTAAATCTCTACCGATTGCTGTAGCACCTACAAGCACGATTTCCGGCTTAAACTCGTTGATAACTGATGCAAGAGCATGAGCATATGGCTCTGTTCTGTATTCTTTAAGTTCTTTGTCATCTACAACGATAACCTTATCAGCACCGTATGCTGCAAGATCGTCAACTAATCCCTTAACGTCAGATCCGATTAATACTGCTGTAACTTCCTTTGTATCAAGATCTGCTGCAAGCTCCTTAGCCTTTCCAAGGAGTTCGTAAGCAATACCGCTTACCTGATTGTCAACCTGCTGGGCGAAGACAAATACGCCCTTATAAGCTTCTGTATTTGGTGTATTCATATTATTCGCCTCCTATTAAATAGCATGCTTCTCATTAAGCTTGCCAACAATGTAACTAACTGCGTCTTCAGGTGAATCAGGAGTAACCTTTTCTCCTGCACCCTTTCTAACCTTATCTGATGCCTTAGCAATCTTTGTAGGTGAACCTGCAAGACCTAAGTTACCATCTTCTACATCCTTAAGGTCAGCTCTTCCCCATGTTGTAATCTCTGCCTTACATGCATCAAAGATTCCACCCGGAGTCATGTATCTTGGCTCATTTAATTCAGCTAAAGCTGTGATAAGACATGGCATCTTAGCTTCAACCATGTGGTATCTGTCATCATACTGTCTCTTAACTGTAACAGTCTTATTAGCCTCATCAACATTGATTTCCTGAGCGTATGAGATAACAGGAATACCTAAATGCTCAGCGATCTGTGGACCAACCTGAGCTGTATCACCGTCGATAGCCTGACGACCTGTAATAACAAGGTCATACTCAAGATTTCTTAATGCGCCTGCGATTGTTGTTGATGTTGCCCATGTATCAGCTCCACCAAGAACTCTGTCTGTAACAAGAACGCCCTTATCTGCGCCCATTGCAATTGCTTCTCTAAGTACGTCTGTAGCCTTTGGAAGTCCCATTGTAAGAACTGTAACTTCTGCACCGTACTGATCTTTTAATCTGAGTGCTGCCTCAAGACCTGCCTTATCATCAGGATTCATGATGGCAAGCATTGCACCTCTGTCAAGTGTTCCGTCCGGGTTAAACTTTACGCCACCCTTTGTATCAGGAACCTGTTTAATACAAACAACGATTTTCATTGTATATGCTCCTTTACTAAATTATTTAAGAATATTTGCACTGATAACCATTCTCTGAACTTCTGATGTTCCTTCGTAGATCTCTGTGATCTTTGCGTCTCTCATCATACGCTCAACGCCATATTCTTTGATGTAACCATATCCACCATGTAACTGTACACACTTTGTTGTTACTTCCATAGCAACTTCTGCAGCGTATAACTTAGCCATAGCAGCTTCTACTGAATAAGAAACCTTTGCGCCAGCCTGATACTCGTCTTTCTTGCGTGCAGCCTTGTATACTAATAATCTTGCAGCTTCAACCTTTGTTGCCATATCAGCAAGCTGGAACTGTGTATTCTGGAACTGAGCAATTGAACGACCAAACTGCTTTCTTTCTTTTACATAGTTGATTGTTGTCTCAAGAGCACCTGCTGCAATACCAAGAGCCTGAGCAGCGATACCGATACGTCCGCCATCAAGTGTATGCATAGCGATTCCGAATCCCTTACCCTTAGCTCCAAGAAGAGCGTCTGCAGGAATACGGCAATCTGTAAAGATTAACTCATATGTTGATGATCCGCATATACCCATCTTGTTTTCTTTTGTACCGAATGTAAATCCAGGTGTACCCTTTTCTACGATGAATGCTGAAATCTCTTTCTGCATCTTACCACGTTTCTCAATCTTACCTGTTACAGCGATGATAACGTATACATCTGCTTCTTTACCATTTGTAATGAAGCACTTTGAACCATTGAGTACCCACTCATTTGTAGCTTCATCGAAAACAGCCTTCGTCTGCTGTCCCTGTGCGTCTGTACCTGCACCAGGCTCTGTAAGACCGAAAGCTCCAAGCTTCTTACCTGAACATAAATCAGGAAGATACTTAGCCTTCTGCTCAGGTGTTCCGTAAGTAACAATTGGGTCTACACAAAGTGATGTATGTGCAGAAACGATAACGCCTGTAGTACCGCAAACCTTTGATAATTCTTCTACACACATAGCATATGTAAGAATATCACAGCCCTGTCCGCCATACTCTTTTGATACAGGGATTCCAAGGAAGCCATACTTAGCCAACTTGTCTACAGTCTCTCTTGGAAATCTGTGTTCTTCGTCGATTTCCTGAGCGAGAGGCTTAACTTCTTTTTCAGCAAATTCCTTAAAAAGGGTTCTTGCCATCTCATGTTCTTTACTTAAAGTGAAATCCATGAATAATTCCTCCGTTATATATTAATTAATTTTTAATTCGTTAATTTATCAAACGATAATTAAAGCTGATCTACAGGTGTCTTTGTTCTGTCTGCGTTATACACGTAGAATCCCTTACCTGACTTGCATCCAAGATTACCACCACGAACCATCTTACGGATAAGTGGACATGCACGATACTTGCTGTCACCTGTCTCGTTGTAAAGAACGTCCATAATTGCAAGACAAATATCAAGACCAATGAAATCACCAAGCTCAAGAGGTCCCATTGGGTGATTAGCACCAAGCTTCATAGCTGAATCGATACCGGCGATATCTGAAACACCTTCCATCTTGATGAAAGCAGCTTCGTTAATCATTGGAATAAGAATTCTGTTAACTACAAAACCTGCAGCTTCGTTAACCTGAACAGGATCTTTTCCGATTTCAACTGAAATCTTCTTGATTGTATCTACTGTTTCAGCAGGTGTATTAACACCGGCAATAACCTCAACGAGCTTCATTCTGTCAGCAGGATTGAAGAAATGCATTCCGATCATTGGACGGTTAAGGCCGTTACCAATCTCAGTAATTGAAAGTGAAGATGTATTTGAAGCAAATACACATTCAGGCTTACAAATTGAATCAAGCTCCTTAAATGTTGTCTTCTTAACTTCCATATTCTCAAATGCAGCTTCTACGATAAGATCACAATCTGCACATAAGTCTTCCTTAAGACCAGGTGTGATGCTATTAAGAATTTCATCAACCTTTTCCTGTGTCATCTTACCTTTTTCAACAAGCTTTGCATATCCTTTTGCAATCTTGTCCTTACCACCTTCAGCCCACTCCTGCTTAATATCGCAAAGTGCAACTGTGTAGCCGTCAACCTGAGCAAATGCCTTAGCAATGCCCTGTCCCATTGTGCCTGCGCCAATAACGCCAACCTTCATGATTATTTCCTCCTATAAATTTACTTAATTTATTATTCTTATTTATTCTTAAAAGGAACTACTTTTAACTTTTCTTCCTTTGGCTTAAGGAAGTTGCCCATTCCAGCCTTCTGATCTTCTGTCTCAAAGCAGTCACCAAAGAGCTTCTCTTCAATAACGATTGCCTGATCCATATCTACATTAAGACCTTCATTGATTGCCTTCTTACAGTTACGAACTGCGATAGGAGCCTGCATGGCAATTCCTGCTGCCATCTTCTTAGCTGCTGCAACAACTGCTTCCTGAGCTGTCTTAGTAACATTTCCTGCTTCGTCAACCTCTGCTGAAACAACCTGGTTAACAAGACCGATTCTTAAAGCCTCTGCTGCCTTAATGTTTCTTGCTGTGTAAATAAGCTGCTTAGCCATTCCAGGGCTTACAAGTCTTGCAAGTCTCTGTGTTCCGCCAAATCCAGGTGTGATTCCAAGACCTACCTCCGGCTGACCGAATACTGCATTATCAGAACAGATTCTGATATCACAGCTCATTGAAATCTCACATCCACCGCCAAGTGCGAATCCGTTAACCGCAGCGATTACAGGAATTGGGAATGTTTCAAGCTTTCTAAATACATCATTACCCTTCTTGCCGAATGCTTCGCCCTCTGCCTTAGTAAGTGAGCTCATCTCTGCGATGTCTGCACCTGCTACAAATGACTTGTCTCCTGCGCCTGTAAGAACAAGGCAACGTACAGTATCAAGATCTACAGCATCAAGTGTTTCATTTAACTCATCAAGAACCTGTGAGTTAAGTGCATTAAGTGCCTTTGGACGGTTAATTGTAATAGTACCTACAGCACCCTCTACTTCATATAAAATGAAATCTGCCATTTTTTATCTCCTTTATACATACTTAAGGGAGAATGCTTTCGCATTCTCCCATTTCTTCATTATCTGATTAGTCCATCTCAACGATTGTAGAACATCCCATTCCACCACCGATACAGAGTGTAGCAAGGCCTTTCTTAGCACCCTTCTTCTGCATCTCGTGAAGAAGTGTAACAAGAATACGGCATCCTGATGCACCAACCGGGTGTCCAAGTGCAATAGCACCACCATTAGGGTTAAGCTGTCTGTCAACGTCGATTCCAAGGTCCTTACCTACTGCAACTGACTGAGCAGCGAATGCTTCGTTAGCCTCGATGATATCGAAGTCTTCAATCTTATATCCTGTCTTAGCCATAACCTTCTTAGTAGAAGCAACAGGTCCGATACCCATAACCTCAGGTCTTACACCTGCAAGAGCACCTGCAACCCATGTAGCCATAGGCTTAATTCCGAGTTCCTTAGCCTTATCTTCGCTCATTACTACAACTGCGGCAGCACCATCGTTGATACCTGATGCATTACCTGCTGTAACGAATCCGTCAGGATTGATCGTACGAAGCTTAGCAAGTGCTTCGATTGTTGAACCAGGTCTTGGTCCTTCATCCTTCTTGAATTCAACTATTTCCTTTTTAACCTTAACAGGTACAGGAACGATTTCGTCATCAAATGCGCCTGAATTCTGAGCTGCCTCAGCCTTCTGCTGACTCTTGAGAGCGAACTCATCAAGCTCTTCTCTTGTAAGTCCCCACTCACGGCAGATATTGTCTGCTGTAGTAATCATGTGATAATTATTGAATGCATCCCAAAGAGCGTCATTAACCATTGTATCTACTAATGTACCGTTGTTCATTCTGTAACCGAAACGACCGTTCATCATAGCATATGGAGCCATTGACATGTTCTCCATACCACCTGCTACAACGATGTCAGCATCGCCTGCAAGAATCATCTGTGCTGCCTGGTTAACACAATTAAGACCTGAACCACAAACAACGTTCATTGTAACAGCCGGAACTTCGATAGGAAGTCCTGCCTTGATTGTAGCCTGACGTGCTACGTTCTGTCCAAGACCGGCCTGGATTACACAACCCATATATACCTGATCTACCTGCTCCGGTGCAATACCAGCTCTCTTAACAGCTTCTTTAATAACGATTGCACCAAGCTCAGCAGCTGGTGTCTTACTTAATGATCCGCCCATTGTACCAATAGCTGTACGACAAGCGCTTGCAATAACAACTTTTTTTGACATTGTATTCTTCCTCCTTGGAAAAGATTGTTAAATTTTTGTCACTCTCGGTATTATACCACAGAGCGCCTTTATTATCAACAACAACACCTAGTATTTCAGCCTGAAACACTAAAAGGGATTGTATGTTTTTACGTACAAAATCCATACATAAAACCATTCAATCCCCTCGCGAGTCATTATATCATATATTACACTTATTGTGACATCCGATTTTATATTTTTTCAATTAGTTTTAAATCCTGTTTTGCGGTTTCAATATATTCAAGGGCATGTCTTTTGTTATAATCAATTTCCTTTTCGGTTACCGGTCTTTTTACCTTAGCAGGTGAACCGAATACTACACTTCCTTCTTCAACTACAGTATGCTCTGTAACAAGTGCTCCGGCACCTATAATACTGTTGCTTCCAATTTTGCAGCCATTCATAATAATTGCGCCCATACCAATCAATACATTGTCACCGATTTCGCACCCGTGGACTATTGCGCCATGTCCGATGGTGACGTTTTTACCTATTGAAACCGGATACTTTGTACCTGTATGAATTACAACACAATCCTGGATATTTGTATTTTCTCCAATAACAATCTTATGGTGGTCGCCTCTTATTACTGCATTAAAAAATACGCTGCAGTTTTCTGATAGCTCAACATCTCCCACAATATCTGCACTGTCTGCTTTATAATATTTCATGCTTACTCTCCTAAAATCTTCTTAAATCCTTCATCAAAAGGTGCCCTTATTACACCCTTTTCAGTAACAAATGCACTGATTAATGAATTATCCGTAACATCAAATGCCGGATTATATACATTAATATTATCAGGCGCCATTGATTTTTCATACCACATGGACGTTACTTCTTCTGACTTACGCTGCTCAATTATTATATCATCCCCGGTCTTTGTATTCATATCAATCGTTGATGAAGGAGCACACACATAAAACGGTACTCCGTAATGCTTAGCAATTATTGCAACTCCGGATGTGCCGATTTTATTTGCGGTATCTCCGTTTAAAGCCACACGGTCGCAGCCAACAAAAACGGCATTGATTTTGCCTTCTCTCATAAGAGCAGAAACCATATTGTCGCACTGCAATGTAACATCGAGTCCTGCCGATGAAAGCTCGTATGCCGTAAGCCTTGCTCCCTGTAAGAGCGGACGTGTCTCATCGCAGTAAACCTTAAAGTTATAGCCTCTCTCATGTCCAAGGTACATTGGGGCAGTAGCCGTTCCATACTTAGATGTTGCAAGCTGTCCTGCATTACAATGTGTTAATAGTCCATCTCCGGGATTAACAAGCGTCAGACCGTATTCTCCGATTGCCTTACACATTGCTGTATCTTCATCTTTGATTTTAATGGCCTCTTCCTTAAGGATAAGTTTAATTTTTGGAATAGGCTCACCCTTATGCTTCTTGACTGCCTCATCCATCCTGTTTAATGCAAAAGACAAATTAACGGCAGTCGGCCTTGACGAATTAAGATAGTCTTTTTGCTTTTCAAATTGTTCATAGAACTCTTCAAACTGCAGATTATCATCAATTTTATCCGCAAGAATATACATGGCAATTCCTGCAGCAACACCGATTGCAGGTGCACCTCTTACCTTTAAATGATAAATTGCATCAAATATTTCTTCTGCCTCAGTTAACTCTATTATTCTTGTTTCATTTGGCAAAAGCGTCTGGTCTATTATTACTAACGATTTATTCTCTTCATTAAGTGCTACTGTTTCGTAATCTAAAATGTTCATTAATGGATTTCCTTAATTTAAAATAAAGGAGGGCTCTAAAGCCCTCCTTAATCTCTTAGTACTCCGGCTCAATCAGGCCATATGTGTTCGAAGCGCCCTTACGCTTATATACAACATTTATTTTCTCTGTCTCTGCATTGATGAATACATAAAAGTCATGTCCTAAGAGTTCCATCTGAATACATGCGTCTTCCGGATACATAGGCTTCATGTCAAATTTCTTGGAACGGATAATCTTGATTTCGTCTTCATCAGCATAATCATTATCAAGGTAATCCTGATTAAAGAATTCCGCACCGTCATAACGTGAATCTGTAAGCTTTCTCTTATACTTCTTAAGCTGTCTTTCGATAATTTCCTCTACAAGGTCAATTGATACATACATATCGTTTGATACCTGCTCGGATCTAATAATATTCCCTTTAACCGGGATTGTAACTTCGATTTTCTGGCGATCTTTTTGAGTACTTAATGTTACATGTACTTCCGTATCAGCTGAGAAATATCTCTGAAGCTTTCCGATTTTATCCTCGACTGCACTTCTAAGTCCAGGTGTAACATCAATATTCTTTCCTACGATAATAAACTTCATATAATCACTCCTTTCATTTTTCCATATACAAAAATGTATATGCGCTAGAGTACATTAATTATATCATTTTAATATACCGTCCGCCACGTTTATTTTTTCTCTTCATTCATGTCAATTATCTCAATATCCGAATCGCTGTTTTTATCATCATTATTAATAGTACCGGATATATCATCAGGCTTTCCATGCTTTTTACTTTTAATTATTTTAATGATAAGCATTATTAAAAGTGCAGCTATAAGTATTGAAATCACGGTAAAAATAATTGTCCTGATATTGTTAGCTTTAAGCATAACGACTGCAAATTCAACATGTCCTCCAGCAACGGTAAATGTCTTATATGTTCCAAATATTCCGGTATCTGTTTTTTCCCATTTACCAGCATTATTTATGTATATTGCCGTTTCTGAATCAATATTTTCAGGCTCTTTATACCTTATTAAGTGCTTTTCATTTACTGAAGAAGGATAGCTTAGCTCCCAATGCTCCAAAACATTATCAAGAGGAATATCTTTGTTGCCCCAAAGTGTACTTGAAAGCTTGTCATCTTCTGTAAATTTACCATCAACAAGTATTGCTGACTGTTCATTTAGTCTTAGTTGGTCACCTGCTAATGAAGTCTTATACCTTTTGTATTCGCCCTCCACTTCCTCATCAAAGTGCATGTTAGTAATATCACCTTTATTCCAGTAGCAATACGTATCATCATCATCTGTTAATATGTCTTTTGGGAACTGTTCCTTATAGACACTTCCGCCATATTCTGTCTCTATCCTTCCTGTTTCAACATCATCAATATAGAAGACAGCATACAGCTTAGTACATTCCTTTGGTACTGAATCAATTCCGATAAATGTCTCATAGCTGATAGGCTCGGCCTGCCCTGTAAAGCTTACCCTGTCAATTCCTGCAAGAGAGTCTCCAACAAAGTAATTGTATCTGACTTTGCCTTCACTAACGATATCTCCTGCAATTGCTCCGTAAAATGAATCTGCAAAATCTTCATCAATTTGTACCATTGAATAACAGTTTAGAATATTGCATCCGTGCCCTGCTATTCCTCCAACATAGTTTTTACCTTGTAAAAAGCATTTTGCAACTGACTTCTGGATATATGAAAGGGAATCTCCGCATATTCCTCCAACATAATCTGATGAGTTGCTCTTAACCTTTCCGTAATTTTCGCATGAAAGTATTGTTCCGATTTCCTGAAGTCCGCATATTCCTCCTGCATAGCTCTTTTGGGCTATTACATGCGCATTGTTTCTGTTGTTTCTAAGAACACACTTTGACTGATAGGTTGATGTAAGCTTTGAGTCATCGGATTTTGTAATATCACTTTCTAAGTCAAAGTCATACTCAATGCCCATGGAGCCTGCAATTCCAGATACATTTATATCGCCTTCAGTTTTGCCTTTATTGTTACAATCGGCAATTGTCGCATCAACACATGTTGCCGCGACCTCCATTGAAGTGTCTTCAACATTTTCACCGTAATCACCATCTATCACGCCGTCAATTGCATCTGTATAAAGCTGCATGATTACATTAAACTGATCATTAACATCTCCCATGTTATCAATCATTATGTCTGATGAATCTGACATTTCAATATTTAATGCGCCCATATTGTCACTCATTCCCTGAAGTGCAGCATTTAAAGCATTTGTTGCATTTTTGTAATCATCTCCAAGTGTTGGCATTGTTATATCGCCACGTGATGCAATATCAGAAATAATACTTTTTGTCTGACTTCCGGCATCTGATAAATGTTCAGATGCATCTTTAAGTGAGTCTGCTGCCTTATTTGCATCATTTTTTGCAGCCTCATCCATTGCAGGAGTGACTGCAGCAATTATTCCTGCCATTATAGTCGCCTGATTTGCAAGTTCGCTGTCAACCTGTGCTTCATTAATTGAGGTACCGTATTTATCGTAGTATTCTTTTGCTGCCTTTTCTTTTGACTTATTTGTTACTTCCGTTTGATTTGGTTTGTTGTTTGTCGAAGATGCTTTTCTATATTCTGAGTTCGCATCCTTAACAAGCTCTGCATCACTCTCCCTGGCACCTTCAAGCTCACCAATTAAAGGATATCCTGCTGTGTCATAATGTCTCCATGAAGAGACATTTGACCATTTATCAAGATCTTCGCCATAAGTATTACTCATCACGTCAGAGTCTATTTTTATTCCTTTTGCATCAAATGCTTCAAGGTCTTGAGACTGAGGATAATTCTGATTCGCATTTACATCATGAAGCTTTATATATATATAATAGTTTTCAGCCGCCTTTGTGTATTTAATCTCATTATCTGAGATACTTTTTGACAATGTGTTAAATCTGTCTTTTGCATCATCATATGATGCTTTCTGACTATCAGACATATATTTGTATATATCGAGGTCGTTAACTGTATCATTAAGATGATTTGCGGCATCCTTTGTCTCATTGAATGCATCCTTAGAATTATCTAGCGGACCGCCGTTTTTTGAAGATTCGCTCATAATATACGAAGCTCTTCCCATAAGCTCATTTCCTGCACTTACCATCCCGTTTGTCCAGTCAATTGTATGGTCTGACAAAAATGATGTCTGATCAAGGGCTCTGTCAGTAAATTCCTTAACAATAGAAAGTCTGTTTGATATTGTATCTGACGAATCGCCTGCATCAGAAAGAGTGTTTTCAATTATGTCATGAAGCTTATCAATATTTTCGCTAAGCTTAGTAATCGTATCCTCTGTAAAATCAACAACAACATAAGGTTCAGCCTGACCTACTATTCCTCCTACATCCTTACGTCCCTTGACAATTCCTGAATTTGTGCAGCCATGAACGTAACCTGACTGTCTTCCTACAATACCGCCGATATTATAGCCAACATGCTCATATCCAACCTGCCCCTTGTTTTCACAAAACTGAATCACTCCAATTGATAGTCCGGCAATACCACCTGCATCAACACATCCGCTGTCTACAGCAGATGTATTTGCTTTCTTTTCTTCTGTATTACCGGTAAACTTACTGATTATTGAGTCAGCATATGATGACAAATCAATTTCCTGAACACTTGCTACTCTGTCAATGTTAACGGTATTTACTTCTGCTTCATTTACACATGACGATATATTACCGACATTTTCGCCTGCAATTCCACCTGTATAGTATGTGCCAAGAACACTTCCTATAGCGCGGCAATTTATAATTATTCCCGTAAGTTCATTGTAACCTGCTATACCGCCAACATAGTTTTGTCCTTTCACACTTCCATCAAATACACAGTTTCTTATCTCTCCGTGATTTTCACCAACAAGTCCTCCGGTAACTATCTGTTTTCCTTTTGAGCTGACCGTTGCTTTAAGGACAACACTATCAATAACAGCAGTTTTCTGTGTATAGCAGAATAGGCCTGTATAGCTTCTTGCCTCATACATTGTATATCCGCTAATAGTATAATTATTTCCGTAAAAATGTCCTCCAAATGTCGGAACACTATTATACTCAGCAGACGTTAAAATAATATCATTATCAAGATACACATTTTTGTTTACAGACCACGTATCAACTCTGCAGTTTTTACAAAACTCAGAAAAATCCTCAGGCGTTTTAATATGTATGTCTTCCCACTGAATCTTAGAGTCCTCGCCTGTTTCATTATCAGTAACTGTTACATTCCCTGATATGCTTTCTTCAGGCACAAATACCTCATAGCTTCCGTCATCTTCATTTTTTGAAGCTTCCTCTTCATCACGCCTTTCTTTTGCACCATTCTGGGTGCCGGTCTCATATACGATTTCTATTTCAGGTGTTGAAGATGTCCTCTCTGTGTGCTTTCTATTCTCGTCAGGAGCTGCAAACACAATACTTACATCATTTGCAATAAGTGAAAAAACAATAAGCACAGCTGTGAATGCCATTAAAAGGGCTTTATTCATTAACTTACGCATTTTCTTTGCCCTCCTTATTATCTGTTTCTTCTTTTGCTAATTCAGGCTTATCCTTAGCATTAAATTCTACTTTTTCAATTGACTCATTTTCTTTTACAAGCTCCTGTTCGCTTAATTCTGTCAATTCTCCATTTTCAACGAATGCATTCAGATTACCGCGAACAATACCACGCATGTAGCCTGTAAATACACCATCAATGTTTCCTCTAACCATGCCTTCAACTCTCATAAGCCCCTGGGCTGTCTTGGTCTTTACAGGCATATTCATGACAAATGCCGTCTTTTCAATTATTGTGTCTCCAACTAACAAAATCTGCGGAAGTACGAACATTGTAATAAATATTGAAATAATTGTACCTCGTCCAAGACACTGTCCGATTCCATATATTGCGCCATCAGAAGTGAGTTTTCCAATAAGCACTCCGGCAACAGCAAGCATTGTTCCGGAAGTAATAATTGTCGGGAATGATAAATTCATTGTATTAATAATGGAATCCTTTCGTCCCAATGTTTTTCTTAATTCTGTATACCTGCTTGCAATGACAATTGCATAGTCAATATTTGCACCCATCTGAATTGAGCTTACAATAAGGTAGCCAAGGAAGAACAATGGCTCATTTTGAATTGCAGGAACTGAAAAGTTTATCCAGATGCTTCCCTGAATAACGGCTATCAGAAGAACCGGCATTCCCGCTGACATAAACGTAAACAAAAGAACAGCAAGAACCGTTAATATTGATACAACATTTACTACTGTATTATCTCTGGCAAAAGTCTTTTTAAGGTCATACTGGCTGACTGATTCTCCTACAACATATATTTTATCTTTCTCAGAGTAATACTTTTCAGCTATAGTATGCATATTATCAATAAATGCAAATGTCTCATCTGATTCCTCAGGAAGCGTCAAGAACACAAGCATTCGTGAATACTCATCTGACTCAAGCTGATTTCTTGCAAATTTCATCATTCTGTATGCATCATCAAGAGTCTTCTTAAGGTCGTTTTCAAGCGTAACATATCCTTCATCAACTTCATCATGTATAAACATGAGCATATCGATAAGAGGTACCTTGTAGGTTGAAAGTCCGTTAACCACTTTTGCGTAATCCTCATCATTGACAGCATACGCTGTATATACAAGCTCCGCTATTTCATAATCAAGGTTTAACAGCTCTGAAAACTGTCTTGGCGTAAGCTTGTCTGTAACTGTATATCCGTCCATTGCTTCTGAATTAGCAAGACCTGTAACAGATTCTACTTCACCCATGCCTTCAAGTTCACTAATTAACGACGCTTCAGCCTCATAATTTCCGGAAGGAACAACTAGAGCAACCATATTTTTAGAGCCAAAGGTTTCTCTCTGCATTTCTTCAATCTTTTGTACCCGGTTCTGAATAGGCGGAGTAATCTTAGAATATCCGAATACATACGGACACTTATTTGAAATAAAAAAGCCAATAACAATAAGTACAAGAAACAGTGGTGCAACTATAAACCTTGTCTTATATGCAAATTTGCCAACAAACGGAATATCCGGAATAAGGTTTTTGTGCTTTGTCTTTTCCATAAGATTTGAGAAAAGCATAATAACGCCAGGCATCAAAGTAAATACAGCAAGAAGACTTATCACAATTGATTTGATAAGTACAATACCCATATCCGGTCCCATCTTAAACTGCATAAATGTCATTGCGACAAGGCCGCCAACAGTCGTAAGTGAGCTTCCCGTTATCTCAGGAATTGCCTTTGAAAGCGCAATGATTGTTGCCTCTCTTGCCGGAAGCGTCATATGTTCTTCTTTATATCTATTTAGGAAAATAACAGCATAGTCAACAGAAAGTGCAAGCTGGAGTACAATTGTAACAGAGTTTGATACAAATGAGATTGTACCAAAAATAAAATTCGTACCCATCTGCAAAACTGCTGCCGAACAAAATGTAATTAAAAGAACCGGCACTTCTGCATATGTCTGTGATGTAAGCAGAAGAACCGATACAACAATTATTGCAACAAGAACTGAAATAGTATTCATTTCTTCTGCAATAAGTTCTGACTGGATATCTCCAAGATCTGTATCAATATATGAATCATATTCAGATAGCATATCCTTTACTTCATCAAGAACTATAAGACATGTATCATCATTCTGATCGTAATCAAAGGTCACTGAAAACAGGGCGGACCCATTTGCATAATGGTCCGTCGAATCATCATAGTCCACAGAGAAAACGCCATCAATGCCTTCGAGCTTTGATTTGATTTTTTCTCCCTGTTCATAAGATATATTTGCCACCATGCAGGAACAAGTACCATATGTAATGAAATGTTCTTCCATTAGATCAAGTCCCTGTTTTGTTTCTGTCTGCTGCGGCAGATAATAAGACATGGAGTTTTCGACTTTAACCCAATTTCTTGATACTACTGAGAAAATCAGAAGAATTCCAAATAATAAAAAGAATAAATTACGTTTGTCAACAATAAATCCACAAATCTTAGTCATAAAACCTGAAGATTTTTCTTCGTTCTCCAATTTCATAACCTTCTTTCAAATTACGAATATTTTATTATATTATGAAGTTATACCATATTCTTCATATGCATGCAAAAGACCTGCATGATAAAACTTATCAAGCTCTTCAAGCTGGGATAAGAATTTTTCATCTATTTCAGCTTTTTTTGACATGATTCTGTCAGCCTGATCCATCATGTAAAATACATCTATTTCAAAACCTAAATCCTTAACGGTCTGAAGATATGCAGCACAGCTCTTAATGTTATCTATCTCTCCAAAATCTTTAATAAGCATAGGTAAGTCGTTTAAGTCCTTAACCTTTGTTATTCCCTCCATAAGGGTGAACGGTACTTCTCCAAAGACAATCGACTTTCTTCCAAGCAACGCTTCTTCGTAGGCAGTTGTACCGACAATTGTTACAACTCCCTTTGCATTCATAATCCATGGCTTTGGATCATCATAATAGTTTATCTGCACAAGGCGCACATTGTGAATTTCTTTTACTTTTTTGTAAAATTCAACGCTTCTTTCTCCAAGCATTGCCTGGTGCTCTTTTACATATAATTTCCATCCTATCGGAAGTGATTTTGATATCTGCTCAATTAGATTAAGCTCATCAATGTAGTATGAGCCCTTTATGAACACCGTCGACTCAGGAATTAAGTGAAGTGGCATATATACATAGTTTTCACCTTCGACCGGGTTTTCAAAAATGTCATTTTTATCAAGGAATTTTCTCCTTAAAATATTTACCTGCCAGTAATGTCTTATATATGCTCTTGTTTCGGCATACAGTCTTTTATCAGTCTTTTTAAGCTTTCTGTTTTTCGCTGTATGATCCTGGTTCCAGAAATATATATATTTACCAAGCATCTCCTTTGCAAACTGTTCAAGAGAATCCTTTTTATATTTCCCTGTAACGGTTCCCGCAAATTCTTTATTCATAATGGAATTCTTCTCTCTGAAATCCATTATATAGTCATACATCTCTGATAATTCTTCTTTTGATTTTTTAAGATTCTCTTCGTATTTTTCTCTGACGTATTTATCAATACCAAGTGTATTATGAAGTGCCGGAAGCTTATAATATCCGAACTTTGAATACTCAATTGTAATGTATGGAATCTTTTTCTTTGTGCACACTTCATTAAGGATTGTTCTCTGAAGCTCTGCATCATTAAAATCAAGCACCATATCAGGCTTAAATTCATCAAGTACACTTATTACTTTTTTGTAATTTAACTCAAGCCAGTACAGATTTTCATCATAATCCGTGTATTGCCAGTAATATCTGAAATGATAATGTCTTGTGTTTTCCTGAGAACTCATAAGCTGAAGATTGAGGTTTTTAAATGATGTATATTCTTCCTCAATCTTCTCAAGATATTCAATATCTACAGGTGAATAATATGTGTTATTTTCAAATTGTCCCGCTTTTTCCTTATTACCGTAAACAACATTATAAGGATGCTTACTTGTAGGATGCTTTTTTGGCTTATTCTTTAAATCTTCCGTATACTTATGACATATATCAGCCACATCATAGAGCTTAACCTCTTTTAAGTTTTCCTTGAACTGATAGATAGTATTTTCATTATAGAGACACTTATTATAGCAGCACTCCGTAGACATTATATAAAATGCTGCCACCTCATTATCCCTGACATATTCCTTTGCAAGAAACCATAATGGCTTTGAATAAGTCTCTCTGCATATAAATAAAATTCTTTTGTTTTTAAATCCTTCCATAAAGACCTCTGTCAGTTCTTAATTCCCTGTTCTTCAAAAATTTTACTCCAGTCAGTTCCTGAAGAAAAATGCTCATGTGTATCAAGAAATTCCTGTCTTCTTTTAAGAGTATATTTTCCAAAGCTCTTTGGGAAATATGCGCACCAGAGCGCTTTAATAATTATCCCCTTATATACATGTTTACTCTTTAATGCTTTGAATACATGTTTTTTAATGTAATCAAGATACTCCTTATCATGCTCCTTTGAAAAGCATTCATAAAGAAAACTTGTCTGTACCATACTTACGTATTCCTTAATCAGAAACAGCTCAACCTCATAATTTAAGTTCGGACACATTTCAATAATCTTTTCACAAATTTCTATGTCCGCCTTAAGAGAAGAAACTGCATTTATATATATCTTAGAGCATGAATCAAGGCTTTGTCTAAAGTAATAAAGCGTCTTTGGAATAAACACAGTCTTTTTTGACTTCATAAGAAGCTCTGTACATACAAGTCTGTCTTCACATGCAACTCCGGTTCTGAAGCTTACTCCGTTAAAAAGCTCTCTTTTATAAAGCTTATCCCATAAATGAAGGAAAAAGTTCTCGCCAAGAAGTATTTCTTCCATCGAGCCACAAACATCTAATATAAGCTTTTTATCCTTGTGAGCTGCCTCTGATTTGTTTTTGTAATAATAGTATTTACCGATTACAGATATATCAGCATCCTCTGATTCAAGCCCGGTTACAAGTGTCTCAATCATATTGACATCTACATAATCGTCTCCGTCAACAAATGCAATATAATCACCTGTTGCAGCCCTGACACCCATATTTCTTGACTCTGATATTCCCTTCTGCTCATCAGGCAAAAGCACAATTCTATCATCTGTCTTTGCCAACTCTTCGCATATTGCCATCGACTTAGTATCAGATTTACCTATAACCGCTACAATCTCAATATTTTTATATGTCTGATTCATAAGACTTGTAAGACACTGTCTTACATAATTGCTGACATTACATATCAATACTATAATACTGACTTTTTTCATTATGCTTCCTTTCATAAAAGCTTAATCATCACTTATCATCTACAACCCTCTTTACTGCATCAAGATAGGCGTATCCTCTGTATTCATCAGGTTCAAGAAATGCACCCTCTCCCCATTCATTCCAAGCATTGATAAATACAAAATCCGTTTTATGGCCCGACTTTTTTTCTTTAAGAATACGAAGAGCCTTTTCAAAATATTCGGGACTTGTTCCGGTATACACAAGTCCTCTGTAACTTCTTCTTGGTGTATTATCCCAGTCAGGAATCAGTCCCGGAAATTCATTTTCCTTATAACTTCTGTTAATTATCGGCCCAATAATGTCTCTTGCGTTAATCCTTCTCTCAAGCAGCTTATCTTTCTTAAATTTATTAATAAAAGATCTGATGATAATTCCTGTATTGTATTTTAATAGCGCCGTTTTTGAAAAATCATTTTTTAGTGTAAATCCCGGCTCGAAATAGTAGTATCCGTCAACTATTCCTTCACGCTTCTCACACCCTTGAGCGGTTTTTCCCGATACAACATATAATCCATCAAAGCCCTCAGTTTTTGCTCTTTCATTAAAGTAAGAAAGCATTTGCGAAAGATTTTCAATGTCGAAAGTCTTATATATCTGTAAAAGTGGCTTATTATCAATTTTTATATATCTTTCATCCTTGAAAAAACGAAGGCAATAGTCAAAATGCTCACCCCAGTCTTTCTCATCGCCGTATTCCTGCTCAATCAATACTTCACTCTCAAGTCCATACCATGTCCTTGTCCACGTCTCGTTAGCCCAGCAAATACAATAATTAATATCTATGTCAGGGTTTTCAAGAAGTATTTCCATAGGTCTTTGCATTAGCTTATGACCTTTAAAATAGTACTGATATATTGAAAATCCGTATATCCCATGTTCCTTGGCAAGCTTTGCCTGCCACCTTAGTGTATCTAAACCTTCCTTATCAAGATCATAGTAATTACCATTAAGAGGAACGCGCGGTTGAACATGATTTTTAAATAGAGGCTTTCCACGCTTTACGGCAGTCCACTCGGTATAACCCTTTCCCCACCATTCATCATTTTCCTTAAAGCAGTGATATTGAGGAAGATAAAGTGCCATTACCCGCATTTATTTTCCTCCTTTAGTTCCCCTTTTTCTTTAGCGTTTCCATTAACGTCAGCTCCTATAACTCCAAGTGCAAAGTAAAATATCGGCATACAAAGCTGGAAAGCAATAATATTTGAACCAATTGACATCAAAAGTGCCGTCATGATTATTCCAAGCTCCGAGAAATATTTTTTAAGATCCTTAAAGCTCTGCCTTACTATAACAAGAATAATAAATGCAAAAAGCGAAAATCCAAGTGCTCCCTCCTCGCAGTAAAGCTTAACAAGTCCGCCGTCTGCAACTACTTTGGCTCCCTCAATACCTATTGCTTTATGTCCGTTAGCACCAAGTCCGTTTCCAAACCACTGTCCGTACATATTATTAATTGCAGAAACCCACTGTTCTGATCTCTGTCCTATTGCACCGGGAAGGGACACAAGTCTTGCCCATATTTTTGATACAACTGAAGGAGTAATAATGCATAAAATTACTATCAGTGCAATTATTGCACCCGCTTCAATGTATAGGTACTTCCTGTCTGCAAATCTGAACACTGAAAAAACAAGAATATTAATATATACAATTACAAGAAGTGCAGCAACCATTCCTGCCCTTCCGTTTGCCAAAAAGACAACGATTAACGAAAATACGAATAATGCGCTATATATTATAAACTGTTTTAGCGTATCGCCATTGTTTTTGTTCTTATCATTTGTCTTATTAACAGACAGTAACGATGCATACTTATACATAAATCTTGCACTGACAAGCATTGCAGCCACCCCTAAGTAGCTAATTGATGTACTTCCGGTAAAGCTTTCCATCCTCACTCTGCATGTTGAAGCATCGGCCTTTGAAATAAAGCTCATATTAAAAAGATAATCGCAATAAAACTGAGGTGCAGTAATATAAAGAATAATGCTTATTATGCTGAATACAGTAAATGCAACAATAAATGCTTTATATATGCTGTCAGTAATTTTTTCTTTTTCGATATCGTCGGCTTCTGTTTTAATTATAAGTGCAGGAACAAAATAAAATACCGCCGGAAGAACAGAATTTGAAAACTCCTCAACAAATACGGAAAGAGGAAAACCATTTTTCATAACCCATACAAATGAGAAAAAATTATATATGATATATGCAAAAACACAGACGTTAATAAGCGAAATAAAATCCGACTTTGTATCGGATTTTATTGCAAATATGCCTGTTATTGCTGCTATAAGTGCCATAAGCAGTGCCGCGAACACACCGCTTCTGAATCCGTTTATAACAAGCGTCAGAACATAGCCTGAAAAAACAAGACCGTAATATAAATTTGTAAGCTTATAATTACACTTTTTTATGTTCATGTTTATCTCTTTAGCCATACCGTTCTGTTAACAATGTCAGTATAGCTCTGAATTAATTTAACAACTTTTACGGATACATTTGTGTCGTTGTAATCAGGGCTTAACACAACCTCTTCATTATTATCATACATTGATACTGCAAGTCTTGTCGCTCTCTCTACATCCTCACCTCTGATTCCGCCTATTACGACGCTGCCCTTATCCAATACTTCAGGGCGTTCTGTTGATGTACGAAGTAAAACTCCCGGAAATCCTAACATGGCAGACTCTTCAGATAATGTTCCGCTATCAGACAGTACACAGTATGCGTTCATTTGAAGCATATTGTAGTCAAGGAATCCGAAAGGCTTCATACTTTGTACAAGCGGATGAAATTTAAAATCACGCATCTCAATAAACTTTTTTGACCTTGGATGAGTTGAATAAATCACAGGCATATTGTATGTTTCTGCAATGTGATTAATTGCATTCATAAGATCCATGAAGTTATCTTCTATATCAATATTCTCTTCTCTATGCGCAGATACAAGAATATACTGTCTCTTTTTAAGGCCGAGTCTTTCAAGTACATCTGACTTTAATATGTCATCCATATGGTCTCTTAATACTTCACGCATCGGAGAACCCGTAACAAATATTGTTTTACCGTCAATTCCCTCAGAGATAAGATATCTGCGGCTATGCTCGGTATATGGCATATTAATGTCTGAAATATGGTCGACTATCTTTCTGTTTATCATTTCCGATACATTCCAGTCCCAGCATCTGTTACCGGCTTCCATATGGAAAATCGGTATTTTTAATCTCTTAGCGGAAATTGCCGAAAGTGCCGAATTAGTATCACCGAGAATGAGAAGTGCATCAGGCTTCAAATCGGCCATTAGAGAATATGATTTTGAAATAATATTTCCCATAGTCTCTCCAAGGTTTTGACCGACACTTTCAAGAAAGTAATCAGGCTCTCTTAACTTTAAATCTTCAAAGAATATCTGGTTTAAAGTATAGTCGTAATTCTGACCTGTATGAACGAGTATATGATCAAAATATTTGTCCGCACATTTAATGACTGCAGAAAGTCGTATTATTTCAGGTCTTGTGCCGACTATTGTCATTAATTTAAGCTTGTTCATTTTCCCTCCTGCTTTATACTAATTCAAAATATGTATCCGGCTTTAAAGGATTAAACTCTTCATTGGCCCACATTAGTGTCACTAAATCTTTTTCTCCGACATTTTTAATATTATGAACATATCCACATGGGATATCTACTACTTTCATATCGTTTCCGTTGACATTATACTGAATAACCTCATCATCTCCGACTTTTCTGAATGAAATAACCGCTTCACCACTCACAACAAGAAACTTTTCATTTTTAGTATGATGCCAGTGATTTCCTTTTGTAATTCCCGGCTTTGCAACATTTACAGAAACCTGACCTCTTTCATTTAAGTGGAGAAATTCAGTAAATGAGCCTCTCTCATCTGACTTTTTGTTTAAGCTGTATGCAAACTGTTCTTTCGGGAGGAAGCTTAAATATGTACTGTACAACTTCTTCTCGAATTCATTATTCAGATTTGGAACGCTTAAGTTTTCTCTTGATTCTTTAAACGAATAAATGAGCTCAGCTATTTTTCCAAGCTCTACAGTATGCTCAACAGGAACAACACCATAATTATCAACAATATTTGCATGTGAATTCATCGCGGCAATAAATTCATCTACAACATCATCAATATATATAAGCTTCATTACAACAGAAGGGTCGTTGACTTTAATAGGCAGTCCTGCCGCAATATTATTGCAAAAGGTTGCAACAACAGAGTTATAATTTGGTCTTGACCATTTTCCAAAAACATTTGTTAATCTGTATACGTATACATCTGCCCCTGTCTGCCTGCTGTAGGAAAACATAAGCTCTTCTCCTGCTTTTTTACTTCTGCCATAAGCATTGTCAAGACATGCCTGTGTTGAAGAAGTAATAAGCACCGGTGCTAAATTTTCAGCTTCTCTTAATTTATTAAGCAAAACAGAAGTGAACCCGAAATTGCCTTCCATAAATTCATCATCATTTTCAGGTCTGTTAACACCTGCAAGATGGAATACGAACTCAGCTTCGTTACAATATTCAGTAAGGTCAGCATCGGTTGTATCCGTATCGACCTCAAATATTGTCTCATATCCTCTGTTTTTAAGCTCCGCTATAAGATTTTTGCCAATAAAGCCTTTTGCACCCGTTACAAGTATTTTCATATCACTTATTATTCCAAGCTTCTATTTCGTCTCTAATATATTTAAGTTCAAGCAGCTTCTTCTTAACCTCTTCAACGCCTAAAAGTTCTGTATTATTTGAATTGAACTCAGAAAGCTTTGTTCTTTCCTGATTTCCTTCTTTGAAATACAAATCATAGTTAAGATCTCTCTGATCGGCCGGTACTCTAAAGAAATTACCCATGTCAATTGCACGTGCACATTCCTCATTAGTCAGAAGCGTCTCATACATCTTCTCTCCGTGTCTTATTCCGATAATCTTAATCTCATTATCTACACAGAATAATTCTTTAACTGCCTTAGCAAGTACTTCGATTGTACATGCAGGAGCCTTCTGTACCATAATGTCTCCCGAATTTGCATTTTTGAACGCAAACACTACAAGTTCAACCGCTTCTTCAAGTGACATGATAAATCTTGTCATCTTAGGCTCAGTTACTGTTAATGGCTTACCTTCTTTAATCTGATCAATGAAAAGAGGGATTACGGAACCTCTGGAACACATAACATTTCCATATCTTGTACAGCATATCAAAGTCTTATCCTGTTCAACGGTTCTTGACTTTGCAACAATAACCTTTTCCATCATTGCCTTAGATGTTCCCATGGCGTTTATAGGATATGCTGCCTTATCTGTTGAAAGACAGATTACCTTTTTAACCCCGGCTTCTATCGCAGCGGTAAGTACATTATCCGTTCCGATAATATTTGTTCTGACAGCCTCCATCGGGAAAAATTCACATGATGGAACCTGCTTTAGGGCTGCAGCGTGGAAAATATAGTCAACACCGTGCATTGCATCTTTTACAGACTGGATGTTTCTTACATCACCAATGTAAAACTTAACTTTTTTGGCAGTATCGGCATTAGCAGCCTGGAGCTGGTGACGCATATCGTCCTGCTTTTTTTCATCTCTTGAAAAAATACGGATTTCTTTAATGTCGGTATCCAAAAATCTGTTCAAAACAGCATTTCCAAATGATCCTGTTCCACCTGTAATTAATAGTGTCTTTCCTTCAAACATGACATACTCCTTATTAGCTTAGTTTATAGATGGTCTATATGTCGGAACGAGTTTCTTAACCCATTCTTTGATCTCTTCATTACTTAGCTCATCCTTTGATTCTACTGCTAACTCTTCAAGCTCCTTGAAAAATTCTTCTTCGTCAAATTCAATCGGCTCTCCGATATGGATAAGCTTGTTCTTTGTCTGCTTAAGTCCTTCTTCTGCCATAAGCATTTCTTCATATAGCTTTTCGCCGGGACGTAATCCGGTGAATTCTATCTTAATATCTTCTCCCGGAATATATCCCGAAAGTCTTATAAGGTTTTTGGCAAGGTCAAGAATCTTAACCGGCTCTCCCATATCAAGAACAAATATTTCGCCTCCCTTGGCATATGCACCTGCCTGAAGTACAAGTGATACAGCCTCAGGAATCGTCATGAAATATCTTATGATATCAGGATGTGTTACCGTTACAGGTCCGCCTGCTGCAATCTGCTTTTTAAAAAGCGGAATAACAGAACCGTTCGATCCAAGTACATTTCCGAATCTTACAGCTACAAATTCTGTCTTGGACTTTGAATTGTATGCCTGAACTATCATTTCACAAATTCGTTTTGTGGCTCCCATAATGTTTGTAGGATTAACAGCCTTATCGGTAGAAATCATTACAAACTTACCAGTGCCGTATTTGTCGGCAGCATCGGCAACTTTCCATGTTCCAAGGACGTTATTCTTTATTGCCTCATTTGGACTTTCCTCCATAAGAGGTACATGCTTATGAGCCGCTGCATGATAAACAATGTCCGGATGATATTTTTCGAATATCTGGTTTACCCTGTTAGTATTTCTTACAGAACCGATTAATACCTTTAAGTCAAGGTCAGGATATTTCTTAATAAGCTCCTGCTGAATATCGTATGCACTGTTTTCGTATATATCAAAAATTATTAACTGCTTAGGATTTTTCTCTGCTATCTGTCTGCAAAGTTCAGAACCGATTGATCCGCCTCCGCCTGTTACGAGGATAACCTTATTCATTACATATCCCATAATCGAATCAAGGTCTACTTGTATCTGCTCTCTTCCAAGAAGGTCAATTACATCAACTTTACGAAGCTGTGAAACATTAACATCACCGTTTACAAGCTGATACATTCCCGGAAGTGTTTTTAACTCACATTTTGTCTGCTTACAAATATCAAGTATTTCCCTTATCTGTGACTTTGGTGCTGAAGGCATTGCAATTATTATTTCGTCTATGTCATATCTTGCAACATTCTCTAATATGTCATCTCTTCCGCCAACTACCTTAACACCATGAATGTAGCTTCCGACTCTTGTATTGAAATCATCAATGACACAAAGTGCGTTTTTCTGAATATAGCTTGATGATTTCATCTCTCTTATAAGCAGATTTGCCGATTCTCCGGCTCCGATTACCATAACGTTAACAGCCTTTGCCATATCCGTACGCTTTTCAACAAACGTTCTGAAGGCTCTGTAGAAAAATCTCGATGCGACAACGCATGCAAGCAAAAAGCCTCCGAAAAACACGTAACAGCTTCTCGGATAAGGCCACTTCAAAAACATGTGTACAATTATCATCTGGGATATAGCTGAAAATACACATGATAAAAATATATTTATTATTTCAGGGGTACCGGCATATTGCCAGAGACTCTGATAGAGATGAAACACCCAGAATAAAAGAATTGTAATGACGATACTATATGGAAGATAATTCCACGCAGTCTGTCCGTAAACAGACCCCTGCACAAATGAAGGGTCAAAATCAAACCTCGCAATGAGGCCTAAATATGTAGCTAATGCTACTGAAAGTATATCTATTACAACAAGACCGAAACGTCTTATAATAAGCTGTTTATTTTCAGCCAGAAACTTATTCATCCGCTATAATGCTCCTAAAAACACAGTTCATAGAATTATAGCATATTTCTTATATTTTTTCTACTTATTACGGCAGTTCACAAATATCAGGGATTCAAAAGATATTCCTTTAATTCAGCGACTGTTTTTGCGATAAAATCAGGGTTTTCGGCTTCAAGTTCTCCCTTTTGTGCATAGCCGTATGCTACACCTACAGCAGTAATACCCATATCCCTTGCAGAAGCAACATCAAATTTTCTGTCTCCTACCATAGCTACGCTTTCTTTAGGAACATTCAAGGTGATTCCCTTTTCAGCGTTCAAGCTTCCTTCATATGAAATATCAAGCCTTTTTAATGCCTCTTCAATGACCTCTTCTTTTTTAGTACGCGTTTCATTCATAAGGCTTCCTACAACTACATCAAAGTAGTCACTTAAGCCAAAATGTATAAGGATATCATTTACAAAAGGTTCAGGCTTACTTGATGCAATAGCCAAAACGACGCCTTTTTCCTTTAATTCCTTTAACATTTCAGGGATTCCTTCATAAACCTCATTTTCAAATTTACCTATCGGTGCAAAACGCTCTCTGTATTTAGCTGTTGCCTGCCTTGCCTTATCTAAGCTGAATCCGTAAAACTCCATGAAGCTGTCAATTAAAGGCGGTCCGATAAACTTAGTCAAATTGTCCGCTTCTTCTTCTATTCCGAAATGATTTAGCGCATACTGAACACATTTTGTAATACCTGTTTTCGGATCAGTTAATGTTCCGTCAAGATCAAACAATATTTTTTCAAACATCTTTAATACACCTTTTAAGTTCTTCTTCAATGGCCTTAACATGAATGTCTTTCCTGAAATGTTTCAGGAAGTAGTTTTTTGAGTTAATTCCATAATCTGCCCATTTGTCTTTTTCCATACTGAACTTAACAATAGCATCAGAAAATCCTTTAATATCTCCGGCGCTGACACATATTCCGCATGAAGCCTCGTTTATTACTTTCTTGCATGAACCGTCTATCATTCCAAGAACAGGTTTTTTGGCCGCCATATATCCCTGAACCTTTGCAGGAAATGTAAGACCTATCATATTATCGGCTTTTAGCGAAACAATACATGCATCGGCAATTTTATAAAAATCAGGCATTTCCTCCTGTGGTCTTTGTCCGTAAAATTTAACACTGTCTTCTATTCCAAGCTCTTTTACAAGCTTTTTAATGTCATCAAGCCGCACTCCGCCACCGACAATATGGAGCTTAATTAAATTCTTATCACCAATTTGTTCGATGGCTGATTTAAAGCTCCTTACCACGTCCTCAAGGTTTTGCGCCACTCCGACATTTCCCATAAATACAATGTCTACTGTGTTATCATCCGGTGTAAAATCCATTGAAAGATATTCTTCATCCGCAAAATTAGGAATATGCGAAAGCTTCTTTTCATCAATTCCATGAACATCTTTTAAATAGTCAACAAATATGTCTGACTGGGTTGCAATTCTATCGGCAGACTGATAAACTTTTCTGCTCACGCTCTTAACCCATTTGAATATAGGATTCGATTCACCCTTAACATATACCTTAAGCGATTCAGGCCATAAATCAGAACAATATAAAAACATCGGTACATGTCTTTTTCTCTTATACCATCTTGCAGGTAGAGCCATGAAAACAGGAGAAAGCTGATAAGAAAAAACTATATCAAAATCCTTATCCATCTTTTTAATGAGTCTCATGGCAAAAAAGTAGAAGCTTGCATAATTAATTGCAAGGTTTATAGCACCTTTTTTTCTGCCTCTTTCGTAACACCTTATTACATGCACTCCATTTATTATTTCATCTCTTTTCTTATTACCCTTATATTCATCAGGCACTATTCCTGTAGGATAATTCGGAAGGCCTGTCAGAACAGTTACGTTATGTCCGTTTTTGGCCAAAGCCTCACAGACATCAGTAACTTTAAATGATTCCGGATAATAATACTGACATACTACTAATATTTTCATAACTTTAGACTTATCAATTACTTATTTTTGGTTTCTTTTAACTGCTTATACATAATGATTTCTTCTTTAACGCCATCTTTAAATTCATGAGGCGAATAATTAAAATCATTTGCTGCCTTTTCATGCGAGTAAGCTCTTGGTTCCACCATTCTTTGAACCTTTTCCCTGTAATCCTTTTTCTTAAAAGTAAGAATATACACTATCCATGCCCCCAAATATGCAATACCGGATGGAACCGAAATAAATGTATTCTTAACCCCAAGCTGATTTCCGATTTCCTTAAAAATATCAATCAGTAAAATCGGCTTTCCACCTGATAAATCATATTCCTTTGAATCTGTAATCTCAGGATTCATTAATACATCATAAAAAGCTTTTCCAAGGTCTTTACACCACACCGGCTGAAGCTCATATTTTGCACCGTTTATTACCGGAAAAAGTCTAAGCTTATCAACCATTTTTATGAAAACGCTTATATTTGCGTCATTAAGCGAGCCGTAAATCATTGTCGGTCGAAGAATTGTAAGCGTTGCTTTGGCCTCCTCACAGATTTCTTTAACCTTAGCATCAATCTGTCTGTAGCCTTCTCCTGCCTCTTTATACTTTGAGTAAATTCCCGTTGTATGAACAAGAATAAATCTCTTAACACCCTTTTCTATTGCAGCTGATACTATCTGAACAGACCTTTGAATTCCTGCAATATGAAGAAGTGTGTCATATTCACCATCCACAAACTTAAGTGCATCTTCCTTTGTATCAATTGAACCGTAATACCTTTCAATATCAAGAGGACATTCATCAAGAAATGAAGTGTCGGAGCTTTCACGTAAAAGGACCTTGAAATGTATATTATCAAGGCCGTCTCTTTCCCGGTTTTTACTCATTTCTTCAAGAAGATATCTTCCATTCTTTCCTGAAATTCCTGTTATTAATACTCGTTTCATAGTAATCTCCGAACTATTAAATTTGTCTACTGCTCATTATTTGCGTCATCATTATTAATGCTTCCCGTTCCGCCTTCTACGACACCATCCTGTCTTAATACAGATAAAAATGTTCCGAAAAAACATTTAAGATCCATTAACAGTGACATTCTTCTCACATACTCGCCATCAAGTCTTGCCTTATCTTCAATTAAGAGTTCGTCTCTTCCGTTAATCTGAGCCCATCCTGTAAGCCCGGGTCTTACTTTATTAGCCCCATACTTTGCACGCTCTTCATATAAATCAGTCTGATTGTAAAGTGCCGGACGCGGCCCGATAATTGCCATCTGACCTAAAAAAATGTTAAATATCTGTGGCAGTTCATCAAGACTTGTCTTTCTTAAAAATCCGCCTACTCTTGTAATATACTGCTCAGGATTTTTAAGAAGATGCGTCGGCATGTCCTTAGGTGTAGACGTCTTCATCGAACGGTATTTAAGTATGTAAAAATACTTAACCGTTCCGTCCTTATTGTCTCTTGCAATTCTTTTCTGCTTAAATAAAACAGGCCCCGGATCATCAATCTTAATTGCAACAGCAAGAATAATCCATACCGGAATAAGTACAATTATTCCTGCAAGTGACAAAACAAAATCAATAATTCTTTTAATAATTCTATCGTAAAAGTTCTTCATACATTGCCCTGTATCCGTTATTGCTTACACTTTCTACATAATTTTTTTTGTAATATTCTCTTGCATTATTTGAAATGGAAAGAAGTTCTTCCCTGCTCATTTGATAAAGCTTATCTATTGTTTTTGCAAAAGAAGCGGTATCGCCTGAGTTTATTACAAAGCCTGCATTTTCTTTATCAAGATTAAGCCATGGTGTTGTATCTGATATTACGGGAATTGTTCCTGCTAAAAGTGCCTCACTTATTACGTGACCAAAATTCTCACCGTGTGTCGGGAATAAAAAGACATCATACTCTGATAAAATCTTTGGAACATCTTCCGAATTCGCAGTACCCATATATTCAAATGAGACATTTGCAGGAAGTATTGTCAGTTTCTTTATACACTTATCATAATAATCCTTGTCTTCGATATTGCCATATACTTTAAAATCAATATTGCCCTTTACATTTGATAATATATCAATTGCTCCGATAAGATTTTTCTTTTCGCTTATTCTTGATAGAAAAACTACATTCAGTTTTTCATTTTTCTTGAATTCATTATGTGAGATACTCTCATCAATTGTACGCTCGGGATCTCTTGCAATAAAGCATCTGTTATTCAGTTTGAGGGCATTTAAAAGTTCTTGTTCTTCAATGCTGCTTGTAACTGAAAAGCTGACATTTTTAAATAGATTAAGAAGTTTTACTATTGTGAAGAAGACTCGTTTCTTCGTGCTTTTAATATTAAGCGCGCCCTTTGAAAATGAACCCATAGGGGCAAGGACAAAAGGACATTTTATTAGTGATAATCTGTTAAGAAGCAATGCTTTTATTGCATAGCTGTTGTACGGTCCGCATACATATATTAAGTCGTTTTTATCTGCTTCACTTTTGATTAAAGAAAAAGAAAATTTAGAGTTGGGAACATATATAACATCTGCTTTTCCGACACGATTCAGGCCTTCATTAATATTTTCATAAGGCTTAATATCACCGTGATCTCTGTCGGAACACATTACTGTGAAGTGGTAATCATCACCCAAAAGATCTGTTAGATTTTTAATTGTCCTGACAGGTCCCCCGTCTTTATAGCCGGGAAGATACCTGCCGGTAATAATTAATATTTTTTTCATGTAATTTACTTTTTATTATCTCTTTCGTTTATCTGATGCTCATACATTTTGGCATCAACCAGATATCTGTACCAGTATGCCTGAAGAAAAGCAAAGATTCTGCCTTCCTTTCCGTCAAGTATTCCGCCTTTAATGAAAAGTCTGAACAGATAGTAGAAATATGATCTTATTCCCATAGGAAGTTTATAATAAATTTTGAATTTAACGAATCTTTTCACCCTGGTTGCAAAGCTTAAACTTGATAAATCGACTTCCTCCTCATTCTCACCAAGAAGATCTAAAACCTCTCGGCTTGAATATTTGTTATGCTTATCAACCCATGCACTCAACCCTTTATAGTCGTTGTGGATCAGTTTATTTTTAAGAACGATGCACTTTCCTTCAGAAACAGTAATATGCTCATCCATATTTCTGTTTTCAAGATGTGCTTTACCATATTTATATAAAATCACCTTATGGAAAGGATAATGCTTAAGTTCTCTTCCAAGAAAGCTGACCTTATAATATACATCAACCGCACTCACATCGGTATCTTCGTTCTCATTGATAATTCTAACGATTTCTTCTCTTGCTTCCTTAGTAAGTCGCTCATCAGCATCAAGCCTAAGTACCCACTTAGTGTCAATATTCGCAGTTTCTTCAGCATAAATGTACTGACTTGCATAGTTGTAAAACTCATGTGTCAGAATATCGGCATTAAACTCTTTTGCAATATCTACTGTTTTATCTATGCTAAAGCTGTCACAGACTACAATTCTCTTCGCAATGTCCTTAACCGACATTAAACAGTCTGCTAAATTAACTTCTTCATTGTATGTTAATGTAATTACAGTTAAATCTGCCATAAAACACACTAAGCCGCAATAAGCGGCTTACCTTTCACCAATCAGTATTATATCATATTCATCTTGCAATAAGGATATAAGCTACTGTAAGAAGAAGTCCGATACAGAAAATAATAAGTCCGAAAGACATACTTCTTGTAATAATTTTAATGCTTTCGTCTATTTTCTCATAAACCATTACGCTCTTATGCTCATAGTCTTCAAAGCTTGGACTCATACCCTTCTTTCTGCTTACAATAATATTTCTTATATCCTGAATCTTATTAAGTATGCTTCCGATAATATGTGTCAATACGTTACCTTCTTCAAGCTCTTCAGGAAGCTTTGAATCCTTGTATATCGTTTTACGTAAAAGTACAACGATAAAGTCGACAATGCTATCAAGGAATCGGCAGATTACGCCAAATACAAACGGCAGGAATTTCATTATGACCGGTCTGTATATGTAATCTTCTATGTCCATAAACTTATTCCATCTGTAAATGTAAGCCTTGTATTTAAGCTTATTCGCATCTGATTTCTGCTTGCCTGAAAGTACATCTTCAATATTTGCAATGCCGTATTCCGTAACGGCAGTTCTTGACATAAGAAACATACGAACAATGACTAAATACACAATAACACCGATTACAATTGATATTAATGCGCCCTTTAGATTATTAAACGCAAACCATTTTATTGCATGCATATTAGGCGAATGAAGGAAATCCTTTGACATTTCACACATCTTAGCAAGTGTCATTCCCGGCATTACACCAAGTACAGGAAGCACTGTTGCGGATAATGTCAGCGCAATAGCAGAAGGAACCGACATGTATTTTCCCCTTAATGAATCAAATGAAGCCTGAACATTATCGTCTTCGTTTTTCTCAACGAAAATACATATGAAAAGCTTAAGCATATATGCAACCGTCAGTCCGCCGCTTATTAAGAATATCCATTCAATAGACTTCATTGCATGAGCACTTAACATAGAAACAACTTTGGATTCATGAATTAGCTCAATGTATTCCACTATTGATTCATGAATAAGTGTCTTTGAAATATATCCGTTAAAGAAAGGCATTCCACCTATTCCAAGCGCTCCCATAAGGAAAATGTATGTGAGAAGAGGCTTCTTTCTTCCGAATCCTCTTATATCATTTAAGTTAAGCTTATGCACATTCATAAAAACTACACCTGCTGCCATGAACAGGCAAAGCTTAATAAGTGAATGATTTATCATATGCATTAATGCGCCGCGTATTGCCATTGCGTTTTCGTCAATCAGCAATACCGACATTCCTATTCCTACAAGGATAAATCCAATTTGTGATACAGACGAACAAGCAAGCGTTCTCTTTAAATCTACTGAACACAGTGCAAGTATTGCACCATGGAGCATTGTAATAACACCAATAATCAGAATAATAATACCCCATGATTCTATCTCAAGGAATACTCTGCATGAAAGAATAAGTACTCCGAACACCCCTGCTTTCGTAAGAATACCCGAAAGAAGTGCAGATGCCGGTGCCGGTGCAACAGGATGAGCTTTTGGAAGCCAAATATGCAAAGGAAAAGCTCCTGCTTTTGCAAAAAATCCGAATAGCATGCAAAGCCCTGCCGCCCACATTTTTATTCTGTTAATATCAGTACCTGATGAAATAACCGTATTATGAAAGGCGTATTCAAGCTCGTCAAACACAAGTGTTCCGGTAACCGAATACATAAGGAAAAGTCCCATAAGCATTACAAGACCGCCAAGTACAGCTATAGCCATATATGTGTCTGCAGCTCTTAACGATGTCTTCTTTTCATCATATGCAACCCATGTATAAGAAGCTAATGACATTATTTCAAAAAATACAAACAGTGTGAAAAAGTCAGCCGAAAGAAACACTCCTTCGGTTGCAATAAACGTAATAACCGAAAAAATGTGATATCTCGCTTTATTTTTATAATGAGAAAAATATTCAACGGAAAAAATACCTGTCATTGACCACATGAAAGCGGCAATAAGGCAATAGACAATTCTGAATCCATCAAGTGTGAAATTTAACCCCATTCCGCATACAGCCGGAACACTAAACATAATTTAAACCTCTATAACAAACCGTTTGCGACCATATTAAAAAACTGAACAAATGGTCCTGAATATACACCAAAGACAATTGTAACTACGGTAAAAATGCATAACGGTATAAGCATCTTTAAATTAGGATCCTTGTATCCGCTAACAGTCTCATAGTTAAATCCTTCTGTAGGAAGGAACGCTCTTACAACAATTGTAAGCATATATATAGCAGTGAGCAGTGCCGAAATAAGCAGTGCCATAATTCCTACATATGCAAGTACATTACATGACTCTACCGATGCCTGACATAAATACCATTTACTGATAAATCCGGCCAGTCCCGGAACTCCCATTAAGGCAAATGCCGATATCGTAAATACAGTAAACGTCACAGGCATTTTTCTTCCAAGACCGTCAAGTTCATACACATAATGCTTGTCAGTCTGATGCATGATAGCACCTGCGCAGAAGAATGATGCAATCTTCATAAATGCATGAAATACAAGATGACAGATAGCACCAAGTAATCCTGCAGGTGTAAGAATAATAACGCCAAAAAGAATATATGAAAGGTTACTTATTGTCGAATATGCAAGCCTTCTCTTTATATGCGTTTCCTTTACTGCCCTTGAACATCCATACACAATAGTAAATATTATGATGCACATTAAAAACTTCTGAGCCCATGTATTTCTGATTTTATCGGCTCCATAGCAGTAATATGTCAATCTGATAATTGCAAAAGCACCCGATTTAACGACAGCAACCGCATGAAGCAAAGCTGTAACAGGTGTAGGTGCCACGCCTGCTGCAGGAAGCCATGAGTTAAACGGACATATTGCAGCCTTTACTCCGAATCCCATAAATGAAAGCACATAAACTATAAGCAATACATCCGAATTGGCAGCCCACATATTAGGAGCTAAAACGCCGCCATACTGAAAACTTGGAGTAATTCCGTTAACAATGATAAATATCATTCCTATAAATCCGAATGCCGCTCCTCCAAGTGAATAGTACAGGTACTTTCTTGATGCAAGTATTGCTTCCCTTGTAAGAGTATGCATTACTAGCGGAACGGTAATCAGTGTAAGAAATTCATAGAAAAAGTACATTGTTAAAATATTCTCTGCCATTGCGATTCCAAGCGTTACCGCATATGTCATCGTATAGAACATAAAGAATGTATCTTCTCTTTCTTCCTTGGTCATATACTCAAAAGCATAAAGAGTTGCAAGCGGCCACAAAAATGAAACAAGGCCTGCAAATATTTTGGATAGCCCGTCTATCCTAAATGCAATTGACAATCCACCGGTGAATTTGGCAAGAGTAAAGGTTTCACCGTTACCTGTGAAGATAAGATAGAAAACAAGTATGCTATTTAATATAACAAGCGATTCAAGAAATATTTCCTTATGAACCCTTTTCTTAAACCTGATCACTTTAATCAGGGCGCCTGCAATAAATGGAATAAGTATTGTAAAAATCATTTCTTTCTCCGAAATTACTATTTAAACTAAACCGGTAATAAAATACGGTAAAATTCCAACTAATACAGCAAGTACTGTAAGAACAATAATAGGTATTGTCATTAATAAGTTTGGCTCGAGCTTTATTACATTTTCAGTGTCAAAGTCATCTCCCGGGAAAAATCCTCGCATTGACACAGGGAGTAAATATCCGGCTGTAAGAAGTGCTGATATAAGAAGAACAACAGGTCCTAACCATGACATAACCGGCACATTGCTTTCAAGTCCTCCTATTGCAAGATACCACTTACTCACAAATCCTCCCGTCGGCGGAATTCCGATTAATGAAAGTGAAAGAATTGTAAAGCATACCATTGTAACAGGCATCTGTTTTCCGATACCTCTAAGCTGTGACACCTTTGTTTTACCTGTTTTATAAATTATTGCACCGGCACATAAGAACAGGCCGCACTTAACTATACCGTGGGCTACAACCTGTAAAATGGCACCATCAAAACCTGCTTTTGTTGTCGTTGCAAGTCCGAATAAAATATAAGAAACCTGGCTGACGGTTGAGTACGCGAGTCTCTTTTTCAATCCATCTTCCCTATATGCAAGCATTGAACCCATGAACACGGTAATAAGTGTAAATATCATCCATATATTCTGAACAATATTTCCGATAATAAAATCTTTTCCATATACAAAGAAAACAGTTCTTATTATTCCAAGAACACCGGCCTTAACAATTATTGCCGAAAGAACACTTGAGGCAGGTGCAGGTGCTACAGGATGTGCTGCAGGAAGCCATGCATGCATCGGGAACATTCCCGCCTTAACCGAAAATCCGAAAATCATGAGTATTATACATACAACATAGAGTGTGTCTGTATGCGTTGAACCGGCAATTATACTGTTCATGTATCCGCCTTCAGAAAAGCTCAGTGAGCTGTTTGAAAAATACAGTCCAAACAAAACCATATATGCTCCGCACAGCGAATAAAACAGATACTTAAGTCCTGCCATAGTAGCTTCCCTTGAACCATTGTGAAGTACAAGAGGGAATGTTAAAAGCGTAAGCATTTCAAAAAAGAAATAATACGTAATGAGATTCCCGGCAAAGCATAATGCCTGAAAAACAACAAAAGATAAAACGTAAAATATCGTATATCTTAAATGGTGTCCTTCATGCTTCATATATTCAAATGAAAATATTCCTGCACAGGCAAATACAATAATAGCCAATACACTGAATATAATGCTTATACTGTCTGAATGAAATTGTAAGTTAAGTACGATATCCACTTATGAGAACATCTCCAATCCTTGTTCAATAAATAATACGACCGGGTGGGAATTTATTCCGAGTAAAAGGTTAATTGCAATAAATCCGACCATTGTAAATGCATAAAGCATTTCGTCCTTTGTCTTAACTGACTGATAATGAAGCGAATTATCAGGTGTATATATTCTGATTACTGTCTTCATGAAATAAATAGCATTAAGTATTGTCGAAACAGCAAGACATATAAGCGCAGGCATCATTTTTCCTGTAAGCTTTATTGCTCCCGTTGCAAATAAGTACTTGCTGATAAATCCTGAGAACAATGGAACACCTACCATTGAAAGTGAACCTACTAAAAATCCGACTCCGGCAACCTTATTTCTGTATCCGGCACCTGTAATGTCATAAAACTTTCTTGAATATCCCGATACATCGGTAAGTCCGATAGCCGCGATAAACAGTAATGACTTTGTTGCAGCATGCGTAAGTATATGGAATATTGCCGCTACCATTCCGGCTTTTGTTCCCATTCCGATACCCATGAAAATATAACCAATCTGGGCCACTGATGAGAACGCAATCATACGTCTTATGTCCGATTCCCTTATGGCACTTACAGAACCAAATATCATTCCGCACAAGGCAAAGATGAAAAGAATGTTCATAATATGGCTTCCTTCATAAACATCAAAGCCAATTACTCTGTAAATTATCTTAATAAGCAGGAAAATGTATCCCTTTGATACAAGGCTTGAAAGCATTGCCGCAGATGACACTGTCGAATATCCGTAAGCATCCGGAAGCCATGCATGAAATGGGAACAGCGCACACTTAATACAAAGTCCTACCGACATAATTGTGATCGTAATCATAAGTGGCACCTGCGAATTTGGATCAGTTGCAAGTATCGCCACCTGTTCCTTAATATTGCTCATGAGAAGATGACCTGTTAAATCATAGAGCATACAAATTCCCATAAGTAAAAGACCAGAACCAAGAAGCGACATTATCATATATCTGACTGCTGCTTCTATTGTACGTCCGATCTGTCTTATCATAATAAGTCCTGCTGCCGAAATAGTATTGATTTCAACAAATACATAAGCTGTAAACAGGTCATTGGTATATACAAGTGCCAGTAACGAGCTAAGTAACAGATTTACAAGAATATAGTAAAGTCTGTGCTTTTCTTCATCTACTTCTTCAAGAAGCTTATGATGTCCGCCAAACATAGATAAAAGCATTATTATTGCAAAAAAAGTAGCCATAAACGCTTCAAGCATACCTACACGTATTTCATTACCCCAAGGTGCAGGGAAATGGCCCATCATATATACGTAGCTTTCACCGGTCATGTTGACATACATGAACACAAGTGCATTCATAACCGTAACAATAATAAGTAAAGCAGTATTCACAAAACGGGCTGCCTTACCACTTAATACCGAGCAAATGACTGCGCTGATTAAGCACAATAATATTGTAAAGAAAGGGAAGTTCTGGACTAACTGAAAATGCATTATGCCCCCTCCTTCTTAAGAATCATTGAAATCTCATCGAGATTAAGTGTATGGTATCTCTGATACAGTCTTACTGTAAGCGCAAGCATAAGTGCAGATACAGATACCGACACAACAATACCGGTAAGAACAAGTCCCGACGGTATAGGATTTATGTAGTATGTGGCTTTTTCAATTCCGTCAGTTAAAATCGGTACCTTTCTTCCGGAAATATAACCCATTTCCGCCAAAAACAAATAAACTGCGGAATCCATAATATTCAAGCCGATAATTTTTTTAATAAGGTTTTTGTTAAGCAACAGATTTGCAAAACCAATTACAAACAACGTCATTGCAACAAGCTGTCCATAATTTGTAAGGAGATTGTTTCCCATTAAAAATCCCCCTTTCTAAACATTACATAGAATGTATACATAGTGCATGCAACTACCATTCCGACACAAATATTAAGAATTAATATAAGTCCGCTTGATAAAATATGTCCCGGTATCCCAAGCGGAATATGGCTGTCTAAATGGTTTGCTCCCGTAAAGAATGAATATGTTTTGCATAAACAGTATGTTAAAAGCGCACATGCACTAATAGACTTATATGTCTTTTCATTAAATATAAGCTTTGCTTTTGAAAATCCGAACGCATTCTGGTAAAGAATTAATCCCGCACCGATGATTGCTCCACCTGAAAATCCTCCGCCCGGTGATAAATGTCCGTTTAATACTACATACACACCAAAAATCATAATAACAGGCACCAACACCTTTGCACTCAATTTTAGAATCGGATCATCATGCGGTTCAAATATCATATCTTCATCTGTTTTCTTTTTCTTTTTATCTGTAATCTGCAGAAGAATTAACACTGTAATTGTTGCACAGAAAAGCACATTTGATTCACCAAGTGTATCAAACGCTCTGTAGTCAAGAATCATACCCGTAACAAAGTTAATTGCACCTGTTTCTTCTATTCCTGATTCTATATATCTTTTTGGAACTTCGTTGTTTACCGCCTTATCCGCGGCACCAAGAGGTGGCAGATATGAAACGTTCCATGCAAGAAGTAAGAAAAGAAAAATACAGAATATAATGGCAAAAACTTTATATAATTTGTTAAAGCTCACTACCATTTTATTGTCAACATCATATACTTTCTCTCTAAGCTTATGATGTTCTCTCATTCTCTCCTGAATCGTAGCCTCATCAGTCTTTCTGTGATGTTGCTTTTTCATTTCCACTTTTCCGACATATGGGTCTTCAGTTCCTGAGAGCCAAGTATTAAATTTGTAAGAGAATGATTTCTCATACTCAAAATCAGCTTTTCTTTTACTCACGAAATATAACCTCTATACGCAGTACTATTTATTCTCTGTGTGTTCTTCTTCGATGATGTCATCTTCATCAATGTCAGCTTCTCTCTGAACATCGATTGCCCTTATCTTTCTTAAAGTGGCAAAAAACAAAATACTTGTTACTCCTGCACCTACAGCCGCCTCGGTAATTCCTAAATCAGGAGATTCAAGGCATATCCATAGAACAGACATTATAAGTGAAAACGACATATAAATAAGCAGTGAATTAAGAAGATTTTTCGAAAAACTCACTGCTATCGCACACACAAGCAGAAATATCATTAATAAAATCTGAAAAACGGTCATAGTATTCTTTACCTACTTTTCTTCTTCCTTTGCTTCCTTTGAAAGTTTCTCTTCAAGTGCATCCAAATCTCCTTCAAAGGTTAAATGCCTGTTAAGTCTCTCATTTGTATATGATTCAAGTAATGCAGTCATATGCGATGCAACAGGAGAGGCTATCCAAAACAGAATAACCGTAAGAACAATCTTTGCACTCGTAGAATTAAATCCCGAATAGAAGCATAATCCGGTCATGACAAGAAACAATCCCAATGTGTCTCCCATAGCGGCAGCATGTAATCTGTTAAGCACATATTTCATATGTGTTATACCGAGTATTTCAATTACAAATACAACTATTCCACTGACAAAAAATATCGTTCCTATTGTAAGGCGAAAGATTTCCATAATACTCATTCTATCTTCCTCCCCTCTGAACAAACGTGCCGATATATACCTTTGTAAGAACTATCACGGCAAGGAAGCTCATCATTGCATAAATAATTCCGATATCCATAAGGTACCCTTCCTTAAGAAGGATGGCAAGTATTGTAATAATAACGATTACAATTGTTCCCATCATATTAACTGCCATAAGTCTGTCTGCCACCTGCGGACCCTTTATAGCTCTGTATAAACAGAAAAACAGCAGTATCGCAAAAATAATTAATGCAGCAATAAGTATCTTAGATAATACAAATTCCATTTAGCTTTCCTCCATATTATCCTTTAATCTTTCAATCCTCATAAGAAGCTTTACAAATATCGAATCTGAAAGTCCGACTGCAAGGCTTTTATCAAGACAGTGTACACTGAATTCATCATCACTTAGCTTTACGGTTATTGTTCCCGGAGTAAGCGTAATTGAATTGGCAAGCACAACTCTTGCCGTCTCTGTCTTAAGAGCCGTCGTAAACGTTACTAATACAGGTTCAACTTCATATCTCTCAGAAAGAAGATGCTTTCCGGTCACTAAATTTGCTTTTACGATTTCAATAAACAAAACCAGGAGGTACTCGATTATGTACCCCGAAAGCTTAATAAGCATTATATCTTTTTTAAATGAAAATCCGAAGAACTTGCAGATAAATGCGTATATCAAAGATGCAAAAACAAGGCCAAAGAGGAAAATCTCCAAGGTCAGCTGTCCGTTAAACAATATCCAAATTAACAATAATAATAGAAACACTTTTTACTCCTTAGCCCATCCATAAGAGTATTTAACTGCTTTTTCCCATCCTGAAATTTTTTTATTTCTTTCATCGTCACTGATTTCAGGCTTAAACAGCTTATCAATATGGTTATTTCTAATTACTTCTTCTTTATTTTCCCAATATGAAACTGCAAGTCCGGCAAGATACGCGGCACCTCTTGCTGTTGTTTCAACACATACGGGTCTGATTACAGGCACTGATATGAAGTCTGACTGCATCTGCATTAAAGTATCATTGGCACTGGCGCCACCATCAACCTTTAATGAATCGATATCAATTCCGCTGTCTGCCTTCATTGCCTTTAACACATCATACGTCTGTAATGCTATAGATTCAAGAGTAGCCCTTATTATATGATATTTATTTACTCCTCTTGTAATCCCTACAATTGTACCTCTGGCATACTGATCCCAGTGTGGTGCACCAAGTCCGGTAAATGCAGGCACTACGAAACATCCGTTTGTATCCTTAACCTTATTCGCCATATATTCACTGTCTGATGCAGAATCAATCAGCTTCATTTCATCTCTTAGCCACTGTATTGCTGCACCCGCAACAAATATTGAGCCTTCAAGTGCGTAGTTTATTTTCCCGTCAAGTCCCCATGCAATTGTAGTAACAAGCCCATTCTTTGAATATACAGGCTTTTCTCCTGTATTCATAAGCATAAAGCAGCCTGTTCCGTATGTGTTTTTAACATCTCCCATGTTAAAGCATGTCTGCCCGAAAAGCGCTGCCTGCTGGTCGCCGGCTGCACCGGCAATTTTGATTTTGCCCCCTAAATACGATGTGTCTGTTTCGCCGTATACTTCACTTGACTGGCACACTTTTGGAAGCATACTCCTTGGGATGTTGAATTCATTTAATATTTCGTCATCCCAATCAAGAGTATTTATGTTGAAAAGAAGTGTCCTTGATGCATTTGAATAATCAGTAACATGCACCCTTCCTTTAGTAAGCTTCCATATTAGCCATGTATCAATTGTGCCAAAAAGCAAATCGCCTTTTTCTGCCTTCTCTCTCGCACCTTTGACATTATCTAAAATCCACTTTAGTTTTGTTCCCGAGAAGTATGCGTCTATTACAAGACCTGTTTTATTTCTGAACTTCTCGATAAGACCTTTTTCCTTAAGTTCGTCGCAGTACTGAGACGTTCTTCTGCATTGCCATACTATGGCATTACATATAGGCTCTGATGTATTTTTATCCCAGACTACTGTTGTTTCTCTCTGGTTAGTTATTCCGATAGCCGCAATTTCCGATGCGTCTGCTCCGATTTTATTCATAGCTTCAACGGCAACACCAAGTTGTGTTGACCATATCTCGTCCGCATCGTGCTCAACCCATCCCGGCTTAGGAAAGTACTGCGTAAATTCCTTTGCTGCCTGTGATACAATCTGTCCTTTTTCATTAAAGATGATGCACCTGTTTGAAGTTGTTCCGGCATCAAATGCCATAATATATTTTGACATGTTTTCCTTTTCATCAGACTTTTTACATGTCTGAATTGTCAATAAACAATCTGCTTTTATATTTCTCAAGTGAGAAAAGTAAAATCATACCGAGTATTCCGCATGAAATGACTTCGCCGATTCCGACTGTCAGCATGAAATATGGTATTGATCCATCAAATTTGTAAACATAAGCTAACACAAAAGGTACTACTATTGTATTTGCGATAATTGGCGGAAGCGGAGCTAACCATTTTATTTTAGGGAATTTCTTTTTAAGAATATTTGTTCCGATAGCACCAATAAGAGTGGCAAGTGAGCCGAAGATAACATCAAGCGGCATCGCTCCGGTCAAAATGTTACTAATTATGCATCCTGCAAATAGTCCCGGTATCGCAACCGGTGTGAAATACGGAAGTATTGTGAGTGCTTCCGAAAAGCGCACCTGAATTGCATAATTTGCAAGTCCAAAAGCATTTGCAATAAGTGTTAATACTACATACAAAGCAGCAATTGCCGCTCCCATCGTAATTAAACGTGTGTTAGTTTCTTTCATATTAAATTGTCTCCTTTAGTTTTGTTTTTCGTCAGGAAGGTCTCGAACTGACGTGTTTACCGCAAGCTATTATACTAAATAATCTTATTTTCAACAATAATAAAATTATTGTTATATCCTTTAAGCTTTATTGTCTTTCCGATAGGGTATACTCTTCTTGTACTGCCCGTATTTAATACAAGTATTTTGGGTTCTGTTTCTTTATCAATAAGAATACGCATTCTCAGTGTAGGACTGCCGTTAACCATAACCATTGATTTTTCGTATCCTCTTACTATGCCTTCTATTTCCGTTCCTTTATTACACTTTGATTTTTTAATAATATGGTTTATTAACGGAATTAATGCGCCAATACCGATTAGCCAGAATATTAAAAACATAGCGTATGCCCACATTTCCATGATTCCCGTAGAAACAAAGGAAATGCACAACACTGTAGGGATAAGAAGAAATCCACCGCCAAACAGAGAACAGAATATTACTAAGAAGCTGTCATTTCCGAACAGCTTTGCATTAATTACAGGGTAATCAATATCTTCCCTTAAATTCTTGTCGTCTTCACTTTCAAATGCATCATAGTTTGAAAGCTTTGTATTTACTCTTTTCTTAATTAAAGAAGCGCCACAATAATCGCATTTTTCATGTCCGATATTTGCCGCACCACACTGCGGACATGCAGAATAATATTCATAGCTCTCCATTACACCCATAATACTTTCTCCTTTTTACTATGACCTGTAATCAGCATTTATTTTAACGTAATCATATGTAAGATCGCATCCCCATGCTGTTGCACTCTTATCACCCGCATTCATCTCACATCTAACACTGACTTCGTCTTCGCTCAATATTTTAAGTGCAAGCTTTTCATCAAATTCAGGTGCCATTCCTTTGTCAACCACAAGTACTGAGCCGGCCTTACTTTCAAAATATATATCAACCTTTGAAGGATCAAAATCAACTCCCGAATAACCAAGTGCACACATAAACCTTCCGCAATTAGCATCCTTACCAAATATTGCAGACTTACAAAGCGGTGAACGTACAACCGACTTGGATAAAGTAACGGCCTCTTCTTTTGTAGATGCTCCGTTTACTTTAACCTCAAATAAATGAGTAGCGCCTTCACCGTCTGCTGCCATTTTCTTTGCAAGATTTGTATTGATTGTATTTATTGCATCAAGAAATACATAATAATCTTCATTTTCTTCTGTTATTTCTTCATTTCCGGCAAGTCCGTTCGCCATGATAAAGCATGTATCATTTGTAGAAGTATCGCCGTCAACGGAAATCATATTATATGTATCCTTAACAGATTCCGATAATGCTTTTTTTAGCATTTCACTGCTTATTGCTGCATCTGTAGTAATATAGCAAAGCATTGTACACATATTAGGATGTATCATTCCGCTTCCTTTTGTCATGGCGCCTATTGTGACCTTTTTGCCTGAAAGCTCTATTTCAGCGGCCATCATTTTATGAACTGTATCTGTAGTCATTATTGCCTTGGCAGCACGAAGTGAAGCCTCAGGGCTCTTTTCAAGCGAATTAGCAAGTTTACTGACCCCATCTGTAACTTTATCAACATCAATCTGCATACCGATTACGCCTGTTGACCCGATACATACCTGTTCTTTTTGAATGTTCAGTGCTTTAGCTGCTGCCTCAGCTGTCTTTTCACATATTGTAAGTCCCTTTTCACCGGTACATGCATTTGCAATTCCCGAATTAACTACGATTGCCCTTGCGCTTTTCCCTTTTACTACAACATCCCTGTCCCATATTACAGGTGCTGCCTTTACTACATTAGTCGTAAATGTGCCGGCGCATGTGCAGTCTGCCTTAGAGTAAACCATTGCCATATCGGTTCTGCCCTGATACTTTATTCCGGCCATTGCATCTGATGCCATAAATCCTATCGGCGCTGTAATACCGTCATTAATAATTTTCATATTTTTGTCCTCACTCCCATATTATTTCAGGTTGTTCACACCATTTTTGTCATTTGTTGTTAACCATCTATTTAATGTATGATATGAATTTGTTGCCATAGCTTTCAAAGAACGCTCTCGAATCGTTTATTCCCATCTTTCTTACCTCAGTATCAAGAGGGTTGTAAATTACAGTATTTTTATCATCAAAGCCAATTATAAGAACTGCATTACCTCTGTCGGTCATAGCTAATACAGGATATCCTCTTCCAACATAGTATAGCACTGAATCAAGAGTACAGCCTGTAAGGTTTAATACATCGCCCTCAATATTTTCTTTAAGAACGGACATAACTGTATTATTTCCGGAAAGAAGAGAATTTATATCCTTGTATACTTCGTTGTATTTAAGCATCTGATCTAAGCAAATTGTCATTGAATCATTCGAGCCGTTATTTTCAAATTCGCTTTCTGTATCATAAGCTTCTGTATCACTGTCTGGTTCTGATGATGAAACATCAATAAACGTATCTCCAATAGTTTCAATTCTGTATTTGCTCTTTCTGTGGAAGCTGTCCCACACATATGAATTGGCTTTATTTACTACTTCACCGTAATCACGCTCTGCCTGAATGATTGCTTCGGCAGGATCTACATACATTCCGGAAAGCTTACCTGCCGCATAAACATAATATCTGTTTTTAGTATCGTTATACTCTATTGATGCCGTTCTGTTCTCTTCATAGAGTACTTCCTTTGGACTTAGAACATTAACAGAATCATAGCTTTCTTCTTTTGCGAGTACTATCTGGTAAGTAGTTTCCATTTCTTCCGTAATAACGGACTTATACTTATTCTTCATCGATGATTCGGTTGAATTGTTCAATATCTCATCATTATCAATATCGTAATATTCACCGGATTCATTTTTTGAAGTTCTGTGAAGTACTATCATTTCGTCGGATATGCTGACATCCTTAATGAAGACGTTTTCTTTTGAATATTCAAGAAGCCTTTCTCCTTGAATACTTTCAATTACTACTTTGAACATCGGCACAATTGTTCTTCCGGATGTATCCTTTGTAATGCTATTCGTATGCGCAAGACCGTATACAATGTCTTCTCCGATAAATCCTAAAGGAATAATAATATTACCTGTACCTGATTCGATTACATTAGGCGTAGGCCTGTCAAGGCTGTAAAACTGGATACTGTTGTATTCTATAATGCTCTCTCCTGTCTGCCATGCAATCATATTGTTGCCTCTTGATGATACGAATCTGTTTTCATCAAGGTTATTAGCAACTGTAGTTACAGTCTTTTCATCGATATCGATACTGTAAACCGCACCATCAACTAACAGATACAGACAGTTTCTGATATTAATGTACGACAGCTGCTCCATATCCGCCGCAAGAATCTCATGATTTTTCGTATATGGTATATACACCTGTTCTTCAATTGTATTTACAATTGCATCATAATAATAAAGTGTAATTCCGGTATTTCCTTCATGAATACCTCTGCTCATGTATCCATATACGATAAAATATGTATTTCCGTTCTCATCTATTGAGAGTACTTTAATATCATTTGCATCATATCTGGTTCTTGCATCATCGTTTTTATCATCAACAAATGAAAATACCCTCGTTAACGTTCCTGCTGAAGTATTAAATAAATACAGTGCATTCTGCTGAACAAATGTTACCATTGTTGCACTTTTGTTTTCGTTAACCTTAATCTCTTCATCGACTATTCCGTTAATGATTTTACCGTTAACTATTACGCCCGATTCAGGATTAATTATCTGATTCATCCTTCTGTCATATTCCATAAGATACATACGGTCTTTTCCGCGCTTTAATCTGAAATATTCCGAGACGTTATAGTCATTGTTTTTGGCATGGACTCTGTATAATAATTCTATGCATGCATTCTGTGAGTCAATGGAAATCAGATTTATGTTTTTCTCTGATGTTAACATCGGCTGCAGGTCGCCCCAATGAAGCTGGAAAAAGTTCGAGTGGATATTAACATGTCCAAAGCTTGAATTGTCTCCCTCGCTGTTTGACTCCATATATTTTTTAAGTTCAACTGCCGTTTCTTCTTTAAATGTTTTATTGGAAAAATCAAGGGCAAAATCAAGCTTATCGGTAATATAAAGCTCTGTAGTATTTATTATTCTTGCATAATATCTTACTGCGTTACCTTCTCCCGTAATAAGCTTAATTACAAGCATGTATTCTCTGTCTTCTTCCATTAAGTCCTTAAATTTCAGCTGTGAATTTATTGTATTATTGTTAAATTCAAAACTTTCAAGATAAGAATCTTCAATAAGTCTGTTTCCATCAAGGCTTCTTAATTCATAGGCAACCTTTGCTACCGCAAAACCATATGTATCAATTTTAATATCAAGTGTACGGTCTGCATTTATCGGCGTGATATTGTCACGAAGATAAGAGCCCTCCATTTCACTTACATATCCGTGAAGAGCATTCATGTACTGTCCGTTAACATTCATATAAATTACAGGAAGTGTCGCACCCGGCATATCCTGGGAAAGATCCGTATTTCCTCTGTTAAGAATACTTCCGAATACTTTAAGAAAAATCAGGAATATTATGAGGAAAACACCTATCTTTAAAAGCGCTTTTTTCATATTATCTTACCGTTAGCTTAAAAGGCACTTATCTGCTGTCTCTAATGCTTTTGCAACTACCTGATCCATATCATAATACTTATATTCTCCGAGACGACCGCCGAAAATGACATTTTTCTCGTCCTTTGACAATTTGTAATACTCTTCGTAAAGAGCTCCGTTTTTTGCATCATTCACAGGATAATATGGCTCATCGCCAGGCTTCCATTCGGATGAATACTCTTTGCTTATATATGTCTTCTTAATATCATTATTGTTCTCATCCTTACCGAATTCAAACCACTTATGCTCTATTATTCGTGTATAAGGAGTTTCCCTGTCTGTATAATTTACAGCGGCATTTCCCTGAAAGTTTTCAATATCAAGAAGTTCATTCTCAAACCTTACTGAGCGGTATTCCAATGCACCGAGACTATAGTCAAAATATGCATCAATCGGTCCTGTGTATATAATGGTTTGTGCGATATTTTCAAACTCTTGTTTATTAATAAGGAAATCTGTATTAAGTCTTACTTCAATTCCATCAAGCATTTTCTCAATAAGCTTTGTATATCCGCCAATAGGAATTCCCTGATAAAGTGCATTAAAATAGTTGTTATCAAAAGTGAATCTGACAGGGAGTCTCTTAATAATAAACGGCGGAAGTTCTTTGCAGTCTCTTCCCCACTGTTTTTCAGTGTATCCTTTAATAAGCTTTTCATATATGTCTCTTCCGACAAGACTGATTGCCTGCTCTTCGAGATTAGCAGGCTCACCTTTTATTTCTTTTCTCTGTTCTTCTATTTTTTTAATTGCCTCTAAAGGTGTTACTACGCCCCACATTTTATTAAATGTGTACATATTAAACGGAAGTGAATACAGTTCACCTTTATAGTTAGCTACAGGTGAATTGGTAAATCTGTTAAATGTAACAAATCTATTGACGTAATCCCAAACGTCTTTATTATTTGTATGGAAAATATGTGCTCCGTATTTATGCACATTTATTCCTTCGATTTTTTCGGTATATACATTACCGCCGATATGGTCTCTTTTATCTATGACAAGACACTTCTTTCCTTTTTCATAAGCCTGTCTTGCAAATACAGTTCCAAATAGTCCTGCTCCGACAATAAGATAATCGTATTTCATCTTTTCCCCTTTTCACTCATATATTAATTAAAAATACTGTTATAGTCATAGTTCATGGCATATCCGAACATATTAAGAAGAGTGTCATAGTAATTATCCTTGGTAAGTCTTTTCTCACCCTTCTTCATTTTGGAATACATATAGTAATTTATTGACTGCTTATAGTGCGAATAGTCTCTGTAATTATCAAGATTTGTAATAATGTCTTTATCATCCTGGAAATAATAGAGCTCGACATTATCATATTCAAGAAGCTTTGAATACACTCTTTCAAGAAGGCAAATCTCAGCTTCAAGTCTTCCGTTTAACAAAGAATAATCCCAGAATAAAATACTGTATGGCGGCGCATACACATAAAATCTGACATCCGGTCTTGCCTCTATATACTTAGTGAACTTTGATAAAAATAAATCGGCATTTTCAAAATAAGTATCAGATGCTTCTCTCTCCTTTGGTCCTTCAGGCCTAAAGGAAATATATGAAGCTATCGAAGCATCCTTTCCATATGGGAAAAGATTTTCCCATACATATGCATTATCATCAGAGCCCTTTTCTAAAATATTATTAATTATAAACATCGGCAGAAATTCAAAGACTACCGATTTATTCCATAAATAATGGCTGTCATCGGTTAACTTATCGTTATAAAGATACTCAGGAATTGTAATCTCCTGTTCGGATGGGTCATCAGTTAAAATATAATTATCAAGTCCAAATACAACCGTTTTAAGTTCCGGATGCTTAATTACTTCATCAAGTATTATTTCATAATCATCAAAATGAGCACCTTGCAAGCAAAGCTTTACGGCACTTTTTCCGAAATATCCGTCTTCAAACCATGAGTCAATAAAATTTTCACTCATAGAAGAACCGACAAGAGCAACTTCATAGTTATCATTTTTAGCTATGCCGATAAGTGATGTTCTCTCATCTGTTGCAACCGCGCCCATATTAAACAGAGGCATATGATAATGCGAAAACGGGTCTATAATTACAACTGTTACAGCTATCACAATAAGAATAACTGCAGAATATAAAATTGTATTTTTTACAAATTTTTTATTATCCATATCAGAAATTCACATATATAAAGCCCGAAACCTCAGAGAGTGAGAGAACAGACCATACTAACAGTACAACACATATAATCATTGTCTTCTTTGTTGCATTAAACTCATCGATTCTTTCTTTTGTATTTTTCATTTTAACACTTGCAAAAAGGGAAAATGCAACAACAAATACATTCACAAAAGCACTGAAATAATAAGTGCTCTTAATCTTCGTAAATTTATTCACAAGCCACGGTACTAACTCAAGTTCTTTAGGAAAAGCATAGGTTGCAAAGTTAGCGTCAATAGGAATGAACTTAAATGAAAACAGTTCTTTTATCATAAGGTTGGCAGCACCTAAAGAAGGAGCTCTGAAATACACCCATGCAATGTTAATGCATATAAATGTAACTGTCCATCTGATAAATTTAGGTATTTTATCTTCTATTGGCTTAATAGCTCTGCTTATTGAACTTAATACCCCGTGAATTAATCCCCATATTACAAAATTAATAGTATTGCCGTGCCATATTCCGCTTATCAAAAACACAATCATAATATTAATGTATGTTCTGATTGTTCCCTTTCTGCTGCCGCCAAGCGGAATATATATATACTTAGTGAAAAACCTTGTTAGTGTAATGTGCCATCTATCCCAGAACTCACCAATAGACAATGATCTGTAAGGCGAATTAAAGTTTATCGGAAGTTCAATATTCATCATAAGCGATATTCCGTTTGCCATGTCGCAAAATCCGGAAAAATCAAAATAAATCTGAAGAGTATAAGCTAATACCGCAAGCCATGCATTTGTCATGCCAAGTATCGGAGTGTAGTCATACGCATATGAAACATATCCTGCAAGTAAATCTGCGAGAAGTACTTTTTTTGCAAGACCAAATGAAAAAGCATAAAGTCCCTTTGCAATATTATCAAAGTCTGTATCTTTCCTTACTGATTCATTCAGATTTTTAATAAAATCCTTTGATAATGCAATCGGTCCCATTGTAACCTTTGGAAAATATAAGACATACACTGCATAATCGATAAATGAAACCTCTTCATACTCTCTATATTCATCAATAAGAAAAGAAATCTGTGAAAAAGTAATAAAGCTTATTCCAAGAGGAATAATCAGATTCGAGAAATTATATAATTTTGATATTATTTCGTTTCCTCCGACAATCGAATTGTCAAAAGGATCATGAATCATAAATATACCAAGATATTTAAAGAAGCAAAGAGATAATACGTTAAGTATAATTCCTATGATCATCATTGCCTTTTTAAATCTTGTCTTATATGAAAAATCAACTATCAGATAGTTGATTAAAACTAAGAGAATTGTGGCAATCGTTCCCTGCCACGAAGCTTGAACAATAAACAGTATTGACAATATCAAAAGAAAACACTTTGAAATATCAAACTGCTTTCTTTTGTTTAAAATATGATATCCGGCTACTGAAACCGGAAGGAATACAAGTACAAAAAAATATGTGTTAAAACTCATTTCACTTACCAAAGCTTTGAAGGATATTCTCCCTTGTCTTTAAGCTCCTGAATGCTTTTTACTACAAATGGCTTGTCTTCCTTATATGTTACTCCAAACCATTTATCTGATGATGTTAATACTTTTACCGTAGCCTTATTAGACTTAATCAGGTCATCAACTACAAACGGAAGATAGCACTCCGATTTAAGCGGGTTATTATTAACATCTCTTTCCATAAATTCATTAAATGCTTTTTTAAGTTCTGCCATAAATCCTTTAGAAAATCCCCACATATTCATTGATACAATCGTATCCGGTAAAATATCTGTATAATCCTTATCGTTATCTGTGAATGCCGCACCGTTTTCAGTTTTGATTATTTTAGTCTTTTCCTCTATATCAGTTAAATATCCGTCAGAATCTATTGTGCATACTCCTCTTGATACCGAACCATTTTCCGTCAATGTGTTTATAAGCTTGTATCCGACCATTGCATATCTGAATTTATCATCATCTTCAGTGTTTACAAGATAATCATGGATTTTTACAAATGCTTCTCTTCCATAAAAATCATCAGCGTTGATTACAGCAAAAGGACCGTCAATAGAATTGGCAGCCGATAATACAGCATGTGCGGTTCCCCAAGGTTTAACACGGTCTTTTGGTACACTGTATCCCTCAGGTATGTTATTAAGTTCCTGAAATACGTATTCAACTTCAATATTATCTTTAACAATATCTCCAACACATGTTTTGAAATCTTCAAGATTCTCTTTTTTAATAACAAATATTACCTTCTTAAAGCCGGCTTTAATACAGTCATATATAGAAAAATCTATTATTTTATTGCCATAACTGTCTACAGGGTCAATCTGCTTTAGTCCGCCGTATCTTGATCCCATTCCTGCTGCCATTATTACTAAAACCGGTGCGTTCATAATTACCTCCATAATAAAAACCCAATATGCGAATAATTTGTTATCAATCCTTAATATAAGAATCATTATATAAACTCTTATATGGACAAAATCGCATTTGGGTTAATTATACCATAATATTGATAGTAATATAATTCTATTTAACTATTAGAACACTCATATAGCCTGAAAGTTTATCAAGTTCATCCTTGTTAAAGGCAATAATCTCATTTTCAAGCCCGCAATTTGAAATACCATAGGCCTTTGTATCAGGATTTCTTACTATGTATTCCTGAATATGCCTTACCGTTTGTGCTAAATCGGACTTAGGCTTCATAAATATTTTCGTCCCGTTAGCTTTAAGTCTTTCGTTTAGCTCATTAGTGTCAGGATAAATATGAACCTGCTCGTCTCCCTTTGCAAGTGCTATTGAAAGCCTGTCACAAATTTCCTGAACAGATGATATTCCGCTTAACACCTTTAAGCTGTATCCTCTTTCAATAAGTCTTTCATGTACATAAAAGTAAGTCGAATAAAGTGATGCCTCGCCAAGTGCCGGGAATGCGACGTTTTTACCTTCATCAAGCAGTTTGGCAACATTTTTAGCAAGAATGTCATATCTATCACCCTGGGTTTTAGGGTCGGCCATTGGCTTTGTATCTATGCATACAAACTTATCGTCCGAAATATCCTTAATCAGCCCCTCGGATATTGCATGCTGAATTATTTTGTATACTTTGCAATTTTCCTTTGGTGCACTTGGAAGGAAAATGACATCTGCCTGTTCTATTGTTTTTGCCGCCATAAATGTAATGAGCCATGGGTCCCCGGGGCCTAAAGACACGCCAAAACACATACCTTTATTCATGGTGTCCTCCGTTAATAATACTTATAATAAATTCAGGATTACTTAAATAATATAAATGAGGGAAGCCTGCAAATATATTGTCCGATTTATATATTCCCGGATATGTTTCTTTTGATGATTCATTTTCAATTAAATATTCGTCTGAATACGAAACTCCCAAAATATCAAAGTGATGAAATTCATGTGCCTTTAGTATTCGTAATCTATCATTGTTTAATACATTCACATATCCGAATCTTACAAGGGATTTCTGCATTTTTGCATATCCCTTAATAAGTCCAACCATTTCGTATGATTTTTCATCAACGATTAAAGAGTCGGTAAGGTACATAAATCCCCCGCACTCAGCTATTATTTTAACGCCTCTTCTGTGAGCCTCTTTTATGGATTGCTTCATAGACAGGTTAGCGGCTAACTTATCAGAATAGTTTTCGGGATAGCCGCCATACAGAATTATTACGTCAGCATCATCACATACCTTTGAATCATATAGCGGTGAAAAGTATGAAACATTTGCTCCCAATGATTTAAGAAGCTTGATATTCTCTTCATAGATAAACGAAAATGCTTCATCCTTTGAAACAATAATCTTTTTACCGGTCAGAGGTAATTGATTACCGGCATAAGAAAATGTATGTTCGCTTCCTTTATCGATAATATCGGTTTTGTCTGAATCAGGCATTTTTCCAATATTTATTATCCCATCAATATCAACATTTTCAGCAAGCTTTTGTGTGATTAGTGATAGCTTATTATAAAAATCTGCTTCTTTTGGAGAAATAAGGCCAAGATGTCTGCTTTTAATTATTGCGTCATTAATTACAGGAATATAACCAAATACTTTTATTGATAGCTCCTTTTCAATTTCTAAAGCAATCTTTTTATAAAATTTTTCTGAAATCTTATTTAAAACAACCCCTGATATCAGCTTTTTATTATCTTCACCAATAAAGCCTTTAAGCAATGGAATCAGACTATAGCCAATACCCGATGCATCTACAAGAAGTATTATTTTAATGTTAAGTGAAGCCGCAACTTCATAAGCTGATGCTCTTTTTGAAACTCCGATTCCATCATATAGTCCCATTGCCGCTTCAATAACATTTATATCTCCCGAATTTTCATAAAAGACTTTCCTTAAGCCCTCTTCATCAAGAAAGAATGGATCAAGATTGGTTGAATTAATCGAAAGCACTGATTTATGAAACATCGGATCAATATAATCAGGTCCACACTTAAATGCATGTACCGATTGTTTATCCGGATATTTATTTTTTAAAGCGTTTAAGAAGCCGGTAGTGAAAGTAGTCTTTCCTGCATTGCTTCTTGTTGCCGCAATCATTATTGTACTTTTCATTGTCTGTCTTTTACTAATATCACAAATAGTCCTTCATTTAATGAATTTACTTCATCAAAGCAATTTATATATATTATCTTTTCATCATCAAGTCCTAGGTTGTAGCCAAGTATTGCGTGCTTATTATTGTACAATTCGAATACATTTTTACATACACTTATTACATCTGATAATCCCGAACATATCGCAATAAATCTGCCTTCTCTTTTTAGTATGTCACAATAATCTTTTCTGCAGCCATGCAGCGAAATAAACGGGTAATCACTGTACTGAATTCCTGTTAATGATGAAAAATATGATAAAGAAGAAATACCGGGAATTATTGCAACGTTAATGTCATCTCTATCAGACAGCAAATCATTCAGCCCCTTTGCACCGCTACATAAACCGGTATCTCCCGAATACAGAACGCAAATATTACGATAATCATTTTTATCAATAATATTTAGTATTTTGTCAGGCAAAAACTCTTCATAAACCATCGCATTTTCATTAAGTTTTTTCCCAAACTGAGCCATACGTTTTGCGCCAAATATTACATCTGCACTCTCAATTGTATTAATGGCTTTATTTGTTAACAAGTCTTTTTTCAATACACCGGCACCTATCAGATTAAGGTTCTTTTTTTCTTTGATTCCAAGCTTTCTTATGACAAATTCTGCCGCTTCCTTTACTGAAAAACCACCATTTGACTTTTCATTATCTTCAATTACGATTGCTTTTATGTTTTCATTTTTACATGCTAAAAGCTTTTCATAAAAGCCTCCTCGCTTACCGCTGTTTTTAGTAATCAGAATGCCAATGTTGTACTGTCTTATTATTGCGGCATTCATTTCTGCTGAGAATGGTCCTTGTATTGCAATTATTGACTTTGTTTTTAAGCCTAGTCTATAACATTCGCTTAAGCTTTCAATAGAAGGAATTACTCTTGCAATAATTCTGTCCTTTATTTCTTTTTCCAAAAAGAATTTAAGTTCCTTAACTCCGGTTGTAAGTAAAATATTTTTGTCCGTAATTTCTTTACTCTTAATATATTCTTTTAATGTTAAAACTGCCTCATCTAGAGAATTCACAGAGATGTATGTATCATTAAATTCTTCATACAAATCGTAATCATCAACGTTTCTGTTTACACGAATATATCTTTGTTCATTGCCGGTATTTTTGCATGAAGTAATAATGTTTTCTGTGATCATTTTTGCATGTGGATGAGTAGCATCAATAATAAAGTCGGGCTTATTCCTAACAATTAATTCATCTATTTCTTTTACATCAAGCCTTCCAATGTTGACATGAATGTTTTTATGATTACTGACAACCATGTCACCGTATTTTGTCGCAACAAAATAAAGACAGGTTATATTACTTTCTGTCAAAATCTCTGCGAGCTCACGTCCTTCACTTGTTCCGGAAAAAATGAAACATAAGCTCATATTGAATAGCCTCTTTTTGTAACAAATTTATCGTCAATTATTGTTGTCATACTGCTGCCTATAAATACAGTGGAATACATGTCGGCATCAAAATCTTTTAGTTCTATAAGAGTCATAATTTCATATGTCTCGTTTTCTCTTCCGATGTTTTTGGCGACTGCACATATTCTTTCTTCTTCAATATACTTAAGCAGAAATTCACATGCATCCTTAAGGCAGTCAGGTCTTTTATTACTTTTCGGATTATAAAGTGCCATAACAAAATCAGCCTCTGCACATGCCTTAAGTCTTTTATATGTATCTTCTTTTTTTGTAAGATAATTACTTAGACTGATTACTGTAAAATCATTTCCCAAAGCAGCACCGATTAACGCAGAACCCGATACTGCGGCAGTAACCGCAGGAATAACATTTATCGTGACATTTTTATATTTATTAATAAGCTCATAACAAAGAGAAGCCATACCATATATTACAGAGTCGCCTGAACATACCAGTGAAACCTCATACCCTTCATTGGCCTTTTCTAATGCTTGTTCACATCTTAATACTTCATCGCCCATACCGGTACTTATTATTTCTTTGCCGGTAATTTCCTTAGGAATCAGCTTAATATAATTAGTATATCCGACTAAATAATCAGAGCGAATTAGTGCATCGTATGCTCTGAATGTCATATTGTCTTTATTGCCCGGGCCAAGCCCAACTACATTAAGATTTCCCATTTAAGTCTATCCTTTTTATTACTTTTATAATTGAAACTGTAATTGAGTTTTCAACTCTTCTTTTTATAATAAATTCGCCTCTTCCGATAAGACTGCATGCATAAGCACATGCTCTCTCTGACACATTAAAGACTCCTGTTATTTCTTTTACAAAGTCAGATTTGTCAAAATCCCCGGCCACACTTTCAAGCTCGTTTGCAGAATAGGTTTCATACATAATTTTATTTTTATCGGCATAATTTATAATTGCCTCTTCATTCTCTTTCTTGTCTATTGAACATATCCTGTCTATTTCCGAATGGCTTATCCCATATTCATTTAGTATTGAATTAAGTGTCTGTTCAAATAGAATTGTATCTGTATTTTTCCTGCAGCCCGTTCCGATAATATATTTTCTGTCATTTTTAATATGAACATCACACTCTGATAAATCACTCATTTCATATATTCCGTGATTATCTTTTATAACATCAATATCTTTATCGGCAAATACCTTAACTACTTCGTGCTTAAGAATTTTATCGTTTACGTTCTGATTGTGTGAATATATAAAAGAAAGTCTGTTATCAGCTGCAAGTAAATCAATTGCATTGTATCCGTTAACATCTGTTGCAGTAGTTATTACAGCCGTTGCATTTATTTCATGTGCAATAAGTTCCGAGAGTCTGTTAGCACCTCCTATATGCCCTGATAAAACAGGAATAACAAACTGCCCTTTTTCATCAACTGTAATTACGGCAGGATCGATTTTTTTATCTTCAATATATGGTGCAATTTTGCGTACTGCTATACCAATGGCACCTACAAATATATGTGCACTTGCACTTCTAAAACTTATTCTGTCTATCTTGTTTTCTATGCACTCTTCAAAAACAAGCTTTTCGCCTCTAAAGATTTTTGTCTTAATTTCTGCGATTCTTTTTGCTGTTTCCCTGCCTGTGTTAGAGAAAGCATATACTTTAACTTTATATGCCATAGCTTACTTAATTATCCTCTTTTGCCATTCTAAACTCTGTAGAAAAATCGGGTGCATATAATCTGCTCTTTGCATAATTTGACGGATTTATTGAGTCGCCTACTATGAATACGGCAGTTTTTTTTATGTTGTTTTTTTCTACTGTATCATGTAAATTCCCGACAGTGCATCTAAAAATCTTTTCATCATCCCATGTTGCTTTAACGCAAATTGCAACCGGAGTATTTTCATTATATCCGCCGCAAATAAGCTCATTCTGTAAATTAGCAGAAAGTGATGCAGATAAATATATTGCCATTGTCGCATTATGCGAAGCAAGACTTCTTATTGACTCTTTTTCAGGAACTTTTGTCTTTCCTGACATACGGGTAATGATTAATGTCTGTGATACATCCGGCAGTGTATATTCTGCCCTTAGCGATGCTGCTGCCCCAAATGCCGCGCTTACTCCCGGTGTAATATCATATTCCAAATCATTATTATCAAGCTCATCCATCTGTTCTTTAATTGCACCGAATATTGCCGGGTCACCTGTATGAAGTCTTACAGTGTATAAGCCTTTCTTTTCACTCTCAATCAATACACTCATTACTTCATCAAGTGTCATTAAGGAAGAGTCATAAATCATAGCTTTGTTTTCGTTATAATCTAACAACTCCTTATTTACCAACGAACCGGCATAAACTATTACGTCAGCTTTTTTAATATGCTCATATCCTCTTAGTGTAATTAAATCCTTTGCGCCACATCCGGCTCCAACAAAATGAATCATTTTTCCCTCTTAATATTAAAAACTTTTTGCAAGCTCACCATACGAATTTTCATATAGTATCACATCAACAGTTGCCTTATTATTACATGCTTCTTCAAGACGATTTTTTGTTTTATCAACTATGACCTTTGAAACTCTTTTAATAAGTCCGTATGGTTCAATAACATTTAGTGCCTCAGTAGTTGAAATACAGTTTTTTATTTTTTCTTTAAGAAAATCTATGTCTACATTATCGTTATCTGTAACTGCTTCACTCAAAGCATCTGACATAAATTCCATTCTTCTGTCACCATACATTGAGTGTGTATTTAACACTCCGCCACTCACTTTTATCATTTTGCCGATGTGGGAACAAAACAGTATTTTTGTAAAACCTCTATCAACAGCCAGTTTCATTGCATCGGATACAAAATTACTGCACAGTACAATATCCTTTTCTTCAATACCATAATTGTTTTTAAGAAATGTTACGCCATAGTTACCGGGTGCTATTATACATTTTTTCATACCCTCATTATATTTAATGTTGATATCAAGCTTTATAGTATCAATTAATGCCTCTGTACTCATTGGCCTTACGATTCCGCTTGTCCCGATGATTGATATACCGCCTTCAATTCCCATATGTGGATTAAAAGTTTTCTTTGCAATTTCTTCACCTTCAGGTGCTGATATTTCTACGGTAATTCCATAATTAATATTATGCTCTGATAAAAGCTCCGCTACTGCAGCTTTTATCATTCTTCTTGGGACGCTGTTAATTGCGTATTCACCAATATTCTGATCAAGTCCTTTCCTGGTTACCCTACCTATCCCTCTGCCACCTGTAATAATAATTTCATTGTCACCATTAATCGTAACCTTTGAGAAGATTTTTATCCCTGCGGTTATATCAGGATCATCCCCGGATTCCTTTATTACATAACAGCCTGCATAATCACCGATATTAATTGTTTCGGGTGAGAGTCTTTCTATGAAATAATCATATACTTTCGGTGTATAAATTATTCCTGAAGGAGTTTCTATTGACACGTCTGATTTTATCCCTGTAATGAGATAATTCAATGCTGCCTTAGCCGATGCACAAGCCGCACTTCCGGTTGTAAAACCATATTTTAATTCATTCGATTCCATACACAAGTGCGTTTATTATTGCCGCCGCAACATTGCTTCCACCTTTATTTCCAAAGTTAATAATATGAGGGATTTTGCTATCCCTAAACAACTCTTTTGAATATTCAACGTTAACAAATCCTACCGGGACACCAATAATAAATGAAGGTTCCATTTTACCGCTTTTAATATATTCATCTAATGTAATCAAAGCAGTAGGAGCATTACCAACTGAATAAATCACAGGACCGTTTATCAAGGAAGCTCTTTCTACACATACACATGCTCTAGTAACATTTCTTTCTTTTGCTTCTCTTGCGACATCTTCATCTGCCATAAAGCATTTAACCCTGACTCCGAATCTATTAAGCCGCTTTTTATTAATTCCGGCCAAAGTCATATTGGTATCCGTAACTATTGTCGCTGCGTTTTTTATTAATTCGCGTGCCTTAAACACGGCATCATCACTAAACTTTAGTGTATCCTTGAATGAAAAATCAGCAGTAGTATGAATTACTCTTTTTATTATATCCGCTTCATCTTCTTTTAATGTGGCTCCACTTTCTAAGAGTTTTTTTGTAATGATTCTAAAGCTTTCTTTTTCTATTTCTTCAGGAGCAATTTTTAAATACTCATACATATTGATAACCCGTATAAACTAATTATTTTTCTCTAATACTTCTTTTATTGCATTAATAAGTATTGCGTTCTCTTTTTCCTTTTTTACGCATACTCTGAATAATGAAAGACCCGATACATTGTAATACGTTTCACTTGATATGTTATTACATAGAAGCTTTTCCTTTATTTCATCTATTCCTCTGTAATCACTTAATTCTCTAATAAGAATTTTCCTGTTTAAAAGCTGCTCATAGAGGCTTGAATTGGCTGCAAACAAAACATAATTCGTATGCGATTCAAGAACAAGACATCCAAGCTTTTTAAGATCATTTGTAAGCTTTCTTCTTAATGACCTTATTCTTAATACGTCATCTTTAATTCTGTCAATATGATTCAGACATTCCATTGCGCATGCCTGCGCAATACATGATACGTTCCACTCCGGAAGTTCATTCATAATGGAATTAACAATTCTTTCATTAGTAGATATAAAATATCCGACTCTTACAGAAGGTATCGCAAATGTTTTAGTAAAGCTTCTTACTACTATTAATCTGTCATAATAATCAGGATTCTCTTTTATTACATCAATTAATGAATTCGAATAATAATCGCTCAGTGCAAGAAAGCTCTCATCAACAAGTAAAAGTGAACCTGTTGCTTTAACTCTTTTATAAAGGGAATCTATAATAAAATTATCAGTATATTCTCCTGTCGGATTTGATGGGTTTCCAATAACAAGTACACTGTTCCTGTTAATAAGATTTTCATTTAACTTAAGAAAGCTGTTTCTTGTGTATGTATAAAGCTGCTGTTCTTTATGTACCGACTTTTCATATCCGTAAAATGATGGCGTTTCAATTATTACATCAGTAATATATCTGTTTTTGATTATAGTGTTTATCGCTTCTGATGCACCATTTGTAACACATACATTTTCCACATTAACGCCATGTAACAGTGCAATCTTTTCTCTTAATTTTACAGATTCATACTGCGGGTAAACCGTTAATTTTGATGTAGCTTTCCTTGCTGCATTTATGACCTCTTCATATGGTCCGAACGGATTAATGTTTACAGAAAAATCATATTCAATTTCATTATTATAAATATCGCCGCCGTGCATAATACCTCACACAATACTGATGTTACATATAAAATTTTATGACTTCTTAATATATCTTCTCTTTCAATTTTTCTTGTTTCTATTCCGATATATGGTTTATCAACATATTTGTTAAAATAATACGCTCCGCCTGCAAGCTTAAGTCCTAATGCTCCTGCGTATGCAGCTTCCGATTGTGCGGAATTTGGACTTTTATGATTAAATCTGTCACTCTTAAAAACTCTGAATGCTCTCTTTCCATCATACATTCCTTTGCCATTAATACAAAGCAGAAATGATGAAATTATAATAAGAAGTGCACTGATTCTGCTTGGAATGAAATTTAATATATCATCAAGCTTTGCAGCAAAAAACCCGTACTGTGAATATCTGTCATTTTTATATCCAACCATTGAATCCATTGTGCTTGCTGCCTTATAAAACATGCCGCCGACAGGACCTAAAAAAGTAAGAAAAATAAGTGGTGCAATAACTCCGTCTGATGTATTTTCTGCTACTGTCTCAACACTTGCCTTAATAATCTCAGTCTCATCTAAATTATCAGTGTCCCTTCCGACTATCATTGAGAGTTTTTCTCTTGCTTCATTAATTCCAGATGTATAAAGTGCATCGTATACAGCCCTGCTTTCATCCTTTAAGCTCTTTGTTGCAAGGCAGTAAAATGAGATAATTCCCTCAACAATAATACCTGTGGCAATACTTAAATTATATGCTGTAATTACAATTAATGACGTAGCTACAGTAACTGTAAAAAGGACCAATACAACAAGAATAAATCCTGAGCTTTTCCTGTCTTTATATGTCTTATTTTCGACAAAAGAAATAAGCTTACCGATTAGTCTTACAGGATGAGGAAGTGAGTGTGGATCTCCGAAAATAAGGTCAAGCACGTATCCAATTGTCAATGCTAAAGCGTGATATTTTAATATTTCCATTATTATTAATGTATGAAACGTCTGCTACAATTCCTTCCTTACATTTAACCATATACTCATAATAATCAACATTCATAAAATATGATGTGAGTGCCATAATTGTTCCGCCGTGTGCTATTACGGAAATCTCATCTTCACTATGAGCTTCACGTATTATTTTGTAAAATCCACTGACTGTTCTATTAACAAAATCTTCTTTGTTCTCAGGAAGTAATTCTTTTAAATTTTTATCATTACAGACTTTTCCGTAATTTTTAATAAGCTCTTCTTCACTTATGCCCTTACATTTATCAAGCCAGAATCTGTAATATTCATTATCACACAGTTCTTCATAGCTTTTTCCTTCAAAGCTTTTAAAGTCCATCTCCTTAAGCTCATCAATTATTATTTTATTTGTATTTTTATAAATAATATCTGACGTTTCAATCGCCCGTCTTAACGGACTCACAAAAACCGTCTTAACTTTAGGGTATAATGAACGCTCTGTTTTTTCTTTAAGTTCTTTTTTAGCTTTTTCAGATAACGGTTCATCTGTTAATCCGATGTAACACCTTTTATCATTGAGTTCAGTTTCGCCGTGACGTATAAAGTTTATTTTAATTTTACCGCTACAAAACATATTAACCTGTAAACTTCTTTTGCAATATTTGCATAATATTTTGAAATAAGCCCAACTGCTTCCCTGAATCTGTTATCGCTCTCTTTTAACGGAACGACACCTGCCCCGACTTCTGAAATGATTATTATTTCAGGCTCAATCCTTTCAATTAGCTTTTTAACCAGATCTTCAATCAGACTGATATCTTCATTATCCTTTGACAAATACCTTACATATTCCTCCAGATTGCGTATTATTTTATATTTATCACTTAATTCATTTATTGATAAAAAATCAAAATCCGAAAGGTCAAGAACATCGCTTTTACTATAACCGCTTAGCCTTAGTGCAAATTCTTCTTTGCCCTGGTACTTTCCACCTGTTATTAAAATCATATATATCCTCCAACAGAAGAAATAATTATAAGTATAAGCTCAGTAATGCACATATAGTATCCTAATGTATCGCCCGTTATCCCATTTAGCTCCTTCATCATTTTTGATTTGTAAGTAAAGTATGATATGAAACTAAACAGAAGCATCATTAATGCAACAGTTATTTTAATAAAAGATACTAATGCAAGTGATAAAACCACTTCAAATATTAGTACAATAAACACAACCTTTAATTGCGTGTTTTTCTTAATTGTGTTAAGCATTCCTTCTTCTTTTGCCGGCTTTATTGTTACTGCACAAATACCGCTTAGCGCTCTTGCAATAACAAAGCTAAAACAAAAAAACACTACGCTTTCAGTATTAATTAGATAAGAAAATGCCAGAAACAAAAGACTAAATATTGCAAAATTTATTATGGCAAAGGCACCGGTATTCGGGTCTTTCATAATACTTAATTTTCTATCTTTATCGCCATATGAACAAAATGCATCAGATGTATCCATAAATCCGTCAACATGAATTCCTCCTGTTATTATCAAAGGAATTACTGCCATAAGTAATACTCTGAACATTTTTGGAAGAAGCAGTGCTTCACAGGAATGAAAAAGCACATATTCGATTGCCCCGATAAAAGCTCCGATTAACGGAAAGAAAATAAGCGCATATTTAAAATCATCCGAATCAAGATCAACGTGTGGCATTGGAATTTTTGAATATGTTGAAACACATGCAATTAATGATTTAAATATTTTCATATTTGTTTCCTGTAATTATTCCTTGTATTTTAAAACTGATTCCATTTATTACTTCAAAAAAACTTTCACTATGTTCAACTGATTTTGAGTTTACCTTAGCTGTCAGCTTTAAATAGCTCTCAGTCCACTCATCATAAATAATACCGTCTCTATACATATCATTTGTAACCAGTATTAGTTCAAAAGCACTATCGTTTATCGATAAAATATCATTAAAAATATCATCTGCCATGAGTGATATTGATTCATCAGAGGCTGTCTTTTCACCTGATACCTTATAGTAATAATTTGCACATAAATTAGATACACATTCTAAAAGTACAACCTTATCCTTTACTGCATTGACATGCTTATTAAGACTTACCTGTTCTTCAATCGTAATAAACCCTTTATCTTTTCTTAAATTTCTGTGCTTTTTAATTCTCTCCTTTGAAGCAGCTGACTCGCTCTCCATAGTTGCAAGATAAATAAGCTGTTTATTATATTTTAGTGCAATATTCACCGCAATTTTTTCTGCGGCTTCTGACTTTCCTGAGGCAGCCAAACCAATAACCGTAATCATACAAATCTCTCGTACTTATTAACGTTAATATCTTCGAAATGTGTACCTCCCTCATATACTGATAAGGCACACTTTGCGGCTGCCATAAAAATACATGTTCCGGTTCCTTCACCAAGTGCCATATTTGCATTTATTACAGGCATAGCCTCAAATTCATCAAGTATATATTTTATTCCGTTTTCTTTTGCATTATGAGAAAAGAATACTATGTCTTTAACCGAATCATCGATTCGCTTTGCAAGAAGTGCAGCGACCGAAGTAATAAAACCATCAGAAATTATCGGAACATTTAATGTAGAAGCCATAAGATATACTCCCATAAGAGCTGCGATATCAAATCCACCGACGCAGCGTAATATTTCTTTAGGGGGCAGATTATATAAATCATATTTTTTTATTGCCTCATCAACGACTTTTATTTTCCTAAGAAGCCCTTCATCAGAAAGACCTGCTCCTCTTGAACAGACTTTATCAGCACTTATCTTACAAAGTCCTGCAAGAACTGCGGCCGAAGTCGTAGTGTTTCCGATTCCCATCTCACCAAGCGCAATTACCTTATTCCCTTCTTCTTTAAGCTTATAAACACACTCTTTACCAATTTCAATAGCCTTATTCATATCGCCTTCAGACATTGCCGGCTCTATTAAAAAATTATTGGTGCCATAAGCTACACGCCTATTTTCTACACCTTCAATTTCACCCTTTTCCTTTATTCCGACATTGACATTTTTAATATTCATTCCAATTGACTTTGCCATATGACAGACAGTTGAAATTGACTTTCCGAGCGCCTTGGCAACCTCATATGTTACATCGCTTCCGCTTTGTGAAACACCCTCTTCAATAATGCCGTTATCTGCAATAAATATTAATAGTGTTGAAGGAAAAAGTGCTATATTTTCGCTTCCCTGAATAGCTCCGATTCTTGATAATACAGTTTCAAATTCTCCTAAACCATCAAGAGGCTTTGACAAATTGTCCCAGTTTGATTTTATCTTTTTATACAGTTCTTCATTTCTCATAAGACTATATTATTCCCATAATATATTTAAGTTCATTAATATCAATTGAGTCTTTTATTACCTCTGCTGCCTTGTCATATTCTATGTCTTTATATTTCCCGTAATCTTTTATCATATCAGTATAAAAAGAAGAATCCTTTATTCCTTTTTTGTTAAGAAGTCCTGTAATTAATGCCTTTGTCAGTTCTTCTTTGTCAAATAAGCCGTGAACGTACGTACCAAATACGTCTACAGGTTCTTCAGATACACTCGTAACACCTGAATGTATTTCATAGCCTTCACATACAATACTATTAAGACATTTAAAAAATCCTTTCTCACATTTTATCATTGATACACATCTGGTGAGTGTCTTTTCAGGTTTAATTTCTGTCCTTTGTTTTATTAATGATAAACCTCTTATGTAAGTATCTCCTTCAACACCTGATTCATCAAATATTTCTTCTCCAAGAATCTGGTTACCTCCGCATATTCCGATAATCGGAGTTACTGATGCGTTTTTTACAATGTATTGTGAAAGTCCGTTTTCATTCATCCATTTCAAATCGCTAATAGTACTTTTAGTACCGGGAATAATCAGTAAATCCGGATTATTATTCGGAACACTGTCAATGTATAAAACATTAACGTATGGCAATAAACAAAGCGGTGTGAAATCCGTAAAGTTAGACATATGCGGGAGTTTTACAATATATATATTTATTATTTTTTTATAAATATCTTCACATTTATTTTCGCTTTTCCCTAAAGGATTTATCGTTACCGAATCCTCCTCATCAATTTTTACATTACAATAAGGTATGACTCCGATCACATTTTTATCAGTCTTATCTTCAAGCATATTAATTCCCGGTTCAAGCAGTGATCTATCGCCTCTGAATTTATTAATGATAAGTCCCTTTACTCTGTTTCTTTCATCATCACTCAGCCATTCAAGTGTTCCAAGAAGCTGCGCAAAAACGCCGCCTAAATCTATATCTCCAACAAGTAATACATTTAAATCAAGCATTTTTGCAAGACCCATGTTTACTATGTCATTTTCTTTAAGGTTGATTTCTGCAGGGCTTCCTGCACCCTCAACTATAATTACATCATATTCTTTTTCAAGTGAATAAAACGCATCCTTAATTACAGGAATCAGACTTGTCTTATATTCGTAATATTCCTTTGCATTCATATTGCCGATAGGCTTTCCCATCACAATAACCTGTGAGCCGACATCCGAATTAGGCTTAAGCAATATCGGATTCATCCTTACATCCGGTATTGTACGCGCTGCTTCAGCCTGGACAATTTGTGCCCTACCCATTTCTTTTCCATCAAAGGTAACACCGGAATTAAGTGCCATATTCTGGGATTTAAAAGGACAAACCTTGTATCCTAAATTACTGAAAAGTCTGCAAAGTGCCGTAACTATGAAGCTTTTTCCGGCACTTGACATAGTGCCCTGTATCATTAATCTATATGACAAATTATTCCTGTGCCTGTCCTTTCGTCAAAGTCACCTGATGTAATATCAAATAATTTCTTAATATATCCATCGTTAAATATCTCATCAACATTTCCTATTCTGTCTATTTTGTCATTCTTTATGCATATGACCTTATCTGCAATCTGCTTTGCCATATCAAGCTCATGTAAAGACATAAGTACAGAAAATCCCATTTTACGTGAAAGCATTTTAAGTGTAGTTAAAAACTCCATTTTATATTTAACATCAAGAAAAGAAGTCGGTTCATCAAGTATAAGTACCTTAGGTCTTTGGCAAATTGCCCTTGCTAAAAGAACGCGTTGCCTTTGTCCGTCTGATAGCTTTAAGAAGCTTTTGTCTTTTATATCTTTAATTCTTGTAAGCTCCATACACTCATCTACTATTTCTTTATCAGCAGAAGAAATCGTCCCAAAACTGTTTGTATATGGATATCTTCCCATCTCAACCATTTCTTCACATGTATAATCAGCGTATGTCTTTTCCGTAAGAACTACGGCAACTGATTTTGCAAGCTCACCTAAGCTAATATCAAATATATCCTTATTATTAATATAGACATTACCGGAAATCGGCTTAATTATTCCTGAAACAGTCTTAAGAAGCGTTGTCTTACCGGCACCGTTTGGTCCGATTAAAACAACTGTCTCACTGTCATTTACACTAATATTTATGTTATTTACAATTGCCCTGTCATATCCGATGCACAAGTCTTTTGTTTCTATCTTCATTACCTATCCTTACTTCTTTTAATCATCATATAAATAACAACAGGAGACCCGAATATTGCCGTGACCGTGCTTATGCTTAACTCTGTCGGAGCAAATAAAGTTCTTGATAATAAATCACATATGCATGTAAAAACCGCTCCTAAGAAAAAACATGCCGGAATCATATATTTTGGCTTTGAGTTACTTATTAGCTTTCTTACAAGGTGTGGAACTGCAATGCCTACAAATGAAACAGGTCCCGCAAACGCTGTTACACAGGCAGATAACAGACTTGAAAGAATAACAAGCTTTATTTTGAATGAATTTATGTTGACACCGACGCTTTTTGCGTAGCTTTCAGACACTAAAAACGCCGACATTGGCTTAGACAGTAAAAACACTGATATAGCAGCGATCGTAATAACAACCCCCATAATGATTGCCTGGTCCATGAGTACCTTTGAAAGGCTTCCTCTTGACCAGTTATGAAGGTTTACGATGTCTGAATCTTCCGCAAATGTTACAATCAGATCACATATTGCCGTGCATATATACCCAATCATTACTCCACATACAAGAAGCATTGACATGCTTCTTACTCTCTTTGAAATAATAATAACAAATGCCATTGCTGACATTGCACCAAGAAATGCTGCGAGTATTAATGCAACATTGCTTAATACACTTAACTTTTCTGCTATGAAAATCATAACGACTGCAACAAATAATTTTGCACCGGATGAAATACCAAGAAGGTAAGGTCCGGCAATCGGATTATGAAAGAAAGTCTGTAGACAATATCCTGAAACAGACAATGCTCCTCCTGCAAATATCGCTGCAAGCATTCGTGGTATTCTAATATTAAGTACAATGCTGTTTGACACACTTCCCGCTTTTGTTATTTCACTAATGTCTATTTTTGTCGTTCCAACAAAAATGCAAAGCAAAGAAGCTGTGATAAGCAAAACAGCTATTATTACATATGAAATTACAAGCCTGCTCTTAGTCATTTTTATCTAATCTTATAAAAATATTCACCTGTTTCATTATTAAGAAACAATTCATTAAGTTCAGTAACAATTTCAGGAAGACTCATTACCGATAAATATATGTTACTGTTTGTACAGTAAATACTGTCTTCCCTATATGCTTTAGTATTTTTTAATACTTCACATTTTGAAATTAATTCTTCCTTTGTATTAATCTTACCGTTGATAGTCGAATTGTAAATAAGCACATCGCAGTCTGAAACCTTTTCAAAAAAAGCCTCCTTCTGTATTGTCATCTGACCCGTGCCGTCATACCCGCTATCACCTTCAAATACGTAATCTCCCCCGGCGATATTTATCATATTTACAATATAATCATTATTTTTTCTGATTACGATTCCACCGTTTTCTGAGACATAGAAATATGCTACTATTTTATTAACCTTATCAAAAGAAGCATTTAACATTTTCTCTTTTGCGTTAAAAATCTCTTTTGCATCATCAAGCTTGTTACATAACAGTCCATATAGCTTTATCCATTCCATTCTGCCAAGAAGATCTCTCTCATGACTTGAATAGTCTATCATTACCGGAATATTAACATCTGATAGCCTGTTTATTACATCAGGTGTGTGCGTAATCATTGTGTTCTCTATTACAAGACTACACTGATTGTTAATTAACATCTCAAAATCAGGTGCACTGTATTTCCCTGCATATTTTATTTTATCATCATTAAGAAGTTTTGTAATTTTCTCGTTTTGTGAGTTTTTAGTATTTATTGAAGTAAAGGAAACACACTCAAGTGCATCAAGACAGTCAAAAAAATCTACAGTTGAATGACTGACTAAATCTATATTGTTAAGTGGAACATCTAACACTCTGACTTTGTCTTTTATATCAGTAGGAATACTGTATCCGCTTCCGTTTAGCATATAATAATCAGTTCCATTTATTATTATCATGCAATATTTGCTGTCATAATAAAGAACCTCAAATTTTTCTGCGTATCTTAATTCAAGCTTATCTGTTAATGTGTGGTTATTTATCCATTTCTTAATTTCTTCTGTTTCACTATTATTATTAAGAGTGAGATTATCTATGACTTCTTCGCTTGTTTCAGATTTATTATCATCACCTGTTGAATAGGAAATTGTATATTCAATCTCATGAGGCGTTCCCATAGCAACAGTGTCAGCAATTACATTGACTTCACCGTTAAGTCCGTCAATCGGTATTTCAAATACTGAATTCCCGGATTCATTGACAGGTAAGTACTTCTCATTATTTACTATCATGTAATCATAGTTTTCTGAACTCCATTCAACTGTCAGAATAACATTTTCATTCTCAACAGTTGCTTTTGCAGGAGACTTGATAGATGCCCTGTTTGTTCCTCCGCTAAGCTTTGTTACTACTTCGTATTCGCCGTCTTTAATAGTGTTACAGCCTGAAAAAATGACAGCCAGCACCGTCATAAAAATAACGATGCTGACTGACTTTTTTAATTTGTTCATTATATTGTTTTTCATTTCACGTTACTTAATCAAACTTATTCGACCGGCTTAACATCTGATACGATTACTTTATGATCATACCATTTTTCCTTCTTACCGATTAATGCTAAGTCGAATTCTTTATCAAGTACAGGCACATCAATAACGAAAGAGTTTACTTCTTCTTCACTTCCATCATCGTATTTAACAGTTACTTTGCTGCAATTGATACGGTTTTTTTCATCGTTTTTAGCATCCTTGGCAAGGCCTTCATAAAGACCTACTATTCCGTCTCCGGAAAGTACTATTTCCATAGTCATTTTGCCATCTTTAACTGTAAGTATGCCTCTTCCTTCTTTTGTCTCGTTAATCTTAAACATCCCTGAGTCAGTTTCAAATTTAGCACTGTATATTCCGTCTTCAAGAGCTGTTTTATTATCGCTCTTATCTTCAATGACTATAGGATCTTTTTCTAATGCATCATTAATATGGCTTACATATAGATTCTGCAATTCTTCAATGCTTCCAAGTCCTTCAATCTGACATTCAACACTGTTAAATACACCCTTACTTTCAAAGATTGATTTCCATGAATCTTCATCATCACCTGCCATATCGTTGTTGGCATGGTCTCCTGCTACAACCATAAGAGGTCTTAATATTACGTTTTTAAAGCCCGCATCTGCTACAGCAGATATTACCTCATCAATTGATGTCTCTTCAGGTTCACCTTCAACTGTTCCGACAAAGGCATTTGGATAACCTAAATCTTTAAAAGTATTTACCATCTGCGAATATGTAACCTTAGCTTTGTGCGATGTGCCATGTCCTAAAAATACAAAGGCTGTAGATTCTTCGATTGATTTATCAATACTTTCAAATCCTGCATCTTCTATTGCTGCATCTAATACACTTTTTGCAACTATTTGCTTATCCTTATTGACTACCTTTTCATCGTCTGCATGCTCACCAAGAAGAGGCTCTGATACTATTACCTGTTCAAATTTATCTGCATACTTTCCTAATATCTCTGTAAGTTCATCATATTCTGCACCATGCATCAAGTGTGTAGGCTGAACAATAAGTGTTTTAACTTTGTTGTTTACAGCTCTTTCAAGAGCCTGATCAACGTTATCGATTTTTATTCCATCTCTTGCCTGAACGTGATTAATAATAATCTGTGAAGTAAATGCTCTTCTTACTGATAATGTAGGGAAAGCCTTTTGAATTGCTTTTTCTATTCCTCCGATATCGTTAGTTCTGCTATCATTAAATGATGTTCCAAAGCTCACAACAAGGATTTCAATTTCCCCGATATCATCTGCATTTAACGGATCATCAAGTGAGGCATCACCTGTATCTCTTCCAAAGTAGTCATAATCTGCATTTTCTCCGCTTACAAGCTGCTTTTGTTCCTCAGTAAGTGCATCCCATGCTTCCTTTGCCTTTGCGCATAATTCATCTGTTTCATCGGTTCTTTGCTGAACATAAATTGCATCGATAAGGTCAGAAACCTCTTTTACCGGATCAGATGAAACACTCTCATCATCTTTGGTTTCTTCTGCAACTGTTTCTTCTGATACTTCCTTTGTATCTTCTGTTGTCTGTGGATTTTCCTGTACGGCTGATGTGTTATTGCCGCACGCTGTGAGTGCTAATGCCATTACTAAAGCAAGTGGCATCGTTAAAAATTTGTTTTTCATTTTCTCCTCCTATTGTACGTAATAATGATTACATAGGGACATTGCCCTTAAAATAAGAGGTCGTTCACAATATTCACTGAATTGAATAAATAGTGTTGTACGACCAGATCTCGTGGCCCGGGGATTACCCCGACTAGACTAAATTAAAGTCCACGTAAGGCAGGTTTCCTGGCTTAGGATCATAAAACAATACTGTCTTCCCGCTTATGCAGTGACCGGATTAAAACGAAAAATATCATAACTTAATCCTAAAGTATTATTCTCCTCATATACAGTGACGGGCTCGCTCAGGATTCTGACCTGATTCCCTTTTACCTAAGGCACAATAAAGTCCTTAGCACCTTACAAGCTACATTTCATATAATACAATAATTACATATGTTTTTCAAATAAAAATGCCCCGGACAAAGCCGGGGCAAATAATTCAAATCTTACTTAAAAGGATTCTCATCTGGATATGGAATTGATGCAGGTCTGTTGTATCCGATTTCATCTACATCAACACCGATGTACTTAAATACTTCGTAAAGTGCCTTTCCATAGTGTCCGAATGCTACTGCACCGTGATGTGGGTAATTCTTCTGGATAAGAACGTGACGATAGAAACGTCCCATCTCAGGAATAGCGAATACACCGATACCACCGAATGACTTTGTAGCTACAGGAAGAACTTCACCTTCTGCAACATATGCACGAAGAATGTTGTCTGCTGTTGACTGAAGTCTGTAGAATGTGATGTTACCAGGAATAATATCACCTTCAAGTGTTCCCTGAGTAACTTCTTCCGGAAGGTTTCTGGCCATGATGAGCTGATACTTCATCTCATGGAATGAAAGCTTCTTTGTACATGTGTTTCCACAGTGGAAGCCCATGAATGTATCTGTAAACTTGTAATCGAACTTGCCTTCGATTGACTCCTTGTACATATCCTTTGGAACTGAGTTGTTGATGTCAAGAAGTGTAACAACATCTTCTGATACACAAGTTCCGATGAACTCTGAAAGACATCCGTAAATATCTACTTCACATGATACAGGGATTCCCATTCCTGTTAAACGGCTGTTAACATAGCATGGAACGAATCCGAACTGTGTCTGGAATGCAGGCCAGCACTTACCGGCAATTGCCACATACTCTCTGTATCCCTTATGAGCATCAATCCAGTCAAGAAGTGTTAACTCATACTGAGCAAGCTTAGCAAGAACTTCAGGCTTCTTATTGCCGGCACCAAGCTCTTCTTCCATTTCCTTAACCTTAGCAGGAATTCTCTCGTCGCCTGCATGCTTGTTGAATGCTTCGAAAAGATCAAGCTCTGAGTTCTCTTCGATTTCAACACCAAGGTTGTAAAGCTGCTTAATAGGAGCATTACAAGCAAGGAAGTTCATAGGTCTTGGACCAAATGATATAATCTTTAACTTTGAAAGTCCATCGATTGCACGTGCAATTGGAAGGAATTCATGAATCATATCTGCACAATCTTCAGCATCACCAACAGGATACTCAGGAATGTATGCCTTAACGTTACGAAGCTTTAAGTTATAGCTTGCATTAAGCATTCCACAGTAAGCATCTCCACGTCCGCCTACTAAGTCGTTCTGGCTTTCTTCTGCAGCAGCAATGAACATCTTAGGTCCTTCGAAATGCTTTGCAAGAAGTGTCTCAGAAATTTCAGGTCCGAAGTTACCAAGATATACGCAAAGTGCGTTACATCCTGCTTTCTTGATATCCTCAAGAGCATTTACCATATCGATTTCTGATTCGATAATTGTTACCGGACACTCATAAATATCTGATGCGTCATACTTTGCAGCATAAGCCTTACAAAGAGCTTCTCTTCTGCTGATTGTGAGTGATGCAGGGAAACAGTCACGTGATACGCCTACAACACCAACTTTAACATTTGGCATGTTAATCATATTTTTCTCTCCTTATAAATTAATTTATTCAAAGCAGGTTCTACCCGTCTTTGTGTTTGATGTAATTAAAGACTTAAATTCTCTCCGATAAGTCCTAATGGATCACCTTCGTTTACTCCTTCAGGATGACCTAAAAGCCATTTATTAACTGCTGTTAAGTGGCTGTCTTCAACACCGCCCTTATGCTCTGACTTAAGTGCTTCATTTGTACCTCTAGGAAGAACGACTGCAACCTTAAATCCTGTTCCATCTGGATCACATGGAGCGTAATGAAGAGTTGTTGCATATACTTCAACTGCTGTTCCTGCAGGAACTAAAAATGCTACTACCTTAGATGTATCATATGTCATGTCAGGTGTAATGTCTTCCTGCTTTCCAAGCATTAATACTGCATCAGTGGCTGCAATATTAATCTCTGAATCTCTGTGATACTCAAGAGCATTAAGAAGCTTGTTGTGACCATTGCAATATCCGATCTGAATCGGCATCTCGCCATAAGCCTTCACTGAAAGCTCTTCCATTACAGGTAATGCTTCAAGTGCTTCACAAAATGTTACATACTCAACTCCTTCAGGAAGCGGAGTTTTGTCTTTAAGAACCTGGCAAAGTTCTGAAAAGTCAATATCTGTAATAACTTTTCCATACTTTGAAAATTCAGGATCTGTAACCGGTATTATTTTCATTTGTAGCCCTCCATTTATTTACTCCGGATTAATCCGGGCATATTCATTAAAATAATTCCTTAACTGCCGGATAGAGTTTTCTGAACTTCTGATACTTTTCTTCATACTTGGCCGTAAGTTCTTTATCAGGAGTAACTTCTCCGACAACCTTAACGAGCTTTTCTGCTGCCTCTTCAACTGAAGCAAACTCTTTACATCCTACAGCTGCAAGGATTGCTCCGCCATATCCCGGTCCTTCTTCAGATTCAATTTCCTGAACAGGAATGCCAAGGACATTGGCCATCATCTTCTTCCATAACGGTGACTTTGCGCCGCCTCCGCATATTTTTGTCTTAGTAATATTGATTCCCTGTGCCTTAGCAACTTCAAAGGAATCTCTGATGCCAAAGCATACGCCTTCAAGCACTGCCTGAGTCATGTCGGCTCTGGTAGTATCCATACTCATACCAATAAACATAGCTCTTGCATCTGCATTATTATGAGGCGAACGCTCTCCCATAAGATAAGGAAGGAAGAATACGTTATTCTCTCCAAGCTTAGCATCGATGCCTTCCTGCTCCTTTGCAAATTCACTAGTCTTAAGGATGTCTTCCATCCACCACTTATTACATGATGCAGCTGAGAGCATACATCCCATTAAGTGATAATTTCCGTCTGAATGAGCAAATGCATGAAGTGCATTGTTATCATCAACTGTAAATTCCTTGCTTGAAATAAAGATTGTACCTGATGTACCAAGTGAAATGTTGCACATTGCATCGCCAACAGTACCTGTTCCGATTGCCGCAGCAGCATTATCTCCGGCACCTGCCACGACTTTACAGTCAGCAGGAATTCCAAGCTCTTTTGCTATTTCTTCCTTAACGCATCCAACTACCTCATAGCTCTCGAAAATCTTAGCAAGCTGTTCTTCCTTAACTGAACAGATTTCCATCATTTCCTTAGACCAGCATTTATTCTTAACATCAAATAAAAGCATTCCCGATGCATCGGATACATCTGTACAATGCACACCTGAAAGCTTATATGCAATATAGTCCTTAGGAAGCATTATCTTAGCGATCTTTGCAAAATTCTCAGGTTCATTTTCTTTAACCCAGAGAATCTTTGGTGCAGTAAACCCTGCAAAAGCAATGTTAGCTGTATACTGTGAAAGCTTATCCTTACCAATAACATTGTTAAGGTATTCTGTCTCCTTAGTAGTACGTCCATCATTCCATAAGATTGCAGGTCTGATTACGTTATCGTCCTTATCAAGAATTACAAGACCATGCATCTGTCCACCAAAGCTTATTCCTGCAACCTGTGATTTATCACACTCTGACAGTAATTCCTTAAGTCCTGCCATAACCTGTGTCCACCAGTCCTCAGGCTTCTGCTCTGACCAACCCGGATGAGGGAAACTAAGCGGATATTCTTTTGATACAATTTTTTCAATTTTGCCGTCGTTTCTCATAAGAAGCATTTTGACAGCGGATGTTCCTAAATCAACACCAACGTAAAGCATACACAACCTCCTTAACTGATATGCTCTGGAAAATCGTATTGTACATGTACAAATTGTCCAATTTTCCATACCAATATTATACTCAATTGATACAATGTTCACAAGACAAAAAGTCTCGACGAAAACGTTTACGACGAGACTTTTTTCTAAAAACAGCTTTAAAGATTTATTTCTATCTTAAGCGGATTAACCTTGCAAAGTGAAACACTTACTTCATCAGGCTGGCTTACACCTACATATAAGGTGAATTTGTCACCGTCCTGTATATATTTGCCTTCTTCATTAACAACCATAAATGCTCTTGATGGGATATTAATTGTTACTTCCTTTTCTTCAAAAGCATCAAGTCCCACACGTTTAAATCCGCACAGACTATGATTTCGTACAGCATACTCAGAGTTATGATTCTTAATGTATACCTGAACTACTTCGTCTGTTTTAATTCCGCTTGTATTTTTAATATTAGCTCTGACGCTTATACTTCCATCATATACATTGTCTGATTTGATTAATGACTTAGCATTTTCTTCATTTTCTAAAGATGCTCCGGTCATTTCTACATTAGCATATGTAAGGCCAAATCCGAAAGGATATTGTGCAGGGTTTTCCATATATTTATATGTTCTTCCCTTCATGCTGTAGTCTTCAAAATCAGGAAGCTCATCAAGCGAATTGTAGAATGTAACAGGAAGCTTTCCTGAAGGAGATATCTTTCCAAAGAGTATATCAGCTATTGCCTTTCCTCCCATACATCCCGGGTACCATGCTTGTAATATTGCACCGTATGTGTCGTTATTCTTAGCAAAAGCCAAATCCATTGCCGAACCTGTCATATTAATAAGAATAATTGGCTTTCCAACTGCTTCAAGAGTTTCAATCATTCTCATCTGTGAAGCAGGAAGGTTAAGAGTTTCCTTATCACCTGATGCATAGCTGTTACCTGTATCGCCTTCTTCTCCTTCAAGAGTTTCATCAAGACCGACAACTAACACTACAACATCAGAATTCTTGGCAACGATTACTGCTTCTGAAATTCTGTCATCATCAAATGCAAGATTTTCTACTCTTTCCTTAAATAAGTGACTTCCGTCAGAATAATGAACTCTTATATCATTCTTATCACAAACCTTTTGTATTCCTTCAAGCACAGTTACATATCTTGATGAAGTGCCGTGATAATTACCGATTAATGATGCGCGTGAATTAGCATTCGGTCCAATAACACCTATTGAATTAAGCTTTGTTACATCAAGCGGAAGTATTCCATCATTTTTAAGAAGTACTATGGATTTTCTTGCTGCCTTTTTCGCAAGCTTAATATGTTCCTTGCTCTCTACTTCGCTGTAACCGATTTCATCATATTCACAAGGCTCAAACATTCCAAGAAGGAAACGTGTTGTAAATAATCTGATAAGCGATCTGTCAATTGCTTCTTCAGTAATAAGTCCTTCTCTTAATGCATCAAGAATATACTCATATGTACATCCACAATTAACATCACAGCCTGTATTAAGTGCCAGTGCTGCTGACTCCGTGGAGTTCTTTGTAACCTTGTGGTTCTCATGGAAGTCTCTGATTGCCCAGCAGTCAGAAACATAATGTCCTTCAAATCCCCACTCGCCTCTTAATACATCTTCCATAAGGAATTTATGCGCACATGCCGGCTCGCCTTCAACTCTGTTATACGCACCCATAACTGCTTCTACTTTAGCATCTTTTACAAGTGTTTCAAAAGCAGGAAGGTATGTCTCAAACATGTCTTTCTTAGAACATTTGGCATCAAAGCTGTGTCTTATTGCTTCAGGTCCTGAGTGAACCGCAAAGTGCTTAGCACATGCAGCAACCTTCATATGTTCGCCATTTCCCTGGAGACCTTCGACAAATGCTTTTCCAAGCTTCCCTGAAAGATAAGGATCTTCACCATATGTCTCATGGCCTCGTCCCCATCTAGGGTCTCTGAAAATATTCACGTTAGGACTCCACATTGTAAGTCCCTTATATATATCTCTGTCTTCCTCTTCAGAAAAGGCATTATATTTCGCTCTTGCTTCTGTAGATATTGCATCTGCAATTTCTTTAAGAAATTCATCATCAAACATTGCTGCAAGACCGATTGCCTGTGGAAAAACAGTTGCAGTACCTGCTCTTGCAACTCCGTGAAGACATTCGTTCCACCAGTTATATTCAGGAACATCAAGTCTTTCAATCGCCGGAGCATCATATCTTAACTGTGAAGCCTTTTCTTCTGTTGTCATTTTGGCAACAAGCTCAGTTGCCTTTTTCTTCGCTTCTTCTCTCGTCATAAGAAAATACTCTTTCTAAATAATTATTATTTTTATTATCCCTTTACTGCACCTTGTGTAAGTCCGTCTACAATCTGGTTACTGAACATACAGTAAACTATAATTGTAGGAATGATGGCAAGTACAATTGCAGCAAACATCTGACAATAGTTTGTATTATACGGACCGACGAATTTTGTCAACGATACTGGCAGCGTTTTCTTGGCTTCATTTGAAATAAATACCATTGCCAGAAGAAGTTCGTTCCAGTTATTAACAAATGACATAAGTCCTGTAACCATGAATCCTGTCTTTGCAAGTGGTAATGCAACAGTTCCGAACATCTTATAAACTGAGCATCCGTCAATACATGCGGATTCAAAAAGCTCTCTCGGGATTCCCTCAAAGAAACCTACGAGAATATATATAGTAATAGGAAGTGAAAACGTTATGTATGGAATAATAATACCAATAAGTGAATTACTCATCTTAAGCTTTGAAAACTGGATGAATAAAGGAATAAGCACACAGTGAACAGGAACCATCATTCCTATAAGGAAATATGTCAATGTGAGCTTAGCAAGCTTCCATCTTAATATAGCTATTGCATATGCTGCCATTGCGCCAAAGAGCATTGATAAAATAAGAGTTATTGTACATACAATAAATGAGTTAAGTGTTGCTCTTCCTAAGTTACCTGCTGTCCATGCAAATGTATAGTTTTCGAACATAAGCTTGTCAGGCATTGCCCATGGTGAAAGCATAAGTGTGCTGTCATCTTTAAGTGATGTAATAACTACCCAGAGGAGTGGTGCAATGTAAAGCACTGCTAAAAGGGTAAGGAATACATAAATAATTACCTGTACTACTTTTGATTTTGTACTTGTTGCAGAAATTGTTACGTCTTTATTTTTGCTCATTTCTATTCCTCCTTCCCTTCTTACATCTCGTAGCTGTCAACTTTGACAAACTTATTAATAATTACTGTTACGATAAGACACATTACCATGAGTACTACACCTATTGCAGAACCGTATCCAAGCTTATTGTACTTAAAGCCCTGATCATAAAGGTGTGTCGCAAGAACGTGTGCCTTTCCTGCAAGGAATCCTTCAGGAATCATGTTATATACAAGATCGAAGAATTTAAGCGAACCGATCGCGTTAAGCGACATTGCGGTTGCAACCATCGGTCTTATTAATGGTAATGTGATATGAACGAATGCCTGTGGCTTACTAGCGCCGTCAATATATGCAGCTTCATAAACGTCTTTACTGATTCCTGAAATCTGTGCCATATAAAGCATCATCGACTGACCTACATACTGCCATAGGGCAACTACTGAAATTACGATGATTGGAAGAATGATAAATCCTTCTGTATTGAAAAGCCATTCAGGACCATCTGTACAATCAGCATACACTCCCAAGGAAGCAAGCATTTCGTTAATACCGAGTCTAGGTGTAAATACGAACATCCACAAAAGACCTAAAGCAGCTGATGAAAGAACACATGGTAAATAGTAAATGTTCTTAAATAAGTCTTTTCCTTTTTTGATATTTGTAAGTAATGCCGCAAGCAAAAGACCACAGATAAGCTGTGAAACGCAAGAGAAAACCAAGAAGAACATTGAGTTCTTAAGTGCAATTCTCATTGCTTTATCCTTTGTAAACAGTTTTACATAGTTATCTAAACCATTAAATACGATTGGGTAGTTCGTTTTGTAATTGCAGAATGAATAATAAACTGACTTACAAATCGGCACGAAAAGAACTACCGTAAATAAAATTAACGCCGGTGCGATAAATAAAAATATCGCTTTTTTGTTTCTCAATAATTTGTCCATACAATACCTCCTTTATCTGGCCTTTGACCATTTTATAGGAAATAATAGCTATTATTTCCTATAAAATAGCCAGCACCCATTTGGGTGCTGGCCCCAAAATCATGTTAATGATTTGTTAAATTGATTCAGAGTGGTATCTTACCAAACGTTCATCTCGTAGTACTCCTGGATTGGATCAAGAGCTGTTGCAGGATCCTCACCCTTGAAGATTTCTACGAAACAGTTATCAAATGTTGAACCAGCTTCTGTATCAACAAGTGATTCGTTGTAGAATCCGAATGTTGAAGAAGCGTTCTTGAATACATCCATAACATACTTAAGCTCTGGTGGAGCAACTTCCATATCGTACTCAACATTTGTTACAGGAATCTTACCACCAATTTCTGCTGTGTACTTCTGAGCTGTCTCATCAACGAAGTACTTCATAAGCTGTACTGCTGCTTCAGGATGCTTTGTGCTAGCGCTCATCATAAGTGAGTCTGACTTAGCAATAACTCTGTTAGCATCTGGGTTTCCGCCTTCAACTGCAGGGAATGCGAATACGCCAACCTTATCTGCGAAACCTTCTGCACAAGAACCGTTAATCTGACCGATTGCCCATGATCCCTGGATAAGGATTGCAGCTTCTCCGTTGTAGAATGCTGCTGTAGCGATATCGTTGTCATCACCGGCTGCTGTCTTCTGGAAGTACTTAGAAAGCTGCTGAATCTGCTTACCAGCGTTGATAACCTTCTCATCCTTCCAATCTGTCTTGTGTTCCTTAATGTCGTCAAGAACAAGACCATTTCTGTCGCAAAGGTATCCAGCTACCATTGATAAGCACCATGCTGTACCAGCTGAGATTGTGATTGGTGTGTAGCCGGCATCCTGTAACTTCTGACAAGACTCTAATAACTCATCAAATGTCTTAGGAACTGATGCGCCTGCCTTCTCAAACATCTCTGTGTTATAGAATACACAAGCTGCTGCGATGTTAAGCGGTACTGCGTAAATGCCATCATCATATGTGCTTCCTGCGAATACTGCATCTGATGTGAATGTTTCCTTCCATCCGTCAGCTTCAAGATACTGATCGATAGGAGCTGCAACGCCTGTTAATGCGTAGTCATTCATGTTAGCACCAGGTGATACGATGAATACGTCCGGTGTCTCGCCAGCTGCTACTAAAGCATTAAGCTTTGTGTAGTACTCTTCAAGGTTTGTTGTGATAGGTGTACAATGATACTTTCCTTCAAAATCCTTGTTAAATCTCTCGATTGAATCTGCATAACCCTTAGAAATAAGGTCTTCTGTTGCTGCAAGATCATCCCATACCATAAATGTGATCTCTTCAACTTCTCCTGATGCCTCGGCTGCAGGTGCTTCTTCTTCTGCTGCAGGTGCTTCTTCTTCTGCTGCAGGTGCTGCTTCTTCTGTTGCTGCAGGTGCTGCTGCTTCCTGTGATCCGCCACAGCCTGCTAACATTCCAACTGTCATAGTTGCTGAAAGAAGAAGTGCTAATAACTTTTTCATCTTCATAACGAAATATTCCTCCTGATTTTCTCGACTTGTGCAGAAGTCGGATTATTGATTGTCAATTTTCATAGATGAACTGCTGCACCATTGTTCATCCTTATGTGTTGATATTATCATACGGATATATGCTTTTCTATTCAATAATTGCTTTTTTATTATCAATTCTTGCTATATTATCAAAAGTAGTCATAGGTCATTTATTACAATTGCAATAGAATAAATCATATTTTTTGTGCATTTTTTACAATTGAGCATCAATTTGTAGTAAAACTGCTTAATATATTGTTTTTATCTAAATACAATTTACATAAAATTTGTTAATTTTTTAGCACGATTTGTTAATTGCATGTTGCGAAACAAACTAAATTAGTATAAAATAGTGCCGACAACAGATATATTTTAGGTGGAATTATGATTAAAATACTTAACGGCGTAAGGGAAACGGTCAGTTATGACGTCTCTAAAACGCTTATGCTTTATCACAATGATGAAAAAGAAGAATATCCTTTCCACTGGCACACACCTATAGAAGTAATAATGCCATTAAGAAACGGATATCATGTAGAACTCCCTTCGGATGTCCACTATCATTTAAGGGAACATGACATTATTTTCCTTAGACCCGGCTCGCTGCATAAGCTATATGAACAGGAAGGGGAACGTATTATTTTCCAGTTCAATATGAATCTGTTAAATGCCCTTGATGAATTTGACGATTTCTTTCCTTCATCAACTCCGGCTCTTTTAATTACACCGGAGGATCATCCGGAAATTCATGAGCAATGTGTCAAGCTGATGCTTGAAATAGAGGATGAATATTTGAGCAACGCTCCTCTTAAGGACGCATCGGTTTATGGAAAGCTATTAGATCTTTTAGTCCTTATATATAGGAATACTTCCAATACTAACGTTATTTTTTCTGACGTTAAGCTTAATAAGCAGAAGGAATACTTAGAGAAATTTGTCAGTATTACAGACTACATCAAGCAGCACTGTAATGAAGATATATCGCTTGATGATGTCGCTGAAATATCCGGCTTTTCCAAGTATCATTTCAGCAGATTGTTTAAGGAATTTAGTGGCACTTCATATTATAAGTACCTTAATCAGAAGAGAATTGAATTTGCAGAACAGCTTTTGCTAGATCCTGAAATTAATATTACAGAAGCTGCCGTACGTTCGGGATTTAACTCAATATCGGCATTTATCAGGATGTTCAAGCAAATAAAAGGCTGTACACCTACTGAATTCAGAAACATGTACAGCTATTAATATCAGTCAAAAGAATCATTTTCTTTTTCATATTTTCCATTTTTCGCTGCACCTTTTGGTGCAGCACTTTTTTATATCATTATCCAGTTTTTGTCAGATTTGACTTCATTGTCTGTATTAGTCATATAGGCTTTCGGATAAATCACAAGATGCTTTGGACATACATTTAACAAAGCGGCCCACTGACTGAACGTCGAGTTGGCGATAATATTATACTTGCACATACTCATAAGCTGCATGTCCCTGTAGCTTAAATCGCCGCTATTACCTGTAATTAGCACTTTATCATTAATCCACTTGAATTCTTCTTTGACAAAATCGGCATCATCTGAAAAAATGAAGAACTTAAGCCTAGAGGCATCATCAGAATGTTCTCTGACATAATTTATCGCGGCCTCATAATAGTCCTTTCCAAGAGTTAAGAATTTATCCTTATAAATGTCAGATAAATAGTCGCCCCTTCTTACATGGATACTTACCGACTCACAATTGTTGATTTTGTCGGCATATGCAATGTTCCATTCTTCGGAAAGCGTTCTGAACAAAAAGCAGTCTCTTACCCTGTCAATTACCTGTGAATAAAATTTTTCCTCAATAAAAAAACCGGTAATATAATAATCATTAGACGTATCAAGGTTCATAACGGCATTGTAAAACTCATCTTCGCCAAGCGAATCCTGCCCATACTGCTCAATAATATACGGTTTTCTGCTCTTAAGCTTATTATTTTTAAGCAGTCTGTTAATAACCCATCTTATCTTGTCAAATACTACACCAAAGGTACCGTCAAATAGATTCGGCACTCTCCCCGATAAGTTTATTATCTGCCTGACACTTGCTTTTTTTATTTCAAAAAGAGAATTTTTTACTCCGCTAAAAACCCGTTCAAGCTCATATCTTCTACCTTCAAAATTACTGTGAAACCATGTAGTATCACATAAAACTTCGGTATCCTTATACTTTTCTTTAAGAAGCGTGTAGAAGGCATACTGATACATCTGATTGCCAAGTCCGCTCGTAATTCTTACAATAATCATTTGATATTCTCTTATTAATATTTTGTAAATTTGTCTTTAACACATTTTATGCAGTAAGGAATGAGCGACACTTTTTTATCTTCCATAACTACATGCTTAATATTATATTCAAAAATTTCTCTTACAGTCTGCCAGTTTTCCTTAGACGGTGAGGAAGAATACAGGTACAAAGCTGTCTCAAAATCCTTTTTTGCTTTTATTTTGGCATAATCGCGAAGAGAATATTCTTTCTCAAGCCACTTCATTAATTCCATACTCATAAGTATGTCTTCCTTCTGAATATTTCTCTTCATTGACCTTGAAGTCCAGCTGTTTCCACCCGCCTTTTTTACATATCTCCATACACTCATTTCATCATCAAGTCTATAGATTTTCCCTTCCATCAGCAGGAATAAAAGAATCTGTCCGTCATCAACAAAATCATGAGATTTATAGAGAATCGTGTAATCATGCTTTTTGTTTTTATATATATTCTTAGATACCACTGATGCATAGTGTCCGGGCCAAAATCCCGACTTTTCAAAATCGTCCATTGTAAACTCACCGGACCATTTATACATATCAGAAATTTTAAGTATTTCAGGATCTGTAATATCATTGCCATTGTCATCAATCATCTTATGAGAATGTGTACATGCAATATATTCAGGATGTTCATTCAGAAAATCCATCTGCTTTTGAAGCTTATCAGAATCTGTCCAGTAATCATCGCCTTCCAGATATGCCAGGTAATCACCCCTGCACTTCATTGTAGTTTCGTACACATTAAGAGTAGGACGTCCGGTATTTTTTTCCCTATGAACAATTCTTATAATATCCGGATATTTATCTCTGTACTCCCTAATAATATTCTTAGTGTCATCAGGAGAGCAGTCGTCTCCGATAACTATTTCAAAAGGAAAATCGGTGACCTGTGATAAAACCGAGTCAAGTGCCTTTTCAATGTATTTTTCATGATTGTATGTAATTAATATTACGCTTAATTTTGGATCTTTCATTTTTCTCTCCGTTTTAAATTATAAAGAAGAAGGGTCTACAGAATAAATATTTCCGTTTTCTACTTTATATACATAGTCACAATTCTTTATTGTCGTAAGTCTGTGAGCAATAATGATTAGTGTCATCGTTCCGGAAAGCTTGTCTATTGCTTCCATAACTGCTGATTCCGTTCCTGTATCAAGTGCGGAAGTAGCTTCATCAAGAACAAGTATTTCAGGATTATCATAAAGTGCCCTTGCGATACCTATTCTCTGCCTTTGTCCACCGGATATTCTAACGCCTCTTTCTCCAACCATTGAATCAAGACCATCAGGCTGTGATTTAACAAATTGTTCAAGCTGTGCTTCTCTAAGTGCTTTCCACACTTTTTCGTCATCAATTTTATCTTCGTCTATTCCGAAAGCAACGTTGTTCCTTATTGTGTCATCACATAAGAATATCGACTGCGGAATATACGCAAGCTTTTTTGACCATTTAAGAGGATGCTTGTGGACGTCCATATTTCCATACATAACCGTTCCGCTTGTAGGAGTGAGTATTCCAAGTATCACATCAGCAAGAGTCGATTTTCCCGAACCCGATTCACCAATAAAGCCTATTGATTTTCCAAGCGGTATTTCAAATGAAATACCATTTAACACATCCCTGTCGGTATGAGGATATCTGTATACGATATTATTTATGCTTATTTTATCCGCTACATAACAGGTGTCTTTGTTTTGACTTCCATCATCATTGATTTCAATTATATTACCGCTCTCATCAGCTATCTCATAATTCACCATATCTTCCGTATCTTTTATATCTCTGTATATCAAGTCAACGGAAGGTTTTAAGAACACGATAAGATTCGCATAGTTATTTATTTTAGATACAGAAGGCAAAAGCTTGAATGCAGCAATTGCAAATGCTGCAAGCTGCGGAATCATTGTATTCAAATCTTCGCCTTTGTATATTTTAAACACAAGAACTAACAGAACTGTTCCAATACATACTGTTTCGATAAGGTATTTTGGGAACTGCCCAAGCACATTATTATTTCTTACTGCTGTCATTTTCTTTTTACCGTATGCCAAAAATGAATCAGCAAAATACTTTTCCCTGTGAAGTATTTTAATGTCTTTAACAGCACCAAGAGCCTGATTAATCGACTGGTGCATCTTTCCGTCATATATCTGATTTGTCTTTCCGTATTTTTTAGCCTTCCCCTTAAACAGAATAAGATAAAGTCCCGTAAATACGGCAAGTATCGCTACTACAGATATAGTAATCACAGGGTCGACAATTAGTAAGAATACACATAAAAGTGCAGAAACAAGAAGCTCTGAGAGAGTCAGAAATACACTTAATAGCATCTGGAAAAATCTCTCGGAATCAAGCATTACATTTCTCACCATTTCAGCTGAATTGTTATCAAGATGATAAGTATATGGTTTCTTAAGATAGCAGTCAATTAATCGTCCTGAAAGCCTTAGCTGATTATTAAATACAAACGTATACTGCACGTAGTTAATCCATAAAAGATATAGATTTTTAATTAGATATACAAAAATAAGTGCAATAACGACAAATAAGAAAAACTGTCTGTCAGAAGTCATATTGAAAAAATCGTAACAGTACTGCATTATTTCATTGGAATGTATTTTCTCAGGGTTACTGATTAAAGTTACAAGCTGCGTAATGAAGGAAACCCCGACAAGCTCTAACAGTGCCCCGACAAATAATCCGATACAAAGCAACACAGACTGTAGCTTCTGTTTTTTGTCAAATATGTAATTTACTTTTGATAATAAGTTTCTCATCTTAATATGTCCGCTTCATTCAGTCGATTATTATGATTCATCATTTAATATATATGTTTTAAGAAATTCTTTTCCCAAAGATAAGGATAGAAATCGCTCCATGCCTTTTCTCCATCAGCAAATGTCGCATCCTCATTGTTGATTACGTTAAGAATCTCGGCCTTTGTTTTTTCTTTATTAATAAATGAACAGTTATTAAAATCACCGCTTTCTATTGCATCAGTGAAATATTCCTTTAACGGTCCTTTCATCCACTCAACGATAGGAGTGTTAAATCCGATTTTTGTCTTTCTGTATGCAATATCCTTTGGCATATAAGGAGCCATGGCATCTCTTATTATAGACTTTGAATAGCCTCCGTGAAGCTTTGAAGTAAATCCGATTGACATCGCAAATTCGACAATTCTATAGTCCATGAACGGCATTCTGATTTCTATTCCGCTTGCCATGCTATATCTGTCATAATTTCTTAAAAGCGTAGGTAAAATTGTCTCATGTGACGATGTATATAGTATTTTATTCAATGTATCAAGATTTTTATACGCTTCATTTGATGACATGCGTACATTCATATAGGATGACTTAAATGTTTTTCTTATCTTATCTTTAATACATCTTTTTTTATAATCAAAAAATACTTTATTTTTTGATGCTTTTAGTCCAATGTTCGAATCATCATGCGGGAAGCTGTCGATATATGCATTTAAAATCATATCTTTCTCTTCCTTTGTTCTTGCATCGTCTAAAGCATGAATAAAATCAAATGTATATCCGCCGAAGAGTTCATCTGCTCCATGTCCGTCTATCGTTACTATCGTACCGTTTTCTCTTAATGCGCCATACAAAAGCATCATTGGAATAGGACTTGTAAGATAAACGTCCTCAAATAAATAAGCAAAATTATCAAGCTTATCAATAGCCTGTATAGGATTAATATCTACAAACGTCGAATTTATCGAAAGAAAATCCGTCACCTGCTTAGCATAAGTGCTCTCATCCATTGTTGTGCCCTTGAATGTTGCAACATATGCATGCTGCCAGTCATTGCTCATTCTGTCGGATGACTCCTTTGACAAATGTGCCATCGCACAAATTGTCGCAGAGGAATCGAGACCGCCTGATAATGCAGTTCCGATTGTGACATCACTTCTCATTCTGATTTTGCATGCATCAAGGAACAGTTCTCTCATCATAAGAACCTGTTCGTCATATGATTTAGGAACTTCCATTAAATGATCTAGAGTATTGTAATATCTTGTGATATGCAGCCCATTTTCATCAAGAACACCATTACAGGCTGCAGGAAATCTCTTTATTTCCTTAATGACACACTCATCCGTGCTTTCATAATAGACAATCCTTTTTGTATCCATTACAAGTTCAGTATTGGCATGAGGATTTTCAATTAACGGCATAAGCGTTTTCATTTCCGAGCCAAAGGCATAGGCATTTTCTTCATCACTAAGTTTTGTATAATATAAAGGCTTGACTCCAAATCTGTCTCTTGAAATAAAAGTCTTTTTATTTTTTCTGTCATAAATCAGAAACGCCCACATACCGTTGAATTTGTTGACGCAGTCCTCTCCCCATTTATCAAATGAAGCAAGTATGACTTCTGAATCAGAATCTGATGAAAAGCTGTATCCATGCTTTATAAGCTCATTTCTGATTTCGATAAAGTTATATATTTCACCGTTAAATATAAGCATGTACCTGCCATCACAGTATGACATAGGCTGCTTTCCTTTTTCGGAAAGGTCAAGTATGGCAAGTCTTCTGTGCCCTAAGGTTACCGCCTCTTTCTGCCACAATCCCTCTGCATCAGGTCCTCTGTGAACAATTGTATCAAGGCACTTTTTCGCAAGCTCTTTATCTATTCTTTTGTTAATTACTCCAAATATTCCGCACATTTTACTTTCCGGTAATTCTGTATCTTATGACGTCAAGCATCTTCTTAATGTTTAATGCTTTGTAATTGTAAAGCGTTCTTTTAGCATCATCTGTCTTTGGCGCATAATCTTTTTCTAAAGTGTCATATAAAAACAACTCGTCACCTTGACAATCAAGAAGAATATTTGCATCAATCGGACGAAGTTTCCTTGCATACGAATACAGTACTTTATATGGCATTGCTTTTGACGACAATATAAATCTCCTGCTTATGCTTTCTCTATATCCGTATAAATCAACGCCTATTTCTTCGTAATCAGTATTAATACCAAGCGATTTTAATTTATCACTCACTGCTTTTTTTATTTTAATATTTTCAAAAAAAGCATCATATACTGAACCTGACTCATCTATTGAGCTGAAATTATACTTTTTCTCATTAACAAACGATAGCATAACCTGCAAATCTGACACTGAATCTTTTGCATGCGTACCTTCATCTCCAAAGTTTGTCGTGTGCGACACCCTTGGATAAATAAAGTATTTATCTGTATCAATTACATATTTTATGAAATATTTAAGCCATGACTTATCAGACCACGAAGACACATTTGCAGGAACATTTTCAGAGCATAAATCCATCGAATCATTATTATCAAGCCAGTTTTTGAATTCATGCCACTGCTTCTTAGAATATGCCTGTCCCCATGACTGGGCAAACTGCATGTAATAGTTATCGTATCCATCATCAATTGCTTTGAAAGGCTCTCTTACATGTACATTCAATTCGTGATTGTAAAGTGATACTCCTGAGATTTCCGTTCTGTTCATTGAAAACTCAAGCGCCTGACATGCATAAGAATAAAAGTTTTTAGATACGTAAAGATCATCCTCTAATACTATGATGTTCTCATATTCATATACATAGTCGCCACATTTAAGGACATGTTTTTTAAGTCCTAAATTTTCATCGCTCAATATCGTTTTTTTAATACCATGTTTCCAGTCAAACTCATTGGCTGCCTTGAAAACCTTTTCATTATCACTTTTATCTATACTGATAATAAGAGTAATGTCATCGCTTTCATAAATGGCATTGTTTAGCGATGTTAAAAGTCTTTTAAGCGACCCTTCCCTGTTATATGCAATTACAATTATCGCAGGCTTAATCATATTTGTCATAGCTACACCAATTCATCTGAGCAAAAACAGGACGCATGTTCCTTTATCCACTCTTCGTCCTTATCCCACCACTTTTCATTTAATAGCTTTTCTTTTGTCTCATCCGTAAATCTCTGTTTTATTTTCTTAGCAGGAATCCCCGCATATACGGCGTATGGTTCGACATCCTTATTTACAAGTGAACATGCACCGATTACGGCACCGTCTCCGATGGTGACTCCCTGGCATATTGACACATTTGCACCAATCCATACATCGTTTCCGATTTCATAAAAGTATCTCTTTGATTCATCAACGTATTTGTCTTCAGTGAAGATGCTGTCTTTTTCACCGGTCAGATAACTGAATCCGGATGCATTATTCTTGGCATAAAATGCAGGATGCGTTGATTTATGGTGATTCAGAGGATGATTTCCGCCTATTGATGAAAGATTCGGACCTATTGAACAGTATTTTCCGACTTTAGCGTTTGAAAGATCGGCATTTGAACTAACATATGAGCCAAAACCCAAATCAACATTTGTTAATACTGAGTTCTTTCCAACAAAATTTCTGCCTCTTAACACTGTTCCTTTATTAACATAGCTCTTCTGCTTCATTATGCTTTTTGTCTTAAGTTCAATGGCAATTCTTACAAACGGAAAAATAATTGTTCTGTAAAATGATGAACCTATTTCTCCAAGTTTTCTAATAAGCATTTTTCCATTCTCTCCCATGAAAACTTATATGCACTGTCAATTACGTTCTGCTTAAACTGTAATGCCCTGTTATTATCAAAGAAATCAGACACTACCTCACTGAGTGAACCTCTCATTTCAGGTCTCCAAATAAACTTCTCTCAACTATATCACAGATTATATGGCCCACCATAATGTGTGATTCCTGGATTCTTGGCGTGTCTGATGACGGGATGATAATTGAGAAATCGGATATGTCGCGACATCTTCCCCCATCCTTTCCAAGGAGTGAAACCGTCTTGATTCCCATTTCTGATGCTTTGCGAATTGCTCTTACTACACTTTCAGAATTACCGCTTGTACTGATTGAAATAAGTACATCCCCTTTTTGTCCGAATGCCTCTACCTGTCTTTCGAAAATGTAATTATATTCGTAATCATTTCCGATAGCTGTAACGACTGATGAATTTGTGTTAAATGCGATGGCAGATAATGCTTTTCTCTCCAACCTGAATCTTGCGATCATTTCACCGGCAATATGTTGTGCATCTCCCGCAGAACCGCCATTTCCGCAAAGCAGAAGCTTCCTTTCATTTCTATAACAAGTTACAATTTCAGATGCTGCTTCATTAATAACCTTAAGAAGCTCCTTATCAGAAATTATTTTATTCTTTACAGTAATACTGTCCTCAATCTGTTTTACTATTTCATCTAACATAATAATTACACCAATTTATCTGAACAAAAATCAGATATATGCTCCTTTATCCACTCTTCGCCCTTATCCCACCATTTTTCGTTTACAAGTGAATTTCTACAAGTTTTCTAATAAGCATTTTTCCATTCTCTCCCATGAAAACTTATATGCACTGTCAATTACGTTCTGTTTAAACTGTAATGCCCTGTTATTATCAAAGAAATCAGACACTGCCTCACTTATTAAATCAGGTCTTAAAGGCTCAACAATATAACCTGTCTTCATATTGCTTACTGCATCCGGAAGTCCTCCGACATTAGTTGCAAGTACAGGCTTTTCAAAACCATAGGCCGCCTGAATAACACCTGACTGCGTTGCAGACTCATATGGAAGAACTACTAAGTCACATGCAGCAAAAAACTTCTCAACATCAGGAATAGGAATATGTCCATCATGAATCTGAATGAAATCACCTATTTTAAGGTTTTCAATCATTTCATTGTACTTATCTCTTCCGTTCCCAAAATCTCCTGCAATAATCAGTCGGACTTCGGGATATTTTTTTGCAATGTCCGGCATTGCATTCAGTAAATGCTTAAGGCCTTTATATTCTCTGACAAGACCAAAAAACAGAAGAACTTTATTCTCAGTTGATAAATTCAGAAGCTTTCTTCCCTCTTCCTTAGTCATATCTTTTATTTTAAAGAAGTTATATGCCGGATGAGGATTAACTGCTATTTTGTTTCCCATATTCAACTCAGATAGTGTTTTCTCGTCCGAATAAGAATGTGCAATAACAAGATCAGCCTTCTTTAATGTAAATTTTGTAAGTGCTTTGTCAAACGGAAATCTTTCATGCGGTAAAGCATTATGACAGTTATAGGCAATCTTAATATTCTTATTAAGCAGCCTTTCAAGCACAGAATAACATGGTGCAAAATATGGATGAAGCCACTGTAAAATCACCAGATCAGGGTTATCCTTATTTATTTTTTTCGCAAGCGACACCCAGCTAAAGGGATTTGCAGAATTTAAAATAAACCTGGCCTCATCAACCTTTACGACATCATCTTCGTAATCCTTCTGAGGTTTTTTGTACAATAATTTCGGATACTGCATCGAGTACGAATAAAGCGTAACGTCATGATTTTTAATTAGCTGTTTATATAAAAGTCCAACATAATACGAAAGACCTGTTTTATATGGGTACACCGGCCCAATCATTGTAATCTTCAAATTATTCACCCTAAATTAATTGTAATTTACTAATGCTTTTGCTATTTGTATTTTGCTAATGACTTACTTCTTAACTTCCTCGTAGCTTTCAGGAGTATAGTGAATTACCTGCGAACCACCTGTTTCAAATTCAAAAGGGACATACATAAAGTCACTTAGTGCAGACTTTACTTCTTCTTGCTTTTCTTTTTCAACGTAAAATACAAAAAAGCCGCCACCGCCTGCTCCAAGAAGCTTTCCTCCCATTGCGCCGGCATTTCTTGCAGTCTTATATACGTTATCAATAGAATCGGTTGATACTTTATTTCCTGTATTTCTCTTTAATTTCCATGTAACATCAAGAAGTCTTCCAAATTCATTTAAGTCCGTGTATTTATCTGTTAATATTGTCTCTGCTTCATCAACTAATGAAAGCATATCAAGAAGCTTTCCTGTCTTACTCTCATCATAAAGCCTGTTCTCTTTTTGAATTTCCGATGACATTCTCGTAAATCCGGTAAAGAACAACATAAGATTGTCATTTAACAACTTCTTTCTCTCAGGAGAAATAATAATCGGCAACACTTCATATCCGCCATCATTGAAATTAATTCTGTTAAACCCTCCAAAGGAAGCAGCAATCTGGTCCTGCCAGCCACCCGCTTCATCACAAAGTTTCCTTTCAAGATAAATTGCCTTGTCTGCCAGTTCCCTTTTAGAAACATACTTACCCTTTAGTGCATAAAATGCATTAAGCATTCCGACCGCAAATGAGCTTGAAGTTCCAAGTCCTGACCTTGCAGGGAGATCAGCCTCGTATGTAAGACGAATTTCTCTCATATCAAGCTGTTTCATAGCATTTCTGATTAACGGATGAACTATGTCATTAGTATCAGTCACTCTCTCAATTTTGGCATATGAAAGTTCTGTTGAATAATCAAAGAATCTTGGCAAATGTCTTACATTAACGTAACAATACTTATCAAACGAAGTAGAAATTACAGCTCCACCATGTTTATTAAAGAATTCAGGCATATCTGTTCCACCGCCAAAGAATGACATGCGAAAAGGTGTCTTGGTAATAATCATAATATATCCTTCTTATTATTGCGCATTATTTCTCTATTGTATTTTAGCCGATTTTCGTAGATAATTAAAGAGTTATGGAAAAAACAGGAACCGATAGGCTTTTTTGCGTTGTTACGATATGCTATAACGCAGAAAACACTATTAAAAAAACAATAGAATCTGTCCTTAATCAGAATAGCATAAACTATGAGTACATCATTGAAGACGGCAGTTCTAATGACAGCACTGTAGAAATTGCAGAAAGCTACTCTGAAAAGTTTAAGGAAAAAGGGATTTCATATAAAATCATCTCTAAAAAAGATGATGGAATTTATGATGCGATGAACAAAGCAGTAAGTGTCTCTGAGGGCAGATACGTTATTTTCATGAATTCAGATGACTGTTTTTATTCAAAGGATGTATTATCAAACGTCGAAAAAAGTCTTAAGTCAAATTATAAATCCGGTGCAGATTATCCAGACATAATTTATGGTGACTGCATAGTTAAAGAGCTTAATATGTATTTTAAATTCAGAAAGTGCTTTGACTTGATTAAGGAGCGCATGCCATTTTCACACCAGGCATGCTTTGCAAAGCGTGAATTGCTTATTAGTGCTCCCCTTAACACAAAATATAAAATAACGGCAGATTATGATTTCTTATTAAAAGCCTATATTAACGGGAATTCGTTTTATGACTGTAATGAAATAATAGCGCTTACTACAGCAGATGGAGTATCAAGCGTTAATATGCTTGATACTTTTATTGAAGTCAATAAGGTGTGCAACGCATTAAATGTTCCAAGATTTTCTGAAAAAGCATACAATAAAAAACTTAAGGAAATGAAGATTAAGCAGTTTGTGCTTTCATATTTTCCGATTATTATAAAGCGTGCAATCAGAAAATCACAAATAAAAAACAGAGGTCAGATTATCGATGTAATCCTCCCTCCTTGGGCATAAATTTTATTAAGTTCTGCCACTGATTTATACAATAGAACAATTTGTATTTTATTTTTTAAGCTCTTCTTTTATCTTTCCGTATAAATAAGTTACTATTTTTTCCCAGTCAAAAACTGATTTTGCATATTCAGAAATGCCTGCTGCATGCTTATTCCAGTCAAAATCTTCATCAGTACAGATTTTAACGAATTTATCTGCCAAATCATCAATATCGTCTGTCTTGGCAACTGAGCCGTATTTACCGTTATCCGAAACATCATATCCTGCAGGTGTTGCCTCAGTAGTCACAAGATAGCAGCCTTCATATGCAGCCTCAACAAGTACAATCCCAAAGCTCTCCCTTCTTGATGGCAGGGTAAAGATTCTGGCCCTTCTGTATTCATTTTTAAGGGTAGCTCTGTCATGAATTTCGCCTGCAAATATCACACGTTCCCTCATATTAGGATACTCACTAAAGAACTTTTCAATTACACTTTTAAAGCTTTCTTCAACGGTTCCTATGATTTTAAGATTGTAATCGTGCCTGTCTGCACTTTTTGCAAATGCATATAAAAGCGTGTCGCTCGCCTTCTCGTAAGTTCCAAACTTAGCCACGGTAAGTATTGTCTTTTCTGAGTTGGTATTGACGTCTTCACTTAAGTCTAATGATTCATCATCTCCCATCAGGCAACCGTTTGTAACATATATTATTTCTTTGTCAAAGAGCTCATTTAACCTTTTCTGAATGATTTTCGTTTCGCATGAAACAATGTCAGCAAGCTTAATATCCATACGCTTAATAAATCCACGCGGATCCTTTATCTGAACTGTCCTTAATCCTTCCATTGAAATATCAAGCTTTAAATAAATCTTACCGTTTTTATTCCTTAATCTGTACGCAATTTCAGATAAAAACGTCGCCGTATTAAGATGATAAAGATTCAGTACATCAATTTCCTTGGCATGAATAAACGTATAAATCATACCGTCAATCTGCCTGCCGAAAACCTTTTTAATAAATTCAACCTTTGCACCTTTAACGACAGTATCAAGATACGGATAGCTCTCATCATTTTTGTAAGTCACAAGCTTTGCATCTTCATTAAAAAGCGTCTTTATGTAATACGGAATCATTCCCATATCTTTTACAAGCTGAACATTTTTAGCTCTTGGATAAAGTGTTACGAATCTCATATTCTCTCCTTAAATAAGCCAACATTTATTCTATCATTTTATGAACGCATTGTATATAACTCATAATTCTGTGAACTCCTGCTAAAAAACGATTGTATGAAATCTTATCCGACATTATAATAAGACCTATGAAAAAGATTAAAGTAAACTTTGTGGATTTCTGGGGCTCATTTAATCCAAATGACAATTTTATACTTGATGCGCTTAAGAAAAATTTTGATGTTGAGTTAAGCGACAATCCTGATTTCCTGTTCTGCTCATCGTTTGGCAAAAAATTCTTAAAATATGACTGTGTGCGTATTCATTATGAGGGGGAAAATCTCTCTCCGGATTTTAATCTATATGATTATGCGCTTGGCTTTGCGTATATTTCATTTGATGACAGATACCTTCGTCTGCCGCACTACGTGTTATATCCTGATGCATGCAAAATGGCACTTGCTAAGCATACACTTACCGATGAAGAATATAAAAAGCACGACAAATTCTGCAACTACGTAATTTCTAACGCAATGAGTTCACCTGAACGTTCTTCCATGATAAAGGTACTTGAATCATATAAAAAGGTTGACTCAGGCGGCAAATATAAGAACAACGTTGGCGGACCTGTTAAGGATAAAATCGAATTTGAGAAAAGCTATAAATTTACAATGGCAATCGAAAATTCACCTTCAAACGGATATACTACAGAAAAAATTATAGAGGCCTTTGCCGGTGCAACAATTCCAATTTATTACGGTAGTAAAGACATCGCTAAGGAATTCAATGAAAAGGCATTTATTAACTGCCATAACTACAATTCATTTGAAGAAGTGCTTGAAAGAGTAAAAGAAATTGACAATAACGATGAAATGTTTTTATCAATGGTTAAGGAGCCGATAATAACAGCTGATTCACAGGCCAATATTTATCTTAATGAGAATTATTTGTCCGATTACTTAAAGAAAATCTGTTCAAATGATCCTAAAGAAGCATTTAGAAGAAACAGATATTACATCGGAAAAAGGTTTGAGGATACAGCAAGAATGCACGCTAAGCTCGACAGAATTCTTCTGCTCCCAAAGCGTGCACTCTACTCTATTAAAAATAAAATCGAACGGATGAAATAATTTATGCGGTAATTGAATTACCTGTATAAAGTCTGTAATATTTGCCTTTTTTCTCCATCAGTTCATCATGTGAGCCTTTTTCAATAATCTTACCGTGTTCAAGAACAACGATACAGTCGGCATTTTTTATTGTGGACAGTCTGTGTGCGATAACAAATGTTGACCTTCCCTTCATCAGATTATCCATTCCGGCCTGTACAATCTTTTCAGTACGCGTATCAATTGATGATGTTGCTTCATCAAGAATAAGTGCAGGCGGATTGGCGACTGCCGCCCTCGCAATTGAGAGAAGCTGTCTCTGTCCCTGTGAAAGATTTCCCCCATCACCTGTTAATACAGTATTGTAACCATCAGGGAGTCTATCAATAAATGAATCTGCATTTGCTATTTTAGCTGCATTTATTACTTCTTCATCCGTTGCGTCAAGACGTCCGTATCTGATATTTTCCATAACGGTTCCTGTGAATAAATGTGTATCCTGAAGTACCATTCCAAGAGAACGTCTTAAGTCGCCTTTCTTGATTTTGTTAACGTTTATTCCATCATACCTTATCTTACCGTCCTGAATATCATAGAATCTGTTGATAAGATTTGTGATTGTTGTCTTTCCTGCGCCGGTTGAACCTACAAACGCAATTTTCTGTCCGGCATGTGCATATACCGAAACGTCTTCTAATACAAGCTTATCTCCGGTATAAGAAAAATCAACCGCATCAAGAACTATGTCACCTTCAAGAGGAACTAAGTCAATAGAACCATCTGCCTGATGAATATGCTTCCATGCCCATTTATCAGTTCTCTCATCTGTTTCAACAAGCTTGCCGTCAACGATTTTAGCATTTACAAGCTCAACATATCCTTCATCTGCTTCCGGCTCTTCATCCATAAGACTAAATACTCTTTCAGCACCAGCTAATGCCATAATAATACTGTTAAACTGGTTAGCAACCTGGTTAATAGGCATTGTAAAGCTCTTATTAAGTGCAAGGAACGAAGCAACCGCACCGACTGTTAATGCGCTATTTGTAGAAAGTGCAAGTATTCCGCCTACTACTGCACACATTACATAGCTTAGGTTACCAAGCTGACTACTTATAGGACCCATACTGTTTGCAAATTTATTGGCATTATATGCACTGTTAAACAGCTCATCATTAAGCTCATTAAATATAGAAGTGTTTTCCTGTTCATGACAGAACACCTTAACTACCTTCTGTCCCGTCATCATCTCCTCAACAAATCCGTTAAGCTGTCCAATTGACTTTTGCTGCTTAACAAAATTTTCACTTGAACGCTTTAATATCTGCCCTGATGTAATCATAGTTAATGCAATCATAATACATGTAACTATCGTAAGCGGAACTGAAAGCATTACCATCGTAACAAATGTCCAGCATATTGTTACAACACTTGATACAAGCTGAACAAGACTCTGTGAAATAAGCTGACGAAGAGTATCAACATCGTTTGTGTAAATACTCATTATGTCGCCGTGGGAATGCGTGTCAAAAAATTTAATCGGAAGCTTTTCCATGCTGGAAAAAATCTTCTCACGTATTCTAAGAAGAGTTCCCTGTGCAACATAAATCATAAGCTTCTGCTGAAGAAAAGATGCACCTACCCCAAGCAAATAAATAATTGCTATTCTTATTATTGCAGATAATAACGGGGCAAAATCAGGACTACTCTTAAGTAGCATTGGTGCTATATAGTCGTCAATTAATGTCTTTGTAAAAAGGGTACCCTGAATTGAAGCATATGTATTAAGTAATACACATATTAATACTACAATTACATGAATACTGTACTTTTCAAATATCATTGAAAAAATACGCTTAAGTATCTTTCCCGGATTTTTAACCTTAGGTGCTGATTTGGCGGCAATACTTGCTGCATGTCCTCCCGGTCTTGGCATTAGTTAGCACCTCCTTTTTCATCAAAGTCACCTGCTCCCACTGTCTGTGACTCATATACATCTCTGTAAATCTCATTATTATTAAGGAGCTCTTCATGTGTTCCGACGCCGTTAATCTTACCGTTGTCCATTACAACGATTCTGTCAGCGTGCATAACGGATGAAATTCTCTGTGCGATTATTATTTTTGTAGTTTCAGGAATCGCATTCTTAAGACCTTCTGTAATCTTTGCATCTGTTGCAGTATCAACAGCAGAGGTTGAGTCATCAAGGATGAGTATTTTTGGCTTTTTAAGCAAGGCTCTCGCAATACAAAGTCTCTGCTTCTGGCCACCGGAAACATTAGTTCCGCCCTGCTCAATTTTAGTATCATAGCCGTTCTCAAATTCCATAATGAAGTCATCAGCACATGCTATTTTGCATGCTTCCCTGCATTCTTCAAGTGTAGCGTCTTTATTACCCCACCTTAAATTGTCAAGAATTGAACCTGAGAAGAGAACGTTTTTCTGAAGTACTACTGATACTTCATTTCTTAACGTTTCAAGGTCGTATTCCTTAACGTTTCTGTTGCCGACAAGTACCTCTCCGCCTGTTACGTCGTAAAGTCTTGAAATCAGATTGACAAGAGATGTTTTTGCAGAACCTGTTCCACCAATAATTCCGATTACTTCACCTGATTCAATCTTTAAATCTATGTCCTTTAATACAGGCTCTTTACTTGTCATATTGTATCTAAAGTAAACATCTCTATATTCAATGCTTCCATCCTGAACCTCAAATACAGGGTTTTCAGGATTGACAATAGTCGGCTCTTCTGTAAGCACCTCCGCGATTCGCTCCATTGCCGCGATAGACATTGACATCATAACGAAAATCATCGATACCATCATAAGAGAAGTAAGTATCGACATGCAGTATGTAAGAAGGCTCATAAGCTCACCTGTAGTAAGCTCGTTAGACACAATCATATGAGCGCCGACCCAGCTTATTAAAAGAATACATACATAAACAGTAAACATCATAAGCGGCATGTTCGTTACTATTATTGATTCTGCCTTAACAGACATATCATAGAGCTTTTTATTAGCCTTATTGAACTTTCCGATTTCGTGCTCTTCCCTGACAAATGCTTTAACTACTCTGATTCCCGTAACATTTTCCTGTACGGATTCGTTTAATCCGTCATACATCTTAAACATCTGTCTGAAATACTTCATACCTGCTCTAATAATGAAGAACAGGCATATAGAAAGGAATATAACAGCAACAAAATATATATTTGTAATTCTCTTATTTATGTTGTATGCCATAAACAAAGCAATAACAAGCGTTGCAGGTGCTCTCATACACATTCTTAAAAGCATCTGATATGACTGCTGAACACTTGTAACATCTGTTGTCATACGTGTTACAAGTCCTGCCGTTGAGAATTTATCAATGTTTGCGAACGAAAATCTCTGTATATTATCAAACATTCCTTTTCTTAGATTTCTTGCAAATCCGGCTGAAGCCCTTGCGGCAAGTTTTGCACCAAGAAGCCCTGAAAGCAACCCGATTACAGCACACACAACCATCAATCCACCTGTTTTATATATGTGATTAAGGTTACCATTCTCAACTCCTTCGTCAATGATTGAAGCCATTAACAAAGGCATAATCATCTCACAGATTACTTCAATTATCATAAAAACAGGAGTAAGTATAGAATCTTTAGTAAATTCTTTAATGTATTTACTTAGTGTCTTAACCAAATTATCCCTCCTCAGTAATAAAGGTTTATCTCCAACAAAAAACGCCCCAAGCAATGGCTGGGCGATTACACGATTTAGATTATATCATTTTATGTTTTTTTATTGTATAATTAAATGTGATTTTTTTGTGTACAAATGCAATATTTATGCTATTTTAAGGATTCATATATATGAGTAAAGACATTCTTGTGACACGTTCATCAATGCCTGATTTTGATGAATACACTAATGAAATAAAAGAATTGTGGGATTCACACTGGCTCACAAACCACGGAGTAAAAGCACGCCTTCTTAAAGAGCAGCTAAAGGAATATCTTTCTACAGATAATTTAGAGCTTACGGTTAACGGTCATATGGCACTTGAGCTTATTCTTACCGCTTTAAAACTTCCATACGGATCTGAAGTCATAACTACGCCTTTTACTTTTGTTTCGACTACTCACAGCATTGTAAGATGCGGATTAAAGCCTGTATTCTGTGACATTAATCCTGATAATTACACAATTGATGCAGATAAAATCGAAGCACTTATTACAGACAAAACATCTGCCATTTTACCTGTACATGTATACGGTAATATTTGTGATGCAGAAAAAATAGAAAAGATTGCCGACAAATATAACCTTAAAGTAATTTACGATGCGGCACATGCATTTTCTGTCAGCTATAAAGGCATTCCTGTCGGATGTCTTGGCGATGCATCTATTTTCAGCTTCCATGCTACAAAGGTATATAACACAATCGAGGGCGGTGCAATAACATTTAAGGATCCGTCTCTTTCAAAGGTAATTGAAGAGATAAGGGATTTCGGAATTCACGACGAAGAATCGATTCCATTTGTCGGACCAAATGCTAAAATGAATGAATTTGCAGCTGCAATGGGTATATGTAATTTAAGACATGTCGATAATGAAATTAAGAAAAGAAGCATCGTTGAAAAGGCTTATAGAGATGGCCTAAGCGGCATAAAGGGTGTTAAGCTTAATCCTGTTAGTGAAAATCAGACTAGGAATCACGCTTATTTCCCTGTAATATTTACAGATGAATATAAGCTTTCAAGAGATGAAATATTCAATAAACTATCTGAAAACGGAATCAAATCACGTAAGTACTTCTATCCTCTTACAAATGAAATAGAGGCATATAAGGATGTATTCGATTCAGGTAACACAAGTATTGCAAAGGACATAAGCAGGAGAGTTCTCACTCTGCCTATGTATGCAGATTTGTCGACAGATGATGTCAAAAGAATATGTGATATCATTGCACTTTAGGCTGCTTTTTTTCAGGAAGCTGCGCTAATATCACACCAATAAACATTAGAACACAGCCAAGTACTTCTCTTAATGACAATTTCTGGTTAAGAAGCACAAAGCCTGATAATACGGAAACTACCGATTCAAGGCTCATTATCATTGAGGCAAGAGTCGGGTCTAAGTCCTTTTGTGCTATAACCTGAAGTGTAAATGCAACTCCGCTTGAGAGAACACCCGCATAGAGAATAGGTCCCATTGCGGACATGATTGCACTTATTGACGGCTTCTCAAATATAAACATACAAATCGCCGAGATTACTCCAACGATAAAGAACTGCAAAGAGCTTAGCGCTACAGGATTAACTCTGTCTACGTAATGGTCTATTATCATAATCTGTAACGAAAAGAAAACCGCGCACATAATAAGCAGTATATCCAAAATTTCAAATGTAAGCTTGCTTGTAACACAAAGGAAATAGAGTCCTGAAACCGCAAATGCAAGGGCAACCCATATAAGCGGTCTGACCTTTTTACCGATGAATAGGGAAAACACCGGAACGAGCACAATATAGAGGGTTGTAATAAAGCCTGCTTTCCCTACAGAGCTTACGTATTTTATTCCCCACTGCTGGAAATTAGTTGCAAAAGTGAGGGCAAGACCACAGAAAATACTTCCCGTGACCAAAAGCTTATGCTTAAGCACAAATCCTTTAATCCCTGTACCTTTATCATAGTCTTCAAATAGGTTGGCGTTTCCGGTTTCCTTCTTTTTCATGAATGATATTACAGGAAGAAGGACAAATGAACCTATAAAAAATCTGACAGATGCAAAAGTAAATGGCTCAACATATTCCATTCCTTCTGACTGTGCAACAAATGCACTGCCCCATATGATTGCTGCAATAAGCAGCATTATTGAACCTCTTATCTGCTTTCTCATATTCATGTTAAAAAACCTTCCTGCTCATTACCGAATTATGGTATTCTCTGTTATTTGTCACTTCCTCTAAAAACCAGTCAGGCTTGTTAAAGGACATTGCTTCCTCATCACTTTCAAACTCTACTTCTGCCATCTTAATGTAATCAAAAGGCTTTTTAAATATATCAAGCTCTACTGTGTATTTATCAAGAGGAATAAGAATTCTCGTCTTTTTTATTACATTTCCATCCGCCTTAGATAAGAGAGTTTCATAGCTTTCCTTTGTAAGTAAAAGATTGTATTCTTCTCTTTTTAATAAGCCTTTTCCCTTATAAGTCATGTAGTATTCATCATCAGACCTTCTTACTCTAATTACAGGATCTGTAGTAAGATACGCCTGTTCAATTTCATGACTTTTAAGCTTCCCCTCGCTTACCATTTGTAAATATTTTTCAGCTGTTTCATCGCTAACCAGAAACTTTCTCTCGATTTCAAATCCCATGTCTTTCCTCACATTTCTAAAAACCCTTGTAATGATACCAAAAAACGTGATTGTGATAAAGTATTTTTAATAATACATAAAAAATAATAAATAAAAAAATCCCGGTCGGAAACCGACCGGGAAATATAATTATCAGCCTTTTTCAAGAGCAAGTGTTCTTGTTGTAAGATCACAAACTTCAGCTGGTCCATAGTACTGAATAGCACCTGGATATGTGAAGCAAGTTTTCTCTGCCCACTCTTCTCTTTTTGACTCGAAGTACTTAAATGGCTTGCCATCAAGCTCAACAAGAGCCTTTCTGATAACAGGCTTGTCTTCACCGTTTCTTCTCTCCATGTTCATCATCTTAGTAATTGGCATACCACCTGCAACCCACTCATCTGCCGGCTTAGAAATGTTAGAAACCTTTGATAAATATCCTGTGTAGCCATACTGGATAAGCATGAATGCATTGTAACCAAGTGAATAGCAGTAATCAGCATCAAAGTTAGAAGGGAATGCACATCTTCCTTCATAACCGAAGAAGTGATGCTGTGCACCGAACTTTCCTTTGTATGTTCCTGCTTCTTTTCTCTTAGCAAGCTCTGTCTTAACCATTTCTGAGAATAACTTCTCTGACTCAATAAGTGATACCTGAACGTTACCGTGTGGATCTCTCTCAAGGAAGAGCTGCTGCTGAATACCCTGTGGAAGAATATCAAATACCTTAAATGATTCTTCTGTAAGACCTGCCTTGATGAATTCATACTTGGCATTCCAGTCAGGAAGAGCATTGAACTTAGCTGTAGCTTCTCCTGCAAGGAGCTCGTTAATTTCTGCAATAAGCTTTGAGAACTCAGGAACGAATTCTACGATACCTTCAGGAATGATTGCAACACCAAAGTTCTCACCGTTATTTCCACGCTTCTCAACTGAGTCAGCGATATAATTTGTAATTTCAGCAAGTGACATCTTCTTAGCAGCTACTTCTTCACCGATAAGGCAGATGTTAGGCTGTGTCTCAAGTGCACACTCAAGTGCAACATGTGAAGCAGAACGTCCCATAACCTTAATGAAATGCCAATACTTCTTAGCTGAGTTAGCATCTCTCTCGATGTTGCCGATAAGTTCTGAATATGTCTTTGTAGCTGTATCAAATCCGAATGAAGCCTCGATATCTTCGTTCTTTAAGTCACCGTCAATTGTCTTAGGACATCCGATAACCTGGATTCCTGTATTGTTAGCTGCCATATACTCAGCAAGAGTAGCGGCATTTGTGTTTGAATCATCGCCACCGATAATAACAATTGCAGTAAGTCCTGACTTCTTAGCATTTTCTGCGACTAAAGCAAACTGCTCCTTAGTCTCAAGCTTTGTACGTCCTGAACCGATAATATCGAATCCACCTGTGTTTCTGTATGCATCGATGAACGCATCATCAAATGTTACATAATCGTTATTAAGAAGTCCGTCCGGGCCGCCCTTAAATCCAAGAAGTTCATTATTCTTGTCTGTAGCCTTAAGAGCATCATAAAGACCCGTTATAACGTTATGTCCGCCAGGAGCCTGTCCGCCTGAAAGAATTACACCTACTACCTGCTTCTTAGCAGCTGAAGTATTGGCACCCTTTTCGAATGTAATTTCCTTCTTACCGTAAGTGTTAGGGAATAAAGCCTTAATCTTGTCCTGATCTGCAACACTCTGTGTTTCATTACCTTCCTTAACGCAGATTTCTGCGATACCGTTTCTGAGCATACCCGGTAACTTTGGGCTATACTCATATCTTGCTTTCTGAAGTGGTGAAAGATTCATAGTATTTCTCCTTTTTATATAATTTATTGCCCTTTGGCAATTTCACTCTAGTAAATCATTTTAATATATTTCTTCTAAACTATCAATAATCCGCTTATGTCTTGTCCATTTTAAATGCCGGACTCTTTAACATATTGACAATTAATGGAATTACCATAATACACCAGGCTGTCGGCTCGCATAGTATTACTCCGTCGTATCCGATGTGAGGGACAAGCAAAAATGCGACAATTACTTTAACAAAAAGCTCAAGAAAGCTTGAAAAAATAGGTGTAATACTATCCCCAAACCCCTGCATTGCATTTCTGAAAACACATACAACCGAAACTACTAAAAAGAAATAGCTGTGAAACTGCATATATCTGGATGATGTTTCAAGCACTACTTCATCATTCATTCCTACTATCTGATATATGATTGCTTTCGTAAAGAATCTGCATACAAATATGCAGACTACAGTCCATACTGCACATATTCCTATAGTGTCTCTTAATCCTTCTTTGATTCTTTTATATTTCCCTGCTCCCATATTCTGTGCACTATAGCTTGCAAGAGTAGTGGCAAGAACAAAGAATGGCATTGTCATAAGAGAGAACATTTTCCTTGACGCAGTATGTGACACAATAATCTGAGAACCAAACGTGTTAATCTGCGTCTGCAGGCATACGGTTCCGATACTTACGAAGGAATTCATAAATCCCATTGAAGTACCTGCCATAAGCTGCTTTGGAATAATGTTTTTGTCATATTTAAAATCTTCCTTACAAGGAATCAGATGTTTATATTTCTTTCTTATATAGATAAAACAGAGAATTACCGATACAACCTGCGAAATAACAGTAGCATACGCCGCACCGGCAACACCCATTTTTAAAAACTTAATAAATGAATAATCGAGCACTATATTTAAAAATGCCGATATTATAAGAAAAATGAGAGGCGTAACAGAATCACCGATTGCTCTTAGTGTGCACGCAAATATATTATAAAGTGCGGTGACAACAAGTCCTGCAAGAATGACTCCGATGTATGATTTCGCTGCCACATATAAACTCTCATCAACCTTTATTATCTTAAGAAGAGGATCAAGAAATATAAGGCAGAATACCGATAAAATAACACTTATAAGTATTCCAAGCGAAAATGTACCGGCAATTGACTTTTCCAAATTCTTTTCATCCTTAGCACCAAAAAATGATGCGGTAATTATTGCAAAACCGTTCGTAACCCCGTAAATAAGAGTAATCAAAAGATCTGATAAACTTGTAGTTGATGCAACAGCGGCAAGTGCCTCTTTTCCAAGTATCTGCCCTACAATTCTTGTATCTACAAGGTTATATAAAAGCTGGAAAATCTGTCCAATGAGAATCGGAACCGTAAATAATAAAATTAATTTAATCGGTTTCCCCTCAGTCAAATTTCTCATAATTGCCTCCGCCTACCTCACAGGCTTTTTACAAAGTAAATTGCATGCTTTCTTTAGTAAAACAGCCGCCGGTATTGTTAGTATAAATGTTACAAGCAATAGTAACCATGGCCTTGCGTAGAATATGCTGTCTCTTTTATAGTTATAAGATATTGCAAAAAATTCCAGGAAGAACGCATGTGTCAGATATATTTCTAATGTATGTGAACCTAAAAAATCAAGTACTTTATTATGAAATTTTGCTTTCATACAGATAAGAAGCAAAATAAGAGTAAACATTACAGCGGCTAAAAGCTGTGGTGTTAATGTAAGGACTCTGTATAATATCTTTTTTGAAAATGGAAAGCCCATCATTTCCCCATAATATCCACCAATAGATTCCATAAATCTTGAAAAGAAAAACGATAAAAAGAATAAAATGATTGATGATGGAACAAGTATTTTAAACCGTTTCTTAAGAAACTCAATTATTTTACTTTCATTTTTAGCGAATAATACTCCAAATGGGAAAAGCATTGTTGAATTGTACCACCACTGTCCTCTCATAAAATAGTCGTTGTGATCAATAATCAATCCTGCCACTACCCATAACAAGACGCCTGCAAAAACATACAATATCGCATCAAAATCATAGCGTGAATATTTAAATGCAAAGTAAAAAACAAGATAGAACACAACTATTGCCTGGATATACCAGCCAAAATAATATCCTATCGTTATTCCGGTAAAGTTTGTAATTTTAAACCATAACGGCATCTTTTCCTTAAATACAAATATTCTTTCAAGCGTAAAAAGAAAGCATACAATAACATAAGGAACTAATACAGGTACTACCCTTTTTGAAATAAATCCGCTTAAATATTTCTGCTTGCTTTTAAAGCTCTTAAATAGTCCGTAGCCTGACCAGAAAAAGAATACACCTACAAATAAAAAACCGGTATCTGAAAATACATTCAGTCCATTAACTATATTTCCAGAAGGAAGCCAGTTAACGCATGTCTGCTGTGCAGTATGATGACACACAATGCAAAGTGCCATCAGTCCCTGAATAGCCTTTGTTTGTGAAAAAGAATTCCACTCTTCGTTAAATTCTCCCTTTTTCGCCTTCTTAAATCCAAATAGCAAAATTGCCGCAATAATCGGATAAATTAATAATGTAATGTAGCTTAAACCAATAACTTTCATGGTGTAACCTCCAATGAACCTCCAATAAAACCCGACCCTTATTATACAATAAATAAAAATAAATATGTATCTTATGTGAATTTACTTTCAAAATCCGAATATATACTTTATAATCTAGGTTATGGAGGATTTACTATGTTTTGTCAGTATTGTGGAAATGAATTAAAAAACGATTCTAAGTTCTGCCCAAGCTGTGGAGCAAAGCTTTCAGAAGAATCGGGAAGAACGGGCTACTCAGACAACAGAAGCAATTATTCTGATAATAAATCAACTTCTTTTCAGGGTAATGATTCTCTTGCGATTGTTGGATATATCACATGGATAGGATTCTTTATCGCACTCATTATGAATAGAGAGGAAAATAATGATTTTGTGAATTTCCATTTAAATCAGGCTTTGCTTCTTAATATCGGTTTTCTTACATCAGCAATACCTGTTATAGGATGGATAATCTCGGTGATATTATTTATTTTCTGGGTTATGGCAGTTGTTTCAGCCGCTCAGAAGAAAATGACTCCTCTTCCGATAATTGGAGACATTCACATTATTAATTAATTTATTTCTATTTAAAACCGGACGCTTTTATACGTCCGGTTTTTAATTGGCTAATACAGTATCATTAAATCTTTTGTATAATCTTCCTTATCAATAATATTGAAGGCTTTAACTATTTCATCGGTTATATTAAACTGTTCACTGCCATGTAGCCTTACAAATCCCATTTTTTCATACATTGATGCAACTGATTTATCCTGAGGCTTTAATACAAGCGGACAATTAAAATAATTCTTTGCAAAGAGAAGCATTCTCTTACACAGTCCTTTTTTTCTGTAATCAATATCTGTTGCAAGTCCGTATACATATTTAACCTTTTCGTTCCGAGCTGTAACAGCATCATAAAATGAACCCATCGCCTGCAAAACAGTACCTGATTTATGGATAATTACCGCTTCATGAAGCCATTTTTCATTTATTGCATTCTTATCTGTTAAGCACTCAAAATACTCATTGATATATTCATCTTCATCATTAAATGCCTGCTTCCAAAGTAATTTAAGATTACTGATATCATTTAATGTTGCAAATGAAAACTCAGACAGAAATGCACCGTATTTTCTACCCATATAGTAAGGGTAATATGACAGCTTTGCTTTTCTAAGTCCGCTTATCCCAAGGTCGTCCTCCCTGTTAACGTATTTATATCCAAGCCTGTCAATTAACGCTGCAGTTTCTCTGTTAACAATCTGATATGCGCCCTGAATATTTGCATCCGCCTTTTCGTAATGAACGATTGCTGTATCCTTATTCTGCTCTTCACATATTGAAAATGCAGTAATAATGTCCTCTCTTCTAATAATAATGCCGAAAAATCCAAGTTCGTTGAGATTTTCAAGAGAACGTCTTATTTCGATTTCCTCATTGATAAGTTCTCTTTTCATATCATCATCAGAAAACTCTATCATATCCTCTTTTGTCTGTCTCCAGTGTTTCTCAAGCTGTATGCACTCATATGCATTTTCCTTTGATAATTCTTCTACGCTCCAACTTGTATTCTCAACAAATCTGTTGATATGATTTCTCTTAGCCGCATACTTTTTACCGGCTAAATTCTTAAGGTTTTCAGTGAGATATACATAATCAAAATAGTCGTAATACGGCTCAATCATAAACCCGTCTATTGATAATGACTCAAATTCCTGCTTATCCTTAAATGACATTGGTGATATTTGTATGTCATCAGAGCTGTATTTTATATATTCAACAATATCTATAAGTGCCTCTTTTGAATTCTTACCAATCGGGTAAGAAAACGAATGCAGTTCTCCTTCATCATATTTGTAAACAACACATCCTGAAACGTTTGCAACCTGTATATTATATGTATATCTTCCGGCAAAGCTCATTCCGAATGTCTGATCACAAATCTCTAAATATTCATTTTTAGTAACTTTTTCTATCCATTCTTTATCATCCATTGTAATAGGATGAAACATTTTTATATCTAACATAGCTAAATTATCCTAAAAGCGCCTATAGCGCAAACACACAAAAACAAGACCATGAATTTACCTCATGGTCTTGTTATCATATCACTTTTTCAGGTCTTAATCCATTTATTCTGACTTTGATTCCATATTAATCATTGCCATTGCACGCTCAAGTCCATTTCTGATAAAGTCCTCGAAGCCCGGTTCCTTAGCACCTACAAGTCCGTAAAGTGTAGCCTCCATATGCTTAGCCTCTGCTTCAAAACGTACCTCTTCTGTCATAACAAGTCTCCCTTACAATTTTCTCCCATAGACCTATTATCCTCTAGGGTACATTTTTTATCAAGGTGGTGTTTTGTACAAATCTTTATATGAATTTTTATACAAAACTTATATTGATTTTTATAGATTACCACTATATATAGCGGTTTTCATCATTTTGCATTACATATGTGCTTTAAAGTGACACGGCTTTTCCAATTGCCCACAGTATTAACAAAATTATCGCCGGGACAATGAGTATTGCGACAATTTGTATTTTACTAATTGAGATTAACCCATATTGCAGGCCGTATTGCAAATCGTGTTCTGCTTACTTCTTCTGCACTTGAATTGACGTTTCCGTTAGAATCAACAACTGATGCATTAATCGTGAGCCCATCGTTTCTTAGCCACCAGTAGGCGTTCTTATTGTGCTTATCTATGAGAATCCCGGTGAATTCCTTAGCATTTTTAGTTGGCTTACTCATAAGAACATCGGCAGGAATATCATACTTTCTGACTTCCTCTTCAGAAAGTAAAAACACCTTATCTCCTGTCACAGAGTCATCAACAAGATACTTTCTTGCCGTATTATTCATAACCTCATAGCACACCTCGTTAATAATAATATCCCTGATATCAGAATCTTTATATGTAGTTTCCTCGAATGTTTTATTATATGCGTATGGATATAAAGAATCCTTCATAAGAAGCAGTGCCTTATTGTCTTCCTTAGCAATCACATACCAAACGAGAGTTTCATTTCCGTCTGTAAATGAATCAGTGTCAAAATAGCCAAAAGAAACCTCGTCAAATTGTTCACTTCCCTTTATCGCTTCAACCTGTCCTATAATTGAACTGTTTTCATGATACATTATTTTTATCTGTGTAAACGCACTTATTACAAGTCCTGCAGCCATCAACGCATAAAATAATATAAATCCTTTGACAATTGTTACATCATTTTTATATCGTGCTCTCTTTTCAATTGTTAAGTTCTCGTCTTCATATTTTCTATCGATAAATGAATTTATTCTGTCATTGACAAATTTCAATATAACCTTAAGCAAAATTGCACAGCCTACAGTTGCTATGATTATTACAGCAAACAAAAGCCAGTCAGGAGCCTGTTCATCATATCCGTAATTCAACATACAAATGTCCTGGATAAGATATATTTCGAAGGTATAAACACTTAGGAACTTAAGTATTCTATTGCCGAATTTAACCTTCATAAGGATAAGCATTGTAAACATAATGAACAATACACAAAAAATCGTCTGTGAAATATAGGTCACAAGTTTCTCCGGATATCCGTAATATGTATACGTCTCAACATAGTATGACATATTGTTTCTTGCGTAAGATTCGAATATCGCAGATAAAATCAGCAATGCAAAATTTGCAGGAAGAAGCTTGGAATAATTCTTTTTAAGGAATTCAAAAATCGCGTCTCTGTTTTTGCCAAAAATAAGGCCAAAGACAAATATCATTGTAGTGTTGAACCACCACTCGCCTCTAAACCAGTGCCCGTTTATTCTTGTGTAATCATGCTTAAGAAGAAAGCCTGTAAGCGTCATTAAAAATGCAACAAGGGAAAGAGCAGGAATTTTGTATTTCTCGGTTTTAATGTTTTTGAATATTAAGTAAAACGCAATATAAAGAATCAGAATTTCGACAATGAACCAGGCATTTGTGTTTATTAGTGTTATTCCGAATACGCTTGTGAAAAAAGACAACGTATCTGTAATTCTGCCCTGTGCGAGTCCTATTAACACATACAAAAGATTTGTAATCATGAATGGTACAAATACAGCCTGAAACTTACTTCTTACAAATCCGTCAAGGTAGTTTTCCTTAGATTCATAGCTTCTTATTAAGCCAAAGCCCGAGAAAAAGAAGAATATCGAAGTAAACAGGATGCCGACAAAGCTCATGACAGTAATCGGTCCTTTAAATACATCACCATAATTTGTTGAGGCACCGCTTAAGTGATGTATAAGTATTCCGAAAGCGGCAAATACCTGCAATGCCTTTGCATCGTTTATTCCGAACGCATCTTCATTGAATTCATTCTTTTTAAGGATTTTACATTTGAAAAAAAGAATGAAAAACAATAATATCGGGAAAACAGTCAGCAATACAAAATTCAGTGTGTTTATGTTGTCGTAGTTATTTAACAGTATAGTTTGTTCTCTGTACATAAAAGTCCCCCAAAAATGCTTTTTATCTCTTGTTAATAGAGTCTAGCATTTTTGGGGCCACAAAAATATTACAATAGTTCGTGGAAATAGTATTATATGTCACTTGCACATTGTCAGTATATTTTCGATGTCTTCGACTGAGAGCTTAACATATGCAACTGCCATTTATTATACCTTTTAAGTATAGTAAAAGATGTATAAAAAATGGCTTACCGATAACCGATAAGCCATTAAAAACATCAAATATATTTTGAGACCAAGGATACATACTGTTTAGCCTTCGATAGCAATGTACTGCTTAGCCTCCACCTGCTTTTCATCTTTCTTAGGAATAAGTAATTTCAAAATACCATGCTTGAAGCTTGCCTTAATATCATCCTGCATAATTGCATCTCCTACATAAAAGCTTCTCTGGCATGAGCCACTGTATCTCTCCCTGCGGATGTAATTACCTTTCTTAGCTTCCTCTTCTGATTCAGCCTCGTCATTACTCATACCCTTTGCTGCACTGACAGTTAAATAACCATCATTAAGTTCTACAGTTATCTCATCTTTACTGAATCCCGGAAGATCCATTTTCATCTCATACCCATTATCAGATTCTTTGATATCTGTACTCATAATGTTCTTTGCTCTGTGACCGTACAACTTCTTCTCGATGTTCTTAAAGTCACGGTCATTAATTCCAAACCACGGATCCTGGTAAAAATGGTCAAATAAATCAAAGCTATCATTAAATATACTAGGTGTCATCATAGGTCATCCTTCCTTTCTCTAAATAAACTAATATAACAACCTTGCTAATATGTAACTTTGAACCTGGATGTTTGGAAACACTCTAGAAATGTTTCTTTTCTTTTGTTCTGACTATGTTATATACCTTTTGTTAGCACTTGTCAACGGTGAGTGCTAATAGAATCTGTGATATTTTTGTGAACTATTTACATCTTCTCAAATTTAGATACTTCTCCTGATAATCCGTCTGAAATATTCTTGTTTTCTCCTGCCTGAACGGTAATAGAAGAAATAGCACTTACTAGCTGTGAAATCTCCTCTGCAACATTTGATACTCCCTTTGCCGACTCTTCTATCGTTACTGAAATATTGTTGATTCCTTCATTCATGTCAGTCATTGTCTTTACACTCTCTCCTGACATAGTGGCAAATTCACTGAATGTAGAGTTTGCCTCCTCTGAATCAGCCTCGTAATTTTCAATTATTTCAACGAAGTTATCGTATTCATTGACAACCTCTTCATCTACGAAACGAATCATCTCTTTTGCATTTCCCGCAAGATCCGAAACCGCTTCAATAACCATTCCGCTGATTTCCTGAATTCGGTTAGCCGTTTCTCTTGAGTCATCTGCAAGCTGTCTGATTTCATCTGCAACAACTGCGAATCCTTTTCCTGCCTCTCCGGCTCTTGCTGCTTCTATACTTGCATTCAATGCAAGAAGATTTGTCTGTGAAGCGATGCTTAAAATATTATCCGTTAAATCTTTAATCTGATTAACCGATTTTGATGCTTCAACGGCTTCAACAACGTTCTTCTGAATTCCTTCAAATGTTGAAACGGTCTTTTCTTTGGCATAAACAGCCTCTGTGTATCTGTTCTGAGCATTAAGTTTGACTTCATTCATACGCTCTGCTGATGAAACCGCACTCTCGTTAATTTCGGATATTTTCTCAAGCATAAGTGAACAGTTTCGTGTCAGTTCATATAATGAAGCAGATACCTCTTCCATTGATGCGGCAAGCTGCTCTGAAGTTGCGCTTACATTTGTAGCATTTACATTTGATGACTCAGCCTCTTCCCTAACTAAATAAACCGACTCGTTCATATTATCAGAAGCATTCTGAATCTTAACCATCAGTTCCTGCAACACTTCAATGAATTTATTAATTCCGCCTGCAAGCTGTCCAATTTCATCTCCTGTCTTGTCAAAAACACGTAATGTCAAATCGCCCTTTCCCGATTCAATTCCCTCAATGATTTCATCAAGGTCCTTCTTAGCATGCTGCGCCGGACGCACAATCGTCTTTCTGACAACTGCACACATTATAATGATAATTAGTGCATTAACAAATATAAGCGCATAATCGAACTTATATGTACCGTCAATTCTTGTATTGCTGTGATGCAGCAAATAATCAACATCAGCCTTTGACTGCTCAATGGCCTTCTCGTCACTAAGCTTTACTGCTTCTTCATAATTAGTAAACGCTGTTGAGATGTCATTATTAAACTGACTAATCAATTTCAACGCACTTACATTTGCATATGTGATCAGCAATGACACTAATCCCATAATTATAAGCATACCAACAATTTTTCTGTTAAGACTTTTCTTTTTCTTCATAATCCACTTTTCCCTCGATATTAATTAGATTAATATGTATATTGAGTTTCCTTCAGTTTACATAATGACATAGATGCCGCCGAATTACAATATTTTTTGCTATTTTTCTTGTATTAAATACTTATAATATGATTAATTATGGTGTTTAAAAATATATTTAATTATAATTATTGTTGACAACACGAATTTATAAGGAAAATAAAATGAATGAAATAATAAAAATAACTGATTTAAGTTGTCCTCAACTTGATGTGTATAATTTGCGCTCAGAAGTGCAGTTGCTTCATTACTATGAACCTGATGAGGGTATTTTTATCGCAGAAAGCCCAAAAGTAATTAAACGTGCAATCGATGCCGGATATAAACCAATATCTGTACTGGTTGAATCAAGTCACATTGAAAATGAGAACGCCGAAGTATCTGATATACTTAACGATATTGAAAACGCACCTGTATATATGGCTGAATTTGATGTATTAACGAAACTTACAGGATACAAGCTTACAAATGGCATGCTTGCATGCATGCGTAGGAAACCGCTCCCATCGGTTGCTGATATATGCACCGGTGCAACAAGGATTGCCATATTAGAGGATGTCGTGAACCCGACAAATCTCGGTGCAATTTTCAGAAATGCCGCTGCTTTAAATATCGACGCTGTATTATTAACTCCTGCATGCGCTGACCCTTTATACAGACGCGCTGCAAGAGTAAGCATGGGGACCGTATTCAACATCCCATGGACAATTAGTGAAAAAGTATACGATTTGGTAAAATCTCTCGGGTTTAAGACTGCTGCCATGGCACTTACAAATCGTTCTATATCCGTTAGTGACCCTGCTCCTAAGAGCGAAGAAAAACTCGCAATAATTCTTGGTAACGAAGGCAACGGATTAAAGCCTGAAACAATTTCAATGTGCGACTATACAATCAAAATCCCAATGAGAGAAGGAATCGATTCTCTAAACGTCGCCGCTGCAAGTGCCGTAGCGTTCTTTGAATTATGCTAATTGCTCGTTTTTACAGCCTTTGCTATTGAAACTGATACATCACTATACGGAATGAGTGTTGATTGAAACGCATGATATAAATCAGCTTTTCCCGGCCATACTGTACCGATTAATTTATTATGCTCATCAAGCTGATGGAACCAGGATCCGTTTTTCTTATCATGTACATACTTGTCAAGATACTCAACAAACATAGAATAATCATCGCAATACTTTGTATCTTTTGTAACATTATATAAAACGGCTGACGTATTAATTGCTTCCGCAAGAGTCCAGTGCATTCTGTCAGTTACAACAGGATTTCCATCCCAGTCAGTAGTGTACGCAATTCCAGGCTCGCCATTTTTGCACCATGAATCATTAACAGCTGTATTATATAGATTTTTAGCGGCGTCAATGTAATTATTTTGGGCATCCTTATCATTACTATTAGTAGACATTGCCCACTGTACAATAAGCCTTGCCCATTCAATTCCATGTCCCGGAGTAGCACCATAAGGCTTAAACTGATCAGTTTTATTATCAATATTATATTCTAAATCCGGTGTCCAGTCGCTTTTAAAATGTTCGGGAATACGCCAGCTATTATCTTTAGCCCATGATAATACCCTATCTATTATTCTTCCTGCTCTGACTCTGTACTTTTCATCTGACAATGCATCAGCTGCTGCAAGAAATGCTTCGACCGTATGCATATTTGCATTAAGTCCTCTGTAACTGCTAAGCTCAGTAAATTCTGTATTCCATGTATCAACAGCAAGTCCTTCTTTTTCATTATAGAATTTATCATCAAATACTTCTAAGGCTTTATCAAGTAATTCTTTAGCACCGTCAATATCTGCCAAATATGCCGATGTTCCTGCAAGAATTACAAATGCATGCGCATAACACTGCTTATCAGGAAGTATTTCTCCATTTGCGTTAAGACCTGCATACCATCCTGATGATTTTTTATCGTAAAGTTCATTACTGATTCCCTTTATTGCTTTAGCGGCAAGTTCATCGCATCCATCATATCCAAGCATTTTACCAATGCTGTATACATGTGCCATTCTGCATGTTATCCAAGTTTCTCTTGGTCTGTCCATCCAAGGTGTTCCGTCATCTCCCAAATAATATGAAGAACCACCCTCTGATGGAAATTTCTTCCCAAAC